>Ga0208316_1000043_pt1 | contig 194724 bp, 191 predicted proteins | sample MalvireepMed_231_FD_184240 | JGI IMG/M metagenome (GOLD analysis project Ga0208316, IMG submission 184240) | Marine viral communities from the Global Malaspina Expedition - Malaspina viral metaG DeepMed_231 (SPAdes) (version 2) | ecosystem: Environmental > Aquatic > Marine > Oceanic | place...
CGCAGCAGCAAAGCGCCGCTGTCGCTGGTGGTGCGCTGGCCGCTCAACTCGACACGGACAGCGCCGTTGCACGAGGGCGTCCAGGTGGATAGGCTTTCACCCATAGCGGATGGCTCTCTTGGTTCAGATTCTTGGCGGAACACACTGAATTTTCAAGAGAATACCATCCGCTATCTTCGTTTTCGGGCCGGCCTCATGAATAAGCCGGGGTAATCGCTTATGGATATTTCTGCTTTAAATGCGTTTTCCGGCTCCACTGCGACTTGGTCGGCTTCCAACCTGCCTACTCCGCGGGTCGAGCGGAACGAGGCTAGCAGTCAACGCTCTAAGGCCGACGGCCCGCTTTCCAACGCTGAGCCAAGCAAAGAGACAGACGAGCGTACAGAGAGTAGCGAAAAGACGGCGGGCCCTACTCGCCCTGATGGCACTCCGTTAGCCCCGGAAGAGATTCAGCAACTTGAGCAGTTAAAGCAGACAGATCGAGAAGTGCGCCAGCATGAAATGGCTCATCAAACAGCAGGCGGGCCCTACACAGGCGGTGCTTCTTACGATTATGAGGTCGGCCCAGACGGCAAACGCTATGCAGTAGCCGGTGAGGTGCCGATTGATTACGGTCCGGTTCCTGGCGATCCACAAGCTACAGTCGAAAAGATGCAGACAGTGATTGCAGCCGCCATGGCACCAGCTGATCCATCGCCAAAGGATCTGCAAGTTGCCGCTCAAGCACGGCAGTATTTACTCGAAGCAAAGCTAGAGGCCGCACAAAAACAGAGCGAGATGAACCAAGCGCGTGGTGAGCATGATAGTGAGCCTGCCAATGACGAGCCGCCCGAGCAGACAGCTTAAACGCTAAATCATTTGAGCGACTATAGCGTGGCTAACGCTCGCCACTCATGACGCTGGGTCCAATGTGTTAGCCACTCTGATACGGCTTCTGGTGGCATTGGCCGAGCAATACCATACCCTTGGGCTAACTCACATCCCAGCGCCATTAGCGCCTTGGCATGCTCAAGCGTCTCTACGCCTTCGGCCAGCATTGGACGTTTAAAGCGATTCGCCATATAAATAACGCTTTCGACAATTGCCATGTCATCCTGGTCGCTCAGCATATCGCGCACAAAGCTTTGATCAATTTTAATTAGACTGACAGGCAGTTGGCGTAAATGAGTTAACGACGAAAACCCAGTACCAAAATCATCAATGGCAAAACTGACTCCTAGCGCTTGGCAACTAGCCATATTTTTTAGCGCAGCTTTCACATCATGCATTGCCGCACTTTCCAATACTTCCAGCTTTAACAGTGAAGGCGACACCGTAGGGTAGCGGGCAAGCAGCTCTGCTAAGCGTTGGCTAAAGTTGCTCACTAAAAGGTGCGTAGGGCTGATATTGACGTTAATCGGCATTTCAATACCGTCATTTTGCCACTGAGTCAGCTGTTGTAGCGCATGCTCTAACACCCACTCGCCTAGATCCACTTCCAGCGGGGTGGCATCTATAGTTGACAAAAACTGCCCAGGAGATAACAGCCCACGCTCGGGATGTTGCCAGCGAATTAATGCCTCAACACCCACAACCTGGCCGCTGCGCATATCTACCTGCGGCTGATAGAAAAGTCGTAGTTCGCCATGCTTTAGTGCATCCATAAAGCGCTGACGCTGCTCATGGCGTACCTGAAGCAGAAGGTCATGGGTAGGATCAAAAAGGTGGTAGGTATCCCGGCCGCGCTGCTTGGCGCGATACATAGCTTGGTTGGCATGGCGCAAAAGCACATCGCCTTGAGCATGATCGCTTGGGTAAGAAGTAACGCCTAAACTGGCAGTCAGGTAAATTGCTTGGCCTTCAACGATTAGCGGTTGGCGAATGGAGGCCAACAGCTTTTCAAAAAACGAGTCCTCGACACCATGGTGAAGCAGCAGTACAAACTCATCACCGCCAATACGAGCAAGTACATCATCACCAAACAGCAGATGACTGATGCGCTGCGCGAATGCTGATAATAACGTATCGCCTATCTGGGGGCCAAGGCGATCATTAATGGCTTGGAAGTGATCAATATCCAGAGAACAAATCGCCAGCGGTAGCTGCCGATGTTCCGAATGCTGAATAGACTCTTGGATAAGCTGAGTTAGCAGCTGCAGGTTTGGCAGCCCTGTTAACGCATCAAAATAGACTTCACGGTTCAAGTGACGGGCGTGGGAAGGAATGGCAGAAAGATCTGCCAGCACAATCACATGATGATCAATTCGACCCTGCTCATCCCGTACCCGGTTAATTGACATCATACCGGGGTAAAACTGCCCGTCGTGGCTACGATAACTAATCTGACTTTTACTGCGGTCACGCAGTTGAAGCTCCTCGCGTAACAGACGCGTGGTGCGACTATCATCAAGTGGCAAAATGCTAAACGCTTCCGGCGACCGGCCTCGAATTTCACTCAGCGCCAACCCCGTTAGCTCGCAGAAGGCTGGATTAGCATCCACCACAAGATTATCAGCATCGGTAATGATGATGGCCTCATTAGCGTAGCGAAACGCCGATTCAGCAGGCGCTAAAAGCGTACTAGAATCGGTCACTGACATTGTGGCGGCGCTAAACGGCCAAGATACTGCTTGGGCAGCGGGGTGAGGCAAAGACTGCTCCTTCGAGTCGTTCAAGGGCGGGCGCATACGTCTCTGCTCTCCTCGTATAAGCTGGTTAAATTTAATGGCTTTCGATTATATTAACACCGTCTTGCTACATATGTTTTAGATTAAATAGCGTTAAATCAACGTGCTACTTTAGCCTCAGCAGACATAAGCCAACGCCCCTCTCCCTCACAAAAAGGGAACACAGGGTTCCCTTTTTCGCGTTTTACTTAGCGCCATTAACTGTAGGCAAGCTGCTGACTATGGCGTGGCGATATTTCTGCAACGCGGAAACGGCTAACCAGCGTGGTCATTTCTTCAGCCTGGTCATCTAGCGAGCGGCTTGCCGTGGCGACTTGCTCAACCAAAGAAGCATTCTGCTGGGTAACATCTTCAAGCTGTGCCATCGCATGGCTAATCTGCTCAACTCCCGCTGACTGTTCATGGCTAGCTGTCGCAATCTCGTCTACCAGTGTCGCCACCTGCTGCACACGCGCAGCAATTTTTTCCAGTGTGTCACTTGTCGTGGCAACTAACGCTTCACCTTCGTTAATACGCGCTACGTTATTGTTGACCAAGTGGCGGATCTGACTAGCCTCTTCGGCACTGCGGCTTGCCAACTTACGTACCTCATCAGCGACTACTGCAAACCCTCGCCCATGCTCGCCAGCACGCGCCGCCTCTACCGATGCGTTCAGTGCCAATAGGTTAGTTTGAAAGGCAATATTATCGATAGCCGTTACGATGGTTGTCACTTGCTCATTCGCCTGATGAATGTGCTGCATTGCCTGCCGGGCCTGCATTGCCACCTCAGTAGCTTCTTGTGCCTGGTTAGCAACGCCACCAGTCATACGCTGAGCTTGGTGTGCGTTATCCGCATTTTGCCGCACGGTGGCGGTCATCTGCTCCATACTGGAAGCTGTCTGCACGAGTGACGCTGACTGCTCCTCAGTGCGCTGAGCAAGATCTTGGTTGCCCTGAGCAATTTCATTGCTGGCAAGCGCTACCGACTGTGCATTGCGCTTCATTTCAGCAATCAACTGTTCTGTTTGCGCTGACGCATCGTTTACCGCTTGATAAAGCCTAGAAAGCTCATCACTACCGGGCACCGGCAGGCGCTGCGTCAAGTCATCGCCGCGTTCCGCAATGCTTACTAACGCTCGCTGAAGCGGTCTCGTTATGGTGCGAACAATGAGTATTGCCATGCCAATGGCAATTACAGCAGTCACTACAGCAATCGCTAAGTACCACCATAGATCTCGCTGTGCTTGGCGCTTAAGCTCATCAGCGGTGCTCACGATAGATGCAGACACACTATCCTCCAGCGCCTTTAAGCGGCCAATTTTTACTGTTTGCCAATCGAACCACTCTTCTGGGTTTACCCCGTAGCCTGCCGTTTGCTGAATCGCTAGTGCGCGCCGCTCCAGCACGCGCTCAACCTCCGGGCCACTCAAAGCTGCCTCCAGTGCCTCACGGTTAGCAGCACCAGATAAGACACGAAAAGTTTCTAGAAATGCACGTTCCTCACCTATTAATGACAAGAGACGCTGCAGGGTCGCTTCAGGCATCGCATCGGCAGCAAATACATTTGAAAGAAGCGCACGCTCAATACCTGCCAAATCTTTTGCCTCTAACAAATTATAATAGGCTGCCAGTTGACGGGTAATCGCGCCCTCTCCCGTTAAGTGGGCAAGCTCGCCAACGAGTACCATCAGCAAGCTATTAAGCCCTGTATAGTGGCCTAGCGCTTCCGGTGTTGCCACACTAAGCAGGTCTACCTGGTCACGCAGCGACTGGTTTTGCTGCCATTGTTGCTCAACCGCAGCCAACTGAGAGCTGATCGTGGAGGTCAGCAGCGTTGCATCAAGTTGATCACGCTGTTGGAAAAAAGCTTCCGCAGCAGCATCCGTATCTGAACGCTGCTGGCGCAACCGATCTCCGAACACCTTTCCCTGGCTGCCTAAAAAGCCAGCCGTCATGCCGCGCTCCCGCTGCACTTGATGTACCCAGCCCCCTGCCTGTTGAGCCAGTGCAGTTAGTGCTTGCATACGTGACAGCTCGTTAACCGCTGCCTGCCGGGCAATGGCACCACTGGCAGCAAACCATCCCAGCGCTATCAAAGGCAGCACCAATACTAGGGCAAACTTAAACCGCATCGGTAAGCGGTGGAGAATCTCTTTCATCGCGTTGCTTAGCCTCAATTTACATCGTTCAGGGAGGTAAGCGGCGTACTCGTTTTTTTATTGGCCTATATAGACTCTTTATTTACCAAGTTTGCCGCATTTTGCCAGGCAATTAAATACGATTAGCTGGCAAAACAGTCCGAGTGTATAGCGATAAGAAAAATATACCTTGACCTGTATCACCCTGGCAGCTCATTTAAGGGGCTGGACCTGCCGCCCCTAAAAAGCGCTGCTGCCAGTAGTCGATATCCAGCGGCACGCTGACCACCGCTCGGCCACTGCCGGGAGCATGAATCATCTGACGATTGCCGCCATAGATGCCAACGTGCGTGGCTTTGTTGCCATCGCCGAAAAACAGCAGGTCGCCGGGACGTGGGGCATCTACTTGGGGAAGCGCACGAAACTGGCCGTCGGCGGTGCGTGGCACGCGAATACCTGCGGCGCGGTAGGTCATCTCGACGAGGCCGGAGCAGTCCAAACCGTCGGGAGAGTTGCCACCCAAGCGATAAGGCGTGCCGATCGCCTGCTGGGCATGGGAGAGTATCAACGCGCGCTCCATCGACATACCCGCTGGCGAGCTGGGCGCGGGGGCCATGGCCACGTCGTTACTGGCACACCCTGCCAAGAGCAGCATGAGCAGCGCAAAAAGAGATGAGCGGCGAGTCAACGGCATGGCAACGCTCCAAAAAACGTATTGCTCTTATCATGGCCTAAGCGCCGTTGACCCGATACTGCTTCACGCGCGCTTACCGGCCGACCCACTCGATAAATGTGCTCTCGCCCATAGCATGGCGTTCGTGGCGTAGGCGGCTCATGGCGGCATAGGGCAGATCCATCACTAGACCGTTGCTGAACGGCTGCTCTAACACTTGACGGAACAAGGCATTGCAGACGAACAGATGGGCTACCACGAGCACATGGTAGCCGGGCGGATTCGCCAACAGCCGCCGCCATGCTTCGCTGACCCGAGCATCCAGCTCGGCGTAGGTTTCTCCGCCAGGCGGTGCGGCGCGGGCGGGGTCGAACCAGAAAGCGCTCATCTGCTCGATGCCTTCCTGCTCGTATACCTGGGTATAGGTTTTACCTTCCCACCCACCAAGATGCAGCTCGGCCAGATCATCATCCACCTGCACCGGCAGGTCGAACTCCTCCCCTAACCAGAGCGCAAATTCGCGACAGCGGGCCAGCGGCGAACTAACGATGGCATCATAGGGTGGCCGACCCTCCACCGTATGGCGCATCACTGCATCGGTCACCTGCTGCCAGCCAGTATCGCTGAGCGGATGGTCGGTACTGCCCCGTAGCATTCGCCCACCCTGCGGTTCACCGTGGCGCATCAGGTCAATCGTTGTGATCTCGGCATTGGCAAAGCGCATAGCGGTTCTCCCCCTCACGGACAGATTAAATAATGGCGTGACGAACGCGAGCCGAGACCCACTCCGACACCAGTACCGTGGCGAAAATCAACGCGAAGATAACGCTGACCTGATTCCACGCTAGGCTGTTGATGGAGGCGTTCAGCTGCAGGCCTATGCCACCTGCGCCCACCAGCCCCAACACCGTCGATTCGCGAATATTAATATCCCAGCGGTACACGCTGATCCCCGCAAAGGCAGGCATGATTTGCGGCAGCACGCCGTAGTTCATCACCTGCAGGCGGCTAGCGCCCGTGGCGCTGATGGCTTCCACCGGTGTGGGATGGATCTCCTCAATGGCTTCATAGAGCAGCTTGCCCACAAAGCCAATCGAGCGCAGCGCGATGGCGATGATGCCCGCCAGCACGCCAGGGCCAAGAATGGTCACCAGCAGCATCGCCCAAATCAGCGAGTTGATCGAACGCGACGAGACGATGATGGTCAGTGCCAAGCTGCGCACAAGCGGATGCGGCGTGGTGTTACGCGCGGCTAAAAACGCCACCGGAAACGCCATTATAATGCCCAGCGCGGTGCCCAAGGTGGCGATATTGAGCGTGTCCCACATGGGTTTCCAAAGCTCGCTGGCGTACTCCCAGCGGGGCGGCATCATACGGCTAATCAGGTCACTACCCTGGCGGCCAGCGTCTTCCACAAACACCCACATGGTGTTGTCAGAGATCACTTTCCAGCAGAGTAAGAACAGGCTAACGCCCGCCAGCCAAGCGAGGTACTGCAGCCACTGGGCGCGGGTGGTGCGCCTCTGCCACTGCGGCATACCGTTTGAGGAAGTTGACACCGGCATGGAGAATTCCTTTTGCCTTCAGGCTTTACGTAAAGGGTTGGCAACAAGCGTGCGACGGCGCGCTACTGCGTCCAGCGACGCACATGGCTGGAGGCGTACTCACTCATCAGCACGATGGCGATGATGATCAGCAGAATGGCGGCCGAGGTGCCGTACTCGTAGCGGCTGAGCGAGGTGTTGAGCGTTGCGCCAATCCCTCCCGCCCCGACAATGCCGATCACCGACGACTCGCGGAAATTGATATCCAGCCGGTACATAGAAAGCCCGATCAACCGCGGCATCACCTGCGGCTGCACGGCGTGGTTCATGGTTTGCCACCAGCTCGCCCCGGTGGCGCGCACGGCTTCTACCTGTTTCCAGTCGAGGTCTTCGATATCTTCTGCCAGCAGCTTGGCCATAAAGCCGATGGTGGCAAAGGCCAGCGTGAGCATGCCCGCAAAGGGGCCAAAGCCGAACATCACCACAAACAGAATGGCAATGATCACCTCTTGAAAAGTGCGCGAGACGGCGATGATGGCCCGGCACACCGCGTAGATCGGTAAAGGCGCGATATTGCGCGCAGCCCCTAGCCCCACCGGGATGGCCAGCAGAACGCCGATCACCGTCGAGGTCAGCGTCATGGTCAGGCTTTCCATCAAGCCCGCCAGAATATCGCTCTGGCGGCTGACGAAGTCCGGCTGCAAAAACGCGCCGAGAAAGTTCAGCGCACGCCCGGCACCTTCCGCCACCCGCGCCCAGTTCACTTCCACCGATGCCAGCGCCAGCATCAGGTACACCACGCCACCCAGCGCCAGCGCCCAACGTAGGCGGCGGCTCTCTATCAGCGGCAGTCGCCGCCACTGGCCTTGGCGGGCGGCCTGCTGGCGAGCTTGAGCGTCCGTCGTGCTCATTGCGCGCCTCCACTCGCTAAGCGGTTCTGGCGCGGCATGTGTGGTGCCGTGGCTGCCTGGGGCGGCGTGGCATGAAACGTAGCGCCGCTGCTCTCCTCCTCGTCATCATCGGCAGGCTCAGGGGTCGTGTCCCAATCCTCTTCGCCGTAAATGGTGGTCAGCATCTCGCTAGTCAGATCGCTGGGCTTACCGTCAAAGACAATCTCCCCGGCACGCAGCCCAACGATGCGGTCGGCAAACTGCTGAGCCAACGCCACATCATGAATGTTAATGATGGCGGCCAGCTCGCGCTCGGCGCACAGCTCGCGAATCAAGCGCATGATTTGGCGAGAGGTTTTAGGGTCCAGGCTCGCGGTGGGTTCATCCACCAGCAGCAGTTTGGGGCTTTGCAGCAGCGCTCGAGCAATGCCCACCCGCTGGCGCTGGCCACCGGAGAGCGCATCAGCGCGCTTATCAATCACGTGGGGCAGGCCTACACGCTCAAGCAAGCGAAACGCTTCTGCCACGGCTTCCTGCGGGTAGCGGCGTAAAAAGCTGCGCCAGAAACCTACATAGCCCAGCTGACCAGAGAGCACGTTCTCCATCACGCTCAGGCGGTCCACCAGAGCGTACTCTTGGAAGATCATCCCCATGGAGCGGCGGGCATGGCGCAGGCGGCTGCCTGAGAGTTTTGTCAGCTCCACGTCTTCTAAGCGAATGCTGCCTTGAGTGGGTTCTACCAAGCGGTTCACGCAGCGAATCAACGTGCTCTTTCCCGCACCAGACGGACCAATGAGGGCCATAACCTGCCCTTTTGGCAGCGAGAGCTGGATATCGGTCAGCGCGCGGTCGCCGGTAGGGTAACGTTTGCCAACGCCGGTGAGTGTCAACATGGAGGATGCCTCAGTCTCTTATGCGTCCGTGCTTGCGTTCACAAGCACTTCTCTAATGGCTACATAGCGGCTCGGCCAGGAGGTCGCCCTCCTGGCCGAGAAAATCATGGACCAACCGATGGATTAGTCGCAGTCGTACGTCACACCGTTAGCATCGGCGATGGTACGGATCACTGACCAGTTCTCTTGGTAGGTGATCGGAATGAACTGAGCTTCACCAGAGTTGGCGAACTCTGCTTCAAGGGCAGTGCCTTCCCAGTCGTAGCTGAAGAACGCGTCCTGAATCTGCTCGGCAAGCTCAGGACTCAGGTTGTTCGCCAGGCCATAGGCCGTGGTGGGGAAGGTTTCCGAGGTGTAGATGACGTTGTAATCGCCTTCGCTCACCACATCGCGTGACAGCATGCGCTTGGCGACAGAGTTGGCAATGGCGGCCGCGTCGTAATCTTTGTTCACCACGCCCAGGATGGAGTTGTCGTGAGAGCCAGAGAAGGCTGTCTCGAAATCTTCGCCCGCTTCCAGACCGTACTCAGAGCGCAGCAGCGCGGAAGGCGCGCGGAAACCGGAGTTGGACGTTTCGGAGGTGAAGGCCAGCTGACGACCGGCTAGGTCTTCCACCGACTCAATGCCGCTATCGGGGTAGGTGATGATTTCCATCTCATAGCCAAAGCTACCGTCTTCAGCAGCCATCATGGCGAAGGGGCGGAAGCCACCGCAGTTGACCGCCACCGGCACACCGCCCGTGTTGAAGCCCGCCACGTGAAGACGACCGGCGCGCAGCGCTTCCTGTTGGGCAGCGTTAGACTGCACCGGGAAGAACTGGACGTTTTTACCGGTAGCGTCGCTCAGATGGTCCAGAAAATCGGCCCAAACGTCGGCATAAACGGCGGGATCTTCCACCGGCGTATAAGCAAAGACCAGCGTATCCGGGTCAACCCACTGCGACTCATCGCTGGGCACATCGGCGATCATGTCGCCGTCGTTATCCACATAGCGCGAAGAGAGGTCAGCAGAGGCAGTGACCGCTGCCAGTGCAAACGTGCCAGCTACGGCGGCGCTCAACAGCGTACGAGAGAAAGAGAGAGTATGCATGCATCACCTAAGCGAGTTAAGAAGTGTTAACGCCATAGTGGCGAGCCGATGTGACAGCCTCGGGACACTCTCATGACGCCTAGGTGACGAATCCGTGACGACTTAGCAGCCGCCGCCCACGCAGCAGCCGCGCCGCTCCACGAACAGGCTATTGCCCGCGGTTTTCTTGGCCTGGTGCTTGAGTTCCGAGAGCTGCGCGGCGATCTCCAGCGCCTTGCAAGGGGCGGGGTCGGTAATCGGCTTGACGGCAATCGAGACACTGACAAAGGGGAAGAACGTCACGCCTCCCTGACGGCTCTCTATCGAAATGCCCCCTTGCTGGCGGTCTTTTTCTTCGTAAAATCCAGGCGCCATCACTTCAAAAGAGTGAAGGATTTGCTGGCAAACGGTTTCCCAATGGCCCAGCGGTAGCAGCATCATAAAGTCATCGCCACCGATATGACCGATAAAGCCACCCGCACTCTCTACCTGGGCCTGTAGCAGCCTTGAGAGCGAAATAATCACGTGGTCGCCGCGGGCGTAGCCGTAGGCATCGTTAAACGCTTTGAAATTATCTAAATCCACATAGCCAGCCGCAAATCCGCTGCCTTGGGCTAAATAGGAGACTAGGGTTTCGTTAATCAGAATATTACCGGGCAGCCCAGTGAGCGGGTTCGCGTGGCGCGCTTGGCGCACTTGAATCGCGGTAATTTCCCGCAGCAGGTCGACGATATTGCCCATGCCGAGGTAATGACCGTCGCTATCGACGATCACGAAATCTTCCTGCTCGATATCGCGGCTGTCGGTGAGCTGCTGACTCAGCGCCTCCAGGGAGAGATCCGCATCCGCGACGATCATTTTAGGGTCAGCAATCTCCAGCACGCAGCGCTTGGCGTACAGCGCGTGACTGTACTGATTGGTGAACAGCGTGAGGAAGGCATTGCGGCGCACCACCGCCACGGGAACGCCCTCTTCGATCACCGCCACGCAGCGCAAGCGCGGGTCCCCGCGAAAGCGCTCGGCCAGTGCTGGCACCAAACAGCTCGCCGAGACGCTCTCAATGGGGCGTAAAATGGAGTGCGCGGTGCGACCCGCCGGACTTTTAAGCTGGGTCGTGGCAGGCAGGAGCGTATTGAGCTGCATGGGCGGCTGAAGGCTTGGCCGGGCAAAGTAAAACCCCTGCAGCAGTGCCAACCCGCGGTCTAGCTCCCATAGGCAGAGATGCTCGGCAGCCGTCTCGACCCCTTCCGCAATGAGCTGGCAATCCAGACTACGCGCCACATCCAAAATGGAGCGCAGAAACTCGCGCTTGGCAGGCTCTTGATCAATACCAGAGATAAAGTGGCGATCTAACTTGACGAAGTCAGGCCGCAGCTCTGACCAGTGGCGCAGGCTGGAGTGCCCGGCCCCTAAATCATCCAGCGCCACCTGAAAGCCCATATCGCGGTAGTGGTCCACCGCTTGACGCATCAGTTCGTAGTCGTGAATGGGCACGTGCTCGGTCAACTCAATGACCACGCGCTCAGGGGGCAGGCCGCTCTCTTGAATAAAGCTCAGCGTCAGCCCCTCGCGAAAGTCACGCTCCACGATGGTTAACGGCATCACGTTGAGAAACAACAGCCCCGGCAGCTCAAGCTCGGCAAAGCGGCGAATGGCGAGCCGCCGACACAGCAAGTCCAATTCAACCAGCAGGCCAGCCTGGGTCGCCACATCAAATAGCCGCAGAGGGGAGTGAAGCGGGGACATTTTTGGCCCGCGGATCAGCGCTTCATAGCCATAAATGGCCTGCTGATTGGCGTCCACAATCGGTTGGAAAAGCACATGCAGCTCTTCTGCCGCAATAATTTTATTTAGCCACTGCGCTTCTTGTGCGGTCATATGCCTGCTGCCCTATCAAACGTCCACTATCCCTATGATTTGTAACGCTCCATGAGGAAGGTTCTAGGGCAGCAAGCGTGCGTCATTGCGATGACATTTGTATGACAGACAGCGGTTCTCTACGAGTCGACAGGCACCTTGGGGGGAGGAAAGACCACATCGCCACCGCTGGCATCGAGCTGGCGAATATCCGTGGGCTTGCCCTGCTCATCCAGGCTTACCAGCCCAATGCCGCTGGCGTTCCATAGCCGCTCTCCGGCGCTGGCTTGGTCTGGGTCCCGGGGGTAGATGCTAAGCTTGCGCCGCTTGGTGAACCAGTTCAGCGGCGATAACGGCGCGTAGAGCCAACGGTTCAAACGGTCGAAGGTATTCAGCAACTGCTTGGGAAAAGTATTTTTCACCCCACTCGAAGTGATTTGCCATAGCTTTGGAGCCCGCTTCTGGCGGCGTACGACGATATCGTAGGCAAAGGAGTAGTGAACATCACCGGAGAGGATCACGTAGTTACCGGGGGTTTTGGAGTGCCGCCAGATATGCAGCAGCACGTTGGCCGCACCGCGGTGCGCCATCCAGTTCTCGGCATCCACCACCAGCGGTTTGCCCGCCAGGGTGAAGAGTTTTTGGATACTTTCGATCAGCTTGACGCCAAACATGGGCGCAGGCGAGACGATCACCGCGCTTTTAGTACCCAGCAGCGCCTGCTGCATCTCCATCAGCGCCTCCCAATCCATCAAGCCTGACGGGCGGTTGGGGCTGCGCTCGCTGCGCCAGCGGCGCGTACGGGTGTCCAGCACAATGAGTACGGGCGTGCCCGGCACCTGAAACTCCCAGCCCTGAAAGCGCAGCAGCCGCTCGATAAACGCGTCCTGGCGGTCAGGCTTCAGCGGGCCGACATCGTCGAACAGCGTGATCGCTTGGTGAAGCAACGGATTAAGTTTATCGGGCGCATTCCCCCACCCTTGGCAGAGCAGGTACGCCACCAGCGCGTTGCCGATAATACGTTTTGAGAACGGGTGGCCGTAGGCACAGCGCTCCCAGTCGGCAGTCAGGTTCCAGTCATCGGTGACATCATGATCATCAAAAATCATCAGGCTGGGCACGTGGGCCATCAGCCGCGCGCACTGAGGCAGACCCTCTACGAACGCTTCGATGATCGCCTGCTCTTCCTGGTAAGCCTCAGCATCTTTTTCGCCTAACGCCGGGGCGTCATAGGCAATCACCTGCCACGGCACGGGCGACCACACTAGGCAGTACATGGCGAGCATCTCGGCCAGCGTCATCAGGTGGTTCTGGGCGTTCGCCGAGGTGAATACCGGCTTTTTTACGCCGCCAAAAAAGCGCTCACGCAGCGCCGCGTTGCTGGTGACATCCGGCAGCAGCGCTTCCCGGTGGTAGTAGCTTTCCGGGGCGTTATACAGCGCTTGGCTGTCATCGACGGTAGCGCCCTCAAGCAGCTCATCCACCAGCCCCAGGCGGGCGATCAGCGCATGAACCGCCCGCAGCATGGGGCCTGCCACGTCGTCCACGTACACTTGGTCGCCGGTCATCAGCAGCCAAGCGGGCCACTCGGTAGGGGACTCCTGGCGCTCGGCTATCCAGTTATCGGCCCGCACTAAGCCATCGGCGCTATCGTGATGGGGTTTACGACAGGAGCCGTGCATCAGACGGTGGTGGCGAGAGGCCAACACAAACCCTGGGTAGTCATAGTCATCGTGGCATAGCCACGGCGCCCACTCCGGCAGGGGCTGCCACGCGCCATCAGTGCTTTGTACCTGCAGGTCGTAGGCAATGCGGGTGTCGGTGGGCAGCGCGGTGGGCAGCGAAAGGTCGATACAGTGAATATAAGCATGCCGACCAATCGCCACGCGCTGGTGGGCGTTATCTAACGCGTGGGTTTGCTGCTCCTCTTGCTCGGGGTTCAGCACGAGCAGCATGGTCAGCGGACGGGTCGCTACCAGCCATAAAATCAGCCGCGACGGCGAGAGGCGACGCAGCAAAGGTCCAACCAGTACGTCGGGTAACGTCGTGGCGATTTGTGTCATTTCACACCCTCTGTGCTGTGTGTTGCATCGCTCTTAAGATCGTTAAGTAGCGACCACAGGCAGTTCAATGACTACCTCTAAACCGCCAGACTCGGCGCGCTGAAGACGCATCTGGCCATGATAAAGCGTGACAAGGTCCGTCACGATGGCTAATCCCAATCCGCTGCCAGAGCGCTGCTCATCCAGCCGCCTGCCGCGCTGGACAGCGGCTTGACACTCTTGCGGCGTCATGCCGGGGCCGTCATCGCTGACAACCAGCAACAGCATCTCGCTTTGAGCCTGCAAGCGGATATGCACATCGCTTTTGCCCCAGCGCAGGGCGTTGTCCAGTAGATTACCCACCATCTCCTGCAGGTCCTGACCATCCATATGCACCCGCACGCCGCTATCCACGGTTTGGCGCAGGGTAATATGGCGGCGCTGCGCTAGCCGGGCAAGCCCGGTGATGAGCGGGGCCAGTGTGCCTTGGAGAGCCACCGGAGCAAAGCGTACTCCCTCGCCCGCAGCGGAAGCTCGCGCCAGATGGTGGCGCACGGCACTGTCGATACGCGACAGCTCGGCCTCCCAGGTATCGCGACTCTCGCCCGGTAGCTGTTTGGCCAACAGCCGCATCACACTAATCGGCGTTTTTAGGGCGTGAGCGAGGTTACCTGCCGTGTGGCGGCCCCGTTCGATGAGCCGCTGGTCACGGGCCAGCACGGCGTTCATGGATTTTGCCAATGTGGCCAGCTCGTCGGGCAAACGAGTTTCTAACTGCTCTGCTCGCCCCTGCTCCACCTCGCGCAGGTTAGCATTCATACGCCGCAGCGGCGCTAACCCCCAGCGTACCTGAAGCGCCAGTACGCCCAGTAGCAGCGCCCCTAGGCCCAGCAGGCCCAGCCACAGCATCTGCTGAAACTCCTGAATATCTTCGCGTAAATCATCGTCCCGCGCAGCCACGCTCACGTGCAGCGGTGTTTCTAAAGGCGCTAGATAAATATCGCGTTCAACGACACGTAACTGCTGTCCCCTTGGGCCTGGTAACGTGCGGGCGGTCACCCGCTCGCTCTCCAGCACCGGCAAACGCTGATCCCATAACGAGCGCGATGCGACCGAGCGGTTCGCCTCATCGGTGATTTGCCAATACCAGCCGGAATAGACATGGTCAAAACGCGAGTCGCCCAGGGCGCGCTCATAGTTCAGCTGCTGGTTCAGCGGGTCGTAGGTGACCCCAGCAATCACCACATTGAGCGTCGCTTCCAGCCGTTCATCAAACGCATTGACCGCAGCGGTGCGGTAATGGTGGGCCAATAGCCAACCAGCAACCGGCAGCGCCAGCAGCACCATGAGCAGCACCGCCAACAGCAGGCGTAGATTGATGGAGCGGCTAGCCCAGCGCTGACTCCAAGAGAGCACATCGGCGCTCATGAATCGCTCGGCTCATCGGCTAACAGGCGATACCCCTGACCGCGCAGCGTGGCAATGCGCCACGCGCCTAGCTTGCGCCGCAACCGACTGACCTGAACATCAATGACGTTGGAGTCGGGCTCGTGGTCACGGTCGTAAACGTGCTCAGACAGCTCGCTGCGGCTGACCACTCGCGGCGCGGCATGCATTAAGTAGCTTAATAGGCGGGTTTCCTGAGCGGTTAAGCTCACGGGACGCCCCGCCAAGGTGACATGCTGGGTGTGAGTATCCAGGCTAAGCTCGCCCACTTTAAGCACCGGGTGCGCATGGCCATGGGTACGGCGCACCAAGGCCCGCAGGCGAAACAGCACTTCGGCGGGTTCAAAGGGTTTGGTGACGTAGTCATCGGCCCCGGCGGTAAAGCCAGCGGCTTTATCGGCCCAGCGTTCACGGGCCGTTAAGATCAGTACCGGCAGATCAATACCATCCTCCCGCCAAGAAGAGAGCCAGCGAGTGCCATCGCCATCGGGCAGGCCAATATCCAAAATGACCGTATCGTACGCCTCCGTGCGCACCAAAAAATCTGCTTCCTGGCCGTTTTCCGCCAGCTCAACGATCCAGTCACCATCTTGCAACGCTTGACTCAGCTCACGGGCAAGCGCCTGGTCATCCTCTACCAGTAAACACTTCATCAAAAAAACCTTATCAATAAACCCAATGGAGGCAGGAAGGTGGGGGACGCAGGCAAACGTCTTAACGCTGCATCTCGCGGATGCGCACGCCCTCTATTTGCATAAGCTGGCCACTGTGACCGTCGAACTCAAACTCCACTACCTGCCCCTGGGGGCCAAGCAGCTTAATTTCATACTCAACCAGCCCGTCATCACGATCAATTTCGACTTCCAACACATCACCGATGTAGTGGGCGTCCAGCCAGTCAAGAATGGTCTCCAACGGCACTACATCACCACGCCGAACCTCGCTGTGTAACGCTTCCCAATGTTGGTCACCGGTCGCGCTACCCATCAGCATCAGCATCAGCATGAGCACCAACGCCAACATCAGCGCAAACTTATAGGGGAGCCGTTGCCAGGAGCGCTGCTTGAGTGGGAGAAGAGACGTATTTTTCATAACAGTAGGATGCCAAAGGCAACATGAACGCTAGATGAACAGCTTTGTCAGGTTAAGGAAAGAACCACAATGATATAAATACCCTGTCGCATTCGCTAACTGACCTTCGTTAGGCATCATCCGACAATGCATTCACTAAGCAAAGAAGGAATTTGATATGAACGTTATGAAAAAAATGCTGCTGATCCCAACTTCTGCTCTTCTGCTTGCCGCTGCTGCAGGTAGCGCCCAGGCAGACACTCAGCCGGTCGACCGGATTGATGACATTCTGACCTACGCTGCCGACTACGGGTTCACTCAGCTTGAAGAGATTAATGTTGATGACCGTGGCCGTGTAGAAGTAGAAGGCTGGTTAGACGATGAGTGGTACGCCGATGTGGACTTCTCCATGGATAACGGCGACACCCTGCAAGAAGAGCGTAAGCGCCTGATTACCGGTGCCTGGGGTATGAGCGAAGATGACGTTCGCCAAGCACTCAATGCTGCCAGCCAGGAAGGTATGACCGAATTTGAAAGCATCGATATCGATAAAAGCGGCATCATCGATGTTGAAGGCCGCGAGCAAAACGGTCGCGAGCTGGAACTGAGCCTGCGCCAGGGTTCTTTTGAAGTCACCCAGATGGATCGCGACTAATCGCATTCGCGTCTCGTACATCTAGCCGTACATTCTGTTAGTACGCTCTGTTAATACACTCTATTCATACACTCTCTGCGGCGGGCCTTCGGGCTCGCCGCTTTTTTGTACCTACGCATTCACTAGGATTTGATTGGCATCCCACATGAATGTCGTTAGCGTAGCCACCGGCGGTTAGCACAGCCGCCTCTCAAGCTAGCGAATAGGAGAGACTTTTTGACGACCTCCGCCGAAGGTGTCAGCGACGCGATACGCCATACAGTGCTGCGCGATCTCGCTTGGCTGTTAGCAACCCCCGATTTAGTCACCCTTGGCGCTTATCCTGGACGGCCCACAGGCTTAACGCTGGGCCTTACAGACAATCACCATACGTGGCTGACCGCTCTACTGCCCGGCGTTGAGGCGCTGAATGGCAAGCTAGCGACGCGCATGGGCCACTACCATGAGCGGCTGTGGCAGCTGTTACTGGATAACGCCCCTAATACCCGCCTGCTGGCCAATAATCTGCGTATTACTCAACGCCGCACGACGCTGGGCGAGCTGGATATGCTTTATCGCACGCGGACAAACCCAGTGCCGGTGCATTTGGAAGTAGCGATCAAGTTTTATCTTGGGCTTCCCGACGGGCCAGGCGAAGCCAACAGCCAAAGCCGCTGGATTGGGCCCGGTGGCTTGGACAGTTTGGCCTTGAAGTGCAGCCACCTGCTCCATCATCAGCTACCGCTCTCCCGTACTCGCACGGCGCAGGCGAATATTGCTCACTGGTTAACGCCCAGAGATACGGGCGAAGCGACCACGCTAAGCAACCTGCTGACCCAGCAGCTTGCCATGCCCGGCGTGCTGTTTTATCCATGGCAGCCCAACTTGCCACCACCTGTCGGGGCAACGGCCGAGCATCGGCGGGGGTGGTGGTGCCATCAATACGACTGGCCTAGCGTGGCCGAACGCTACAGCACGGCGCTAAAAGTCGCGTGGCTAGCAAAGCCCCACTGGTTAGCGCCGCCATCGCTCGACGCGTTTGGCAACGCCAATGAGCGGATGGAGGCCGTGATGGCACAGGTAAACCGCTACGGGCCGCAGCAAGTGATGCTGTACGACCCGAAGGGAGAAGAGAACTGCTGGGAAGAGAACTACTGGGAAAAGAGTTGCCAGGAAAATAGTGGCCAGGAGAGACCGCTAACGCGGCTGATGGTGGTACCCAACGACTGGCCGCGCCAGGTACCGCTACCGCCTAAGCGGCGTGGTTAACCCACCCGCCTTATACCACCACGAGATTATCGCGATGAATCAGTTCGTGGGCTTCCACGTAACCAAGGATGGCTTCGATCTGGTGGCTTGGCTGGCCCGCTAGCTGGCGGGCTTCGTCAGCGCCGTAGTTGACCAACCCCTTGGCCACGCGAGTGCCCTGCTCATCCACACACAGCACCATGTCGCCGCGCTTAAAACTGCCCTGCACGTCACGCACGCCAACGGCCAGCAGGCTAGAGCCTTTACCACGCAGCACGTTGACCGCGCCCGCATCCAGCACCAGCGTACCGCGCACCTGAAGCTGACCCGCTAGCCAGCGCTTGCGCGCTGCCATAGGGGCTTGATCCGGGCGCAGCAGCGTGCCGAGTGCTTCACCGTTCATTACCCGAGTAATTACCTCCGGCTGGCGACCACTGGCAATCACAGTTACCGCGCCGGAACGCGCCGCGAGCTGGGCAGCGCGCACTTTGGTGCTCATACCACCCCGGCCCAACGCCCCGCCGCTGCCTGCCACGGCGGCCAAGCGGGGGTCGTCAGCACGCCCCTCAGTAATCAGCGTGGCGTCAGGATTATGGCGGGGGTCGGCATCGAACAGGCCTTCCTGGTCGGTGAGCAGCAGCAGCGCATCGGCTTCCAGCAGGTTGGCCACCAGCGCGCCGAGGGTGTCATTATCGCCAAAGCGGATCTCGTCGGTGACGACGGTATCGTTTTCGTTGATCACCGGTACCACGCGCATTTCGACCAGCGTGCGCAATGCCGAGAGCGCATTCAGGTAGCGCTTGCGGTTAGAGAGGTCGTCGTGGGTGAGCAGAATCTGCGCGGTGAGCATGCCGTGGCGCGCAAAGTGCTGCTCGTAGCACTGGGTCAGGCCATTTTGCCCCACCGCGGCGGCCGCCTGAAGCTCGTGCACGGCGCTCGGACGCGCCTGCCAGCCCAAGCGCACCATGCCAGCTGCCACCGCACCGGAGGAGACCAACACCACCTCTTTACCCTGCTGATGCAGGGCGGCAATTTGATCCACCCAGCCGCCAATGGCCGCTTCGTCCAGCCCACGACCATCATTGGTGAGCAGCGCGCTGCCAATTTTGACCACCACCCGGCGGGCGCTACTCAGCGCCTCACGGCCCGGCAACTGCTCGTTGCTTTCCACGTCACGACTCTCCCACGCCATTGCGCTCACGCGATTTATCGTTCCCAGAACGCCTTCTGCCTACGGGGCGTACTCCACTTCGACATCGTAATCATCGTCGTCGAAATCGTCATCGTCTTCTTCATCATCGCGCTTACGACGACGGCCAAGGCGGGCTTCGGTACGGGCCACCGACTCCTCCTCCATGCGACGGCGCATCTCCTGCTCGCGGGCATGGGCCTCTTCGTCTTCGTTTTCCAGACGCTGCTGCTCGGTGAGCCAGCGGTACGCCGCCTGCACCAGCTTGTCAGTGCCTTCGCTGCTGATCGCCGAAATACGGAACACTGGACCGTCCCAGTTCAGCGCCTCGATGATCGCCTGGGCCCGCGCTTCGCGCTCCTCTTCCGGCAGCAGGTCGAACTTGTTCAACACCAGCCAGCGGGGCCGCTCGGAGAGCGCCGGAGAGAACTGACCAAGCTCGTGAATAATCGCCTGCGCGGCTTCCACCGGGTCGGACTCATCAAACGGCGCCACATCAACCACGTGGAACAGCAGCCGCGTGCGGGTCAGGTGCTTCAAGAAGCGCAGCCCCAGGCCAGCACCGTCGGAGGCACCTTCAATCAGCCCCGGTACGTCGGCCATTACAAAGTGCTCATGCATCCCCAGCTTCACCACGCCCAGGTTTGGCACCAGCGTAGTGAACGGGTAGTTAGCCACTTTGGGCTTGGCCGCAGAGACCGAACGAATCAGCGTCGACTTACCGGCGTTGGGCATGCCCAGCAGGCCCACATCCGCCATCACTTTCATTTCCAGGCGCAGGTTGCGACGGTCGCCTTCGGTGCCCGGCGTGGTGCGCCGCGGCGCACGGTTGGTGGAGGATTTAAAGTGAATATTCCCCAACCCACGGCGGCCGCCTTCTGCTACCAGCACGACCTGACCAATTTCGGTCACGTCGGCAATCACCTCAAGGGTGTCTTCATCAATCACCGTGGTGCCCACCGGCACTTTTACGTGCAGGTCTTCACCAGCTTTACCGCTCATCTGGCGGCCCATGCCGCCTTGCCCATTTTCAGCTTTGTAGAAACGCTGAAATTTGAAATCAATCAAGGTGTTGAGCGAATCATCACCAATCAGATAAACGCTGCCACCGTGGCCGCCATCACCACCATCGGGGCCACCCTTGGGCACATATTTCTCGCGGCGAAAGCTCAGACAGCCATTGCCGCCCTTACCTGCCTCAACAATAATCGAGGCTTCATCGACGAACTGCATTGGATTCTCCCGGCCGCTTCCGCCGCCCTCACTGCACTATCCCCACCCGCCTTATGCGGGCAAAAGGGATCGAAAAGACAAAAAAGCCCCGCCATGGCGGGGCTTTTCTTTCGTCATCTTCGCACTGCGTAAGTCATACAAACCAACTTACACAAAGCAACCGAGGTTGCTTAGGCAGAAACGATGCTGACGAATTTACGGTTGTTCGGACCTTTGGTCTCGAACTTCACGAAGCCGTCGTTCAGAGCGAACAGCGTGTGATCACGACCCAGGCCAACGCCAGTGCCAGCGTGGAAGCGCGTGCCACGCTGACGAACGATGATGTTACCTGCGGTTGCCGCTTGGCCACCGAAGAGTTTCACACCAAGGCGTTTGGATTCGGAATCGCGACCGTTACGCGTGGAGCCGGCTGCCTTTTTATGTGCCATTGCAAAATCCTCCTAAAGGGAATTGGCTGCTTACGCAGAAATTCCGGTAATTTTGACTTCAGTGAACCACTGACGGTGGCCCTGACGCTTCATGTGGTGCTTCCGGCGACGGAATTTGATGATCGTCACTTTATCGCCACGGCCGTGGGAAACGATTTCAGCGGAAACTTTGGCACCGCTAATGAAAGGTGCGCCAATGTTTACGTCATCGCCGTCTGCAACCAGCAGCACTTCATCAAACTCAATCGTTTCGCCGGTAGCGACTTCGATTTTCTCGAGCTTGAGGGTTTGACCTTCTTGAACGCGGTACTGTTTACCACCGCTTTTAATAACTGCGTACATGTCGCTCTCCGGACTTGTCGTTAATGCCGGTTACGCCCCGCGTAACCAACGCTCATCGCCTTCCGCTCTTATCGACCTGCTGCGAGTGGCGCCTCTTTTGGCAGCCATCTGACAGGGAGCATGATGAGTGGGTCGCGGATTATAACGACTATCGCTTCATACCACAAGGCCACCGGGGCTTGTCAATCTTCCAAACGCCTGCCTGGGCCTGCTTAGCGCGGCTATACCTTGACGCCTTACAGGCAGCCCCATAGCATGAGCTCCACTCTTACCTGCCGCGATGAACGGAACCCATGACAGCCAACGTCTCCTCAATCCCGCCTGCCAGCCCATCGCCTTCACCGCTGCACGCCGTGGTGGCCGATGACTTTGAAGCCGTCAACCGCACCATTGTTGCTCAGCTCAACTCTAAAGTGCCGCTGGTGGAAACCATCGGCCAGTACATTATTGAAAGCGGCGGTAAACGCCTGCGCCCGCTACTGGTACTGCTGGCGGCCCGCTCGTTGGGCTATGAGGGCGACAAGCATATTACCCTCGCCACGCTGATCGAGTTTATGCATACCTCCACTCTGTTGCACGATGACGTGGTGGATGAGTCGCACATGCGCCGGGGCAAAAAAACCGCCAACGACGCCTGGGGCAATGCGCCTTCCGTGCTGGTGGGTGATTTCCTCTACTCCCGCTCGTTCCAGATGATGGTGGATGTAGGCTCCATGCGCATCATGGCGATCCTATCCGGAGCCACCTGCGTGATCGCAGAAGGTGAAGTGCTGCAGTTGACCAACATTGGCAACCCCAGTATTTCCGAGGCGGATTACTTCGAGACCATCCAGGGTAAAACCGCGATGCTGTTTGAAGCCGCCTCCCATAGCGGCGCGGTGCTCGCCAAAGCCACGCCAGAACAGGAGCGCGCCCTGCAGCATTACGGCCGCTACCTGGGTCTCGCTTTCCAACTGATTGACGACTTGCTGGACTACCAAGGCGACGCCGAGGCGATGGGCAAAAACGTTGGCGACGACTTGGCCGAAGGCAAGCCCACGCTACCGCTCATTCACGCCATGGAGCGCGGCACCCCTGAGCAAGCCAAGCTGATTCGTCAGGTGATTCGCAAAGGCGGTCTTGAACAGCTAGACGACGTACTGGCGATTATTCACGACACCGGGGCGCTGGCGTACACCCGCGCACGGGCAGAAGAGATGGCGGATAAAGCGCTAGCTGAACTGGATTCACTGCCCCCTAGCCCTTATCGCGACAGCATGGCTCAACTTGCCCGCTTAGCCGTGGATCGCCAAGCGTAACCGACAACGCTTTTCGCGTTGTACAAAGAAAGGGCGTGAAAAAAGAGGCTTGAAAAAAGCCCTTCGCCTGCGTATGATTCGTCCCGTTGTTGGGCACGCCTCAGCAACTTTCGGAATATAGCTCAGCTTGGTAGAGCGCTGCCTTCGGGAGGCAGAGGTCGTAGGTTCGAATCCTGCTATTCCGACCAAGAATTCAATGAAAACGGCCACTTAGCTTTTAGAGCAAGTGGCCGTTTTTGTTTGTGTGCAAGTTACCCCGGCGGGTGAATCAGCCCTACCACACTGACCACAATCAGCACTGCGCCCAATACGCGAAAAAACAGCCCCGTATCGGCATTAAGCAAGTAGCGGTGGGCTTTTTCACCAAGCAAGTGGCCGATAAAGGCACAGGGCAGCAGCCACAGTTGATGAATGAGCTGTAGGTCAACGCCCGCAATCACAAACGACACCATTTTGATCACGACCAAAATAAACCACAGCACAAACATGGTGTCGCGTAACTGCTCTTTCGCGACGTGAGTGGCGAACACGGACACAATCAGCGGTGCGCCAATCAGCGACGTGCCGCTAACGTAGCCTCCCAGCCCCAGCAGTACATAATCCACGTACTTATTGTTACTTCTAAACGGTTTATTCAGCACATAGCCGATAGCGTAGATGATCACGATACCGAAGATGATACTGGTCATCACATTGGCGGGCAGAGTGAGCAACCCAACTACCCCTACCAGCTTGGGCACGATCATGATCTTGAGCGCTTTACCTAAATAGCCCCAGTCGATGTTGCTCTGAACCGCAGCGCTGCTGCCCGCCTGCTGCAGCTGACGATGCCCATTCCAGGCAATCCAACTGGAAAAAATCAGCAGATGAATAGCAATAATCGGCAGGAACACCAATGGTTCGTTGACGACGAGCAGGAGAAACGGCAGCGCCAATACCGCGCCGCCAAAACCTAAGCTCGTGCGCACAAAACCGCTCCAGGCAAAGATCAGCCCAATCAGCACGTACTGATACCAAAGTAAATCTGCCATAGCGTTGATAGGTTTCCTTACAGTGATGGGATCAGCCCAGCTGCCACCAGCGCGGCAGCAGTGCGCGCACCTGGGCATGGGCAAAACGGTCATCCATTAATACCACAACCCCTTCATCGTCGGGGCTGCGGATCACTCGCCCGGCGGCCTGTATCACCTTGATCATCCCAGGAATACGGTAGGTATAGTCGTCTCCCCGGCCAAAGCGCGCCTGCAATCGGGCTTTCAGCGCTTCGTTAAAGTCGTTAAACGGCGGCAAGCCCAGTGTTGCCACAAAGGCACCGATCAATCGTTCACCGGGAAGGTCAATGCCCTCCGCAAAGGCACCGCCCAACACGGCAAAACCGATGCCTTTACCGCCGGGGGCAAAGCGCGCCAAAAACGCCTCGCGCTCAGGCTCCTGCATGCCGCGCGTTTGCCCGAAAACGGGAATCTCAGGGTGCGCCTGCTCGAATGCGTTCATCACCTGTTCGAGGTAAGCAAAGCTACTGAAAAATGCCAAGTAGTGCCCCGGCTTGTGCTGATAGTGCGCCGCCAGTGTCGCAACAATCGGAGGCACCGACGCCGTGCGCTGATGGTAGCGGGTAGAGATCTCGCTACGCACATGGACCTCCAGCTGCTGCGCCACGAAGGGAGAGGCCACCTCGCGCCAGACGCTGTGCTCCGGCAGCCCCAGCAGGTCGCGATAGTAGTGAAAGGGCGACAGCGTGGCGGAAAACAGCACCGTGCAGTGAGCGCGCTTAAAGCGCGGGGCGAGAAAGTCCGCCGGGATCACATTGCGTAGCCCAAGCACCGCACTTCCTTTGCCCTGACTTTCCAGATCGCACAGGGAATGCTCGTCAAACGATTCCGCCAAGCGGCAGAACGCCAGCGCTTCAAACAGCAGCTCTTGAAGCGCCTGATTCGCCCCTTCGGGGTGCTCCACGAGATAATCAGTCATCGCCCCAGCAAGGGTATGCAGTGCGCTCACCAGTTTGGTGGGCAGCGTTTCTAGCAAGTGGTAACGCCGCTCCGGCGCTTGGGCGGCCACCTCTTTATTGAGCGCCTGCCACTGCCTGCCTACGCGGGCCAGCGGCTTGGCTAAGGCGGGCGGGGAGTGACGGCGCAGGAAGCTCAAGCGCTGCTGGGAGAGCGCGGCGCTGTACATGCCGCGAGCACGGTCTACCAGGTTATGCGCCTCATCTACCAGCAGCCCCACTCGCCAGTCGTTGGCTTGAGCAAGCCCGTGCAGCAGCGCGTGGCTATCGAACCAGTGGTTTACATCCCCCACCGTCACATCGGCCCAGCGGGCCAGCTCCTGACCCAAATAGTAGGGGCAAACCTGATGCGCCAGCGCCACTTCGCGCAGCGCATCGCGCGCTAGCCAGCCTTTTTCCACCGCCGCTTGGCGGGCGGCAGGCAAACGGTCGTAAAACCCTTTTGCTAAAGGGCAGGCATCGCCCTGACAGGCGGTACCGGGGTATTCACAGGCTTTATCGCGGGCGACGAGTTCCAGCACCTTCAACGGCTGCGCGGGGGCATCTAGGCTCGCCAAGGCATCCAGCGCGAGGCGGCGGCCAGGGGTTTTCATAGTGAGAAAAGCGATGCGGTCGAGCCGCTGGCGGGGCATCGCGGAGAGCATGGGAAACAGCGTGCCCAGGGTTTTGCCAATGCCGGTGGGCGCTTGGGCCAGCAGGCAGCGTCCGGTGCTGGCGGCTTTGAACACATCTTCGGCCAACGCCCGCTGCCCTGGACGAAAGTCCACGTGGGGAAAGGTCAGCGTGGCGAGCCACGCATCGCGGCACTCGCGGTGGGCGGCCTCCTGCTCGGCCCAGGCTAAAAAGCGCTGGCACTGGTCGGCAAAAAACGCCGCTAGCTCCTCGGCACGGGCATCAAGCGTCAGCCGGGTTTCCTGGCCGCTGGCAATATCCAGGTACACCAGCGCCAGCGTGATGTGTGAAAGGCCGCGCTCGGCGCAGAGCAGCGCGCCGTATACCCTCACCTGAGCCCAATGCAGTGCTCGCTGGTTATCCGCCATGCGCGCTAGGCTGCTGCGATGGGTCTTGACCTCTTCAACGCAATTCGCCGCCACATCGAAGCCATCGGCGCGGCCCGCCACGCGTAGCCCCTGATATTCGCCGGAGAGCGGTAATTCGGCCAGGTAGCCCGCTATGTTTTCCCGCCGTTTGGCCACCAGCGCGTGGCCTTCAATGCCCTCTTGGGCGCTGGGAGCGGGGGTAAAACGGTGGTCGAGGTCGCCTTGGCGTGCGGTGAAATCGCACAGCGTACGCACCGCGACCCGATAGCGGCTCATGAAGTGGGCTGCCAGCGCACGTGGCACACCTCAACCGGCATGTCGTGGCGGCAGAAGAAATCAATCCAGCGGCGCTGGTTATCCTGCAGACGGTCACCGGGGCCTTTCACTTCGATCATACGGTAGCGAGGCTTCCCGGCGGGCGCATCGGGCATTAGCTGAATAAGATCCGGCAGGCCTGCCCGATTGTGCTTTAGGTCACTTAGCAAGCGGATAAAGCAGGCGCGTAGGTGCGCGGCGGGCAGGCAGCTAAGCGCGGCTGTTAACAGCGGTTCGCTCAAGACACCCCAGTGCACAAACGGCGAGGTAATGCCCTGCTTCGCGTGCCAAGTCGCTCGCATCGTCTCGCGGTAGCGCCCGTCGTCTAGCTGCGCCAGGCAGGCGTCGATCTCGGCTTGGCGCTGGCGAACAAAGTCCTCGCGGTACAAATCCGCAGGCCCACTATGAAACGGATGAAAAAACGCCCCCGGCAGCGGTTTGAAAATCGCTGGCCAGAGCAACAGGCCAAAAAGCCCGGTAATTAGGCAGTTTTCCACATAGAACACCGGAGTACTGGCGGTGGATAAGTGTTCGGCAACGGCGCGCTCTACCGATTGAGGGCCAGGAAGCTCCAGCACGTAGGTCGGGGCCTCGGCTGCTTTCACTACCTGGGGGGCGGGCTGGTTCAACTTGCGCGCCAAGCGCGGCAACAAGCGCCCAAGCGCTTGGGTTTCGCTCTCTCTCGCCTGCTCGCGCGCGGCCTGAGCGAGTTCATAAGCTTCTGAGTAGCGCTTCAGGCGTTCCAATACTCGCAGCCTGCGTATGCGTGCCTCGCTGTTAGTCGATTCGGCGTACAGCAAAAGCGCTTGTTCTGCTTCACCGCTGCGTTCCGCCGTTTGCCCCAGGGTCAGCAGCAGCCGCGAACGGCGTGCGTCTAGCCAGCGGTTGCCGGAGGCTGCGGGCACATCAGCGGCCAGTCGATCTGGCGGCTCGCCGCTCTCCAGGCGCTCGCGCAGGCGGTGCAGCGTGAGGTAGGTATCCACCTCTTCCCGGCGCTGAAACGCGCGAGACTCTGCGGTCAGCGGCACTTGTTCAAAACGCTGCAAGCCAAGCTCGGTGAGCACGAACTCAGCCCAATCTTGGCGCAGGTTGCCAAAGAACATCAGCCGCAGGCGGTCGCACAGCGCCATGACGTTGAGCCGCACGATGTGCGTTGTTGCGGCAGGCCACCACTGGCGCAGCGGTATTGAATCGGTAAGCACCGGCATTAACGCGGCTTGGAGCGCCGTTTTGGTGGCATTAGACGACAGCCCAGCGGCGCTGATAGGAGCTTGCAAGGCGTGGCGCAGCTCGCTTAAGCGCAGCAGCCGAAACACCTCCTCCCCACTTAACAGCGGCGCGTCATCTACCCAGCCAAGCGCCAGTAGCGGCGCCAACGCCTGATGGGTGTCGCCAATTTCAGGGTAGCTGAGCTTATCCACACGAAACAGCTCGCCTTTACGCATCACCATCCGCACTAATAGCGCTTGAGAAGCGCGAGGCAGCTGCGACCACTGCTGAAGAACGTGATGCTCATCGGCACTGAGTAAATCCCCGTGGCGCGCCTGCACCCACGCGACCAGGAAGCGAAAATTCGCTAAGTAGTAGAAAGGATCATCGAGGGAGGCGGTCGCCGGAGCGGCAGAGGCACTGTTCATGCATCCATTGTAACAGTGCAAGCAGTCGTGGGTTAACCCACGCGGTGTTGGTAAAGCACTTCCAAGGCATCGTCAGCGGCTTGCTCTTCGGCGTTCGGTGTGTCAGAGGATGGCTCGCTCACGCGCGGGGCAGGCTTCGCTTGGGCAGCTGGCCTGCGCCCGCCGACCAGCACATACCACTCTGCTTCGGTGAGATAGTGCTGGCACCAGCGGCTGAGGCCATCGGCCACGGCGTCGCGACTGCGTTCGCCGCCTCGAAACGCGGTCGCCAAGTGAAGCAAATCCTGGCGGGCAGTGCGAGCACGGGCGTTTCCCCCGTGCACTTTGGAAAGCGGGCAGCGTCGGTCATAGGCCGCGTTGGTGAGGGCATTTAGCCAACGCTCCACTTCATGTGCCTGAATACCGCCGTAAACTGCCACGTGCCGCTCCCGCGTTGAACGATCAAATTAAAAAAGAGAAAACGACCTATAGCATAGGCCAAAAAGGCATAAGACTGCCCGAATTTCGTGCAACTGTCACCTTAATGCCTTATTTCGCGCCCTGCATGACCTCCTCAAACCCTTGTAAGACGTTCACCACGTTGACCCCGATATCCTCAACGGCATAGCCCCCTTCCATCAAAAACACGCAGGGTAGCCCGGCGGCGGCAAGGCGCTGCCCGAGGGCAATAAAGTCGGCGTGTTGAAAGGTAAACGCGCTGATCGGGTCACCTTCAAAAATATCCACACCCAACGATACCACCAGCAATTCACACTCTGCTCTATGGATATGCGCCAGCGCCTCATCCAACGCGGCCATCCACGTCGCAACGGAGGTGCCCAGCGGCAGCGGGTAATTGATCGTGAAGCCTTCACCTACTCCTTCGCCGGTTTCGTCGCTGTAGCCCGAAAAGTAAGGGAAGGTCACGTCAGGGTCGCCGTGGAGCGAGGCGAACAGCACGTCGTCACGGCGATAGAAGATCTGCTGGGTGCCGTTACCGTGATGAAAATCCACGTCGAGAATCGCGACACGGCGCTTGCCAGCGTCCAGCGCGCGCTGGGCAGCGATGGCGGCATTATTAAAAAAGCAGTAGCCGCCGAATTGATCCACCGCCGCGTGGTGGCCCGGCGGACGGCACAGGCCGAAGGTCGGCTCACCAGTAGCGAGGGTATGATCGGTTGCCGCCAGCGCGGTATCTTTACTTGCCATGGCAGCGGCAAAGGTGCCTTCCGTAATCGAAGTTTCAGCAGCAAGGGCGTAGTAGCCCAACTGGCCGCTCACCGACTGGGGAATACGGTCACCGCGCATCGTACGGGCTGGCCAGATATTGGGGATGGCCTCGCCCGCGTGGCCCGCCGCTTGCCATGCCTGCCAGCAGTTTTCCAAGAACGCGACGTAATCAGCATCGTGAACCGCCAGCACGGGCGCAAGGCCGTAGTCACTGGGCGAACGAACTTCAAACGCGGCTTTGCTCAAGGCAGCCAATACCAAATCCATCCGCTCGGGGCACTCAAAGGGGGTAACTAAAGCGCCATCGTGCAGTTCGCTACGGGCTTGGCGCTGGCGGCTACCTTCGGAAAAAAACGTTAGCATGCGGTTTCCTTCTTTATGCGTGATACGGCCAGTCAGCTGCCCAGCGACGCTTTTGGGCTGGGGTCTGCTGCTTTAACTGATACTCAGCACGGCTGGCAGCGGCACGGTCGGCAAAGGGTTGCACGCCCAGTAACGCTAGTGGCGGGTTTGCCCGGGTATAGCGCGCGCCTTTACCCGTCGCGTGGGCTTGGTAGCGTTTGGCGAGGTTGTTAGTAATCCCTACATAGGTACCGCGCCTACACTCAAGCAGGTACAAATACCATGGAGAAGTGGCTGTGTTTTCCATAGCGGCTCGTTAGCTGTTCGTAGCGGTAGACACTTCCTGTTCGGCCATTAAACGCTCAAGCTCTGCCAGCGGCATGGGTTTCGCTAGCCCAAAACCTTGGAATAAATCACAGCGGTACGCCAACAGTCGCTGATGCTGCTCGTTGGTTTCCACGCCTTCAGCCACCACATTAAGGCCTAGGTGGTGAGCCATGGAGATTACCCCCTGCACAATAGCTGAATCACCGTCGCTGCTGGTGATCTCACTGATAAAACTGCGATCAATTTTGATCGTGCTGATCGGCAAGTGCTTGAGATAGCTCAAACTTGAGTAGCCAGTACCAAAGTCATCAATCGACACACTGACCTGCATAGTGTGTAACTCATTAAGAATATTGATTGCTGCGTCGGTATTATCCATCAGGATGCCTTCGGTCAACTCTAGGGCCAACTGCTCTGCTGGCAATCCAGTATCCAATAACGTTTGACGCAGCGTGGCGAGAAAACTGTCACGGTGGAACTGCAAAGGCGAAAGATTCACCGCGACCCGCAGCTCCCCCAACCCGCTGCGCTGTAACTTGAGCATATCCTTACAGGCCCGCTGCAGCACCCATTCGCTAATCGGCATAATTTGCCCAGTAGCCTCCGCCAAGGGAATAAAGCGGGCAGGGGAAATATAACCTTTAATAGGGTGCGGCCAGCGCAGCAGTGCTTCCACGCTGTCGATTCGCCCATGCCGGTTAAATAGCGGCTGATAATGCAATTCAAAGCCTTGGTGGTCGATGGCTTCCTGCAGGTCGTTACGCAGGCTGACCCGCTCGTTGGCCACTTCGTTGATGTCGTGGCTGAACCACGCATAGGCGTTACGGCCTTGCTGCTTCGCTTTGTACATCGCCATATCCGCTTGCTGAATCAGGGTTTGCGGCTGGGGAGTATCGGGCTGGCTCATGGCAATACCCACGCTGGCGGTCAAATACAGCTCATGGCCAGCAATACAGTAAGGCTTAGCGAGCGCTGGCAATAAACGCTCCGCCACGTCAATCACTTGCCCTTTATCAACGATATTAGTAAGCAGTAGTACAAATTCATCGCCCCCTAGCCGGGCAACCGTATCCGCTTGCCGCAGGGCAGCACGCAGGCGCTTAGCGACCTCTATCAATACTTGGTCGCCCACTGCGTGCCCTAGCGTGTCATTGATGGGCTTGAAATCATCTAGATCTACAAACAACACGCTAATGCGCTCACCACTTTCTTGGGCATGGGCGAACCGTTGATGCAGCTTTTCTTCAAACTGCATACGGTTGGGTAAGCGAGTGAGGTCATCGTGGGTGGCATGATAAGCAAGGCGTGCCTCATAAGCTTTATGCTGTGAGATATCGTGCTGAACACCTACAAAGTGGGTGATATGCCCTTGGTCATCCCGCACTGGAGACACATATAAGTCGTTCCAGAACGGCGTGCCATCTTTGCGGTAATTACATAGCGTCACCTGGGTCTCACGCTGCTCCTGAATACCACAACGTAGCTTAGCGACCATGGCAGGATCGCTATCAGGCCCCTGCAAAAAACGGCAATTCTGGCCAATCACTTCACTTTGTGAGTAACCCGTCATAGTGCTAAAAGCTTGGTTAGCATACACAATCGGCACATCAGGCTGGCTGGCATCAGCAATTACCACCCCGTTCACACTGGCCTCCACGCTGCGCTCAAGGATACGCAGCCGAGTCTGCTGCCTGCGTTTCTCTGTAACGTCTTGGGCGATACCGTAAACCCCTTCAACACTGCCATTCACTGTGATGGGTAAGCTGATCAAATCCAGAATACGACGCTGCGATTGACTATCGGTGATGGTAATTTCATTACGTGAAATACCGCCCTGCAGAACGTGCTTAAAATACGATTTGATATAATCACGCCCATGCTCTTCTACAAAGTCAGAGAAATGACGCGCGACAACTTCCTCAAGAGGAAAGCCGATCACCTTGCCGCAGGTTGTATTGGCCGTCATGAAATAGCCGCTTTTATCCAGCGAAAATACCGCGTCCGGATGATGTACAAACAGCGAACGGTAGCGCTGCTCACTCTCCTCAAGGGAGTGACGAGCCGCCGCCAGCTCTCTTGCGCGGGCGGTACTTGCCCCGGCTAATCCCACACTAAATGCCAGCAACCAGCTCATCACCAAGCCACCCACCGTGACGCTAATGGGCATTACACCTAATAAATACCAGTTGTAATGCTGGCCTGGGTAGGCGCGCAGCGTTAGGTTAACGCCCCCTGGCAGCCCAGCCAGACGGCTTGCCAATACCAATGAGGAAGAAGTGATGTTAGCCCCAGCAAACCCGGAGGGATGAAGCGTCAGCAGCAGTTGCTCGCCTCGGCTGACGCTGACCTGAAATGGCCCTAAGGCTAACCGCAGCTTATTATTCAGCAACGTGATTAAATCTATCGCGGCCAATAGCTGTTGCGATTGGCTAGAGACAGGAATGGCCATCAGCATCATGCTGAGCTGCTGGTTATCGGGCACTAGCAAGCGCGGGCGCTCAAAAGGAATACTGAGCCAAGATTGTACGGTGGGCTTGCTGAGCTGGCTCAATAGCCAGTCGCCGTTCTCTTCATTGCGCCCCTGCGACCAGATTACCCTGCCCTGGTCATCAGCCAGCGCAATCTCTATTAAACTCAGCGTATCGCGAAAATAGTTTTGGGCATCTTGTTCAAACAGGCCTTCGCTCTGGCCCTGGTCAGCAGAGACAATCTCTAGCCGCTCGGCCATGCGCTGCATTAACCGAAGCTGCTCTGTCATGGCCTGCTCAGCGTTAAGCTGAACACTATCTAGTAGATAGCTCGCCTGCTGCTCAATTGAGTCGCGCTGGTGCATGCTAAGCAGAAGCCACGCCAAGCTGCTAGCCAGCACACCTGCCAACCCGACTATAACGGTTAACCGGCCAGGGATTAGGCGTGCAGCACGATGTCGCCAGCCTGCCACCAATAGAGCAGCCCCTAACAGCACAATAAATACCAGGACTGCGATGGGCGAAGAGCTAAACAGCGGTTGATACAGCTCATCGCTTTGCCAAAGCTGGGCCAGCACAAAGCCGCCAAAAAGCAGGAGCCCAACCCCTGTGATCCGCCATAACAAGCGCCATGGTGAACTGCCAACGCCGCCCCCCAAACAAGCACTAACCCAAAGCAAAAAGAGCGTTGATAGCGAGGTCATGCGCCTTTCGCCGGTAATCAGTGACTCGGCAACCCCTTGATCAAGAGAGTTATGGGCCAGGGTATATGCCGTGAGCGCCAACAGTGCGCCTGCAGCGCCCCAACGCAGCCAAGGCCAGTGGCACAATGTCGCCAATAAGCTCATGCCGATCAAGAGGATCGCCAACGAAGCATCAGGAACCAACATAGGCCCAAGCAGCATCTTCGGCAGCACAAGCCCTACCAACAGACCTGCGCCGCCCATAAAGAGCAGCGTCGCTGACACCATTAATAGCAGCGTCTCAGCTGCTAAGTCACGCGTGTTTGATGGCATGAATCCCACTCGCTCCTGTGCGTGGTCAGTCGGCTGCTAGCGTTCAAACGAAACAGCCTCCGCCAGCGCTTTAAGCTGCTGGTATTGTTCATCAAGGTAGCGTCCGTAAGCTTCTCGCGGCCGGAAGTCTACGCCGGAACCGTGGATATGCTGCAGTGTATGGACAAGCGATGGTTGGGCTAGGGCCTGTTCAAATGCGCCTGCCAATCGCGCAAGACGTTCTGGTGGTGTATCCAACGGGGCAAACAAGCCTCGATCAGTCGTATTCACTAACTCAACGCCTTGCTCCATGAGCGTTGGCACCTGCGGCAATGCCGACAGGCGCGTTTCGCTGGCAACGCCAAGGGGGGTGAGTGCTCCCGCTTTGAACAGCTGGCTTGCTGACGGCAAATTCAGCATCGCGAAATCCAATTCGCCGCCTAACAGAGCCACTACCTGTGCGCCGGTATCGGGATAGTGCACAAACTGCACGTCGTCGATCGAAATACCCGTTTGCTCAAAAAACTGTAACCAGAACAAGTGATCCGTTGAGTGCGGTATCATGCCAAACAACAACTCGCCGGGCTGCTGCTCCACCATGGTGGCAATTTGGCTGGCCTGAGTAACAGAGTGCCCTGCATAGGTCGCGGGAATATTAACGGTGCGTGTTAATAGTGCCACTGGTGCAAAGGCATCGTGGTAGTAATCCGCAAAGCCAGCAAAATAGGCAAGATCAATCGTTTGATGGCTGCCAAGCAGAGTGTAGCCATCAGCGGGCGCCTCTTTAACAAACTGCGAGCCAAGCGTTGCGCCATTACCCGGCATATTGATTGGCGTAACCGGCACTTCCAGATACGTTTGCGCTTGCTCTGCGATCGCCCGGAACAGCACATCCGTAGCGCCGCCTTCGCCAAACGGCACCACCAGGGTAATATCAGAAGCAGGAAAAGGGGCGCTGCTCAGCTCTGCCTGATCACTCGCTTGGGTGCTGGCAGGCAGCCCAATACCAAGAGCGACCGCAAAGGAAGTGCGTAGCAGTATCCTACGGCAAATAGTCAACAGTACCTGCAAAGCGTTCACCCCCTCTCCTGCCTCATACTACTTAGCCTTGCTGGCAACATACCTTGAATTTTCGCCCACTGCCACAAGGGCAAGGCTCATTCCGGCGTGGTTTTAAACGCATGACACTAGGAGTACCGTCGATATACCACCAGCGCCCCTCCTCCCGTACAAAACGCGAGACTTCCTCTAGCACATGCCAGCCACCCGACTCACGAAAAGTGGCGCGAAAATGCACGGAGCCTTGGTCATTTTGCACGGTTGGCGCGGCCACAATATCGAGCGCGACCCACTGGGTATCAGAATCGAGTGGTAGCTGCTGAGGGCGGGTCGAGGAATGCCAGGTGGCAAGTAGGTAGTCACGCTGATTCAACGCGAAAGCAGTGTATCGTGATCGCATCAGCGCTTCGGGAGTTGGTGGCAGCGTGCCCCCTTGATAATAGGGCTGGCAGCAGGTTGCCAGCGGAGTATTGCTACCGCAGGGGCAACTTTTAGGCAATGAGTGAGTCATAGGAGTGGCTCTGGCTTGTGCAAGGAGCAAACGATGTAGATGTTTTGTTTCGGTATTAGCCCTGAGTTAGGTATAGTAACAGAGCAAGATCCCTAGACAGACGGAGTACGACAACACGATCGATCATTCTTTCCAAACGCAGTGGAGGTTCTCCTATGAAGGTTTACAAACCGGAATGGCAGTGCACGTTTAGCGTAAACGAAGGCGCGGAAGAATCAGCAAACTGGAAAGAGCGAATCGCGTGGCGGCTTAGAGGGTTTGCCGACCGGCTTGAAGGCGGCGGCCGCACGATAAAAATCGACTGCAGCGTCTCGCCACAGGTGAGCCGTGACGAGATAGATACCTGCTTGGGCAAAGGGTTTGAGGTCACACAACGACTGCTAACCCAGCTTGCCCAGCAGCAGGCGTGCGAAGATGTGATGCGCCATGCGAAAGCAGAGCTTTACGAAGAGCAGCATCAGCACTAACAGCCAGACCGTAAGCGTCTCAAGAAAACACCCGCCCGATCACACTGGCGGGTGTTTTTTATTGGGTGCAAATAAACGCGTTAGCCTGAATATGGCGTTTCCAGAGCGCTGCCTAAGCGCTGCATAAACGCACTACATTCATCGAGCTGCGCCGTTTCAATATACTCATCCGGCTGGTGGGCCTGGGCAATACTGCCCGGCCCTAAAATGATGGTTTGCAGCCCCTGCCCCTGGAACTGACCGGCTTCCGTGGCATAGGCAACCGCGTGCTGGCAGCAGCCGTCCGGCAAATGATCCTGCGCTAACCGCAGCACCTGCTGATTGTCTCGGTCGGCCAGCCCCGGTACCGTCACGTTCAGCGGTTCAGTAATAATTTCCACGGTTTTGCCCTGAGCACTTAACGCCTCACTGAGCGTTGCGCAGTAGTCGCTAAAGCGCCCGTACACCTCTTCAAAGGTTTCTGTGGGTAGGTGGCGAATTTCCCACTCGAACTGGCACTCCCGAGCCATGATATTAATGGCCGTGCCGCCTTTGATTTTACCCACATGCAAGCTGGTATGGGGCACGTTAAAAGCCTCATCCACGCGCCCCTCTTCCACCAGCGCGGCCATAGTGTCCTCGATGAACGTCACTAGCCTTGCGGCCACGTGGATCGCGGACGTGCCCTGATTCACTTGGCTGCTGTGCGCTTCACGGCCAATCACTGTGGTACGCAGGTTGGTCGCACCCTTTTGCGCCACCACCGGCTGCATGCTGGTGGGCTCGCCGACAATCACGTGGGCCGTGGTGGAGTAGTGCTCATAAAAGCGCTTAATCAGGCTGGGGGCGCCCACGCAGCCGATCTCTTCGTCATAAGAGAAGCCGAAGTAGATCGGCTGCTTCAGCGGTGCCTTCGCCCAGGTGGGCACCATGGCGAGCGCGCAGGCAATAAAGCCCTTCATATCGCAAGTGCCGCGGCCATACAAACGGCCATCACCGCCATCGCGCAGGGTAAACGGGTCACTGCTCCAGGGCTGGCCAGCCACGGGCACCACATCGGTATGGCCAGACAGCATCACGCCGCCGGGGGCATTCGGGCCAATGCGGGCAATCAGATTGGCTTTGGTACCGCAGGGGCTCATCACACGCTCGGCGGTCACGCCGTAATCGGCTAAATAGCGCTCAACAAACTCAATCAGCGCCAGGTTCGACTCGCTAGAGGTGGTATCAAACGCCACCAGTTGGGTCAGCAGCGCAGTTACGTTCGTCATGTTTATCTCGTTGGTTAGGCTTTTTAGCCACCCTAGCACCCCGCATTCCCTTTGCCTACTGGGCGCTACCAGCGTCTCGCCGAATGTTGTCCGTCACGACAACTTCATCGTGCATTCATGAAATCGTCATCTACACTTTCTACTGTTCAGTGCACCCAAAAACCTTAAAAAAACGTACTGCGCACGACCGACAAGGAGCCGTTATGTCTCGTTTCACGTTGCACGCGCTTGCCCTCGGTGTGGCGACCGCCACGTTAAGTGTTTCTGCCAATGCCGCTACCGAAGTGACCTGGTGGCACGCCATGGGCGGTCAACTCGGTGAAATTCTGGAAGGCATGACCGAGGAGTTCAATGCTTCTCAAGATGAGTACCGCGTGACGCCCAGCTACCGCGGCAACTACACCGAAACCATGACCGGCGCCATTGCAGCGTTCCGCGCAGGCGAGCAGCCGCACATCCTGCAGGTGTTTGAAGTCGGCACCGGCACCATGATGAACGCCGAAGGGGCGATTTATCCGGTGTATGAGCTGATGGAAGCTCATGGCCGTGCGTTTGATCGCGAAGCCTTCCTGCCCGCCGTGGTGGGCTACTACACCGATACCAACGGCAATATGCTGTCGTTCCCGTTTAACTCCTCCACGCCCATCATGTACTACAACCGTGATGCGTTTGAGGAAGCTGGCCTAGACCCAGAACAGCCGCCGCAAACCTGGGAAGAGCTCGCAGAGTACGCCACTCAAATTACCGAGTCTGATGCTGCTAACTGCGGCTTTACCACCTCTTGGCCGAGCTGGGTGATGCTGGAGAACTTCTCCGCTATGCACAACTCGCCGTTGGGTACGCTGGAAAACGGCTTTGGCGGCATGGAAACCGAGCTGAACTTCAACAACGAGCTGGTCGCCCGCCACTGGGACAACCTGAAAACCTGGCAAGACGCTGGCGCGTTCAAATGGGGCGGCCCGGGTTCTGGCCCGGATGCCGAACCCATGTTCTACTCCCAGGAGTGCGCGATCTTCTTTGGCTCCTCTGCTTCCCGTGCCGACGTCGCTGCCAATGCCGACTTCGAAGTGGGCTTTGGCATGCAGCCCTACTACGACGACGTAGAAGGTGCGCCGCAAAACTCCATCATTGGCGGGGCTACCTTGTGGGCTTTGCAAGGCCACACCGATGAGGAGTACGCCGCCGTAGCAGCGTTTTTCGAGTATCTCTCCCAGCCGGAAGTTCAGGCCGAGTGGCACCAGCAGACCGGCTACCTGCCGATCACGCAAGCCGCTTGGGATCTGAGCCAAGAGCAGGGTTACTACGATGAGAACCCCGGTGCGGATATTTCGCTCAAGCAGATGACGCTGAACGAGCCCACCGAGAACTCCAAAGGCCTGCGCTTTGGCAACTTCGTCCAGATCCGCGACATCATCTCTGAAGAGATGGAAGCTGTGATGACCGGCAACAAGTCGGGCCAAGAAGCGGCCGATGCGGCAGTAGAGCGCGGCAACCAACTACTGCGCGACTTTGAATCCGCGAATCAGTAAGTAAGCACCTGCTTCGCCGCCTGCCCTTGGCAGGCGGCGAGCCTGTTTTTAAGTGCCCCACTTATTGGTGCCGTTTATAGACGCAGGATACGTTGCCTATGCAAACCAAACGCATGACCTTCCCAGGGCGTTTTTTGCCCTACGCCCTGCTGGCTCCTCAGGTCATTGTCACGCTGATTTTCTTTATCTGGCCGGCCGGACAAGCGCTCTATCAGTCGCTACTTCGTGAAGATGCTTTTGGGCTACGCACGACCTTCGTGGGGCTGGAGAATTTTTCCCGCCTGTTTCGTGACGGCAACTATCTCAACTCGCTCTCGGTGACGGCCATTTTTGCCATTGGCACCACGCTGCTGTCCATGGCGGCGGCGCTGCTGCTGGCCTGCACGGTGAATCGCATGATTCGCTCGCGCAGCACCTACACCACACTACTGGTATGGCCCTATGCCATTGCCCCCGCCATTGCCGGGGTACTGTGGTGGTTCATCTTCAATCCCTCCATCGGCATCGTGCCTTATATGCTGGATATGGTGGGCTATCAGTGGAACCACCGAACCTCAGGGGCGGACGCCATGCTGCTGGTGATTTTTGCCGCCGCCTGGAAACAGATCTCCTATAACTTTCTGTTCTTCCTGGCCGGGCTGCAGTCGATCCCCCAATCGCTTATCGAAGCCGCCGCCATTGATGGTGCCAGCCCCATGAAGCGCTTCTGGACCATTGTGTTTCCCCTACTGTCTCCCACCACCTTCTTCCTGATGGTGGTGAACGTGGTGTACGCGATGTTCGATACCTTCGGGATTATTCACGCCACTACCCAGGGCGGCCCCGCCCAGGCCACCAACACACTAGTGTACAAGGTGTACGCCGATGGTTTCGTGGGCCTGAACCTGGGGTCATCTGCCGCGCAGTCGGTGATTTTGATGGTGATTGTGGTCGCACTCACGGTGGTGCAGTTCCGCTTTATTGAGCGCCGGGTGAACTACTAGCCGCAGGCTGACTGTTGGAGTCTTGTCATGGTTGAAAATCGTCCCTGGGCGAACTTTTTTGCCCACTTAACGCTGATGCTCGGCGTCGCGGTGGTGGTGTTTCCCGTCTACGTAGCGCTGGTGGCCTCGACCCAAGCGCCGGGCGACCTGCTACGCGGCACGCTACCAATGTTGCCAGGTGCCCACGGCATCGAAAACTTTACCCGTATGTGGCAATCCGGCGTCTCAAACGCGGGCGCGCCGCCGGCCGGCACCATGCTATGGAACAGCTTCATCATGGCCATGGCGATTACCGTGGGTAAGCTGTCGATCTCGCTGCTTTCCGCGTTTGCGATTGTCTACTTCCGCTTCCGCTTTCGGATGTTCTTCTTCTGGCTGATTTTCATCACGCTGATGCTACCCGTCGAAGTCCGCATTATTCCGACATTTCAGGTCGTTGCAGATCTCAATATGCTAAACAGCTTCGCGGGGCTTTCGATACCGCTGATTGCTTCCGCCACCGCGACGTTTCTGTTTCGGCAGTTTTTCATGACCATCCCCGAGGAGATGTTGGAAGCCGCGCGGGTCGATGGCGCAGGCCCACTGAAATTCTTTAAAGACATTCTGATGCCGCTCTCGATCACCAATATCGCCGCACTGTTCGTGATCATGTTTATTTACGGCTGGAACCAGTATCTGTGGCCGCTGCTGATCACCACCGACCCGGACTACTACACCATTGTGATGGGCATTCAGCGCATGACCTCTGAAGAGAACCCTCAGTGGCATCTCATTATGGCCGCCGTGGTGATGGCGGCTCTGCCGCCGGTATTAGTGATTTTGTTCATGCAACGCCTGTTTGTGAAAGGCCTGACCGAGACGGAGAAATAACCATGGCCAGCATTACCTTGGAAGGGCTGAAAAAAACCTACGCGGGCAACGTGGCGGCGGTCAAAGGGGTCGATTTACACATTCAGGACGGCGAGTTTGTGGTGTTGGTCGGGCCTTCCGGCTGCGGTAAATCCACCCTGCTGCGCATGGTGGCAGGCCTAGAGACCATCACCGAGGGCACCCTAAAAATCGGCGAGCGTGTAGTGAACCAGCTAGAGCCCGCCGAGCGGGATATCGCCATGGTGTTCCAAAACTACGCCCTCTACCCGCATATGACGGTGTATAACAACTTGGCGTATGGCCTGAAGAATCGCGGCTTCAAGAAAGACGACATCGACCAGCGGGTGCGCACGGCGGCCAAGATGCTGGAGATTGAGGACTTTTTGGAGCGCAAACCGCGCAAGCTCTCCGGCGGCCAGCGCCAGCGGGTGGCGATGGGCCGTGCGTTAGTGCGCGAGCCCGCCGCGTTTCTGTTTGACGAACCGCTCTCTAACCTAGATGCCAAGCTGCGCGTGCAGATGCGCGTGGAGATCAAACAGCTTCAGCGGCGGTTAAAAACCACCAGCCTCTACGTGACCCACGACCAGTTGGAAGCCATGACACTTGGCGATCGCTTGGTAGTACTTAACGCCGGTCAGATTGAGCAGGTGGGCACCCCGATGGAGATCTACGCCCGTCCGGCCACTATGTTTGTAGCGGAGTTTATTGGCTCCCCGGCCATGAACATGCTGCCGCTGGATTACCTTGCGCAGCAGGATACCCAGGGCGTGCTGAGTCAGTTGCCGAAAGAGACTGATACCGTCGGCATCCGCCCAGACGATATGCAGCTCGCCCCGCCAGCCGCACCCTATATAACGCTGAACGCTACCTTGATGTTGTTTGAAGCCGCCGGTGCAGAGAGCCATCTCTACCTAAACTTGGCAGGCAGCGACCAACCTACGGTGGTGCGTACCGCAGGCCAGCCGCCGGTCAGCGAAGGTGAAACGCTGCAGGTGTACGTGACCAGCGATGCGCTTCACCCGTTCAACAGCACCACCGGCAAGCGCACCGCCCATTAGTACGCAGCGCCTTAGGCGGGTAACAACGTTACTCGCCTAAGGCGCAGTCGGTACCGCTATGCCCCAATCCTATTCGCATGGCCGATACCGGCATGGTTACCTGGGTATTCAAAAAAGAGACGAGCACAAGCACCGTAACGACGTCTCTTGGTATATTGCCAAACGGCCTGGCACCCGCCAGAAGCGAGATGCCAGGCGACAGAAAGTCGAAAAAATCAAAGCCAGTATCCGTGCCAAGGTGGAGCACCCCTTTCGGTACATCAAACACGTTTTTGGTTATAGCAAGGCTCGCTATCGTGGACTAGCCAAAAACACTCAGCGCCTCACTTACTGCATGATGGCTGTCTGTCATCGCTTGTTCACTTGCCTGTCTTGGCAGTGTCATTGTGCCCGCGCAACATAATGAGAAACGTGATAAAGGGACGAATCGCTCATGCGGCTCTGTATCGTTAGCGAAACATGGTCTCCAGAAATTAACGGCGTTGCGCATACTCTCAACCGGATATGTCGTGAGCTGCAGCGGCTGGGCGTCACAATGGATGTGATTCGCCCTAAGCCTAAGGCACCCGGCAGTGCCGCCTATGCCACCCAAGAACTACAGGTTAACCACCTGGCGCTGCCCGGCTATCGTGATGTTCAGGTGGGATTTGCTCGCCCGTCCACGTTGCAGCGGTTTTGGCAACAGCACCGGCCAGATGTGATTTATTTAGCCACCCAAGGCCCGCTCGGCTGGGCAGCTCGCCAGGCAGCGCAACAGTTGAGCATTCCGCTGGTGGCAGGTTGGCACACCAACTTCGATCATTACTGCCATGATTACGGCGCCTCTTGGCTCTCTGCCGCGACTCGCCGCTATTTGCGCTACTTTCACAATGGCTGCGCACTGACACTAGTGCCCACTCATCAGCAAGCCACAGCTTTACGCCAACAGGGTATCCATGAAGTACAGGTGCTCGCTCGGGGGATTGATGGGGAAAAATTCTCTCCAGCTCACCGTAGTGCAGAGCTGCGTAAGCAGTGGGGAGTTAGCGAGCACCAGCCGGTCGCCCTCTATGTCGGGCGACTCGCACCAGAGAAGAATCTGGCCCTGCTACAAGAAACGCTGCAAGCCATGCGCAATGTGCGCCCCGATATGGCACAGGTGATCGTTGGTGATGGCCCAGGGCGTGCACAGTTAGAGAAGGCACTCCCTGACGCACATTTCACCGGATTTGTGGATAAACATGAGCTAGCTTGCCACTACGCCAGTGCTGATATGTTTGTATTTCCTTCGCTGTCGGAAACGTGGGGCAACGTAGTAACGGAGGCAATGGCAAGCGGCTTGGCGGTAGTTGCTTATCGTCATGCAGCCAGCGCGGAGCTGATCCAAAACGGCCATAACGGGGTGACCGTAGCGCCTAACGACGCCCACGGTTTTCAAGAAGCGGCCGTGGCACTGTGCCAACACCCCGCCGATTACGCACGAATAGGAAGAGTTGCCCGTTTACGCGCGCTAGAACAAAGCTGGTCGGGCATTGCTGAGCAATTTCTGCGCTACCTACACCATACCCAGGAGGTCCACCATGCGAGCTCGCCCGCTTGTCGTATTCGATCGTCTTGACCTGTGGGAGTGGCGGTTTTGCCAACGGGTCACGCACCTCTCGCTCTACCGCCCCTGGCGGCTAATGCTGAAAACAGCCAGTAAGTTAGGCGACTGGCCGGTGTGGGTACTGCTGATTGCTGCCCAGCCCTGGCTTCAACCTGATGGCACGTGGCGGATGATGCAGTACTCGCTGATCGCCCTGGTAGCTGTCACGGTTTATAAGCTGGTCAAAACCAAGCTGTGCCGAGAGCGCCCCTTTATCACTTACCTGGGAGGCGTACACTGCGGTGAACCCGCTCGAGATCGCTACAGTTTCCCCAGTGGCCACACCATGCACGCCGTCATGTTCAGCGTATTAGTGGCCGCCCACACCCCCTGGCTGCTGCCGATTGTGCTTCCACTCAGCCTACTCATTGCAATTTCTCGAGTGGGGCTAGGGCTGCATTATGTCAGCGATGTACTGGTTGGTGGCGTGATGGGCTATGGCTTTGCACTGCTGAGCCTTTATTGGATGGGGTAAGAGTCTCTACATGCCAACATGCAAAAGCCACCCAAAAAAAAGGTGGCTTTTTATTTATTATTCAATTACTTACATATCAGGCGGCATGTCGTCGCGATCCTCTGTAGCCGTCATAAATGATGTTTTAAACATCATGTACAGGCCCACCCCCGAAAACCCTAGAAACAGCACGAACATGCAGAACATCAATACCATCACCATAGCGCTTGTCCCTGTCAGTGTGCGGCCGATGCGTTGACGTCTTATAACCGCTGATTTTGGTTTACCCGAAAGGATAGACCAAAATACTTTGCATATCTGTACAGGAACTATGCAACACCCCTAAGGCGAGAAAAAACGTTATATAAATCAATGTATTAATGATTGAAAAATAAACGCAAAAAAACCACCTCACAGTTGCAAGATGGCTGTTTTGCATCGCTGCCACTCCTTGGCTTCGATGATCAGCACGGCCTTATGCTGATAAGAGTGAGCAGGCTAAGAGTCCATTCACGTCCGTGATGCTTACTGGGCCTCCTGCCCTCCTCTATTGCCTATTAGCCTGCTCACGCTTTGATGGGTTGGAACTTGGTTGCCAACAGTGAAATTGGTTAAATCATCAATGGTGACACTATAAGTATTAACACTTATAACACTGCAGGCATTGGGCCAATCATACCAATAAATAAAAAATATCTTTAATATCAATAAATTAAACAAAAAAATAAAAGCCCAGCCTAACCGAAATTGACAGAAAACTCAGGGATGACATGGGTAATATTGACACATGCGACAAATGCGCACGGTTCACATCTATGCTAAAGAGAGATAAGCAGCGTTGGTAAAACGTTCCACCTCATGGCTACTTACCGGTGGCAACCCGCACCAACAGCGCTTATGTTACTCATCACACCATGACGCCCCAGCGGGGCATTATTTAGCAGAGAGGAAAGACCCAATGAAACGCACCATTGCGCTTGGCATACTCTTACTGGCCACACTACTCACCATTAGCGGCTGTAACACAGTTCGCGGTATGGGCCAGGATATTGAGCAGGGTGGTGAAGCCATTCAGCGTTCGGCGGATTAACCATGATGATGACCGTCTACCTTTCACATGGCTTGGAGAGTGGCCCAGGGGCACTGAAAATGCAGGCGCTCAAGGGTATTGCTGAACAGCTTGATGACTGTGAGCCGGTCGTCATGGATTACCGGGGCATGGACGAGCCAGCCGAGCGATTGAAACACCTTACCGCTACTCTGCTGGCTCGTGGTGATGACCCCGCCCGCCGTGTATTAGCAGGCTCAAGCTTAGGCGGCTGGCTCAGCGCTGCCGCCAGTGCGCAAACACCGGTGTTGGGCTGTTTTTTACTCGCCCCCGCGCTTGGCCTGCCTGAGTACCCAGAGACCTCACCGACGATTCAAGCCCAGCATACGCATATCATTCATGGCTGGCGCGATGATGTGGTCCCCCCAGGCCCAGTGATTGAGCGTGCTCGCCTACAGCGCTTGTCACTGCGAATGATTGATGACGATCATCGCCTGCATAGCAGCCTGGACATTATCCTGGACGACTTTACACGCTTCTTAGCCCAGTGTGCGGACGCCCGCCCACCGGTTTAGCCTCAGCAACGCAATGGAAAACGAAAAACGCGTACAGCAGTCAACATAAGCACCCAAAACCTATACAAAAAATATACGTTAAAAAGGAGAGTGCACATGCTTGGACTATTTAAGCGCGACCCAAAAAAGAAGCTTCAACAAGCGTACGAACGCAAGCTGCAAGCGGCGATGGAAGCTTCCCGCAACGGCGATATGCGCGCCAACGCCACACTGACAGAAGAGATTCTTGCCGACATCAACCGCCTTAAGGCTCAAGAGGGCTAACGCGGTGCGCATCAGTTTGGGTTTGGCTGCGCTGCTCACAGGCACCTTAACCACGCACGCCTACGGAAGCTGCCGCCATGGTGTGGAGCATCAGCTAGAAGGACTGGGGATTCAACACACTTTCAGCCTGCTGCCCTGGGAACGGCTGAGTGCGACCTCCCCGAGCCAACACTGGCCGATGCCGTGTTTGTACTCCCTGCCCCCATTTCCGCCGAGCCGATGCCCTAGGCGTCATCCGCCAACGCAGGCAGCAGCGTTTTTAGTTTACGGGTCAGCGTATTACGCCCCCAGCCCAGCAGCTCAGCGGCCTCGCCTTTGCGACCACCGGTATGCTTGAGTGCAGTTTCAATCAAAATGCGTTCGAAATCGGGTACCGCCTCTTCCAGCAGGTGCGTATGACCTTCTGCCAAAGCATGATCAGCCCAATCGCGAAATGCTGAACGCCAATCACCGTGGACACTACTTTCCGACGCACCGACCGTGCGTAGCTCTGGCGGCAGGTCTTCTACCAGGATTTCCCGGCCAGAGGCCATGACCGTTAACCAACGGCAGATATTTTCCAGCTGACGCACGTTGCCGGGCCACGGCAGCCGGGTTAAGTGCGCCTCTGCCTCAGGGGTCAGCACTTTGATATCGGTGGAAAGCTCTTTCGCCGCTTCGGCCAAAAAATGCCGGGTTAGCCGGGGAATATCTTCGCGGCGCTCGGCAAGGCGCGGTAGATGAACGCGAATCACGTTCAGACGGTGGAACAAGTCTTCACGAAAGCGCCCATCATCTACCAACGACTCTAGGTTCTGGTGGGTTGCCGCGATAATCCGCACATCAACTTTTACCGGGGTATGCCCGCCCACGCGGTAAAACTCGCCGTCGGCCAGCACGCGCAGCAGACGGGTTTGCGTCTCGGCGGGCATATCGCCGATTTCATCCAGAAACAGCGTGCCACCGTTGGCCTGCTCGAAGCGCCCTTGGCGCTGGGCAGCCGCCCCAGTAAACGCGCCTTTCTCATGGCCAAAAAGCTCGGACTCTATTAAGTCACGAGGAATTGCCGCCATATTCAAAGCAATAAACGGCTTGCCCGCCCTCGGGCTGTGCTGATGCAGCGCCTGGGCGACACGCTCTTTACCGGTGCCCGACTCACCGTTAATCAGTACCGTAATGTGCGAATGGGAGAGCCGCCCAATGGCGCGAAAGACTTCCTGCATGGCGGGCGCTTCACCGATGATCTCGGCGCTTAGGCCTTCCGGCACGCTCACCGGCCGCTGGCGTTCACGGGCGTGGGCTACCGCACGGCGTACCAGCGCCAGCGCCTCATCCACATCAAACGGCTTGGGCAAGTACTCAAACGCCCCCCCCTGATAAGAGGCCACGGCGCTATCTAAATCGGAGTGAGCGGTCATGACAATGACCGGCAGCTCCGGGTGGGCTTCGCGAACCCGTGACATTAAATCCAGCCCATCAATCCCCGGCATGCGAATATCGGTCACCAGCACATCCGGTGGGCTTTCCAGCAGCCGTGCCAGCGCTGTGTCGGCACGCTCAATACACTCGACCTCCAGGTCTGGCTGCGCCAGTGCGCGCTCCAGCACCCAACGGATAGCGCGGTCATCATCGACAATAACCACCCGTGCAACATCGGTACGTGTCGCCTCAGTCATGACGCTTCTCCGGTGCAATTAATAACTAATGGAATCAGTAAACGAAATTCGGTATGTCCAGGTCGTGAGTCGCATTCGATCAATCCTTGATGTTGGTGCAAAATTGACTGAGCAATGGATAGCCCCAAACCGCTGCCTTCCGCGCGGCCAGACACCATTGGGTAAAAGAGGGTTTCGCGTAGGCTTTCAGGAATGCCAGGGCCGTTATCAATCACGCCGACTTCGCTCACTAGCCGGTGCCGCTCGGCGCCTAAAGTGAACTGGCGCCGGGCACGGGTGCGTAGAATCAGCTCCGGTGAGGGGGTCTCTGCATCGCTCATGGCCTGCACCGCGTTACGCGCCACGTTCAATACCGCTTGAATCATTTGCGACTCATCACCGGAAAGATCCGGCAGGCTGGGGTCGTAATCACGGTTGACGGTGACATCGGGATGCTCGGCAATCAGCAGCGCTCGCACTCGCTCCAGCACTTTATGGATATTGACCGGCTCATGCTTAATGATGCGGTTCGGGCCCAGCATGGAATCAACCAAATCTCGTAAGCGGTCTACTTCTTCGACGATGATATGGGTAAATTCCCGCAGCGCCGGGTCGTCTAAATCACGCTCCAGCAGTTGCGCCGCACCGCGAATGCCGCCTAATGGGTTTTTCACCTCGTGGGCCAAGCCCCGCGCCAGCACCTTAATGGTCTCTTGGCGGGTGGTGAGCGCCTCTTCGCGGGAAATCTGCATCAAGCGGTCTCGCGGCTCGACTTCCAGCAGCAGCTCATCGGCTGAGAGGGGCGTTACCGTATAGTCCACCGTGAGCGGCTCACTATTGAGCGGCGTGATACGCGCTTCCCGCTGGGTATAGGGGTGAAAGGCATCTCGCGCTTTGGCCAATACCTCATCAATACTTTCCCCACCGCCTAGCAAGGTATCTAGACTAATACCCTGCACACGGCTAAAGCTCACCGCTAGCAGCGCTTCCGCCGCTGGGTTCATCCAGCGGACACGGAGTTCACCGTCGAGCAGTAGCACTGCGGTGGTGAGATGTTCTAATAAGCGCTGATACATGGCGTGTCCTGAAACGTCGCTCTAATAATAGTGTGATGAACAATAGCGTGATGGGATCGTTGAGAGAGGAACTGCAAAAAGCGCGCCAATTAAGCACAAACGGCGGCATGCACGGCTGATGGGCAGCCGGTGTGGGCACAGCGAGCCGTTATAGCGCACTGCCGAACAAATTCAGATACTCCTATGCACCATTGTAGTGCATTGCACTATTCAGCAATAAAAATAGTCACCGGATCGGTGCGGTGTTGAATACGCCCTTGGCTATCCAACAGTTCGGCCTGCAGCTGGTGTTGGCCCGCTGGCAAGCCCGCCAGCCAGAACGCATCGCTATGCAGGGCAGATTGGCTTAGCTCGCCATTCACGAGCAGTTGAATTTGGTGGTCGTCGCGTAGCGGCGGCGAAACCGCCACTTCAACCGGCGTCATATTATTTCGCAACGAGGCCCCCGCCGCTGGGTTAGCAATCGCAAAGCGGTCATAGGGCATAAACGGTTGACCAGGATTCCCCTTGGCGCGGGGAGACGGAGAAGCAGGCCGAGCAGCGGTAGGCACGCTTGGCAGCGGGGCCAGCGTGATCGCTTTACCACCGCGCTCTGGGTTGTCAGTAAACGTCACGTTGCCCTGCGCATCCACCACGCGATACACCGTTTGAGCCTGCGCAGCGCTTACCCACAGGCCCAGCAGCAGCGCAGCCCCTGTGGGCAAACCACTTTTTTGACGCAAACGCCATCTACTGATCATTACTTTCTCACCCTTATGTTGCTCCAACAAAAAACCCCGCCGAGGCGGGGTTTTTCAGGCTAATCACACCGCAAGGGTGATGTTAGCACTCTTGTTAAAACGGTGTTTAGCAACCGTTCTTAGCAAGAGTAGTACATGTCGAACTCGATCGGGTGAGTGGTCATGCGAATGCGCTCCACTTCTTCCATCTTCAGCTCGATGTAAGCATCGATCATTTCATCAGTAAATACGCCGCCTTCAGTCAGGAACGCACGGTCAGCATCGAGTGCTTCCAGTGCTTGGTCCAGGCTGTTGGCAACGGTCGGTACGGACTTGCCTTCTTCCGGCGGCAGGTCGTACAGGTTCTTGTCCATGGCATCGCCAGGGTGGATCTTGTTCTTGATACCGTCGATACCCGCCATCAGCATCGCTGCAAACGCCAGGTAGGGGTTAGCAGTCGGGTCAGGGAAGCGAGTCTCTACACGCTTGCCTTTCGGGCTGGCAGTGTAAGGAATACGGATAGACGCAGAGCGGTTACGAGCACTGTAGGCCAGCATAACCGGCGCTTCGAAGCCCGGTACCAGACGCTTGTACGAGTTGGTAGACGCGTTGGTGAAGGCGTTCAGAGCACGGGCGTGCTTGATGATACCGCCGATGTAGTACAGAGCCATTTCAGACAGGCCCGCATACTCGTCGCCAGCAAACTGGTTCTGACCATCTTTCCAGAACGACTGGTGTACGTGCATACCAGAACCGTTGTCGCCTACCAGCGGTTTCGGCATGAAGGTAGCGGTTTTGCCGTAAGCGTGCGCCACGTTGTGGATCACGTACTTCATTTCCTGAACTTCGTCAGCTTTCTTCACCAGCGTGTTGAATTTAACGCCGATTTCGTTCTGACCCGCGTTGGCAACTTCGTGGTGGTGAACTTCCACGGTCTGGCCAATCGCTTCCAGGGTGTTACACATCGCGCCACGGATATCGTGGAAGCTATCGACCGGAGGAACCGGGAAGTAGCCGCCTTTCACGCGCGGACGGTGACCCAGGTTGCCGCCTTCTACTTTATTGTCAGTTGCCCAAGCGCCTTCATCAGACGTGATTTTGTACATAGAGCCCTGGATATCGGACTTCCAGTGCACTTCGTCAAAGATGAAGAATTCCGGCTCTGGGCCGAAGAAGGCGGTGTCGCCCAGACCGGTAGACTGCAGGTAAGCTTCTGCACGCTTAGCGATAGAGCGCGGGTCGCGATCATAGCCCTGCATGGTAGCAGGCTCGATGATGTCGCAACGCAGGATCAGGGTAGCGTCTTCGGTGAAGGGGTCCAGGAAGCCGGTGCCGTCTTCCGGACGCAGGATCATGTCGGATTCATTAATGCCTTTCCAGCCTTCAATAGAAGAGCCGTCAAACATTTGGCCGTTTTCAAAAAACTCTTCATTCACGTCGCGTGCCGGTACGGTGACGTGCTGCTCTTTACCGCGCGTGTCGGTGAAACGCAGGTCTACCCACTTAACATCATGTTCTTCGATTAGCGCGAGAGTCTTGGCTGACATAGTGTCCTCCGGTATGAGCGTGGCTTAAAGCTTGTAACTGTAAGCTATCGATAAAAGTGTTATTCAACAAACCGTTCAACACGCAGCTGCATGTGGCGCGTTTGTCTTTTTTGTTCGCTTAACGTTTGCCTGACGATGGACAACAAAACGCCCAGCGATCATTTCAGACCGGCTATCGTTGTAGCATGCCGAGAGGCTTCTGCATACGATCTAATAGCTGGTGACAAAACCATCTACAATGTATAAGCACAGAGCATGCCAACTCTGCACCATTATGGCATCAAAAATTTATAATGCTTTGTTTTTAAAATACAAAAACCTATGGAGAGATGCCTCTTCATGTAGCAAAGGCCTTTTGCTTGCGCACAAAAGCGCCTTTATTTTTTATTGGCGCACCATAAAAGCTCATAAAAAGGTATCAGTGCACCAGGTTGGTTCAAAAAACCCAGCGCCTAGCGAGCTACCGTCAGAAAACTTTATCTTGATACGCAAATAAACCAACATCTACAACAAATTACTTTCAGACATGCTTAACAACAAAGTAAGCCGCTTACATGAGTACGGTTTGCTTTATCGTTGACGCAACAGTGACAGGAGCCTTGCTACCGCGACACCTACGTTCCATCCGAGAGTCGGGCCTTGCAGAGCATGTGGTGCCAATTATTGTGACATGCAATCAGATAGATGAGCGGCTATCGCCCATTGAGCAGCGCTACCATGTGCACTGCTTAATCACGCCCTCGCAAACGCTAAGCGCACGGATCAACCGGGCAGCCTATGTGAGCCAAGCGGAATGGGTGATGATTGCGCTGGATAAACAGCCCCTGGCAGCACAGCTGTGGTACCTACTCTACCCACAGCTACACACCCTAGCGCTAGACGCGCTCTTGATTAGATTGGCCGAGTTCTGCCAACGCACACTACACTTAACGAGCCTTCTTATTTTTATTCACCCATAGTAAGGACGCTCACCATGCACAAGCACATTGAATGGGACGAGCCCGGCAGCGCCAGCGTAGCAGCCCTCTTCAAGGACGACCCCGAACACACGCCCCCCTACCCAGGTGCCGTGCTTTCCGCCCGTTACCAAGGCCGCATTGTGCGGGTCAAAGTAGAAGCCTACCGCGAAGAAGATGCCGTGAGCATTGGCAGCGTGGCCGCCATTCTCGACCAACGCGGCCACCGCTTTCAGTCACACCAAAATCTCAACGTGGGCGATATGGTGCGACTCCCCGACGACAAACGCGCCATCGAACGCTGGGAAGAGGAAGAGGATGAGGAGAAGGAATAGTTGCGGAATTTCTGATGCGCGGCCACAGAATCCGACTAACACACCCGCTTTGGCGAGTTCACGCATGGCGGCTTGGGTAATGGAGGTACCTGTCCCCAATAAAATCGAGGTGGTATTGGCAATGGGGATATTCCAGTAGCGGGATTTGCTGCCCTCATCGGTCACGTACTCCACTCGCCCTCCATTTACCAACACCCGGCAGTGCTGGAGGTAATAAAGGTTTGCACGCTTGGAATGCAGGATGGTGAAGGCGAAAAGTCATCCATGGCAGCTCTCCCTATATTTTTTACCTATCTAACCATCCTTCGCTTTATAACGCCATTAATCTTCGCCATTCTTAGCCCGTCTGATTCACCCCGGCCCTGCGCTATCGTCGTGCTACGCTTAATGCTAATTCACGGCTTTTAGGTGTTCTGTTATGCGCTTACGTCAACTTTCACGGGGTACCTTGGCGGCGGGGGCGGCGCTGCTGCTGTCGCTGCCTGCTCAGGCACAAACCAGTGCCGATTGGGCAGCTTACGATGAGGTGTTTGAAAGTGGGGCGCAGCACGCGCAGTGGTGGGATGCGGGTTGGACGGGCATCTATGCTGCAAGCCTTGCGTTTGATGCTTACCAAGCCAGCGAAGCCAACGACCCGGACGACCGTTTTGATGCCCGCGTAGGAGTCGTAAAATCCGCCTTAGCGCTGGGCGGTATGCTGACGGATCGCCAGCCGCATCAGGCGGCGCTGGTAGAGTACGAGCGCCTTAAAGCGCAGGGTGAGTTAAGCGGCGTGCAGGCGTTGGGGCTTTCGCTTGCCCAGGCGGAGCGTGAACGCCGTGGGTTTGAGGCGCGGGTTAGCTCGCTGGTGGTGAACACTGTGGCGGGGGCGGTAATTGCCGCTGACGGTCGCGAGCGGGATGGTGCCATCAACTTCGCTACAGGCATGCTGATTAATGAGCTGCACATTTGGACGCAGCCTAATCAGGCCTCCAGCGCGATTAACCGCTTTCAGCCTGCCCGCGTGTCTCTTGGCCCCATCACGTTAGAAGGTGAATACGCGCTGATGGTGTCGCCCCAGCAGATTGGCGCCACCTGGCGCTATTAGGTCGTTACCTCCTCTCTACACTATTTATCTATGTTTAGTGCCTACATTGCCATCGTCGCTTTGTTAGGCACTTTTGGAGTGGGCGGAAGATTAGCGCGCTTACCGTTGTCAGCGCGCCGTGAGCGCGTAAAATATCCGCCACTTTTTTGGTTTCACCAAATGTTATGTTATAACTTATTTATTCGATAGCGAGGACGCTCGATGAGTGAGCACATGCATCGCCATAACAAGGAAGGACCTTGTCATTTTTCGCTGATGTCGTTGTCTGCCACTAAGCGGTTGGGCTTTGTCGCGCTGCCGTTGCTGGCGCTTTGGGGGCTGGTGGTGTGGGCAGGCGGGTGGCCGTTATGAGTGAACGTTCCTCTTCGCGTTTGCAGCTGCACGACCTGCACTTGGCCCAGGGCCGTCGCACGGTGTTAGAACATGTGGATGGCGATATTAAGCCCGGCGCGATTACCGCGCTCATTGGTGCGAACGGTGCCGGTAAAAGCACGCTGATTCAGGCCATTATGGGTGAACTGCGGCCGATTAGCGGCAAGGTGGTATGCACGGTGGATAAAGCGCGCCGTGCCTGGCTGCCCCAGCAGCTGGCGTTAGACCTCACCTTCCCCATGAGCGTGGAAGAGCTGGTGATGACCGGCAGTTGGCCAAGCCATGGTGCCATGAAAGGTTACTGCGCGGCCCACTACCGCAAAGGCCGCGAGATTATGGCGCGCCTGGGTATTTCTCACTTGGCTCACCGCCCGCTGGGCGAGCTTTCCGGAGGCCAGCGCCAGCGAGCGCTGATTGGCCGCACGCTAATGCAGGAAGCGGAGCTGCTGCTGCTAGACGAGCCGTTTGCCAACGTAGATAGCGATACGGTCGATATTCTGATTCGCATCTTGCGCCAGATGGCCGATGAGGGTGTCACGATCATTATTGTGCTGCACGATATGGACCACCTGCGCCGCTTGGCGGATGAGGTGTTAATGCTGAATGGCGGCCATGGCCGCTGGGTCGCTCCCAGCGCGCTCAACCACCAGCATGCCCCGGCCCAAATGGTGCCGTTTACCTTAGGAGGCCGTCATGCTGGCACTGCTTGATGCATGGTTCATTGCACCGTTTGATTACGGCTTTATGCGCCGTGCCGTGGTCGGCGGGCTGGCACTTTCCTTGGCTGCGCCGCCGCTGGGTGTGTTTCTGGTGCTGCGCGGCATGAGCCTGATTGGCGATGCCATGGCCCATGCCATTTTGCCGGGGGTGGCGCTGGGCTTCTTGCTGGCGGGGTTTTCGCTGCCGGTGATGAGTGTGGGCGGCGTGCTGTTCGGGCTGATGGTGGCGCTACTGGCCGGGGCCGTTTCCAAAATGGGCGGCCAGCGGGAAGACGCAGCCATGGCGAGCTTTTTCATCATTTCGTTGGCGGCGGGCGTCATGTTGATTTCCATGGGCGGCAGCAGCGTGGATTTAACCCACGTGCTGTTCGGCTCTATTTTGGCGATTAACTCCACGGCGCTGCTGCTGATTGCCTCGATCAGCACGCTGATTGTGATCACTCTGGCGATTATCTTCCGCGCCCTGGTTGTGGAGTGTTTAGACCCGCTGTTTTTACGCGGCCAAAGTAGTCGTGGCGGTTGGGTACATAGCGTCTTTTTAGGGCTACTGGTACTGAACTTAACGGCGGGCTTCCAAACCCTGGGCACGCTGATGGCCGTTGGCTTAATGATGCTACCCGCTACGGCAGCACGGTTTTGGAGCAAGCGGTTAGAAGGCTTGATTGGGATTGCCGTGGTGTTGGCGATGCTGGCCAGCACCGGCGGGCTACTGCTGTCGTTCCATTTAGACACGCCCTCAGGCCCGAGCATTATTTTGCTGGCCGGGGTGGCGTATTTACTCTCGGCGCTGTTTGGCCGTTACCACAGTTTGGCCGCTAAGTTGCGGCGCAAAACCACGCCCTTGGCGCTGGAGCAGTCGCACTAGCGGGTTGATGTTCATACGGTTATTTCTTAAATCAGGAGCATGTTATGTCGCTTTTCTCTTCATCGCGTTGGCTAGTGGGCGTTTCGGCCATATTGGCACTGCCTGCCGCCATGGCGAACGAGCGGGTGCAGGTTGTCACCAGCTTTTCTATCTTGGCGGATATGGTGGAAAACGTCGGTGGAGAGCATGTGACGGTCAGCTCGTTGGTGGGCCCTGATGGCGATGCCCACGTTTTCTCCCCTAGCCCTGGCGATGCCCGTGCGCTAGCCGGGGCCGATTTAGTGGTCTTCAACGGCCTGCTGTTTGAGGGCTGGATGGAGCGCCTGATTGACTCCAGCGACTACAGCGGCCCAATGGTCACCGCCACCGACGGCATTGTTCCGCGGGCGTTTGCGGCCCATAGCCATGATGACCACGGGCACGAAGCGCATGAGCATCATGATCATGGCGATCACGACCATCACGGGCATGGCGAAGAAGAGCACGCCCATAATGACCATAGCGACCACGATCATGGCGATAACGACCCTCACGCTTGGCAGGACCTGCAGCAGGCCAAGGTCTACGTCACCAATATTCGTGATGGATTGATCGAGGCGGATAGCGCCAATGCGCAGAGCTACCAAGCCAACGCCGAGCGCTACTTGGCGGAGCTGGATAGCGTTGATGCCGAGATTCGTGAGCTGCTCAGCGAGATTCCTGCATCGGCCAGTGTGATCACCGGGCACGACTCGTTTGGCTACTTCTCTAGCGCCTATGGCGTTAATTTTCTCTCGCCGGTCGGGCTCTCTACCGAAGCCGACCCCAGCGGCGCCAGCATGGCGGCTTTGGTGGATGTGATTGAGCAGGAGAACGTGCAAGCGCTGTTTCACGAGAACATGACCAACCAAGCGATCATTACACAGCTGGCGGAAGAGACTGGCCTGCCTATTGCAGGCACCCTTTACGCGGATGCGCTGGCCAGTGAAGGCGATGCTAGTACGTACCTGGGCATGATGCGCCACAATGCGCAGGTGCTGCACGACGCTCTTGCAGAGCCGGGCCATGATGATCATGGTCATGACGACCACGACCACGACCACGACCACGACCACGACCACGACCACGACCACGACGATCATGGTCATAGCCACTGATTCATACCGTGAAGACAAAAATACCGCCGACTCGGCGGTATTTTTTTGCATTGCATTTTGCGCGGTGGATGGGGAGACTTGCATCACCGACTTTCGTTAACGCTGTTTAAACCACTGCAAAGAGCCAATGCCATGCGCCTAAACGCCGATTTTAGCCACTTTGCCTGTGTCACGCCGGAGCAGTACCGCTGGGTGGCCTCCCCCAGTGCGGGCGTGGAACGAATGATGCTGGATCGCATCGGCGATGAAGTGGCCCGCGCCACTAGCCTGGTGCGCTATGCGCCTAATAGCCAGTTCAGCCACCACACCCACGACGGCGGCGAGGAAATTCTCGTGCTAGAGGGCGTGTTTGCGGATGAGCATGGCCGCTACCCCGCTGGCAGCTACCTGCGTAACCCGATTGGCACTGGCCATACGCCGCAGATTGGCGAAGAGGGCGCGCTGATTCTGGTTAAGTTGCATCAGTTTGATGAGAACGACCTGCTCCAACTGGCGATTCCTGCTCACCGCTTGCCCTGGCAGCCTGACCGTCGGCCGGGCATTACCTACAAAATGCTGCACACCTTTGGCGATGAGCGGGTCAGCCTGGAGCGTTGGGAGAGCGATACCACCATCGACTACCCTGCCCTGCCCGGAGGCTTAGAGCTATTGGTGCTGGAAGGTTCGCTGTGCGACGCGGGCAGCGAATACCCGAAAGGCAGTTGGTGTCGCTACCCACCGGGTGCGGCCCCGCAGCTTCGTGCAGGCCAACACGGTGTGATGATGTACGTTAAGCGCGGGCACCTATCTGACGCCCTTTCCCAGGCTAGCGCGCCAGGCCAATAAATGGCAGCAGAGTGAGCAGCGCAATCAGAACCACCGCCACCATGACCAGCGTTACCTGAAACGGGTGCTCCGCTAAGCGACGCCAGAGGGTTGGCGCTTCATTGCGGGCCAGCGCCTCTTTATGGGCTTGGCGTGCGTTAGCTTGGCGTTCGGCCTGATACTCGGCCAATGCGGCCTCTGCGTCATCACGCTGGACAGGGTTGCGCAGCCAAATGGCATCGACCCCCAGGCGGAAAAAGCCCGCCTGGGTTTCGTACACATCAAAGCCATGCTCATCCAGCAGTTGGCGGACTTCCATGGCTTCTTCATCGGTTACATGGCGCAACCGAAACAGCAAATGGGCCATCTTAGTCGCCCATGGCTGCCATGCGGTCGGCTTGAATCACTTCAATCCAGTAGCCATCCGGATCTTTCACGAAGATAACGTCTTTCATCTTGCCCTGGTCGGCACGCTTCACGAAGGTTACGTCGTGCTCATCAAACCACGCCTGGGCGGCTTCTAAATCCGGCACGTTGAAGCAGATATGGCCAAAGCCCTGGGGCTCGGCGTTGCCATCGTGGTAGGCAAAATCCTGCTGGGTTTCGGTGCCCCAGTTGTGGGTCAGTTCTAACAGGCCTTTCTGACTAAAGGTCCAGGCGGTGCGGGCTTGGGTTTCTTCCGGCACGCTGTCGCTGGCTTCCACGTTGGCGAGGAAGTAGAGCGAAAACTGCATCTCTTCAAAGTCCAGGCGGCGCAGCACCTGCATACCGAACACTTTGGAGTAGAACGCCAGGGCGCGTTCCGGGTCTTTTACCCGCAGCATGGTGTGGTTTAAGCGAAAACCCTGAGTTTGTGGGGCAACGGGGGCAACGCCTGGGTGCTGTTCACCTTGAAACGACATACAACTCTCCTATTGCGGGTTGGGGCATTATGAAAAGTATGCTGATATAACGCAAATTCTTTGACGAACATATTACCTTGTACAAGGCTTAGGCTGCTAACAGCGTCAAGCTGTCTACCGCTATTTGCGTATTGATCATTTTGCTTACTTCCCCCTGTTATGAGGGCGCAGGTTGTATATTTCCAGCCCTCACCCAAGGACCCTTTATGTTCCGCGATCGAAACGTACTAGGTGAGCCGTTAACACCCTGCCGCCACTCTCTTAATCGTTGCTGAAAAGTAGCGGCTGCACTGGGGCTTTACAGCCTCGCCCAAGGCTAGGATAGTACCCACCAACGACAGGGGCGCCGCTTGGCGGCTGAGAAGCACCCTTCGAACCTGAACCGGATAACGCCGGCGTAGGGAGTCGTGGTGCTCACCACCACCTCCTTCGCCGGGAGGAAACCATGACCTACCCCCCACTTGGCGACATGCTCGCCGCTCTACGCGAGTCTACGCCGCTCGTGCACTGCATGACTAACTATGTTGCGATGAACAGCACGGCTAACCTGCTGCTGGCTACGGGCACCTCGCCTGCCATGCTGCATGCCCCTGAAGAGGTGGCTGAATTCACCGCAATAGCGGGCGCACTCTCCATTAACATTGGCACGCTCTCTACCCCTTGGGCAGAGTCGATGCAGCTTGCCGCTCGCACGGCTAAAGAAACAGGCACCCCATGGGTGTTAGACCCCGTAGCGGTCGGGGCCACCGCCTTTCGTCAGCAGGTCTGCACCGCGCTGCTTGCCCATCGGCCTAACGTCATTCGCGCCAACGCATCGGAAGTCATGGCGCTCACTGGCTTAGCCAGCCAAGGTCGCGGCGTCGATGCCACCACCACAACGGAGGATGCCGCCCAAGCGGCGATCAAGCTGGCACAGCAGCAGTGCTGCATTGTTGCCATGACCGGCGAAACCGATTTTATTACCAATGGCACCCACCACTACCGTTTAACGGGCGGCCACACGCTAATGCCGCGCGTAACCACCCTGGGCTGCGGGTTAAGCGCTTTGGTAGCGGGTTTTTTGGCCGCCAACCAGGCCCATCCACTTTCGGCAACGCTGGCTGCGCTGGCGTGCTTCAGCATTGCCGGAAGCCGTGCGGGGCAGCAGGCCAGTGGGCCGGGCAGTTTTCAGGTCGCGCTACTGGATGCGCTGTATGCCCTTACCCCTGACGATCTCTCTTCTCTTAGCCAGCTGGAGACGCTCCATGCCGTTTGATCTTTCGCTCTATTTAGTCACCGATGCTGCGTTATGCGCCGAAACGGGGCTTGAAGCGACCATGGAAGCCGCCGTGAAGGGGGGCGTGACCATGGTGCAGCTGCGCGATAAGCATGCCAGCGATGAGTCCATGATTGCCCAGGCAACACGGCTGAAAGCACTGCTGGAAGGTAGCGGTGTGCCCTTGATTATTAATGACCGGCTAAGTGTGGCCGTCGCCAGCGGCGCCGACGGCCTGCATGTAGGCCAGAGCGATACCGCGGTTCAAGAGGCGCGGGAGGCGCTGGGGCCGCAGGCCATTCTAGGACTGTCGATCAACACCCTCACGCAGCTTCGTGACGCGCCCATCGCGCTGTTGGACTACGTCGGGTTAGGCCCCATTTTCGCCACTGCCAGCAAGCAAGATCATGCTCGGCCCATCGGCTTCGAGGGCTTGGCCGAGCTGGTGCGCGCCTGCCCGTTGCCCAGCGTGGCGATTGGCGGCTTAAAGGCGCAGCACGCCGCCCAAGTGAGTGCCGCCGGTGCCCAAGGGATGGCGGTGATTTCTGCGATCTGCGGCCAGCCCGACCCTTACCGGGCGGCGCTGGCGTTTCGCGCCTCATGAGTCGGCTCGACCAACTGACCGCCTTCGTCAAAGTGGCGGAGCTTGGCAGCTATACCCGCGCTGCCGAGGCACTGGATCTTTCACGTACGCGGGTGTCGCGGCAGGTCATGGCGCTAGAGGAGACGCTGGGCGCTCGCTTGATTCAGCGCACGACGCGGCGGCTGCATCTTACCGATGCGGGAGAGCGCTATTTAACCCATGCCCAGGCTATTTTGCTGGCGTTGGAGGAGGCCGCTGCCGATGTCGGCAGTGGCACTCACACTGTGAGTGGGCGGCTGCGCATCAATGGTCCCATGAGTTTCGGCACGCGCTATCTCGCGCCTCAGGTAGCGCAGTTCATGCAGGCACACCCCGCACTCGACGTACGCCTCGATCTCAACGACCGCCGCGTAGACTTGTTGGAGGAGGGCTATGATGTCGCCATCCGCATCGGTAGCCTGCCCGACTCCAGCCTGATCGCCAGACGGCTAGCCCGCTGCCAGCTCGTGCTGTGCGCGTCACCCGGCTATTTAGCGCAGCACGGCACGCCTTTGCGCATCGAAGACCTTACCCAGCACCACTGCCTACGCTATCGCAGCGGGCAGAACAGCGGCGACTGGCGCTTCGGCCAGCAGTACGTTAGCGTCACGGGGCCGCTGGAGAGCAATAATGGGGATATGTTGACCCATGCCGCAGAAGCGGGATTAGGCATCGCCCAACAACCCAGCTTTCTGATTCATGAGAGCATCCAGCGGGGGCACTTGGTGCCGCTTCTATTAGACCTACCGCCGACCTACCTAGACATACACGCCCTCTACCCCGCACGGCGTTTTCTACCCGCCAAGGTAGCGCACTTCATCGACCAATTGGCCGATGCCTGGGGCGACCCACCCATATGGGAACAGGGGCTTGGATTATCGCGTATATCGCAACAGTAAAGTGCTCATCGGTTAGATTATCTTCTCCACTCGCTGGCCTACAGTAGCATCATCGCATCCATGGTGATGCTCAAAACGCGAGAGAGTGCTATGACGACGTTAACTACCCCGACGACAATCCTTCATGCGACCGCCCTACTGCGCGTTAGCCTAGGTGTGATGGCCCTGGCTCACGGCCTGATGAAAGTGTTCGTGTTTACGCTTCCTGGCACGGTGGGCTACTTCGAATCGCTTGGCCTGCCCGGTTTCATGGCTTACTTGACCATTGCCGCCGAAGTCGGCGGAGGCTTGGCCCTGGTGCTGGGCCTATACACCCGCTGGGTGAGTCTGGCGCTAGTACCGGTGCTGCTCGGCGCAGCCTGGGTACACCTCGGTAACGGCTGGGTCTTCTCCAATCCCGGCGGCGGCTGGGAGTTCCCAGTGTTCTGGGCCGTGGCCCTCCTGGTGCAAGCCGGCCTGGGCAGCGGTAGCTTCGTCATCAGCCGCCGACTGGCATAATCCAATGGCCTGCCGAGAATCACACGTTGGCAGGCCCACTGACTGGAGTGTATCCTATGTTACCGAGTCTCTTCATTTCCCATGGCTCTCCCATGCTGGCGCTCACCCCCACCCCCGCCCATCACTTTTTACGGGAGTTGGGCCAAACCCTACGCCCCAAGGCCGTGGTGGTCGTTTCCGCGCACTGGGAAACCCCACACTTGCAGGTCAGCAGCAGCGTAAAGCCTGTCACCATCCACGATTTTGGCGGCTTTCCTGATGCGCTATTTGCGGTTCAGTACCCTGCCCCTGGTAACCCTGAGCTGGCCCAACGGCTGGCCAAGCAGCTCGGCGCCACGCCCGTGGAGCGCGGGCTGGACCACGGTGCCTGGGTGCCACTCTCACTGATGTACCCTGACGCTGACGTGCCGGTAGTGTCGCTTTCGCTTCCCAGCCGTTGGAGTAATACCGAGTTGATAGCCCTGGGCGAGCAGCTGGCAATGCTGCGCCAGGAGGATATTTTAGTGGTTGGCTCGGGGAGCTTGACCCATAACCTCTATGAGCTTCAGCCACAGGGTAGCCAGATACCGGCCTGGGTAGGCAGCTTTGCCGAGTGGGTTAATGCACGGCTGCGCGAGGGCGATCGTGACGCGCTGGCCAACTGGCAAACCGCCCCAGACGCCAAGCGCAATCATCCCACGCCAGAGCACTTCCAGCCGCTGCTGGTGGCTATGGGAGCAGGCGGCAGCGCCGCCACCCAGCTACACCACAGTGTTGAGCACGGCGTGCTGGCAATGGATGTCTATCAGTTTGCCTAGCGCTTACGCTGTGGGGCGACGTTTCAGGGTGGTGCGACGATCGTGATAGGCAATGGCCAGACCGCTGCACATGATCAGCGCGCTGCCTACCCAGACCCAGACGTCCGGCAGTTCTCCCCAGAACCACCACCCCAGCAGCACGGCCCACAGCATGGCGGTGTAATCGAAGGGCGCCGCAATGGCGGCGGGCGCATGGCGAAAGGCCAGGGTGATGAACGCCGTGGCCCCCACCCCCAGCACCCCGGAGGCGGCAAAGCCCAGCCAGTGCCAGGGATGGGGCGTTTGCCATACCCAGGGCAGGCTGAGGCCCGTCAGTACCAGCGGCACGGCCGTCATGTAGAACACCATGGCCCACAGGTGCTCGTTGGCGCCATAGCGCCGCGCCGTGACCATCATCAGGGCATAAAATACCGCTGCGGCCAGCATAATCATGGCGCCTAGTTGAAACGCATCTCCGCCCGGGCGAACTACAATCAGCACACCCACAAAGCCTACCAGTGATGCTACAAGCACTGGCGGATCAATACGCTCACCTAAAAGCGGCACGGATAGCAGCGTGACAAATAGCGGTGCGACAAACGCAATGGCGGTGGCTTCTGCCAGCGGCAACAGGGTTAGCCCCCACACAAAGCACACCATGGTGGCGGTGTAGATCAACCCACGCAGCAGGTGAACGCCTGGCCGCTTGGTGCGCAGCTTACGTAGCCCGCCGCCAAAATAAGCCAACAGAGCAATGAGCGGTAACGATACCAGCGTGCGGAAAAAAATAATTTGTATCGGGGAGTGCACCGCCCCTAACCACTTTGATACTGCGTCCCCTAGTGCTAAAAACAGCACGCCTAAGCACATGCAAAGTATGCCTTTTAAGGATGGCGTCATAAACATGCTCCTTGTGTTGCTATTGTTATGGTCCTACTCGGATATCATCGACATACAATAAAAAGCCCCGCCAACGTACATTAGCGGGGCGGTGAACCACTGCGGTGGTTAAAGGCTTGCGTTGACCACCATACAATCCATGCCCTGCGCCTGAAGCGTTTGGCAAGCTTGCCGCGCCTGGGATTCGTTCAGCGAGACGACACGGGCGCGAAATACTGTCGTGGGCCCCTGAAGCGGATCGATGGCAACGCGGCCTCCCACGCTCGTTGGCAGCTGCTGCGCGGCTTGGCGAGCCAATTGTTCAGCTTGGGCCGCCTGGCTAAAGGCACCTACTTGAATGCCCCAGCCAGCAGAGGCCATTTGCGCAGTGGGAGGTGCCGTCGCCAGCACGCGCTCCCGCTCAATAAAGGCTTGCAGTGGATCTTGCGAGGCAGCTTCTGGTGCCTCCTCACGTGCGGCCTCCGCTTGGAGAAGCTGGGCCTCAACGGTTTGTGCCGGCGTACTGTTAGACATGGGCCGTGTGGGTGATAGCGACGTGGCGGAGATATTAGCCATCATCGGTTGTGAGCGAGGCTGAGTAAGCGGTTGGGCTGGTCCTGCAAACCCCATAAACTCACTTGAGAAACTGGTATCAGCAAGCCATGAGCGTTGATCTCTTAGCGACGCACGCATAAAGCTGCGGTCTAGCAGATCTGCCATATGGGTATCACGGGAAGAGGAACTGAATCCACCCATCACTACGGCTACCATACGGCGGCCATCATGGACAGCAGTGGTGGCCACGTTAAAGCCTGAGGCGCGAATGAAACCAGTTTTTAAGCCATCGGCCCCTGGGTAGTCACGCACCAATCGGTTGTGGCTGGTATGGCGAGTACCGCGGTAGGTGAACTCCTGCAAACCGAAATAGTGGTAATACTGGGGAAAGTCCTGCATCACCCGCACCGAGAGCGTCAACATATCTCGCGCGGTGGTGATTTGCAGATCATCCGGTAAGCCCGAAGCGTTGCGGAAGGTAGTGGCATTCATGCCCAACTCACGCGCCTTCGCCGTCATCAGGTTCGCAAAGCGTTGCTCGCTGCCTCCTAGTGCCTCTGCCACCACGACCGCCACATCGTTGGCAGAACGCACGGCTAGCGCACGAATCGCCGTATCCACAGGAATGGAGCTACCGGCCGACAGCCATAGTTTGGTCGCCGGCATGGCAGCCGCCTGAGCAGAAACGGGCAACGGCTGATCGAGGCTTAGCCTTCCCTCCTCCAGCGCTTCGAATGTTAGGTAGAGCGTCATCATTTTCGTGAGCGACGCAGGATAGCGTGGCTCGTCAGCATTTTCAGCGTATAGCACTTCGCCGTTTTCGAGATCCACAACGATGCCTGCATAACGAGGATTCGCCTGGGCGTTGGCGCTACCCATCAGCGTCATCATCAGCATGACCAGTAGCCAGTGCGCCGCCCAAACCGCTGTGCTCACTCCCCGTGTTGTTGCCATACCGACCTCTTACTGATTGATCACACTGCCCGACACTTGGCCATTCATACGGCTGCTGCATTAGCCTAGCATGCCTTATCGTTAAATTGATCTTCCCATAGAGCATTCATCTCGATAAAGCAGCGGAAAAAGCGCAGATATAAAAAAACCGACCCCAAAGGGTCGGTTTTCATTGTGCCTACCAGAAGGAGCAGCGCTTATTCAGCGACGGCTTCTTCTTCAGCCACCGGGCGGTCTACGAGCTCAACGTACGCCATGGGCGCGTTGTCGCCGGTGCGGTAACCGCACTTGAGAATACGGATGTAACCACCCGGACGCTCGGCGTAGCGCGGACCCAGCTCGTTGAACAGTTTGCCGACGGCTTCTTTGGAGCGCGTACGAGCAAAGGCCAAACGGCGGTTTGCAACGCTATCCTGCTTTGCCAGGGTGATCAGCGGCTCGATAACGCGACGCAGTTCCTTGGCCTTGGGCAGGGTTGTCTTGATGACTTCATGTTCGACCAGCGAGACAGACATGTTCTTGAACATGGCCTGACGGTGCGAGCTGGTACGATTCAGATGACGACCACTCTTACGATGACGCATGGTTGTGATTCCTTACCAAACTGGGACTCAAGTCGACGCTTACGCGGAGGCCTTGTCGTCCTTCAGGCTAGCGGGTGGCCAATTTTCCAGCCGCATGCCGAGGGACAAGCCGCGCGCTGCCAATACATCCTTGATTTCATTCAAGGACTTCTTACCGAGGTTCGGGGTCTTCAGCAGCTCCACTTCCGTGCGCTGAATCAGATCACCGATGTAGTAGATATTCTCGGCTTTGAGGCAGTTAGCGCTGCGTACGGTCAACTCGAGATCGTCTACGGGGCGCAATAGGATCGGATCGACGTGATCCTCTTCCTCTTCGACTTCCTGCTCTTTATCAGCTTCCAGGTCGACGAAGGCGGCCAGCTGCTCTTGCAGAATGGTCGCACTGCGACGGATAGCCTCTTCCGGATCCAGGGTGCCGTCGGTTTCCAGGTCGATAATCAGCTTATCGAGGTCGGTACGCTGCTCGACACGAGCGGCTTCGACCGAGTAGGAAACACGGCGAACAGGGCTGAAGGTGGCATCCAGCTGCAGGCGTCCAATCGCACGGGTCTCTTCATCAGAGCCACGAGCGTCAGCCGGTTCGTAACCACGACCCAGCGCGACCTTAAGCTGAATTTTCAGCTCGGCACCTTCATTGACGTGTGCAATGACATGGTCCGGGTTGACGATTTCGACGCTATGATCAAGCGCAATGTCGCCAGCGGTGACGACGGCTGGGCCCTGCTTGTTCAGCGAGAGCACCGCCTCATCGCGGCTGTGCATCTTGATCGCAACATCTTTCAAGTTCAGGAGGATTTCGATGACATCTTCCTGCACCCCTTCGAGCGCACTGTATTCGTGCTCTACACCGGCAATTTCAGCCTCTACCACAGCGGCGCCGGGCATGGATGAAAGCAGAATGCGACGAAGTGCATTCCCCAGGGTGTGACCAAAGCCGCGCTCGAATGGTTCGAGGACGATTTTGGCATGATGTGCGCTGATTTCTTCGACCTTGATGTCGCGAGGACGAAGAAACTCTGTCACTGAACGCTGCATATGAACACCTTTCAGGCTGCCAAACGGATACTGAGTACTCTAAAGCACAATACTCAAGAGCATCTGGGCGGTTAGCTTTGCTATCCCGCCCAGGCCTCAAGAAGCAGAAACGTACATCAAACTGCTTACTTGGAGTACAGCTCGACGATCAGGTTTTCGTTGATGTCGGCAGTCAGGTCACCGCGTTCAGGCAGAGCCTTGAAAGTGCCTTCCATCTTCTTGGCGTCGATGTCGATCCAAGCGATGTCGCCACGGTTGGCCGCAATGGTCAACGCGTTTTGAATACGGGCTTGGTTCTTCGCCTTTTCACGGATAGCGACCACGTCACCGGGCTTCACTTGGTAGGAAGCAACGTTAACGGTGCGGCCATTCACGGAAATCGCCTTGTGGCTGACCAGCTGACGCGCTTCAGAGCGAGTCGAGCCGAAGCCCATGCGGTAGACGACGTTGTCCAGTCGGGATTCGAGCAGCTGCAACAATACTTCACCGGTCGCACCTTTCAGGCGAGCGGCTTCTTTGTAGTAGTTGCGGAACTGCTTTTCGAGTACGCCATACATACGGCGTACTTTCTGCTTCTCACGAAGCTGCAAGCCGTAGTCGGAAAGACGCTGACGACGCTGGCCGTGTACACCCGGGATCTGCTCGGATTTACACTTCTTCTCGAAGGGAGTCACGCCACTCTTCAGGAAGAGATCGGTGCCTTCACGGCGAGACAATTTGCACTTAGGTCCAATATAACGAGCCATGAATCTGTCTCCTTAAACGCGGCGTTTCTTAGGCGGACGGCAGCCATTGTGGGGAATGGGCGTCGCGTCTACGATGCTTTGCACGCGGAAGCCGGCGGCATTCAGTGCGCGCACGGCGGATTCACGGCCGGGACCGGGGCCTTTGACCAGCACGTCTACGTTTTTCACACCATACTCGGCTGCAGCAGTCGCTGCACGTTCGCTTGCTACTTGCGCAGCGAACGGGGTGCTCTTACGAGAACCACGAAAACCCGAACCACCGGCAGTTGCCCAAGAGAGAGCATTGCCCTGGCGGTCTGTGATCGTCACGATCGTGTTGTTAAAAGAGGCATGGATATGCGCAACGGCATCCACTACCTGCTTTTTAACCTTTTTACGGTTACTACGCGGGTTAGCCATGTTGATGTCTATTCCTGTCTATACGCTGGCTCTCTATGAAAGAGCCTGCGTGTTATTTGCGGATCGGCTTACGCGGGCCCTTACGGGTACGCGCGTTAGTCTTGGTCCGCTGACCACGCAGCGGAAGACTACGACGATGACGCAGACCACGGTAGCAGCCTAAGTCCATGAGACGCTTGATGTTAAGCGTGACATCACGACGAAGGTCGCCTTCTACGGTGAACTTACCAACTTCAGAACGCAGGGTATCCAGCTCATCGCTGGACAGGTCTACGATCTTGGTAGTCGGCGCGATACCGGCAGCAGCACAAATGTGCTTAGCACGAGTACGGCCAATCCCGAAGATATAGGTCAGCGAGATCGCCGCATGCTTGTTGTCCGGGATATTGACGCCTGCAATACGGGCCATCAGCTTACTCCGAAATTTGAGCGGCTTGCTCGTTTAATCATCTACAAAAGGCGCAACAGCATACCCCTTTATAAGCCCTAAGGCAAGGGGTATGCCGGCACCCGCTTAATACAGCCCAGGTTTAGCCCTGACGCTGTTTGTGCCGCGGCTCGATGCAAATGACGCGAACAGCGCCATTGCGACGAATAATCTTGCAGTTACGGCACATCTTCTTTACGGAAGCTCGAACTTTCATCGTTCTCTCCAATTCGCAACGGCGCGCCTCAGCGCATGATGCCGCCGCTACCGTAGCCTTTCAGGTTGGACTTCTTCATCACTGAGTCATATTGATGCGACATGAGATGCGACTGCACCTGGGCCATGAAGTCCATGATGACCACTACCACGATCAGAAGCGACGTACCGCCAAAGAAGAACGGGACGTTCCACGCTACGATCAGGAACTGGGGCATCAAGGAAACCGCAGTGATATACAAGGCACCGAACAGAGTGAGACGCGTCATCACTTTGTCGATATAGCGAGCGGTCTGCTCGCCGGGGCGAATGCCCGGCAGGAAGGCGCCTGACTTTTTCAAATTGTCAGCCACATCCTTGGGGTTGAAGACCAGCGCTGTGTAAAAGAAGCAGAAGAATACCACTGCCGCCGCGAAAAGCAAGATGTAAAGCGGTTGGCCAGGGCCTAACGCTTGTGATGCACGCTGCAACCACTCCATCCCTTCGCCAGCCCCTACCCACTGACCGATCGAAGCCGGAAAGAGGAGGATGCTAGAAGCAAAGATGGCTGGAATAACACCCGCCATGTTCACCTTCAAAGGCAAGTAGCTGCTTTGGCCTGCATACATCTTATTGCCGACTTGACGTCGCGGATAGTTCACTTTGAGGCGGCGTTGACCGCGCTCGATGAACACCACGAACGCAACGGTGGCAATACCTAGCACTGACAGCGCTAACAGCGGAAGAACATTCCAGGCCCCTTCATTGCGAGCAAGCTCGAACGCTTGCCCCACGGCACTGGGCAGCCCAGCGACGATCCCCGCGAAGATCAGCAGCGAAATACCGTTGCCAATGCCCTTCTCGGTGATCTGCTCACCTAGCCACATCATAAACACCGCACCCGACACAAACGTGATGATCGCAGTGAAATAGAAGCTGAAGTCAGCGCTGTAAGCGATGCCTTGGCTAGCCAGACCCACGGACATGCCGGTAGCCTGGACAAGTGCCAGTATCACCGTGCCGTAGCGGGTGTACTGGCTGATCTTGCGGCGGCCAGCCTCGCCCTCTTTCTTGAGCTGTTCAAGATGAGGGGAGACCGCAGTCATGAGCTGCATGATAATCGACGCCGATATGTAGGGCATAATGCCCAAGGCGAGGACGCTCATGCGCTCCAGGGCGCCACCCGAGAACATGTTGAACATGCCTAGGATGGTGCCCTGTTGCTCCCTAAACAAGGCAGCAAGCTGGTCAGGATTGATACCGGGAACGGGAATGTGGGCACCAATACGGTACACCACGATGGCGAGGAGCACGAAGCGCAAACGCGCCCACAGTTCACCCAGACCGCTGCCCATCGCCGGCATATTTCCTGACTTGGCCATTTAGTCCTCTACCTTGCCGCCAGCGGCTACGATCGCTTCACGGGCACCTTTGGTGACCTTGATACCACGAACGGTAACCGCCTTATTCAGTTCGCCAGAAAGGATGATCTTCGCGTGTTGCGTAGCATCCTTCAGCACGTTGGCTTGCTTCAGGGTTTCCATGGTGACTTCGTCACCTGCAACCTTGGCAAGCTCGGCCAGGCGTACTTCTTCAGATACCAGCGACTTAGCAGACGTGAAGCCGAATTTCGGCAGACGACGCTGCAGCGGCATCTGACCGCCTTCGAAACCAGGCTTGACGCTGCCGCCACTGCGTGATTTCTGACCTTTGTGGCCACGGCCACCGGTCTTACCAAGACCGGAACCGATACCACGACCAACGCGCTTTTCAGCGTGTTTGGAGCCCGGTGCCGGGCTCAGGGTATTGAGTTTCATGGATTACTCTCCCTCAACGCGCACAAGGTAGTTAACCTTGTGGATCATGCCGCGTACGGCAGGGGTGTCTTCCAGCTCAACCGTATGACCGATGCGACGCAGACCCAGGCCTTTCATAGTAGCCTTGTGCTTGGGCAAAACGCCGATGGTGCTGCGGATCTGGGTAACCTTGATCGTTGCTGCCATGGTGCCTTACCCCGTGATCGCTTCGACAGACAGACCGCGCTTAGCGGCCACGTCTTCCGGTGCTTGCATGGAGGAGAGACCTTTGACAGTCGCTCGTACCACGTTAACCGGGTTGGTGGAACCGTAGCACTTGGCCAGTACATCGTGGACACCGGCTAGCTCTAGTACAGAGCGCATGGCGCCACCGGCGATGATACCGGTACCTTCGGAGGCTGGCTGCATGTACACCTTGGAAGCGCCGTGACGGGCTTTGACCGGGTACTGCAGTGTGTTGCCTGCAAGGTTGACCTTGACCATGTTGCGACGAGCCTGGTCCATCGCTTTCTGGATTGCGACCGGCACTTCACGCGCCTTGCCACGACCGAAACCGACACGACCTTTACCATCACCAACGACGGTCAGTGCGGTGAAGCCGAAAATACGACCACCCTTGACCACCTTGGCGACGCGGTTGACCTGCACTAACTTCTCTTGCAGATCGCCGCTTTGCTGTTCGTTCTTCGCCATCGTAAAACCCTTTAGAATTCCAGGCCGCCTTCACGAGCGGCGTCGGCCAGAGCCTTGACGCGACCGTGATACTTAAAGCCAGCACGGTCGAAGGCCACCTGGGTGATGCCTGCTTCTTTAGCGCGCTCAGCAATCAGAGCACCGACCTTAGAGGCCGCGTCTGTGTTGCCAGTCGCACCCTCGCGCAGTGCTTTGTCCAGCGTAGAAGCACTGGCTAGCACTTTGCCACCATCCGGCGAGATAATCTGCGCGTAGATGTGACGCGGGGTACGGTTGACGCACAGGCGATACACGCCCAGCTCGCGGATCTTGGCGCGAGCGCGGCGGGCACGACGGAGACGAGATTCTTTCTTCGCGTTCATAACCCTGCCTTACTTCTTCTTGGCTTCTTTGCGACGCACCTGCTCGTCGGCGTACCGAACACCCTTGCCTTTATACGGCTCAGGCGGACGGAAGGCGCGGATTTCCGCGGCGCACTGACCGAGCACCTGCTTGTCCGCGCTTTTCAGCACGATCACGGTGTTTTTCGGCGTTTCCGCTGTAACACCCTTAGGCAGTTCGTAGTCGACCGGGTGCGAGAAGCCCAGTGAAAGATTGAGCGTCTGGCCCTTAGCTTGGGCACGATAACCGACGCCAACAATTTCGAGAGTTTTTGTGAAACCCTCAGATACGCCCGTGACCAGGTTCTGAACCAAGGCGCGGGTAGTACCGGCCATTGCCCAGCTCTTGGCAGACTCACTCGGGGCGAAGGTCAGCTGGCCGTCTTCTTGAGCGATCACCACGTCTTGGTGAATGGTCATAGACAGCGTGCCCTGGCCGCCTTTGGCGGTCAGCTGGCCAGCGTCGATTTTGATGTCGACACCAGCAGGCACTTTAACCGGATATTTCGCTATGCGGGACATTCCAGCCTCCTAGAATACGGTGCAGATGACTTCGCCACCGACGCCTGCTTGGCGCGCGGCACGATCGGTCATGACACCATTAGAGGTGGTGACAATCGCGATACCCAGACCATCGGCGACCTTAGGCAGGTTGTCTTTGCCTTTGTACTGGCGCAGAGACGGCTTGGAAACCCGCTGAATGTGCTCGATAACCGGCTTACCCTCAAAGTACTTGAGAGTAACGGTCAGCTCGGGTTTAACGCCTTCAGCCACCGTAAAGTCGGTAATGTAGCCTTCTTCCTTTAGCACGCGGGCCACTTCGACTTTCAGCTTGGAGGACGGCATGGTAGCCGTCTCCTTGGTGGCCATCTGCGCATTGCGGATACGGGTGAACATATCCGCCAGAGTGTCTTGCATGCTCATTTAATGTGCGCTCCTGATGATTCTACGTGGCGTTACCAGCTGGACTTCTTCAGACCAGGGACGTCGCCACGCATGGCGGCTTCACGCAGCTTGTTACGGCCGAGACCGAACTTGTTGTAAAAACCGTGCGGACGGCCAGTCACGCGGCAGCGGTTACGCTGACGCACCGGGCTTGAGTCGCGCGGCAGTTGCTGCAGCTTCAGCGTCGCCTCGAAACGATCTTCTTCAGAAGCGTTCACGTCCGAGATGATTTTCTTGAGCTCTGCGCGCTTAGCCGCATACTTCTCGACAAGCTGAGTACGCTTGAGCTCACGCTCTACCATACTTTTCTTAGCCATGATCCAACCCTTATTTCTTGAACGGGAAGTTCAGTGCAGCTAGCAGCGCACGGCCTTCCTCGTCGGTGTTGGCGGTAGTAGTGATAGTGACGTCCAGCCCCCGAACGCGATCGATCTTATCATACTCGATCTCCGGGAAGATGATCTGCTCACGCACACCCATAGAGTAATTGCCGCGACCGTCAAAAGACTTCGGGTTAAGACCACGGAAGTCACGCACGCGGGGAATCGCAATGTTTACCAGGCGGTCCAGGAAGTCCCACATACGCTCAGAGCGCAGTGTCACTTTGATACCGATCGGCCAACCTTCGCGCACCTTGAAGCCCGCGATAGACTTGCGTGCCTTAGTCACCAGCGGCTTCTGACCAGAGAGCTTCTCCAGGTCGCCGATGGCGTTGTCGATCAGTTTTTTATCACTGACCGCTTCGCCGATACCCATGTTCAGAGTCACTTTCGTGATCCGGGGTACCTGCATTACGTTGGCGTAGCTGAACTGCTCTTTGAGTTGAGCCACCACCTCGTTTTGATAACGTTCTTTCAAGTTCGCCATTTTGCTACCCGACTCGCGTTAGGCGTCGATCTGCGTCTGCGTCGACTTGTAGATACGTACCTTGGTACCGTCTTCCTTAACTTGGAAGCCGACGCGATCCGCCTTACCGGTCTCCGAATTGAAGATGGCTACGTTGGACGCGTGAATCGGAGCCTCACGCTCGACGATACCGCCCTGATTACCCGCCATGGGATTGGGCTTGGTGTGACGTTTGATCATGTTCACACCAGACACCACGAAGCGGTTTTCTAGTACCCGCTTAACGGTGCCGCGCTTGCCCTTATCCTTCCCGGCGATGACGATGACTTCATCGTCACGTTTGATCTTTTGCATATCCGCCTCGCTCCTTACAGCACTTCAGGCGCTAGGGAAATGATCTTCATGAACTTCTCGTTACGAAGTTCACGAGTTACCGGCCCGAAGATACGCGTGCCGATCGGCTGTTCGTTGGTGTTGTTCAACAAAACTGCCGCATTTCCATCGAAACGGATCAGCGAACCGTCACTACGACGGACGCCACTACGGGTGCGAACGACTACCGCTTTCAGCACTTGGCCTTTTTTGACCTTACCGCGCGGAATAGCTTCTTTCACCGTTACTTTAATGACGTCACCAACGCGGGCGTAGCGACGGTGTGAACCGCCTAGCACCTTGATGCATTGCACCCGGCGCGCTCCGCTGTTGTCGGCGACATCCAGCATTGTCTGAGTCTGAATCATCGGTTTTCTCCAAACCTAATCTGACTGCACTGGTTGGGCAGACCTAGGAATTAACCTTTGGCCTGCTCGACCACCTCGACCAGCGTCCAGGCTTTCTTCTTGGAAAGCGGACGGCACTCCTGAATGGAAACCGTATCGCCTGCCTTTGCCTGGTTCGCCTCATCATGGGCGTGCAGCTTGGTGGAGCGCTTAACGTATTTTCCGTAGATCGGGTGACGCTCACGACGCTCGATCATAACGACGATGGACTTATCCATCTTGTCGCTGACCACCTTGCCGGTCAGCGTACGTGTTTTTTTCTCTTCGGCCATCTCAATCACCTGCCTTCTCGTTGAGCACAGTCTTAACGCGGGCGATATCCCGACGGACCTGCTTGAGCAGATGAGTCTGGCTCAGTTGGCCTGTGGCCTTCTGCATGCGCAGGTTAAACTGCTCGCGGAGGAGCTCGAGGAGCTGCTCTTTGAGCTCTCCTACGGACTTTTCACGAATTTCCTGGGCTTTCATCACATCACCGTCCGTTTCGCAAAGGTGGTGGACAGGGGCATCTTCTGGGCGGCCAGTTCAAATGCTTCACGGGCCAGCTCTTCGGATACACCTTCAATTTCATAAAGGACCCGACCCGGCTGGATCTGGGCTACCCAGTACTCAACTGAACCTTTACCCTTACCCATACGAACTTCGAGCGGCTTCTTGGAGATCGGCTTGTCAGGGAAAACGCGGATCCAGATCTTACCGCCACGCTTAACGTGACGTGTGATCGCACGACGGCCTGCTTCGATCTGGCGCGCAGTAATGCGGCCACGACCGGTTGCTTTGAGACCGTATTCCCCGAAGCTGATCTTGCTTCCGCGATGCGCCAGGCCACGGTTGCGGCCTTTCATCATCTTGCGGAATTTCATACGCTTGGGCTGTAACATCGACTCGCTCTCCCCTTACCTGGAACCTTTCTTCTTGGGCGCGTTGCCGGCAGGCTGCTGTTGCTTAGCCTTGGCACGTACTTCCTCGATACCGCCGAGGATTTCGCCCTTGAAGATCCACACTTTGACGCCGATAACGCCATAGGTGGTGTGAGCCTCAAAGGTGGCGTAGTCGATATCAGCACGCAGGGTATGCAGCGGAACGCGACCTTCGCGGTACCATTCGGTACGGGCGATTTCAGCACCACCCAGACGACCTGACAGCTGAATCTTGATGCCGCCAGCGCCAAGACGCATTGCGTTTTGTACCGCGCGCTTCATCGCACGACGGAACATAACGCGACGCTCAAGCTGACCCGCTACGTTAGCAGCAACCAGCTTGGCATCCAGCTCCGGCTTGCGAACTTCTTCGATGTTCACATGAACCGGAACACCCATCATCTCGGTGAGGTCGCGACGCAAACGGTCGACATCTTCACCTTTCTTACCAATCACGATACCCGGACGGGCAGTGTGAATGGTGATGCGGGCATTGTTAGCCGGACGCTCGATGTGAATGCGGCTAACGGAGGCGTTTTTCAGACGCTCTTCCAGGAAGCTGCGCACTTCGAGATCGTTGTTGAGCTTATCGGCATAGGCGCCGCGCTCGGCATACCAGACAGAAGCATGGTCTTTGACGATGCCCAGTCGAATGCCTGTTGGATTGACTTTCTGACCCATCTGGTCGACTCCTACTTCTCGGCTACCTTGACGGTGATGTGGCAGGTGCGCTTCAAGATACGATCCGCACGGCCTTTGGCGCGCGGCTTGATACGCTTGAGCGTCATGCCCTCATCGACGCAGATGGTCGAGACACGCAGCTCGTCGATGTCCATGCCGTTGTTTTCTTCCGCATTCGCGATGGCGGACTGAAGCACTTTCTTGACCAGTTTGGCAGCCTTCTTCGGGGAGAAGGTCAGCAGATCAAGCGCTTCGGCGACCGGTTTACCGCGCACCTGGTCAGCCACCAAACGGGCCTTCTGTGCGGATAAAGCAGCGCCACTCAGCTTAGCTGTGACTTCCATCTCTTAATCCTCTCTGGCTTACCGTTTGGCTTTCTTGTCCGCCGCATGCCCGCGATAAGTGCGAGTAGCAGCGAATTCGCCCAGCTTGTGACCAACCATTTCCTCGGAAACATGCACCGGGACGTGTTGGCGACCGTTATGGACAGCAATTGTGAGGCCTACCATGTTTGGCAGGATCATCGAACGACGCGACCAAGTCTTGATCGGTTTACGGTCGTTCTTCTCCACTGCAGCCTCTACCTTCTTCAAAAGATGAAGGTCAATGAAGGGACCTTTCTTTAGTGAACGTGGCACAGCCGTTACCTCTTAATGTCTTGGCAATTTAGATCAACGTGTCTTATTACGACGACGAACGATCAGCTTGTCGGTGCGCTTGTTCTTACGCGTCTTGTGACCCTTAGTCGGCACGCCCCATGGGGATACCGGGTGACGACCACCACTGGTGCGGCCTTCACCACCACCGTGCGGGTGATCCACCGGGTTCATCGCGACACCGCGAACAGTTGGACGCACACCTCTCCAGCGCTTCGCACCGGCCTTGCCAAGTTGACGCAGGCTGTGCTCGGAGTTGCTCACTTCACCCAAGGTTGCGCGGCATTCAGCCAAAACCTTGCGCATTTCGCCAGAGCGAAGACGCAGGGTGGCGTAATTACCTTCACGAGCAACCAGCTGAGCGCTAGTACCGGCACTGCGAGCAATCTGCGCGCCTTTACCCGGCTTCAGTTCGATACCGTGAACGGTAGAACCCAGCGGGATGTTACGCAGCGGCAAGGCATTGCCTTTCTTGATGGGCGCGTTAACACCAGATTCCAGCACGTCACCCGCGCTGACACCTTTCGGTGCAATGATGTAACGACGCTCGCCATCGGCATACTTCAGCAGCGCAATGTGTGCACTGCGGTTCGGGTCGTGCTCCAAACGCTCAACAGTGGCAGGAATGCCATCTTTGGTGCGTTTGAAGTCGATCAACCGATAGTGATGACGGTGACCACCGCCCACGTGGCGGGTGGTGATGCGACCGTAGTTGTTACGGCCACCGGACTTGGACTGTTTTTCCAAAAGCGGTGCATAAGCACGGCCCTTGTACAGTTCCTCACCAACGATCTTGACGACGTGGCGACGACCGGCGGATGTGGGTTTGGTCTTGACGATTGCCATTATCCGTACTCCTGCCCTTATTCGGCGCCAGAGAAGTCTTCGAGCGTTTCACCCGCAGCCAGGGTCACATACGCTTTGCGGTAACCCTTACGCAGGCCAACGCCGTGAGCAGTACGCTTTGTTTTACCCTTAACGTTCAGCACCTGAACGCTGCCGACCTTCTTGCCGAACAGTGCTTCAACGGCCTTCTTGATCTCGGGCTTGGTAGCATCGCTTGCCACCTTGAAAACGTACTGGTTGCGCTCGGCTGCCATCGCGGCCTTTTCGGTCACGTGCGGTCCAAGCAGAACCTTGAATACGCGTTCCTGGTTCATGCCAGCTTCTCCTCGAATTTACGCAGGGCGGAGACGGTGACCAGGACCTTATCAAAGGCAACCAGGCTCACCGGATCAGCTGCAGCGACATCCACCACATCGACGTGGGGAAGGTTGCGTGCGGCCAGATAGAGCGTTTCGTCAACCTCTTCAGTGACGATCAACACTTTCTCAAGGTTGAGCTCTTTCAGCTTGGCAGCTACCTGCTTGGTCTTCGGCGCTTCTACGCTGAACTCTTCAATAGCGACTAAACGCTCTTGACGTACCAGCTCAGACAGGATGGAACGCATCGCCGCGCGGTACATTTTGCGGTTAACTTTCTGGGTGTAGTCCTGTGGACGCGCCGCGAAAGTCACACCGCCGCTGCGCCACAGCGGAGAGCGGATAGTACCGGCACGTGCACGACCGGTACCCTTCTGACGCCACGGCTTCTTACCACCACCACGTACGTCGGAACGGTTCTTTTGAGCGCGCGTACCCTGACGACCACCAGCCAAGTAGGCGGTAACGACCTGGTGCACCAGCGCTTCGTTGAATTCTTTGCCAAAAGTGGCGTCGGCTACTTCAACGGTACCCGTGCCTGCAGCAAGATTCAGATTCATTGGTAATTATCCCCTTCAGCCAGCTTTCACGGCGCTGCGAACGATAACGTCGCTACCGGTAGCACCCGGTACTGCGCCCTTGATCAGCAGCAGGTTACGCTCGGCGTCGACACGGACGATCTCAAGGCTCTGTACGGTGCAACGGGTGTTACCCATTTGACCGGCCATTTTCTTGCCTTTGAATACGCGGCCAGGTGTCTGACACATGCCGATAGAACCCGGCGCGCGATGCGACAGGGAGTTACCATGGCTGTTGTCTTGGGTACGGAAGTTCCAGCGCTTAACAGCACCCTGGAAGCCTTTACCCTTAGAGGTGCCGGTCACGTCGATCATTTGACCAGCTTCGAAGAGGGATACGGTGAGTTCGCCACCCACTTCAGGAGCTTCTTCGCCTTCTGCAAGACGGAATTCCATCAGTGAACGACCAGCCTCAACACCCGCCTTGGCAAACTGTCCAGCTTGCGCTTTGGTGAGGTGCTTGGCTTTACGAGAACCTGTAGTCACCTGAACCGCTGCGTAGCCGTCAGACTCAATGGTCTTAACGCGCGTTACACGGTTAGGATCAACTTCAATAACGGTCACGGGCACGGATGCGCCATCTTCGGTAAAGACACGGGTCATCCCGGCCTTTTTACCGACTAAACCGATAGTCATACTCAGTCTCCTATAGTGTACGGGGCTATCACCCGCTATGGCTGCCCTTTCCAGAGCATTCCACTAGCACATTGTGTGGCGCCTCACGGCGCGGCGGCTGCTGCTCACATACTAAAAACGGTGAGCGCTGGGCCGCGAAGTGTCTAGTGTATTAGTCGAGCTTGATTTGCACGTCTACGCCAGCGGCGAGATCGAGCTTCATCAGCGCATCAACAGTTTTCTCGGTCGGCTCAACGATGTCGAGCACACGCTTATGAGTACGAATCTCATACTGATCACGCGCATCTTTGTTGACGTGCGGTGAAATCAGAATGGTATAGCGCTCGCGGTTGGTCGGCAGCGGAATCGGCCCACGAACCTGAGCACCAGTACGCTTAGCGGTTTCAACGATTTCCGCTGTGGACTGATCAATCAGGCGATGGTCGAACGCTTTCAACCGAATGCGAATCTTTTGGTTCTGCATTTGCCCTAAACTCCAATGGATGTCGACGGCGCGAGCCGTCTACCCACGCATTCAAAGGATGCGCATTATAGGCACGCCAAAAGCCCATGTCAAACATTTGCTATTGGTGCGCAGAAAAAGGGGCTCGCAAGAGCCCCTCTTGATCAATCATCAAGCAAGCTTACTTGACGATTTTTGCAACAACGCCAGCACCAACGGTACGACCACCTTCGCGGATTGCGAAGCGCAGACCTTCGTCCATAGCGATTGGAGCAATCAGGGTAACAACCATCTTAACGTTGTCGCCCGGCATTACCATTTCAACGCCTTCCGGCAGCTCACAAGTACCTGTTACGTCAGTGGTACGGAAGTAGAACTGGGGACGGTAGCCTTTGAAGAAAGGCGTGTGACGACCACCTTCTTCTTTGGACAGTACGTAGACTTCGGCTTCGAAGACAGTGTGCGGGTTGATGGTGCCCGGCTTCGCCAGTACCTGACCACGCTCAACGTCATCACGCTTAGTACCACGCAGCAGCGCACCAACGTTCTCACCTGCACGACCTTCGTCGAGCAGCTTACGGAACATTTCTACGCCAGTAACGGTGGTTTTGGTGGTGTCGCGGATACCCACGATTTCCACTTCTTCACCAGCTTTAACGATACCGCGCTCTACACGACCGGTAACAACGGTACCACGGCCAGAGATAGAGAATACGTCTTCGATCGGCATCAGGAACGGCTGGTCGATCGCACGCTCCGGCTCAGGGATGTAGTCATCCAGAGCTTTGATTAGGTTAGCTACCGCAGTAGTACCCATACCGTTCTCGTCTTCACCGTTCAGCGCCATCAGCGCAGAACCAGTGATGATCGGCGTGTCGTCACCCGGGAAGTCGTACTCGGACAGAAGTTCACGAACTTCCATTTCGACCAGCTCGAGCAGCTCTTCGTCATCGACCATGTCCGCTTTGTTCAGGAACACAACGATGTACGGAACGCCAACCTGACGAGACAGCAGGATGTGCTCACGCGTCTGCGGCATGGGGCCGTCAGCGGCAGAACATACCAGGATCGCGCCGTCCATCTGGGCAGCACCGGTGATCATGTTCTTTACGTAGTCAGCGTGTCCCGGGCAGTCAACGTGTGCGTAGTGACGCACTTCAGACTGGTATTCAACGTGAGATGTCGCGATGGTGATACCACGCTCACGCTCTTCCGGAGCGTTATCGATGGTATCGAATTCACGCCAGTCGCCGCCGAAAACCTCAGCAGACACGCGGGTCAGGGCCGCTGTCAGAGTCGTTTTACCGTGGTCGACGTGACCGATGGTGCCGACGTTGACGTGCGGTTTGGAACGTTCAAATTTTTCCTTAGCCACTGCTATAACCTCTTTACGTTAGCTAACGGTTAACCGTTTTGGTTGATGACGGCTTCAACGACGCTGGAGGGCGCCTCCTCGTACTTCGCGAACTCCATAGAGTAGCTCGCACGGCCCTGGGTCTGTGAGCGCAGATCGGTTGCGTAACCGAACATCTCACCCAGTGGCACCGTTGCACGAATGACTTTACCAGAGGAAGAGTCATCCATGCCCTGCACCAGGCCGCGACGACGGTTCAGGTCGCCCATGACGTCACCCATAAACTCTTCGGGGGTCACGACTTCGACCTTCATCACCGGCTCCAGCAGCACGGCCTTGGCCTTCCTGGCACCTTCTTTCACTGCCATAGAAGAAGCAATCTTGAACGCAGTCTCGTTAGAGTCCACGTCATGGTAGGAACCATCAAACAGCGTGACTTTGACGTCGATCATCGGGTAACCCGCGATGACACCATTTTGCAGCTGCTCGAAAGCACCTTTCTCAACCGCAGGCACGTATTCCTTCGGAACCACACCACCTACGATCTCAGAGTTGAACTTGAAGAAGATCTCTTCTTCGCCTTCACCCTTCTCTTCTGCAGTCAGCGGCTCGATACGCAGCCACACGTGACCGTACTGACCACGACCACCGGACTGACGTACGAATTTACCTTCCTGCTCGACGCTGCCACGAATCGTTTCACGGTAGGCAACCTGCGGCTTACCGATGTTCGCTTCTACCTTGAACTCGCGACGCATACGGTCAACGATGATATCCAGGTGCAGCTCGCCCATACCCGAGATGATGGTCTGGCCGGTCTCTTCGTCGGTCTTCACCTGGAAGGAAGGATCTTCCTGGGCCAATTTACCCAGCGCAACACCCATTTTTTCCTGGTCAGCTTTCGACTTAGGCTCTACAGCAACAGAGATAACCGGATCCGGGAACTCCATGCGCTCAAGCACGATCTTGTGATCGATATCACACAGAGTGTCACCTGTAGTGACATCCTTCAGACCGATACAAGCAGCGATGTCGCCTGCGAGTACTTCTTTGATCTCTTCGCGAGAGTTGGCGTGCATCTGAACGATACGACCAACACGCTCTTTCTTCTGCTTAACGGAGTTATAAACACCGTCACCAGATTTCAGAACGCCTGAGTAGACGCGAATGAAGGTCAGCGTACCAACGAAGGGGTCGGTGGCGATCTTGAACGCTAGTGCAGCGAACGGAGCGCTATCGTCTGCTTCACGAGTCGCGATGGTGCCGTCTTTGTCGTCCAGCTCACCTTCGATTGCTTTAACTTCTGTCGGCGAGGGCAGATACTCAACAACCGCATCCAGGACCGCTTGAACACCCTTATTCTTAAAGGCAGAACCACAGGTCACTAGAACGATTTCGCTAGCCAGTGTGCGCGCACGAAGACCTGCTTTGATTTCTTCAATGGTCAGTTCCCCACCTTCGAGGTACTTATCCATCAATTCATCAGAGCCTTCAGCTGCGGCTTCGACCATTTGCTCGCGATATTTTTCGGCAGTCTCTTGTAGCTCAGCAGGAATATCGACAAGCTCATACGAAGTGCCTAAGTCTGCCTCATTCCAGAGGATAGCCTTCATCTCGATCAGGTCGATAACGCCTTTAAAGTCTTCCTCTGTACCCCAGTTAATCTGGATTGGCACAGCGTTAGCACCTAAGCGCTCCTTCAACTGGTCAACGACCATGAAGAAGTCTGCACCGGTACGGTCCATCTTATTGACGAAGACCATACGCGGAACTTCATATTTATTGGCCTGGCGCCATACAGTTTCGGTCTGCGGCTGAACGCCGGAAGAGCCGCACAGTACAACCACAGCACCATCAAGAACACGCAAAGAACGCTCAACTTCGATAGTGAAGTCAACGTGCCCAGGGGTGTCGATGATATTAATGCGGTGCTCATCAAACTGGTGATTCATACCTTTCCAGAAGGTAGTAACAGCAGCCGAGGTGATAGTAATACCACGCTCCTGCTCTTGCTCCATCCAGTCAGTAGTCGAAGCACCTTCATGGGTTTCGCCCAGCTTGTGGTTTACGCCAGTGTAAAACAAAACACGTTCTGTCGTGGTTGTCTTACCTGCATCAACGTGGGCAACAATACCCAAGTTGCGATAGCGATTAAGCGGTGTTTTGCGTGCCACGGTGAAGCTCCCGTTAGTTGGCAATGCTCGTTAATTCAGCAGTGTTCATTTTGCTTATCCCACCGCCGCCACTCTCAAAGGTAGCGGCAGTGTGTTGCAGCATGGCGAAAAAACTCTTTAGCGCAGCACAACCAACAAAATCAAACACAAACTCAGAAACGCCGAGTTTAGAAACGATAGTGAGAGAAGGCCTTGTTGGCTTCTGCCATACGGTGCACATCTTCACGCTTCTTAACAGCCGAGCCTTTGCCTTCAGCGGCATCCAGCATTTCACCTGCCAGGCGCTGAACCATCGTTTTCTCACCGCGGCGACGCGCTGCGTCCACCAACCAGCGCATTGCTAGGGCTTGGCGACGCGAAGGACGAACTTCAACCGGCACCTGATAGGTCGCACCACCAACACGGCGCGACTTCACTTCGACCATCGGCTGGATGGTTTCCAGCGCTTTGTCGAAGATTTCCAGCGGCTCTTCTTTACTACGCTCGGCAACCTTGTCCAACGCACCGTATACGATGCGCTCAGCTACGGACTTCTTGCCGCTGATCATCAGGTGGTTCATGAACTTCGCCAGACGCTCACTTCCGAACTTAGGATCCGGCAGGATTTCGCGTTTAGCTACAACTCTTCTTCTAGGCATGATAAGCCCTCAATTAAGGATCCTTCAGGTAAACCCGGAACTCATTGCGCCAATAGCGCCGCCCGACCTTACTCTTATCAGACCGTCATATTCGTATTAAGGTAACAACGCCAGCGTCTTAAGACGCTGAAACAAGACGCCTTAGGACTTCGGACGCTTGGTACCGTACTTAGAACGACCCTGCTTACGGTTCTGTACGCCAGAGGTGTCAAGGGCGCCACGAACGGTGTGATAACGCACACCGGGCAAATCCTTTACACGACCGCCGCGAATCAGAACAACAGAGTGCTCTTGGAGGTTGTGACCTTCACCACCGATGTAAGAAGAGACTTCGAAACCGTTGGTAAGGCGCACACGGCAAACCTTACGCAGGGCCGAGTTCGGCTTCTTAGGGGTAGTAGTGTAAACGCGCGTACAAACGCCACGTTTCTGCGGGCATGCCTGTAGCGCAGGTACGTCACTCTTAGTGACGGGGCGCTTACGCGGCTTGCGCACTAGCTGATTAATCGTTGCCATGGTGTTTAGCTGACTCCAATGGTTGCCTTAGCCTTTAACAAGTACCTTCAGCGGATGCGGGCGCACCCACCCCACTGTTAAAGGCTGCGCATTCTAAAGGCTGACCCTAGGCGGCGTCAAGTCTTGCTGGCGGTTTAACCAGCAAGACTGCACCATAAGGGCCAGCGACTCGTTGTTACTCGTTTTCCTTACCGTCGATTACAGCTCGTCGTCTGAATCAAGGGCGGTTAACTGAGCACCAAGCTCCTGCTCAACTTCGGTAGCCGAGGGATTGAACAGACGCTCTACGTCTTCGCGTTTGCGACGACGCTCTGCGTGATGGGTCAGACCGGTACCTGCCGGAATCAGACGTCCAACCACCACGTTTTCTTTCAGGCCGCGCAGGTAGTCGCGCTTGCCGGTTACCGCTGCTTCGGTCAGTACGCGGGTCGTTTCCTGGAACGACGCGGCGGAGATGAACGACTCAGTGGCCAAGCTGGCCTTGGTGATACCCAGCAGCAAGCGCTGATACTTGGCCGGGAACTTGCCTTCTTTCTCCAGGCGCTCGTTCTGCTCCAGTACGCGCACCAGTTCTGCCTGGTCGCCGGTAATGAAGTCAGAGTCGCCGGAATCGGTGATCTCCACCTTGCGCAGCATCTGACGTACGATAACTTCGATGTGCTTGTCGTTGATGCCTACGCCCTGCAGACGATAAACGTCCTGTACTTCGGCGGTGATGTACTTGGCCAGCTCCGCGACACCCAGCAGACGCAGGATATCGTGCGGGTTGCTTGGGCCATCGGAGATCACCTCACCCTTCTCGACCGTCTCGCCTTCGAACACGGCGATTTGACGCCATTTCGGGATCAGCGCCTCGAACGGATCGCCAGACTCAGGCGTAATCGTCAAACGACGCTTACCTTTGGTCTCTTTACCGAAGCTCACCACACCGCTGATTTCCGCCAAAATGGCAGGCTCTTTGGGTTTACGCGCTTCGAACAAGTCAGCCACGCGGGGCAGACCACCAGTGATGTCCTTGTTACCCGACGCCTCGACCGGTATACGCGCAACGACCTCACCTACACCGATGGTCGCACCGTCGTCCACCGAGATAATGGAGTTACCCGGTAGCAGGTACTGAACCGGCGTATTGGAACCGGACACGGATACGTACTCACCAGCGGCATCTTTCAGCATCACCATCGGGCGCTTGTCACGACCCGCCATTGGGCGTGCAGCCGACTCGATCACTTCGATGGACGACAGACCGGTCATTTCATCGACGCTGCGGTGCATGGTGACACCCTCGTCGAGATCGATGAACTGCGCCTTACCTTCTACTTCCGCAATGATCGGGTGCGTGTGCGGATCCCACTTAGCCACTACCGCACCGGCATCAACCACGTCGCCGTCACGCACGGAGAGTTCAGCACCATAGGGCAGCTTGTAGTACTCACGCTCACGACCGTGATCGTCGGCAACCGCCAAGGCGCTCGAACGAGAAACCACGACCAGTTTGCCGTCGGCACGTTCAACGTGCTTGATGTTATGCAGGCGCACTTTACCGCCGTGCTTGACCTGAACACTGTCGACCGCAGACGAACGCGATGCTGCACCACCGATGTGGAACGTACGCATGGTCAGCTGAGTACCCGGCTCACCGATCGACTGTGCGGCGATGACACCCACAGACTCACCGATGTTGACCTGGTGGCCACGGGCAAGGTCACGTCCGTAACAGGCGGAACACACGCCGTGAGCCGTATCACAGGTAATCGTGGAGCGTACGACGATTTCGTCCACGCCCATGGTGTCCAGCGAGGCACACCACTTCTCGTCGAGCAGCGTATTACGCGGAATCAGTACTTCTTCGGTGCTCGGATCGACAACATCAATGGCCACAACACGGCCCAGTACGCGCTGAGACAGCGGTACGATGATGTCGCCACCCTCGATGATCGGGTGCAGCGTCAGGCCGTTTTCGGTGCCACAGTCGGCCTCGGTAATCACCAAGTCCTGAGCAACGTCTACCAGACGACGAGTCAGGTAACCGGAGTTGGCCGTTTTCAGTGCCGTATCCGCCAGACCTTTACGTGCGCCGTGGGTCGAGATGAAGTACTGAAGTACGTTCAGACCTTCACGGAAGTTGGCAACGATCGGCGTTTCGATGATCGAGCCATCCGGCTTGGCCATCAGGCCACGCATACCCGCCAACTGACGGATCTGAGCGGCACTACCACGAGCACCGGAGTCGGCCATGATGAAGACGCTGTTGAACGAGTCTTGCTCGACGTCGTTACCATCACGATCAACGACCGTCTCTTTCGAGATACCCACCATCATCGCCTTGGCAACTTTATCGTTCGCCTTGGACCAGATATCGATAACTTTGTTGTACTTCTCGCCTGCGGTTACCAGGCCAGAGGAGAACTGGTCTTCGATCTCTTTGACTTCTGCTTCAGCGGCATCAACGATCTCGGTCTTGGCATCGGGGATAACGAAGTCGTTAACACCGATCGAGGCGCCGGACCAGGTCGCCAGACGGAAACCGGTGTACATCAACTGGTCAGCGAAGATAACCGTGGGCTTGAGGCCCGCACGACGGTATACCTCGTTGATCAGGCTGGAGATCGCCTTCTTCTTCATCGGCTGATCGATCAGCGCGAACGGAACGCCTTCCGGCAGAATGCGGAACAACAGCGCACGACCGACGGTGGTGTCGTAAAGACGGCGGTGCTCGGAGCGCTCGCCAGTCTCTTCGTCGACGTCCACTTCGTCCAGACGCACCTTGACGCGGGCATGCAGCGACACGGACTGTGTGCCGAAGGCGCGCTCTACCTCATTGAGGTCGGAGAACACCATGCCTTCGCCCTTGGCGTTGATCTTTTCACGGGTCATGTAGTACAGACCCAGAACAACGTCCTGCGACGGTACGATGATCGGCTCGCCGTTGGCCGGCGACAGCACGTTGTTAGTCGCCATCATCAGCGCACGGGCTTCGAGCTGTGCTTCCAGGGTCAGCGGTACGTGGACCGCCATCTGGTCACCGTCAAAGTCGGCGTTGTAAGCCGCACAGACGAGCGGGTGCAGCTGGATCGCCTTACCTTCGATCAGCAGCGGCTCGAACGCCTGGATACCCAAACGGTGCAGCGTCGGCGCGCGGTTAAGCAGTACTGGGTGTTCGCGGATAACGTCGGCCAGGATGTCCCACACTTCCGGCAGTTCGCGCTCAACCATCTTTTTCGCGGCTTTAATCGTGGACGCATGGCCCAGCGACTGCAGCTTGGAGTAGATGAACGGCTTGAACAGCTCGAGCGCCATTTTCTTCGGCAGACCACACTGGTGCAGACGCAGGGTCGGGCCCACGGTAATGACCGAACGGCCTGAGTAGTCTACGCGCTTACCCAGCAGGTTCTGACGGAAACGACCCTGCTTACCTTTGATCATATCGGCAAGCGATTTCAGCGGGCGCTTGTTAGAGCCGGTAATCGCACGACCACGGCGGCCGTTATCCAACAGCGCGTCGACCGCTTCCTGGAGCATCCGCTTCTCGTTACGCACGATAATATCCGGTGCGTTAAGATCCAGCAGTCGCTTCAGACGGTTGTTGCGGTTGATCACACGACGGTAAAGGTCGTTAAGATCGGAGGTCGCAAAGCGGCCGCCGTCCAGCGGTACCAACGGACGCAGATCCGGCGGCAGCACGGGCAGCACTTCCATGACCATCCACGCCGGCGCATTGCCGGAGTGGTAGAACGCTTCCAGCAGCTTCAAGCGCTTGGAGAGCTTCTTGATCTTGGTTTCAGAGTTGGTCTGCGGAATCTCTTCACGCAGCGTGTTGATCTCTTCTTCCAGATCGATGTCTTTGAGCAGCTCCTGAACGGCTTCGGCACCCATACGGGCGTCGAAATCATCGCCGAACTCTTCTAGCGCTTCGAAGTACTGCTCGTCGTTCAACAGCTGACCACGCTCCAGCGTGGTCATGCCGGGGTCGATGACCACGAAGCTTTCGAAGTACAGTACGCGCTCGATATCACGCAGCGTCATATCGAGGAACATGCCGATACGCGACGGCAGGGATTTCAAAAACCAAATGTGAGCCACCGGCGATGCCAGTTCGATGTGACCCATGCGCTCACGGCGCACGGCCGCCTTGGTGACTTCGACACCACACTTCTCACAGATGATGCCGCGGTGCTTCATGCGCTTATATTTGCCGCACAAGCACTCGTAGTCTTTGACCGGGCCGAAAATCTTGGCACAGAACAGACCATCCCGTTCCGGTTTAAAGGTACGGTAGTTGATGGTCTCAGGCTTCTTCACCTCGCCGAAGGACCAGGAGCGAATCATGTCCGGCGACGCCAGGGTAATCTTGATCGCGTCAAACTCTTCGGACTGAGATTGCGATTTGAGTACTTTCACCAAATCTTTCATGGGACGGCTCCTAGCTCTCTAACTCGATATCGATGCCCAGCGAGCGGATTTCCTTCACGAGTACGTTGAAGGATTCCGGCATGCCTGCCTGCATGGTGTGGTCGCCATCCACGATGTTCTTGTACATCTTGGTGCGGCCTTCGACGTCGTCCGACTTGACGGTGAGCATCTCTTGCAGCGTGTACGCGGCGCCATAGGCTTCCAGCGCCCACACTTCCATCTCACCAAAGCGCTGACCACCGAACTGCGCCTTACCACCCAGCGGCTGCTGCGTAACAAGCGAGTAAGAGCCGGTAGAACGCGCGTGCATCTTGTCGTCTACCAGGTGGTTGAGCTTCAGCATGTACATGTAGCCAACGGTCACCGGACGGTCAAACGCATCGCCGGTACGGCCATCGTACAGCGTCATTTGGCCCGACTCCGGAATGTCCGCCAGCTTCAGCAGGTGCTTGATTTCGTGCTCTTTGGCACCGTCGAACACTGGTGTGGCCATCGGCACACCGCCCTTTAGGTTCTTCGCCAGCGCGATGACTTCGTCATCGGTCAGCGAGTCGATATCCTCGACGCGGGTACCGGGCGTGTTATACACCTGACCCAGGAAGTCGCGAATTTCAGCAACCTGCTGGCCACGCGCATCACGCAACATGGCGTCAATTTTGACCCCGAGACCACGTGCCGCCATACCCAGGTGAGTTTCCAGGATCTGACCGACGTTCATACGCGACGGTACGCCCAGCGGGTTCAGCACCACGTCCACCGGCTCGCCCTTCTCGTCGAACGGCATGTCTTCGATGGGCATGATCGCGGAGATAACACCCTTGTTACCGTGACGACCGGCCATCTTGTCACCGGGCTGAATGCGACGCTTGACCGCCATATAGACCTTGACGATTTTCAGCACGCCCGGTGCGAGGTCGTCGCCCTGGGTCAGCTTGCGTTTCTTATCTTCGAAACGCTCGTCCATCTCTTTACGGCGGTTCTCAAGCTGTTCGTCGGCCTGGGCCAGTAGCTCGTTGTAGGCTTCATCCTGCATGCGCAGTTTGAACCACTGCTGACGGGGCAGTTCGTCCAGGTACGTCTCGCTCAGCACGTCGCCTTTCTTCAGGTTCGGGCCGCCATTAACCGCTTGGCCATCCAGCGTACGCTTCAGACGCTCAAAGGTTGCGTCTTCGGCAATACGGTAGGTTTCCTGAAGATCCTTGCGCACTTCGTCCAGCTGCATCTGCTCGATGGAGAGCGCACGGGAGTCTTTCTCGACGCCGTCACGAGTAAACACCTGAACGTCGATAACCGTACCTTTCATGCCGGTCGGGGCACGCAGGGAAGTATCTTTAACGTCAGACGCTTTCTCACCGAAGATGGCACGCAGCAGCTTCTCTTCTGGCGTCAGCTGGGTTTCACCTTTCGGTGTTACCTTACCGACTAGGATGTCACCGGGGCCAACTTCAGCGCCGATGTACACAACGCCCGCTTCGTCCAGTTTACCCAGTGCGGATTCACCGACATTGGGAATATCAGAGGTAATCTCTTCCGGCCCTAACTTGGTGTCGCGAGACACGCAGGTCAGTTCCTGGATGTGGATGGTGGTGAAACGGTCTTCTTGAACCACACGCTCGGAGAGCAGGATGGAGTCCTCGAAGTTGTAGCCGTTCCAGGGCATGAACGCGATACGCATGTTCTGGCCAAGCGCTAGGTCGCCCATGTCGACGGACGGACCGTCGGCGAGGATGTCACCACGCGCCACGTTGTCACCAGGGCGCACGATGGGGCGCTGGTTCATGCAGGTGTTCTGGTTGGAACGGGTGTACTTGGTCAGGTTATAGATATCAACGCCGGCTTCACCGCCGATGATCTCGTCTTCGTTGACCCGCACCACGACACGACGCGCGTCGACGGAGTCAATGACGCCGCCGCGGCGTGCCACGGCACAAACGCCGGAGTCACGGGCCACGAAGCGCTCCATGCCGGTACCTACTAGCGGCTTGTCGGCACGCAGGGTCGGAACGGCCTGACGCTGCATGTTCGCCCCCATCAAGGCGCGGTTGGCGTCATCGTGCTCCAGGAACGGGATCAGGGCCGCTGCGACCGATACAACCTGACGCGGAGACACGTCCATCAGCGTCACTTGCTCGGGACGCATAAAGGTGGTCTCACCGCGGTGGCGTACCTGTACCAGGTCATCAATCAGCTTGCCGGACTCGTCAACCGCCGCAGACGCCTGGGCGATAACGAAGTCACCTTCCTCAATCGCTGACAAGTGCACGATATCGTCAGTGACCTGGCAGGCATTCACTTTGCGATACGGTGTTTCCAAGAAGCCGTAGCTATTGGTATGACTGTACGTTGCCAGCGAGTTGATCAGACCGATGTTCGGGCCTTCCGGCGTTTCGATCGGGCACAGGCGGCCATAGTGCGTGGCGTGTACGTCGCGCACTTCGAAGCCTGCACGCTCACGGGTTAGACCACCCGGGCCGAGTGCCGACACACGACGCTTGTGGGTCACCTCGGAGAGCGGGTTGTTCTGGTCCATAAACTGAGACAGCTGGCTGGAGCCGAAGAACTCTTTCACCGCCGCCGCAACCGGCTTGGCGTTGATTAGGTCTTGCGGCATCAGGCCTTCGCTTTCCGCCATGGAAAGACGCTCTTTCACCGCACGCTCGACGCGCACCAGACCGACGCGGAACTGGTTCTCGGCCATTTCGCCCACGCAGCGAATACGACGGTTACCCAGGTGATCGATATCGTCCACGTCGCCGAAGCCGTTACGGATATTGATCAGCTCACGCAGCACATCGAGGATGTCCTTGCGATCCAGCACGCCGGAGCCGGTGTCGCTTTCACGACGCAGGCGACGATTGAACTTCATCCGACCAACGCCCGACAGGTCGTAGCGGTCTTCGGTGAAGAACAGGTTATGGAACAGCGTCTCGGCAGCCTCTTTGGTGGGCGGCTCGCCGGGGCGCATCATGCGATAAATCTCGACCAGCGCTTCCAACTGAGAGCCGGTGGTATCCAGCTTCAGAGTGTCGGAAATGAACGAACCGCAGTCGAGGTCGTTGGTGTAGAGGGTTTCGATATGCGTGATACCGCCCTGTGCCATACGCTCGAGGACTTCCGGAGTGATTTCCGTGTTACACGGGCAGATCAGCTCACCGGTTTTGGTATCGATTTGGTCTTTGGCCAACGTTTTGCCGAACAGGTACTCCATCGGCACTTCCAGACGCTCAAGGCCGGCTTTTTCAAGCTGACGAATGTGCTTCTGAGTGATCCGGCGACCCTCTTCGACGATGACATTGCCTTCGCCATCTTTGATGTCGAACGTGGCCGTTTCACCGCGCAGGCGTGATGGCACCAGCTCCACAGAGAAGCCGGTCTTCTCGATGTGGAATTTGCTGGTTTCGAAGAACTCAGCCAGGATCTCTTCGGTGCTCATACCCAGCGCACGCATCAGTACCGAGGCCGGCAGTTTGCGGCGGCGGTCGATACGCACGAAGACGTTGTCTTTCGGGTCGAACTCGAAGTCGAGCCAAGAGCCACGGTAAGGAATCACGCGAGCAGAGTAGAGCAACTTCCCTGAGGAGTGGCTCTTGCCTTTGTCGTGATCGAAGAACACACCGGGCGAACGGTGGAGCTGAGAAACGATAACCCGCTCAGTACCGTTGATGACGAAGGTACCGTTCTCGGTCATCAGGGGGATCTCCCCCATGTAGACTTCCTGCTCTTTGATGTCTTTGATGGCCTTGTTCGAAGAGTCGCGATCGTAGATGATCAAGCGAACCTTGACACGCAGCGGAGCGGAATAGGTCACGCCACGCAGCTGACACTCTTTGACATCGAACGCTGGCGTACCGAAACGGTAGCTCACGTACTCCAGGGCCGCATTGCCGGAGAAGCTCTCGATCGGGAACACGGACTTGAACGCCGCGTGCAGGCCAACCTCGTGGCGCTCGTCGGGCGAACGATCCTGCTGGAGAAAGTCGTAGTAGGAATCAAGCTGGATGGCCAGCAAGTAAGGCACATCCATCACTTGGGGCAGTTTGCCGAAATCCTTGCGGATGCGTTTTTTCTCAGTATATGAGTAAGCCATCTGTATTCCCCAGCTTGTTCACCATGGGTGACCGATGCGTGGTCATCTGCCCCGCGGGCGTTTCAGACGCAGACAGCAAGCTCCTAAATCGGTAGCTCGCCGTCAAAAATCTTGATAGATAACAGTGTTACAGTAGTGCTGTTCGCGCTTTGCTGTCGCTTGCCAACATCACTCGCGCTTCACAACTGACGCGTTACAACAACGTACGCTTCACAACAACGGTCTTACTGTTTTGCTGCTTTTTACCGCAGCGCTTCTGCTGTTGCCTTGCAGCATATTACAACAGAAAAAGGCCGGCAGCGGGATAGCCCGCCGCCAGCCGTGGAAGCTTACGCAGCGCGTAAAGCCATCAGCACAAGGATTACTTGAGCTCGACGGTTGCGCCCGCTTCTTCCAGCTTCGCCTTAGCGGCTTCAGCGTCTTCTTTAGACATGGCTTCTTTGATGGTCGCCGGCGCGCCGTCAACGGCACCCTTGGCTTCTTTCAGGCCAAGACCGGTGATTTCACGAACGGCTTTGATGACGTTAACTTTCTTGTCACCAGCAGAAGCCAGTACCAGGTCAAATTCAGTCTGCTCTTCAGCAGCTGCTTCGCCGCCAGCAGCCGGGCCAGCCATAACGGCTGCCGCTGCAGAAACGCCGAATTTCTCTTCCATCGCTTCGATCAGCTCGACAACTTCCATGACGGACATGTCGGCTACAGCATTGATGATATCGTCTTTGGTCAGTGCCATTGTTTCATTCCTAACTTTGCGGGAGTCTCGGTCGACCGAGAACTCAGGGTTCATTGCTTGGTTCAGGCAACGCTACGACACGATCGTTCACGCCGCCTGCAAGAAACGCTGCTTAGGCAGCTTCGGCTTCTTGCTTTTGGTCGCGCAGTGCGGCCAGAGTACGAACCAGCTTGCCAGCGGAGGCTTCTTTCATGACCGACATCAACTTGGCAATCGCCTCGTCGTAGGTCGGCAGGGTTGCTAGACGATCGATGTCAGCAGCCGGAATCAGCTCACCTTCGTAGGCCAACGCCTTAACTTCGAAGTTCTTCTCGTCTTTAGCGAACTCTTTGAACAGACGAGCAGCAGCGCCCGGGTGTTCAGTAGAGAAAGCCAACAGAGTAGGACCAACAAAGCTCTCGTTCAGACACTCCCACTGAGTGCCTTCGAGTGCGCGGCGAGCCAGCGTGTTACGAACAACACGAAGCTCTACACCGTTTTCGCGGGCCTGCTTACGCAGATCGGTCATTTTGCTGACCGTAACACCACGAGAATCGGCAACTACGACGGAGAGTGCGCCCTTGGCCGCTTCACTGACCTCGGCAACAATCGCTTTCTTGCCTTCAAGTGCTAGTGGCACAGTGATCACTCCTTCGTGCCGGAACCCATCAAGGCTCCGGTGGTTACCATCTCTTCCAAGGCATACTGCTGGCCTTGGAAGCCTTAGGGGATGGTGCTCACCAGAAAGCGGCTTGCGAAAAGCGTTAACCAACTGGCGGCCACACCATCTGCGCAGGCGCTCTAGGGCGATTAAGCCGCCCAATCTTCAAAAGACAAGGCGGCACCTGCGGTCTTTGACGGCGCCTCGCTCGACTAACTACCTAGCGAGGGACCGCAAAGTTCTTGCTCGGTACTTACTAAAACCTGCCGACGACTCGCTTATACCAGCGCAGAGTGGTCGATGGTCAAACCCGGGCCCATGGTAGTGGACAGGGTAATTTTCTTAAAGTAGACGCCTTTGGAGGAGCTCGGCTTGAGCTTCTTCAGGTCAGCTACCAGTGCTTCCAAGTTGCCCTGAACGGACACCGCGTCAAAACCCACTTTACCCAGGGTAGTGTGGATGATGCCGTTTTTGTCGGTACGGAAACGCACCTGACCCGCTTTGGCGTTCTTGACCGCAGTTGCCACGTCGGGCGTTACGGTGCCCACTTTCGGGTTCGGCATCAGGCCACGCGGACCAAGAATCTGACCCAGCTGACCCACAACGCGCATTGCATCCGGAGAAGCAATGACCACGTCGAAGTCCATCTGGCCTTTTTTGACTTGCTCAGCCAGATCGTCCATGCCCACGATGTCAGCACCGGCTTCTTTAGCAGCGTCGGCATTCGCACCCTGGGTGAAGACGGCTACGCGTACGTCTTTGCCGGTACCGTTAGGCATAACGGTGGCGCCACGCACAACCTGGTCAGATTTACGTGGATCAACACCCAGGTTGATCGCCACATCCAGAGACTCTTTGAATTTGACCGTGGACAGCTCGGAAAGCAGCGACACGGCTTCTTCCAGAGAGTACGCTTTGTTCGGGTCTACTTTCTCGCGAATCACTTTCGCGCGCTTAGACAATTTAGCCATGATCAGAGACCCTCCACGTTTAAGCCCATGCTACGAGCGCTGCCAGCGATGGTGCGCACCGCGGCGTCGAGATCAGCCGCCGTTATATCCGGCTCTTTGGTCTTGGCGATCTCTTCGAGCTGCTCGCGAGTCACGGTACCAACCTTCTTCTTGTTCGGCTCACCAGAACCAGACTTGATACCCGCTGCTTTTTTCAGCAGAACGGCAGCCGGCGGTGTCTTGGTGACGAACGTGAAGCTACGGTCAGAGTAGACAGTGATCACGACAGGCGTCGGCAGGCCCGGCTCAATCTCTTGAGTGGCAGCGTTAAACGCCTTACAGAATTCCATGATGTTCACACCGTGCTGACCCAGCGCGGGGCCTACGGGCGGACTCGGGTTGGCTTTACCTGCAGCAACCTGCAGTTTGATGTAAGCCTGTACTTTCTTGGCCATGGTAAATACTCCAGTTGGGTGATAGCGCCTGACGGCTCCCCGGTACGCGTAAAGCAGCGCTGGGCTGCTTTACATGAATCCAGAGTGGCACGCACTGCGCACCACCCTGCAATATTATGAACTTACTCTTTTTCTACCTGAGAGAATTCAAGCTCAACAGGCGTCGCACGCCCAAAGATCAGTACGCTGACCTGCAGGCGGCTCTTGTCGTAGTTCACTTCTTCAACGACACCGTTGAAATCAGCAAACGGACCATCAATAACACGGACAGACTGGCCCGGCTCAAACATAGTTTTGGGCCGCGGCTTGTCGGTACCATCTTTCACACGACGCAGAATTGCTTCGGCTTCGCGGGTAGTAATCGCGGCGGGTTTCTCTTTGGTACCACCGATAAATCCCATGACGCGTGGCGTCTCATTCACCAGGTGCCAGGTTTCGTCTGCCATTTCCATCTCGACAAGAACGTAGCCGGGATAGAATTTGCGCTCACTCTTACGGCGCTTACCGTCGCGCATTTCAACCACTTCTTCCGTCGGCACCAGGATCTCGCCAAAGCGATCTTCCATGCCGTACATCTTCACACGCTCGATAAGCGAGCGCATGACATGCTTTTCAAAGCCGGAATAAGCGTGGACGACGTACCAACGTTTGGACATGAATGCTCCTAACCAATGACGCCGGACATCGCCCAGCCAAGAAGAGTATCGATCAACCACAGCATCAGACCCACCACCAGCACAGCTACCAGCACAATGGCGGTTGTCTGAATGGTTTCAGGACGGGTCGGCCATACAACGCGCTGAATCTCTTTCTTGGCGCTTATGGCAAGCTCAACTAAATCGCGACCTTTTGTGGTTGTTAAGGCGATCAAACCAGCAAGCGCACACAACACCACCACACCCAAGACGCGGTAGAGCAGACCAATATCGGCGAAATAGGTATTACCAACGACTGCAACGACAAGCAGCGCCACAACCGCCGCCCACTTGAGCCCGTCATGGCGCGTCCGTTGCACCTCTGCGCCATGTTTTACGGAACTAGGCTTCATAAAAACGAGACTCCTAAGGGTGCAGCGAGCGACAAAGGAATTCTAGAAAAGACATACCAACCTGGGGAAGGCTGGCAGGCCAGGAGGGAATCGAACCCCCAACCTGCGGTTTTGGAGACCGCTGCTCTGCCAATTGAGCTACTGGCCTGTATCGTCATGCACGCAAGCAAACGCCTACGCAACAGCGGGCGCCATAATAGCGGAGAAACCTCCGCCTGACAACCCTTACTTTCACCCCCCAAACCACCGGAGGGCAGAGACAAAAAAAGCGAGCATCGCTCGCCTTCTTCGCAATATGGAGCTCATGGACGGAATTGAACCGTCGACCTCACCCTTACCAAGGGTGTGCTCTACCCCTGAGCTACATGAGCCAAACACATCAAACTGGAGCGGGCGGCGGGAATCGAACCCGCACCATCAGCTTGGAAGGCTGAGGTTCTACCATTGAACTACGCCCGCCGAACTTGCCTATAGAATGACAATCCGCTGCACGAGAAACAGTAGCTAATGCCCGCTTACCGGCCTTTCATTCCTAAACCCTGATTAAATCAGCGCTTGATAAATCTGGTGGAGAGGGAAGGATTCGAACCTTCGAAGCTTTCGCGGCAGATTTACAGTCTGCTCCCTTTGGCCACTCGGGAACCTCTCCAGCTGTGGCGGCACATTATGCCAGCCTCCAAAACGGTGTCAAGCCTGCAAACCCTTTGTTTATTAAAGCTTGCTGGATACAACGCTTTCTTAAGCGCAGCTTCCGCTCTGGAACGCGCTGCATTCTGTCAAAGCAGCATCGAGAATGCAAGGCCTGCGCGAATTTTTTCTAATGATACCGGTTCTGGAACCCGAGGAGCACCTGACATCTTGCCCGCCCGTTCGGCAAAGGTGAGCGGAAAACTGGCCTCAAGCCCGCCATATACCATATCGGGCCATACCGCATGGGGCACCTGCACGCCGCGGGAAACGACTCTGGCATCACCACCGGTGAGCAGCACTGGTAGCGCCACCCCCTGCTGGTCACACACTTCGCTATAGATACGGTTAATCGCACTGACGGCTGCCATATAGATACCGTGATTCACCGCATCCACCGTGCGCCGCCCTGGCTCTAGCAATGCATCGGGTTCGCTTTCCGGGTCGATGGCGACGTTGCGCGTTCCTAGCTTCAGACTCTCTTTCATGAGCCGCAGGCCGGGAATAATGAAACCACCCAGGTGCACACCGCCAGGTAGTACGAAGTCAATGGTAATGGCGCTACCGCAATCCACCGCGCAGCAACCACCCGCCAGCTGGTAGCCCGCCAGCGCCCCCATCCAGCGGTCAACGCCCAACCGGCCCGGCTCTTCATAACCATTGACCACGCCGAGCGCTTCTGGCGTTGAGCGCGCCACATAAACGTGACGCACCTGACGGCGTAGCAACGTCACAGTCTCATCCAGCACAGCAGCCCTGGCTACACTGGATATCCGCACGGCTTCGACGACATCCAGGTCAGGAATATCCGCCCCCGGGCGCCACTCCTCCCGTGTCCACACGGCACCTCGCGAGCGGATCTCACTGCTCTCGGCATCTTTAAGCCGCCATTTCGACAGCGTGTTGCCGATATCCAAATCCAAAATCATAAGCGCCTACGTACGCTGATCTCACCGCCCGATAGGCGTCGCGAGTGACCGTTTTCAGTAACCCACAGGTTACCACTCTCATCCACATCTCCCGCCACAGCATCGCTTGAGCGCTCACCTTGAATCACTCGGATGGGTAGGCCTGCATAAGCATGGCGCTGATTCCACGCATCGAGCCAAGGCGCAAAGCCACTGTTTTCAAAGCCCGCCAGCATACCCAACAGCCCCGACACCATATCGGCAGCCAACTGGTTGCGGGAAATACCTGCCTTGGCATCAAACAGCGCCGCCACCGGCTGGTCAATGGTGGCCCGCAGGCTATCCGGTAGCGACAGGTTCATGCCCATGCCTATCACTACTTCACAAGGGCCTGCCGCATCACCGGTCACTTCAATCAAAATACCGGCTAACTTACCAAGCTCGCTGCCCTGCTCGGCTAGTAGCACATCGTTCGGCCACTTTAGTTTGGGCGATACGCCATACTGCTCAAGCACCTGAGAGACCACCACACCCACCGCCAGGCTTAACCCCTCCAGAGCATTGATACCTGATTCGAAGCGCCAGCCCATTGACACCATGAGGCTCTGCCCCCAGGGCGTCGACCACACCCGGCCACGGCGGCCACGCCCAGCCGTTTGCAGCTCGACGAAGCAGACCTCGCCATGCCCTGCCCCTTGAGAGAAGCGCTCGCGCAGGTATTCGTTGCTTGAAGGAAGCTGATCTTCCACGAACAGTCGCGCCAGCAGGTGGCGGGCATCGGCGGGCAGCCGCTCGACGATTTTGGCGCCATCCAGCGGCTCTAACGGGTGAGCCAACCGGTAGCCACGCCCTTTCACAGCGACCAGCTCTACGCCCAGCGCCTCTAATTTTTTTAGCTGTTTCCACACGGCGGCTCGGGAAACGCCCAGCGCTTCGCCTAATTGTTCACCGGAATGAACCTCGCCATCGCTTAACAAACGCATCAGGTTACCGATGGTCATGTGCTTGCCCCAACTGGGAAAACGCCTATCTTAACGGAAGCGCCACAACAGCGAAAACTGCCGCGTTTAGGTTATTGACTTGCTGCTTTATTTAAGACAGCGCTGGTAGTGGACCACCCCCAGACCCTATAATGCCGCCCTATTTTTCCAGCAGGATCGCGTCGTGATCGAGAATCTTCGCAACATTGCCATCATCGCCCACGTTGACCACGGTAAAACTACCTTGGTAGACAAACTGTTAAGCCAGTCCGGCACGCTCGACCGTAAGGCCGAAGGCCAAGAGCGTATCATGGACTCTAATGACCAGGAGAAGGAGCGTGGTATTACCATCCTGGCCAAAAACACCGCTATTCAGTGGCAGGATGGTAATGGTACGGGCTACCACATCAACATCGTGGACACCCCTGGGCACGCCGACTTCGGTGGCGAAGTTGAGCGTGTTATGTCCATGGTGGACTCGGTTCTGCTGCTGGTTGACGCCGTAGACGGCCCGATGCCGCAAACCCGCTTCGTGACACAAAAAGCCTTCTCCCAGGGCCTGAAGCCGATCGTGGTGGTTAACAAAATCGACCGCCCCGGTGCACGCCCTGATTGGGTTATCGACCAGATTTTTGATCTGTTCGACAACCTGGGTGCCACTGACGAACAGCTCGATTTCCCGATTATCTACTGCTCGGCGCTGAACGGTATTGCTGGTATGGATCCGGAAGCGCTGGCCGACAACATGGATCCGATGTTCCAAGCGATTGTGGACATCGTTGAGCCACCGAAAGTTGAAGTAGATGGCCCCTTCCAGATGCAGATTTCTGCCCTGGACTACAACAGCTACGTCGGCGTTATCGGTCTTGGCCGCATTAAGCGCGGTTCTGTGAAGCCTAACCAGCAGATTTCAGTCATCAGTGTTGATGGTACGACTCGGAAAGGCAAAATCGGTCAGGTCATGACCCACATGGGCCTTGAGCGAGTTCAAACCACCGAAGCCACCGCTGGCGATATCGTATGCATCACGGGCATCGAAGACCTGGCCATCTCCGACACTCTGTGTGACCCGAGCGCCGTTGAAGCGCTGCCGCCGCTGTCTGTTGATGAGCCGACCGTTTCTATGACCTTCCAGGTCAACGACTCGCCGTTCGCGGGTAAAGATGGCAAGTTCGTCACCAGCCGTAACATCAAAGATCGCCTGGATCAGGAGCTGATTCACAACGTCGCCCTGCGCGTCGAGCAAGGCGAAACGCCCGAGAAGTTCAAAGTCTCTGGCCGTGGCGAACTGCACCTGTCGGTACTGATCGAAACCATGCGTCGTGAAGGCTTCGAGCTGGCCGTTGGCCGTCCGGAAGTTATCATCAAAGAGATCGACGGTGTTAAGCAAGAGCCCTACGAAGAAGTCATCATCGACTGTGAAGAACAGCACCAGGGCTCCATCATGGAGGAGCTTGGCTACCGTAAAGGTGAGATGACCAACATGAACCCGGATGGTAAAGGCCGAGTTCGTTTGGACTTCATTATCCCGGCGCGTGGCTTGATCGGTTTCCGTGGCCAGTTCCTGACGCTAACTTCCGGCACCGGCATCCTGACCAGCCGTTTTGACCACTACGGCCCGCTGAAGCCCGATGCGTCTATCGAGCGTCGTAACGGCGTGCTGGTGTCTATGGTAGGCGGTAAAGCGCTGGCTTACGCACTGTACGCCCTTCAGGAGCGCGGCAAGCTCATCATCGACCACGCGACCGAAGTGTACGAGGGCATGCTGATCGGTATTAACAACCGTGCCAACGACATGGTGGTGAACCCGACCAAGGGTAAAAAGCTCGATAACATGCGCTCTACCGGTAACGATGAGAACATCGTTCTAACGCCGCCGATCAAGTTTACCCTTGAGCAAGCCATCGAGTTCCTGGACTCCGATGAGCTGGTAGAAGTCACGCCCAGCCACATCCGCCTGCGCAAGAAGCACCTGACCGAAAACGAGCGTAAGCGCGCTAGCAAAAAGTAAGCTAACCCCGCCTCATTCACGAGGGCGCTGATTGAGCGGTCTGAAGGTACTGGCTGTTGGCATTGCTTATCAGGATTCGCATCTTCAGCGCGAGTGGCTGTTGAGTAATGCCAAAACGCTGGAATTTTCCCGCTTTCTTATAGCTCTTTGGAATCAATTGCGGCCGTCCAAGCAGCCGCGACAGCGTGGCTTGAGACGGCCGGTCCTGGACCAGGGGCGTCATGCCGCGTGCATCGCCGTTGCATGAGGGCGTCCAGATGGATAGGCTTTCACCCATAGCGGATGGCTCTCTTGGTTCAGGTTCTTGGCGGAACACACTGAATTTTCAAGAGAATACCATTCGCTATCTTCGTTATCAGGCCGGCCTCATGAATAAGCCGGGCTTAATCTGGAACCATCGCGCCAAAAACACAAGCAACGGTTTCTAACGCTCGTGGTTTTCTGACGCCGACGCGTCTAGTCGCTCTGCCAAGCGCTTCTGGCGGCGCTTGTTGCGGTACATACGCACCAGCGCAATGACCAGTGCACACGCCACCATGGCGGCCAGCACGCCGCCCTGCCAGGGGCGTGCGGCGTCGCCGAGGACGGTTTCGAGGGTAATGATGAGCGCCAGGCCAAGTGCCTGGGTACCTATGGCCAGGGCGCGCAGGGTGTCAAAAGAGGATTGCGGCATCGACATCTCCGTCATGTGAAGCGTGCATGGTATGGTTGCCCAGTGTACCTGCTTATCGGAACGACTATGAATGCCATTGCTCTCGGTCCACTGCTGATTTCCACGCCCCGCCTCTATGCCTTTGGCTGTGCACTGCTGCTGCTTGTCAGTAGTCGCTACCTGCTGGGGCTGCCCGCTAAGCAGCATGGCCGTTGGTTTAATGGCTTGCTGGTGGTGTGGCTACTGGGGGCACGCGTGGCGTTTGTGGCCCTTAACTGGGAGAGTTATAGCGCTACCCCGCTCGACGCCCTAAAAGTGTGGCAGCCGGGCTATCACGCGCTGGGTGGACTAGTCATCGGCTTGCTATGGACCGGCTGGATGCTGCGTGCACGTCTGCTGGCGATGATCGGCGGACTCGCCATGACGGTAGGGGCCGTTAGCCTCTGGTTGGTGCTGGTCACGCTGGCCCCGCTAGGCCAGCAATTTGCCGTGGCATCGCTGCCCGACGTCACCCTGGAAGACCTCGATGGAAACGCGGTTAGTCTCTCCTCGCTGACGAACCAAGATGAGCTCATTATCGTGAATTTATGGGCCACCTGGTGTCCCCCCTGCCTGCGTGAAATGCCGCTGCTGGAAGAGGCCGACCAGCGCGAGGGCGTTACTGTCGTGGTGGCCAATCAGGGCGAGGACTTACTACCTATCGCACGCTACCTAGACGAGCAGTCGCTGAGCTTTCGCTACCCGTTGCGCGACCCACAGCAAACCCTAATGGCCCAGTTTCAAGCCCCAGGCCTCCCCACTACTGTGCTATTTGACCAGACAGGCAAGACGCTGGACGTTCATGTGGGAGAGCTCACTCGAGCGCAGTTAGAGCGCTGGTTAAGCGATTGACCACGATAGACCTTAATACCCCCGCTGCTTTGCGTTAGAATCCCCCGCCCTGTTTGCCACTGGTGACCTGCCCAGCGGCGCACGACCGATTTTGACGACTTCCTCGAGGCATCATGAGCGATTTTTCTCCCGGCCAGCGCTGGATTAGCGACGGCGAGGCTGAGCTTGGACTCGGCACCGTGCTTAACTGCGACGCCCGTAGCGTTACCATCTTGTTCAGTGCCAGCCAGGAAACCCGCACCTACAACACCCGTCAAGCACCGCTCACCCGCGTCATGTTCGGCAGCGGCGACCGCGTGCTCTCTGCCGACGGCTGGCAGATGATCGTTGATGACAGCAAAGAGACCCGCGGCCTGATCACCTACATTGGTGAAGATAGCGAAGGCAACCTGCGCGAACTGCCTGAGGCGAAGCTGGCCGACACCATGCAGTTTGACCAAGCCCGTGACCGCCTGCTGACCGGTCAGGTAGACCGTAACGACTGGTTTGATCTGCGCTTTCGTACGTTGCACCACTATCAGCGCATTGAGCAGCACAGCGCGCTGGGCTTTGCTGGGCCGCGTATTGATCTCATTCCCCACCAGCTCTATATCGCCGACGAAGTGGCCGGACGCCATGCGCCGCGGGTACTGCTGGCCGACGAGGTAGGCCTGGGCAAAACCATTGAGGCGGGCTTGATTCTCCACCGCCTGCTGCTGGCAGGCCGGGTAGAGCGCGCGCTGATTCTGGTGCCCGACAGCCTGACCCACCAGTGGCTGGTAGAGCTGCTGCGCCGTTTCTCACTAAACGTGACACTGCTGGACGAGCACCAGAGCCAAGCCCACGGCAGCACCAACCCGTTCGAGAGCGCCCAGCTCGTGCTGGCCAGCCAAGGCTGGCTGTTCGCCAACATTCATCGCCAGGACCAAGCCCTGGCCAGCCGCTTCGACCTGCTGATTGTCGATGAAGCGCATCACCTGGACTGGAGCCCAGAAAGCAGCGGCCCCGGCTACCAGTGCGTGGAACAGCTCGCCTCTGAGATCCCGGGCTTGCTGCTGCTCACCGCCACGCCAGAACAGATGGGGCTGGAGAGCCACTTCGCGCGCCTGCGCCTGCTGGATGCCGAGCGCTACCACGATATCGAGCGCTTCAAAGAGGAGGAGCAGCACTACGTGGCGGTGGCCGAGGCCATCGATGCTCTCGAGGAACTGCCCCAGACCGCGAGCGCCCGTGAACGCGTCGCCGCCGTAGCCGACGACCGAGATAGCCAAGCGCTGCTCGCCACGCTGTGCCACCCAGAGGCAAGCCCTGAGCAGCAGGACGCCGCCCGCGCCCAGCTGCGCGATGCGCTGTTAGACCGCCATGGCACCGGCCGCGTGATGTTCCGCAACAGCCGCCGTCACGTAGGCGGCTTCCCCGAGCGACGCCTGCATCAGGCATCACTGGAACTGCCGTCGGCTTACCGCCGCGTGCTGCGCCGCCTGGAGCGCGACGACGACTACCTGGACGAGCTGCTGATCGAAACCGGCATGGACCACCCGGATGTACTGATCTACCCGGACGCCATGTACCGCGAGTTAAGCAACGATCCGCTGAACACCGAGTCCTGGTGGCATATCGACCCACGCGTCAACTGGCTGCTGGAAAAACTCAGCGACGACAGTGAATCCGGCTTTGCCAACGACAAAGTGCTGGTGATTGCCCACCATCGCGAAACCGCCGAAGGGCTCGCGGAGGGCCTGCGGGTCTTGGGCGGCTACCATGCGCCGGTCTTCCACGAAGGCCTGTCACTGATAGAGCGCGACCGGGCCGCCGCCGCGTTTGCCGATGAAGAGGATGGCTGCCAGGTGTTGGTGTGTTCTGAGATTGGCTCCGAAGGGCGTAACTTCCAATTCTGCCGCCACCTGGTGATGTTTGACATGCCGCAGCATCCCGACCAGCTAGAGCAGCGCATTGGCCGTCTGGATCGGATCGGCCAGCGCCATGCCATCGAGCTGCACGTGCCCAACTTCACCGGCAGCCCCGGCGAGCGCTTGCTGCGCTGGTACCACGAAGGCATGGACGCGTTCAGCGCGCCCCATGGGGTGGGCAGCGACCTGTTCGATGCCTTTGGCGATGCCCTGGCCGATGCGCTGCTCGACGATGAAGCGCTCGACGAGATTATCGAAGAGACGCGCGAGATGTTCACTGCCAAGCTCGCCGAGCGGGATGCGGGTCGCAACCGCCTGCTGGAGCTTAATGCTTGCCGCCCAGCACGAGCACAGCAGGTGATTGAGGCGGTACGCGAGCTGGACGAGGACCCGGCACTGCCCCGCTACGTGGAGCGCGCGCTGGATATCTTCGGCGTCGATAGCCAGGAGATCGGCAATGGCCTGCTCTACCTTCAGCCCAGCCAGCACATGCTGGATGGCCTGCCGGGGCTGGTCAAAGGCGAAGAGGGCTTTTCCGCCACCTATAGCCGCGCTCAGGCGCTGGCACGGGATGATGTTCAGCGGCTCTCCTGGGAGCACCCGCTGCTGCGCGAAATGATGGGCCGCATTCTCGACGGCACCATGGGCAACACGGCGCTGGCGCTGCTGCGCCACCCAGCGATCCCCAGCGGGCGCTTAATGGCGGAACTGGTGTTCCGCACCCACTGCCCGGCACCCAAATCGCTGCACCTGAACCGCTTTTTGCCACCCACCGCCGTGCGGGTACTGTTGGATGAATCAGGGGCTAACCTGACCAGCAAGATCTCCTTCACCGGGCTGGGCAAAAATCTGCAGAAGGTGAACAAGTCGCTGGCGCGGGACTTGATCAAAAGCCGCCATGACCAGTTACGCGAACTCCTCACCCAAGGGGAAGGCGAAGCCGAACGGGAGCTGCCGAGCATTGTTGAGGCCGCTGAAACCCGTATGCGTGCCCAACTGGATGCCGAACTGGCCCGCCTGACGGCGCTGGCAGAGCACAATCCGGCAGTACGCAGCGAAGAGCTGGAAGCGCTGAAACAGGAGCGCCAAGCACTGAGCAACGCGATTGAGAATACCCGCCTGCGGCTTGACTCCGTACGGGTCATTATCACCGTCGACCCGAACGCTTAAACCAGGCAAGTACCCGCTGGTGGCGCTATAAAATTGCCGCCAGCGCTTGCTTCAGCGTCGGGTATTGGAAATGAAAGCCTGCCTCGCTCAAGCGCGCCGGGCGCATATCCGCACCGGTAAGCAGCAGTTGTGACATCTCCCCAAAGCCCGCTTTCAGCACAAAAGCGGGCACCGGAAACATGGCCGGACGATGCAGCTGCTTGGCCAGCGCTTGGGTGAATTCGGCGTTGGTCACCGGATGCGGTGCGCTGCCGTTAAAGGCACCTGACAAGGTCGGCTCGTTGATCAGAAACATAATCGCCGCTACCAAGTCATCCCGGTGAATCCAGGGCATGAACTGTGTGCCATCGCCAAATCGCCCGCCTAATCCCAGCTTGAACGGTGGCAGCATTTTCTGCAGCGTACCGCCTCCCGCCTCTAGCACTAAGCCAATCCGTAAAACTGCTAGCCTAACCCCCATGGCTTCAATCGGTTTTGCCGCGGCTTCCCATTGGGCGCAGAGCCGATGGGCGAACTCATCATGAGGGGACGTGGATTCATCCACCACTTTGCTGCCCTGATCACCGTAATAGCCCATGGCCGAACCGCTCACCATCACTTTCGGTAAGGGCTGACCATTGGCCGCCAGCTGCTCACAGAGCGCAATCAGCTGCTGAGTACTTTCCACCCGTGAACGAATCAGCCGCTCTTTCTGCTCGGCGCTCCAGCGCTTTGCCGCGATGGACTCCCCCGCTAGGTTTACCAACGCATCCGGCGGTGTATCCACAAAGGCTTGGGCACTATCACGGATATCGCATGCCTTGGGTAGTTTTCCCCGCACGTCGTGGGGCGTGCGAGATACCACCTGTACATCGTGCCCCTGGGCAATGAGCTGTTGGCAGAGCCGTTGGCCTACAAAGCCGCTTCCCCCGGTAATTAATACCCGCATGGTGTCACTCCTTTGGCGTTGGACGTCACTTGCGCCAGCGTAGTCGCCACTACTGATCCATCAGATGGTTGATATCAAAAAGTGGTCACCGCACCGTCGCGCACGTTGCATAGCGCTTAATTGTACAATATTTATACATAACTGCTACAATAAATTTAGTTGAGCACTACCTTACTCGCGAGGATTTATGGCTGAACCGGCAAGTGTAACCTTCACTCCCTCCACCGCGCCCACCTTTGCGAGCAAAGTTGCCGACTGAACAGTATGGCCACTTCGATCATGTGGTGATCAGCGCGCCGCCTCCCCAGGCAAAAGCGCTGCGGGCAGTCAGTCATTCTTATACAGCGAGCGCGGTTTATGGCTATACGGCGGCAGCTTTCGTGGCAGCCGCGTGGAGGATGCATGGCTCTCCGATGACGAGTTGGGAGAGGCATTATTAGGCCGGTCGGTCTAATGGAAGCTAACGCGAGGCTACACCCAAAGGGACACAGCAAAGGTTGTACCTAGTAGCCACAAGTTGTACAAAGGTGCCTATAATAGCGTGACCCTATCTAACCGATTAGGTGCTATTCAGCAAACCGCTACACGACTAAGTGGCCTAGCGCCGAACTGGCGCGACAACACGGCCACCGCAATTATTGACAGACCCCTGCAGCGCTTGTTGCAGGCAACCAAGAGGCAATGGCGCCCATGAGCAACAAGGCGACCCACCCACCCGATACCCCGCTCTATCCGATTCGGGAAGTTTCCCGCTTAACGGGTGTGAACTCGGTCACCCTGCGCGCCTGGGAGCGACGCTACGGATTAATTCGCCCACAGCGGACCCCTAAGGGTCACCGGCTCTATGCCCAGGACGATATCAGCCGTATTGAACGCATTCTCCAGTGGCTCAACCGAGGCGTGCCGGTCAGCCAGGTCGCCGACCTGCTTGACCAGCCCGAAACGGTAGAGGCCCCCGCCCCAGATGCCGGGGACTGGTCTAGCCAGCGCCAGCAGCTTCTGGCGGTCATTGAAGCCGTCGACCTTCCCAAGCTGGAAGCGCTCTACCATCAAAGCCTAGCGCTCTATCCGCTAAGCGTGGCGATTAACGAGCTGTGGCAGCCCGTCATTCTGACCCTAGAAGCTAAATGGGCGGCGCAGCCAGATGATTTGGTGCGCCGCACCTTTGAGGCCTTTTTGCGTAGTCAGGTGGGTACTCGCCTGCACTACGCCAACCAGGCAACCCGCGGCCCGCTGATTCTGCTCAGCGCCATGCCCGACGATCCTGGCCCGCTGTGGGTACTGATGAGTGCACTGATGGCCAGCGAGCAGGGCTACCGAGTCCAGCTGTTTGATCATTCGCTGGCACTCGAAGACCTTGCACAAGCGGTGTCTCGCCTGCACTCCTCAATGGTTCTGCTCTCTAGCGGCCAGCGGGAATGCGACAACTATATTCGCGTAGCGCTACCCAAAGCCGCTGAAGCGCTGGGCGTGCCTATCGGCGTATGCGGTGAAGTCGCGCGCCTGCGTGAGAACGATCTGCGCGATGGTCCTGTTCATATGCTGGGCGACGATCTACCCCAGGCGATCGCCCGGCTACGCCCTCTTCTGCGTGAATCAGGCATTCTTTAAGCGTACGAAAAGTCGCCACCCTAAGGACTTTGCATGAACCTGCAGCTTGTTTGGTTTCGCAGCGATCTACGTATTCATGACAATTCCGCACTCGCCGCCGCTGCCGCCAAAGGGCCGGTAGTGGCGGTTTTTTTGCGTAGCATTGAGCAGTGGCGTGACCACGGCCACGGCGCAAATAAGCTCGATTTCTGGGCGCGTGGTGTTAGCGCGCTTAAGGCCTCGCTCAATGGCTTGAATATTCCGCTGTTGCATCGCGATATTGGGCGTTTCGACGACGCCCCCAAGGCGCTTTTAGAGGTTGCCCGCGAACATGGCATCAAGCAGCTCCACTTCAATTATGAGTATCCGCTGAACGAGCAGCGCCGCGACCAGTCGGTACTGGAGGCTTTTCAGCAGGTCGGTATTACCGCCCAAGGCCATCACGACGCGGTGGCGTTTGCCCCCGGTACCTTGCTGACAGGCAAAGGCGACTACTACGGCGTCTTCACCCCGTTTTCAAAAGCGTGGCACAAGCAAGTTACCGCCGAGCAGTTAGCCCTGCGCGACACGCCCAGCGCGCAGTCACCGCTAGCCATTGACAGTGATCCATTACCAGCACTGCCAACGCTAGAGGATGAGCCGCTGGATGGGCGTCTCTGGCCTGCGGGTGAAAATGCTGCCAGCGATAACCTTGAGCGCTTTTTACGCTTTCGGGGGCGTCACTATAAAGATCAGCGTGACTTTCCTAAGGTGCGCGGCACGAGCGAGCTTTCGCCCTACTTAGCGCTGGGCGTTATTTCCCACCGCCAGTGCCTGCAAGCGGTCATGAGCGAAAATGGCGGGCACCTTGCCGATGGCGATGCAGGCCTTACCACCTGGGTAAACGAACTCATCTGGCGCGAGTTTTATCAGCATGTCGCGGTCGGCTTTCCTCAGGTATGCCGCTACCAGCCGTTTCAAGCGCACACCAAGCAGTTGCAATGGCGGGATGACGACGAAGGGTTTGCCGCCTGGTGCGAAGGCCGCACCGGTTATCCGATTGTGGATGCCGCCATGCGCCAGCTAGTGACGACCGGCTGGATGCACAATCGTCTGCGAATGATTACGGCCATGTTTCTCAGCAAGCATCTGCTGATTGACTGGCGGCGGGGCGAAGCCTTTTTTATGCGCCACTTGGTCGATGGCGAGTTTTGCGCCAATAACGGCGGCTGGCAGTGGGCAGCCTCAACGGGTACCGATGCGGCACCTTACTTCCGCATTTTCAACCCCACGACCCAATCCACGCGCTTCGACCCAGGCGGCGAATTTATTGCTCAGTGGCTACCCGAGCTCAAGACGTTGCCTGCCAAAGCGCGCCATGCGCCGCCTCAGGACATGCTCAACCCGATTGACTACCCAGCGCCCATCGTTGACCACAAAGCGGCTCGCCAGCGGGCGCTGGATGCCTTCAAAGCGCTCTCCAAATAACGTTAACCTCAGCACCTCTCCATAGCGGCGTCCCGCCGCTATTTTAGGCGGTGCAGCGCTAGCAAACGTTAGCTTGGCACCGTGGCTACTTCCAGCACAGGCCGTCATCTGGGCAGCGCTCTGCTGGGGCATCAGCCGTTACATTCAGCGTTTAGCCGCTAGCGATTAATTAATATGCGCCTTCTGCCTGCGTTAGCGGTGCCCAGCGCTGCTCAAGCTCGGCGGCGGGCATCGGTTTAGCAAAGTAAAATCCTTGTACCAGGGTGCAGCCTGCTTCTACCAGGAACTGACACTGGGCCTGGGTTTCGACTCCTTCGGCGATCACTTCCAGCCCCATGCCTTTTGCCATGGCCAGTACCGCTGTAACAATCGCGGCATCTGCTTGGTCGTTGGGCAACTCGCTAATAAAAGCGCGATCTAATTTAATTTTATCTACTGGTAGCCGCTTCAAATATCCCAGCGACGAGTAGCCGGTGCCAAAGTCGTCAATAGCGATTGAGTAGCCAAGCTCTCTTAGTGCCTGCAGACGTGGCCCCATGTCCCCTGCTCGTTCGTCTAGTAACACCGATTCGGTCAGCTCCAAACCAAGTTGTGACGGCTCTAGCTGGTAACGCTCAAGACAGGTGGCTAGCTGGGTTTCTAGATCGCCCTGAAAGAGCTGAAGGGCAGAGATATTGACCCAAACAGTGGTCTTCGGCATGCCGCTATTTTGCCAATGCGCTTGCTGAGCACAGGCCTTTTCGATCACCCAACTGCCTAACTCTGCCATCAAGCCGTGACGCTCGGCCAGGGGAATAAACTCTCCCGGCGATATCATGCCACCTTTGGGGTGACGCCAGCGCAGCAGTGCTTCCATACCTACCAACTCACCGCTACCGGGATGGTGTTGGGTTTGGTAGTGAAGCTCTAACTGGTCACCGGAGATCAGCGCGGCACGCAGGTCGCTGACTAATGCTAATTGGGGATTATCCTGTTTATCCAGCGCGGGGCAAAACCGCAGGCTGTGGTTGCGACCCAGCCGCTTGGCGCTGTAAAGCGCTGACTCTAAACGCTGAAACAGCACGCTGGAATCTTGACCATCTTCCGGCGCACGGCAGCTACCAATGGTGAGGCCTAATCGTAGCGACTGTTCATTAATCTCGAAGGGGCGGCACATATGGTCGCGCAGATTCCCTAGCCACTTGTCGTGGTCATCAAAGGTGGTGGTGCGAATCACCATAAACTCATCACCACCCAGCCGCCCCACTACGCTTCCCGCCATATAGCTGGTGAGCCGCTGGGCAAATCGAGCCAGCAGCCGGTCGCCCTGCTCAACGCCTAAGCTATCGTTAACCGACTTAAGTCCGTCAATATCAATCAACGCCATATCCAAGCTTTCACCTGCACGCAGGTGGCGCAGCCTGGACGCCATTAAGTCATGCAAGCGACGCCGGTTAGGTAGGCCTGTTAGCGGATCTTCATAGCCGATACGCCTTAAATCGTTCTCACGAGCTTTTTGTGCCGAAATATCGGAGAACCAGCTGATAAAGTGGGTGATTTTGCCTCGCTTGTCGGTGACGGCACGCACTTTGAGCCATTCAGGGTACTCATCGCCATGTTTGCGACGGTTCCACATTTCGCCTTCCCACCGCCCAGTGGCTTTTAGGGTGCTCCAAAAGTTTTCATAAAACGCTTTGTCATGGCGCTGAGCCGCCAGGGTGTCTAGTTTTCGGCCTATCATCTCTTGGCTTTCATAACCGGTAATTTCGGTAAACGCCGGATTCACCGCTAGCACACGGTTTTGGACATCACTAATGACCACCGCATCACCAGACAACCCCAACGCATCCTGTGAAAGGCGCAGGCGCAGACGCTGCTGACGCACTTGGTTCCAAGCATCCCACAAGCCTAAAGTAACGAAGCTAGCCGCGACCATACGCAGCGCCGCACCGGGGATCCACACGCAGGCAGGTAGCGCCATCAGCGCCACCCATACCAACGGGCGATTAAGAGAGACAGGCAGCCACATGGCGATTCTTGTTGTCCTGATCAGTCACTAACAAAAACAAACGATGACGACATCATGCCGTCTCACTAAAATCTTGGATAGAGCATATTACGTCAATACACCGTTTATTGGGCGAATTCACTAATCCGAACAACACAATAAGGCAACCTGGATTATCGGCAACCCATTAAAAAGTGTTAGAACGTTACGATAAGCCGCTCGCGACGTGCATTCAGCGGTTTCGGGAAGTAGACTAGGCGCAACAATCATCTTCATACTCGGAACGACTCAGTGACCAAGCAACATTCCTTTGATCGCGAAGAACTGCTGGCCTGCTCGCGCGGCGAACTATTTGGCCCCGGCAATGCACAGTTGCCAGCTCCTAACATGCTGATGCTTGATCGCATTAAGCACATTCACGAAGAGGGCGGTGAGCATGGCAAGGGCGAACTGATCGCCGAGCTGGATATCACACCTGATCTGTGGTTTTTTGATTGCCACTTCCCAGGAGATCCAGTGATGCCCGGCTGCTTAGGGCTTGATGCGATGTGGCAGCTGGTGGGCTTCTATCTGGGATGGCTTGGCCATCCTGGCCGTGGCCGTGCGCTAGGCTGTGGCGAAGTGAAGTTCAGCGGCCAAATTTTGCCCGATGCACAAAAAGTGACGTATCGCATTAATATGAAGCGCGTCATCACTCGTCGGCTTATCCTAGGCATTGCTGACGGCACCGTGTCCGTTGACGGACGCGACATCTACCAGGCTAATGACCTGCGCGTTGGCCTATTCACCTCCACTGCGAATTTCTAACAGGAGGCTCCCATGCGACGAGTGGTAGTCACCGGCCTTGGCATCGTGTCGTGCTTAGGTAACGACCAGCAACAGGTCCTAGACGCGCTCAAAAACGGGCGCAGCGGTATTCGTTTTAAGGAAGAGTACGCTGAGCGTGGCTTCCGTAGCCATGTAGCAGGCAGCGTTGATATCGACTTGGACGCGTTAATCGACCGCAAACTGCGCCGCTTTATGGGCGACGCAGCAGCCTATGCGTATGTCTCCATGGCTCAAGCAGTCGAAGACGCCGGGCTAACTGAAGCCCAGGTTTCTGACGTGCGTACGGGGCTGATTGCAGGCTCGGGGGGTGCATCAAGCGCCAACCAAGTTGAAGCTGCCGACGCCATGCGCGAGAAAGGCCTGCGCCGCGTAGGCCCCTACCGTGTTACCCGCACCATGGGCAGCACAGTGTCTGCGTGCTTGGCAACGCCGTTTAAAATCAAAGGTGTGAATTACTCAATCTCTTCCGCCTGCGCAACCTCAGCTCACTGTATCGGCAATGCCATGGAGCAGATCCAGCTAGGCAAGCAAGATGTGGTATTTGCTGGCGGTGGCGAAGAGGAGCACTGGACGCTGTCGTGTCTGTTCGATGCCATGGGTGCTCTCTCTACGCACTATAACGACACGCCTGACAAGGCTTCTCGCCCCTACGACCAGACGCGCGACGGCTTTGTGATCGCTGGCGGCGGCGGCATGCTGGTGCTTGAAGAGCTGGAGCATGCCAAAGCTCGTGGCGCGAAGATTTACGGCGAGCTGGTGGGCTATGGCGCAACGTCTGATGGCTACGACATGGTGGCTCCCTCTGGCGAAGGTGCTACACGCTGTATGCACCAAGCGATGGCGACCGTGCAGGGCGATATCGACTATATCAATACCCACGGCACCTCTACGCCGGTTGGTGATATGGCTGAGTTGAAGGCCATCCGCAATGTGTTTGGCAACTCAACGCCTGCTATGAGCTCGACCAAGTCGCTAACGGGCCACTCCCTGGGAGCAACAGGCGTACAAGAAGCCATCTACTCACTGTTGATGATGCAGCACAATTTTGTAGCTGCCTCGGCAAACGTTGATCAGCTGGATGAGCAGGCCGATGGCTTCGATATTGTGACCCAGCGTCGCGATAACGTCACCATCGACCGCGTGCTGTCTAATAGCTTTGGCTTTGGCGGTACGAACGCTTGCTTAGTCTTCCAGCGCTATAACGGTTGATCAGCACTTAAGCAGCACAAAAACGGCGCCTTTCGAGGCGCCGTTTTGCGTTATAAAACGATTAGCGAGACGCTGGCCGTGGCACCTCTGAAATTTCCTGTAGCTGACCCTCTATCCAAGCCTCTACATCTTCCAAGACTTCATCGGGCGTACGCCCGGAGGTCTCAATGGGCGCTCCAATGCGCACCCGCAGTACACCCGGGCGCTTGACCCAGTGACGACCAGGCCAGCGCTCACCGGCATTGTGAGCGACGGGAAGTACCGGCACACCGGCTCGGCAAGCAACGACACTACCGCTTTTGTTATAGCGCTTGCGCACGCCAGGATCTACCCGCGTGCCCTCTGGGAAAATCAGGACAGACAGGCCAGTGCCCAGGCGTTCGACGCCCTGCGTCAGCACCTGTTTCATGGCTCGCGCGGGCTTGGAGCGATCCAAACTGATCGGGCGTAGCAAGCGCAGCCCCCACCCAAAAACGGGAATGCGCAGCAGCTCGCGCTTGAGCACGGTGCACACCGGCGGCTTCATCACCTGCAGAAAGAGCGTCTCCCACTCACACTGGTGATTGGCTTGAATGACGCAGGGCCCTGACGGGATATTCTCCCGCCCCTGAATCTCATAGCGCACACCGCAGGCAATGCGGAACCACACCATCAAGAAGTAGTTGTAGAGATTCAACAGCCGATAGCGAGCCGCCAGTGGCAGAAACGGTGCGATGGGTAAAAAAAGCACCCCAATGAGCAGCATGGCAGTGAAATAACCTAAATAAAACAGCAGGCTGCGACCCACATTGATCAAACTGACTCTCCTGTCCCAACGTCATCACGCTGCTGGTCACGGGTTAAGCACCAGGCATCCAGCATGCGTCCCACTTCCAGCCGCCAAGGTTTTTGATGCACACCAAAAACATCCAACACTCGACGGCAGTTTAATACCCGACGCAGCTTGGCGTCGTGATGATGATTAAGGGCCTGTATCTCCCCTAAATCAATATGTTCGCCACGCCCTTCTAGGTGAGTGGCCAGCTGAGTACGCACCATTGATGTAAAAGTGAACGCACTGACCGGCTCAGTGCCCGCCAAGTGATAGGCTCCCCAGGCGTCAGCGCCGCAGGCCTGCTGCTGTAGCATGCCAATCAACGCCATGGCGACCGCGTCGGCAGAGGTGGGGCAAAACACTACGTCCTCTGCTGCGCGCACCGTCTGCCCCGTGACAAAGCTGTCGATAATTTCACTCAGCCAGGCGTGGCTACCTTCCAAAGCAAACAGCGGCCCTAAGCGCACAATCAGATGGCGGTGGTATTCGGCACGGATACGATCGCCTGTTTGCACCAATCGACGCAAACACTCATCACGTGGGGCAGGCACGACATGCTCATCAATCGGGCTATCAAATCCCTCTTCATAAAGCTGATCCGAGACACACCACACCAGCGCCACGTCTTGGGCTTGGCAGGCATCCACACAGCGATCAACGGCATCCGCATGGGCTTTCACCTCGGCGAGCGTCATGCTCAGCGGGTGCGCCAGCGGGGGAATGAGCACCGCATCGGGCGCTATCGCCTGTAGCTGACTCGGCGAAACAGCAAGGCCTTGCTCAATGACTAGCTCGGTATCCGCGCGCCGGCTCGCTTCACGGGCTAGCGCTAAACTTAAGCAGTGCCCGGCATCTAGTATCAGCAGCTTCAAGACAGCCTCTCCCCCTCAACCCAAAACCGTGGCGGCAACTGCGCCACGCATCGACGAACGTGTGTAAGGTGCTTTTTAGAACGGAATTTCGTCGTCGAAATCATCAAAATTGCCCGGATTGGGGGCGCCATAGCTGTTGTTTTGGTTATTCGGTGCCGGCTGCGGGTGCTGCGGCGCTGGCTGTCCACCTCGCTGAGGGGCCCCACCCTGAGGCGGGTAGCCGCCCTGCTGGGGCAGGTTTTGGCCATAGTTCTGTTGAGGAGGCGCTTGCTGAGCCGGGGCCTGCTGAGCGTAGCCACCCTGAGGGGCACCACCACCCTGGAAGTCGCCGCCACGGCTATCCAGCATTTGCATATCGTTAGCCACGATCTCCGTGCTGTAACGATCTTGACCGTTCTGGTCCTGCCATTTGCGCGTTTGCAGGCGGCCCTCAATATACACTTTTGAGCCTTTTTTAAGGTACTGCTGGGCGATTTCAGCGGTTTTGTTGAATAGCACCACGCGATGCCACTCGGTGCGCTCCTGGCGCTGGCCACTTTGGCGATCCATCCAGGTATCGGAAGTGGCTAGGTTTAAGTTTGCTACCGCTGTGCCAGAAGGGGTGAATCGCACTTCAGGATCTTGGCCCAGGTTGCCAATCAAAATAACTTTGTTAATACCGCGCGCCATGAGGTCGCTCCTTTACGTAATCGGACAAATAACTGAGTAGGTCGCTACCTGCTGTTTTTAGCAGGTGAGCGCTCATTCTTTAGGGTCGCGGCGGTGGAATCAGTTTTGCCAGCGCCGCTTGATCGAGTTCTTTGCGGTTTACCTTCAAATACATGAGGCGCTCCTCCGGCACGACCATCACATCTTCCACACCAACCACGTCGGCAAGATGCTCCATCAATAAGTTGATCGCATCAGGCTGCGTATCGTGTAACGCCACCACCTCGCTGGAGAGCGGCGGAGGAGAAGGCATCCGCCACATGGCTACCCACCACGCCAGCGCTAGCACCGCGCAACCAATAAATACCGCGTTAAGCCCCCAGGTATTCGCCAGCAAGCCGCCCAACGTGCCACCTAAAAAAGCGCCGAGAAACTGGCTGGTGGAATACACCCCCATTGCGGTGCCCTTAGCACCCGCTGGGGCCAACTTGCTAAGCATGGAAGGCAGCGTTGCCTCCAGCAAATTAAAGCCGGTAAAGAAAACAAATAGCCAAACAAACAGCCAATGCCCCTGGGAAAGCGACAACCCTAGGCTGGCTAGGCTGGCAGCGATGGCTCCAATCGCCAATAGGCACATCAGCCTCATACGCTGGCGCTTTTCCGCTATGATCACCAGCGGCACCATCGCCACAAAAGAGAGTGCCATAATGCCTAGGTAGGCTAATCCATGGTACTCCACTGCTACCCCCGCATTGAGTAAGCGGAAGGGGATAGCCACAAAGATTGCCATGAGGACAAGATGCAGCGCAAAAATCGATAGATCAAGCCGCCACAAATCCGGCCGGGTAATCACACTTTTAAACTGCTTCCGGTCCAGCCCTACGTCACGGTGGCGTAACCGGCGCGGCGCAGGCGGCACCCAGCGCCAAAGGACTAACAGCCCCACCAATGTTAGGAGTGCGGTAAACCAAAACACCCCAGAGAGCCCCGCCCAGGAGGCTAACCAAGGGCCAAGCACCATGGCAATGGCAAACGATACGCCGATCGAAAGGCCAATGGTGGCCATGGCCGCCGTGCGTACCTGCTCGCGGGTTTGATCTGCCAATAGAGCCATTATGGCGGCCGCCACGGCGCCGCCCCCCTGAAGGGCGCGACCTAAAATTACCCCGCCAATGCTATCTGCCATGGCCGCTACCACGCTGCCAAAAGCAAAAATCAGCAGCCCCATCGCAATGACACGCTTACGACCAATGCGGTCAGAGAGCAAACCAAACGGGATTTGCAGCGTCGCCTGGGTTAAGCCATAAATGCCTAACGCTACCCCAACGAGCAGCGGCGTCGCGCCTGCCAGCGTATCGGCATAGAGCGCGAGCACCGGCAGAACCATGAAGAGTCCCAGCATACGAGACGCATAAAGGCCAGCCAAGCCGCTGATTGCACGGCGTTCAGCGGCCAGCAGCAGTGCGGAAACCTTGCGCATAGTGCCCTTGTGTATGGTGGATGGGCCAGAACGGCCTGAGGTAACCCCCCATTCTAGCGCTTTGTCATCACGCTGGAAACGCCAAGCGCGGTGACGCAGGCAGAGACAGTTTTGCCGGGAAGGGGACAGCAATCGTATAATTACGCTTTTGCCACGCGATTCGAGGTGTTGATGGACAGCATTCTGGTCAGGGGTGCCCGCACCCACAACCTCAAGCAGATCGATGTGGAGCTGCCTCGCGACAAGCTTATCGTCATTACTGGGCTTTCCGGTTCCGGTAAGTCATCGCTGGCGTTTGACACGCTCTATGCTGAGGGGCAGCGTCGCTACGTGGAGTCGCTCTCTACCTATGCACGCCAATTCCTCTCGATGATGGAGAAGCCCGATGTGGACCACATCGAAGGTCTCTCTCCTGCGATCTCTATTGAGCAGAAATCCACCTCCCACAACCCGCGCTCAACCGTGGGTACTATCACCGAAATTTACGACTACCTGCGTCTGCTGTTTGCCCGTGCAGGCACGCCCCGTTGCCCAGAGCACGGTGAAGACTTAGAAGCCCAGACCATTTCGCAGATGGTCGATCAAGTGATGAACCTCGCCGAGGGCACCAAGCTAATGCTGCTGGCCCCTATGGTAAAAGGCCGCAAGGGTGAGCACCTGCAACTGCTCGCCGAACTTCGCGCCCAGGGCTTTGTCAGGGTGAAAATCGACGGTCAGGTGCTGGAGTTAGACGATATCGCGCCGCTGGATAAGCGCAAAAAGCACGATATCAGCGTGGTAGTGGACCGCTTTAAAGTGCGCGACGATATCGCCCAGCGCTTAGCGGAATCGTTTGAGACCGCGCTAAACCTGGCCGACGGCACGGCGATGATTCACTTTATGGATGGCGAGCAGGAAGACCTCGCCTTCTCCTCGCGCTTTGCCTGCCCGGTATGTGGCTACTCGCTCTCAGAGCTTGAGCCGCGCATGTTCTCTTTTAACAACCCTGCGGGCGCCTGCCCTACCTGTGATGGCCTCGGCGTTCAGCAGTACTTTGACCCAGATAAGCTGATTAGCCATCCAGAGCTTTCCCTCGCAGAAGGCGTCATTAAAGGCTGGGATCGGCGCAACATTTACTATTTCACCCAGTTGCAGGCACTCGCCAAGCACTACCGCTTCGAGCTGGAAACCCCCTGGCAGGAGCTGGCTCGCCACGAGCGTGAGATCATCCTCAACGGTAGCGGCAATGAGCAAATTCCGTTCGTGTACGTGGGGGATCGCGGCCGCAAAGTCACCCGGGAGCATGCCTTTGAAGGCGTGCTGCCCAACATGCAGCGCCGCTATCGGGAAACCGAATCCAACATGGTGCGTGATGATCTCGCCAAGTATATCGCCGTGCAGCCGTGTACCACCTGCGGCGGCTCGCGGCTGCGCAAAGAGTCGCGCCATGTGTACGTGGACGACCACAACATTGCGGATATCGTTCACCTGCCGATTGGCGACGCGTGGCGCTACTTTGCCGGGCTGGCCCTGCCGGGGCGTAAAGGCGAAATTGCCGACAAGATCGTCAACGAGATTCACGCGCGCCTAGAGTTCCTGGTCAACGTGGGCCTGGACTACCTGAACCTAGAGCGCAGCGCCGACACCCTCTCCGGCGGCGAAGCCCAGCGTATCCGTCTGGCTAGCCAAATCGGCGCGGGGCTGGTGGGCGTCATGTACATTCTGGACGAGCCCTCTATCGGCCTGCATCAGCGGGACAATGACCGCCTGTTGAAAACCCTGGAGCGACTGCGCGACCTGGGCAATACCGTGATTGTGGTCGAACACGACGAAGACGCCATTCGCGCGGCGGACCATGTGCTGGATATCGGCCCCGGCGCCGGTGTTCATGGCGGTGAAATCGTCGCCCAAGGCACGCCCCAGCAAGTGATGGATAACCCCAACTCGCTCACCGGTCAGTATCTTTCCGGCACTCGTGAAATCGCCGTGCCGCCCTACCGTATTCCCAGCAATCCGGAAAAGCAGTTGGTCGTGCGCGGCGCGACAGGCAATAACCTGCAAAACGTCACGCTGAGCCTGCCTTTGGGGCTATTTATTGCCGTGACGGGGGTTTCTGGCTCGGGTAAATCAACGCTGATTAACGGCACGCTGATGCCCATTGCCGCCCGTGAGCTTAACCGCGCCACCACCTTGACCCCAGCGCCCTATGAGAAGGTTGAAGGGCTTGATCAGCTCGATAAAGTGATCGATATCGACCAGAGCCCCATTGGCCGTACGCCGCGCTCTAACCCTGCGACGTACACCGGTATTTTCACGCCCATTCGCGAGCTATTTGCGGGTACCCAAGAGGCGCGCTCGCGGGGCTATAAGCCGGGCCGCTTCAGCTTTAACGTTAAGGGCGGGCGCTGTGAAGCGTGTCAGGGCGAGGGCATGATCAAGGTAGAGATGCACTTCCTGCCGGATATCTACGTACCCTGCGATGTATGTAAAGGTAAGCGTTACAACCGCGAAACGCTGGATATTCACTATAAAGGCAAGACCATCCACGAAGTGCTGGAAATGACCGTGGAAGACGCGCTGGCATTCTTCAGCCCGGTGCCCGCCATTGCCCGCCGCCTGCAAACGCTAATGGACGTAGGGCTCTCGTATATTCGCTTAGGGCAAAGCGCCACCACGTTATCCGGCGGTGAAGCACAGCGTGTCAAACTGGCCCGAGAGCTAGCTAAGCGCGACACCGGCAAAACGCTCTACATTTTGGATGAACCCACCACAGGCCTACATTTTGAAGATATTCGCCAGCTGCTGACCGTACTCCACCGACTGCGCGATCACGGTAATACGATTGTCGTGATTGAGCACAACTTGGATGTGATCAAAACCGCCGACTGGCTCATTGATCTTGGGCCGGAAGGTGGCTCTGGCGGCGGGCAAATTATTGCTGAGGGCACGCCCGAGCAGATTGCCAAGCAGAGCGTTTCGCATACCGGGCGCTTCCTGGCGCCACTACTGGAGCGGGCCAAACGCGCATCATCCACTTCCTAGCGCTTAGCTACCCGGCGCCCGGTGCCGGGAACACCAAAAGAGTAAGCAAGCCCAACGGGTACTGCTTATAGTATGTAGCGATGCCGTTGAACAATGGTTGATACCGTTTAGGAGAAGGGCGCTGTGGATCAGGACAAAAGCTGCATTATTCGCCACTTTAGCCACTACTGTACGCTGACGGACGATGAGAAGCGGCTGCTCAGCTCACTCGAAGAAAGCCCCACGAACGTCAAGGCAGGTGCCTTGTTATGGGAGGTGGGCGCGCCAGCTAATGAGTTTTGCACCCTACGCAGCGGCTGGGCTTACTCGTACCGTCATTTAGAAAACGGTGATCGGCAGATTTTGGAAGTGTTTCTTCCCGGCGATATCATTGGTCTGCGGGAATTTGCCTTTTCTCAACGTCTTGAGAACGTGCGCATGATTACCGACGGGGTGGTCTGCCACTTTCCGCACAAGCGCATGTTGGATCTGTTTCGCCAGTCACTGCCGCTTACATCGGTCATGTTTGCGATCAGCAGTCGTCAGCAGGCGCTGCTGACCGAGCGGTTGGTGAACCTAGCCCGCCGCAGCGCGCGCCAAAAAATGGCGCACTTTCTCCATGAGATGTACCTGCGGCTGCGCCAAACCAATCACGATATTAGTGGCCAATTCCGCCTGCCGCTCTCCCAGGAGCAGCTGGCGGACATTCTAGGCTTAAGTCCAGTACACGTGAGCCGTACTTTTAGTGCGCTCAGCGAAGATGGGCTGGTGTTTCGCGACCGCCATCATGTCTCACTCCCCAACCTTGAAGCGCTGGCCACGGAAGGGGAATTTGATGACTGCTACCTTACCGATAATATCAGGCCGTTATTTGACGAGTGATGCCAGCGGCTAGCCGCACTTTGACCAGCCGCACCCGGCATAACAGGTTGGGCAGCCATCCATCATGATCAAATCACCCCGACACTCAGGGCACGTGCCTACCGTAGCGGGGCCACTGCTTGCTTCACCAGAAGACGATGCGACGGCAGAGTCTTCAGCCGCCGGAGGCTCCTCCGGCTGCCAGGCAGTCCTCAACACGGTGAGGGAAATGGGGGTGGCGACCTTGGATTACCTGCTTTCTCGGCACTTTATGGGCGATATTTACCGGGCAGAGGGGATTGCGCATTTATGGCATCTACTGGCGACTCGGCAGTTAGATTGCGATATGGCCCAATCCTTCAGTCCTCTATCGGAGGTATGGGTACCCGATTATGAATAACCATCGTGGCAGCGCAACTGAACCCAATAACGGCGTCGCCCAAACACGCCAACACTTGCAGATTATGGTGGGTGAGCAGGTTCAGAAAGATGGCACCGTTTACCGAATTTCCCAGGTGCTCGATTTTGAGACAGTCATTGGCATTGCCGTTGAGTCCGGGCGTAGTTGCCCGCTTCGCATCAAAGAACTAGCGCCTCTCAATAGCGGGTCCGTATCCCCTGAGCAGGATATGTCCGAGATTGGGGATACCGATTGGCGGGAGGCCGAGCATCGCTTTTCCATCATTAAGCCCTTGGTGGATCGCCATACGGTGGGGCGGGATGCAGCGGAGGAGCGTGCGAAACAAACGGGGGTTGATACGGCTACGATCTACCGTTGGTTGAAGCGGTATAAAGCGACGGGCTCGGTGCTCGCATTGATTCCTCAAAAGCCAGGGTGGAAGAAGGGAAAGTCGCGTATTCCCGCGCATGCCGAGGCAGTGATTCAGGAAGTCATCAAAGAGGTGTATTTGACGCTGCAGCGTCCGTCCGCACAAAAAGCGGTACAGGAAGTCATGCGGCGCTGCCATGAACGGCGCATCGACCCGCCGAGCCCTGGTACCGTTCGTGCTCGTCTGCGTGATATCCCAGAGCGTGACCGGTTGCGTGGCCATGGTTTTAGAGACAAAGCCATTAACAAGTTCCAGCCGGCTGCCGGAAAATTTCCCAATGCGGACTATCCGTTAGCCGTTATGCAGATTGACCACACGCCTGCCGATATTATTTTGGTCGATGACGTGTATCGCAAGCCGATTGGTCGCCCATGGATTACGTTGGCCATGGACGTGTTTACTCGCATGGTCACGGGGTATTACTTGTCGTTTGACCCGCCCTCTGAAACATCTGTCGGCATGTGTGTGGCGCACTCCATGCTTCCTAAAGATGAGTGGTTGCTACTGCATAATGTGGAGGCTGAGTGGCCGGTATGGGGCACACCCGCCACGATTCATGTCGATAACGGCCCAGATTTTCGCTCTGAGACGTTTCGGCGCTCATGCCTAGCCTATGGGGTCAACCTTGAGTTTCGGCCTGTTAAGCAGCCTCGTTATGGTGGCCACATTGAGCGGGTACTGGGCTCTCTTCTAAAGGAAATCCATAACCTGCCTGGGACGACCTTCTCCTCCATTAAAGAGAAAGAGGGATACGATCCAGAGAAGCACGCGGCCATGACGAAAAGCGAGTTTGAAGAGTGGCTGGTGACGTTGATTTGCAAGGTTTACCACCAGCGCCTTCATTCTGGGATTGGTATGTCGCCGATGAAAAAGTGGGAAATTGGTGTGTTTGGCAATGCGGATGTGCAGGGAGTGGGATTAGCGCCGAGGCCTGCTGACAGGCTCTCTGTATTGCTCGATTTTTTGCCCAGCTTTCAGCGTACGATCCAGACCTTTGGTGTGACCATCGATGGCATAAACTATTACGATGAAGCGCTAAGACCTTGGATCAATGCCAAAGATCCAGACATGCCAGACAAGAAACGCACCTTTGTTTTCCGGCGCGACCCTCGCGACATTAGTGTCATTTGGTTCAAAGACCCGGAGCTCGGGCACTATTTTCGCGTGCCCTTTGCCAATCTTGCCCTCCCCTCGATGAGTGTTTGGGAGTATGCCCAAGCTAAAGCGCGCCTTCGGCAGGAAGGAAGAAACTCGGTCAATGAGACTGAAATTCTACGCGCTATTAGTGAGCTGCGAACCCATGTGGAGGAGTCGCAAGCACGTACTAAGCGAAGTCGCCGTCAGGCACAACGACGTAAAGAGCATGAGAAGAAGGTGACGCCTGCAGATCCCCTTTTACATGCGCCCTCAACTGCGGCCCCTAAAGAGACACCCGCTCAAGGGGACGGTCTTTTAACGGGTGATATCGATGTGAACTGGGACATAGCATGAGCACACACCTTCATCCTGATCTTCGTCACGTCTTGGGGCTGTCCGCTAAAGAGCGAATGGAGTTTATGGATCAACCGCGCTGGTTGGGCTATCCATTGGCCAATCGTGTCATTGAGGTCATGCGTGGGTTGATGGAGAAGCCCAGTCGTCCTCGTATGCCTAACCTCTTGCTCGTGGGTGACTCCAACAACGGAAAGACAACCATCGTTCAACGGTTTCGTAAGCAGTACGGTGAAGGCTACGTGAATGAAGACGTAGAGCCCGTGAAGCCTGTTGTTGTCACTCAGGCTCCCCCGAGTGCCGATGAGAAAAGTCTGTATATCGCAGTGCTAGAGAGTTTCTGGGCTCCCTACCAGCCTACAGATCCTGTTCCCAAGCTGCGCTACCAGGTGATTCATCAACTGCGTGCTTGCCATACGCGCTTACTGATCATCGATGAGTTTCACTCTCTGTTAACCGGTGGTGCTGTTAAGCAGCGCGAAACGATGAATGCCATTAAGCTTTTATGCAATGAGCTAATGATTCCCATCGTTGGTGTGGGGACGCAAGATGCTGTGCGTGTGCTGCATTCAGACCCACAGCATGCGAGTCGCTTTGATGTGGTCGCGTTACCAAAGTGGGAGCTCAATCAGGAGTTTCAGAAGCTGCTCGCTGGCTTTGAGAAGATATTACCTCTCAAACATCCTTCCCAACTGCATGAGCCCCAATTGGCGACCCAGCTCCACGCGATTTCTGGCGGTAATTTGGGTGACCTGCACCGGCTGCTGATTGAGTGTGCAAATGCCGCTATTTTGTCTGGAGCTGAGTGCATCGATGAGAAAATTATTCAGAGTAAATCATGGGTGCGGCCCACCCGTGGCATTAGGGAAGTGATGCTGTAATGACCTGGGCGCTGAGTGTGCCCCTGCTGCCTGAGGAGTCCCTTTCATCATGGCTCGTTCGGGCGGCGTTGCGACAGGGGTGTGATCCTTTGTCGCTCACCGGGGCTATTTGGCCAACATGGCGTATATGGACGAGGGACATTGATAGGGAAATACCCCTCGCAAGAATGCGCCCATTAGTGAATGCCTCGGGGATATCTTCCGCTAAGTTTCAGAAAGCGGGGATGCGGGACGATTGTGAGAAAGTGGTCGGTTACTCGTTACCGGAAACCCGGACTTGGCCCTGGTTGTTGGCACTCGGCAGCCGAAATCGAACCCGCCATGGAGGACAACAGGTATGCACGTTGTGCTTGGCAGAGGACTCAACCCCCTACTTGCGCCGGCACTGGCGATTCGCTTGGCACACTGGGTGCCGCTTTCATGGGGTGCAGCTGGTAGATGAGTGCCCAGCATGCAAGGCCCCTATAGAGCCCCATCGCCTGACAGCGGAAGATCAACATTTAGCTCAATGCAGCCGGTGTCATAACGATTTTAGAAAGGCGGTATGCACGTCGCCTTTACCTGAAGCGTTCAGTGTTCAAGTGATGGCTGATCGTGTGTTAGAACAGGATAAGGTGACGTTTAGGCAGGCCTCTATCGCACCCGCCGATTGGTTTTCTATGGTGGCCTTTTTTATTGGCGTTATACGGCGTGCAAGTCGGCGGCCTGTGTCACCCCTGGCCGATGCGCTTCTTTCATTGGGCATTTCGGTTACGGATTGCCGAATGCCTGTGTCTGGCCTGGCGTTTGAGCTGCTGGCTGTCAGCGAGCGTTGTGCCTTATTGGTAGCGTTGGAACGCTTGCTCAGTATGGGCCTTGAAGAAACGTTCAGCGTTCTGGTCGCGTGCAATGTCAAAACGAGCGCGCTTCATGATCCCCGAAGGTCGCCCCCCGTTGTGTTGTTGCCGCTGCTATCACGGTTATCTCACCACCCTCATGGGCCGCATCGCCGCCGTGTTCCCCCGGCTTGTCGCCCCATGTCGGAACGCGCTGTTAGAGCCTCATGGGCGCGTTTAAAACGCAGAATGAAAGCGGAGCCAACCTCTTGAATCAACACCAAACGGTCGACTGCGATGAGTGTGGCCGAGAAGTCTCCAAATTGTGGCGACGCCATAAAGGGCACGGCTACTGTTCAACTTGCTATGCTCGTGTGTTTAAGCGGCGGATGTGCCCACGATGTGGTGAGTTAGCCCGTCTGCCTAAGAATGACCCAGACGCCGTCTGTCGTCAGTGCAACGTTGACAAACCGTGTGCACGATGTGGAAAAGCCAGTTCAGACTACAACATCGGCAAGGTCACTCCCTACGGCCCTGTCTGTATCGCCTGCGCTCCCTATTTCAAAGAACCAGAGCCCTGCGAGGCGTGTGGGAAAGCATCTCAACGTCTTACCCGAGTGGCGCGTATGGGGCATGATCATCGCTTATGTCCACGCTGTTCGACAGCAGACCACGGTACCTGTTCTGCATGTCGTCGACATCGTTTATTGGTGGTGGCACCCAACGGGGATGCGTTGTGCAAAGCCTGTAATGAGCAAGGGGAAATTGCCTGCCCATCGTGTGGTAATCCCATGCCAGCGGGTCGAGGTGATGCCTGTGAGCCCTGCTATTGGACGCGAACATGCCGTAAACGCATCACCATTGGCCAAGCCGGTATCACTACCAAAGCGTTAAGTGAGGCCTTTGGGGAATTTGGTGAATGGCTGATTCGTATCACTGGGCCGCATAAGGCTGCCCTCAAGATCAATCATTTCTTCTCGTTCTTCCTTGAGCTCGACCAGGCATGGTCACGGATACCGAGCTATTCGGAGCTACTTCATCACTTCGGGGCGGAGGGCTTGCGGCGTGTGAGGCTTCCCATGCGATGGTTGCATGAAGAGCAAGGGGTAGAGCCGGATCACCAAGCAAAGCGGATCGACTCAGAGAAAAGACGTATTCAAGCGTGTCTCAGTTCTATGCCGTTCGCTTCGCTATCAGACCAAGTGCTGCAAGCCTATTGGCTGCAATTGGAAACCCGTATAGAGGCGGGCAAAACGTCCCACACCTCCGCACGACTTGCACTAAGAGCGGCAGCCGCATTGCTACTCGCTACTGACCGGGAGGGGCAGCGACTGCCTCAACAGGGCGATGTGGACAACTATTTGCATGCGGTGCCCGGACAAGCAGCCTCGGTCACGGGGTTTACTAATTTCTTAAATCGCCAACATGCCACCACGTTGGCTCCTCGGGTGGATGTAAAACGGGCAAGAAAGCGGCGAAAAGAAACACTAGCCCGCACCCTGATGACGATGGCCCGGTGTGCTGATCAAGGAGAGGCCTGGAGGGAGGCATGGATCGTTGCTGCCATGGAGTATTTCCATGACACAAAATTAACGCAGAAAATGCTTCGACAACAGACCGTAGAGCGGACGACAGACGGGATACAGGTGGTAGTGGGTGGCGTTACCTACTGGCTGCCTCTGGATATTGAGTGCTAAGACACTGATAGCGCGCAGTCACTTGGAGGGCCCCGCGACTCTGTAGGCGAATGTCGCCCCGCCGTTTGGACGGGGCTATGGCTCTCTACCTATATGCCAGGGCTCAACGGGGTGCCAAAAGGCGTGTCATGACCGTTGAGATGACGTCAAAACCAGGTCTTCATAAATGCCCTTGATAGCCTTCTCTTCTGGGCTGTGGCGCTGTGGCTCCTGTTCCTGCTTTGGATGTAGTGGGGTTATAAGCCCGTTAGAGAGTGACAGGACATCGCTGAGCTGCTCGTAATCGAGGTTTACGTTATCGACATTGTATTGGTTAAGGCGTGTCATGGTCTCTGTGAGTGCGGTCATACTGTGCTCTTCTTCTCCAAGCGGCGGAAAGGCTTGAATCAGCGGCTGACCGCCTTCCCAACCTATCTTGATCGGCTGATTGATGATGTTGACTTGGGTGCCGGGTGGAATGCGGTCAAATATAGATTCGATGTCTTTGGGTAACATGCGGATACAACCTCGGCTTGCGCGCATGCCAATGCCATCGGGCTGGTTGGTGCCGTGAATCAAATAGCCATCGAAGCCTAGGATGATGGCATGGTCTCCTAGCGGGTTATCGGGGCCGGGCGGTACAACGCTTGGTGCGGTTTCGCCGCGTGCTTCCGCTTCACGTTTTACCGACTCAGGCGGGTACCATGCGGGGTTTTTAATGTTCATGGTGGTCTCGGTCACACCAAGGGGTGTATCAAACCCTTCGCGACCGATGCCGATAGGATAGGTCTCAACGCGCGGTGTCTCACCGGTTTTGACATCTGGGTAGTAGTAAAGCCGCAGCTCGGCGATATTGATGACGACCCCAGTACGCTCGACATTCGGCAGGATGAAGCGTCCTGGAATGGTTACTTCAGTACCCACTCCGGGCACCCAAATACTGACCTCTGGGTTAGCACGTACAATCTCCTGGTAGCCAAGGTTGTGACGTCTGGCAATATCAATCAGAGTATCCTCGTAATTCTTCACGATGAAGGTGTCAGCCTCTCCGATAATATTGCCTTCCTCAGGTAGCGGGTAATGCCCCTTGGGCCATTCCGTCTCCTGGGCAGTGGAAGGTTGTGCCGCCATGGCGACAGGGAGCCATGCCAGAAACGAAACCATCACACTCACGATGAAGCCGATCTGCATTGGCCATGGGAGGAATCTCTTAAGTATTGCTGCGTTCTTTGCCAAGAGCATCGCTAGGTTCCTTTTTCATCTAATGCGTCGTTTTTTGATCGAGATAAGTTCAGTTGTAACCCGAGCAGTGTCAGCACCGCAGCGAGTATCCAAGCGGGGCCACTACCGGTGCGTGTGAAAGGAGTTAGGCCCTGCATCGGGGTCACCTCGCCCGTTAAACTGGCCTGTTCAAACTGTGGGGCACGGGCTGTGACGTGACCTTGTGAATCGATGATGGCCGTCACGCCATTACTGGTAGCTCGAAGTAGGTGACGACCATTTTCTAAGGCACGTAGACGCGCCATTTGAAGATGTTGGTGTGGGCCAATGGAACGCCCAAACCACGTATCGTTGGAAACCGTTAATAGCAGCTCGGCATTACGCGCCTGCTGGGCGACATGGTCGGCAAAAATGATTTCGTAACAAATGGCATTGCCAATGGTGGCTCCAGCCACGTGTAACGGAGCCTGTTCGCCTGACCCTGGGGTCAGGCGAGGTACTGGCAAGTCGAAAAAAGCAAGGGTGCCAGCGAGGAGACTTTGGAATGGCAAATACTCGCCAAAGGGCACCAAGTGCGCCTTCTGGTATTCGCCCTGCACATCATTTAGCCCTATGACGCTGTTATAAGAGCGCCCTTCACTGTCGCGTTGCAAAATGCCGGTCAACAAGGCGGTGTCAGGCCCCAGGTCGGACGCTACTTGCTCAAGTATTTGCTGTGCTTCCTGCTCAAGCATGGGAAGGGCTGCCTCGGGCCAAACGATGAGATCGATATCCCTTGCTTGCTCCCGTGTCATCGCCGTGTAGATACTGATCGCCTCGCGCTGCCCTTGGGCAGTCCACTTAATGCGCTGGTCAAGATTCCCTTGCAGCAATGCCACCCGGATGGGCTTGCCAGCCGGGGTTGTCCATTGGGCGGGCAATAGGAATGGAACGATCCACAAGGCGGCCATTGGGACAAGGAAACTCCAGCGGCGACGCAGTACCTCTACCCCTAACGTACCTGTCAGCGCGGTCATGAGTGACAGCAAGTACACACCACCAACGGGCGCCCATGGGGCTAGTGGAGAATCAATCTGAGAGGTGCCCAGCAATAACCAGGGAAAGCCGGTGAGCATCCAAGTGCGTAGCCATTCGCTCACCACCCACATACCGGCAAAGCTAAGAAAGGCGAACCGTGGCCCCGTGATGCGTCGATAGAGCCCAAAGGGGACTGCAAAGAAGAGCGCCAGGACGCTGACAAAAAGAGTGGTGAGGAACATCGCCACCAAGGCCCCGGTGCCACTGAAATCGTGAATAGCAACGAAGACCCACGACGTGCCTGAACCGAACAGGCCTACCCCATAGCACCACCCACGCAGGGTGGCCATGGCGGGCGTTAGCAACTGTATCTTCCAATAGACCAGTGCCACGGCCACTGGGCCAAGCCACCATAGGGAAAAGGGGGCGGCACTCAAGGTGGTCAGCACCCCAGCGGCGAGCGCTACAACGCAATCGACTATTGGTGAGGAGCGCCCAGCAAAAAGCGTATATTCTTTATCTTTATCGACCACATCCATAGCGTTACTCAGAGCGCTTAAAAGCAGGACTTTCACGCCATAACGCCACCGCGAACATCAATACACCGGCAAATAGCGCGATATCGGCCATGTTAAAGGCGGGCCAATGCCATTCGCCCCAGTAAATGTCCAGATAGTCGACGACGTACCCTCGCGCTAAGCGATCAACAGTATTACCGAGCGCGCCGCCAAGAATCAGGCTGTACGCACAGGCCTCCAAGCGCGACAGGGGTTTGCATAGCTGCACAACCAATACGACGACCACCACCAACGCTAAACCAAGAAAGAGGTAGCGCTGCCAACCCCCTGCTTCTGCGAGAAAGCTGAAAGCGGCTCCTGTGTTCCCGGTATAAACCCAGTTAAAAAACGGCGTTAGCGGAATGACTTGGCCAAACGACATCTGAGCATGCACAATTTCCTTGACCAGTTGATCGGCTAGAGCCATCACGCAAGCTAATGTGAACCATGGCCAGCGACGTGAAGGGCTATCGTGTTGCACTGTTCTCATGAGGTTACTTTTCCTTGTGACAGGCCTGTCATTGCGGTACTGGGCGAAAAGCGGTAACCCAGCAGTCGCATGGCGTTCAACGTCACCAGGACGGTAGCACCGGTATCGGCCATCACCGCAATCCACATGCCGGTAATACCCAGCGCCGTTGTAACTAGGAAAATGGCTTTTAAGCCAAGGGCGAGAACAACGTTGGTTTTCACATTGCGCAGCGTGGCACGAGAGAGGTCTATCAGCTCAGCGATGCCGGTAACGCGGTTCTTGAGCAAGGCTGCATCGGCGGTTTCCAACGCCACATCCGTGCCGCCCCCCATCGCGATACCCACATCGGCTGCCGCGAGTGCCGGTGCATCGTTGATGCCATCGCCTACTTTACCGATGGGGCCACGGCCAGCCGCTTGCCAGTCTCGAACATACGCTGCCTTGTCTTCAGGCATTAGTTCGCCGTACGCTTCAATGCCTAAGCGACCCCCCGTGGCAGCGACGGTGCGGGCATTATCACCGCTGAGCATGACCGCCTGTACGCCTAAACGGGATAGCGCCGCTAGGCCTTCAATGGCATCTTCGCGTGGCTCATCGCGAACCGCGATCAAGCCCAGTAAACGCTCGCCTTCGACGAGGAGAGCGAGGCTCTTACCGGCTTCTTCTAACGCGACAATCCGAGCACTGAGACTTTCCTCAAGGATGACTTTCTCGTGAAGGTGACGAGGCGTCATTAAGCTCAGCTCGCGACCCTCCACCTGGCCGGAAACACCGCGCCCCGCCAGAGCGCGGCCGCCGGTGACGGTGGGGAGGTTGATGCCCGACTGTCGGGCATGCTCAACGATAGCCGTGGCGATAGGGTGACTGGAATCCCGCTCTATTGCGGCGGCGAGCCGCAATACGCTGTTATCGTCTTCCTCAGCAATCCAAGACTCCACATCTGTGACTCTTGGGGTACCCGCAGTGAGGGTGCCCGTTTTATCTAATGCCACCAAGCGAAGCTTACCTAACTGTTCAAGAACGGCTCCCCCTTTGATCAGTAGTCCGCGCCGAGCTCCCGCCGAGAGACCGGCGGCGATGGCGGCTGGGGTGGAAATGACTAACGCGCAGGGGCATGCGATTAACAGCAATGCTAACGCACGGTAAATCGACTCCGACCATGCCATGGTCGATACCAGCGGTGGCACTATCGCCATCAGTAGGGCGAGTAAGACGACGGCGGGCATATAGTAATACGCAAAACGATCAATAAAGCGTGCTATCGGTGCCTTGGCGGCCTGTGCTTCTTCAACCAGACGAATAACGCGTGCGATCGTATTGTCATCAGCGCCTCGTGTTACCTCCACCTCCAGGGCGGCATCAAGATTCACTGTGCCAGCAAAAATGTCATCACCAGGCGCTCGCGAACGGGGTATGGACTCGCCGTTTACCGGCGACTCGTCAATGTCGGAGGTGCCCACCAGGATGCGTCCATCGCAGGGTACGCGATCACCGGGCCGCACCAGCACACGCTGCCCGGGTTTAAGTGACTCCGCCGAGACGTCACGCAGATGGCCGTTGTCCATCAGCCTCGCCGTTGAGGGTGTTAAATTTGCCAAGGCTGAGATACTGCGGCGCGCTCGTGAAGCAGCTACCCCTTCGAGTAGCTCACCTACGGCGAACAAGAACACGACCATCGCAGCTTCAGCGGCAGCATTGATGGCCAATGCGCCAAGCGCAGCGATGCACATCAGCATCTCTATGGTAAAGGGATTGCGCATTTTGAGGGCGCCCCAGGCACTCTGCGCAATGGGTATTAAGCCGACTAGCGTGGCCAAAATGAAAGGCATATTACCCAGCGCAGGCCATGCTAAACGAAGCGCGAAGGCCACTATCAGCAGATTTCCTGTGATAATGACCAAGCGCCCTTTAGCGGTTTGCCACCAAGAGGATGAAGCACCAGATGCGCGTGTTTGGCCATCATGGGAAGCCACTTGATAGCCTAGTTCGTTCAGGATGCCCTCAATGGTCTTTCGCGAGGGGGCCCCGTGATCGTGGTGGTGAATCTTCACTGATCCCGTGACCGAGCTTGCCGTGACTTCCTCAATGCCTTCCAGTCGCTCTAGCGCCGACACAACCTTGCGCTCACAACCGCCGCAGTCCATGCCTTCAACACGCAGCGTCAAGGTGGTAGGCGCTGTTGTCGGCGTTGATGTTTTCATGGTGCCTCTCCTGCCAATGGGCTATGGTTTTTAAGTGTAAACCTTGTAGCAACTACAGCTTCAAGCCCTGCGTAAGGAGTTTTACCATGTCGATGATCGGCCAAAGTATCAGCATTGGTGAGTTAGCACGACGAGCCGATTGCAAACCTGAAACGGTTCGCTATTACGAGCGTATTGGGCTGTTGCGCGATGCGACACGAACCGGTGGGGGGCAGCGCCGCTATGGAGACGACGCTGTGCGGCGCTTGACCTTTATTCGTCATGCCCGTGACTTTGGCTTTTCGGTGGAGTCAGTGCGAGAGCTTTTGGCCATGTCAGATCAACCTGATATGCCTTGCCAAGAAGTCGATGCCATCGCCACGCATCACCTAAAGAAAGTGGAGTCCCGCCTTCAACGACTGTCCATACTGCGTGAGGAGCTTCAACGGATGGTCACACAGTGTGCCGGTGGTAAAGTGGAAAGCTGCCGAATCATTGAGGTCATCAGTGATCATCAGCTCTGTATCACTGAAAAATCGCACGGAGGGGCTCACGACTTGGGTTAGCACTAACGCTACGCCCCACGCCCAATGGTTAGCCCAGCGAAACATCCAAAAACAGCATGAGTACCAATCCGATGGAGAGGCCCAGCGTGGCCTTTTTTTGGTGCCCGCTTCGATGAGTTTCGGGAATAATCTCATGACTGATCACATACAACATCGCCCCCGCTGCAAAGGCCAACCCCCAGGGCAGTAGCGCTTGTGACATGCTGATGACTCCAGCGCCTAATAAGCCACCTAACGGCTCAACAAGCCCCGTAAGGGCGGCAATCGTCCATGACCGCCAACGTGAATAGCCCACGCCTAGCAGTGATACTGCTACGGCCAGTCCTTCTGGGGCATTCTGAAGTCCAATGCCAATCGCTAGTGGAATGCCTCCTTCGCTTCCCCCTGCGCCGAAGGCCACGCCAACGGCCAGCCCCTCTGGCAGGTTGTGTATCGTAATGGCAATAATAAACAACCAGATACGACGTAGTGAGGCAGCCTCTGGCCCTTCTCGCCCCTGTTCGAAGTGCTCATGAGGTAAGAGTTCGTTCAGTAGTGCGACCATTCCAATCCCTAGCAAGATGGCCGCACAGGCAATGGCAGCAGGTACCACGCTACCTCCGTAACGCAGCTCCGAGGCTTCTAAGGAGGGTATGATCAGTGAGAAGAAAGAGGCCGCTAGCATGACGCCAGCGGCGAACCCCAACGCTAAATCGCGAACACCACGATTCGGTCTTTTGGTAAACAAGATAGGAAGCGCCCCGACAGCCGTCATCAAGCCCGCGGCAAGGCTTCCCAATACCCCCATTGTGACGAGAGAAACCTCTTCCATACCGATTACCTGTCTTGTGGTAGATGAGTGATCACAGCGCTAGGGTTCCATAACGAGGCAAGCACACGTTCACGTTACTAACAATCCATGCAACGTTGCTAAGCACGGGTGGTTACGGCTCGTTAAACGAGATCAAGTCATAAATGGACGCCGTGCCGATAGCTTGTTCCAAGCGATCTCTTGCCTCGTAAAGTGACGCTTGATATTCACCTTGAGTCGGCTGCTCACCCAACATGATGCGTTGACCTTGACCAAGGGGATCAACAGGCTGGTTATTGACTCTCACTTCGTAATGCAGGTTGGGGCCCGTGGCGACCCCGGAGGAACCTACCTCTCCGAGCGACTCTCCCGCATTGACTAAATCCCCAACCACTAGCTGTGGGGAGAATCGGCTAAGGTGTGTGTAGCGACTAATGGCCCCTGTGTCGTGCTCCACCTCGATCACCTGCCCATATCCCCCTTGGCGACCCATAAAGAATACGCGCCCAGGTGCGGTGGCAATGACCGGCGTTCCTGTCGGCGCAGCCAAGTCAATTCCATTATGAGGACGCATCCCTCCATACACAGGATGTCGCCGATTCCCAAAGCGAGACGTTAAGCGGGCACTAAGCACGGGCAACCGCAACGTGCCTAGCAGGGTGTCGCTTTTGAAAAGAGCTACGTCCCCCTTTTGGGTGACCGGCCATATGACCTCCAAGGGCTCTGCCTGATCAGGCAGAGCGGCATAACTGAGGCGTGGTGGCCCAACACGGGCGCCGTCCTGGCGTCGATCTTCCTCCCACACTAATTGAATACGTTCACTGCCAGAAAACTCCAGCGGCGCTGCGATAAACTCGCTGAGCAGTGTTTCCAGTTTAGTGGCGAAACGCGTTGGGACACCTTCTGCTGCCAAGGCCTCGTAGAGGGTGGTATCAATGACGACATCACGCCCAAAGGTTAGGGTATCAACGCTATCGAGCGGTAATGTGCCTTCTTGCTCGCTAGCCGCCTGTAACTTGACAGGGCTAAGTTCAGACGGAGGCAATGACAGATGCGTTTGCCAATTGGCTTCGGCTAGCAAGGGGTAAAAGCCCACCAAGCCTAGTAACCACCAGCGCTGCATCACTGGCCATCCTCTTCCCCAGAGATCTCCGCTACTTCACTCTCGACGGCATCAATCAGCTCTTGCATACCAAAGGGGTCTAAAGGCTCGCCATTGACAAAAAAGGTAGGTGTTTGGCGAATCTGATTGGCTCTGACATCCGCCATGTCTTGGTCAATCACCGCCTGCACCTCAGCAGAAGTCAGTTGCTCTTCGGCAGCCGCTAAATCAAGGCCTCCTTGGCTCGCGATATCGAGGATAGCGGATTCATCAAAACTGCCATGTGAAGCCCATTGATCCTGGCGAGCCAGCAGCCTCTCCAGTACCGGTTCAAAGACGCCCTGACGACGAGCAACTTCTAATACCCGAATGGCCTTGTCCGATACGTCGCCGTGGAAAGGAGTGTAGCGCACGATGAGCCGCACTTTTTCTGGGTAGGTTTCCAGAATACTTTTTGTCAGGGGATAGAAAGCACGGCAGGCTTCGCAAGCCGGATCGAAGAATTCCACAATCGTCACCGGCGCGTCTTCTCGTCCCAAGATGGGGGAGTGTGAACGCACCAAGGAGTCCTCGGCCTGGACACCGCTCTCTTTTGCTGCCTGAGCTTGCATGTCTAAGAGGGCAGGCTTCGATACGGCGACGATCGCAGCGGTCAGCATTAACGTACCGGCCAATATAAAAGACGCTTTTTTGAACATGTTTCTCTCTCTGTCTCAACGATGGGGTGGAAAAGTAGGGTTGAAAAATAAGCCAATCGCTATGGGAGTAAGCTGCTCGCTATCTACCTGAGCTGGGAGCCGGCCTCGGTCTGTCACTCATGCCCATATAGATTGGCATTTTGATGCGCGTGGTCACTATGCTCAAACTCTAGGCTGGAATGAGCAATACTGAAGCGCATTTTAAGCTGCTCCTTGATCTCTGCTTTGACGGATTCAAGCTGCTGCCAGCCGGTTTCTGTCAGAACCACGTGGCAGTCAAGGGCTGCCATGTTTTCCTGCATCTGCCATAGATGCACATGGTGAATATCCTGGACTCCCTCGATATCTCGTACGGTCTCAACGACTGCCTGCCCGTCAATGTCCGGGGGAGATCCCAGCATTAGCGTACGGATAGGGCCGCCAATTTCAGAGAAGGCTAGGTAAAGAATATATAGCGCAATCCCTATCGTGATCGCGGGGTCTACCCAGCGCATGTCGTACAGTAAAATAAGCGAACCACCGATAATCACGGCGATGGAGGCAAACGCATCCGATAAGTTATGCAGAAAAAGGGCGCGGATATTGACACTCTCTTTTTGCATTGACCACGTGAGCATGGCGGTAAGGGCATCGACGACGAGCGCGACGCCACCAATAATCACGATCGTCCATCCCTCTATCTCAGGGGGATCGACCATCCGCATAGCGCCTTCGTAAATCAGGTAGACACCGACAATAATGAGGGTGGTGTAATTGATGAGTGCTGCCACTATCTCGATGCGGCCATAGCCAAAGGTCATATGCACATCGGCAGGCCGTCTGGCGATTTTACGAGCAGCAAAGGCAATGACTAATGCTGCCAAGTCAGAAAAGTTATGTAACGCATCAGCGATCAGCGATAGGCTCCCCGCCATAATGCCACCGACGATTTGAGCGATGGTTAAGAGCCCATTGGCCCAAATGGAGATGCTGACGCGCCGGTCGCCAGAGGCAGGATCAATGTGGGGATGATCATGATGATGTCCCATCTGTTACCCTCTCTCGAATTATCTGTTCTTGGTACTATAAAACCTCTAGCAACTAAAGCTTCAACCCTTGAGCATTATCTATTTGCATCGCTGGATTGGGAAGCACGTCCCTAGCTACCAAGGAGCCTTTGTGTGCTGGGCCGAAGGTGATCATGTTTTAGGTGCGGGGCTCAATCCACTTCAACCGGTAACGTCCAATCCACCATGGGTAGATTCATTTATTTTGTCGAGGCGCACCTTGTCTGGTTTGTAATCGTCGTCGCGGGGGGAGGCTTACTCTTTCCGGCCACCGGAATAATGCTTAAGTTCGCGATTGGGCCATTACTGGCATTACTGATGTTGATTATCAGCCTCACATTCGATGCGCATGCAGTGCGCATCGTGTTCCGAAAGCCGTCACGGCAGTTGTTGGCATTGGGGCTGGTCTATGGGCCTATGTCGATTGCCGGGTGGCTAACGGGCCGTCTATTTTTTGGAAGCGGCCCGCTGGCTGCTGGCCAAACCTTGCTCGGCACTCTGCCGACGGATGTGTCCTCTCCTCTTTTGGTACTGATGGCGAAAGGCAATGTGGCGCTTGCCGCTGTTTTCAACGCAGTCAACACTGCGTTATGTCCGTTTATTGTTCCCTTCCTGTTTTTATGGCTCACTGGCCTCCAGTTAGACGTACCGCTGGGCTCAATTATTCTTGAATTAACACTGATTGTGCTTGTTCCTACCGTGATTGGGGTCAGCTTGCGGACAAAGTTCTCGACTTTCTTTGCACGGCATGATTCAGCGTATGCAGGGATAGGGTCAATTTTGTATCTGCTGATCCTACTCGCTGTGGTCGGGCCGAATGCCGCCACGATCATTGGCTATGGTGGGTATGCGTTTGTGATTGCGGGGGCGGCCCTGTGCCTCAATTTGATTGGGTACCTGGTAGGTATGTCCTCACGGTTACTCACTTCTGATCGCAAAGAGGTGATTACCTATCTTTTCACGGTCAGTAAAAAGGAATTCAGCATCGCCGCAGCGTTTGTCGCTGTTTCCGGCTTGCCATCAGAGATCGCGATTCCAGCCGCTTTTTTTGCCGTGATTCAAATGATCACTTCGCCCATCGCAGCGAAGATCCTCGCCCGCCACTGAAGGGATGGCCGTATCGGCTCTTCGTCAGAAGAGCAACCTGCACACGGGGTGTACAGGTTGCTCTTAGCGACAAAACAGACACCGCTACTCATAAAGGTGGCAAATAGTACCTATGCTAAGTCACTGCGACCAATACTGACCTTGCTAAAAGCATTTAACACAGAGGCTTCGCAGGGTATCTGTTCCTTTTTGGATTTAGGGTGCTTGAACGTATCGGCGAATCCTGGGCAGTGACCAACTAGTTTTTGGACAACACCTTCTACGTGCCGCACGTTAGACAGCACTTGGCGTAACCACTGCTCGAAGCTGCCTTGGTGGCTCAGCGTGAAGACTAAACCTTTATAGGAAGGAGGCTTGGATGCCTCCTCGCTACCGCCAGCTCTGGGTTTTGGAGGGCGTCGTTGGATCTCCATGAGATAGAGCGTTTGATCTAACACATGCACCCGAACGACGAGCACCCCGCGAGGTACCTTGGTCTGAGTATCAATGTAAACCCAATTAGCGACTGACGTTTCCACCTCCTCGTCTATTTCGAAAGGTTCGAGGCTGATCAACCGAGGGTCGGGGGAAGTGCTAAAGCCGTCTTCAAAGGTAAACCAGCTAACGCCACGAATCGTTTCGGGATAGGCCGATTGCAAATAGAGAAGCGCATTCCACATATCACGTAGAAAGCCCTGTGATTCCAGTGTAATAGGAGCATGAATAGAGGCCTGTCCGACCCCTTTTCCTGATCCATGCGGCTCCCCAGTGGAGAAAATAGTTTCGTCACCCGGAACGGGGACGCCTCGTGTATCGGGCACATTTTTTCGAGTATATCGTTTATCCAAGACGGCGCGAGGCTTACCTAAAATAACGAATTCGTCCTCAGTAAGGTCTAGCCAGGAAGAACCATGGTCGGGCTCGTCATCATCCGTCAGGTCAATGACATCGGGGATGTCTTGAAGCTGATGATAGGGGAACTGAGAGGGGGCATCGTCGCCATCGGTGGCTGGTACTGTCGTTGATTTCTCTCTTTCACGGTGGATCGTGGCACCATCGGGCTGCGTACAGCCTAATATCTGCAAGCCTAGGAATGTGTTGCCACCATCAATTGGAACGCCAGAAACAGAGATTTCCCCGCTGCCTTGAAACCATGGGGTGGCTTTTAAAAGCATCTCATCTGGCGTGGAGCTGGTTTCAAATTGTGAATATATATATTTTGCAGCGCGCTTGGCATACGGATCGTACAACATATGCGCGAGCAAAATGGCATCGTGTTTATGAACATGATAGGTAAATTTGACAGGCCACGTACCTGGGGATGCAGGCGCATCAAGCGGTCGATAAAGACGTTTTTTGACTTCTTCCCAAGGGTAAGTGGCGAGCACTCGCTTGATTTCAGAAGATCGGCCGTAAACGCGAATAAAAAATTCTGTGCAAGGGATGAGCAAGTGTTTGCCATCTGGAAGGTCAAATTCAATCAGGTATGTTTTGTGCTGATTTTTCTGGGGTAAGTAGTTCGAGTCATGAAAAGCGGTATAGAGGCTTCGTCCTGATTGTCGTAAATCATCTAAGGTGACAATTCGCCAGCCGCCTGGAGAAAAAGAAACGGAGAATTTTCTTTCCTCGTAGGCAATACGCGAGCTACTCACGCCCTTTTCCCATACTGACCCTATTCTCAATAGCCCAAGATGCGTTAAGACAGTCTCACGTCTCATCACGCCTCCTAAGTTATTTTCATGGTCGATGGTTCTTAAGAAGATATGGATTTTAGGGACGCTTCGTAAGCGATTGTTCTTAAATATAGGCCCGTACCACCAAACGACCAAGCGCTCTGCCTCGTTTTTTAGGGTGCCATCATGGAAGCTAAAGGTTCTGGATTGTTTAAGAGAAACGGTCACAAAGGCGCACTCTATGTAAACTCAACATAGAGATTGTCGCAGCAATTATTGTTTAGTCGCAACAATTGTTGGAAATGACACCAGTACACGTGATCCGTACTTTTAGTGCGCTCAGCGAAGATGGGCTGGTGTTTCGCGACCGCCATCATGTCTCAATCCCCAACCTTGAAGCGCTGGCCACGGAAGGGGAATTTGATGACTGCTACCTTACCGATAATGTCAGGCCGTTATTTGACGAGTGATGCCAGCGGCTAGCCGCACTTTGACCAGCCGCACCCGGCATAACAGGTTGGGCAGCCATCCATCATGATCAAATCACCCCGACACTCAGGGCACGTGCCTACCGTAGCGGGGCCACCGCTTGCTTCACCAGAAGACGATGCGCCGGCAGAGTCTTCAGCCGCCGGGGGCTCCTCCGGCTGCCAGGCATGTCCATGCTGCATGCGGTGCGCATAGCGTGCAACCAACGTCTCCACCGGCACTTGGTTGCCCTCCTGATCTAAAAAACCGCGCCGATAGAGAATCCGCTGAATCGACCAAGCAATCGCCGCCACTTCCGAGTCGTGAAACATAGGCTTGTTCCAGCGATTCATGCCACAGCGTACCAAGCCTTTGTCCCAGGCGACTTTGCGCAGGTCTGCCACGGCTTGAGTGACATAGCCCCCACGCGCTGCAAGCGACAGGCTGCGCATGGTCGCAGTAATCCACTGGTGCTCGCTGGAGAGCTGGCCCGAGGGAAAGAAGAACTCCACCGGACGCTCAATCACCACACGCTGGCCGCCAATCACGCCTTCCACTGGCATAAACGAGACCAGCAAGTAGACCTTCTTGCGCCCTTCAGCCCCCACATAAGAGATTTTTTCAGACACTGCTTCCAGTGTGCCTTCCGGGCGCGATGGAATGCGGACCGTTAATGGGTCTTCATCTGGTAGCTCCGGTGCAGGCGCGGGCTGCCCTTGTTGCTTAATACGGTAACCGACAATTTTCGACGTAATTTCAACCGCCATAACGTTCTCCCCAGTTCTTTAGACAGCTCATCAAGCTAAGCCTTGCTTGCGCTTACGATTACCATTTGCCGTAGGTGCCCTCTTTCAAGGCATCAAACAGGTTAGCGGCGTTATGCTCTTCACCGTCGTAAAGCACCTTCTCATCGCCGGTTAGCTCAAGGGTTTCACCATTTTCCAGCTCAAAGACGTAGGTGGTGTTTTTCAGGTCATCCTCACGTACCAATACGCCTTGGAAGGCTTCCGGGTTAAAGCGGAAGGTAGTGCAACCTTTCAAACGGCTCTCGTAGGCCTGCAGATAGAGGTCTTGGAACTGCTCAAAGGGGAACTCGGTGGGTACATTGACCGTTTTGGAAATCGCCGAGTCCACCCACTGCTGAGCTGCCGCTTGAACGGCGACGTGCTGCTCGGGAGTGACCGCGTCAGCGGTAATAAAGTAATCCGGCAGATCGCTCTCTACCGCATCGGCAGCGATAAAGTGGCGGTAGGCCGCTAGCTCAAACGACACTACCTCCACCTGCTCCTTGGTCTTTTTACCGGACTGAATGATGTTGCGGAAATAGCGATGGGAGAACGACGGCTCGATCCCGTTAGAGGCGTTGTTGCCCATGGAGAGCGAGATAGTGCCTGTGGGGGCAATCGAACTATGGTGAGTAAAGCGAGCACCGTGCTCGGCGAGCTGCGCTACCAGCTCCGGCTCAAGCTCGGCCACTTTGGCCATGTATTGGCTATAGCGGGCGTGCAGAATCCGCCCCGGCACCTTGTCGCCTACCTCGTAGCCGTCGCTGGCGAGCTGAGGGCGCTCGCGCATCATCTTGGGCGTAATGGTGTGCTCCTCTTCAAGCACTGGCGCCATGCCCTTCTCTTTAGAAAGCTCCAGCGCCTGCTTCCACCCTTCCAACGCCAAATGACGACTGACCTCTTCAGTGAACGTCAGCGACGCCTGAGAGCCGTAGGGAATTTTCAGCATGGTCAGGGTCGAACCAAGACCTAAAAAGCCCATGCCGTGGCGGCGTTTGGCTTCAATTTCGCGCTGTTGCTGGGGGAGCGGCAGGCCAGCAATTTCCACCACGTTGTCGAGCATACGGGTGAAAATCGCCACGACTTTACGGTAGCGCTCCCAATCAAACCGCGGCTCGGCGCTAAACGGCTCGATCACAAACTTGGTCAGGTTGACCGAGCCCAGCAGGCAAGCGCCCTCTGGCGGTAGTGGCTGCTCGCCGCAGGGGTTAGTGGCGCGGATATCTTCGCAGAACCAGTTGTTGTTCATGCGGTTGACTTGATCGATCAGGATAAAGCCCGGCTCGGCGTAGTCGTAGGTGGAGGACATAATCGTGTCCCACAACTCGCGAGCTTTAATCACCTCGACAACACGGCAGGCCACGCGCCCTTCGGCATCCACCGTGTAGCCCTCTTCCACCACCGGCCAGTCGCGGTAAATCACCTCTTCGACGCTCACATCCTCTTTCTCACCAGGATGCAGCGGGAAGGCCAGCGGCCAATCAGCGTTGTGCTTCACCGCTTCCATAAACTCATCGGTGATGAGTAGGCTCAGGTTAAATTGACGCAGCCGCCCTGCTTCGCGCTTGGCTTGAATAAACTCGCGCACGTCCGGGTGCCCCACATCAAAGGTACCCATCTGCGCGCCGCGACGGCCTCCGGCAGACGCCACGGTGAAGCACATCTTGTCGTAGATATCCATAAACGCCAGCGGGCCATTGGTGCCTGCTCCTGCGCCAAACACAAAGGCACCTTTATGGCGCAGGGTTGAGAAGTCGTAGCCAATACCGGCGCCCGACTTCAATGTCATACCCGCATCGACCACAGAGTCGAGGATATCGCGCATAGAGTCACGAATAGTGCGAGAAACGGTGCAATTAATCAGACTGACGGCGGGCTTGTAGGCTTCGGCTCCCGCATTAGAGAGAATTCGCCCAGCGGGAATAGCACCATTTTCCAGCGCCCAGCGAAATTTGGGTAGCCACTCATCGGCCTTTTCACCCTCTACGGCGGCTAGGGCGCGAGCCACGCGCTCAAAGGTCGCCGCGACATCTTGATCCACCGGTTGGCCATGACGATCTTTTAACCGATATTTGGCATCCCAGATTTCCCTAGATGGAGCCTGCATAGGGACTTCACTGGATGTCTTCATCGCCTTGGCTGCGGTACTCATGTTCACGAAACTCCTTCACGATGGGTAGCGATCGCGCTAAAAAACGGGCCGATTATACGCGGCATCGTAGGGGAGTATAGCCCCGAATTTCTACTATATGGGCCGTTTTTTTGATGCCAACAACACTAGATATAGAAAAATCAGCACCTTGCCCTTTTGCTTATTCCCAACACGCTATAGGCTTAAAGTTTTCGATGACGATACGACCTATGAACTTCCTGAAAACATCAACTTTCGCCGTCACCGCCATGCTGCTTGTCACAGCTCCCCTTTCATTGGCCGCTACATTTAATGTGGAAACAGTGGCTACCCATGGGCACTGGCAATCCATGGCGCTGACCCTAGGAGAAGAGCGCCACTTTCGTGCTGTAGAGACCCACAGCTACTCCGATGCCACGCTAAGCATAAATGCTACTCAAGGAGTCTGTGATTTACCGTGGCTGGAGATGCGCGTCACCCTAGCGCAGCAGCAGGGTGAGAGCCGAGCGGTGAATCTGGTACCCACTCGGCTGCGGATTGGTGACAACCCGATTGTCGATACCATGGCGGAGTTTATTACCGAGCGGGGCGATGACGGCTTTTATGCCCATTTTTATTTGAGCGATATGGAGACGCTGATCGCTGAGATGCAGTCGGGCGAGCAGCTGTTTTTAGGATTTGACCAGGGTGAGCAGGAACCGTGGTACATGACCTTTAGTTTGGAAGGTGCTGGCGATGCCATTCAACGCATGCAGTCGCTGTGTAGCGGCGCCTCTATCACAGAGGCACCTGCTCCTCCGGGTTAAGCGCACGCTCTTCCGCAACCTCTACTCGATTACGGCCGCTGTGCTTGGCTTGATACATAGCGGCATCGGCCCGGGCCATCAGCGTTTTACAGCTGTCAGTAGCGAATGATGCTTCGACACGAAGATAGCCTCGAGATATCTCTTTACCCCTTGACCTGTTGCTTCAGCAACAGCTCAACGCGTCGGTTGGCAGCTCGCCCTTCCGCAGTAGCATTACTTTCCATGGGTTGGGTGTCGGCATAGCCGACGGCCCGCATACGTGAAATGGCAATACCTTGCCGCTCTAACTGGCGTACCACTGCGATAGCTCGTCCCACTGAGAGTTCCCAGTTAGACGGAAACCGAGCGGTCGCGATCGGCACATTATCGGTGTGGCCCTCAACGGAAATTTGACCATCAAAAGCCTGTAGCACCGGAGAGAGCCGTTCTAACACAACTTGCCCCTGGGGCGTTAGTACATCGCTGCCACTGGGAAATAAAAGGCTATCGTCAATACGTAGCGTAACGCCCTCTTGCCCCTGGGAGACACTCACTCCAGGGATATCAAGCCCTGCCATTTGGGGATGTAAGCCATCGTGGCGGGGAAGTATTCCTGTGGCTAGGCTAGCCAATGGCAGTGACGTAACGGCATTCGAGGGATCCATGATACTGCTTTCACTCCCTTCGCCACCGCCGGATGGCGTAAGCGCCAACAGCAGTACAAACAGGGTAATCAGCAGCGTCAATACATCCAGGTAACTGGTCAGCCAGCTCTCGTCACTCTCCCCCACTTCGGCGGGAAGCTCCAAAGCATGCCGTGAGTCGCGGTCGAGCATGGCGCTACCCTTTTAATGCGGCACCCATATCGGGCCGAGGCTTAACGTTCGAGTCACGAATTTCGTCGTGGTAATTCGCTACGAAGGAGTTAAGCGTCTCTTCAATAAACGATGGCAGACGGCGCTTGGTAATTAGCGAAATGCCTTCCAGCACCATGTTCATAGTGATAAGGCGCTCTTCCGTACGCCGCTCTAGCTTCACGGCAATCGGTTTAAACACCAAATTGGCCAACAGGATGCCATAGAAAGTAGTCAACAGCGCCACTGCCATCCGGGGCCCAATTACTTCCAGGTCACCCGCATCCATCACTTCGAGCATGTTGACCAAGCCTACCAAAGTACCAATCATGCCAAAGGCCGGTGCATAGGTGGCCATGGTGCGGAAAATTTGGGCTTCAGCATGCTCGCGGGCTTTCAGCCGCGCAATACGCCAGCGCAGCATGTCGAAGATTTCATCCTCTTTTGTATTCGCAATGACCAGTTGAATACCGGTGCGCAAAAACGGATTACGGGTATGTTCCAGTTCTTTCTCAACCGCTCTAACATCCCCCTTAAACCAAAGGCGCGACATGGAAACCAACTCATTGATGTCATCTCGCACATAGGTGTTTTCACGGCGGAAAACTAAACCAACCAGACGCACCACACGCAGCACTTCTTTCAGCGGATAGCTGATAAACGTGGCCGCCAGCGTGCCAGTGACCACAATGGCAAGCCCCGGTAAGTTAATAAAGCTCTCGGGAGACTCTGCGGTAAAAAATAAAACGCTTACCAACAACAGCATGCTGGCAAATATACCGATCAGCGTAGATGGATTCATCAACGGCTCCTCGCCGGTTATGGTTAGTGAGTGAGAGGGTTAATTAGTCTCATGTAGGCGAGCACGCAGCCGACTCACCGCCTGGCTGTGAAGCTGTGAAACCCGTGATTCGGTGACACCGAGCACAGCGCCCACTTCTTTTAGATTCATCTCTTCTTGGTAATACAGCGCCATTAGCAGCTTCTCGCGCTCGGGCAGTGCTTCAATGGCGTCGATCAGCGTTTGCCGCTGCTGTTCATCCAATAATTGTTCAAACGGCTGTCGGTGAGTGTCGTCCCCCGCAGGCTCGCCGCCATCCGCAATGAGCTCTTCGAACGGCAATAATTTCCCGCTATTGGTATCGTTGAGCAGTTGCTGGTAATCACTTAGCGGCATCTCCAGTTCACGGGCAATCTCCCCCTCTTCCGGGGGGCGCCCCAGCTGCTGCTCTAAACGACGCACAGCATCATCTACCGCCCGTGCCGAGCGGCGTACGCTGCGGGGCAGCCAGTCACGAGTGCGCAGCTCGTCCATCATCGCGCCACGGATGCGCTGGCTTGCAAAGGTAGCAAATGTTGCTCCTTGGGCAGCATCAAAGCGCCCTAATGCCTCTAACAAGCCCACCATACCCGCCTGGATCAGATCATCCAGCTCAATACTCGCGGGCAACCTTACCTGCAGCGTTAAGGCCTGACGTCTCACCAGTGGCATGTATTGAGTTAACAGCTCACTCTGTTTGATCCTGCCTTGTGCTGTATACATCCTCGTGCCTCGCGGCTTAACAACCTTTACTGATAGTTCACGATCACTTGTAACCCCTGTACTCGCACAGGGCGTTGCCCTGGCTGCAGCGTAAACCGAAAGTACAGCGGTGCGCTCGCCAACATTCCCGATAGAGCGGTCGTGCTACCGCGCATGCCTGATAGTGCAACACAGCGTTCAGGATGACATAGCCAAGCGTTCACAGGCGTTCCCGGCGGTGATTCAAAGCGCCATTGAATTCGCGACAGCACAGCATTACGCAGTGGGACGCCCGCTGGCGGGGTTATCGCCTGGCTGCTGCTGGTACGGTCGCTCATTGCTACCATCACACTAGGCACTTGGCTGCTCCAACTGCCGGTTGCGGCCTGCGTATTCAACGCGAAAAGCCATAACCCTGCTACTAGCCCTAAACAGCCCATTTTTCTTACTGTTAACAACTTTGCAGGTTTTATCAACGCCTCAATAGCCATCTGCTTAGCGTTACTTACCCAACTCGCCAAACTCTGCATAACTCTCCCCTTGAGCGACACATGCACCCTGGCCCGCCGCTAGCGCGCCAGCAGCAGAAGCTCAATATCTAAATAACGAGCGGAAGCATTGCCCAAATTATCCAGCAACCCCCGGCGCGGCAGGTGGGGTTCATGAAGGGCTAGAAGACGCTGCGGACCACCATGCTCGCGTAATTGGCGCAACACTCGGTACATGGTGGCAAAGGCGTCAGCATCACTGTTTACCCATAGCGCCCAGCGAGTGTAACGCTCGGCTAAGTCAGTCAGCGAGGCGCTGTCAGGCATGACAATATGAATATCCCAATCCTGTGGGTCACCTGCCCATTGCCTCCCAAGGGCCGACCATTGCCCCAGCCGACCTCGCACTTTGTCCACCTGCGCTGCGCCAGCATGAGGTAAGCCTACTACCACTAACGTTTTTTTCGGTCTTGGAGGCGCCACGGTGGCAGGCTCGGCAGCAGCAGCTACCGTCGGTGCCATGGCCTCCTGGGTATACGCGGCGGCTTCCTCTTCGTTAACGGGTGCGGCAGGCACTGTCTCGTCACTTTCCACGTTATGGCCGACTTCATCAGCACCGCGCTGCTGGCGCTGTAAATCGGCCCATTTGCGCAGGCCAGCCGCCTGATCCTGGCCACTCATACCACGCCCTCACGACTGACGCTACCTAGCTGACGAATGGCATCGCGCGCCATCAGAACGTGTACTAATGCATCAAGCAGTGCCGTATCACGCCGCTTGCGCTGGGTTCCTAACAAGCGCAGCAAATCGGCTCGCAGGGCCTGAGCGTCCTCATCGTCAACGATATCTAGATGGCCAGCTACTGCAGCCGCGCCGCTGGCCATCAGCAGGCGCAGCTCGCTGCTGACATCACCCCCATCGGCCTCTTTAAGCTGCTGCCAAGCACGCTTGGTGAGCGATGCCAGTCCGTCACTCTGCAGTTGAGTGATTAAAAGCGTTAACACATCGCTGCCCAAACGTGCAGGCGTTAGCCAGTAGCGGCGCACGATTCGCTTAGTGCTTTCAGGGTCGCTTACCTCACCGACCCACGCCAATACGGGGTTACCTGATACGTCCTGCGCTTCAACATAGGCGCTGGAAAGCTGCATGCTTTGCCCGCGGAAACGGATGCCCACGCTATGGGTTAAGGTGCTTTCTTGGAACAGGGAACGCAGGGTATAGCGCTCGCCCTGGCAGTATACCCGCTGGCTCGCGGGCACCATGCTGACCCACGTCAGATGCTGAGCGTTTAGCCAAGCCAGCGCCTCAGCGTCTGGCAGGGTAGGCAGCAGATGAACCGCAACATCTCCTGCACAACGCACCAAACGTGGCTGCCAGCCCGCTAGCTGACGGTGCTGAAGGCGAGTCAGTGCCAGCCAAGCACCTTGCTCATTCAGGGCAACATCTGGCATCGACCAGTCACAACCTCGCTCGTTGCGGCGGGGCGACCAAACCACCCCTAACGCGTCACGAGTGGTGGAGGCTCCGGCTAACAGCTCATCTAGGCGCTGGTCTTGTATCACCCCCGGCAGCGCTGCGATGTCCCAGGCGGCTTCCAAGCGGTGAAAATCGACGACCCGCTGACGCAAGCGGGTTAACACCGAGGAGAGCCTGCGCCCCTGCCCTAACACATCCCGCGACCAGCGTGGCAAGCTGAGTGGGGCTGTTTCAGCACGCGCGCTACTCGAAACGTTGGCCGACAGTGCTTGATCAATCAGTGCGGGTGGTGTCGCGACCACCATATCTTCTGGCACCTGCTGGCCATAGGAGCCAAACAGCACCCTCATACCGTGGCGCATGACGATGTCTAATACCGGCGCAAGCCGCCCAGCTTCGTCTTGCTTCGTGATGATACAGTCGTCTAACTCGGCACCTGCAGCTCTCGCCGCTTGGCGGTAGCGCAATACGACTTCTTCTAGCGTTTCCGGCTGACTGGCGGCATTGAGCAGCAGCACCAGCCTGACGGTCGACTGCCCGCCCTGTAAATGCGCAATTTGCTCGATGACCCGCTGATCCCGCTGGCTCATGCCGACGGTGTCGATGATCACCCACTGCTTGCCTTGCAGCCGCCCTACCAGCTCGTCGATGGGCTGCTCGACGTCGAGGGCATACATGGGCGTATCCAGCAGCCGGGCGTAGATACGCAGCTGCTCGTGGGCACCGATCCGGAAACTGTCGGTGGTCACCAGGGCCACGGGCCGGGTACCGTGGCGCATCACAAAGCGTGCCGCAAGCTTCGCAGTAGTGGTCGTTTTACCCACCCCAGTGGGGCCAACCAATGCGACGATGCCCGTTTGATCAAAGAAGCTCTCTTCGTGCTGCAGCACGTTAAGCCGTGCCATTAACTGCTCACGCAGCCAGTTAAGCGGCGCGTCGTTAGTAGCCTCGAGCGCGCTCAACTCATCTGGCAATGCTTCCAGCACCTCTTCGCTCAGCTCTGTACTGAAGCCAACCCGGGCCATCAACTGCCGTAGGTGCTCGTAGGCGGTGTCTGCACCGCTTTGAGTCGTTGGCAACGGCTGGCGGCGGGCCAGTAGTTCGCGCATATCTTGCATTTCCCGAAGCAGACGCTCACTCATCGCCTCTAGGGGGTCTGGTTGCTTTGGCAGTGAAAAGACAGGCGCTGGCGCGGGGCTAGCCTTCGGCTCCTCCGCTGGCGTCGTCGGCGACGGGTCGAACTGGTCAACGGCGTCATCCGCCATGGCGAGAATTTCAACGCCGCCTTCGGTGCGACGGTTGGCGACAATAAGTGCATCATCACCTAACACTTCGCGCACTTGGCGCATTACGTCGCGGCTATTTGCTCCGACAAAACGTCTAACGCTCATGTTTCACCTGTTGCCAAAACGTAAAAGGCTATTACCGCTCGAAGTGTGGCCATTAGCGACCACCCACCAGCGTGGTAACGCGCAGGGTGCGGTCGTCGGGAATTTCCGCTTGAGACATCACCACTAAGTGGCGCATGCGACGGCGCAGGAAGCGCGACAACACGGCCCGTAGCGAGTGCTGAACCACCAGCACAGGCGCTTCACCACTGCCTTCATGTTTCTCTAACGCTTGCTGCGCTTGATTCATCAAGGTATCCGCCAGCCCTGGCTCCATCGCACCATTGCCGTTCATTGCTTGCAACAACACTTGCTCTAACTGCGCATCCAGCCCCATCACATGCAGCGTATCTTGGCCCGCGAACCACTGCTGGGTAATGGCCCTGCCCAGCGCAATACGCACCAGAGCCGTTAGCTCGTTGGGATCTTTCTGCTGACCCGCATGCTCTGCCAAGGTGTCCAGCACGGTACGCATATCACGAATCGAGACATCCTCATCCAGTAGGTTCTGCAAAATGCGCTGCAGCACGGTGAGGGAGATGGACTTCGGCACTACTTCTTCGACCAGCGATTTTTGATCTTCGCCCAACTTGTCCAGCAGCTTTTGAACCTCCTGGCGGCCCAGCAGTTCAGGCGAGTGGCGGTGCAGCAGATGGTTAAGGTGCGTGGCGATGACCGTACTGGCATCCACGACCGTGTACCCGTATACCTGAGCATGCTCCCGTTGGTTAGCGTCAATCCATACTGCTGGCAAGCCAAAGGCAGGGTCTTGGGTCGGTGTACCCTGAAGCTCCCCCGAGACCTGACCAGGATCAATGGCTAGCCATTTACCGGCCTGCGCCTCAGCGCGGCCAATTTCCGCTCCCTTCATGGAGAGCACATAGGTATTGGGTGGTAGTTCTAAGTTATCGCGAATGTGCACCACGGGCGGCAGGAAGCCCACTTCCTGGGCAAACTTCTTGCGTACGCTTTTAATACGGTCCAGCAGTTCACCCTTCTGCCGGGAATCCACCAAGGGGATCAAGCGATGCCCCACCTCTAAACCAAGCATGTCTACCAGTTGAACATCTTCCCAACTGGCTTCAGGTGTTTCCTGGATGGGCGGTGGTGCTGCAGAGATCTCTTCCTTAACCAAGGTCTGCTCTTTTCTACGCATTAGATACCAGGCTAGGCCGCCCAGCAGCGCCGTGAAAATAAGGAAAACGAGGTTGGGCATACCGGGAACAAGGCCTAGCAGGCCCATTACCATGGCTGCCAGAATCATCACCTGGGGGTTTACAAACAGCTGGCTGATCATCTGCTGACCAACGTCCTGCTCGGTATTTACCCGTGACACGGTCACGCCCGCCGCCGTGGAGATCACCAGCGCTGGAATCTGGGCGACGAGGCCATCACCAATCGTTAGCAGCGTATACGTGCGGGCGGCATCGGCAAACCCCAGGTCGTGTTGCATCATACCAATCAGTAGGCCGCCGATAATATTAACCACCATGATAACCAGGCCTGCCACGGCATCACCGCGGACGAATTTACTGGCACCGTCCATTGAGCCATAAAAATCCGCTTCCTGGGCAACCTCGGCACGGCGCTTTTTCGCTTCGTCCTCACCAATCAGGCCAGCGTTCAGGTCGGCATCAATCGCCATCTGCTTGCCGGGCATAGCGTCAAGCACGAAGCGGGCCCCTACCTCGGCAATACGCCCAGCCCCCTTGGTGATTACCATAAAGTTGATAATCACCAGGATGAGGAACACGACCAAGCCTACCGCGAAATTACCGCCTACCAGGAAGGTGCCGAAGGCCTCAATGACCTTGCCCGCCGCATCGCCGCCTTCGTGGCCTTCCATCAATACCACACGGGTCGAGGCGACGTTCAGCGAAAGACGCAGCAACGTGGTAAACAGCAGCACGGCCGGAAACGCGGCAAAGTCCAGCGGCTTCTCGGCGAACATGCTGACCAACAACACCATAATCGATAGCGCAATATTGAAAGTGAACAGCAGATCCAGCGCGAACGGCGGAAGGGGCAGAATCATCATGCCCAGAATCATTAAAATCAGCAGCGGACCGGCGAGCAGCTTCATGCTCACATCGTTCATCCAGTTACGCTGATTGATCAACTGGCTTAAGCCTTTCATGGTTGCGCCTCATTGCCATCGGCACGACGGCCGGGACTATCCATTTCCGGGGGTACCGGTAAATTATCGGGTGTGGGGGGCACCTCGCCTCCTTGTTGTGCAACATGTTTCAGGCGGTAGGCCCAGGCCATCACTTCGGCCACGGCAGTGTACAGTTCGGCGGGCACTTCAGCTTCTAAGTCGACATGATGATACAGGGCGCGCGCCAGAGGTGCTGCCTCCAAGCGCGGAACACCTGCTTCCTCGCCAATCTCACGGATTCGAGCGGCAACAGCATCGGCCCCTTTGGCCACCAACCGAGGAGCCCCCATACGCCCCTCCTGGTAAACCAGCGCCACTGCATAGTGGGTTGGGTTGGTAATAATGACATCAGCTTCAGGTACTTTGCTCATCATGCGCCCGCGGGCCATGGCCTGCTGCTGCTGGCGAATACGGCCCTTCACATGGGGGTCGCCCTCAGAGTCTTTATGCTCTTGCTTCACCTCTTCTTTGGTCATACGCAGCTGTTTGGCGTTATTCCACAGCTGAAATGGGACATCAATGAGAATAACCACGATCAGTGACAGGACGATGAGGCCCGCCACCAGCGCTGCCATATTCAGCGCACTGACCAGTCCCTGCTGCACGGGCTGGTCCATTAGCCCCATAAATTTGCCAATATTAAAATATAAAAAGCCAGCTGCCACACCGCCCACCAAGATGGACTTAGCAATCGCCTTAGCCAGCTCAGCAAGGGCCTGAACAGAAAATATCCTTTTTAACCCTTTCACTGGGTTTAATTTTGAAAATTTAGGCTGCAACGATTTTGAAGAGATTAACCAGCCACCTAGCAGTGCCGGTGCAACCAGTGCAATCACCGTGAGCAGTAAAAATAAGGGAAGCATAGCGATGAGGGTTCGCTGGCCAAGATCCAGCGCATTCACCAACATAGGCGTGCTTTCCATGGCATGGCGGCGCTCAAATAAAAACGCCTGCTCCATCACCATCCCAAGCTGGTCATAGAGCATTTGCCCCATACCCCACAACCCCATCACCCCACCCAGCAGCATCATGAAGGTAGTTAGTTCGCGGGATCGAGGCACCTGACCCTCTTCGCGGGCTTTATCTAATCGCCTGGGCGTGGCCTCTTCGGTTTTTTCCTGATCGCTGTCGTTATCTGCCATGCTGTTATCCGGCTGACGAGTGGCCAGTTGACCAAAATAAGGCATACCATAAACTCAGCCGCCCTAAAGGACGGCTGAACAGTCTACCTATTTTGCCAGATGCAGCGGCTTACAATGAGCTAATAACCCAGCATTAAAAGCCTAATTCGTCCAATAAGTCGTCTACCTGATCCTGGCCGGTAACGATATCAGGGGCGTTCTCTTTCACCTGCGGCCCATTAAGAAGATCTTCATTGCGGCGAGCTTTCTCATTTTTCCACTGATCTTCGGCCTTGCGCTGCATCGTTTCACGAGCTTCAACACCGGGAACATTGTCGATGAGTACCTGTACCAGCTGATGCTCGATCTCACGGATCACATCCATCATTTTCTTGATGACTTGACCGGTAAGATCCTGGAAATCCTGTGCCATCATAATGTCCATCAGCTCCTTGTTGGTCGCTGAGGTAATTTCTGGCACGTCGCTCAGGTAGGTGCGCGTCTCTTTTACCAACACCTTTGCGTCGTCTAGCTCTTTTGGTGCTTCGAACCACTCGGCCCAACGCTTGTCGAGTGCTTCCGCACGCTCAGAGAGCTGATCTTGCAGCGGCTGCGCACGATCAATGGCGTTCAACGCCCTGTCTGCAGCCTGCTCGGTCATCGTCGCCACGTAGTGCAGCCGGTCACGGGCGTCGGGGATCGCTTCAGCGGCCTTTTCAATCTCTTTGTCTAAGCCCAACTCGCGCATATTGTCACGCAGCATGCGGGTAAGCTTACCAATACGAAAGATAAGGTCTTCTGCGGCTTCTTCAGACAGTTGGGCAGAACCACCCTGCTCATTCTGACTCATTGTGTTGTCTCCTCGTTAACCGAGCGCCTTGGCTCAGCCGCGTCATTTACCCATTTTCTCGAAGATTTTATTCAGCTTCTCTTCTAGGGTCGCGGCAGTGAACGGTTTGACGACATAACCATTGGCACCCGCTTGTGCGGCAGCAATAATATTCTCTTTCTTTGCTTCGGCCGTTACCATCAGTACTGGCAAGTCTTTTAGCGCATTGTCCTGGCGAATCTCTTTCAGCATTTCCAGGCCATCTAGGTTGGGCATGTTCCAGTCGGAAACCACAAACTCAAAATTGCCCGCGCGCAATTTATTAAGCGCATCTTGACCATCTTCGGCTTCTTCAACATTAGTGAAGCCCAGCTCTTTCAGCAGGCTACGTACGATCCGGCGCATAGTGGGAAAATCGTCTACTACCAAGAAACTCATGTTCTTATCAGCCATTGGTCATCCTCTCAATAACGACATCTATAGGGTGACTGGGAATTCAGTCAGGGTTAAAATTCTTCCCACTCTTCGTGGTGCTGCTGGGCAGTTGCTCGACGATTCGGCGGTAAAGCCGTTGACTGAGCAGCAGACGCCTTAGGAACCGACGTGTGCGATGCTGATACACGCGTAGGTAACGCATGTGATGCCTGCTGAGCACTTAGCACCTGAAAGACCGCGACCGCCTCTTCTAAGCGATTTGCTTGCTCTTCTAGTGAAGCGGCCGCTGCGGTTGCCTGCTGGACTAACGCGGCATTTTGCTGAGTCACCTGGTCCATTTGCCCCACTGCCTGACTCACCTGCTCAATACCGTCGCTCTGCTCTTGGGACGCCGCTGAAATCTCATCCATGATATCTGTAACCCGGCGCACCGCGGTGACGACTTCCGTCATTGTCTGGCCCGCCTTTTCTACCAGAGATGAACCCTGGTTGATCTGACTAACAGACGCCTCAATCAGCGTTTTAATCTCTTTTGCCGCATCCGCACTGCGGCTAGCGAGGTTACGCACTTCCCCGGCCACCACCGCAAACCCGCGCCCTTGCTCGCCAGCCCGCGCTGCCTCAACCGAAGCATTCAGTGCCAGAATATTGGTCTGAAACGCGATGGAATCGATCACATTAGTGATATCTGCCACTTTTTGAGAGCTGGTGGAGATACCGTGCATGGTTTGCACCACTTGTTCAACGACTTGACCACCCTGCTCTGCTGTGGTGGAAGCATCAGCGGCTAGCGTACTGGCCTGTCGAGCGTTGTCAGCATTCTGTTTCACGGTGGCTGTCATCTGCTCCATACTGGCCGCCGTTTGCTCAATGGACGCTGCCTGCTGCTCAGTACGCGATGAAAGATCAGCGTTGCCGCTGGCGATTTCTCGGGTGCCGTGGTGAATCTCTCGACTCCCCTCGCGCACCCGTGCCACCGTTGCGCTAAGGTTTTGCTGCATGGTGGCCATAGCCGAAAATAAACGGCCAATTTCGTTTTTACCGGCCTCTGGCAGCGGCTGCGTTAAGTCTGCCTCGGCAATGCGATCAAGCCGCTGAACGGCATTGTTAAGTGGCGCAATGACTGTGCGGCGTAAACCGATATAAATGGCCAGCGTCACTATCAGCGCAAGGCCTACCGCTAGCGCGTTGATTAAGGTAAACAGCTCTCCCTGAGACTCAGCATCCACACGGATTGTATCAACACGCCCAAAACCATAATCGACGAAGGCATCAATACTTTCGGAGAGTGCGTTTAGTGGCTCGGCCAGTTCGCCTCGTAGCTGGTTAAACGTATTGATATCCATGAACTCAAAGCTAGCGTGTTGCTGCTTTACCAGATCAAGCACAGCGCGGAAGTTTTCATCGACAGCGCTTCCCAAAACTTCATCCCGTGCTGTACGCGGCGCGGCCTGATACTTCTCAAAGCGACGCTCGGCCCGTTCGATACGATTTGCCGCCACCTCTACCTGCTCATTAGATTGGCGAGTCTGCCCCACCATCAGTAAATTAGAGGCAGTCTCCATGGCTAGCATGGCTTGGTTGAGTAGAGAGTCGGCGCGGTTCAGCTCGTTAAGCTGTTCATTTCCAATAAGATTCAGCGTCGCTAAGTTACTCTGAGCATTACGGTCAGCCACGACGCCAAGCCCACCCACAACCAACATCAGCGTGACGAGGCAGGTTAGCGCCGTTACCACGGTCGAATGAATACTTAAATTGCGCAGTAAACGCGTCATTGTTATGGCTCCCCTTATTAATGCATGAACCAAGAAGGGTTTGACATTTCTTGGTACTTAAACGCGCTGCGCGCGCCCTGAAGCAGCAACCAGCGCCATAAGACGCGACGGTATATCGTCGAGTGCAACGACCTCGACTGCTCCCCCAACGGCAATCGCCTCTCGCGGCATACCAAAAACCACACAGGTCTCTTCATTTTGTGCGATCGTCGGCGCACCTGCTTGACGCATTTCTAATAGGCCTGCCGCGCCATCTTTCCCCATACCGGTCAGAATGACGCCGATGGCGTTTTTGCCAGCATGCTTAGAAGCAGAGTGAAACAACACATCTACCGAGGGGCGATGGCGGTTAACCGGCGGTCCATCATTTAGGCGGGCTACGTAGTTGGCGCCACTGCGGGCAAGCTCTAAGTGCTGGTCGCCAGGGGCAATATAGGCATGGCCTGGCAGAACCCGCTCACCGTCCGTGGCTTCCTTCACGGTAATACTACACAGTCGATCCAGGCGTTCTGCAAAAGAGCGCGTGAAGCCACCGGGCATATGCTGGGTAATTAAAATGGCAGGCGCATTGGCAGGTAAAGGTTCTAATACGGCACGGATTGCTTCAGTGCCGCCAGTAGAAGCACCAATAATAATGAGCTTCTCGCTGGATATCATGGGTGCTTTAAGCCGAGTGGGCGGCGGCGTGTTTTTATGGCGTGCCTGACGCGGACGCGAACGAGCTGCAGCACGCAATTTTTCAGCAATTTCGTTAGCATACTCCATCATACCGCTGCGAATACCCAGGCTTGGCTTCGCTACAAAATCCAGCGCACCGAGCTCCAGGGCGCGCAGGGTAATTTCAGAGCCGCTTTGGGTTAGCGACGACACCATCAGCACCGGCATAGGGCGCAATCGCATCAGCCGCTCAAGAAAATCGAGGCCGTCCATCCTCGGCATCTCGACATCAAGCGTCAGTACATCTGGGTTATGCTGCTTGATCAGATCTCGGGCAGCAATGGGGTCAGGCGCAACGGCGACAACTTCCATGTCTGGCTGTGAGTTAATGATTTCGGTCAGCAAATCACGAATCAGCGCCGAGTCATCGACGCACAACACTTTGATCTTGGCAGCGCTCAAAGCACGCCTCCTCTTACGGTATCCACCGCGGCATCACTCCCTGCTGGCAAACGCCCTCGCCGGAGCTTAGCTCACGTCTATTGTTCACTTATTCGCGAGGGTATAAACCGTTTGCCCGCGCAACTTAAACGCATCGCTGATATACGAGAAGTTTTCGGAGTGTCCCGCAAATAGCAGACCATCCTGTTTCATCAGCGGCGCAAACCGCTTCAAAATCTTAGCTTGCGTCTCTTTGTCGAAATAAATCATGACATTACGACAAAATATTGCATCAAAAGGGCCTTTGATAGGCCACTGAGGGGCCAGCAAGTTCAGTGGCATAAACTCAACAAGTGCCGAGACTTCTGGGCGCACGCGGGCAAGCCCGATGTGATTGCCGGTACCTTTTTGAAAGAACCGCTTCACTCGCGCTTCGTCCAGTTTGCGCACTTGCTCCTGGGGATAAATCCCCTTACGTGCTTTCGCCAGTGCATCGGTATCAATGTCGGTAGCAATCACTTTGGCTTGGGAGGCTTTCGCGCCAAGTGTCTCTAGCAGCGTCATGGCAATCGAGTAGGGCTCTTCCCCTGTCGAAGCGGCTGAACACCAGATCGTTACCGGATCTTGCTTATGCCTAATATGTTCCGCCAATAATGGGAAGTGATGCGATTCACGAAAGAAAGCAGTTAGATTGGTAGTCAAGGCGTTGGTAAACGCCTCCCACTCTTTCGCGTCGGGTTGACGCTCCAGCCGCGACAGGTAGTCAGTAAAGCGCGTCATGCCATGATGGCGCAGCCGCTTAGCTAAGCGGCTATAGACCATTTCGCGCTTATGCTCAGCTAATACAATACCAGCGCGCTGGTAAATCAGCTCTCGAATGCGCGCAAAATCAGCATCGGTCAGCACCAGATCGCGTTCGATCTGTCCACTGGACGCCCATTGGCCTGCGTCGCTACCCCGTTCGCGTTGGTCTGTCAAAACTCTTCCCACTCCTCTACAGAGGCCATTTGCCGTTTCTTAGTCGGCACAGGCGATGTGGCACTGCTGTTATGTGCAGACCCCGCTGGCAACACGTTTGCCTTTGGAGTTGCGGTCACAGGCGGCTGCAAGCCAGTGGCCGCTAGCGGGCTTTGGTTAAGTCGAAACGCTTCAACGGAAAGCGACAACAGTCCTGCTTGTTGCTCTAGGGCAACAGCTGCCCGTGCAGTTTCTTGAACGCGCAGAGCATTTTGCTGTGTTGCTTGATCCATTTCCGCAACGGCTTGGTTGACTTCCGTAATACCGCTGCTTTGTTCCGCAGAAGCCGCCGAGATGTCGTGCATAATATGAGTAACGCTGCGTGCGGCTTCGGCAACCTCACTAATCGCTGCCTCAGCTTTTTCGACTAAGCCAGCGCCTACGCTCACTTCCTGGCTCGAATCGTCAATAAGTGTGCGAATTTCCTGCGCTGCTCCAGCACTACGCCCAGCAAGCTTACGCACCTCTTCGGCCACCACAGCGAAGCCACGACCATGCTCTCCCGCCCTGGCGGCTTCCACCGAGGCATTCAGAGCCAAGATATTGGTCTGAAACGCAATCGAATCGATGACGTTGATAATGTCGGTCATTTTCTGCGAGCTTTGTGTTATCCGCTGCATATTAGCGACCAGTTGTGTCATCAATTCCCCGGTTTGTGTAACCCTTGTTGCATTATTATCGGCCAGTCGACGCGCTTCTTGAGCGTTATCACTGTTCTGTCTAACTGTAGTAGTCATTTCTTCCATACTGGAGGCCGTTTGCTGAAGCGAAGCTGCCTGCTGTTCAGTTCGCGTGGAGAGCGCTTCGTTGCCACTGGCAATGTCTTTAGCTGCTGGGGTGACTACGTCAATGCCACTTTTTACATCACTAATGATGTTGCTCAGGCTTTTACGCATGGTGTTGAGAGAGTCCATCAACTGACCAATTTCATCACGGCGTTTGGGCGGTACATGTGCCGCTAAATTGCCGCCTGCGATTTGCAACGTAAAACGTGACGCGCGCTTCAGTGGCGTAATAATAGAGCGCAGCGTTAGGACACTAATCAGTACCAGTAACAATAGTCCTGCGCCTAATACACCAGCTTGTACGCTAAGCATGGCGGTTTGACCACGCTCGGCCTCTGCTGCCATTGCCTCCGCAGCTTCCTGCTTTTGAGCGATCAGTTGATTGACCATAGCGGATAGCTCCCGCCCCTCCTCGTTCATCACACTGATAACAGCATCCAGGCCGGTGAACGCTTGGTAAGTCTCTTCAGCCTGTAGCACGCTAGCCGCTTGGTTCATGCCTTCAGACAAAAAAGCTTGTAGCCGCTCGTTGAACGAAGTGGCCAACGGCGTCGTATTCACATCGCGACTGAAGTATGCCTGCCAGATATCAACGATTTGTGTAGCACTTCCCTCTATCGCCTCCCCCATCTCGAAACGCTGGTTAATCAGCTCCATGCGCTCAGGCTCAATCAGCGCCTGACGTGTTTGCGCAATCGTTTGATCAATTTGCTGAAGGCGAATAACATCCCTTAAGCCATCGTTATTTAGCTCACCCAATCGTTCGCCTGCCACATTAAGGCCATAAAGCCCCACGCCACCGCTCGCTACTAGCAGGGCCCCTGCCACGACCACCATGCCAACTAATTTGGCACGTATTGTGTCGAGACGAATGCGCTTAATGCGCTGTAACAAGCCCTTTTGGCGCACGCGCCCTTTATCCAAGTAGAGGCGCTTATTGCGCCCTTCTCGTATCTCTGCATAACGCTGTTCAGCCTGAGCAATCGCCTTGCGGGTCGCTTGCACCCGCACAGAGGTGTAACCAATTACTTGGTCGTTCTCTACAATCGGTGTGACGCTGGCGTCTACCCAGTAGTGGTCTCCATTCTTACAGCGATTTTTCACCAGCCCTCGCCATGTCTCCCCCGCCTGAACGGTTTTCCAGAGGTTCTCAAACGCAGGCGACGGCATGTCTGGATGACGTATTAGGTTATGAGGCGCTCCTATCAGCTCTTCATGCTGATAGCCGCTAATCTCGATAAATGCTGGATTTGCGTAGGTTATACGCCCTTTTAGATCAGTACGCGAAACGAGAAAATCGTCTTGTTTAAGCTCAACTTCCCGTTGAGTCACTGGCTGGTTATTACGCATCATGCTGCCTCATTGTTTATGTTATTGTTTATGTTTTAACGCGGTAATAGCTTGGTTCATTCCATGGCCAGAGCAGAGAGCGCTGAGTTAGAACTCTTCCCACTCTTCGGTCAGCGCTTGTGTTTTAGTGGCCGGTAGGCGCTGCGTTGTCGTTGGCGAGTGCGAAGGGGCGCTGATGACACGTTTTTGTGTGTCGGGCTGCCCACCACCTGCTACACGGAACCGTTCCACGGCTTCACGCAGGCGTGCTGCCTCGCTCTCTAGCTCATTGGCGCTCCGCGCGGCTTGCTGCACCAGCTGAGCATTCTGCTGAACGACTTGATCCATTTGCGCAACCGCTTGGTTAACTTGGCCAATACCGTTGCTCTGCTCTTCTGAAGCGGAGGCAATCTCATCCATGATGTCGCTAACGCGCTGTACCGCCGCGACGAGATCCTGCATGGTTTGGCCCGCCTGATTCACGCGATGTGTGCCAGCGTCTACTTTACCGAGCGACGCATCAATCAGCGTACGAATCTCTTTGGCAGCATTGGCACTGCGGCTGGCAAGGCTGCGAACTTCTTGTGCTACCACGGCAAAGCCCTTGCCATGCTCGCCCGCACGCGCCGCCTCTACAGAAGCGTTAAGCGCTAAGATATTGGTTTGGAAAGCGATATTGTCGATCAGGGTGATAATGTCAGCGACTTGATGAGAACTGGCGCTAATCTCCTGCATGGTCTCAACAATGTTACTGACTTCTTCCCCACTGCGACGCGCCGTGAGCGTCGCGTCTCCTGCCAACTGGCTTGCCTGCCGAGCATTGTCGGCATTGTGGCTAACGGTCGACGCGAGTTGCTCCATGCTCGATGCCGTCTCTTCTAGCGATGAAGCCTGCTGTTCTGTGCGAGAGGAGAGGTCGTTGTTGCCGCTGGCAATGTGCTGGGAGCGCTCAAAAATCGTGGTGCCGCTACGCCTGACCACGCCAACAGTTTCCGACAAGGAACCTTGCATATGGGCCATCGCGCTATAGAGCTTGCCGATCTCATTGTTGCCAGGTGACTGGATCTGCTGACTGAGGTCACCCTGCGCCATGCGCTCAAAATAGCCGACCAGCCGATCCAGCGGGCGCAGTACGTTGGCACTGACGCCCCATACCACTACCACTACCGTTAAAACGGTCATGGCCACAACGCCGATCAATACCCAGCGGATGCGGGTGGCAAAGGAAGTAAAGGCCAACTGCTGGACTTGTGGGTCGCTGGCACTTTGTACAATGGTCGCCCCGTGATGCAGCGCATAAAGACCGATACCACAGGCAATGAGCACCAGCAGCGAGAAGGTGGCCAATACTAGCCCCCAACTCAGACGGACGGTCATATTACTCATCAGTTGACGTACTAGCTGTGTCACACGCATTTCTCCAAACACAACCGTACTAGCCAGCGCCATCCATCGCGCCAGAGTGGGTTGTTTTTTGGCTCAAGATGGGCACGTCTCCCTGTGCCCCGTGGCAGGTCGTTAGCGGTTACTGGTGCTATCTACCAGCGCCATCTCTTCGCTCGTCAGCAGCTTATCGATATCGACCAGCACCAGCATTCGGTCATCCAGGCTACCGAGGCCACTTAGGAAATCAGAGGAGAGCGTTACGCCAAACTCTGGCGCAGGCTTGATTTGATCCGGCGTCAAGGTCATTACGTCAGAAACGCCATCTACCACGATACCTACGATACGATCTGCCACGTTGACGACGATCACCACAGTTTGGCCACCGTACTCAACGTTATCCAGGTGAAACTTAATGCGCAGATCCACAATCGGCACAATCACGCCACGCAGGTTCGTTACTCCCTTAATGAAGTCGGGTGCATTCGCAATACGTGTGACGTTTTCGTAACCACGAATTTCCTGAACCTTTAAGATATCAATGGCGTACTCTTCATCACCTAAAGAGAACACCAGGAACTCGCGATTTTCCGCTTCTGCTGCGGCTAGCACCGCCTCATTAGATGCTTGACTCATGACGGCTCAGCCTCCTTGTAATAAGAGAGATATGGTTGGTTAGCGGCTTTTCCTGCTTCTTTTTTGGCACGGCTTAAGCGATGCAAGCCTGTGATATCCAGAATTAACGCAACACTGCCATCTCCCAAGATGGTAGCGGCCGATACCCCGGGCACTTTGCGGTAATTATCTTCGAGGTTTTTAACCACGACCTGTTGCTGGCCAATCAATTCATCGACCAGCATGGCATAGCGACGCCCTTCGCCCTGCACAATTACAGCGATGCTCTTAGTGGGGTCCGTAATGGCGTTCTCCACATCGAGCACTTCATGAATGGCTATTACGGGCAGGTACTCATCGCGTACTTTTAGTACCACGTCGTCCCCTGCCATGGCATACATATCGCCTTTGGCGGGCTGCAGTGACTCAAGTACGGTAGACAGGGGCAGAATAAAGGTTTCCTTTCCGACTTTAATCGACATACCGTCGAGAATTGCCAGAGTTAGCGGCAGCACGATACGTGTATTAGTGCCTTCACCTTTTTTCGACTGGATCTCAACCCGGCCGCCCATGCCTTGAATATTCCGTTTGACAACATCCATGCCCACGCCACGTCCAGAGACATCGGTAACCTCTTTAGCAGTCGAGAAACCGGGGGCAAAAATCAGCTGAAAAACATCTTCATCCGACATGGTATCGGAGACGTTAAGACCATTCTCACGGGCTTTCGCTAGCAGGCGTTCACGATCCATTCCGGCGCCGTCATCACGCACTTCAATCAAAATATTGCCACCTTGATGCCGGGCAGACAGAACTAACTTACCCGTACGCGGCTTGCCCAGGGCTTCACGCTCGTCGGGCATTTCAACACCGTGGTCCAGACTATTACGCACCAAGTGCGTTAGCGGGTCGGTGATACGCTCGACCAAGCTTTTATCAAGCTCTGTGGATTTACCTTCGGTGATCAGTTCAATCTCTTTGCCTAGTTTGCCAGCGGTATCACGCACTACACGCGGAAAACGGCTAAATACGAACTCCATGGGGATCATGCGAATCGACATGACCGCTTCCTGAAGATCGCGGGCATTACGCTGCAATAGGCTCATGCCATTCTGTAGCGAACTGTTGCCGACCGACTGGTCACCAAGATCACTCACTGTTTGGTCCAGCATCGACTGAGTGATGATCAGCTCGCCCACCAAGTTAATAATCTGGTCGACCTTATCCACGGACACCCGAATAGAGGAGGACTCTGCTGCTGCCTTTTTCGGAGCCGCTTTACCTGGTTTACTGCTAGCAGGCGACTTGCTGGCGTGTGCTTTTTCGGCCACTGGCGCGGCTGGCTTCTCTTCTGACGCAGAGGGCTCAGCCGGTGTGCTGGGTACAGGTGTTGCGGGCTCTGCTGCCGAAGCAGCCTCCTCCACAGCTACCGTGGTGATTTCAATTTGTTCTGGCTCAATAATGAAGCACATTACGGCTTCAATATCATCGGCGCTGACGCCCCCTTTTAGGGTGACCTCATAGCGCTTTTCATCCCCCGACTGGGATTGAATATCGCCTAGCTGCTCTAACTCTTCTACCAGCAGCCCACGATCTTTATCGCCCACATTGAGAAGCACCACTTTGAGGGTGTGCTCGCTGGAGCTAGCGGCTGCCGATGCTTCTTTGTCGTCCTCTGCAGGCGCTGATTTTTGAGGGGCCGGTGCCTCCGCAGGGGCATCAAGTGTTTTGCCAATCTCTTCGAGGGCAATTTGCTGCAGCGTTTGGCAGATACGCTCATACGCTTCTTGATTGGGTTCTTCCTCGTTGCGATAGGCATCGAGTTGCTCGTGCATGATGTCTTTGGCCTCTAAAAAGGTATCCACGAGGTCAGCACGCAGGGTGAGTTCCCCTTTGCGCGCGTGATCCAGCAGGTTTTCGAAAATATGCGTGGTTTTTTGTAGCACGCTAAAACCGAAGGTTCCTGCGCCACCTTTGATAGAGTGGGCTGCGCGGAAGATAGCGTTCAACTGCTCGCTATCCGGATCATCGACATCCAGTTCCAATAAGTGCTGCTCCATATCAGCGAGCAGCTCTTCAGCCTCTTCAAAAAAGGTGTCAAAAAAATCCGCTATATCCATGCACCGCTCCACGTGAACGTCATATTTTTTGTGACAAGCCGCGCTTACTGGTCGTCGTTGGCTTGTGGGGTGTTTTGTGGCACTAGCTCTTTCGGCACCTCTTCCTCAGAAAACTGAGCATCAGGCGCTAGAACACCAGGGTTACGAATGGCTTCGGCAATTTCAGGTAACAACACAACCAACTCAATACGCCGATTGATCGGATCGGTTGGCGCAGTGTCAGCCAACAACACACGATCAGCAAAGCCCGATACGCGCAACAATTGATCTGGATCAAGCCCGCCGGCAACAAGCTCTCGGCGCGAGGCGTTCGCTCGATCATTTGAGAGCTCCCAGTTGCTGTAGCCACGATATCCTCCAGCATACGGCACACTATCAGTATGCCCACTAATACTTAAATCGTTAGGCAACTCATTGAGAAGAGGAGCTATGGTGCGTAGCAAACTACGCATATAGGGAGCGACCTGATCACTACCAAGCTCAAACATGGGTCGCTGTTCGGTATCCAAGAGTTGGATCCGTAACCCTTCACGGGTTAGATCAAAACGCATTTGGTTGCGCAGCTCACGCAGCTCCGGGTCACGCTCAATCACACGTTCAATGCGCTCCTGCAAATCATTAAAGAAGCGCCGCTCTTGAGCACTAGGGCGTGTATGCTGCATTACATCAATACGAGCGCGTTCACCATCACTATGAGTAGGATCAGGGCCACCACCAGGAATCACGCTGGTACTACCTGACATGTCGCCGCCTGTAATTGCAGTAACCAGGGGCGTACTGAAATACTCCGCCACACCTCGGCGGGTCTCTTCGCTGGAGACACTCAAAATCCACATCACTAGGAATAGCGCCATCAACGCGGTCATAAAATCCGCTAGGGCAATCTTCCAAGCTCCCCCGTGGTGAGCATGGACGACTTTTTTACGCCGAATAATGATCGGACGCTTATCCCCACCCTTACTCATGCACTACCGCCTTTTTTGGCGTCACGAACGTACTCTTCAAGCTCAGTGAAACTGGGACGCTCTGCGGTATGCAGTGCCTTGCGACCAAACTCAACAGCTAATTGAGGCGCATAACCGTGCAAGCTTGCTAGTAAGGTGACGCGGATACACTGCAACATTTTTTCTGCTTCTTTTGCTTGTCGCTCGGCGTAGCTGGCCACTGGACTTATAAACCCGTACCCCAACAAAATGCCTAAAAAGGTACCTACTAGCGCTAGCGCAATCATTTCACCCATCTGAGCGGGTGTGGCATCAGCGTAGGTCAAAGCCTTAATTACCCCCATAACAGCAGCAACGATACCGAATGCAGGCATCGCATCCCCCACTTTAGAGATCGCATCAACTGGAATATGAGCTTCCTGTTCGAATGCCTCGATTTCATGCAGCATAAGCTCATCAATTTCCATTGGCTCCATGCCGCCACTGACCATGAGGCGCAAATAGTCAGTTAAGAAATCCATGATGTGTGGGTCCGCCAGCACGGCTGGGTGCTCTTGAAATAAAGGACTCTCTTGAGGGTTATCGATATCGCGCTCAATCCCTAGCATGCCCTCACGGCGCACCTTGGAAAGAATCTTGTACTGCAATGCCATTAGCTCCATGTACAGCGCTTTATTATATTTTTTGGTTCGCTTGAGCTTGGGCAGTATCTTAAAAGTAGCTTTAATGGCTTTGCCATTATTGGCAGCAATAAAAGCACCGACCCCTGCGCCGCCAATCATGAGCAACTCCGTCGGCTGATACAGCGGCCCCAAGCTACCACCTGCTAACACATACCCGCCAAATACAGATAGCAGTACGACGACATAACCTAAGGGAATCAGCACAAGCAGTGTCCTTGCGATATCAGTTTTTTATCGACGAAGCCACACCCATTTCTTCACCAAGAAGGCATGAGCAGCTCCACCCCAAGTGCAACTTAGCAATATCATACTAAGGCGCATGCAATGTTTAATGAGAAATTACCAGCGTCTTTTACCGCTATCTAAACGTTAAAGAGGTAGTGTATTCGTTCTATACCCTGCTGCTAGTAACGTGACAATTTTATACGTTCAACGCTGTGCTTTACGGGTTTTCCCTGCACGCGAAGGCGGCTGACAAATACCACACACATAATCATGTGTCGGACTATGAGCATGGGCAACAAAGCGACCTTCACATCTTGTACAAGTCGTTAGCTGCAACAAATCACTTTCAAAAAAGCGCACCAACGTCCAAGCACGAGTAAGCCCCAGCACCGGCTCCACGCCTTCCAGTGAAATCTGCTCCTCGTACAGTCGATAAGCCTTAACGAAGGCGTCGATGCGCTCGCAGCCAGCGCCTTTCAGCAGCCCGACATAAATGTTGTAGAAGAACGAGGAGTGCACGTTGGGCAGCCAAGTGACGAACCAATCCGCAGAGAATGGCAACATCCCTTTCGGTGGAGACATGCCACGCACTTCCTTGTAGAGCTTAATCAACCGGGTACGGCTAAGCTCTGTTTCTGTCTCCAGCACCTGTAGCCGTGCACCCAACTCAATCAGCTCAATGGCCAACTGCACTTGGTGCATTTCATCAACCAAGCTCTTCTGGCTCACTCCGACTCTCCCGACGACAAAGACTCCAAGGGCTCACAAGCCGAAAGCAGTGATGCATGTAACCCAGATAACCCTTGATCTCTGGGGTTTTCTAAAATTTCGCGCAAACGTCGCCCACTCGAATGGCTAAATCGGCAGACTAACTGGTTGCTGCGCGCCAGCTTAGTGAGTTGCCAGGCATTCAGTGATACCAATAAATCGGCAAGTTCACTGTCTATTTTCAGGCGAAACATAGCTGCTTCGCGATCCTCGCTCAGCAAACGCTGCGCAAGAAGCAAGTACGCTAAGTTAATTTCTTGAATTTCATCGAGAAAGCTTGTTTGACTCATGGTGTCCCATCGAACGACACAGGCGCGACATTGTGACCGTTATACTGGCGCCATTGATGACTTTTTTCTTTACCCAGCACCATGGTTGCATACGACGCCTGTATTGGCTACTTGAGCGTTTCACGATGACTTATCCCATTCTCAGATAGCTCAAACACCCAAACAAGCAGCTCAGCGACCACTTGATATAGGCTCGCCGGGATCTCGGCATCCAAATCTAACTGCATGAGCAGCGCCACAAGCTCTGGTGCATCGTGAACATAAATACCCTGGCGCTGGGCTTCGGCCATAATTCGCTCAGCCAGCTCACCATACCCTTTGGCTACTACACGTGGAGCCTGCTCCCCTTCTTGATACGCAAGTGCAACCGCTTGCCGTCGCCGATCACCCGATGTCATCATGATGGCGCTCCAATGTTACATACCTAGCCTTGATCTGAACTTTATGAAAATCAAGGGCGTTTAAACGCTGCTCCAATGAGCTAACCCCTTCCTCAAGACGCTGATGCGTGCCAGCATTATCAGTGGTCAAATCAATACTCAGCGTCTTTTGATGAAGCCATAGTGCAACGCTGAAGCTACCTAAGTTAGGCACATCAAGCTGCATTTCGGAGCGCCAGCTCTCCTCCGCACCCTCCTCTTCCGATGAACCTCCTTGCCCCCCTTCACGCCCAGGCAGGTTGATCACTAACGCCATAAAAATCCCAGCCCACACATCACCTTCCCAGCGGAGCGTTGGCATCACCAACATCTCCAACTGCTGACGCACCAACCCCTGTAAGCTCTCATGAACGACCTCTCGTGAGCCACGGCTAAGCGCTTCCGGCTCGCTGGCAGTCGGCAATGTCAACGAGGCTGGATTAATCTCTCGACGCTCCGCAGCAGCTGGCGTCGGCGAAGTCGAGGCCGGGAGCATGACAACAGGGCGCTCTAAGAGCAGTTTATTATCGCCATTCATAGGCACTAGGGGCGTATTAGGCAAAATACCGGGGGTGGCGCTTGAGCGTAAAGCGGCTATTGAGGGGGTTGTGGCTAATACCGCAGAAGCAAAATTTGGTAAAAAAGGAGCAGCCGGGCGAGGCCCAGGTTGCATTTGTGGTTCACGCAGTAGTTGCTGGAGTGGAGTTTCACCTTGAAACCAACGCTTCAGGTGGGACTCATAAAATAATCCACTATCGCGGATGCTTGCTTCTAAACGACTTGCCAGCACTTGCGCCGATGGTGCGTCTTGAGCCGACATCAGCGGGGCCTGGGGCTTCATTACCGCTGGAGGTGCCGGGAAACGCAGTAATACATCCGCAATCGTGCGAGCAGCAGGGCTGAAGTGTGTCTGTGTTGAGGTGGGTGCGCCATCACCAGTGGGAGGACTTCCAGGCTGAGACTGACGCGCCCCCTCAGACGCACCTGGCAACCGCTTTAGGTCACCAAGCAGGGGAGCAAGCGGACGGCCATCCAACCCTGCATCGCCTTGCAAGGCACGTGGCCCCTCCCCCGGTAAAACTGGCTGTACTGGCGCATTTAATACACGCTGAGAGGACACCTCTCCCTGGCGCCCAAGCACTTGATGTAAGAGGGTATCAATAAGCGGCGTAATGCCACTCACGATGCCCCCTTATTCTGAGAAGCATCGACATCAAAGGCGCTATAAGCTCCCTGCTGGGGAGCATAAGCTCGGTGCAGGTCCCGCTGGCGCTGGGTGACGCCAATCAGCCTGCCAAGCTCATCGCGTCGTGCCACCAGGCGGCGACGAATCTCCACATCATGCTCTAAGATATGTTCTATTAACTCTGTTTTACGCTGCTTACCTGCAGCGTCAAGCATGACGTGTGCATCCAGCTCACGGAGCTCTTCTACGAGCATCACATAATTACTGCGTTGCTCGATCAACTCGGCCCACTGTTCAGCATCTGCAAGCTCATGCATGTCATTCACACGCACCAACAGCTTTTCGTATGCATCGAGCAGCGTTTGCTGAGAAATATCACGAACTGCTTCGGGAGCTGCCATGCCTGCCTCACGCACTCTGCTGTTGACCGATTTCACGCCATGCTGAGGCGATATCCTCAAGTAACCGCTCAGCTTGGTTGAGGCTCTCTTCGTCGTTTCGCAAGTTAGCTGTTAATAGCAAGCGGGCGATATAATCGTAAAGTGAGGCGAGCCTCTCTGCAATGACACCCCCTTGCTCTTGATCAAGGGCGGCCGCTAAACCGTTATTAACAATATCCAACGCTTTGGAAATTGACTTGCCTTTTTCAGCTCGGTTGCCAGCTTGCATGTGGATTCGCGCTGCGCGGATTGCCGCCTGAGCGCCATCAAATAGCATCACGATCAGTTGGTGAGGATCAGCTGACATGACACCACTTTCAACACCGACACGGGCATAAGCATTAGCGCCTCGTCCGTTAGCGGCGCCACCGCGAGTGTAGGTCATTAGTGGGCACTCCTTTATAGGGTGTAACAACAGCTAGGGCAAAAAGCCAGTCGTGCTGTTCATCATTCAAGGTTGAGCATATATGCTCAGCTATTAAATATATCGGCGAAGCCACAGCAGACTTTAATGCCTGATTACTTTTTAATTTAGCTGCTTGCCTGAATTCGGCGTCCTATGTAGAAACCGCCACTTCTCTGACAGGCTTGCCTAGTCGCTCAAAAACATCGCCACGCAAAACACTCCCTAAATTATCGCGCATTGGCGGCTCAGCTGCTTGGGCCAGCACCACCTCTGCTGGCGCCCCACTATCATCAAGGCGCAAAATCCAGGCAAGCTGATCACTAGAGAAAAGCGCTAACGACCCCACCGGCAGGACCTTGAAATGTTCGACATAACGCCTCATCCAATGGCGATCAAACTGATGCGGATGAGCCAGCAAGTGGCGGTAAATTTGCTGCGCCGTGCGGGCCGGGCGATCTGGGCGATCTCGCCGCATCGCCTCAACAACGTCAACCACTGCACTGGCTTTCGCCAACTCGTTAATATCATCCCCGGTGATTCCTGCCGGATAGCCACTACCATCAAGCCGCTCGTTGATCCCCCCAATGACCGCTTGCGCCACCGTAGCAGACAGCCATTGGCAGGTATGTAGCCGAGCCATCAAGAGGGAAACATGCTCACTTAATGCCTGCCGATGTGTCGCTTCAAAATTGGGCGCTTTGAACACGACCTGAGGAATAAGCGCCTTACCCAAATCATGCACCAGCCCGCTGGCAACGATCGCCTTGCGCACATCCCGCGGCATATTGGCTCCTACTAAATCCAGCAAATGGACTGCAACAGCAATCCCGTGCCTTACCAGCAGCGGCTCTAAAGACAAACAGCGGGAGGCAAACAGCAGCCCCTCTCGATCTTCTTCATGCAGCATCAGTAAGCGGTCCGCATTACGAGAGAGCTGCCTTGAATCAATATCACTGCCTTGCTGAAGCATGAGCAACTGTGCATCAAGATAAGCAGCTACCTTCACCAAACGCCTTGCCATCGGTGTGGCATAGCGGCGTATATCGCGCCGTCCTATGTGCTCAGTATCTGGAGTGCGTTTGCCCGGCTGCTCAAACAGAGGCGATGGCTGCCGCTCCTCCTGCACCTCCTTTTTATAGCGCGCCGCTTCACGCTCAATCTCGCAGACAAAATACCAAATCTGCCGCTCCTGCTCGGAAGTGCACCCTGCAAAGCGAAAGCCAACGCGTAGCATGTGCCGCTCGGGATCAGTTTTCTGATGGCGGGCAACGCCATTCACTTCAAAGTAAGTGCCGCTTGGAAAGGTAAACGCAAGTTTGAGCGAGTATTGCGTTTCAGCCAAAATACCGCTTGCTGTTAGTGGCAACTCAAGCTGGCACCCATCCTGGGAGAGGTCACGGAGCTCCCCCTGGGCACTCTCACCACTCTCACCAACAACCAGTGCAGACACCACCATTCCCATGCGCAATTCAGCACGATATGACTCGCGTCGTTGCAGCACTTCAACCGAACTTGGGTAATTACTACAACAAAGAAAACGACCACCAGAACGACGGGTCTCCGTCAAAGATAACAGCGGTGTCCGCACCACTTTTCCCTGTGACTGACCCCGCAAAAAAAATTGCTCTCCCTGCTGTAAACGACTTAGCAGGTAGTCAACCGATGACAGATCCATTACCAGCGTTTCGCCCGCGTGCTGCTCCATCAAGACCACTGGCTCTGGACGCGCATCAGGAGTGGCCAAGCAGAGAGTCACCCCACCGCTCTCTATCATAGTATTCAGAAGAGAGCTGATTACCGATGGGCTAGTGACGCTCTCGTACTCATCTTGTTGGACTGCCATGCGTGCCTCGCTTTCCCCAGACGCGTTATACGTTAACGCTCATCACAAAGCAGCAGAGCATAACAGAAGCCTTTATCGAGCCGCATGTCCGCCATAGGACTCATAACACTTTTCTTTTCATCTATAGTAAAAGGATAAAGTTTGTGACAAACGCGCCGATAGATTGAAAAAGAGGCTCATCACCAGACGGTAAACGGCCTCAATGCCTTTACTCGGTTACGTTGCCTAGCCCCCCGGCGGGCTTATTTAATAGAGGAACGTTGTACATGAGCCCACTATCCATTGACTCAGCCACACCAGCAATAACAGCCGCTTTATCGCAGGAACGCTCTACGCGCCCCGCTATCGATCCCCTACCTCCAGTCACCCCAAGCGGCGATGAAGCAGCAGCAGATGGCAATAAGGCCACAAAAGAAGCGCTTGTTGAACCGATACAGCGCATTAACGATGTCATGCGTCCCCGTGGGTTGGAATTTGATATTAGCGAACAATCGGCTCGCATCATTACAAGGGTCATTGATCGAGAAACGGGTGACGTCATACGTCAAATACCAGCAGAAGAAGTGCTGCTACTGGCCGAGCGGCTAGAAGAACTGCAAGGAAAACTGATCTCTCTTAAAGCATAGAAACCAAGCGAACGCTGCGGGCGCCTTGAAAAGCGATAACGTACCAGCCTAAGCGTTCGCCTTCCCACTACCCACCCAGCTAGCCGCATAACTACTTTACGCCCCCTATACCTGCATATTCATCACATCACGATAGGCAGTTACTAGGCGGTTGCGCACTTGCATGCCCATTTGAAAGGCCACACTGGCTTTTTGCATATCTACCATCACATCGTTTAACTCAATGTTTGGCTCGCCTGCCTGAAACGCCATCGCCTTGGTACTAGCCGCTTGCTGCAACCGATTAATTCGCTGTATAGAGGACTGCAGCTCACTTCCAAAGCCACCTTGACCAACAGCGGTTGCCACATGCTCCCCTTTAATAGGCTGAGCCGCTTGTGCCGCTAGCCCCTGCATCTGTTGCAGCGCAGACTGTATAGAAGGTGAACTCATACTCAGGCCTCATTTTTGCGGAAAATCAATTAGTACAAAAAGCCTACCATTGGTAGGAGTAGCGTCATACGTACAAATGAGTATAAAAAGCCAAGCTTTTCGTTCATTTATGGTCGACACACCCCCGGATAATGGCGTTCATCACAATTCCGCTTCATTTTTTTAGCGGATAACCGCGATTGACGGATATAGCCTATGCCTTCTTTGGTGATGCGCCTGGGCCGACACCCGTTTTGCCTGCCCTTCTGGAGGGACGCATGAGCGAAACTGGTGCTACGGCAGGCCGTCAAAACAGCACGACACCAAACGCCTCTCGCAGTGGAGCGGCGGAAAACGAATCCAGCAACCCCTCTGCCTTGGCGCGCACCATGAAACAGCTGCGCGGCAATCCGTTAGTGGTTGTATTGATTGCGGCAGCGGCCTCTATCGCCGTTGTGGCTGCTTTATTTATGTGGGCTAGCAGCCCCGAGTACCGTGTGCTTTACAGCAACCTGAGCGAAGCGGATGGTGGACGAATTATTTCGGAGCTTGATAGCCGCGGCGTACCCTATCAGTTTAGCCAGGGGGGCCAGGCACTGCTGGTGCCCGGCGAGCAGGTGCATACCCTCAGGCTCCAGTTAGCCGAGCAAGGCTTGCCCCGCGGCGGCAACCTTGGCCTAGAGCTTATGGAAACCCAAGCTTTTGGGATTAGCCAATTTGCTGAGCAGGTGAACTTTCAGCGTGGCCTGGAAGGCGAGCTTTCACGCTCTATCGAATCACTAGGCCCCGTCGAAAGTGTGCGCGTGCACCTATCGATGGCAAAGCCGTCCGTCTTTATCCGTGACCGCGAACCTGCCAAGGCCTCTGTGGTGTTGAATCTCTTGCCAGGTCGCGTCCTTGGCGAGGGGCAAGTTAGCGCCATTGTGCACATGGTATCCAGCAGTGTGCCTGAGCTTGCTGCTGAAGATGTGACGGTGGTTGATCAGAACGGCCGCCTACTCACTGCCAATAGCGCCCAGGGTAATGACCTGGATGGTACGCAGTTAGCATACATCAGCGAAGTGGAGCGCTCCTATCAGCAGCGTATTGAGAACATTCTTTCGCCCATTGTTGGCCGCAACAATGTTCGCGCCCAGGTAGCGGCACAGATCGATTTTTCACGCCGCGAGCAAACCTCCGAGCGTTACAGCCCAAACCAAGCGCCTAACGAATCAGCAGTCCGCAGCCGTCAGCTTAGCCTCTCTTACGATGGCGAAGATCCATTGGCCACCGGCATTCCTGGGGCGTTAAGCAATACTCCTCCCGGGGTAGCTCCCTCCCCCATCAACCAGCTAGACCCGGAAGAGGGTGATGTTGCGGACGATGCAGGTACCGAACCAGGCGCTTTGCGCAACCTGCGCCAAGAAGATGTCGTTAATTACGAAGTAGATCGTAGTATTGAGCATATTCAGCACCGCCTTGGCCAGATACAACGCCTCTCAGCGGCTGTTGTTGTTAACTTTCGCGACGTCACTAATGAAGAAGGCGAGGTTGAACAAGTCGCGCTCAGCGATGAAGAGATCACCCAAATTGAGCGTTTGGTGCAACAAGCAATGGGGTTTTCGGATCTGCGCGGCGATCAAGTGGAAGTGGTTAACACCCCCTTCGCTGGCGATGATGATACCCGCGTCGAACCGGTCTGGTGGCAACATCCCGACAACCTAGCGATAGCTGCCAATTTGGGGCGCTACTTACTAGTTGCGCTAGCCGCATTGCTACTCTACCTGCTGATTTTGCGCCCATTAATCAAGCGCTACACCCAGCCGCCCGTAATGGCCGCTGCTGTGCCTGGAAGCACGTTGAGCACCCGTGTTGGTAGCGACGAAGATGACCAGGAAAGCGAGGGTGAAGGCGAGGGCGATGATGAGGCCACCTATAGCAACAAGCCCAAGCGTCGTCGCAAAACGTCGCTTTACGAACACAATCTTAACGACCTGCGAGAAATGGCCCAAGAAGACCCCCGTATGGTCGCGATGATTATTCGCAGCTGGATGAACGCTAATGACTAGCATTGCTGAAATGGGTGGCGCGCGTAAAAGCGCCATTCTTCTGCTGGCCCTGGACGAAGACAGCGCCGCTGAGGTTTTTAAGTTCCTTAGCGCCAGCGAAGTGCAAGAGATCAGTATGGAAATGACACGGCTTCAGCAAGTCTCCCATGATGATATGAAAGCCGTGCTAGAAGCCTTCCATCAAGAAACCGAAGAGTTCGTGGCGCTTAACCTTAACTCTAGTGAGCATATTCGTTCAGTACTGACTAAGGCGCTGGGCAGTGAACGAGCTACTAGCCTAATTGAGGATATTCTCGAAACCACGGGCGAGAATTCAGGTATTGATGCACTCAACCTGATGGAAGCCTCCATGGTGTCGGAGCTGATTCGCGACGAGCATCCGCAGATCATCGCCACCATCCTAGTTCACCTGGATCGCCATCAGGCTGCTGATATTCTCGAGCTCTTCGAAGAGAAACTGCGTAACGACGTGGTGCTTCGGATCGCCACCTTTAGCGGCGTGCAACCAGCCGCGCTTCAGGAGCTTACCGAAGTGCTTACCAGCATGTTGGATGGCCAAAACCTCAAGCGCAGCAAAATGGGCGGCGTAAGAACCGCAGCAGAGATCCTCAATTTGATGAACTCTGCTCAGGAAGAGGTGGCCATCGAAACCGTCCGCTCGCACAGCGAAGACCTTGCCCAGAAGATCATCGACGAGATGTTCCTATTCGAGAACCTACTCGACCTGGACAACCGCGCGATTCAGATGGTACTTCAGGAAGTGGAGACCAACTCGTTGGTGGTGGCGCTCAAAGGCGCTCAAGATGCCCTGGTGGACAAATTCCTACGCAACATGTCGCAGCGCGCTGCCGACTTGGTTCGCGAAGACATGGAGGCCCGCGGCCCTATCCGCATCTCGCAAGTGGAAACCGAGCAGAAAGCGATTCTACAAATTGTGCGGCGCTTAGCGGATTCCGGAGAGATCGTCCTGGCGGGCGGAGACGACGAGTATGTCTAATACTCATTCGCCCGAATTTGATCGCCACGGCGAGTGGCGACGCTGGCAAATGGATGAGCTGGTAACGCCTGCTAGTGATAAATCTCCACAAAATGCCTCAGGCCCCACGGCTCACCAGCGCAAAGTGGAAGCTGCCCAACGCGCCGCCGCAGAAGCAAGGGCACGCGAGGAAAAACAGCGGCAAGAGGTTTATGAGCAACTTCGCCAAGCAGCCGAAGAAGAAGGCTATCAAGCGGGCCTGAAACGCGGGCACGAAGAGGGCCTTACTAAAGGCCTGAGCGAGGGACGCGACCAAGCAGCCGAAGAGCTTAAAGAGCAAATTCGTCAAACGGTCGCACCGCTAGGATCATTGGCAAAGCAGTTTTCAGATGCCCTTGAGCGTCTTGATGACACAATCGCCCATGATCTTGCTGAACTTGCCCTGGCAACAGGCAAACAGCTAGCAGGAGACGCGCTAACTGAGCATCCTGAGCATATTTTGTCCATCGTTCGCGAGCTGCTGCATACCGAGCCACCGTTAGTCGGCAAACAGCGTTTATGGCTTAACCCAAACGACCACGACTTGGTTGAAGAGCATCTTGGTGGCGAGCTAGAGGCTGCTGGCTGGGTACTGCAACCCGACGATCAGTTGGCCCGTGGCGGCTGTCGCGTTACCAGTGCCCAAGGCGAACTGGACGCGACGTTTGAGAGCCGCTGGCAAAATATTAATGCACAACTGCGCAAACGACATAGCAACAACGCGACGCCGTCCGAGTAACGCGATGAATCACTCCACTTGCCCTCACCAACACCGCTGGCGTAAGACACTGCAGCGCACCAGCCAGCGTGTGAGCCGACTCCCCCACTACCGAACCAGTGGGCGGGTTGTGCGCGCGACAGGCATGGTGATTGAGGTGGTTGGCTTACGAGTGGCGGTAGGTAGCGCTTGCCACATTGAACTGCCAGGAGCAGATGGCCGGCTAAACGATAGCCACAAGCATGCAGAAGCTGAAGTCGTCGGCTTTTCCGGTGAAAAGCTGTTCTTAATGCCGCTAGAAGAAATCTCTGGCCTGATGCCAGGAGCACGGGTTACCCCTCTTGTTGATGGCAATGGCCACAGTGCCCGGCGCTTCCCAATAGGCGACGAGCTTTTAGGCCGCGTACTGGATGGTAATGGTAACCCGCTAGATGATCGTGAGGGTGTTGAGGATGCCCAGCGCACCACCTTGCAATCCAGGCCACTTAACCCGCTGTCCCGGGCGCCCATTGATGCTCAAATCGATGTCGGCATTCGTGCTATTAATGCCCTACTAAGCGTTGGCCGAGGCCAGCGCATGGGCCTATTTGCCGGCTCAGGCGTCGGTAAGTCAGTACTGTTAGGCATGATGGCACGCTATACCCAGGCCGATGTGATCGTCGTTGGCTTGATTGGTGAGCGTGGCCGTGAAGTACAGGACTTTATTGACAATATCTTGGGGCCAGAAGGGCGCCGACGCGCTGTTGTTGTCGCCGCGCCTGCAGATACCTCGCCGCTGCAACGCTTGCAAGGGGCCGCTTATGCCACACGTATCGCCGAAGGGTTTCGGGACTCTGGCCGCAACGTGCTGCTGATAATGGACTCCCTAACACGCTATGCCATGGCACAGCGAGAGATCGCGTTAGCTATTGGCGAACCCCCTGCCACTAAAGGGTATCCGCCCTCCGTCTTTGCCAAGCTACCCAGCTTGGTAGAGCGGGCGGGCAATGCTGAGCGAGGCGGTGGCTCCATTACCGCGTTCTACACCGTGCTAACAGAAGGCGATGACCAGCAGGACCCGATTGCTGACTCCGCCAGGGCCATTTTGGATGGTCATATCGTCCTGTCGCGGACACTGGCAGAAGCCGGGCACTATCCTGCTATCGATATAGAAGCCTCTATCAGCCGTGCAATGACCGCCATCGTGACGCAGGAGCAGCAGCAAAAAGCGCGCACCTTTAAACAGATTTTTTCACGCTATCAGCGTAACCGCGACCTGATCAGCGTAGGGGCCTACAGCCCAGGCCATGATCCGCGGCTGGATGAAGCGGTGAATCGCTTCCCAGCCTTAGAGCGGTTTCTTCAACAGAACATTGACGAGTGTGCAACGCTTGAGGAGTCCTACCAGGCCCTGCACACGGTAGTGGGAGGCTAAATGAGTCATAACCAGCTTGATATGCTGACGGACCTGGCCCGTGATGCTCGTGACCAAGCAGGAAAGCTACTGGCCCAAGAGCGTCAAAACCAACAGCAAACGGAAGCCCAGCTGCAGTCACTCAACCGCTACCGAGTAGAGTATGCGGAGCGTTTGCAGCACGCCATGCGTGACGGCATTGACCCCGCTACCATGTATAATTATCAGCAGTTCTTAGCCTCGTTGGATGCCGCCCTTGTACGTGCTAGGCAAGCGCTGACTGCACAGCAAAAACGCGTACAACAGAGCCAGCAGCATTGGCAACAAGAGCAGCGCAAGCTCTCTTCTTACGATACACTGGCCTCACGTAGGCTATTAGAAGAGCATCGCCGCCAAGCGCGTTACGAGCAAAAAGCAGCCGATGACTTTGTCACTAGTCGTGTAGCTCGCCAACAGTCTGATAAACCACTTTAGCGCCGGGTCAGGAAGCCTATCCATGAATATTCAACTGTTACTTTCTGCGAACCCCAGCCAGGGCAGTGGCGCATCAGCCTCACAAGCGACGGAGGCTCAAGGCTTTCCCACTGGGCTATTCCGCCAAGCCATGCTGCAGGCGACAGACCCCCAACGCCCAATGGGCGCACTTTCTAACGCTCCATCCACCGGTGGAGAACAGGCGCTGCGTGATTTTACCTCGCTCCTAGAATCGCTGGGTATTGAGCTAGATGAAAGTGCACTTGCCGATCTATTTGGACAGTTGCAATTGGCTACTCAGACTATGCAGCAAAAATTAAGCAGTCAAAGTCTTGGAGCACTTAGTAATCAACAAGTAACTGCTGAGACAACTGCTCAAACGATGAATGGCTTAGTCAAGCAACTTGAGTCACTTGATATTAAACTCAATCAAGAGGAGATTGCAGAGCTTTTTGCTCAGCTACAAACGGCTGAACAAGGCACCCCAGAACCGCTAATAGCATTAGCTGCGGCGGCTACCGACAACACGTTGGACATGCCATCACCTGCTCTACAGGAAATTTCCAGTCGGCTGACATTAGTCGCTGCCTTTACTGATGACACAGGCCTACCGTCCCCCACTACTATCCAAACAACGTCTGTCGCCGCTATCGCCGAACAGTTAGCGATTGGCAAAAAAGACGCGATAGCTCTCATCAATGCTTACCAACAGCTATCGGGTAGCACAGGGTCTAATGGGTCTGCTCAGCGCCCTGAAACGCTCAGCCAGCAAATAGCAGCGCTTTCATTGGGTAATTTTGCTAATACAGATACGAGCACTCAGCAGACAACCTCAAATACGCTTGCCGCACCAACCATGCAAACAATGGCCACCAGTGTGCACGTCAGCAGTGAAGCCATGGCTAGCGCTCTGGCGGTTAGCGGTGCCTCTGGAGAAACAGCAGCGCGCATTAGCGGTGGTAACGAGCTAGCATTTAACCTGCCCGCACCACAGCCTATTGCTGCAGCAACGGGAGCCTCACTGCCCTCCTCTATCGCCACCCCTGTCTCTCACCCCGCCTGGCCGTCACAGCTAGGCCAACAGCTCATTCAGCTTGTCCAGCGAGGGGGGGAGCAGCATGTTCAAATGAAACTACATCCTGCTGAGCTTGGGCCACTTTCTATCTCGTTAAAAATGACAGAACACGGCGCACAAGCTCAATTTTTATCCGCTCACGCTCAGGTTCGACAAGTGATTGAACAAGCGATTCCTCAACTGCGTGAAGCACTGGCGGAACAAGGAATTTCACTAAGTGACACATCAGTGGGTGAGCAAGGCTTTTCTAATCAACAGGAAGCGTTTGCTCAGCAAAGCACAGGCTCAAGCGCTGGTGGTGAAAGCGGGGTCACTAGCGTTGAGGGTGAAACCGGGACGCCTGCATCTGTGGGTTCCTCCATCGCACTCGATGGGCGTGTGGACCTTTATGCTTAAAACATAGCCACGCTGTAAGTATGGTTTAATTGTGAGTACCGTGTTAACTAGCTAAACCAAAAGATAGGCTCTCCAAGAGAGCCTGTTCGTTTCTTCATTATCACCCGCGTCAGGCATAATGCTTGGCTAGCGTCATGTGCGAACATCATGGGAACAACAATGGCAGAATCAAGCGGCGGATCTAAAAAACTGCTCTGGGTAATGATCATTCTCGTACTGCTTTCCTCTGCAGGGGCAGCAGCGGCCATTTATCTAGTGCTGGATCAGCGCGACAGTGGCGAGGTTCAACAGCAAACGGTCGAGCTTACCCCCCCTGTGTTTACACGCATTGAGCCATTCACTGTTAATTTAGCTGATGACCGCTATGGTTCACGCCTGCTCTATACGGGTATTACGCTGCGAGTGGGTAACGAACAGAGTAAAACAATTATCGAAGAGCATATGCCGCAAGTGCGCAGCCGCTTACTAATTCTATTATCGGGCAAACAAGCCAACGAACTCACCTCGACAGAGGGGAAAGAGGAGCTGGCACAGGCAATTATTAGTCGTTTGAACGTACCCCTCAGCGAAAATCAGCCCCCCCTAGATCTAAGGGAAGTGCTGTTTACCGAATTTATTGTGCAATAACCTCGGGAACTGGAGCCGTTCATGTCACAGGACGATCTACTGTCCCAGGAAGAAATTGACGCCTTACTAAAGGGTGTCAGTGGAGACGAAGAGCCCTCTCCGGCGTCGTCCAAGTCTCAGGACGAAACAAAAATTCGACCGTATGACCCGTCGACTCAACATCGGGTCATACGCGAACGTCTGCATGCGCTTGATTTTATTAATGAGCGTTTTGCTCGTTATTTCCGCAACGGGCTATTTAACCTAATTCGTCGCAGCTCAGACATCACTGTCGAGTCCGTGCGCTATCAAAGCTTTAGCGACTTCTCACGTAACGTTCCGGTGCCGACCAACCTCAACATCGTGTCGATGAAGCCGATGCGGGGCTCTGCATTGGTGGTATTTCCACCAAATCTCGTGTTTATGGTAGTAGACAACCTGTTCGGTGGAGACGGGCGATTCGTTACGAAATCAGATGGGCGCGAATTTACCAATACCGAACAACGTATTATCCAGCGCCTGCTCAATCTTGCGATTGATGCCTATCAAGAAGCTTGGAAGGTAGTATACCCGATAGATGTCCACTTTCTGCGCTCCGAAGTCCAGTCTAAATTCGCCAATATTACTAATTCACCTAATGAGATTGTGGTCAATACCAAGTTCAATATTGAGGTAGGCAACCTATCCAGTAGCTTTCAGATTTGTATGCCCTACGCAATGATTGAGCCGCTGCGCGATCTATTGGTTAACCCGATCAACGATAGCAATCATGACAGTGATAGCTCTTGGTCACGTCGCATGGCCAGCGAGCTGCGCCAATCTGAAGTTGAGTTGGTCGCTGACTTTGCGCAGATTCCGAGTCGAATTGCTCACGTCATGGGGCTAAAAAAGGGGGATGTTTTACCGATGGACATTCCCAGCACGATCACCGCCAGCGTTGACGGCGTCCCTGTGATGGAGTGTGAATACGGCAGTCAACGCCAGCAGCGCGCCCTGCGTGTTGTGCGTATGATCGACCATGCTGCTATGAATAACGTATCGTCCAAGGACTTTATTAAAGGTTCAACGCGACAGAAAGCCAAGGAACCCAAAGCATGACTGACCCTAACAAACCCGATCAAAAAGTCTCTGATGACGATTGGGCGGAAGCCATGTCTGAGCAAGAAGAGCCGTCGTCTAGTGCTGATGCCGCAAGCGATGATGATGACCCCTGGGCAGCTGCCATGGCAGAGCAGGAGGCTGCAGAGCAGGCCGATACGGAAGATGAGCCTGAATCAGAGGCACCTCAAGCCAAGCCAGCCAGCGACGATGTATTTCGCCCCCTGAGCGCAGAAAAAAGTGCGACTCCCTCCCGTGATCTTGAGATGATCATGGATATTCCGGTTAAGCTTACCGTTGAGTTAGGGCGCACCAAACTGACGATTAAGCAGCTATTAGAGCTCGCTCAAGGATCTGTCATTGAGCTGGAGGGGTTAGCGGGTGAGCCAATGGATATCCTGATCAATGGCTACCTAATTGCTCAGGGGGAAGTAGTAGTTATCGAAGATAAATACGGTATCCGTATTACTGAGATTATTACACCATCCGAGCGCATTCATAAACTAAACCGATGAGTGTTGCGACCTCTAGTGCGCAAGCCCCCCTTGAGGCATTAAGTGGCGGTGATGCATTAATCGGCATGGCGGCATTAGGCAAAACAGCCGCCGCACTAGCGTTGGTGATTGCCATTATTTTGCTGTGTACATCGCTGCTCAAACGCTGGCAGCATCATCGCTATGACCATGGTGCACGTTTACGCATCGTAGGTACCACCGCAGTAGGCAATCGCGAGCGAATTGTGGTCGTCGAAATTGAAGACACATGGCTTGTTCTGGGCGTTAGTGGTGGCCGTATTAGTAAACTACACGAACGTCCAGCGCCTACTGATCGTACATCATCCACTCCCCCCCGTCCGCCGACCCGCTTCTCACAGCGTTTAGCTAACGCTATAGCTAATAGTCGCGGCAAGGGCGACAGTACTTCCTCAGACTCTCAGCATACCTCATGAAATACGCTCAGCATTTTGCCTGGCTCTATTCGCGTCACTGGTGGCTGATGAGTATTCTCATCATCGGCTGCCTCGTGGCTTTTCCTAGCCACGCCCAGCAACTACCGGGGTTAGTCTCGCAACCAACGGAAGGTGGTGGTCAGCAGTGGTCTCTCTCTCTACAAACACTGCTGCTCTTAAGCTCGTTGGCGTTCTTGCCAGCAATGCTGCTGATGATGACCAGCTTTACCCGCATCATCATTGTACTCAGCCTGCTAAGGACAGCGATGGGTACTCAGGCTACGCCGCCTAACCAGGTACTGCTGGGGATCGCGCTCTTTTTAACGTTTTTTATTATGTCGCCAGTACTTAACCAGGTATATGACACCGCCTGGGTGCCGTTGACGGATGAGGTGATCAACTTTGAAGAGTTCCTGCTTCGCGCGCAGCTACCTTTCCGAGAGTTTATGCTGGCTCAAACACGGGAGCCAGACCTGGCCCTATTTGTTCGTTTAGCCGATGTGGGCCCCTTGCAAGGGCCAGAAGAACTACCAATGCGCGTCTTGCTACCTGCCTTTGTCACCAGCGAGCTCAAGACGGCCTTTCAAATTGGCTTTACCATCTTTATCCCTTTTTTGATCATTGACCTTGTAGTGGCCAGTACGCTAATGGCGTTGGGGATGATGATGGTTCCACCGATCACTATTTCGCTGCCATTTAAGCTCATGCTTTTTGTATTGGTTGACGGCTGGCAGCTCATTATTGGTTCGTTGGCAGAGAGCTTTTATATGATTTAACGTCGCGGGGCGACGAGGAGCGTAATCATGACACCCGAGATGGTGATGAGCGTCGCTTATCAGGGTATGCGCGTGACACTTTTTCTAGCTGGTCCTATGCTGTTAGCAGCACTATTTACAGGTCTGATTATTAGCCTGTTCCAGGCCGCTACCCAAATAAACGAGATGACGCTGACATTTATCCCGAAAATCTTAGCGGTGTTTGCCGTTCTGGTACTAGCGGGCCCCTGGCTCATCGGCTTAATTACCGACTTCACGACGCGGCTATTTACCAACATACCCGCAATGGTGATGTAGCCTGTGGTTGAAGTAACATTTGCCCAGCTTCAGGGGTGGCTGGTGGCCTTTTTTTGGCCCTTTGTGCGTATTACGGCCTTTATGACAGCGACGCCTTTATGGGGCCACTCCAGCGTTCCCAATCAAGCTAAAGTAGCGCTTGCCGCAGTGATCGCCGTCGTCATTGCTCCCGTTCTCCCACCGATGCCCAGTGTACCGCTCATGTCTTGGGCAGGTCTGGGCATCATCATTGAGCAAATGCTGATCGGTATTGCGATTGGGCTGGTGATGCACATTATGTTTGCCGTTGTCCAAGCGGCCGGTGAGTTTATCGGCCTTCAGATGGGGCTCGCCTTTGCGAGCTTCTTTGACATGTCTAGTGGCACCAACATTATGGTGCTATCACGCATTCTCTATATGGTCACCCTGCTCATGTTTCTCGCCTTTAATGGCCACCTGATGGTGTTAGAAACACTAGTGATGAGCTTTGAAACACTTCCAATTGGAATTGGCAGCCTTAATCCTAATGCGTTTGAACTACTGGCACGCTACGCAGGTACTATCTTTGCTTCCGGTATGCTGCTCGCTTTGCCTCTGGTAGCCTCGTTGCTCATTATTAATCTGTCGCTAGGCATCCTAAACCGTTCAGCACCGCAGCTAACCGTGTTTAATATTGGCTTTCCCACCTCGCTCACCGTTGGCATAGTGTTGCTCATGGTGCTAATGAGCGATATCGGCAGCTTTCTTCAGCAGCTGTTTAGCCAGGGAATTAGCTTTACGCAAAGCCTGATTGAGACCATGGCGCCCTTAAATTAATGCCCCGGCACATGGCCAGGGCATAACAAAAGAGTGACTGCTCGCTAAGACATTACATAAAGTCAAATAGCGACATCCCCTTAATATCCACAAACGCTTTTTGAGAAGCCTGCAGACCAACCTGACGCAAGCTATATTCTGAAATAGCATCAGCGTAGTCCAGATCCACCAAGTCAGAAAGCGTCTGCTCATAATTGAGCATCCGGTTACTACCTACAGCATCCACCACGTCTAGCTCGTTTAGTTTTGCCCCAGCCGAAGCGCGCACTGTTAGAACATTATCAAGGGCATTATCTAGATCTCGCATAGATGTGTTTAGCGTATTGCGCAGTTCTGCTTTCTCGGCAGGCGTTTGAGCTGGCGTTTCTAATACACGGATGGCCGCTTCCATCGTACGAAAGAGATCGGCAGGCCGCTGGTCACTACCCGACTGGGCCACCAGCATTTCATCCCCAGCCACCGGCTCCCCTTTAAGCGTCACGCTGAGGCCACCAAAGCTTAGCTGTTCACCGCTGGCATCATAACTGCTATCGGTAAAGCTGCCGTCACCCTCTGGATCATACGCCGTCCATTCGGGAACATCGGCATCGAAACGCTGGACGCTATAAGTCGGCGACTCTTCCGTACCACCAAACACGATACGGAAGCTCTCGCCATAGTCTGGATCATTGACATCACCTACCTGGGGCCCCGTAAACGTCACGCTACCAGTATTTCTACCCGCCTCACCCGGAATTGGCTGCCCATCTAAACCGCTCTTCACAGCCTCGGCGACATAGCCTGCACCGCTCGGTACACTTTGGAATATCGAGATACCGTTCTCCGTGACCGGCATTAAACGTGAGGCATCGATACGCTGCTGGCGAGCGTTATCATCCCCTTTATACTCAATATTGCCTTCACTATTTTTAACAAAGGGAGGTGCATTATCAGCATAGCCACCAAATAAGTAACGTCCGTTACCATCAGTCGCGTTTGCTTGGCCGATCATGGTTTCGTAAATACCTTTTAACTCGCTGGCGATCGACTCTCGGTCAACATCGCTTAAGGTATCGCTTGATGCTTGAACTAGTCTTGTCTTTGCACTAATAACAGAGTCACTGATGCTATTAAGTATACTTTCTGTCTGTGCTAGAGAGTTACGTGCAGATACGCGAGAGTCTTCAAACTGTTGGGTAATCGCCTTAGATTGATCAACACGCACGGCGCGCGCTGCTGACTGTGGGTCGTCCGAAGGGTTAACCACACGGCGCCCGCTAGCAATCTGTTGACTAATTTTTAGAAAGTCATTCTGCTGACGGTTAATTGAAGCCGTACTTTGTTCATACATGGTAACGCTGCTAATACGCATGAGGCAGACTCCTAACCGTTAGCTACGTAAGCCTAAAATAGTGTCAAAAATAGTAGAGGCCGTATCGATGACGCGGGCATTGGCTTGATAAAACTGCTGAAAGCGAATCAGATTTGCCGCTTCTTCATCCAGGTTAACACCAGACTCCGACTGCTGCACTGCACGCAGCTGATCAGTTAAGCCTTGGCGTGCATCAAGGTTGACCTGAATAATGTTGGTACGATTTCCCACATCGCTGACCAGCGCCCCATAAGCGCCACTCAATGAGGCAGAACCACCTACGATATCCTTACTCTGGAGATCTTGGAGCGCTAAGGCATTGCGATTGTCGCCTGCAGCAGCGCTCCCTTGCTGAAATGTTAGAGTCCCTTCTGTAGATACATCAGCTAATACAAATGAGACACCATCAATAGTGATTTCATCGTCCTCAGCCAATACAGCTGCGACTGTACCTGCCGAATCTTGAACGACTCCATTAGGATCTAAGATTCGCGCTTCGCCGTTAACAGAGACCTGACCAGCATACCCACTGACAGATAAGTGCTGATTGGCATTAAGTTCAATTTCCAGTGATTCCGACGTATTGGCAAGCGCATTCTCATAGCGAACATTGCTCACCTCTAGGTCTCCACTCTGCTCAACTAAGCTACCTGCAGCAATTTTATCTAAGTCTGAAACAATGGCTTCCATTCCACCAGCAGCACGTCGTAGTGGTTGAATTTCAAAGCTATCGCCATTTTGGGCAAGATCAAAATCGTTGAAATTGACATCAACACCGGCAAAACTTAGAACATTGTCGCTAAATGACCATTCATCCGCCTCTAGCGCCTCACCGGTATCTTTTCTAATCACTTCAAACTCTTCAGTCGATGCATTAATAACACGCACCGTATAGTCGGTTGCTCGTAATGCGCTAGTATTCGCAGAGTCGATCGTAGCACTGACCTCTGCGGATCCCTTATTATCTGTATTATAGTAAGCGTTAGATTGACCAATACTAAAAAACTCTTGGCCCTGCTCACCGTTCAGGTCAACACCTTTTTGGTGTTGCGCATTAAATTCGAGTGCAATAGAAGCCGCCAACTGCCCTATCTGGTTCTGAGTTTTATCTAATGTCTCAGATCGAAAGCTCATTAAGCCACCTAATGAGCCACCTGTAATTAAACCTTCATCTAGGCTGACAAGGTTGCCATTACCACGAGCCCCTTCACGGTAGCCAACGACGATCCGTTGTGGATCATTCGGTGATGTAACAGCTTCGAGTTTATAGGCAGTATCCCCCGTGACGAGCGGCTGCCCATTAGGAAGAGAAAGATTGTAAGTCTTGCCATCTTGAATATTAAGACGCAAGTTCATCTTTTCATTCAACTCGGAGATCAGCTGGTCGCGCTGATTCAGCAAGCTATTTGGTGCCTCACCAAGCTGTGCACGCGAAAGTGCTATTTCACGGTTAATATTAGCAATCTGGCTTGTGGTGTTATTTATTTGGGTAATTTCGTCTTTAATTTGGCCGTTAACGCCTGATTGTAAATCCTGCAGATATCCATCAAACGAACGGAATTGAGCCGTTAGCGTATCCGCAGTGCCAAGCACGCCCTGCCGGGCGGCAGGATCCGAAGGAGCACTTGCTAAATCCTCAAGAGCGGAAAAGAAATTCTGCATCAAAGGAGAGAGACCTGCTTCACGATCTGCAAGCAAGTTATCGATTTGAGAGATTTGCGTATTGTAGGTCTCTAGGGCTGTTGATTGCGACTTGGCATTGTTCAATTGCGCGGCAACGAACGTATTGAACTGACGCTCAATATCTGCAACGCGGACACCGGCATTGTTCCGGCTTTCATTGAGTACCGTAATCTCTCGATTGTAGCCAGGAGTATAGACGTTACTAATGTTGTTGCTCGTTGTATTGAGGGCATTCTGCGCCGCATTGAGGCCGCTTAAGCCGATCGAAAACATGCTCATGGTTCAATTCCTTAGGCCGATTCTCTACTTATCGGCAGTGCGCAGAAAAACTTGAGTAGTTACCTAGCGAGAATCCGCCAACAGGCTACCCGCAGAACTCAGCGGCCCCATCGTATTCATTACCGATACCAGCTTATCGGCATAGCGCGGGTCGGTGGCATAGCCGCCACGCTGTAACTCACGCGCTGCTTGCTCTGCGTTAGACGCCTGCAAAACACCGGCGTAACGCGGATTGTTGCCAATTAGGTTGGCATAATCGGTAAAGGCATGCTCGAACGAGTCGTAGACACGGAAGGTGTCGACGACCTGCGTACGGCGACCGTTCACGTATTCGTGGGTTACGATGTCGGTGGTCTTACCCTGCCACTGGCTACCTGCCTTGATGCCAAACACGTTATAGCTGTTATGCCCCTGCTGGGTCGCGATTTCATGGCGTCCCCAGCCGGTTTCGAGCGCGGCCTGCGCCAAAATGAGTTCAGCAGGCACGCCCGTGGCTGCGCTCGCCGCTTGGGCAGGCATGGCCAGCGTTTGCATGAAACGCGTGACATGGTCATGCCCAGAGGCTGCTGTACGCGGGGCTTCTACAAGCGAAGCGGAAGCGCTGCTGCTCGCTGGCTGTTGCCGAATGGCATCCAACTCATCGTAAAAACGGCCGCTGCCCGACGCGGGAGCCTGGCCACTATCGGGCTGCAGGGGGTTGTCCAGAACGCGCGGTGTGCCGCGGGGAATGCCAGCAATCAGCGCCTGAAGCTCCTGGTCAGAATTGGAGGCTGGCTGCCCCACCACGCCCTGACGATGCAGTTGTTCCACCAACGCATCGGCCAAGCCGATACCCCGGGAAGCCATAACCTGAGACCACTGCTGATCGAGCATGGACTGATAGAAGGTCGTATCGCGACTCTCCAGCAGCCCCGAGGTCGGCGTGGCATCCCGCATGCTTTTGACCATCATCTGAATGAAGAGCGCTTCGAACTGCTGCGCCGCGCCCTGCACGCCCGCTTCAGGATCAACGCGAGCATTATGCTGTAGCCGCTGAAAACCGCTCATATCCAGCGCGAACTGACTGGTCATATCGCCCATGCTCATCAGATGATCTCCAGCTCAGCACGCAAAGAGCCTGATGCTCTTAACGCTTCCAGAATCGACATTAAATCCTGAGGTGTCGCACCTAATGCATTCAGTGCATTCACCACGTCTGCCAAGTCGGCTCCTTCAACAATTTGCAGGTAGGCTTCCTGCTGCTCAATATTGATATCCGCATCAGGCACTACAACGGTTTCACCCTCCCCGAGTGGGTTAGGCTGGCTAACACCAAATTGGGTATCAATCATAATCGACAGATTACCGTGGGCTACTGCAGCTCTACGCAGGGTAACCGCGCTGTTCATAACCACAGAGCCTGTACGTGCATTGAGCACCACTTTGGCGGGCGCCTCAGCTGGTGTTAGCTGAACATTCTCAACCCGAGCCATAAAATTAACCCGAGCGTTGGCATCCATTGGGCCATCGAGGGCAATGACTCGGCCATTGCGTGCATAGGCAACAGACTGGCCGAACTCATTGTTAATTGCCGTTACCATGCGCTGAACGGTGCCAAAATCAGCGTCGTTCAGCTGCAACTCTAGCATCCCACCGTTGCCACCAAGATTGAGCGGCACTTCACGCTCAACAAGAGCCCCGTTCGGAATGCGGCCAGAGGCCTGCTGGTTAATCTGTACGCTACTACCGCCCGCCTGCGCACCGGCGCCGCCCACTAACATATTGCCCTGGGCAATCGCATAGGTATCGCCATCGGCACCTTTCAGTGGCGTCATCAATAGTGTGCCACCACGCAGGCTACGAGCATTGGCAATCGAAGAAACAACGATGTCAAGACGCTGCCCTGGACGGGAGAATGGCGGCAGATCTGCAGTCACCATCACAGCAGCGACGTTGCGCAGCTGAAGGTTGGTTCCAGGCGGAACGGTCACGCCTAACTGCGACAGCATGTTGGTTAAACTTTGGCTGGTGAACGGCGCTTGGGTGGTTTGGTCACCGCTGCCATCTAACCCCACCACCAAGCCATAACCAACAAGCTGGTTATCACGAACACCAGCAAAGCTCGCTAGCTCACGCACCCGCTCGGCGTGTGCTGGCAGCATCACAAAACAGAGAGCCAACAGGGTCGCGAAGCGCGCGGTTGCTTGAATCCGTTGATACACCTTCCACTGCATAGCCATTTCACCAGGTCTCTGTTGTCGAGCTTGTTGACACGCCTAGAACGGCGACACATTCAGGAAAAAGCGCTGCAGCCACCCCATGTGCTGCGCTTCGTTGATATAGCCATCGCCTACGTACTCGATGCGCGCATCGGCCACTTGAGTCGACGGCACGGTGTTTTGCGCGGTAATCGTGCGAGGATTCACGACACCGGAGAAACGAATGAACTCGGTGCCCTGATTGATCGCGATCTGCTTCTCGCCGCGCACGCGCAGGTTCCCGTTATTCATGACTTCCAATACGGACACGGTGATCGTACCGGTAAACGTATTGTTGGCTTGTGAGCCGCCACCGCCTGCAAAGTCACTGGCACCTTCGATATCGAAACCGTACTCCGCCAGCGTATCCAACACGTCGGGTAGCTGGGCCAGGTTAAGACTTGCACTGCCCGAGCGGTTGGCATTGGACTGAGAGTTCTTGCTAGCACTGACTTCTTCATCCAGCACAATGGTCAGAATGTCTCCTATCGTGCGCGGCCGACGATCTTCAAAAAGCGGCTGATAGCCGCGACGCGCCTGATAAATAGAGCCATTAGGAACAGGTGGCGGACGGTCGATGATAGTGATTTGCTCTTGTTCGCCGACGACAGAGGCACGCGGGATTTGCGCGCACCCTGCGGTCAATAACACCAGCAGTGCTAAGCTCGCCATCACGATGCGGCGTAACTTAAAGTTTGATTTCAGCATAGCGCGACCTGTTAAGAAGCCCTGACGAACTTTGACATTAGAGCTGGCTTAGACGCGCTAGCATTTCATCGCTGGTAGAGATAGCACGACTATTGATCTCATAGGCACGCTGCGTTTGGATCATATTGACCATCTCTTCGACGACGTTCACGTTCGATGTCTCCACATATCCCTGGAACAGTCGTCCGGCACCGTTGTTGCCTGGGATGTCTTGATTAGGTGCGCCTGATGCGCCTGTTTCAAGGTAGAGGTTGCCACCAATACTTTCGAGGCCAGCGGGATTAATAAAGGTGCTGAGTGAGATTTGCCCAACTTCTGTATCCGTTGCAATCCCTGGCTGGCGAACGCTGACGATTCCGTCTTCACCAATAGTGACAGAAAGTGCATTCACAGGAAGGAAAATGGCTGGCTCAATTGGGTAACCGTTTGCTGTCACCATCTGACCATTTTCATTGAGTTGAAAGCTACCATCTCGTGTATAACCCGCCGTACCGTCAGGCAGTAACACCTCAAAGAAACCGTTCCCTTCAATGGCCAAGTCACGAGAATTTTGTGTTTCTTCTAGGCTTCCCTGGGTATGTAAACGCTCAGTAGCAACCGCACGCACACCCGTACCTACTTGCATCCCAGACGGTAGCCGGTCCTGAATATTGTTCTGGGCCCCAGGCTGGCGCATATTTTGGTAGAGCAGGTCTTCGAATACCGGGCGCGAACGTTTAAAGCCATTGGTGCCGACGTTCGCCAAGTTGTTCGAAATAACATCTAGTTTGGTTTGCTGAGACTCCAGCCCGGTCTTGGCAGTCCACAAAGACTTAATCATACATATATTCCTTTGGCTGAGTGGCTGCGATTAGCCCTGAATAGATAAAATACTGTTAGCTCGCTGAGCATTTTCATCCGCCGTACTTAGCATCTTCATCTGCATATCGTAGCGGCGCGCCACGTCAATCATGGAGACCATGGCATCCACGGCGCTGACGTTACTGCCCTCTAGAGCGCCGCTTACCAGACGCGCCTCTTCATCAGCCTGAAGTACGCCTGGCGCACCATCATCGCCAGGAGGCGCCCTAAACAAACCATCCTCACCACGCTCCAGGGCCTGTTCATCCGGTGTAACGAGCTTGATGCGGCCAACGTCCACCATTGCCTCAGGGCCCTCTCCTTGAGGAATGGCACTAATCGTCCCATCTGCCCCAAATGAGATTTGCGCGCCCTGTGGAACAGCAATCGGCCCAGCGTCTCCCATTACAGGGCGGCCTACACTCAACAGAACACCGTCACTATCAAGCTGCAGATCACCGCGACGGGTATAGGTCTCTGTACCATCTTCTGCTAACACCGCCATCCAGGCGTTTCCTTGCATGGCCACATCTAACATACGTCCAGTGCGCTCGATGGGGCCTTGTGAGAAATCAGTACCCGGCGTGGTTGTCACCGCCGCCACCCTTGTTGGCAGGGTGCCCGCGCCTTCAATGGGTACCGAGCGCGCAGCCTGCAACTGAGCACGAAAACCAGCGGTGGACACATTCGATAGGTTATTACTCACTACCGACTGCTGTTCCATCGTGTGTTTAGCGCCACTCATGGCGGTGTATAGCATGCGATCCACAGCATCAACTCCTTAATCAATCATTAAAGATTAATAATGGTCTGCAGGAGCTCGTCCTGAGTGCTGATCGACGTCGAGTTCGCTTGGTAGGCACGCTGCGCTACGATGGTATCGACTAGCTGCTTGGCGAGATCAACGTTGGAGTTTTCCAACACGCCTGACTCAATGGTGCCAAAGACACCGGTGCCCGCCGTACCGATAATGCCAATACCTGAAGCATTAGTTTCACGCCAGGCGTTATCACCAATGGCCTGCAAACCTTCTTTGTTAGCAAAATTCGCCAACACGATTTGCCCGGCGTCGCGGCGCTCCTCGTTGGTATAGATACGAATCACACGCCCCTCACGCGTCACCTCTAGACCGGCCAAACTGCCAGACGTATAGCCATCTTGTGTCAGCGTATTTTGAACGGAATTATTGTTAAACTGTGTTGTCCCCGTAAGCGTGAAGTCATAGCTCAACGCTTCCGCGCCATCCCCAACTAGAAATTCCAGTTCAGCAAAGGCCTTGGTAGCCCCGGGATTATCTATCGCTGTCGCATCGAAAGCATCAGCACGATCACTTCCGTTTGTAGAAGCACTATCTTCGTTAATCGCTGGAGGTATTCCCGGTGACCCAAAGGTCAGAACATACCCTGCATCAGCAACACCAACGACGGTATCTTCGTCCCGGGCACCACTCGCCGCTGTGTCTAAATCACCATAGGTGGCCAATTGACCATTACCATTGAATTTTAACCAAAAGGCGTTATCCATATTGGTCGATGCTGCACCAGAGCCGCCTGTGAACGATAGCTTACCGTCCACGGCCTGAAACGCTTTCCAAGTATTGTCGGCTACCTTCTCATAATAAACCGTTATATTGCGCTCATTACCTAGAGAGTCATAAGCCGTGAAACTGTTGGAGTAATGGTAAGATACATCTATTTCAAGAGGATCGCCTGCAGGATCGTAAGCTCCATCGCCATCTACGGTGAGCAGATTTCCAGTCGAGTCAACGGCCTGAAGTGAAGACTGCTGTAGATTCTGCCCAGGTACGATACTGGCATCTAGATTATAGGTAGCCGCTGCGTTAGCCGTTGCTTTAGCTGGAATATCAGCAGAAGAAATATTGATGGGTGTCGGTGCCCCCCCAGCAATAACAGGCGAAAAAGGATCGTTTGGTTCTGACAGCCCATAGCCCGTCAGTCGTTGCCCGGCCGCATTTACTAAAAAGCCTTGATTATCTTGGCTAAACTGGCCATTGCGCGTATACGCAGCTTCACCACTATTAAGCTGAACACGGTAAAAACCTTCACCCGCTACAGCAAGGTCCAGCGTACGTCCAGTTGCCTCTAAATCGCCAGCCGTAAAGTCTTGACGCACGTTTGCAATCTTGACACCTAAGCCCACTTGGCTATTAGCACCTGCAAACACGTCTGCAAAGATAGCGCCCGAGCTCTTGAAGCCGACGGTTTGCGAGTTCGCAATATTGTTGCCGAGAATCTTCAGGTTTTCTGATTGGGCGTTCAGGCCACTTAATGCTTGAGAAAAGCTCATTTTTTTCTCCTAGAGATGGGAAATTCTATACATCAAAGAATTTGTTTTACGTCATTCAGACTGATTTGCCCATAAATGGCCCCAAGGTCCAACCGAACACCGCCATTGCCATCGTTGGGTGTCACGCTATTAACAATGGCGTAGTTAAGGGCAGTAGACTCAATCACTTCGCCTTCGGCATCCGTTGCTTCTAGCTGAACTGTATAGCGATTACTGGCGACAACGTCACCCTGATCATTTTTTCCATCCCACTGGAAAGACTGCACGCCCTCTTCAACAGACCCCAAGTCGTAGCGACGGATTACCTGGCCGCCTTGACCCAAAATCGTTGCTTGCACATTTGCTGCTGGTTGCGCTAGCTCAATGCCAAAGGGCGTAGAGTAAGGCTGACCTTCACCATCCTGCTCCAACATGATCTGACGACCAGGAACCATGACGCCTTGGCCAATTAGCCCACTCGCCTGCAGCGCCTGATTGGCATTCATTTGGCTGGTAATACTTTCCAACGTCGAGTTGAGCTGCTCAATGCCACTGACGGTGTTGATTTGAGCAATCTGTGACGTCATCTCCGCGTTTTCCATCGGCTTCAGAGGGTCTTGATTCTGAAGCTGGGTGATAAGCAGCGTCATAAAACTATTACGTAGCTCTTCTGACTGGCTCTGCTGTAGTTGAACGCCACCACCATTAATATTGGATAACGTTGCTGGGTTAATTGTGCTCATCGTTAGCCCTCACCGAGCGATAGCGTTTGAACCATCATCTGTTTGGTTGTGTTGAAAACCTCGACGTTGGCCTGATAGGAGCGCGATGCCGAAATCATATTGACCATCTCATGGACCGGCTCAACATTCGGCTTAGCAACGTAGCCATCTTCATCAGCCGCTGGGTGGTTCGGCATATACTCCATGCGCAGGGGTGAATCGTTTTCCACAACCTCAGTAACCCGGACGCCGCCGACACCGTAGCGGTTAGACTGCGCCTGGGTTTCAAACATCACCTGCTTTGCGCGGTAGGTTTCACCATCGGGCCCTGCCACGCTATCGGCATTGGCCATGTTGCTTGCCGTTACATTCATACGCTGCGCTTGGGCGCTCATGGCGGAACCGGCAATCTCGAACGCTGAAAACATCGACATCGCTTATTTTTCTCCTATTACTAGGTTATTCAGGTTGCATCGCATTTTTCAGGCCCTGAATACGACGGTTCATAATGGTGAGCGCCGCCTGGTAGCGCACAGCGTTATCCGCGAACTGGGTTCGCTCACGGTCCATGTCAACGGTGTTACCATCCAGGCTCGGCTGATCAGGAACACGATAGAGCAGCTCGGTGTTTCCAGCACCACGCCATGCGGGGCCTTCTCCTGCCAAGTGCTGTTCGGAGGTACGCGCTAACGCTAAGCCGCCATTTGGCTGCTGTTGAGACTGTCCGCCTTCAACGGCTTTTTTCAGCTCACTAGCAAAGTCAATGTCGCGCGCCTTATAGTTGGGCGTATCCGCATTGGCAATGTTAGCGGCTAGCACTTGGTGACGTGCTTGGCGCAGGCCCAGCGCCTGCTGGTGGAAGTTAAAGGCAGATTCAAGCTGATCAATCATGCCGATCCTCGCTCGCCGTGAGGCCAAAATAAATCGGAAATTGTTGATGATGAATAATATGCCCCTCTCTTTCACCTTAAAGCATGGAACAGCTACCGTTTACACCAGCATTTCCCATGATGCGTAGGATACTTTTGCATTACACTCCCATGCTGATGTTTACCATCTGATTTTCTATACTGGGCGACTTTACCCATGCGCTATTTGCTGCACATTGTTGCACGCTACTCAGCAGTTAAGACATTGTTGTTACTGCTATGTGTTGGCTTATCCCAACCCTCCTGGGCAGAAACAAGCGATCAGTCACTTGTTGAAAGCGTCCAACAATTTCTCTATCAAGAAGCACAGGCCCTGGGACAAGAGGCAGTCATCAATATCGCACCGCCATCCCCCCATTTACCCACCTGCATACAGCCAACGCCCTTTCTGACTAACCCTAACCAAGCTCCTATTGGGCGTGTTTCTGTAGGCGTTAGGTGTGGAGCTGATGGGCGTCAAGTACGCTACCTTCAGGCAGAAGTGGGTGTCATTGGCAGCTACGTTGTGGCAAGCCAAGATATTGATAGAGACACGTTGGTTACCGCAGCTATGCTCGACCAGCGGGAAGGCAACCTTAGCGATTTATCTAGCCAAACGCTGACCGACCAGGCCGATATTGTCGGCAAAGTAGCTCAGCGGCCTATCCGTAGTGGCAGCACGTTTCAGGCGCATTTCCTGCAAGCACCTAGCCTCGTGGAACGCGGGCAGCGCGTAACAGTCATAGCAGAAGGAGCAGGCTTTCGTGTCTCTCGAGAGGGGGAGGCACTTGCTGATGGGGCACAAGGAGAAACCATTCGTGTGCGTTTTGGTTCTCGTGAAATAATGACGGCGCGGGTGATCGGCCAAGGCACATTAATGGTGGATTTTTAGCCTAAGACCTAAAGTGTTTAGCACCTAGGCCGATAGATAGTCATACAGCGCGCGGCACCCCAACGTTGACGATGAGGCCAACAACGTGAAAATTGATAACCTTAATCCGCTGCTTCGCAATACTCCAGCGCAGCAGCGTGATGACGCACAGAAGGTAAGTGAAGCAAAGCAGCCTGAAACGGGTAATACTACCCGTGAAGCGACTCAGCTCAGCCAATCTAGCATCGATAGCAGCCAGGATATCGACATGGCTAAGGTACAGGAAATTCGTGATGCTATTCGTGAGGGACGGCTCGAAGTGCGTGCCGACCGTATTGCGGATGGTCTAATTGCCAACTTGAAAGATCAGTAAATCTACCTATGAGCCTTTCACGCCTACTCTCCAGTCAGTTGCAACGCCTCGAGGATTTGATTGCTTTACTCTCCAGCGAACAAGAGCAGTTGACTAAAGGCAGTATTGACGGCGATATATTGACTGATATCGCGGGTAAGAAACAGGCGCTTCTAGAAGAACTAGAACGCATGGAGGTATTACGTCGCGGGGTACAGGCAAAACTTGGCTATCCAGAAGGCGGTCCTGGCGCGAAGCTGGCGGCCACAGATGCTGACTGCCTAGCAACCTGGGAAAGCTTGCTAGAAAAAAGTGAGCGAGTTTCACGAATGAATGCATTAACCGGGCAAATGCTCTCATTGCGTATGAAGCATAACCAGGAAATGCTGGACTACATTCGCCAAATTGCAGAAAAAACGCTCTACAAGCCCAACGGGCGCAATAGTGCTCAGCCGGGCCGCATTAATGCCTCTGCTTAACAAGCAATTATAGACAAATACTATACAAAGCGCTTCAATGGGAACAACATCGTTCACCATCGGAGTTTGTTATGCTGCCTCATCTTCCAGAAGGTTTCACCGCCGTTGTGGCAGGTGCAAATGGCGGTATAGGAAGCGCCATACTGCAAAGCCTGCTTTCATCTCCGCAAAGCAGTTGGATGAAGTATCATTTGCCCAGGTGATGCATATTAATGCGGCAACCCCAGCCCTGCTGAGTTAAGCTCAGTTCTTGTGTATGGAGGGCAGTAGAGAGGGTGGCGTATCCTGTTGATTGATCTCGCCAGATCACAACCAACATAGGACGGATACGCCATGAGCAATTCTACTCTCCAAGCCGTGA
>Ga0208316_1000045_pt1 | contig 189898 bp, 167 predicted proteins | sample MalvireepMed_231_FD_184240 | JGI IMG/M metagenome (GOLD analysis project Ga0208316, IMG submission 184240) | Marine viral communities from the Global Malaspina Expedition - Malaspina viral metaG DeepMed_231 (SPAdes) (version 2) | ecosystem: Environmental > Aquatic > Marine > Oceanic | place...
TATCGACTTCGCGCAGTAACAACACACCGGCATCCGAGGTGATATGGCCTCCGGAGAAATCGGCTTCAATCTGGCGGCGGGAGAGTGGCGAGAAGGTCAGTTTTTGAGGTACCATTTTGGATAGCGGTTGTTGGTGTTGATTGATGGTGTAAGGTCCTGAAATTTTAACACTTTCAGCCGCTTTCTTTTATCCCCTCATGAGAAATTCGGGCTAAAGGCTATGGGACGCTGGTAGCTGGGAAATATTGGCATTGGTATGAACGTTGGGTAGATGAGGTTCGAAAACACTGCCTTGAGAACAGGGGCCGCTATTCATGAGCGAAGTACTCTTTGGGGAGCGTGTATGAAGGTGCTCGACCATCTTTTAAGAACAGTACGTGAAAGTGGGGTTTTCAACCCGGACATACAGGTAGCCCCCGCCTGCATCCTCTGGCCCGACCGGGACCGCCAATGGGAAGCCGTAATTCCTGTACTGCAAGCCGAATTGCCCGAGCTGATGGTGCTGGGTGATTACTCCCCGGAGAAACGCACCGGTCCGTCAATCTGGCTTCGATACGCCATTGCCGGGTTCGCGGAAGATATTGAGTTACCGGAAGGCAAGGCACCGATTCTGTACCTGCCCGGTGTCAGCCGCCAGGACTTGCGGGCGGTGGAGAGCTGCCCGGATGAGTTGAAGCCTTTGGCTGAATTGCAGTACCGGGGCGTGATCTGGTCTCAGGTGAATGCCAAGGACTGGACCATTCTGGCCTATCTGAAGTCCGACCAGGGCGGTTTGGGCCTGGATGTTGCTCAGGACAGCGAAAGCCGCCACGCCATGCAGTTGGCGCTGTACCGTTTGCTGGATGAGGAAGTTGAGCTGCTCAAGGGCAAACGGCTGGATAAAGACTACTTCAATACTTTGTTGACCGGCGGTGATCCCACCCGGGACCTGTTGCTGTGGCTGGATCAGGGTGAGGCGTTTCAGGCTGCCCGGGGCGAGAACGAATGGCAGGCCTTTGTTTCGGTGTGTCAGTCCCAGCTGGCGTTCAATCCTCAGCAGGACGGTATTCTGGCCGGATGTAACAAACTGGCCAATCATGAGGGCCCCTGGCAGGCGGTGTGGGAGCGGTTTTGCGAAGCGCCCAATCGTTATCCACACATCCCGGACCAGATCCGCAAGTGCCAGCCGCCGTCTTTCGATCTCTTCACTGATGAATCTGTGGCCGGTGGCTGGCCACAGTGGAACCAAAGCCAGGAAGAACATTTGCGCCGGGATCTGCTGGCATTGAGCAATATGCCCGCTCACAAGGCCATAGCGCAGCTTAAAGAGCTGGAGCAAATCCACGGTGGCCGCCGTTCACTGGTATGGGCTGAGTTGGGCGAGGCATCCCTCGCGTTGGCACTGAAGCACCTGGCGACCATGGCAGAACACGCGAAAACCGCTCTTGCCGCCGGCACGGTTACCGATCTTGCCAATGGCTATGCCAGCACTGGCTGGAAGGTGGATGACAGCGTGATGCGAGCGCTGGCTGAAGTAACCAGCAACGATGACCTGAACGCAGTGACCACAGCCATCCGGTCTGTTTATCTGCCCTGGATGGAAGATTCGGCCCGTTATCTGCAAAAGCATGTGGACGGTGCCAGTTACCCCGGTGGCTCTTGTGCGAATGCTCCGCCATTCCCGGCTGAGCAGGGCGATAGCGTACTGTTTGTGGATGGTTTGCGTTTTGATACCGGTAAACGTCTGGTTGAACGCCTGGAAGGCGCAGGTCTGGAGATTTCCGAAACTCCGGTGTGGACGGCGCTGCCCAGTGTTACGGCCACTGGCAAGGTGGCCGTGTCTCCGGTACGGGACAAGATTAAAGGTGACGACGCCAGCGCTGACTTCGAACCCGCTGTGGCCGAGACTGGCCAGTCTCTGAAGGGTGGCTATCACCACAAAAAGCTGTTGAAAGAGGCCGGTTGGCGTGTTCTGGACCGCACGGACAATGGTGATGGCCAGGGCTTTGCCTGGTGCGAGTTCGGCGATATCGACCATGAAGGTCACGACCGGGGCTGGAAATTGGCCAAACACCTGGACAACCTGCTGCAGGAGGTTCAGACCCGGATTACCGAATTACTGGCTGCCGGCTGGAAGCGGGTTCGGGTGGTTACCGACCATGGTTGGCTATTGCTGCCCGGAGGTTTGCCCAAAACCCAGTTGCCAAGCGTACTCGCCGACAGCAAATGGGGCCGCTGTGCTGCGCTCAAGCCCGGTGCAGACACCCAGGAGCGGGTATTTCCCTGGTATTGGAACCCGAGCCACTATTTCGCGTTGGCCGATGGTGTCAGCTGTTACAAGAATGGTGAGGAGTATGCCCACGGCGGCCTGAGCCTGCAGGAGTGCCTGACCTTGCAGTTGGTTGTAACGGGTGGTGCGGGCACTCAGGCAGCAATTGAGTTCACCGATCTGGTTTGGAAGGGGCTTCGCTGCACGGTAGCTGTGGAAGGTCAGTACAAAGGCTTGACTCTGGATATCCGAACCCGTGCCGGGGAAGCGTCCAGCAGTGTCGTGCTCGGCACCAAGCCGTTGAAGGAAGACGGCAGAGCATCGGTAGTGGTGGAAGACGAAGACATGGAAGGCCAGAACGCCGTGGTGGTGTTGCTGGACGATAGCGGGGCTCTGGTAGCCCAGACCGACACAAGGATTGGTGGGGGAGATGTGTGATGGTATTGGATGACATTGATAACAAAGCGGTAGCCGCACTGGATGGCTACCTGGTGCGTAAAGACCTGGTGCGAACCTTCAGCCGCCAGTTTCCGGTGCCTACCTACGTGGTGGAGTTTCTTCTGGGGCGCTACTGCGCAAGCACCGACCAGGAAGAAATTGATGAAGGGCTGGAGATTGTTCAGCGGCAGCTCAAATCCCGCACGGTAAAGGCGGGTGAAGAGGAGTTGTTCAAGGCCCGGGCCAGGGAGAACGGTGAGGTCAAAATCATTGATCTGATTACCGCTCGCCTGGATGCAAAGACCGATAGTTACATCGCAACACTGCCCAGTCTTCGCCTGACGGATGTTCGTATCTCATCAGAGTTGGTGAATGAGCATGAGCGCATGCTCACCGGTGGCTTCTACGCCGAGATCACCCTGAACTACGATGCCGCTATTGCCCAGGAAAACAAAGGCCGGCCATTTGGAGTGGAGTCTTTGCGGGAGATTCAGCTCTCCAAGCGGGATGTGCTGGATAGCCTGGCCGAGGCTCGTAAAAGCTTTACCACGGATGAATGGAAAGCCTTCCTGCTGCGTTCTACCGGTATCGAGATTGAAGGCCTGTCTGAGCGGCAGGTCGATGCCATGCTGTTGCGCATGGTGCCGTTTGTTGAGCGCAACTATAACCTGGTGGAGCTTGGTCCCCGAGGAACCGGCAAGAGTCACCTGTTCCAGCAGGTGTCTCCCTACGCTCATCTGATTTCAGGTGGTAAAGCGACCGTCGCCAAGATGTTTGTGAATAACTCGAACGGTCAGCGTGGTTTGGTCTGTCAGTACGATGTTGTCTGCTTCGATGAAGTCTCCGGTATCTCTTTCGACCAGAAGGACGGCGTGAACATCATGAAGGGCTATATGGAGTCCGGGGAGTTCAGTCGTGGCAAGGAGAGCATCCGTGCGGACGGCAGTATTGTGCTGGTGGGTAACTTCGATGTGGATGTGGATCACCAGCAGCGTATAGGCCACTTGTTTGGCCCTATGCCGCCGGAGATGAAGGACGATACCGCCTTCATGGACCGTATTCATGCTTTCTTGCCAGGTTGGGATGTGCCCAAAGTCAGCAAGGAGCTGCTGACCAATCATTTTGGTCTGGTGAGTGACTTCCTTTCCGAGTGCTGGAGCCAGCTTCGTAACCAGAGCCGGCTGAGTGTGATTCAAAACCGTGTGTTCTTCGGTGGTGCTTTGTCCGGACGGGACACCAATGCGGTGAACAAGACCATCAGTGGCTTGCTGAAACTGCTGTACCCGGGTGAGGTCCAGATTCCGGACGAAGACATTGAATGGGCGGTACGCATCGCCATGGAAGCCCGGCGCCGAGTGAAAGAGCAGCAGAAACGTATTGGCGCGGCAGAGTTCCGGAATACCCATTTCAGCTATGTGATGGGTGAAGATGGAGTGGAAAAATTCGTTTCCACTCCGGAACTGCACAGTGAAAACAGCATTGGTGACGACCCGCTGGAACCTGGCCAGGTTTGGTCTATCTCCCCGGGCACCGGAGAAGAACACCCCGGCCTTTACCGTATAGAAGTCAACGAAGGCCCGGGTTCCGGTGTCAAGGTACTGAATAAACCAGTGCCACCGGCCTTCAAGGAAAGCATTGGCTACGCTGAGCAGAATCTGTACGCCCGATCTGCCCAACTGGTCGGCGACAAAGATCCTCGACAACACGAATTCACCGTGCAGCTGCGAGCCTTCGACGCTTCCAAATCCGGCGCCAAGCTCGGTATGGCCTCATTGATTGCCCTCAGCACCGCTTTGCTCAAGAAAAGCGTTCGAGGCGGCCTGATTATTGTGGGTGAGATCAACCTGGGCGGTTCTGTAGAGCCTGTGCATAACCCGGTGACCGTTGCCGAGATCGCGGTAGAAAAGGGCGCAACGGCCTTGCTGATGCCCGTTGCCTGCCGTCGGCAGTTGTTTGATTTGTCGGACGAGATGGCAACGAAGATCGATATTCAGTTTTACTCTGATGCCCGGGATGCGTTGATTAAGGCGATGGTGGAGTAGCTCTGGATAGCTGAACCCTTGGTTCTAATGGACTCCAAGTGTACTTGAAGTGACCTTTCGGGATGGCCTCGCCGCCACTCGATTTGCTTAAGTCCACTTGGGGTGCATTTGGAGTCCATTACCGTCGTCGCACCCCTCGTTATCAGCCGAATTGATATGGTTAACTAACTGTTCTCATTAAGTAAAAATCTTGAGTTTACGCAGAAAATTCGCGTTTTCACACGTTGAGATCTACGGAGCAGTTTGCCAAACTTCTCATCAAATCCTCGCATCCATTATTGGATTAAGAGGGGTGCTAGCTGAGCATTTTAAATAATCAGCAATTACTTCCGGCTTCGCCGGACTCAGAAACGGTCCCCGTGATCACCCTCCTCAATGGATCTCCGAGATCCAATCCAAAACTGCCGGCCACGCCAGCAACTCCCGCACGTGCGTCTTATCGACGCCAACACAAAACCCGATCCGCTATCCACTCAGCAGTGCTGCTGTTTATATAGTGAGATGGATATAGGTAAGAGACTTGCAAACACACTGATATCAGTAAGTTGCAAGCCTAATCAATGACCGAAAATTGCGGAAAAGGTCTACGTTAACTCCGCAACTGAGCAACACGGAACGTTACCAGCGCATCATCGTTGGCTGCTCGCCTCCCCGGTCATCCCACCGCCGTTAGGCAAAACCTCCGTTGCGATATCTCGCTGATTACGAGATGCCGCTCCCCGTACACGCTGTCGAGTTTCGATCTCGTGTTCACGGTCCGCAACCGAGACGCAAAAGTGCTGATACAGCAGCACGATGGATGCTCCCACCGTCAGGGCGGTCAAAGCCTTGGCACAGTCACACTTAATGCGGACTACGGGGCGGAGCATCAGCGTGGGGACCGGCTCTGAGCCCCAGATTCCGCATGGTTGGCCACGCACCCTGTATTCACGATTTTTCAAGACAATGGAGGATGGTATGAGTAATAAATCTGTCAAACGAGGCCGCCGCTCTGCCAAGCGGAAAAAACCGGCGTACAAGCGGAATTACAGCTGTGGCAAAAAACTGAGCGAGGCTATTCATAAGGCGTTGGACCAGCACTACGGTTCAGACAGCCACTTCAACACCCGAGCAACCCACAAGCGCCGCGCGTCTGTGTTTGTTCGTTACTGCAAACGCTGTGGAATGAACGATGCGAGGAGAATCGACCGGGAATTCATCCTTCAATTCGGGGCCTACATCAAAGCCCGGTTGAATGGCGACTACGAGTGGCCTGATGGGGGTGTCGATGAGCAAATCAGCGTCGCATACGCACACAATGCCATCAGCACGGTTAACACCGTAATGCGCGCATTTCGTGGTGATGACGCTCTGAAAGTATCGGGGCGGGAAGTTCTGGGTGTTTGCAGGCAATCGGTGAGGACCAGAGAGATCCAGGCGGATGTCCGGGATACCAAGCATGCAGCCAATCTTGCAATTGTTGCCGGATTCGAGCGTGGCGCTGCCGTAATTCTGCTGGCTCGTGCCTGGGGTATGCGTGTACGGGAATGCGTCATTCAGGACCTTGACCGTATGAAGCGGGAAATCGAGGCTGCGGGAGAGGTTACCATTCTCGAAGGTTGCAAAGGCGGGAGGAAATCCAAAGACCGCACGATCAAGGCGAATGAATTTCGTATGGAAGCGCTGCGGTATGCCATCGAGGTTCGACCGAAAGGATCCCGGAACTTGTTGTCTGAAACCGACACGGTGAAGGCATTTTTGCTGAACGAAGTTAATCCATGCCGGCAGTTTTTGCAGTCGTCTGGAATTCCCCATTTCATGGAACTCAGGGCGGGTTTTGCCCAGGATATTTATGAGGAAGTGATGGGTGGACCGTCGCCGCTGAAAGCGCCAATTCGAGACAAAATCATGGACCGGCTCGCCATGGAGGAAGTGGCCAGGCAGCTGGGCCACAATAGAGTGTCAGTAGCCAGTTCTTATGTGGGAGGCACGCGCAATGCGATTTGACCACATTTTGCGGCGATTGGATTTCAGTGCACTCAGTGACACGGAGCGGAAACGGTACATCAACCGAATGATCCGGATTGTTTCGGTAATTGAGGCGCAATTCCCTCACGTAACCCGGCCAGAGCAGATTAAGCTGCATCATTGCCAATATTTCCGGAATGTGTGGCTGCCGGCCCATTCGGCGTCTGACTCAACAAAAAAAGAATATATGCGTGCACTCGGACTGATCATCAGAGCTGCAGGGCGCCCAGAAACCTGGGAGGGCGCTCTCGGCGTAAAGACTACGACGGAGCAAGGAGGCCGTCCAACGAAAATCGGTGTTAAGAGGTCGAAAAAGTTCTACCGTTAGCAGATGCAGATGGAGAGGGGTTCGCGAGCTCCCCACAATGCCGGTTCATGAAAGTCAGACTTCCGGTGACGACGACCAGGAACTGTTGTAGCTGAGAGAGGCAGTCTGGAGATATGTTCTTGAGCTATTTGAAGTAGACGAAGCTGTGGATCGGGCTTCTTCCGCGAGGTAAAGCGATAGCCAGGACAAGCATAGGGAAAGTGGAAAGTATTTGGTTTTGATCATCCAAAACATGGCATGGATATCACCGCCTGCGTTTGAGTCAAAAGGACGACATTCCATCGAATGCCGAGAGCTTTGCTATTTTCAAACTATTTTCTATTTTCCTCTGATTGTATTTATAAAAAGAGGATCTCCAAAAACCGATTGATTAAAGAATGCCTAGTCTTTAGAAAATTTCATTTGCTGTTTGCCAGCTTTAGCGGCCATTTTTCATTATAACTTTTGAATAATCATAGAAAATGAGCGAGCGTTTATTTGTAATTAACACCCCGTAAATTTGTTGCGCAAATCTTTAACGAAAGAAAAGGATTTCATTATATCTCGTAATCTATTTTTTTGTTGATTTTTAATGCGGGTGATCCTATTGCAGTCTCTCCGATTTCTGTTATTTTAATAATTGAGTGGTCAATCTGAATGCTCTAGCTAAAGGAGCCCTTCAGCGCTTCGCCACTATATAGAGGGTGGAAAAAGTTGGTGAGAAAATGGTATGAATGATATCGAACAAAACCAAGCCAGGAAGTTTGCAAACGAGCTTGCGAAGCTAGTAAGTGAGTCTTTTTCGAACTCTAAATATCCAAGTCAAGTATTCAATGTTTCATATCGCTTTCATGAGTTCGATGAACCTGAAGATCAAGAGTTTGATATTCACATAAGGATTCCATCAATAAGGCCAGATTTGGTCAATAGAAAGTACAAAAATAATATTGATAGAAATTCAGCCTGTCCTGCAATTGAAAGGATTATGCTTCCAAGGTGGTTGCAGTGCCAAGGCTTCTTAACTTCCTTAATTGATTATCTGGGTAACCTGCCTCACGTAGACGCAGTTTGCTTGTCGCATGTCACCAATCAATCATTTTCTGACTATCTAGAAAGCAGCGATGTTTGGATGAAGTTGGAGAGTGACTACTTGCCAGACTCGCCGATGACCAAGTTTCATCGTAATCGCGCGCCTACCTATTGCCGAATCTTCTGTGATTGACGTCATGAAAAATTGTCTTTCAAACAAAGTTCATTTCATCCGTCTTGCTACGTTGAACGGAGAGGCCCTTTTAACCGGACGAGATAAACGTGACGTGAGGCCCGAGCACTTGATTGGTCAATGCCCACCGTTCACAGAGCTCACATGGAGCATGTTGCTCGACTCACTAAGGTCGCAGCATGGGCGCACTTGGATGGATCGGCTCCCTGATGATTTTGGAGATGACATACGCTCCAAAAGGGATTTCTTAGGTTTGTTTCCTGAGCTAATTCAGCCTGACGGAGATGGGGCGGATGTAAACAGTGAACACGATGGCTCAAAGGTGTTGGTAGACGTCACTCGCCGTGATCTGCGAGATATGACTGATAACTGGCAAACAGTCAGAACCGTTATGGCGGTACTGAAACTAATAGACCGCCGGACCCATGATGCTCGTGTGAATGACAAACCATTGCGACAGAACCCATTTGACGAAGCCGTGGCGTACTTTGGGGGCGCTCATGAGGCAACCGAAAAGTGATATCGGCCACCTGAGCTTTGCCTTCTTATTTTGACGGTATCAACTCCCCCTAGCTGCCAATGGTCTCGTCTGTGTGGGCTAAAAGGCTGTTGTGGCATTTGATATAAAGGCACCGGCGAACGCGGCCGTCCGGGTAAGGTTGGTGTCAAACTGTCGAAAAGGCACTACCATCGTCGGATGAAGCTTCAGATGGAAAACGATTGGTGGAGTTACTCGCGATGCCGATAAATGACAGTGAGCTCTCAGGTAACGTGGAGCCTGAGCTGTCTGAGCTCAAAGATGAAGTTTGGCTGGAAGTTCTTGAGTTATTTGAGGGCGATGAAGGTCTGGCTCGGGAATGGATGGGACGAACCCGACTGTTTCTAGGTAACGTGTCTCCGGAGAGTTTGCTGGAAACCCCTGAGGATATTGGTCGGCTACGGCGTTTCATTCAGCAAATTCAGCGGGGAATTATTCCGTAGTCTTGGAAGCTCTTCAAAGCAAAGAGCCCCAAACACGGGTGTGTGATCGGGGCTGGTCCGGAGCGCTTAGTGCAGTGTACTCGAACTATCCACCAGCAAGCGGGCGCCGGTATCGAAATCGAGAGTCGCCATGAGGCGCTCGGGCTCCTCCGAGTTCTGGTACACATCGAGGCTGATCAAGCTCTCGCCACGTTGCATCTGAACATGGATGTGCAGATCGCCGCAGCCAAATTCCGACGAGAGTGCAGCGGCCAGCCGCCGTGCTTCGGTTATTGATTTCATGGTCGCTTTTCCTTCAAAGCCAAGTGTTAGTTCTGGTGTCGCCAAGCTGATCCACCAATGATTTTTGGGGCGGTGTACAAGTGAGCAGAGATCCCGTGTTGTTTGCGTTGTCGCTGGGGTTGTCGGGAGTCTCGTTATTCGTGGCGGCTTTGCCGTCGAAGCAAGACAGCTTCAGTCGCGGAGTGGCGCCCTGGCAGAGGCCAATTGTATCGGCGACTGCGCGCCTCTGCTCCATTGACGAGCTGAGCTGACTGATTGCGTTATTCATAGATAAATTCCTGTGAAATTAGATTGTTGACCGGTCGAATTCCACAATACATGAAGTCACGTTTTGACCAAGCAATTGCTCCGACGAGCCTCTTGTGGAGGGGGCAAGGTGTGTGAGTCAGGCTAAACGGTGGGCGGGTGGAGTCATGAAGCCGGAACGGGGCCTAAGGAAAAACCAAGCTTGATAAAAATATGGAAGCGGGCCAGTAGCGCTTATTAAACAAAAGCGAACATTCGTGCTGCGCCCTACCAGAGATAATTTCCCCTCCGCAGAATGGCGAAATTTATCCTCTCCAGACGGCTTCCTTTGCCTGAAGAGTTCAATTCGAGTTCTTTCAAACTAGTGCTTATGCCATCTTGTGATTATGCGGTTGATTAAAAATCGCACATAGTAGTTAGGAGTGGCAATAATTCATATCTGAATAATAATTGTAGCCTCCCGGAAGCCCTACCCCGAGAGCATGGAGCAGCTCCTAAAAAGCATTTTTAGTCGGACTTTCAGCTGCAGAATGCACGCAGCAACCTTTCCTAAAACGAACACGGCCTCTCTGCCAACAACCCTAGAACCATCATCAATAGAAAAATGAAGGGAAAACTGATGGATTATGAAACGGACAATTTAGTGATCGGCAGTGGTGTGTAAACATCCCTGTTTTAGTTGCACCGCTGCTTAGAGTTGTCCGCCCGTTGGTGTTTCGCCAGATATTCCCATGGCGTCAGATCTTCCAGTGAATCGTGGGGGCGTTCGTCGTTGTATTCGGCCATCCACGATTCGGTTAGTTGCCGGACTTCGGTGAGATTCCGGAAGACATACATATTCAGTACCGTGATTTCTTCATGTCGTTCTCCGTTTGCCTCATTGTAGGCCGGAGAACTCTAAGGAGACTTATTCAGAGTCTCCCAAGATGTTCCTGGCTGGAGTTGTCTGCTCGGATTGCCACAACCCCCATAGCGGCAACCTGAAGATGGAGGGCAACGGTGTCTGCGCCCAGTGCCACAACGCCGGTGACTACGATACCCCGGATCATCATCACCATCCGCGTAACAGCGCGGGTGCGCAGTGCGTCAGTTGCCACATGCCCGAAGCCTCGTTTATGAGGATCGACAACCGGCGGGAGCACAGCTTCATGGTGCCCCGGCCTGATGTGTCCAAGGCATCCGGCAGCCCGGATGTTTGCCTGGCGTGCCACACGAACCAGGATCGCGCCTGGTCAATGGAAACCGTCGGCAGCTGGTACCCGGATCTTTACCAACCGGATACCTGGCATCACGTTCAGCAACGTAACTTGTCAGAGGTTCTGGCCTATCTGGCCGATGATCATGAGCCTGCCATTCGCCGGGCAACGTTGCTGGAACAGCACGGGCAAGGGCTGGTGGCCCGGCACATGGCGGTCCTGGCAAGCCTGGCAAAGAGCGATCATGCGGTCATCCGCGAAAGCGCCTATCGTGTGCTCAGGCACGGCGACATGAGCCAGTCCTGGGAGCTTGCTGAAAATGGTCTGGCTGATGACTCCCTGGCGGTCAGGCTGGCGGCCTTTGAATCCATGGTGTGGTCCGGCACCCTGCCGGACCCTGAGCGCTGGGGCGAAGTTCAGAGGGAATACGAGCACTACGTTGATATGCAGTCAGACCTGCCCGCGGGCAGCGTGCTCAAAGCCCGATACCTGATGGCAGGGGATTATGTCTACAAGGCAGAGCAACAGCTCAACCGTGCTCTGGGCAAAGACCCAGGCTACGTGCCCGCCACCATCCTGCTGACCGATATTCTCCGTGCCGGCGACCGCAACCTGGAAGCGGTCCGGGCCATTGATCAAACCCTGGAACACAGCCCTGATGAACCCCAACTGATTCACCTGCGGGGGCTGATCCGTATTCGCCTGCAAAACTACCCGGCGGCGCTGGCGGATCTGGAACGGGCCCATCAACTGGTGCCCGGCCAGTGGCTGTTTGGCTACCGGTACGCGGTTGCGCTGTTCCAGCTGGACCAGAAGGACAAAGCCCGGCAAGTGACCCAAGCCTTGTTGCAACAATACCCCGATAACGCACAATTGCGGGCACTGATGAACCACCTGTAGGGACAACCAAAACCGGGGCTGGGGCGCGCTGTCGCCTCAGATCCACCCCAGCCACCTCCACCACAGGTAATCCAGCGGAAACAGAATCACGATGGTGAGGGCGGCCAGTATCAGGCACAACCTGGCGGCATGGCCCATGGGGATGCCGGCCAGGGGCATGGCCATCATCAGGGGCACGGACTGGTAGGTAAAAATGATGGTGGAGAAGCCCAGAACCTGAGTCATCAGCACCGCTTCCAGGCTGAAGCCGGTCATTTCGCTCATGGGGCCAGCCAGGGGGGTGAGCGTTGCCGGAATGCCCGCCAGGGTGGTGACCATCCCGGTCGCGGTCGCCGTGAGTGACAAGGTAAGGAAGTTGGCAAAATCCCGCCCCGGCTCCAATGGCAGCCAGCCCAGCACGTGGCCGCCCAGAATACCGCTGATGTTCTGATGGTTGATCAGCCCGGCAATGCCCAGCAGGCCGGCCACCACCAGAATTGAGCTGATGTTCACTTTCTGGTTGAAGCTCTGTGTAGAGATCATGCCAACACCGGGCATCAGCAGCAGGGTCGCTGCCGCCAGGCCAATCCACGCCGCGGAGATCTGGTGCCAGGTGTCGGTCAGCCAGAACCCGAGGGTCACCAGAAGTATTACCATCAGCCGCGATTCCTTGAAATTGAAAGGCCGGCTTGATCCTGCTTGCGGAACCGGCTTTGGGTTGTCCGGGTACAACCGCACCAACACAACCACCAGCAGGATAGCCTTGAGGATGCCCAGCACCGGAAAGTGCAGCAACAGGTATTCCCCGAACATCGGGCTCCAGCCATGAATCTTCTCGGCAGAGCCAATCATGATCATGTTCGGGACATTGGCGGGCAGAATGGCAAAGGTGGGCAGATGGCTGCCAAAGGCCGCCGCCAGGCCAGCGGCTTTCTGGCCATTGCTGCCAGGCTCAAAGCCACAGCTGTGGGCGATGGTCAGGGCGATGGGAATAAACAGCACAATGCGCCCCACCGAGGAGGGCATCACAAAGCCCAGCAGAATACCGATCACCACGATGCCGGCGATCAACCGGGTATAGCTGGCATCCAGGTGCCGGGTAAACAGGTCTGACACCCGTTGGGCCAGGCCGGTTTCCGAGATGGCAATGCCGATCACCAGCCCGGAAACAATCAGCCAGCAGGCGGTCGAGGTGAGCCCGGAAAACACCACGTCGGCCGGAGCCAGCGACAACAGCATGGCCAGGGTCAGCACCAGCAGGGCGGTGACAAACTCCGGCACCGCGCTTGTGGCAAACAGCACAAGCCCGGCCATCACCAGCAGCGCCGAGAGCCGTTGGGGGCCATCGAACCAACCGGCTGCCGGGCTGAACAGCAGCGCTGCAGACAATAACGGAATCAGGGCCAACGCAAGCCACTGAGACCGGTTAACAGGCAGATTGGTCATTGCCGGGTAAGATCCTTCTCGCCGTTAACGGACATCCTGGTTCTTCTTCGGGAACAGCCAGAAGGCAAACCAGCGGGTCATCCGTGGCATCAGCACATAGCTCATCAGCAACATGACTACGATGGTAACTGCCATGGTGCGCAGCAGCAGCGGGATCTGGGCCAGAAGGTCACCGAATAGCACGAAAACGAGCGTAACCGCAGGATACAACGCCAGCCAGCTGACTATGGTCATTTTCCACTTGGGAGGCGGTTTAACCGGGTTCTGTCCGGGCAGGGTAAACCAGGTGATGATTCCTGAAGTCACTTCACGCTCACTGGGTTTTGCCAGCAAAGCTTCAAGTTGTTCAAGGAGCTCAGCTCTTTCCGGAGACTCTTCCCAGGCGGTCAGAGTTTCTCGATCCCTAAACTTGAATATAATCCGGTATTCGGGATCATCCGGTGAGGACGGCCGGAACATGGCAGCTCCGAGGTAACCCGGAAAGTGGGCTGCTCTTTCGGTCATTTGGCTGCTGAGTTGCTCGAATGCGAACTCCTCGCCTTTCCTAACCCGACGTGAAATCACGACAGTGAGACAGTGATCGGATGGTTGGAGGTCTGGTTGACCGTCTTTGTCATGATACATTCTCCGTAAGGTGCACAAGCCCGGGAGAGGCTCATGCCGTGATCTCTTTTGCCTGCTCTGAAATTAAAAAGGGGCCCGCAAGAGCGGGCCCAGAGAGAGCGACAACAACGAAGAGATCAGCTTCCCGTTGCGCGCATATGCTGGACGTTGAACATCTGCGGCTTGGAGAGCTCCGGATCAACCTGACCTTTAAACTGTCCGGTTGTGCAATGGCTGGCCTGTACATCAATCATGCTGAACGCATCATCGATAGAGACACCGGTACCTTTGTTCTTGGGCAGGTGATAGTCAGGGTGGGCCTGGCCGATGGTGAAGGTCTTCCACAGGCTGCCCTTGCGGTCGTAAGACACGGTCCGGGGAATAGTGAAGGTCTGTGCGTCCATATAATGAACGCGCTTCTGCAGCGGATGGCTGTCATCCACCGGAACGGCTTCCACCTCGTACACCTTGCGCAGTTGCCAGGTGATTTCCGGGAAACAACCACCCTGGCCATCAAAGGCAACAACCTGGTAGCCATCGTCGTCCTGGTGAGTCTCTGTATCGAGCTTCATGTCATTGTGGTTATAGAAGGGCATCAGCATGTGACGGGTCCCTTTATAGGTCCAGTTCATGTCTGAAATGCGACCGTTATAACCTTCAAAGTCCTCGATCATCAGATCGGAACCCAGGAACGCATCGGTAACCTGACCGGTAGCCAGACGGCGTACACGACGCTGGAAGCCCAGATACAGCCATGAATTGTCCCGCTTGAGGTCGTCGGAAGCGCGGTGGATCAACAGCTGGGTGTTGCGAACATCAGCGGGATCCAGAACCCGCACGTAGATAGCGCGGAACAGGTCAGACGGGTTTGGCGTAATCTCTGGTACTGGTTCCTGGTTCACTCGGCCCTTGAAGTTCAGGAAATGGAAATTGAACTTGATGGTACGTTCCACCTTGCCGGAATCCATATCCCGATACTTCCAGTAGAACGGATAAACGGCAGCACTATCACCCCAGTTGTAGCCATATTTATAGTTCCATGCGAGTTTTTCACCGGCCCGGGGGTCACTTTCATCCGGTTCCTCAGGGAATGGTCTGCCAGCCTGCCATCCGTTGATCTCACCGACCTGGTCGCCCAGGGATACCTTACCCAGAGAATCACGAGTGGCATTTACGTAGCCTTCATTCAGGCCAAAAGAAGTGGTATCGCCTACGGTGATCGATGTCCAGCCATTTTCGATAAAGGTGTAGAAGGCAGGGTCGATGACATCCTTGAACTGGGCCACGTTGGACTGGTCGATGGTCATGCCAACATTAAGGCCCTCATGGCTCGGAACCTCGTTCTCATAGGGAAAGAAGGAGTTCTGAATAACATCCTCGTTGGCCTGCACCTGAGTGGCAAACATGCCAGCAGCAAGACCAGCGGCGAGGCACTGTGACAGTATTGTCGGCTTTGTTCTTGGTTTCATGGTTTTATCCTCTTGTTATCAGAAGCTGTAACGTGCAGTCAGCTGGATTTCGTCTTCTTTCTGAGCCATGCCAATGGGGCCCGACTTGAAGCGGCCGAGAGGTTCATAGCTGCCAAGGCCGGCAGATTCACCCGGTTGATGACCCACAACGCCAGGCGTTTGGGTGAACGGATCCCAGGGGTTGCATGAACGACAGTCGTCGAATTCCCGGGCTCCGGTTCCCACTTTGAAATTTCCGCCCAAAGTGAGCTTGAAATTGTCATTGACCAGCCAGTCCACAGACGGCGCAATAGCGGTAGCTTGCGCTCGGAAGTCATGTGCTGTGATGATTTTCGGGGTCAGGCGACCATTCATGTAGAACCCTTGCATCAACAAAGTGGCGGTCCAGTTGTATTCATAATCTGGAATGCCAGCTTCGCCGTAGGTTCTTTGCTCACGTTCGTGGTCCAGAATATGCTGGCCGAAAATCTGTCCGGAGAACAGGAAGGCCTGGCTTTCGTTCAGGGCCGGGATGAAGATGTTTTTGTCCGCGCCGATTACGTAACGGAGTACATCTGATTCGGAATAGAGCTCTTTGCGAAGGGTATTGGCAAATTCCTCACCCGAGGTGTAAGCCGTTTCTACGCGGAATACCGTGTCAATTCCCTGAGAGTAATAGTCCAGAGAGCCACCAACGAGATTCACGCGCGGGAAGTGGATGTCGAAAGCGATCAGGCTCGGCCAGACAGCAGTCTCTCCGGTGAACCCATTGGTTGCAGGAATGCCCCCTCTGAGAGAGGGCAATTGGGAGCGATAGGTCAGGGCATTGAGAGAGAATCCAAGATCGCCATAAACCCCTTCAAGCTTCAGGCCCAGCTGAGTATTTGACAGGCTCCAGCTCGGCATGTGTGCCTTGCGGATACCGATCTGGCCGGGTCCGAAGTCTGTTGCGAGGCCCCCGTCAGGAGTAGCCCCCGCGAAGTTTGCCACGGTTCCACCATTTTCCCAGAGGTTGTTCATGCCCCGGAAGAAACAGCCGGCATCCAGGATCACGTTTGGTTGGCCGCACTGGCCAATGTCATGGGGGCGGAACTTGTCGAAGTTCCACACCACCTGAAAGTTCAGGTCATCAAATGCCAGACCGTCGAACACTTCGGTGGGGCCCATGCGGTAATCAGTCCGCAGGATCCACATGGGAATCCGGATATCTTCGAGTTCGTCATAGATGTTGTTCCGGGAGTAGTCCACCGGGTTGATGACATCGAGTACCCGGAACAGGTCCGTTCTGCCCCAGATAACCTGCTGTTTACCCAGTCGTGTACTCAGGATGTTGCCGTTATCGAAGTTAATATCGAAGTCGGCATAGAGTTCCCGGATGAAGTCGGCGCGATCGTTGAACTCCTGGAATCTCAGGTCGTTGGAGTCCTTGTCCAGATACCCGTTGATACAGCCGCGGTCGTCTTTGTCACAAGGGCGCACTGGAACGCCGAAGGCGACACCGTTGTTCTGTGAATGCAAACGCTCCCCCAGAACCACCATGCCATCATTGGGGTTCTGGCTAACATCAAAGCCAAAAGTGTTACCAGGGGGCAAGGGAATAGCACTTGCAGGACTGCCAACACCACTTCCATGCGGAACAGTGCCTTGAGGTAGATCTTGTAACTGAACCGGACCCCCTGCGTTTCGTCCATACTCATCATCATTCAGATCATAAACTCCGTCATAACTTCCCCGGAGTGTGGCGTTGAAGCCCACATTGCTGAAAATTCCCACATCACCGGCTTTTTTCTCCAGCTCTAGTTGCAAGGTATTGCGGAATTTCGAAAGCCCCACGCCTTCTCGGCCGTAGGTGGCGTTTTCAACGTAGCCGTTAACGCGGGTATCTTCTGCCGCTACGGTTGTGGTCATTGGAGTCAGCGCCAGGCTGGCACCACCCGCAAGGGTGTAGCACCAGAACCTCAGGCCTTTTGTTTTTATTTGCATGGCTTGTCCTCGTTACAGGTTTTTTTGGAGTTTCGTACCGGTTTACGCCCGGTACGGTTCTCCTGGCACAAATCCGTCCTCCTGCTTCCTGGCGGGAGCAGCAGCCGGAGTTGATTTCGGTTTTCTGTGTTCGGAATGCAGAATGCCGTCTTCATCTGCGTAGACGTCGGTGATAAAGCGTGGCTTGAAGACCAGCACCCATGAGGGCACCAGAAGCATTGCGGCAAGACCGTTGATGATGATCATTACGCACAGCAATAACGCGGCATCGGACTGGAAACGCAGGTCAGAGAAGATCACCCACATGATGATTCCTGCCATCAGTGTCAGTGCGGTGAAGCTGATTGCCATGCCGGTTGTAGAAATAGAACGCTGCACAGCTTCCCGGAGGTTCTGAAACTTGGCCATTTCTTCCCGGATGCGATCCATCATGTAGATGGAGTAATCAATACCGACACCTATGCCCACGGCGATTACCGGCACCGTGTTGATGTCGATACTCAGGCTGTTCAGGCCCATATAAGCGTAGGTCAGGGTGGTGGCAAACAGCATAGCCATCAACATCATGAGGCCGGCGTGCCATGAGGTGTAGAACAGCATGACGAAAGCGAAGATCAGCAGGAATACAAGCGGCAGAACGATTACATTGGTCTCGAATGCTGATTCGTTCATTGCGGCCGCTACGCCCAGGGTGCCCCCGGCCAGCCGAATGGTCAGTCCTTCTACGCTATCGCCATTCTCTGCAATCCATTCCTTTGCCATGTGAATGGCGCGGCGAATGGTTTCGCCCTGACGATCCTTGTAGTAGAAAACCAGGTTGGCAACGCGGTCGTCGGTATCGTTGAACTCATCCAGAGCTCCGGGGATCGGGCTGGACGCCATGTAGGTAAACATCAAACCGCCCACGTAACCTGCATCATGGGGAATCTGGAACCAGCGGGGATCGTCGTTGTGCATCAGGCGGTTTACCTGCTTGACCAGGTCTGGCAGTCCCTTGGCGCCACCTACCTCCGGGTCAGTCAGCATATGGGCCTGAAGGTCGGCCAAAGCTGTCAGTACCTCCGGGCGTTTCAGCCCTCCTTTTTCATCGGTTTCAGCAACGATATAAAGTTCTTCTGATCCAGGGAAACGCTCGTTCACGATCCGGGACGAGACGTTGTAGTCATGATCTGGATAGAGAATTGGAGAACCGGGCTCGGAGTCGCCAATCTGGACATTGGATGCGGCCAAGAGTCCGCCGAGCATCGCAATGGCGCCTACGGCCAGGATGACTCGGGCAGAACCCGGTTTGGTGACCATGCGCGAACTGGTGCTACCAATATGGCGCAACACCGTTTCCCGGATTTTCGGGTTCTTGGGTGTTGGCAGGATGGAGAGCAGCAGTGGTACACCTACCAGAACGGTGAATACCACGGTGATGGCCCACAAGGAGGCATAGATGCCAAGGTGGGTGTTGAGAGGGATAGAGCCAATGGCGATAAGGGACAGACCGATGGCGTCAGACACCACCCCTAGCGATCCTGGACGGAACAGGCTGTCAAAGGTTGCCTTGGCAGCTTTCGGGCCGTTACCCAGTTCCTGGGTTTCGGCATAATAACGCTCAACCAGCTGAACCCCGTGGCTCATGGCTCGCGCAGCAATCAAAAAGGGGATTACCAGGCCGAGAGGGTCAAGGTTGTAACCCAGGAAGCTGATAATCCCAAGCCCCCATATTGTGGAGACAAGAACGCCGCCTAGGGGGATGAGCACACCGTACGCTTTACGGAAGTGGAAGATGAGCAGCGCAAGCATAGCGAGCACGGTGAACACAAAAATTTGCAGGATCTGGTCCATATAGGTGTAGGCCCAACCTACCAACACAGGCTGGCCTGTGGCATAAATGGTAACGCCTTCCGACGCCTCTTCAGCTCGCAGTTCCTGGAGTTGGGCAAACGTTGTTTCATAATCGAGTTTGCCTTCGATCAGCTGCGCTTTGACCAGCGCCATCTTCAAGTCGGGTGACACGAGAGGCCCATAGACCCGCGGGTTTGCGGCAACATCAGCGCGCATGGATTCCAGTTCTTCGGAGGAATACAGACCGCGAGTGGAGTCGTAGTAGGGCTCGGAGTTAATACTACCTACTTCGGTGAGCCATACTTTTCGGGAGTTTCGATGGGTGACACTGGATACCAGGTTGTGGTTGACGCCCGGCAGGCTATCGACTGCCTGAGTAATTCGATCGATGCGAGCGAGATTTTCATTCGTGAAAATGTCACCTTCTTCAAACTCGACACCCACCACCAGTACATTAGCACCACCGAAACTGTCTTTGATGGAGTTGTGCAGTTCAATGTAGGGGTGTTGTTGGGGCAGCAGGTCGGCAAAGTCGGTAAATATTTTCAAACCGGGAATTCGCAGGGCGAAAACCAGAGTCAGAATAGCAATCAGTGAAAGCACCTTGCGTGGGTTGTTGAATATCCACACTTCCAGCAGGTGCATCAGGTGCGTGAAACGATGCAGTTTGGACATGGTCAGTTACCTCAGTCTGTGCTGGCGGCAAGGGCCGTTTGGGGTTTGATGTCAAATAGCAGGCCTCGGCCTCCGGCTACGAGAAGACGCTGGTCAGGCAGAGCCAGCCCGGCCCTGAGGTAGAGCGGCTGTTCGGATTCGGAGATCTTGTTCCAGGTATCTTGCTGCAGTTGCAGTACAGTGGCGTTGTCTGCCAACGCATAAAGACTGGTGTCTCCAGCTATGAAACCGAAGATCGGAGCATTGGTTGCTGCAGACATCTGTTCCCAGTTTTCACCGCCATCGCTTGTCTGGTAGATAAAACCGTTAAGGCCGCCAATCCAACCGTTTTCGTTGTCTTTGAAATAACTGGTGTGAATGTAGAACTCATCAGGGGCATACCCGGCAATGCCCCAATTCTCACCACCGTCATCGCTTTTCAGAACAAGGCCGTATTCGCCGGTTGCAATGGCCTGATTTTGATTTACGAACTGGAGGTTGTTGATGATGGCATCTTCGTAAAGAGAGGACTCGCTCCATGATTCGCCCTGATCGGTGCTGAGCTGAACAGTCGTGAAGCTTCCTGCAGTCACCCAATTACCGCTAGGTGAACAAGCAACAGTCATCATCTGTTCCTGGCTGGGGAGGGCATGCTTTACCCAGTTCTTGGCGGATGCGTCACCGTGCCAGACGGTGTTATCAAAGGTAAGCGCGATGAAGCTTTGATCAGGACACGACGTGATCGAAAGAAAGCTATTCCCTGAGATTTCAGAATGCCGTTTCCAGGTTTCGCCCTGATCGCTGCTGGACAGCAGAACACCATCGTTGCCGGCAACAACAATCATGTTCTGGTTGCTGGCCATGGCCTGATAGAAATCGGTTCTTTTGGTGGGCTGATTCTCAACACTTCTGACCGCTTCAAGGTTGAGCGGGGCTTCGCATCCTGTCAGCAATAGTGTAGAGGCGCTGGTAAACGCCAGTGCAACGCCGGAGGCGCGCAAAGAGCGCATAGGGGCTTCATGCATTGTTCTGTCACCGTCTTTGTTTTTGTGAAGTAAAGCGACTAACGGAGTTTCAGCAATGCCTGTGCCAGCTTATGAGTGATTTTTTAAAACATTGAATGTTTTAGGTTTTTTTGAGATCGCTGGTATCTGGAGGATTCTGACGTTGATCGTTTTGAGTGTTGACTTTTATCAAATGATAAATTTCTTGTTCTAGTTGCTGATTTGATCAGTTTGCGAAAGAAGCAACATCCTTGTTGCATTAAGGTATGCTTAGTTTTCAGCAAGAATGCCTGATTTTTTCAGGCGATAGGCAAGTGCCGGGCGGGTAAGCCCTAGCAGTCTCGCAGCTTTTGAAACGTTCTGGTTGGCTTGTTCCATCGCTTGCTTCATCAATGTTTCTTCAACCTGATCAAGGCTGATGCCCTGTTTGATAACCTGGTCTGACCAGCTTCCGCCCGAGTCGCCCGGTTTTCCGGCACGCATGTTTCCGTCATTATCAATGTGTTCGACAGAGTCCGGGTTGACTTGAGGGGGGGTTACGAATAGCGCATCCTGACTGATAGTTTCGTTGTTGTCAGTGAGTATCACGCCCCGCTCGATCACGTTTTCCAGTTCACGAATGTTGCCCGGCCACCGGTATTGCATGCACAGCTCGAGAGCTTTGTCTGAGAGCCCCAGCGTTCGTTTGTCGTATTGGGCGTGGAACTTCTCCAGAAAGTGGCTGGCCAGAAGCGGCAGGTCTTCCTGCCGATCTCGCAACGGCGGAATTTGCACAGGGAACACGTTCAGTCGATAAAAAAGGTCGGCCCGAAATCTGCCATCTTCAACCGCTTGTTCGAGACTCTCGTTAGTGGCTGCGATTACCCGGACGTTCACTTTTCGAGTGCGATTGTCGCCGACTCTTTCGAGTTCGCTTTCCTGAAGGACTCGAAGAAGCGTGGCTTGTGCCCGTGGAGTTAACTCAATGACTTCGTCGAGGAAGATTGTGCCTCCATCCGCTCTTTCAAAGCGGCCTTCTCGGGACTGGTTGGCTCCGGTGTATGCGCCTTTCTCAACACCGAAAAGCTCAGCTTCGATCAGGTCTGGTGGAATAGCGGCGCAGTTCACCGCGATGAAGGGGCCATCGGAGCGTTCGCTGCGTAAGTGAACGCTTTTTGCGATGACCTCCTTGCCAACGCCTGTCTCGCCAAGCAGTAATACCGAAACCTTTCCCTGTGCTGCCTTGTCGATCATTTTGCAGACTTTATTGTACGAAGCAGACTGCCCTATACCGTAGTACTGGCCTTGTTGTCTTTGCAGGGTGCTGCGCAGAGAGTTCAGTTGTTCCTGAAGATCGTAGAGCTCTTCAATCATTGGGTCTGCTTTGAAGTAACGGGAGAACTCTTCCGCGTCGGGCCATTCTTCCGCGGGCTTTCCTTCTATCATGCAGGTTTCGTCACCACAGCCGCGGCAGCTGATTTCCCGGAAGATGATTTCCCTTCCCATAAAGGACGAGGTGTACGCGCAGGCATAGCCCAGCAAGACCCAACAGGCGGGCTCCTTCATTTGGCCGAGTTCGGTTTTGCAGATTTCAACTTCCCAGGAGTCGATCCACTCAAGCCGGCCATAGAAATCGCCTGTTTCCTGGTCCAGGTCAATCTCCAGGGGAACAACTTTTACCATTCCTTTAAGTGAGTGGAGCTGGGGTCCGGCAAGAAAAATATCCAGCTCGCTGCAGTGTGGGCGTAGCTTACGTGCAAGCTCTGCGTCTTTGAGGCCGGACAGGTACCCGAGTCGCAAGAAAAAGCCCTTGGCTCTTTCCGTGCCCATGCTATTGACTATTTCGCGACGGAAGGCCGCTAGTGATGTCAGGTTCATCAGCAACATACGTTGCTCGCCAAACCAGATTTTGCCTTCCGAGCTGTGGAAATGAATCTGCTCCGTCAGATCCTTGAAGTCGGTGTAGTTCAGTTGTGGCTTATAACTGACAGCCATGGTCGGAGACCCCCGTTAATTGTTGTGGGTGGGGAGCGGCTCTGGTGGAGCTCATTAATTGATCATCTAGCACATGATCGAAGTCAAAAATCAACCAAATAGTAAAAATTGACAGCTGAAATGGTAATTGGCGGTTAGTCGACCATTTGCGGAGGTGTCTCCTTGTCTTGACCATTTGATGAAAAGTCGGTGGTGGTTTGGGTGGCCTGATGTCCCTAGGTCTCAGCGTAGAAATTTTCTTTGAATAGAAAAGTTGTTTTGAATCAGTCTCCTGTGATTGTGTTTCCGCACAAAGACTAAAAGTGGCACAGGCGTTGCTCAATACTTGTCAGCCAACAAAAAACACAATCGGGGCTAACCATGACTAACGCAACCAACGAAAAAACCTTTGACGAAATGACCCGCTATATCCGGGTCCGCAGCGAGCCTGGCGACAAATTCGTGGAATTTGACTTCGCCATCGGTTACCCGGAGCTGTTCGTTGAACTGGTGCTCCCCCGCGAAGCGTTCGAAATCTTTTGCAAGCACAACCATGTGGTCCACATGGACTCCGACATGATCCGCGAGATTGACGAAGACATGGTCAAGTGGCGGTTCGGGGAGCGCGGCCAGCGTTATTGAGCCAAACAAGCAACACCCACAATCTGATCCACAAAAACAAAACGGAAAGGTTGATATGAGTATCGAAATCAAAACCACCTCGATGGAACCCATTCGTCACACCTACAGCCACATTGCGCGCCGATTTGGTGACAAGCCGGCGACTCGCTATCAGGAAGCGAGCTACGACCTGGAGGCGAAAACCAACTTCCACTATCGCCCCCAATGGGACTCCCGATACGAGCTCAATGATGATCGCCGTACCGCCATCCGCATGGACGACTGGTACGCGGTGTCTGATCCCCGCCAGTACTACTACGGCGCCTACGTAGGCAACCGGGCCAAAATGCAGGAGTCCGCCGAGACCAGCTTTGGTTTTTGCGACAAGCGCAACTTGTTGACGCGCCTGCCGGAAGAGACTCAGAAGCAGCTGCTGCGCCTGCTGGTGCCTCTTCGTCATGTTGAACTGGGCGCCAACATGAACAACAGCAAGATCTCGGGTGACGCTGTAGCCACCACCGTTTCCCAGATGCACATCTACGCCGCGATGGATCGTCTGGGCATTGGTCAGTACCTGTCTCGCATTGCTCTGTTGATTGACGGTAGTACCGGTAAGGCACTGGACGAGTCCAAAGGCTACTGGATGGATGACGAGCTGTGGCAGCCCATGCGCAAACTCGTGGAGGACACCCTGGTCGTTGATGACTGGTTCGAACTGACCCTGGTTCAGAACATTCTGTTGGATGGACTGATGTACACCCTGGTGTACCACAAAATGGATGCCTGGCTTGCGACTCAGGGTGCGGAAGACGTTTCCATGCTCACCGAGTTCATGCGCGACTGGTACAAAGAGTCCCTTCGCTGGACCAACGCCATGATCAAAGCCGTCGCCGGTGAGAGCGAAGCCAATTGCGAACTGCTCCAGACGTGGATCGATCAGTGGGAGCCGCAGGTCTATAGCGCTCTCCAACCACTGGCAGAAGCCTCGGTGGGTATTGACGCTCTGGATGAAGCCCGGGCGGAGCTTTCTACCCGCCTGAAGAAATTCGGACTGCAGAGTAGGGGAGTCTCAGCATGAGCCAGTTGGTATTCATTGTATTTCAGGACAACGACGACTCTCGCTATCTCGCCGAAGCGGTTATGGACGATAACCCTCATGCAGAAATGCAGCACCAGCCAGCGATGATCCGGATCCAGGCCGAGAAGCGTCTGGTGATGAACCGGGAAACCATGGAAGAAAAGCTGGGGCGCGATTGGGATGTTCAGGAAATGCTCGTAAATGTCATCAGCATCGGCGGCAATGTCGATGAGGACGATGACCATTTTATTCTTGAGTGGAAATAATTGGGAGAATCATCATGGCTGTTCAAAACAAGAAATTGAATCTCAAAGACAAATACCAGTATCTGACCCGCGACATGGGTTGGGAGCCTACCTACCAGAAAAAAGAAGACATTTTTCCGCACGAGGACTTTGAAGGTATCAAGATTACCGATTGGTCTCAGTGGGAAGACCCATTCCGTCTGACCATGGATTCGTACTGGAAGTATCAGGCGGAAAAAGAGAAGAAGCTGTACGCCATTTTTGATGCGTTTGCCCAGAATAATGGCCACCAGAACATTTCAGACGCTCGCTACGTCAACGCCCTGAAGCTGTTCCTCGGTGGCGTATCTCCGTTGGAACATGGGGCCTACCAGGGATATGCCAAGGCAGGTCGTCAGTTCAGTGGTACTGGTGCGCGGGTGGCTTGTCAGATGCAGTCGATTGACGAGTTGCGTCATTCGCAGACCCAGCAACACGCCATGAGTCATTACAACAAGCACTTTAACGGCCTGCATGATGCTGCGCACATGCACGACCGGGTGTGGTTCCTGTCGGTGCCCAAGTCGTTCTTTGACGATGCCCGCACCGCTGGTCCGTTCGAATTCCTGACCGCCATTTCGTTCTCGTTCGAGTATGTGCTGACTAACCTCTTGTTCGTTCCGTTTATGTCGGGCGCCGCATACAACGGCGACATGGCCACCGTTACCTTCGGCTTCTCTGCCCAGTCAGACGAAGCACGCCACATGACCTTGGGCCTTGAGGTCATCAAGTTCATCCTGGAGCAGCACGAAGACAACGTGCCCATTGTTCAGCGCTGGATCGATAAGTGGTTCTGGCGCGGATTCCGCCTGCTCAGCCTGGTCAGCATGATGATGGACTACATGCTGCCGAACAAGGTGATGAGCTGGGGCGAGGCCTGGGAAGTGTATTATGAGCAGAACGGTGGAGCCCTGTTCAAGGATCTGGAGCGTTACGGCATCCGTCCGCCCAAGTACCAGGACGTGGCCAACGATGCCAAGCATCACCTGAGCCACCAGCTGTGGACCACTTTCTACCAGTATAGCTATGCCACCAACTTCCATACCTGGGTTCCAGAGAAGGAAGAAATGGACTGGATGTCTGAAAAGTACCCGGACACTTTCGACAAGTACTACCGTCCGCGCTACGAGTACCTGGCGAAAGAGGCCGCCGCTGGCCGTCGCTTCTACAACAACACCCTGCCGCAACTGTGCCAGGTGTGCCAGGTACCGAACCTGTTCACCGAAATGGGCGCGCCCACCAAGTTGAGCCATCGTCAGTTGGTTCATGAAGGCGAGCGTTACCATTTCTGCTCCGAAGCCTGCTGCGACATCTTCAAGCACGAGCCGGAAAAATACGTGCAGGCCTGGCTGCCGGTGCATCAGATCTATCAGGGTAACTGCGAAGGCGAAGATGTCGAGACCGTGGTGCAGAAGTACTACCACATCAACATCGGCGAGGACAATTTCGAGTACCTCGGTTCGCCGGACCACAAGCGCTGGATGTCCATCAAGGGCGAAAAGCCTGCTGATGAGAACCAGGACGCCGCCTGATACTGACCCGGGAGTCGCCCGGTAGCCACTGGCACCGGGCGAACCACCCACAAAAACAATAAGGTGACCATCATGAGTGTAAACGCTTTATACGACTACAAATTCGAGCCCAAAGACAAGGTCGAGAACTTTAACGGCATGCAGCTGTTGTATGTCTGCTGGCCTGATCACCTGATGTTCTGCGCGCCGTTTGCGTTGTTGGTTCAGCCGGACATGACCTTCCGTGCCCTGATTGAAGAAATTCTCAAGCCGGCAACTGCAGCGCACCCGGATTCTAGCAAGGCGGATTTCCTGAATGCCGAATGGCTGTTGAACGATGAGCCGTTTACCCCGGATGCGGATGCCAGCCTGATAGATAACGGCATTGATCACAAAAGCATGCTGACGGTCACAACACCTGACCTCAAAGGCATGGCTGGCGTCGGATACTGAGGGTAGTGCTATGAGCCATACCGTAACTATCGAACCCATTGGCGAGCAGATCGAAGTGGAGGAAGGCCAGACCATCCTCGCGGCGGCGCTCCGCCAGGGCGTCTGGTTGCCGTTTGCATGCGGTCACGGCACCTGTGCTACCTGCAAGGTGCAGGTGCTTGAGGGCGACGTCGAGATTGGCGACGCCTCACCGTTTGCCCTGATGGACGTGGAGCGAGGCGAAGGCAAGGTGCTGGCCTGCTGCGCCACAGTGGAAAGCGACGTGACCATCGAAGCCGATATCGATGTCGACCCGGACTTCGAGGGCTACCCGGTGGAGGATTACGTAGCGACAGTAACGGATATTGTTGACCTGTCGCCCACCATCAAGGGTCTGCACCTGAAACTGGACCGCCCGATGACCTTCCAGGCCGGCCAGTACATCAACATCGAAGTGCCCGGAGTTGAGGGTGCCCGCGCGTTCTCACTCGCTAACCCGCCAGGCAAGCCCGATGAAGTGGAGCTGCACATTCGCCTGGTTGAAGGGGGCGCTGCAACCACCTACATCCACGAGCAGCTGAAAGCAGGCGATGAACTGAACCTGTCCGGCCCCTATGGGCAGTTCTTTGTGCGCAGTTCTCAGCCTGGTGATCTGATCTTCATCTCGGGTGGTTCAGGGCTTTCCAGTCCGCAATCGATGATTCTCGACCTGCTGGAGCAGAACGACGAACGCAAGATCGTGTTGTTCCAGGGCGCCCGCAACCTCGCAGAGCTCTACAACCGCGAACTGTTTGAAGCACTGGATCGTGACCACGACAACTTTACCTACGTGCCGGCCCTGAGCCAGGCCGAGGACGATGCCAACTGGCAGGGCTTCCGGGGTTATGTGCACGACGCCGCCAAGGAACACTTTGGCGGCCGGTTTTCCGGTAACAAGGCTTACCTGTGTGGCCCACCTCCGATGATCGATGCTGCGATCACCGCCCTGATGCAGGGCCGGTTGTTCGAGCGCGACATTTTCATGGAGAAATTCCTGACAGCGGCCGACGGTGCGGAAGAAACCCAGCGTTCCGCTCTGTTCAAGAAGATCTGACCGGGAGGTGGGCCATGGCCGGATTCCAGGTAAGCAACCGGACCACTGGCGATCACTTCCTTTGCCAGGAGGGCCAGAGCGTCCTCAAAGCGATGGAGCAGGCAGGCAAGAAGTGTGTGCCGGTCGGGTGCCGTGGCGGTGGCTGCGGTTTCTGCAAGATTCGGATTGTAGAAGGTGATTTCGAGTGCGGAAAGATGAGTAAAGCCCATGTGCCGCCGGAAGCCATCGACAAGGGTGAGGTGCTGGCTTGCAGAATCTACCCGTTGACTGATTTGACCATAGAGTGCGTGCCTCTGCCGGAGGCAGCAGTTGAAAAACAGACAACAACAAAAGCATAGAGGTAATTGTCATGAAAAAAGGTGTGATGCGCCCCGGCCACATTCAGATTCGCGTTCTTGATCTGGACGAAGCCGTCAAACACTACACAGACCTGATGGGTCTGATCGAAACCGACCGCGACGACCAGGGCCGTGTGTATCTGAAGGCCTGGACCGAAGTGGACAAATTCTCGGTTGTGCTGCGCGAGGCCGACGAGCCTGGTTGCGATTTCATGAGCTTCAAGGTGGTGGATGAAGCCACCCTGGTGCAGCTGGAAAAAGACCTGATTGATTACGGCGTTGAGGTTGAGCGGATCCCGGCGGACGAGCTGAAGGACTGCGGCCGCCGCGTTCGCTTTACCGTGCCTTCTGGCCACGCGTTTGAACTCTTCGCCGACAAGAAATACACCGGAAAATGGGGCGTCTCCAGCGTCAACCCGGAGGCCTGGCCCCGTGGCCTGCAGGGCATGAAAGCCGTGCGTTTTGACCACGCCTTATTCTACGGCCCTGAACTGGCCGCCGTGTATGACATCTTCGTCAACGTGCTGGGCTTCTATCTGGCCGAGCAGGTACTGGACCCCGAAGGCACCCGTGTGGCGCAGTTCCTGACCGTGTCCATGAAGGAGCACGACGTGGCCTTCATCCACCACGAAGAGAAAGGCAAGTTCCATCACGCCTCTTTCTTCCTGGATACCTGGGAAGCCGTACTGCGGGCGGCGGATCTGATCTCCATGACCGATACCTCCATCGATATCGGCCCGACCCGTCACGGCCTGACCCACGGGCAGACCATCTACTTCTTTGACCCGTCGGGCAACCGTAACGAAGTGTTCAGCGGCGGCGACTATCACTACCCGGATCACAAACCCATTACCTGGAAGGCAGAAGACCTCGGTAAGGCGATTTTCTACCACGATCGCGTACTGAACGAACGCTTCCTGACCGTGTTGACCTGATTACCAACAGGCCAAACGGGATTCAATTTAACAGGACTAGGCAGCCATGAAAGAGTTCAAACATTTTATCAACGGCGAGTACGTGGCTTCGGCCAGCGGCAAAACTTTCGAAAATCGCTCCCCGGTGGACAACAGCCTGATTGGCCAGGTTCACGAGGCCGGCGAGGCGGAGGTCGATGCTGCCGTTCGTGCCGCTAAAGCTGCGCTTAAGGGGCCTTGGAGCAAGCTGACCCAAAAGCAGCGTGCCGCCATCTTGAATAAGATCGCGGACCGCATCAACGAGCGTTTCGACGAATTTCTGGCCGCAGAGTGTCTAGATACCGGCAAGCCACGGTCAATGGCCAGCCACATCGATATTCCTCGCGGTGCAGCTAACTTCAAGGAATTTGCGGACTCCATGAACCATCCTACTGAGGGCTTCCGAATGGATACCCCGGATGGCAAGGGCGCCGTGAACGTAGGCCATCGGACACCAAAGGGCGTTATTGCCGTGGTGTCTCCATGGAACCTTCCTCTGTTGCTGATGACCTTCAAGGTTGGCCCTGCGCTGGCCTGTGGTAACACAGTTGTTGTTAAACCGTCGGAAGAAACACCTGCCACGGCCACGTTGCTGGGTGAGGTCATGAACGAGTGTGGTGTGCCACCTGGTGTGTTTAACGTGGTGCACGGTTTTGGCCCTGATTCTGCGGGTGCCTTCCTGACTTCTCATCCATTAGTGGATGCGATCACCTTCACCGGCGAAACCCGCACCGGTGAGATCATCATGAAAGCGGCCGCAGTGGGCCTGCGTAATGTTTCCATGGAGTGCGGCGGAAAAAACCCTGGCCTTGTTTTTGCCGACTGCGATCTCGAGAAAGCCGTGGAGGGCACCATGCGCTCCGCGTTTGTCAACTGTGGTCAGGTTTGCCTGGGCACCGAGCGGGTGTATGTAGAGCGCCCGATTTTTGATCAGTTTCTCGCGCGCATGAAAGAAGAGGTGGCCAAGCTGAAACTGGGCCGACCAGAAGATCCCGATGCGAATTTCGGACCGCTGGTCAGCCTGGAGCATCGCGACAAAGTTAAAAGCTATTACGACCTGGCTCGCGAAGAGGGTGCCACCGTCGAGATTGGTGGAGGCATTCCTGACATGGGCGCAGAGCTGAACGATGGCGCCTGGATTGAGCCCACCATCTGGACCGGCCTGCCTGAAGACGCCCGTGTTATCCGTGAAGAAATTTTTGGCCCTTGCTGTCACATCCGCCCTTTCGACACCGAAGAAGAAGCCATCGAGCTGGCCAATAACACCAGTTACGGCCTTGCCTGCGCCATCTGGACAGAAAATTCTGCCCGAGCTCTTCGCGTCGCGGAACAGATGGAAGTTGGTCTGGCGTGGGTGAACTCCTGGTTCCTGCGTGATCTGCGCACATCCTTCGGCGGCGCCAAACAATCAGGGATTGGTCGTGAGGGCGGCGTGCATGGTCTGGAGTTCTACACTGAAACCAAAAACATCTGTATCAAACTGTGAGGTAGCCATGAACGTACCTGTAGACAGCCCTGAAATCGGGCGTGAGATCACCGCGGCCGGCTACCGGACCAATGTGCACGATCACGGCGAAGGTGGCTTCCCATTGATGATGATTCACGGTTCCGGCCCCGGGGTAACCGCCTGGGCCAACTGGCGCCTGGTGATTCCCGAGCTGGCCAAACACCGCCGTGTGGTTGCGCCGGACATGCTCGGCTTTGGTTACAGCGAGCGCCCGGAAGACAAGATCTATAACCGTGAGCGTTGGGTAAAACACGCCATCGGTGTTATGGACGAGCTGGGGCTTGATCAGGTCGATCTGGTGGGCAACTCCTTCGGGGGTGGTCTGTCATTGTCGTTGGCCATCGAGCATCCAGAGCGCGTTCGCCGTCTGGTACTGATGGGCTCTGCCGGGGTCAGCTTTCCGATCACCAAAGGCCTGGATGAAGTCTGGGGTTACCAGCCCTCGCTGGAAACCATGCGCCGGTTGATGGATGTATTTGCCTTCAACAAAGGCCTGCTGACCGATGAACTGGCAGAGATGCGTTACCAGGCCAGCATTCGCCCGGGCTTTCAGGAGTCCTTTGCGGCCATGTTCCCGGCCCCGCGTCAGCGTTGGGTGGACAACCTGGCCAGCCCTGAAGAGGCGATCCGCGCGCTGCCCCACGAAACCCTGATTATCCACGGTCGCGAAGACGAAGTGATTCCCCTGGAAGCCTCATATAAGTTGGCTGAACTGATTGATCGTGCCCAGCTGCACGTGTTCGGCCGCTGCGGTCACTGGACACAGATTGAACACGCCTCCCGGTTCGCCCGGTTGGTCGACGATTTTCTGAACGAGGCGGATCAGGCCGCCGCCGGAGGCAAGTAATGGACCAGCAGAAAATCCAGCAGTTCGGCGACGAACTGTACGAAGCCATGGTCAAGCGGGAAGCAGTCTCCCCGCTGACCAGCCGTGGCGAAGACATCAGCATCGAGGATGCCTACCACATCTCCCTGCGCATGCTTGAGCGCCGGCAGCAGGCCGGTGCCCGGGTAATCGGCAAGAAGATCGGCGTTACCAGCAAAGCGGTGATGAACATGCTGAACGTTCATCAGCCGGATTTCGGTTACCTGACCGACGACATGGTGTTCAACAGCGGTGAAGCGGTGCCCATCAGCGACCGCCTGATTGCCCCTCGTGCCGAAGGCGAAATTGCCTTCATCCTGAAAAAGGATCTGACCGGCCCGGGTATCACCAACGCAGACGTGCTGGCAGCGACCGAATGCGTGATGCCCTGTTTCGAGATTGTCGATTCCCGCATCCAGGACTGGAAGATCGCCATTCAGGACACCATTTCCGACAACGCGTCCTGTGGCCTGTTTGTGCTGGGCGACAACGCGGTTTCGCCCCGGGATATCGACCTGGTGACCTGCGGCATGGTGGTGGAGAAGAATGGTTCCATCATCAGCACCGGCGCCGGCGCAGCCGCGTTGAGCTCTCCAGTGAACTGCGTGGCCTGGCTGGCCAACACCCTGGGCGAGTTTGGTATTTCCCTGAAGGCAGGTGAAGTCATCCTGTCGGGCTCCCTGGTACCGCTGGAGCCGGTGAAAGCCGGTGACACCATGCGTGTGGACATTGGCGGGATTGGCAGCGCTTCTGTGCGCTTTGTCTGATCCGGACCAAACGAGGACAAGATTATGAGCAAGAAAATCAAAGCCGCGATTATCGGCTCGGGCAACATCGGCACCGACTTGATGATCAAGATCCTGCGTAATGGCAAGAACATCGAAATGGGCGCCATGGTCGGTATCGACCCGGAATCCGACGGCCTGGCCCGTGCCAACCGCATGGGCGTCGCCACCACCCACGAAGGCGTGGACGGCCTGGTGAAGATGCCGGAATTTGCCGACATCGACATCGTGTTTGATGCTACCTCCGCCGGTGCCCACCGCCACAACGAAGTGTTCCTGCGGGGCCACAAAGAGAACATCAAGATTGTCGACCTGACGCCGGCGGCCATCGGGCCGTACTGCGTGCCGGTAGTGAACCTGGAACAGAACCTGAATGAAGGTAACGTGAACATGGTTACCTGCGGTGGTCAGGCCACGATTCCGATGGTGGCCGCTGTGTCTCGCGTGGCCAAGGTGCACTACGCCGAAATCGTTGCGTCGATTTCCAGTAAGTCTGCCGGCCCCGGCACCCGCGCGAACATCGACGAATTCACCGAAACCACCTCCAAGGCCATTGAAGTGGTCGGTGGTGCCCAGAAGGGCAAGGCCATTATCATCCTGAACCCGGCCGAGCCGCCCTTGCTGATGCGTGACACCGTCTACGTGCTGTCTGACGCTGCTGATCAGGCGGAAGTCGAAGCCTCCGTAGAAGAAATGGTGCAAGCCGTGTCGTCCTACGTACCGGGCTACCGCCTCAAGCAGAAAGTCCAGTTCGACGTCATTCCTGAAGACCAGCCCATGAACGTCCCGGGTCTCGGCCGCTTCAGTGGCTTGAAAACCTCCATCTTCCTGGAAGTGGAAGGTGCGGCCCATTACCTGCCCGCGTACGCCGGCAACCTGGACATCATGACCTCCGCCGCCCTCGGTACCGCCGAGCGCATCGCCGAATCGCTGGTCAACTGAGGAGGACCGAACCATGACCTTTAACCCCGGTAAAAAACTCTACATCTCCGACGTGACCCTGCGAGACGGCAGCCACGCCATTCGTCACCAGTACTCCATCAAGAACGTGCAGGACATCGCACGGGCCCTGGACAAGGCGAAAGTCGACAGCATTGAAGTCGCCCACGGCGACGGCCTGCAAGGCTCCAGCTTTAACTATGGCTTTGGCGCCCACACCGACCTGGAGTGGATCGAAGCCGTGGCCGAAGTGGTGGAACACGCCCAGATTGCCACCTTGCTGCTGCCCGGTATCGGTACCGTCCACGACCTGGACAACGCCTACAAAGCCGGTGCCCGGATTGTTCGTGTCGCCACTCACTGCACCGAAGCCGATGTCTCCAAACAGCACATCGAGCACGCAAGAAAGCTGGGCATGGACACCGTCGGCTTCCTGATGATGAGCCACATGCAGACCCCGCAGGGCCTGGCTGAACAGGCGAAGATGATGGAAGACTACGGCGCCACCTGCCTGTACGTGGTGGACTCCGGCGGTGCCATGAACATGAACGACATCCGGGACCGCTTCCGGGCCCTGAAAGACGTTCTCAAGCCGGAAACCAAAACGGGCATCCACGCCCACCACAATCTGGCGCTGGGGGTGGCCAACTCCATCGTCGCAGTGGAAGAAGGCTGTGACCGCATCGACGCCAGCCTCTCTGGCATGGGCGCCGGCGCCGGTAACGCACCGCTGGAAGTGTGCATTGCCGCTTTCGACAAGCTGGGCTGGAACCACGGTACTGATGTGTACGCCCTGATGGACGCGGCCGACGACATCGTACGGCCGCTGCAGGACCGCCCGGTTCGCGTTGACCGTGAAACCCTGGCCCTGGGCTACGCTGGCGTGTACTCCAGCTTCCTGCGCCATTCCGAAGTGGCGGCGCAGAAGTATGGCCTGAAGACTGTGGATATTCTCGTTGAATTGGGCAAACGCCGGATGGTGGGTGGCCAGGAAGACATGATCGTGGACGTGGCGCTGGATCTGCTGAAGGCGCAAGAGGAGCAAAAAGCATGAGTAAGACCCTGAGCAATGACCAGATGCTGGCCCTGGCCGAGCACGTAGAAAACGCCGAACTGAACGCCCGCGATATCACCAAGGTCACCAATGATTATCCGGACATGACCTTTGAAGACGCCTACGACGTGCAGTGGGAAATCCGCCGTCGCAAGGAAGAGCGTGGAAACAAGGTTGTGGGCATGAAAATGGGCCTGACCTCCTGGGCCAAGATGGCCCAGATGGGCGTGGAAACCCCGATCTACGGCTTCCTGGCAGATTACTTCAGCGTGCCGGATGGCGGTGTGGTCAATACCAAGGAACTGATTCATCCGAAAATCGAAGCCGAAATCGCCTTCGTGACCAAGGCGCCCCTGCATGGCCCCGGTTGCCATATCGGTGACGTCCTGGCCGCCACCGACTTCGTGATCCCGGCGGTGGAAGTGATCGACTCCCGCTACGAGAACTTCAAGTTCGACCTGGTGAGCGTGGTGGCTGACAACGCCTCCTCCAGCCGGTTTATCACCGGTGGCACTATGGCGAACTTGGCCGATCTAGACCTTAAAACCCTAGGAGTGGTGGTGGAAAAGAACGGTGAAGTGGTAGACGTGGGCGCTGGTGCTGCTGTGCTGGGCCATCCGGCGTCTAGCGTTGCCATGCTTGCTAACCTACTGGCTGAGCGCGGTGAACACATTCCGGCCGGTACTTTTATTATGACCGGCGGAATCACAGCGGCAATTGCGGTGGAAGCCGGAGATAACATCAGCGTTCGCTACCAGGGGCTGGGTACTGTCACGGCCCGGTTCGAATAAGGAGGTTATATGCCCGTTGCCCAAATCAACATCCTGGAAGGTCGTACCGACGAGCAAAAGGAGATGCTGATCCACGAGGTAACCGACGCCATTGTCCGTTCCCTCGGAGCGCCGGTTGAAAGTGTGCGCGTCATTCTCAACGAGATGCCCAAGCAACATTTCGGCATTGGCGGGCAGTCGGCGAAAAAGCTGGGGCGATAAGCCCCGGCGATGATTGCGGATTTTTAGGAGAAGGCAAATGAGCAAACTTCCAGTGTTATTTGTCTCCTGCGATGCGGACAACATCCAGTCCCGGGAACAAGCCGGCTCAGGGCCTGCACGGATGATCTGGGGCAAGCAGTACAAAAGCGTGGTGGTGATCAGCTCCAGTGCCGGCCAAAATGCCCCGGAAATCCTGCAGCTCAAAGGCAGCGGCTCCACCTCGGGCAGGATAAAGGCGCTGCTCTCAGACCAGGGTTTTGAGCCGGAAGTGCATTCACGGGACGTATCGAGCAGGCACCAGTTGTTCCGGGTGCTTCTGGCAGAGGAGCCGGGGGAGTTAACGGAACTCATCCTTAATACCGGTATGAGTGAGTTTGAATACCGGCGAGTCGGGCGGTGTCTGGAAGTGCTGCGGGAGCAGGATGTTCTTGTGATCTGCCTCGATGATAAGGAATGTCATAGCAAAGCGGATAGTATATCCCTACACGACCGGCATTTAAGGGAGTTACTCAGCGCCTGGGCGCAGGATCAGCAGTGGGGCGCTGTGATGTCCTTCAAGGGTGATACTGCGGGGCCAGCCCAAGCCAGTCGCCTGGATGACCCGACGGTGTGCCTGCTCAATGCCGCTTTTTCCCTGGGAGGCTCGCAGTTTCCGCAACGGATGTTCAGCAGTGGAATGAACAATGCGGCACAGATGCTGTCCGGGTTTGGCTGGATGAGATAGCAACCATGGATAACTACCAGGAACTCACACTCGCACAACCCTCGTTTTCTTTGACTGAACAAGCGTCGCTAAGTTTGCTTCAGGCGGCCATTAACAAGGCCGGAGAGCTGGGCATCAAGGCGACGGTGCAGGTTGTCGATGCCTCAGGGCGTCAGCTGGCCTTCCTTAAAATGGCGGGCTCCTTTCTCGTGTCTTCCGAGCTGTCACAGAAAAAAGCCATCACGGCGGCAGGTATGGGCCTCAACACGGTAGATCTTGAAAACGTGTTGGCTTCAGCCCCTGCCAGGGTGCTGGATGGCCTCAACCAGGCCGGCGACTTCACCATGATTGGCGGCGGCGTTCCGCTCTACCGGGATGGCGTTCTGGTCGGTGGCATCGGCGTGTCTGGGGGTAGCGAAGATGAAGACATCGAATGCGCCCGTTTTGCCGCACAAGCTATTGACCTTGCCAAGGAATCGTAATGGGCCAAGCGCCACTATTGTCAACGCCGTTAAGGCAGCTGGCACAACAGCTTGAGTCCAGAACCCGGACTGGTGAGGAGCTGGTCGAAGCGGCCATTGATGCCGCTAAGACGGGTGATCACGGTGCCTATGTCAGTTGGCGCCCGGAGTCTGCGCTCGAACTTGCCCGTGCCGGAGACAAGGTAAGGGCTGCAGGCGGTAACACCGGGCCTTTGATGGGCATACCTGTGTCGGTGAAAGATCTGTTCGGTGTGCCCGGTTTTCCAACCTATGCCGGTTGCTCCCGTGCCTTGCCAGAACACTGGCAGCAGGCAGGCCCCCTCATTCACGCCCTCCAGTCCCAACTGGCGCCCGTGGTGGGTAAAACCCATTGCGTGGAATTGGCATTCGGAGGGCTCGGTACTAATAGCCACTGGGGAACACCCAGAAACCCTTGGGACAAGCGTGTTCACCGTGTTCCTGGTGGCTCCAGTTCCGGTGCGGGTGTTTCCCTGATCAATGGAACTGCCGCGTTGGCCCTGGGCACCGATACCGCCGGTTCCGTTCGTGTGCCCGCAACGATGACCGGCGTGGCGGGGCTGAAATTGACTGCCGGGCGATGGCCAACATCGCAGATTGTACCCCTGTCGAGTACCTTGGACACGCCCGGGTTGTTGGCGCACCGTGTCGATGACCTGGCATATGCCTTCAGTGCCCTAGACCCGGTTGTCGGGAAACAAGGCAGGCAGCTGCCAGCGGTCCCGGTTCTTGCCAGTCTCACCTTCGGCGTCCCCTCGGCGTTCTTTTGGGAAGACTGCAGCCCCGGCATTGCCGAAATCGTGGAGCAGGCTTTGATGTCCCTGGAAAGGGCGGGTGCCCGGCTGGTTCGATTTGATTTTTCGGGACTCAATGAAATCTATAGCCTGTTTCTTCAGGGTGGTGTGGCGGCGCCGGAACTGGCGGCTTTTATCCGGCAAGAACTGCCGGAGATTATGCCCGCGCTGGATCCTAACGTAGCGGCAAGGTTGCGCACCGCTGAGGAGCTGCCGGCATGGAAATATATCCACAGGCTGGACCTCATCAAGCGCCTGTCAGTCAGCGCCGCCACCGAATTGCAGGGTATCGATGCTCTGCTGACGCCGACGGTTACGCTGACACCGCCTGCGGTGGATAGTCTGGACGAGCCGGGGGCCTACGCGACGGCAAACATACAGGCCTTGCGTAACACCGCCATGGCCAACTATCTGGGCCTGTGTGGACTGACCCTGCCAGTGGGGAAAGATAAAGCGGGGATGCCAGTTGGTTTGCAGTTGTTAAAAGGACCATGGCAGGAAGGCCGGCTTCTGGCGATTGGCCAGGCAGTTGAACGTTGCCTGGGTTTCGGTCCTGATATACTCGGAAGTTGTCCATGAATCCTGTCTGACCAACATCCTGACGTATCGAGGTTGCAGTGGCTGCATTAAAAATACTGATGATCGGTGCTGGCGGCATCGGAGGCTACTACGCCGCAAGGCTGGCTGGAGCTGGACACCAGGTTGTGCTGACGGCGCGTGGCAGTCACCTTCAGGCACTTAAAGCGGATGGCCTGACCGTTGATTATGAAGGTCGGGTGCTCTGGCATGCTCTTCCTGCCTGTGATCATCAGACGCTCCTTCGGGATTACCATCCGAACGATTTTGATCTAGTTGCCATTGCCCTCAAATCCACGGCCACCGGTGCCGTCATGACCGAACTTTGTGACTGGCTGCGTTCCGGTTCCGTACCGGTGCTGTCATTGCAGAATGGCGTTGATAACGAACCCCTGATTGCCGAAGTGGTGGGTGAGGCGCGTGTGCTCGGTGGCCTGGCCGTGCGCATTGGTGGCCATATTACTGAACCCGGTAAGGTGTTTGCCGAAGGCGTGGCCCAGATCGTGATGGGCGCCTGGCCCGCACAGCAACCGAAAGACGATCCGCGTGCGGATTTTCTCAAGGTTCTGGAAGTTGCTTTTAATGAAGCCGGTATTCCCACCACTATGACTGAAAACATCCGGTATGAACTCTGGCGCAAGTTGGTCATCAACAACGGCGTAAATCCACTCTCGGCCCTGACACGCCTGGATACTCGAAGCCTGACTCACCACCCCCAGTTCCGGCACGTTGTATTTGGGATGATGAGTGAAACGGTAGAGGCATCGAAAGCGGATGGTGTAAACCTGACCCGTAAAGATTTGGAAGAAATGTTTGAGTTGATCAGTAGTTTTAACGCGATTAAAACATCCATGCTGATTGACCGGGAAAAAGGCCGTCCATTGGAGTTGGAAAGTATCGCTGGAGCTGTTCTCAGACGGTGTGATGCTCTGGAGGTGGAGGCGCCCTATACCAGCCTGGTAAATGCTTTGCTGAATCATGGTCTCTGACAAACTCCCGCCCATTTGGTCGCTGCATGGCCTCGGCACTGACCCGGAACACTGCATTTCTGACCCTGCACATTGCCCCGTCGCGTTACAGCGTAAAGCGTGTACCCGGTTGGCTGGACCGCCAGCCAGCGGATCAGTTCCCCCGGGCGGGTCTGGTTTTAAGCATTCACTCGGTCTGGCCGCAGATCAATATCTACCCCTACCTGCGGATGCAGAATATCTCGGTGGTCCCGATTGATGCCGCGACCGCGATGATGCCGGGCGGGGAGCGCGTGGCGGTGAACGATATGGCCGGCGGCGAGCCCGGATACTTCTGGCTGAACCCGGCCAACGCACTGGTGATGTTGGGGATTATCCACCGGGACCTGCTGGCGTATGTCGAGCAGAGCTGCCTGTCCCCGGACGCCATGTCCAGGCAAGCCGACGCCCTGAAGCGCAGTTTCGACAGCTCGAGCCAGCAGTTGCGGGGCATCCAGCTGGAGCTGGACCGCAAAATCGGCGCGCTGGAGGCCCTGCAGTTCGCTGTCCGGCGACAGGAGCTGACCCCGCTCGGCCAGGCTAGCTACCTGCCTGAAGTGGCATTCGAGCAGGTGCTGACCGGCGAGTTACCGACGCTGCTGATTACCACGCTTGAGCCGGATCACAGCAAGCTGGCTGACGTTCCTCAGCATGTGTCGATCTGGCATGTGGACGACTTTTCGAAGTATACGGAAGACGGGTTTATCAGCCGTTGGGAGCGTAACCTGAGTGAGTTGCTGCGGTAAACCTTGGCAAGCCCCCGATGCAATAGACGCCTGATAGCGTCACCCTAAACGAACGGCGACGCCCACTACATTGCACCTTCGACTTCATTTCTTGCGTGCACACAGTGCAAGTGTTACCCGCGAGTTTGAATGTCCGCTTTGCGACCACTCATGCCAGGCCAGCGTGAAAGAACAGTGGCTCAGCGTTTAAATGCTAAGCCACATTTTTGCATCTGATGATTAACACTCTATTCATAGTACTAGGCTCCGGAAAGCTTTCCACTCATTCGGAGCCCATCTCTCATGTTCATGCCTAAAAGAACAAAGTTAACAGCGCCAACAATTAATTCCAAAGTTTGAACTGCGTAGAACCAAGCGCCGAAATCTCCACTTGAAGCTCGACTCGCCAAAAATATGGCCGAAGGTACAAGCACAATCAATCCATTGACAGCGATGATCGGCATTCTCTTTTTCTTGTTATCGACTAAGCGTCCTCCGCGCTTTGCTGCAAGCCTGAAGCCCGATGCACCCGTAATTATTAGTGCTGGGATCAAGACTAGCATGCCCCAAAGGATGGCTTGCTTGATCGTCCAGATCGTTTCGAAATCTCCGAAAATCTCAACAAGGACAGTGGCAATCCAAAAAGTTGCGATAGTTAGCATTGCTACAGCACCTGCAGCACCGTGGAGGTTCTTCATAGCTTCCACTCCTGATCATTTTGTCCAACTTCTTCTGCGCATCTCTCCTCAAGACACCGAATTATTGAGAGCGATGTCTTCAGGTCCTTAATCGTAATACCGTCCGTTAAAGCTTTGGCCCACCGTATTTGACGCTGGTCGGCGAGTCGGTATGTCTCAGCACCTTTATGTGTCAAGCCGACTAACTTCGCTCTCTTGTGGTCGGGGTTTTCCGAATACATTAAAAGGTCAGAATCGACTAAATCATTCACCACTCTTTGTACTGATTGTCGAGCCAACCCCATCCTGCGGGCGATTTGGGCAACCGTCAGGTCACGCTCTTCCAACACTATCGCCCCAAGTACCTGCCAACGAGCACTGGTCAACCCCAAGTCGCGCACCAAGTTGTCGCCGGAATTTAGTAGTGCTCCGTTAAACCGAAATACTTCAAGAATGAGGTCTGTGGCGGCTTCGCTGAGCTCGGAATGTTTGTCCATGAGTTCAAGTCCAATTCAATTTGTTTTCGTAAAGATAGAAGTATTGCACCATATTGACAGCATGCTGCCAATATGAGAGAAAGTTTTAGTGTTAGCGCAACCTCCCTATGTTCTCAACAGCCCCTGTGTTGCTTTGGACTCCGTCCCCATCGATAAAAAGGACAGAAAACCAACATGTTACTGAGGAAATGTCGATGAAAAAGGTTTTTTTCAGTCTCGCAATCGTGAGTCTCTTTTTCGGCTGCAGCCAAAATTCAGGAGGCCCAGCGGAAGGGGAATCGAGTGCACATCGTTGGGTACAAACCACCACGCTAGTGGAGGCCTCTGATTCATTTTTCAGTTTGACGGGAACAGTAAAAGCCCGCCACGAAGTGGAGCTAGCATTTCAGGTTGGCGGCAAAATCGATCGACGATTGGTCGATGCAGGCCAGTCAATCAGGAAAGGTGATGTTCTTTTCACGCTTGACCTTCGAGACCTCCGTCAATCCGTGGTTACTTCCCGGGCAAGGTTGAAGGCAGCAGAAGCAACCTTAGAGCTTGCTGAAAACGAATTTTCACAAGACAGTCAGCTGATTGAACAAGGCTATAAAAGTCGTCGGGAATATCAACGGACATTGCTGGCTCTAAAAGAGGCAGAGAACCAGCGCGATGCTGCCGAGGCTGAACTGAGCCAGGCTCTGAATGCCCTGGACTACGGTGTGCTCAAGTCTGACAGCGACGGCTTCATTCTGGATGCCTTCGGGGAACCGGGAGAAGTTGTAAGCGCTGGCCACCCTGTTGCGAAATTTGCCAAGGATGCGCAGCCCGAAGTTGAAGTTGATTTTCCCTCTGACCGATATCCGCCAGAGTCTGGTGAGCTTATCGTCGATGGTGTTGCGATTGCGTTGAAGCGAAGAGAAGTTGCGGGAGCTGCGGATCCTCTTAGTCGTACTTGGAAGACACGATATGCGATTGACCAAAAGTACCCCGGCCTCAGGTATGGTCAACTTGTTAAAACAAAATTTCGTGACAGTCAGCCCGACATACCTCTCTACAAAACCAAAATTTCATCCATTGATGAGAGAGGCGAAACTCCCCTAATTTGGACCATTGATAATGGAGAAGCGCTGTCAACCAGCATTTCCATTCACAAAATAGAAACGGAGTATGCTTGGGTCTCTAGTCCAGAGCTAAGAGACGGCCTAGCGGTTATTTCTCTGGGAACACACCTTCTCAAGCCTGGAATGGCAGTCCGCCCCCTCAGCGAGAGGGAAATCTGATATCTTTCCCTAACCTCTCCAAAATAGCCGTTCGAGAGCGCTCGGTTACCTTGTTTCTGATCATTATATCTCTTGTCGCGGGCCTATATGCTTTTAATTCCCTTGGACGCGCTGAAGATCCTGACTTCACTGTTCGGGTCATGGTGGTTTCGGTCTTATGGCCAGGAGCAACTGCTGAAGAACTCCAGGATAGTGTTGTAGACCGCTTAGAAAAGCGAATACAGGAAGTTAAAGACCTCTATAGAATCGAGACGACAGTCCGGCAAGGTCGAGCCGACCTTCAAATCGAGTTTCAAGACTTTACCGAGGCCGAAAACGTTCCCGACCGCTTCTATCAAGTAAGGCGCCGAATGCAGGATGAAGCTGGCTCACTGCCGGAAGGCGTAATCGGCCCCATCGTAAACGAGGACTTTGGCGATGTTTATTTCACTCTCGCAGCACTGACTGCCTCAGGGATGCCGTTAAGAGAACTCGTCAGAGATGCTGAAGAGATCAGAGATCGGGTACAGCGCGTCCCAGGGGTCAAAAAGGCGGAAATTCTTGGAGAGCGTCCGGAAAGAGTTTTCGTTGATTTTGACATGAGCAAGCTACAAGGGCTCGGATTATCCCTGCCTGACGTAGTCGAGGCGATTAATGGCTTCAACCGGCTTTTACCCTCAGGTCACATTGTTACGAATGGACCCAAAGTATATCTCCGATTGAATAGTGACCTCTCAAATCTCCAGGCAATGCGAGAGGTACCAATCAAAATTGGAAATCAACTCGTTCAGCTTGATGACATCGCCAACGTCTCTAGAGGATATGAGGATCCCCCAAGCTACCTCGTTCGCTCTTTTGGGGAGGATGCGCTGCTTATCGGGGTTGTTATGCAAGGTGGCGAGAATGGATTGGAATTCGGTAAACGTTTGAGGGAATTCTGGGAAAGAGAAAGGGCTAACTTGCCTCTTGGTATGGAGCTTGATGTGCTGACGAACCAAGAAGAAGCGATTTCGGATGCTGTCAATCTCTTCCAAGTCAAGTTCCTTATTGCCGTCCTTGTGGTGATGGCAGTAACTATGTTTGCCGTCGGGCTTCGAGCGGGTGTTGTTGTAGGGATCGCTATTCCGATAACTCTTGGACTCTCCTTTGTTGTCATGCTGACGCTGGGTATCAACCTCGACAGAATCACACTTGGAGCACTGATCATTGCCCTGGGTCTTCTGGTCGATGACGCGATCATTGCTATAGAGATGATGATCGTTAAATTAGAGGAAGGTTGGGATAAGGTGCGAGCCGCTGCTCATGCTTGGAACGTGACGGCAGCTCCAATGCTTTTCGGTACTCTGGTTACAGTTGCTGGCTTTGTTCCGATAGGATTTGCTCAGTCAGGTGTCGGAGAGTATGCGGGTAACATTTTTTGGGTGCTAGCAATAGCACTTCTACTCTCTTGGCTGGTTGCGGTTTCTTTCACGCCGTATCTCGGCGTAAAGTTTCTTCCAGATAGCATGCCAAAGACTCACAATAACGAAACTGATGCTTATTCCTCCCGACCCTATCGAGTTCTTAGAAAGGTCATAACTGGCTCTCTGGCCCACCGAAAATCGGTGGTACTCACGACTTTTTTCCTGCTTATCGTCTCAGTTATTGGGTTGATAGGTCCGGTTCAAAAACAGTTTTTCCCAAGATCTGATCGCCCTGAGGTGCTAGTTAGCATTTATCACCCTCAGGGGACCTCTATTGATGTAACAAACCAAACAGCCAAAAAGGTTGAAGATCTGGTGGAAGGTGCAAGTGGCATCAGATCGATGTCCACTTTCGTTGGCGCTGGCGCCCCTAGGTTCTTTATCTCAGCCAATCCCGAGCAGCCAAGCAGCGCATTTGCGAAGTTAGTTATGGTTGCGGAGGATGTGAAGGCCCGAGACAGCTTAATTGCCCTGCTTCGCAGCAGCGTTGCCGATGGTCTCTTTCCTGAAGCGAGGATAAGGGTTGAGACACTTCTCTACGGCCCGCCCGTTGATTGGCCAGTCAGTATCCGAGTCCTTGGCCCCGAAGCTAATGAGTTGCGCGCACTTGCGAGAAGAGTTCGGGACGTTATTTCTGACCATCCCAATACCGAAAACAGCCATCTTGACTGGGATGAGCGGACTCCCGCTCTGAACCTGGTCTTCGACACCGACCAACTCCGACTGTTTGGATTGACGCCAGAAGACGTTTCTTATCAGCTTCAGTTCCAACTATCTGGATTGACATTAACAACGTTGCGAGACGGTATCCGTTTGGTCCCAGCAATAGGTCGAGCTCAAGCTGAGGATGCTGAGCAAATCCAGGATCTGGAGATTGTGAGCAAAGATGGGCGTCGAATTTCTTTTAACCAGATCGGCGAAGTCGATGTCGTCTATGAGGAACCGGTCATAAGGCGATATAACAGAGAGTTGTTCATTTCCGTCAACGCCGATGTCCGTGGAGCACAAGCGAAAGATGTCACTGCCGACGTTTGGGCGAATTTGTCGGATCTCCGCGAGCGGCTTCCTGCAGGTTATTCTCTCCAAATTGGCGGTGCCGTTGAGCAATCTGCAAAAGGCGAGGAATCGATTCAGGTTCTGCAACCTCTAATGATTGTCTTGATGCTGATATTCGTGATGCTGCAGATGCGTTCTTTCAGAGGAACATTCGTTGTATTACTCACCGCACCGTTAGGTTTGATTGGCGCTGTAGCTGCGATGTTGATGTTTAGCCAACCATTTGGGTTCGTGGCCACGCTTGGGATTATAGGTCTTGCCGGCATTCTAATGCGCAACACGCTAATTCTGACCCAGCAGGTCTCTGACAATGTCAGCTCTGGCATGCAGATTCGAAACGCTGTCATTGAGGCTGGGGTTCAAAGGTCCCGGCCAGTCGTTCTGACTGCACTGGCTGCGGTATTGGCTTTTATTCCACTTACAGTGGATAGCTTTTGGGGGCCTCTTGCATACGTTCTGATTGGTGGGGTCTCGCTTGGCACTGTCGCCACGTTGATATTTGTTCCAGCGCTTTACGCAATGCTATATCGAATACCTAGTCAGAGCCGCAGAGATACATGAGAGCAAATGCCATGGTAATGAATGTTTATCGATTCATAGGTCCTAATTATAACTTAAACCTGAATCAGTGACTTTGCAGGCCAGTATACTCCGCAAAGCGCCATCGGCGCTAACAGGAGCCATCACTTGGTCAAAAGCAGGTTGATAATGCCGGAACGTGCAGTCTGACGTCGATCAGCGGCCAAATTTGGGCGCGTTTTGATCAACTTCTGGTCGTCAGGCAATAGCGGGTTGCCCCCCGGGCTGGTTTTCCGGGTGGCTTTAAGGTAGCGGCTGTTGTCGGACTTGCTTAACCGGAGGCGGCAAGGCTTCCATAGAGGTCGCGGTAAACGGCAAAGCCCGGACAGTGCCGACCAAAGCGCAGAATCCACTGCCGGCCGCTGTGCACCAGGCGGCAGGCCATGGTCATCAGTTCCTGCATCACCGTTCTCAGGCGGCGGCGCTTGGCCGGATGGCGCACTGGCGCATCTGGGGCGGTCAGTCTCAGGCCCATCCAGCGCAGCACGTTGTAACCCATGGTGGCGAAGGCCATGACCAGGTTGTTGGTGTCGAACTTGCCGGAGGGCAGGCGCTCCAGGTCCAGGTCGGTCTTGAACTCGCTGTGAAATTGTTCACTGGTGGCATGGTCGCTGTACAGCGCCATGACTTGTTGGTCACTGACCTCGTCGACTGGTAAGGAAGTAATCCAGCCTTCGATGCTAACTTCTGGCTCCAGGTACAGCTGACCGGAGGCATCGCTGGTGCGAACGGTGACCTTGACGATGCGACGCAGGCCGGGTTCATCGGGAAGGTCTTCTGACAGAACCGCTTCCATCTTGCCGTCGCGGTCCAGCGACCAGACTTCCTTGGCCTGGGCCTTGTTTGCCCGAGCCAAGGGATCCTGCTTGCGAGGGTTCCACTTGATCAGGAAGTCGATCTGGTCCTGCTCGCGCAGGAAGTCGCGATTGTCACGGGCATCGTGTGCACTGTCCAGACGCAGCAGGATGGGCTTGTCCGTCAGTGACCGGGCCCGGGGCAAAACCCGTTTGAGGGTATCCAGAAAACCGTTATTGGCGTGCTGGCTGCCAGGGCGTAGCTCGCAACCCAGGCACCAGCCTTCCTGGCCCAGATACGCGGCAATGGGTGCATAGCCGTCGTAACCCTTGTAGGTGTAGCTGACACCCTCTTTATGGGTCTGGCTGTTGTCCATGGGAAAGACATCCATATCCAGGGCAACATGGCCCATCGCCAGTGGTGACACCGGCGCGTCGACGGACTGAAGAAATTCAACGCTGGCATCCTCCAGCAATGGCGTCAGGGCTTGGGCATCTTCATCAAATCGCTGGCGCAAACGGGCTGAAGATGGCGACTGCTTGATGCCCATCGCCGATTTGAAGAACGGATCTGTTCGTACCGGCTCGGCCGCCTCGAAATCGCTCTTGCCCAGCGTGATCAGGCCCAGGTAGGTGCGGATCAGCTCAATGTTCGGAATACCGTGCCGCTTGACGACTGTGCGAGCGGTTTTGATCAGCGACGTGTGCCGGTTCAGGCAGTGGCCCACCGGGGCCAGTCCGCCGTGGGGTGTATAGACTTCGGTTCGGGATTGCTGGAGAGTGAAAGTACGCATGAACTAAATGCACTGACTGGGCGAATGGATGTCAGGTGCTATTATATCGCCCAAGGCTTTGTTATTGCAGGCTTTGGATACAGTTTCAGCCGGTTGAACTCACGGATTCAGGACTAAAGAAGAAATCGATAGCACTCTAGAATGTTTGGATATCATTTTGAGAGACGCGACCAAATGACCGCCGTTACCATTTGTTCAGTCGGATTTTAGTAGGGATTATCTAAACTAGAGGCCTTCGTACAAGGATGGGTTCTACCCCGTTACAGCGGACAATTCCTAAAGAGGCTGGTGTGTGTCATGTGTATCGGGGAACTTCAGCGCGTGAGCCGGGAGTTAACCCCAAACCCGAATGTTCGCTTTGCGACCTTTGCGATAGTGATGACGCCTCACTCTCGACCGCGACGATTTTTTGGGGAGACCACAAGTTACCGGCGCAGACCCCGAGGTTACCTAAAATAACAAAAAATGCAGGCTGATCAGAGTTGTATGGCAGCTTGTATGACGAACCTGATTAATATGCATAACCATCTGATTGTTATGAAAAGTTAGATTCCCTTCACCCGCTCCACTTCATTGCCGCTCGACTGTATCTCTAGTGTAGTTTGAGTCGGGGTTGCATGGCACGGCTGATTTTATCCATCAGCCAGATAATCCCGGTGCGGAACATGCCGTGCAGGGCTACCTGATGCATCCGGTATAGGGACAGGTAGAACATGCGGGCCACCTTGCCCTCGATGTACATGCTGCGGCCGGACAGGTTGCCCATCAGGTTGCCGACGGTGGTATAGCGGCTGAAATTGATCAGCGAACCGTGGTCGTTGTAGACGAAGGGCACCGCCTCGCCATTGTCCAGGCGGTTGCAGAGGGTCTTGAACAGGGTGTCTGCCTGCTGGTGCGCAGCCTGGGCCCGGGGGGGAACTGGCAGGTCGGAATCCGGTTGCGGACAGGCAGCGCAGTCGCCGAAGGCGAAGATATTGGCATCCTGGGTGGTTTGCAAGGTCTGTTCCACCACCAGCTGATTGCTCCGGTTCACCTCCAGACCTTCCAGCTCGGCCAGGAAAGCCGGGGCCTTGATGCCCGCTGCCCAGATGGTCATTTCCGAGGGTAATTCGGTGCCGTCTTTCATCACGACCGTACTGGACCGTACCTCACTCACCGGCTGGCCGGTCAGTACTTTCACCCGCTGGTGTTCCAGCTCCCTGGTGGCCGCCGCAGACAGCCGGCCAGGCAGGGCGGGAAGAATGCGGTCAGCGGCCTCGATCACGGAAATGGAAACGTCCGAGGGCTGAAGGTGGTTCATGCCGTACACCGGCAGCTCGCGGGACGCCAGTCGCAATTCTGCTGCCAGTTCCACACCGGTGGCACCCGCGCCGATGATGCTGATATTCAGGGTATGCTCAGCCCCCTGCAACGCCTCGTGATTCTTGCGCAGAAAGGCGTTGAGCATCAGGTTGTGGAAGCGCCGGGCCTGTTTGAGGCTGTCCAGGAACAGGCAGTTGTCCTGGGCGCCGGGCGTGCCAAAGTCGTTGGCGGTGCTGCCCACGGCAATCACCAGTGTGTCGTAGGGGATATGGCGTTCGGGAACGACCTCTGTACCGTCGACATCGTGGAACGGGGCTATGACCACTTTCTTGCTATCGCGGTCCAGTCCGCTCATGCGGCCGAGCTGGAATTCGTAATGGTGTTTGCGGGCATGGGCGCGGTAGTTGATCTCGTTCGCGCTGGCATCCAGGGAACCGGAGGCAACTTCGTGCAGCAGGGGTTTCCAGACGTGGGTCAGACCGGAATCCACCAGCGTGATTCTGGCTTTTCCCTTTCTACCCAGTTTGTTCCCGAGGCTGGTAACAAGTTCGAGACCGCCGGCGCCACCGCCGACCACAACAATGTGATGAAGGTTATCCATACCAATCAGACCTGTAAGTGAAGAGAGCCAAGGACTCTTCAGGCGAGAATGCTTGGCTGTCCTCACTCGGAACCAGACGAGAAGCCGGAATTCGATCGGGAAACAGGGCGGGGCCTGAGCCGGGCAATAATGTTAACGCGCCCGGACCTGTGGGTACAATTCTACGGAAGTGCTGTTTCCTTCCGGCCTGGCGCTCGCGAACCTGTGGATGGCGCGCTCGCCGCAGCTGCAGAAGGAACAGCGGGTCTAATGCTGGGTGCGATACCCGTCCAGGATGGCGGCCATATCGTCACCAAGGTCTTTCATGGCTTGCGGATCCAGATTGCGTTCACCCATGGACCTCAGGCCCATGATCTGCGCCTGCAGGAGCCGGGCAAGTCGACGGCTGTCTACGGATTGCGCCAGCTCCCCTTTCACCCGAGCCTGCTCTACCAGGTCTGCAAGAGATCCCTCGATCGCAGCAAGAATGCTGTTGGCCTGGTCCGCCAGGGCCGAATGCGTATTGCTGGATTCCAGCAGTGTTTTCACGATCATGCAGGCTCGTGAAGGTGCCGCGCTTCCGTCGCCGCAACTGCAGGCGATGCCGCGCAGATAGTCCTGAAGGCCGTCAACAATGGAATCAAAACCCTTGAGGTGAACGGCCAACTCCCGGCCGCCCTGTTCCGCATAGGCGGCCAGTGCTTCTGAAAACAGACCGTCCTTGCTGCCAAACGTGGCGTAGATGCTGCCCGGCCGCATATCGAGGGCCTGCTCGATCTGCTTCATGGAGCTGCCGTGATAGCCCTTCTCCCAGAACAGGCCAACGGCCTTTTCCAGAGCGGTTTTTCGGTCATAACGTGCGTGTCTGGCCATAACAACAATTCACCATTGTAGTGATTTGAATGACCGCTCAATTATATCTTGAATGATCGCTCAATAACAGTTAGCCTGAAGTAGTAATTGAGCAAGCATTCAATAAAGGAGTTGGCAATGACAGATTTCCCCCCTTCACGACAAAGACACGGCACCGGAGAAATCCAGGCCATTGCTGGACAACTCGCTCAAGGCGTTCGGCATGATTCCTGGCCTGCATGCGGTCATGGCGGAGGCGCCGGGCATCCTTGAGGGCTATCAGCAACTGCATCAACTGGTGCTGGACAGCAGCTTTGATAATGATGAAAAGACCGTCGTCTGGCAGACCATCAACGTGGAAAACGCCTGTCATTACTGCGTCCCGGCCCATACCGGGATTGCCAAAATGATGGATGTGTCTGACGACATTACCAATGCACTGCGGGACGAAACGCCGCTGCCGAGCGACAAGCTCGAGGCGCTCAGAACCTTCACTCTTGCGGTCATGCGCAAACACGGCAATGTCAGCAAAGAGGATCTGGACGCGTTTTACGAAGCGGGTTACCAGCACCGCCAGGTGCTGGAAGTGATTCTGGTGTTGTCCCAGAAAGTCATGAGTAACTACGTCAACCACATTGCGGAGACGCCCGTTGATGAGCCGTTCAAGAAGTTTGAATGGCAGAAGAAGCAATAATCCGGGCTTCGCGGCAACGGGACGGGTCAGCCCGCGTCCGTTGCCAGTATGTTCGCCTGTCTTGATCGTTTTTTGGTCTCGAGCCGCTTGTCGACGCACCGGGTGTCGTCCTCGAGAATAACGACGCATTCCAGGCACTGAATGCATTCGTCGTAATCGATCCGGCCATCCTTGCGAATGGCATTGATACCGCACTCATTCTTGCAGTGCTGGCAGGGGTTGCCACAGAGCTCAACCCGGTCCAGCCAGCTGAACAAGCGTAACCGGCCGAGCGCCGCGAGGCCGGCGCCCAGCGGGCACAGGTAGCGGCAGTAGAATTTGTGGATGAACATGCCGATCACAAGCAGGCCGACGGCGTAGAGAACGAAGGGCCAGTGGCGAACAAAGAACAGGGTAATACTGGTTTTGAAAGGCTCCACTTCCGCCAGCTTCTCGGCAATGGTCAGGGAGTAGAAAGCGGTGCCCACCAGAGTGAGCAGGATCGGGTATTTGAGCAGAATCAGGCGCCGGTGCCAGTGCTCGGGCACCCTGATCTGGCGGAACTTCAGTTTTTCGCCAAGCCAGGCGGCCATTTCCTGCAGGGCGCCAAACGGGCAGAGCCAGCCACAGAACAGGCCCCGGCCCCAGATGAACAGGGTCACGAAGGTATAGACCCAGAGTATGAAGATGATCGGATCCAGCAGGAAAACATTGAGAGAGAAACCGTCCCAGATCGCCAGGAACAGTGTGTAGATGTTAACGACCGAAAGCTGCCCCTGGGCGTAGAAGCCGATAAAAAACAGGGTGAAAAACAGGAATCCCCAGCGGAACCGATGCACCAGCTTCGGATTGCGGCTCAGGATTTTCTGTCTGGCGAAAAACACGGTCAAAACGGTCAGGCTGAGAACCAGCAGGGAAATCTGCCACCAGCGTTCTTTCCAGAGCGCGATCCAGACCGGTTGTCGGGTGTCCTCAGGGTTGGGGGCAACCTCGACGGTTTCAAACAGCTCTTCGTTGAATTGAACCGGGATATCCAGGGATGTCCGGTCCACCATCAGGTGGTTACGGGCCAGTTCAACGTTGAGCTTCAGGTTGGCCTTTGCCCCCGGGTTAAAGCCGGCGTTGCCGCCCACCCGAAACAGGTTGCCGGCCTCGAACGAGGGCATGCCGGCGGCCCGGAACTCGAGATTCTGGTCGAGCAGATTCAGATCGCGCATTTCCACGGCCAGGTTGTTCTGGGTAAGGCCGACACGGTCGGGAGAACTGCCAGGCACGAACTCGCGGGAAACATGGGGAAAGGCACCGCGGGACATGACAGCCAGAACCTGCGCGCCGTCGTCGAGTCGTTCCATGAGGCGCCGGTAGCCGTCGTCGCCGAGCAGGTTGCGCCCCACCATGGGCGAATTGATGTAGGCGAAAAACAGTTCGGTAAAGGCCTCGCCCTCTGCCGGCTCAATGTTCATGGGGTAGTCAGACAGAGGCCGGCCCAGTTCGGCTTCGATGGATTCACTGGCGATCTGCCAGTGCCCAATGTAACCGCGCTCGACCAACTGCTGCCAGGACATCGGCTGGAAGAAATCCGGCTTCGCCCGTGTGGGCGCGCTCTGGGCGAACCCCTCGAGTTTTTGGCGGGCCACTTTCAGGGCAGAGGACAGCACGGTGTCGTTGATGATCAGCACAGAGACCGTGGCCTTGCTGACACCGTCAAAGTGAACCACATTGCCGTCACTGGTTCGCCCGGAACGGCTGGAGTTGGAGGTGCTGACAATAATCTGCTCTTGTAACGAACGCCCTTCGTATTGGTCTACGAATTCAAACAGGGGCTCTTCGCCGAGGCCATGCAGAAACACCGGCTCGTGGTGATTCAGCATCTTGATGCCGGTGAAACGTCCTTTGGTGTCCAGGCCAATCAGCATGCTGATTGGCTTGCCGGCAAAGCCCTGGAGGCGGCTATGGTCTATGGTTTCGTAGGCATAGCCGAGCAGCTCCTGGAGTTGATACACCGGATACACGGGGAAATCCGGCAACTTGTCTTCAATAACCGTTGCCGACGGAAACAGCTCCTGGATCAGCGCCCGCTTGCTGTCTGACAGCTCGGCGTGAACCTGGGGCATTAAAAACAGACAGGCAAGAAGGAGCACAATGCGCCCTGCCATGGGGTACTCCTGTGGTTCTTTTTGTTTGATCTTCCATGCTAGAGTTTTCGGCCTCGGGCTCAATGCGACCTCGGAGCCACCTGACTGCTACTTTGTGAGGAGAAATGCCATGACCGACGCTACCTACACGCCACCCAAAGTCTGGAAATGGGACTCCGAGAGTGGGGGCCGGTTTGCCAGTATCAACCGCCCGATCGCCGGTCCGACCCATGACAAGGAGCTGCCGGTTGGCAAGCACCCATTGCAGCTTTATTCGCTGGCGACGCCCAATGGCGTCAAGGTAACGGTGATGCTGGAGGAGCTGCTGGAACTGGGTATTAAAGAAGCCGAGTACGACGCCTGGCTGGTCAAAATTACCGAGGGCGACCAGTTTGGCAGCGGCTTTGTAGAGGTGAACCCCAACTCCAAGATTCCGGCCATGATGGACCACAGTGTGAATCCATCCATCCGGCTGTTCGAGTCCGGCTCCATCCTGCTCTATCTGGCTGAAAAGTTCGGGGCGTTCCTGCCCAAGGATATCGCCGGACGCACGGAAACCCTGAACTGGCTGTTCTGGCAGATGGGCAGCGCACCCATGCTGGGTGGCGGTTTCGGTCATTTCTACGCCTACGCGCCGGAATACTACGAGTACCCGATCAATCGTTACACCATGGAGGTCAAGCGTCAGCTGGATGTGCTCGACCGGCAGCTGGCAAACAACCGATACATCGCCGGCGATGAATACACCATTGCCGATATGGCCATCTGGCCCTGGTACGGCGCCCTGGTGAAAAACAAGGTTTACGACGCGGCTGAATTCCTGGAAGCCCACACCTACACCAACGTCATTCGCTGGGCCGATGAGATCGCTCAGCGCCCGGCGGTCAGGCGTGGCCGGATGGTCAACCGGGCCTGGGGTGAGCCAAGCAGCCAGCTGCACGAGCGCCACGATGCCAGCGATTTCGAGACCCGGACCCAGGACAAGATCGGAGACGGTGAATGAAGGTTGCCGTCTATTGCGGCTCCCGGTCAGGCAACGATCCGCTCTACGCGGACAAGGCCCGGGAGCTGGGTGATTACTTCGGTCGCAATGGCATTGAGCTGGTGTTCGGCGGCGGCCACGTCGGCCTGATGGGTGTTGTGGCCGATGCGGTCTTGTCCGCCGGTGGCCGGGTTCACGGGGTGATCCCCGAGCATCTGCGGGACCGGGAGCTGGCCCACTCCGGCCTGACCGAGCTGCATGTGGTCAAAAACATGCACGAGCGCAAGGCCCTGATGGCGGATTTGGCTGACGGTTTCGTTGCGCTGCCAGGCGGGATTGGCACACTGGAAGAACTGTTTGAGGCCTGGACGTGGGGCCAGTTGGGGTTGCACCAGAAGCCGTGTGCCATCTACAACGTCAACGGTTTTTTTGACCCTTTGCTGGCAATGGCGGAGAACATGGAACGTGCCGGTTTTTTGCAGCAACAATACATCGACATGCTGATCCGGACCGACCAGCCAGATCGCCTGCATAGGGCTTTTCAGGACTATCAGGGCCCCGGGGAAAAGTGGTTGTGAGCGACCTCACTCCATCCGGCTGACTTTCGCCATCAAACGACGCCAGTCTATTGGTAGCCGGTTCTCCAGTTCCGCCAACACCGGGTCTTTCGGATGTACGGACTGGAAGTGCTGTTTGCTGGCGTAAACCACGGTGTTGTTGCTCTTGCTTCGGAAACCCAGAAGCACCGCAAAGTGCCGCTTGAGCCGCCGGAAGTAGGCCCCTTCGACATCCGGTGTTCTGTGGTAGTTCAGCACCAGCCAGCCATCGTCGGTCAGCACCCGCGTGCATTCATCAACGAACTGCTTCTGGGCCTGGGCAGGGCTCATCCGGTCTGCGTTATACAGGTCGGCCAGGATCATGTCCGTGCTCGCCTCCGGCAGCTTTTCCAGGGCATCCCGGGCATCGGCAATGGTTACCTCAAGGCGCTCACTGCCGGGCAGATCAAAAAATTCCCTGGCAGTGTCCAGTACCGCCTGGCGCAGTTCGACGGCGTGTATCCGACACTCGGGATAAAGATGGTGAAAAGCGCCCGCCATCACGCCGCCGCCCAGACCCAGAATGGTGACGTGGCGAGGGTTGGCAAAGACCGCCGGCAGCATCATGGCCCGGTTGTACTCATGGACTGGCAGATAGGGAAATCGGCGATCAATCTTGCTTTGCTCGAACACCGAATTGAAGGTAAGCACCCGGTGTTTGCGGTAATCGACCACCAGAATGCTGCCCAGGGCATCCCGGGTGTGGTGGATAATCTCGCCTTTGTTGAACATGCCGGCTTACCGGCCGGATTCTTCGAACAGGCGCTTTACGCTGTCGGTTTTTGCCAGCGACAGAGCGGTATTGCCGTTGCTGTCCTTCGCTTCGCGATCGGCGCCTTTTTCCAGCAGCAGGCGTACCGTTTCCGGGTGGCCGTGCTTGCTGGCGAGGATCAGCAGGGTCTCGCCCTCGCTGGTGCGCATGTTCACCGGGACGCCGGCATCAAGCATCACGCTCAGAGGTCCGGCACCGCCGTTGCGGGCCAGTTCGAAAATACCCTGGGCGAAGGCAACCGCATCCTCGTCTTTCTGGTTCGCGGGTTGTTGCGGCTTGCCGGGCTTCTGTTGGCTCATCGGGGCTCCGTGGTCAGTTCAATCGATTTTGTGTTAAAAACGTATTATCACAGAATGAGACTGTCCCAGACACAGTCAATGAGCCCAAGGCTAAAAACGACAGGAGGCAACGCCGTGAAACTGCAGGTTGAAGGCATCGAAGAAGGCCAGCCGATTCCCGAGAAATTCGCATTCGGGGTATACAGCGAAGATGACCACATGAGCTTCGGTCCCAACCGGAACCCCGAAGTTGTCTGGGACGGTGCGCCCGAGGGCACGAAAAGCTTCGTGGTGATGATGTTTGATCCGGACGTGCCTAGCGTTGCGGATGATGTAAACCAGGAAGGCAAGACGGTTTCCAGGGACATCCCGAGGGTCGATTTTTTCCACTGGCTGCTGGTTGATGTGCCTGCCGGCACCACCCGGATTCCGGAAGGCGAAGACAGCGATGGCGTGATTCCCAAGGGCAAGGAGCCGGGGCCCGGCCCCATCGGTATCCGCGGCGTGAACAATTACACCCAGTTCCTGGCGGGCAATCCCGACATGAACGGCACCTACGCCGGGTACGATGGTCCCTGTCCGCCCTGGAACGATGAGATTATCCATCACTACCACTTCGAGGTGCATGCACTGGATGTGGATACCCTTGCCCTGGATGGCGAGTTCGATGGTAACGATGTGCGCGAAGCCATGGCAGGTCACGTACTGGCCAGCGCCCGGGTGACGGGTACCTACACCCTGAATCCGGACCTGCGCTAACGGATTCAGACACCGAGCAGTGATATTCCGGTAACCCAATCGGTTACCGGATAGCCATCGTTCCCTCCCCCTGATTCTTTTCTGAACGTCACAGAAGTGTCTTGTTGTTGTCATGTCCCCGTCACCCGGTCTTGCCAAGGTGTCAGCATCCGGAATGGTTGAAAGACGGGAGGCAAGATGCGGAGCTACCGGAGCGTTTTCATTTCCGATGTGCACCTGGGCACGGCTGACTGCCAGGCCGAGTATCTGCTGGATTTCCTGAACCAGGTCCGCTGCGAAACTCTGTATCTGGTGGGCGATATCATCGACCTGATTGCGATGCAGCGACGGGTTCACTTCCCGGATTCCCATCAGGCCGTCATTCACAAACTCATTGAGCTGGCGGCCAGTGGAACGCGGGTGGTCTATGTGCCCGGTAACCACGACGATTTCCTGCGCCGGTTCTGCGGCCAGACCATTGCCGGAATTGAACTGCAGTACAAAGCTGTGCATACCACGGCTGATGGTCGACGCTTCATGGTCTGCCACGGCGACCAGTTTGATCAGGTGGTGCGATGCAGCCCACTGATGCTTCTGGTCGGTGACCGTGCCCACGGTATCCTGCTCCGCCTGAACCGCTGGTTCAACGCCTGGCGCCGGCTCAAGGGCAAGCCTTACTGGTCGCTCGCAGCCTGGGTAAAGAGCAGAATCGGCAAGGCGCGCACGTTCATCCGGCGGTTTGAACTGGCGGCGCTGACGGTCGCGGAAAAGGGCAACTACGACGGTTTCATCTGCGGCCACATCCACTCCGCCGGCTTCCTGCGCAGCGAAGATGGTCTTTACTGCAATGACGGCGATTGGGTAGAACACTGCACGGCGCTGGTGGAGCAGGAGAACGGCACACTGGAGCTGCTGCATTGGTCGGAAAACCCCAATGTTCTGGCCAGAGAGCCTGACGCCCCGCATCCGGATGTGTGTGGAGACGCCCGGCCGGTGATTGATGCCCTGCCCACAGCGTTCGTGGAGCAGGTCAACCGGCTCGTCAGCTGAGCAGAGGTGTGCGGCGACCTCGGTCGCCCACCCTGGCACTCGCTCAGGCCGATCGAGGCTTCAATATCCCTCCTTCAGGGTGGCTATTTTTCATAACGCCATCGTATCCCTTATACTCCGTGTCCCTACCAGCCCTTCATAGGCTTTATGGCTGAACATACGACATCACAGACAAGCGGTTTTGCTGGCGCTGGCCCCGGAACCGGCGCCGCCAGTCATCGCGCGCGTCGTTTCAATGCCTGGACGGTCAGCACCCTCGTGATCGCCCTGCTGGTTGCGATGCCAGTGCTGGTCATCCTTGCCCATGTGTTTTTCCCGTCCGGTGAAGTCTGGCAACACCTTGTCAGCACGGTTCTTGGAAGATACCTCAGTAACACCGTGGTGCTCAGTGTCTCTGTGGCTGTAGGAACCACCCTGATTGGCACTGCCTGCGCCTGGCTGGTGGTTATGTGCCGGTTTCCCGGCAGGCGGCTGTTCGAGTGGGCCCTTCTGCTGCCGCTGGCGGTGCCAACCTACGTTATTGCTTATGCTTACACGGATTTCCTGCAGTTTGCGGGGCCACTACAAAGCGCCTTGCGCGACTGGTTCGGCTGGGAGTTTGGCGACTATTACTTTCCGGATATCCGGTCCCTGGGCGGTGCTGCCCTGCTGATTACCATGGTGCTCTACCCCTACGTGTACCTGCTTGCCCGGGCGTCGTTCATGGAGCAGTCGGTAAGTGCACTTGATGTTGGCCGCACTCTGGGCCTGGGGCCATGGCGTATGTTCAAACGCATTGCTCTGCCGCTGTCCCGTCCTGCGATCATCGGCGGCGTTTCGCTGGTCCTGATGGAAACACTGAACGAGTTCGGGGCAGTCCAGTTCTTTGGCGTCGATACCTTCACCACCGGAATCTACCGGACCTGGTTTGGCCTGGGTGAGCCGGTTGCAGCGGCTCAGCTCGCAGCCTGCCTGCTGGTGTTCGTGGTTCTTGTTGTTGTTCTGGAACGCGTTTCCCGCGGTGGCAAGCAATACCATACCTCGGCACGGTACCAGGCATTGCCCGAGTATTCGCTGAATTCAGGTCAGGCTGCGCTCGCCTTTGCAGTGTGTTTCCTGCCTGTTCTTATTGGTTTTATTGTTCCGGCCCTGATTCTGCTGGAAATGGCGATTACGACCGGCGACAGCCTTTTCGGGACGCGTTTTCTGGAATTCGCGTTCAACAGTCTGATACTCGCCTCAAGCGCGGCGCTGGTTGCCGTTACGCTTGCTGTAATGCTGAGTTACGGCGCACGGCTGAATCCCAGCTCCTGGGTCCGGAGTGCGAACCGGATTGCGGCCATGGGCTATGCCATCCCCGGGTCTGTCATTGCCGTGGGCATCATGATTCCGCTGGCCTGGCTGGATCAGAAGCTCAATCTCTTTCTTCGTGACAACTTTGGTTTCATGGTGGGTCTGGTACTCAGTGGCAGCGCTTTTGTCCTGATCTACGCCTACACGGTGAGATTCCTGGCCGTCTCCTTCAATACGGTTGAGGCCAGTCTGGGGAAGGTTACGCCCTCAATGGACGCAGCTGCGCGAACCCTCGGTCAAACCGCCGGTGGTACCTTGCGCAAGGTTCATACGCCGATCATGCGCAGTAGCCTGCTGGCGGCCGGTATACTGGTGTTTGTGGACGTGATGAAGGAGTTGCCGGCGACCATCATACTCCGGCCGTTCAACTTCGATACCCTGGCGGTCCGTGCCTACAGCCTGGCCTCTGACGAGCGATTGGCCGAGTCGGCCATGTCCTCCCTCGCCATTGTTGTGGTCGGGATCATTCCCGTGGTCATTCTGAGCCTGGCGATGCGTCGGTCCCGCCCGGGAAGTAAAACGGGGTAGCCACGGTTTACTCGGCGAACAGAAAAACCTGCGACATATCCAGCTCAAGCGAGACAGCCTGTCCCTCTTCCGGCAGAAACACCCCGGGCACTTTTGCATGCAGGTGCATTTCCTGCCCGTCCGGCCCGTGAGCACAAATATGCAACAGACTGGTCGGGCCGAGCAGTCGGGACATCAGAACATGGCTGGTGCGGTCATCACCGGCCTGTCCTTCAAGTTGCCTGACTTTGACCGCCTCCGGACGGATCAGAATTCTAGCGCTGCTGCCGTCCTCAAAACCTTTAGCTTCCAGGTGGCCCAATGGCGTTGTCACCACGCCGTTGTGGACAACGCCGCGATGTTCGTTCACCTGCCCGAAAAAGTTGACCACGAACGGCTCGGCAGGATTGCAGTAAAGGTCTGTAGGAGTTCCCGTTTGCACGATCTCTCCGTCTCGCATCAGTGCGATCCGATCTGCCATGAACATGGCTTCCTCCGGGTCATGAGTAACCAGAAGAGTGGCCGTGTTCAGCTCTTTCAGCACATGCAGTGTATCGTCCCGAATCTGGTCGCGCAGCCGGGCGTCGAGGCTGGAGAATGGTTCGTCCAGCAGCATGACCCGTGGCGACGGAGCAAGGGCCCTGGCCAGGGCTACCCGCTGCTGCTGACCACCTGAGAGGGTATGTGGGTAAACATTGGCGGCATCGGCCATGCCCAGGCGCCCCAACAGTTCGAGTGCGCGCGTACGTTGCTGCTTTTTCGGCATGGAGCTGATGCCGAAGCAGACGTTCTCCAGCACCGTCAGATGGGGGAAGAGTGCAGATTCCTGGAATGCCAGGCCCACATTCCGCTTTTCCGGGGGTACCTGCACGCCACCGGGTGCCGAAACCAGGGAGCTGCCGAGAAAGACTTTGCCGCGGGACGGCGTCTGGAGGCCTGCAGCGATACGCAGCAGCGTTGTTTTGCCGCAGCCAGAAGGGCCGAGGAGGCAGACAACCTCGCCTGCTTCCAGATGCAGGTTGATGTCTTTGACAACGCTATCGCCATGGAATTGGCAATGCACGCGGTCAAGCATCAATGACGGGCCCGACAGGCCGTTCTCGAGTTGGTCGCTGTAGGTTGGGCTTTCCTGATAAATGCTCATGGTGCCGATCCAGCCTCCCGGTTCAAACTCCAGTGGAGGTGCAATTGTAAGCTTGTTGCGTCTGATTGTGTATTGAATACGTAAAAGCGACTGATTCCTATTTATTGACTTCTATGCCCGGGTTCGTTTAAATCGCATCTAAATACTAATCGTTTTCACCTGCAATAGTAATTAGCAACCAAGGAGAGATCCCGTGGTATCTCATAAAGCGAAGTTGGCAGCCGCTGCCCTGGCAACAACACTGGCAGCAACGAGTGTCTCCGCGAGTGAAGTCAACCTGTACTCTGCGCGGCACTACGATTCGGACCAGGCAATTTATAACGCCTTCACCGAGGAGACCGGCATCAAGGTCAACCTGATTGAGGGGAAGTCCGATGCGTTGATCCAGCGAATCCAGCGAGAAGGTGTCGCCAGCCCGGCCGATATCCTGATTACCGTTGACGCGGGTAACCTCTGGCGAGCCGACCAGGAAGGCATCTTCCAGCCGGTGGATTCGGAAGTTCTGAACAGCCGTCTGCCGGATTCCCTGCGTCATCCGGAAGGGCATTGGTTCGGCTTCAGTCAGCGTCTGCGCGTGATCTACTACGATCGTTCAGACTTTGATCCTTCCCGGATCAGTCAGTACGAGGACCTGGCCAAGCCGGAATTCAAGGGCGAGATCTGCATCCGGTCCTCCAGCAACATCTACAACCAGTCATTGCTGGCCAGCCTCGTTGAGTACCACGGCGAAGAAGGCGCTGAGGAGTGGGCGCAGGGCGTAGTCAATAACATGGCCCGTGATCCCCAGGGTGGCGACACCGATCAGATCCGTGCTGTGGCTGCCGGTGAATGCAACCTGGCGGTTGGCAACCATTACTACTACGCGCGCCTGCTGAACTCTGATGATGTTGCAGACCGTGAAGTGGCCCGGGAGGTTGGCATTATCTTCCCGAACCAGGATGGCCGTGGTGTTCACGCCAACATCGGTGGTGCGGGTGTGGTGGCTACCGCGCCTAACCGCGACAACGCTGTCCGGTTCCTGGAGTTCCTGTCCTCCGATACCGCCCAGCAGATCTTCGCTGAGAGCAATCACGAGTTCCCGGCGGTAGACGGTGTACTGAAGAATCCGGTGCTGGATTCCTGGGGCAACCTGAACATTGATGACATCAATGTGAGCGTACTGGGCACCAACAATCCGGAAGCGGTGAAGATCTTCGACCGTGTGGGCTGGCGTTAATCGAAGTATCACGAAATTGATCGCAGATTACGCTTGAGAGAGCGTGCCCAAGGGCCGGATGTTGGTAAGACATCCGGCCCTTTTTATTTTATCGAGGCACCGGCTGTGCTTCCTGTTACCTGATGAGCGGGTAGAATAGCCGGATGACCCGATCGCCGCTGGTTTTCCGTCTCTCCTTTCTTGCCATTGTCGCGTTTTTGATGGCCATGATCTGGCTTCTGCTGCGGCAACTGGGCATGCCTGCCAGCTTTGCACCAACGGTGCTGTCCGACTGGTTTGCCAGTCAGGGGACTCTTGGGCCGGTATTACTGATGCTCCTGATGGTTCTTGCTGTCGTGGTCGGGCCAATACCCACGTTGCCGATCAGTGCGGCGTCCGGCCTGGTTTACGGAATGTTCAACGGAACGGCAATCGCGGTAGCCGGTGCACTGGCGGGTTCGCTGATTGCCTTTTATCTGGCGCGAGTGCTTGGTCGCGATGCTGTTCAGCAGAAGCTCGAAAACAACCCGGTATTCTCGGCCAGAGGGTCACAGCGGTTCCTGTTTATTGCAGTCCTCCTCACCCGGTTAATCCCGGTGTTCTCCTTCGCCCTGATCAGCTATGCCGCCGGAGTGACGGCGATACACCTTTGGCGTTACGCCTTGGCAACGGTTATTGGAATGTTACCCATGACCTTTGTGTTTGCCGGGTTGGGGCATACCCTCGAGCTTAACCCCACCCTGACCGTTATAGCGGCAGCTACGGTATTGCTGGTCATGAGCACGTTGCCCCTTTACCTGCGGCATCGCCCACATTCCCGTCTGGCTCGCTGGCTGCAGCTGGATGGAAGGGTCTGATGCCCGCTGCAGATTCTCAATTTCCCACAAGCGACTCGATATCCTGATAGACGGTCGCAGCATCCGTTACCCTGGCGAGCCAGCTCAGAGGAATGCCGTTCTCACCGCCAACACCGTGCATGGCGGCCATGGCCGGGCCAATCAGCCAGGCTCGACCGCAGGAGTCACCACCACAATGAATGTTGGCGCGGATGGCTTCGGTGTAGCTCCGGGCCGTGTTCAGAATGTGAAAGCTGACCGGCATGGCTTCCTGCAGGTAACAGGTGCGGCCAAACGTGTCACCGGCAGCAACGCCGTTCAGTTCCGAGCTCTCAAGTGCCCGTTTGAGGGACGCCTGATCGGGTGCTTCGTCGATGGCCGAATTCATTGCCTTGGCAAGAGGCTCGCCCCTGAATAGCCCGTCCAGAAGCACCGCTGCACACTTTGCCCAGGCAACGGCCTCGTCGTTGTGATTGGTAACCCGCACGGCTGCTTCAACAACGTCCAGGAGGTTTGTGCTTCCGCTATGGGCGGCAACGAGTGGCGGCAGCTTGGACACCGCAGGCAACTGCATGTCGTCGGCGCCACTCGCCGGTACCAGATTGCGGTCGATGGTTTCCGCCAGATGAACGCCGGCGTCCTGAATGGCCTTTTCCTTGTACGTCAGGCTGATGGCCTCCCGCACCGGCTGCGCAAGCGCGCTGCCGCTCAGACGGCGGGTGTAGGGCATGACCTTCTGCACCAGAATCCGCTTCTGTTTGTCGGAAAGATCATCCGGCATGCCGGACTGCGCCTCCTCGACCGCCTTGCGCTCGATCGCATTGAAATTCTCCAGCGTGATCCGTGTCGGGTTATCGATGAATCCCCGCCACTGGCCACCGGGCCCAAAGAACGAACGAAACCGGCGCTGGTAATCGCGGATGTCCAGATTGCCGTTGGTGGCCAGTAAGCTGTCGGTCAGCACGCCGGTGGCTGCGCCGTAGTGACTCACATCGCCAACCTGTTTCCCCTCGTGAGCGAAGTAACCGAATCCCTTTGTGTAGTACTCGGCTCGTGGAGGCAGGAATTCGGGCGACTGTCCACCCACCTCCAGAATGCGCTCGCTGTTGTAGAGCCAGTGCAAACCCAGGCTGGCTGCGTCTGCGACCCAGCCGCCTGCCAGAGCAGCGGTGATGGCGCCTTTTCTTTCGGGAGGGAGATTGCTGACCATGGGAGATCCTTGATGTCCGGTTTGTGAGTCCGACCTGAAGGATTATTCGATAACGTCGCTGATCTGGACCGTTGGCTGAACGTTGGTGAAGTTCGGGATGTCGCCAAGAATTTCCTTGGCATGGGGGCCGAAGGCGGTCTGGAAATCGGCAACAGAGTCAAAATACATGTGGCCCATGGCAATGTAAGTGGGGCCCTCTCCCGGGGCGCCGCCGGCCAACCCGGATTCGATGGCTGTGCGCTTGCAGGCATCGCCCAGCCTGTCGCGGACCAACGCCATGTGCGTGTCTCGGTAGTAGGCAAGGTCAAAGGTGCTTTCTGCGGTTTTCGGATACATCACACTGACTTTGATCATTTCGGGCCTCGGTTTGTGGAATCGCGGGGACCCTCTTTTAGCGCCTCGGCCACCCGTTCGTCAATCTTGCGGATAAGCTCCTCGTCTGTCTCGCCAGAGGAATGTGCTTTTAACATGTCGGTGCTTGCCCGCAGATTGCCGATAAAGGTCCGGCAGTCCTTGCACATCATCAGGTGCATTTTGACTGACATGTTCTGGAGAACAGGCAGCTCGCCATCAATATAGTCGCTGGCAATTACCGCGAGATCCCTGCACATCAGCATTCGCCGGTCTCCTGGAAATTCTCCACCATCAGAAAGATCTTTTGCCTCGCTCGATGCAAAAGTACACGCAGATTAGAGGCACTGACGTCCAGAATGTTACAGACGTCATCGGATTTGTGCTGGTGGGCCTCATAAAGCATCAGGGCAGAACGCTGGGTCTCCGGCAGCGCAGAGAGGTGCTTGTCCAGGCAATCGCTGAGGGCGCCGTTTTCCATCAGGGTGTCGGCAGAGTCGTGAAACTGCAGTTTGGGCGGCAGATCCCATTGGCCTTTGGCGTTAAATCGGTCCGACAGCGCCGGCTCCAGGGCCCCCGAAAAATCGGAAGGAACCTCTCGCTTGGCCGATCGAAGCTGATTCTTGCAACGGTTGGCAACAACCCGGTGCAACCAGGTTTTTAAACCTGAACGACCTTCAAAGCCATGGATCGCATCAATAACTTTAACCCAGCAATCCTGAACGGCTTCTTCTGCACTGGAATGATCCAGATAGAACCGGGCGACTGCTAACATGCCGGGGGTGTAGGCACGTACTGCTTCCTGAAAAGAATCATTATCACCCGTTTTCAAGCCCTGAATCAGTTCTATCTCCTTTTCCCGACTTGAGTCAGTCATGACCGTTCCCTTTTATGAGCAATTGTTCAAGAATAGCAGTAAGTTTGGAAATCGGTCGATAAGTTCCCGGCGTATTCGGTAGGCGGTGTAATCAAATTGTTAGATATTCATGAGCAATCGTTGACACAATGCGTTGCCGAACGACGTACAACAACGGTAAGCCGGTAACGAACACTGAGCCCAAGGTTTGATGTAACACTTCCGGGATTGGGGTGTCTCTTCGTTATCACGTTCAAGGTAGAAAGGATTATTTCATGACACTCAAGAAATGGATTCTGGTCGCGTTGATTGCGGCTGTGGTTTTCGGGTTTATTGCCAGTGGCGGTAGCGAGCTTCTGACTCTCGAGAACCTGAAGGAAAACCAACAGTCCCTCGGTAACTGGATCGATCAGAATCTGTTGGTTGCGGTGCTGGGCTTCGTTGTTGTTTATGTCGTGGTAACAGCGCTTTCTCTGCCAGGCGCTACCATCATGACTCTGGCTGGTGGTGCGTTTTTCGGCAATCTCTACGGTCTGGCAGCCGTCTCCGTTGCTTCAACTATCGGTGCGTCGCTTGCTTTCCTGGTGGCGCGGTTCCTGATGCGAGACACGCTTCGAAAACGGTATGGCGAAACCGTGGCGAAGATGGATCGCGGCATTGAAAAAGACGGCGCCTTCTACCTTGCAACCTTGCGGCTTGTGCCGGTGTTTCCCTTCTTCCTGATCAACCTGGCCATGGGCCTGACGGCCATGAAGCTGCGCACCTATGCGCTGGTAAGCTGGATCGCCATGTTGCCCGGCACCTTTGTTTATGTGAATGCGGGTACCCAGTTGGGCCAGATCCAGTCCACCGGGGACATTGTCTCGGCGGATCTGCTGCTCTCCTTCGCGCTGCTGGGTCTGTTCCCGCTGATTGCCAAATTTGTGGTGGGCTTTATCCGCCGCCGCAAAGTGTACGCCGGCTGGCAGAAGCCCGAACATTTCGATTACAACCTGCTGGTCATAGGCGGTGGGTCTGCCGGTCTGGTCTCGGCCTATATTGCCGCAGCCGTGAAAGCCAAGGTGGCTCTTGTAGAGAAGCACAAGATGGGCGGCGATTGCCTGAATACCGGCTGCGTGCCCTCCAAAGCGCTTATCCGCAGCGCCAAGGCTGCCGATACCCTGCGCCATGCCAATCGGTACGGGCTGGAATCGGTGCCCGTTAAAGGCTCGTTCAAGACCATCATGAACCGGGTCAAGGATGTGATCGCCAAAGTGGAGCCCCACGACTCCCCGGAGCGTTACCGAAAGCTGGGTGTGGATTGCATCGCCGGCGAAGCCAGCTTCGTGTCGCCTTGGGAGCTGGAGGTCCGGCACAATGATGGCCGCACCGAACGCCTGACCGCCCGCAGTATCGTTGTTGCCACCGGCGGCAAGCCGGCTGTACCGCCGATTCCCGGCCTGAAAGACATGCAGCCGCTGACGTCCGACAACCTATGGGAGCTGGAAGAGCAGCCGGAACGTCTGTTGGTGCTGGGCGGTGGTCCGATTGGCTCCGAACTGGCCCATGCCTTTGCCCGACTGGGCAGCGAGGTGACCCAGGTGGAGATGGGCGAGCGCCTGCTGGCCAGGGAAGATGAGGATGTCTCCGAACAGGTTTTGAAGCAGTTCCAGGCGGACGGTGTGGATGTCCGGCTGAAACATTCCGCCGCCGAGTTCCGTATGGAGGAAGGAGAGAAAGTTGCCTACTGCGAGCACGCGGGTGAGCGGGTGCGCATTCCTTTCGACCAGGTTCTGGTTGCTGTTGGCCGCGCTGCCAACACCGCCGGCCTGAACCTGGAGCGGATTGGAGTGGATACCCTGCCGAACGGAACCGTACCGGTAGAGGAAGACATGAGCCTGAGGTACCCGAACGTATTTGCCTGCGGCGATGTGGCTGGTCCATACCAGTTCACCCACGCGGCGGCACATCAGGCCTGGTACGCGGCGGTCAACGGTCTGTTCGGGCAGTTCAAGCGCTTCAAGGTAGACTACCGCGTAATGCCCTGGGTGACCTTTACCTCGCCGGAAGTGGCGCGGGTGGGTCTCAGTGAAGCCGAAGCGAAGGCGCAGGGCGTGGCCTACGAAGTGACCCGTTACGGGCTGGATGATCTGGATCGCGCCATTGCCGAGAGTGAGGATCATGGTTTTATCAAGGTCCTGACCCCACCTGGCAAGGACAAGATCCTGGGCGCCGTTGTGGTTGGCAGCCACGCCGGGGAAATCCTGGCCGAATTCACCCTGGCCATGAAACACGGCCTCGGCCTGAACAAGATCCTGGGCACCATTCACCCGTACCCGACCTGGAACGAGTCGGCGAAATACGCTGCCGGTGAATGGAAGCGTGCTCATGCCCCTGAAGGCATTCTGAAGCTGCTTGAGAAACTGCACGGCTGGCGCCGTGGGAAAAACACGAATACACCGAGGAGCATCTATGCCCCTGACTGAAACCAGAACGGCTCGAAAACAACGCATTCCGGCCGTGGAAGTACTGGAACCCCGGGCCCGTGATAGTTGGACCCACACCCGTAATGGCGACCCGAGAGGTTACATTGATGCGGACAAGCTGAAAGAGTTGTGGATCCACACCGGCACCGCCTGCAACCTGGCCTGCCCCTTCTGCTTGGAAGGCTCCCACCCCGGCGATGGCCGCATTCCGGGCATGAAGCTCAGCGACGTGAAGCCGTTTATCCATGAAGCCATCGACATGGGGGTGGAGCAGTTTTCGTTCACCGGTGGCGAGCCCTTCGTGATCCGGGACTTCGTCAATATTCTGAATTACGCCAGCCAGCACCGGCCCTGCTTCGTGCTGACTAACGCTACCGAGCCGCTGCACAAGCGCCAGCATCAGGTACTGCCTTTGCTGGACAACCCCTACCCGATTCATTTCCGGGTCAGCCTGGACTTCCCGGACAGGGCCCGTCACGACAAGGACCGCGGTGACGGCAGCTTCGATGAGGCCTTGCAGGGCATCCGCTGGCTGGTTGAACAGGGCTTCAAGGTGTCCATTGCCCGCCAGACCGATCCGAAGGAAATTCCTGCAGATGTCGAAGCCGCGTTCCGTGACATCTTCAGGGAGTGGGGCATTCCGGAGAACCTTGCATTCACCGCATTTCCGGACCTGGGTACGCCAGGTTCGGAAGACGGCAGCCCGGAGATTACCGAGACCTGCATGGAGAAGTATCCGACCAAAGAGGCTCGCTCCCATTTCATGTGCACGTATACGCGGATGTTGGTGAAGAAGGGCGATGAGGTTCGGGTGTATGCCTGCACGCTGGTGGACGATGACCCGCAGTATGACCTGGGGGGGACGCTGGCTGAGAGTATGGATGAGCGCATTATGTTGCGGCATCACCGGTGTTTTTCCTGCTACCGCTTTGGGGCTAGTTGTTCGGCGCCTGCCTAGGCTTGGGCATTGTCGATTGCAGGACTGATGGCTGGTCATTGGCGGCCTGGGAGGTGAGGTTATTTTCCCTTGGGAAAAACAACTCGCTTCGCTCAGACATCTTTTTCCTGGCGGGAAAATAACCTCACCACCCAGACCGCGGGTACGGCTTTGCTATTCGGTTGTTGGCTATCTCCTTCGCCGGGGAAACCAGAACGGAAGTTGAACAAGGGGCAGGCCGGTAGGGATTTCAAAAAATGTGGAGCGCCATGGACGGCGCGACCAAGCCCCCCATGGATGGGTTCACGGGCGTTTTTTTGAAATCCCTACCGGCCTGTCCCGAAAGGCACCCAAACCAGAAACCCGGGAAAAACCCCGGATTAAACGACAAAGAACAAGGTAAGAAAACATGAACTTCACAGAGGCCTCCCTGTTCTGGGGATTCCTGCTGGTCTACGGCGTGGTGATGTATTGGCTGTCGCCCAGGAGCAAGAACGCGAATTCTTTTTATAAAGGCGCCGATGACCAGGGTAACCCGGTGGGGCAGTGGTCGCTTACGGCCAGTATTTTTATCAGCTGGATCTTTGCCAAGTCGGTGACCAATGCGGCGAACCTGGGTGCGTCTTATGGCGTGGTGGGCGGTCTGGCCTATGCCAGTTACTGGCTGTCGATTCCTGTGGCGGGGTATGTGATTTACCTGATCCGAACCCAGACCGGGGCGCGGAGTCTGCAGGATTTTCTGACCTCCCGCTTTGGCCGGCTGGCCAGTCTGGCGTTTGCGGCGGCGATTCTGATCCGGCTTTATAACGAAGTCTGGAGTAATACGGCGGTGGTGGGCGGTTATTTCGGGTTGCCCGGTGAGTGGGAGTATTACGCGGCGGCGATGCTGTTTACGGTGTTTACTCTGGCCTACAGCCTGAAGGGTGGGCTGCGGTCTTCGATTTTCACCGATGTGATTCAGGCTTTCGTGTTTGTGTTCTTTGTGGGAGCGGTGCTGTTCCTGATCATTCCGGCCAACGATACCAGCGCCTTGCTGACCAATGGTGAGTTCCGGCTCAACGCCGGTTTTGACCTGCTGTTGGTGGCTTTGCTGCAGCTGTTCAGTTATCCGTTCCACGATCCGGTGCTGACCGACCGGGGCTTTGTGAACAAGGAAAAGACCATGCTGAAGAGCTTTGTGGTGGCCGGGCTACTGGGCTTCGTGGCGGTGTTTATCTTCAGTCTGGTGGGTGTTCACGCCCGTCTTAACGGCATTGAGGCCATGGGCAACGCGCCTGCTGCCGTGGGCCAGTCTCTGGGCCTGGCAGCGTTGTTCTTCATGAGCGTGGTGATGATGACCTCGGCGGGGTCCACCCTGGATTCCACTTTCACGTCGCTGGCCAAGTCGCTGGCGGTGGATCTGCCCAGGCTGGCGCAACGTGCTTCTGACAAGCTGCCGAGCATGCGGGTGGGTGCGATCGTGATGGTGATCTTTGCCTTCCTGGGCAACCTGCCTATGTTCGCCGGCACCGATATCCTCAAGGCCACCACCATCTCCGGCACCATGGTTATGGGGCTGGCGCCGGTGTTCCTGTTTTATGGGTTCACCAAATGGTCGCCCTGGAGTTTCCATCTGAGTTTCTGGACCGGCCTGGGTCTCGGGGTGTTGCTGGCAGTTGGGCTGATTCCGGCAAGCTGGGCCATTGGCGATGGCAAGTACGCCATGTTGCTGGGCGTGAACGCCTACGGCTTCCTGATCTGCACGGCTGGCTTCTTTACGCCTTTATTGCTCCGTCGTCTTGCCGGCCGGTCGCTGGCGGCGGGGGAGGCCTGAGCCGATGAGCGAAGGCCGCAGCTGTCCGTTGGCGTACCGGTACTCTGCCGAATCGCTTTGCGAGGATCCCCGCACGGTTTCTGAGGACGTGCTGTATATCATTGGAGGGCTTTACGGGAATCCCTGGGCCCTTGATGAAATCGAGCAGATGGCATTGGCGGAAGAGCGGCAGGGGCACCGGGTGAAGTTGGTATTCAATGGCGACTTCAACTGGTTCAACGCCAGCGATAGCCTGTTCCGAACCATCAACAACCGGGTGTTGGATCACACGGTCAGTCTGGGGAACGTGGATTTCGAGCTGGCCAATCCCAGTGCCGGTGCAGGGTGCGGTTGCGCCTACCCGGATTTTGTCGATCAGGGCGTGGTGGAGCGGTCGAACCTTATCATGGAGCGGCTTCAAGGGATTGCCGGGGAACATCCGGATATCCAGCGTCGCTTGTCCTTGCTGCCGCGGTATCGATGCCTGATCTTTGGAGGCCTAAAGGTTTTGGTGGTGCACGGGGATCTGGAGTCCCTGGCCGGATGGGGGTTGGCTCACGAAGCTTTTGTCGAGGGTAACGATGGCAAGCTCTCGCAATGGTTCCTGGCGTCGGGGGCCGATGTCATTGCCTCAACCCACACGTGCCTGCCGGTGCTCTGGTCGGGGTTGGTGGGTGAGCAGAGTCGGGTGGTAGTGAACAATGGCTCCGCAGGCATGGGGAATCTGCAATCAGACCCGCGTGGGCTGATCACCCGGATTGGTCTGTCCAGCCCCGTCATTGAGCCGGTTGCCGGAATTGAGCGGCATGGGCTGCATGTGTCTCTGCTGCCGGTGTCCTTCCCCCTTGAGGCCTGGTTGCCGGAGTTTGACCGGTTGTGGCCGGTCGGCTCGCCTGCCGCTGTGTCCTATCGGAACCGAATTCTGAAAGGCACCTCACTGAGTGCCGATGATGTGATTTTTCCTTCACTAATTTAACCATTTTGTCACTGGCGAATGCTTCAATCCGGTCTATTCTGAAAGAGTGAGCTGGAGCCTTGCCGTAGGCGGGTTTGAGCTGTACTTGAAATATATTTTGTGGTCTATATAATTCAACACTAACTTTTTGCCACGAATTGATCTCGTTATGACATCAGAAGGATCGAATACCACCGCCATCACGCTTCGCACACCGGTGAAAGATGATGGCTTCAGGCTCCACCAGCTGGTGGCAGAGTGCCCGCCGCTGGACCCCAACTCGATTTACTGCAACCTGTTGCAGTGCAGCCACTTTGCCGAAACCGGCGTGGCCGCGGAGAAGGACGGCGATCTGGTCGGCTTTATCTCCGGATACATCCCTCCCCAACAGCCCGAAACCATGTTTGTCTGGCAGGTGGCCGTGCATGAGAAAGGTCGTGGACAGGGCCTGGCCAAGCGGATGCTGAAAGAAATCGTTGGCCGTGATGCGTGCAAGAACGTCACCCATATGGAGACAACCATCACCGAGGACAACGAGGCCTCATGGGCGCTGTTCCGTTCATTCGCCCGTGATATGGGAGCCGAGCTCACCTACCACGAGCATTTCGAGAAAGAGACCCACTTTGGCGGCAAGCACGATTCCGAATTCTTGCTGCGCATAGGGCCTTTCACGAAGCCAGCCTGAGGGCCGCGGTCCTGGATCAGCCCTGCAACAAGATTGCGGCGCTGTGAACGACTGTAAAGCTGTGATTTGAATTAGCCGGCGGACCACTGAGGTAGGTCTGTCACAGGGCTTTAATCAACGCACGGTAGGCCTATCGCTACCCCATCAGCAGTTTTTGATAAGCCACCGCGCATCTACCTCGAACCTGACATGCTAAGAGGCAAGACGATGGAAATTTTCAAGTCGACTGAATCCGAAGTACGTGTATACAGCCGTGCGTTTCCGGTTATCTTCAACCGTGCCAAGAACGCGCACCTGTACACTGAAGATGGCAAGGAATACCTGGATTTTCTCGCCGGCGCCGGGTCCCTGAACTACGGCCACAACAACGACACCCTGAAGAAGGCTTTGCTTGAGTACATCGAGGCAGACGGCGTGAGCCAGGGCCTTGATATGTTTACCACGGCCAAGCACGACTTCATGGAATCCTACAAGAAGCACATCCTGGATCCCCGTGGTCTGGACTACAAAATGCAGTTCACCGGTCCCACCGGCACCAACTGTGTGGAAGCGGCCCTGAAGCTGGCCCGTAAGGTGAAAGGCCGCAGCGGCATTATTTCCTTTACCAACGGTTTCCACGGCGTGACCATGGGCGCGGTTGCCACTACGGGTAACAAGCATCACCGCGGCGGTGTTGGCACGCCCCTGGGCAATGTCGACTTCATGTTCTATGACGGCTACCTGGGCGACGATGTCGATACCCTGGCGATCATGGATAAACTGCTGAGCGATGGTTCCTCCGGTTTTGAACTGCCAGCGGCGGTAATCGTCGAAGCGGTTCAGGGCGAAGGCGGTCTGAACGCCTGTCGCGCGGAATGGCTGAAAGGTCTGTCGGAGCTGTGCAAGAAGCACGATATTCTGCTGATCCTGGATGATATCCAGGCGGGCAATGGCCGCACCGGCGAGTTCTTCAGCTTTGAATTTGCCGGTATCAAGCCGGACATCGTAACGGTTTCCAAGTCCCTCAGCGGCTATGGCCTGCCGATGGCCCTGGTACTGTTCAAGCCGGAGCTGGACGTGTGGGATCCGGGCGAGCACAACGGTACCTTCCGCGGCAACAACATGGCGTTTATCACTGCCCGCGCTGCTGTCGAGAACTATTGGAAAGACGATGCCTTTGCCAATGAGGTGAAGGCCAAGACCAAGGTGCTGGGCGATGCCCTTCAGTCGATTTGCGACAAGTACCCCGGTCAGTTCAAAATGAAGGGGCGCGGTTTGATGCGTGGTATTGAAGCAAAACACGCAGACATCACAGGCCCGATCACCAAACGTGCCTTCGAGCACGGCCTGATCATCGAGACCAGTGGTCCGAATGATGAAGTCATCAAGTGCCTGATGCCGCTTACAACCAGCGAGGAAGACCTCAAGAAAGGGGCTGCTCTGCTGGCAAAAAGTGTGGACGAAATCATGCAGGAAGGGCTCAGCGAGGCGTCGTAAGACGCCTGCACCTCCGGACATTCATGCTGCAGGATAGCAAAGGCAAGATTATGACCAGCCAACTACATACCGTTGAGAAAATCGGCGGCACCTCGATGAGTAACTACGAGGCCGTTCGTGACAACATCATTATCGGTAATCGCAAGAAGGACAATCTGTACCAGCGCATTTTCGTGGTCTCTGCCTATGGCGGCGTGACCAATGAACTGCTGGAACACAAGAAGACCGGTGAGCCAGGCGTCTATGCCCTGTTTGCGGATGCAGAGTCTGACTGGGCCTGGGGTGACGATCTCACCAAGCTGGTCAAGTTCCTGACCGACATCAACGGCGAGCTGTTCGAAGACCCGATGCTGAAGCAGCAGGCGGATCAGTTTATCACCGACCGGATTGAAGGTGTTCGGGGCTGCCTCATCGACCTGCAGCGCCTGTGCTCCTATGGCCAGTTCCAGCTGGAAGAACATCTGCTGACGGTGCGTGAAATGCTGGCCGGTATTGGTGAGGCCCACAGTGCCTTCAATACCGCCCTGAAGCTCCAGCAGGAAGGCATCAATGCCCGCTTTGTGGATTTGACCGGCTGGCGCGATAACGAGTTGCTGCCGCTGGACGAAAAGCTCAAGCAGGCCTTCGATGCGGTGGACCTCACCCGTGAGCTGCCGATCGTGACCGGTTATGCCCAGTGCAAGGAAGGTCTGATGCGTACCTTCGACCGGGGTTACAGCGAGATGACCTTCAGCCGGGTAGCAGTAATCACCGAGGCCCGGGAGGCGATTATCCACAAGGAATACCACCTGAGCTCTGCCGACCCCAACATTGTTGGCGCAGACAAGGTGGTGCCACTGGGCCGGACCAACTATGACGTGGCCGACCAGCTGGCCAATCTGGGCATGGAAGCGATCCATCCCCGTGCCGGTAAAGGCATGCGCCAGAACGAGATTCCGCTGCGTGTGATGAACACCTTTGAGCCGGAGCACACCGGTACGCTGATCACCGGCGATTACGTCAGTGAGAAGCCTCAGGTGGAGATCATCGCGGGCGCCAAAGGCGTTTTTGCCGTGGAAGTGTTCGATCAGGACATGCAGGGCGAGCCGGGCTCCGATCGCCGTATTCTGGATGTATTGAGCCGTTTCAAGGTTCGGTTCATGTCCAAGGACACCAACGCCAACACCATTACCCACTATGTGGGCAGCACGCTGAAACACGTCAAGCGGGTGGTCAAAGCGCTGAAGGAAGAGTTCCCCAATGCCGAAATCAACACCCGGAAGGTGGCGGTTGTTTCGGCCATCGGCAGCGATATGAAGGTTCCGGGTATTCTGGCCCGTTCCGTGAAGGCGCTGGCCGATGAGGAAATCAGTATTCTTGCGCTGCACCAGTGCATGCGTCAGGTGGACATCCAGTTTGTGGTGGATGAGGACGACTATGAGAAAGCCATCGTTGCTCTGCATGGCGTTCTGATCGAGCCTCACAACCATGAGTATGCGATCGTCGCAGCCTGAGTTTCTGTAACCTCCCCGCACGATACCCACAGCCGACCGTCCGTGTCGCCTGTGGGTTTTTACTGACCCTGCCCCGGTAAATCCATCAGCTACAGCACGTCGTATTCTTTGGTGTAAATTCTGACCGGTACCTAAGCCATGCGAACGACCGAAAGGCTGGGACCGTCTCCGACAACGCCCAACGATGGTGAAAGGGATTCCCTGGTCGGGCTGTACTTCAGGGATGCGTCCCGGTATGAACTGCTGACAGATGAGGCCGAACGCCGCCTCTCCCGCAAACTGACACTGTGCTACCGAATTATCAGTACCGAACTGGCCCTGCCGGAGGAGACTCCGCAGACGTTCCGGGAAGTGATTGGTAGCCTCGGAGACGCCTGTGCGTTTTCATCTCGATGTCGCCGGGCCTTTCATCTGGCGACGGCTTGTCGTCGCAAGCTGATACAGAGCAATCTACGGCTGGCGGTGCATATTGCCCGCCGTTACGGGCAGCACGGTATCCCTATGTCTGACCTGATCCAGGACGCCAACGTCGGTCTGATCAAGGCGGTAGAGCGTTTTGATCCCACCAAGGGCTTCCGGTTCTCGACCTATGCCTACTGGTGGATAAGCGAGGAAGTCAAACGCTGCCTGCAGCGTGGGACGCGGCTGGTGCACACACCGGAAAACGTGGTGGATGAAATTCGCCAGCTGCACAAGGTGTCGCTGCGAATGCATCAGAGCCTTGGGCGGACGCCTTCCCAATCGGAGCTTGCCCGCGAAATGGAGGCAAGCCCGTCGAGGATCGGCGAGTTAAGGGCGCTGGCGACCCGGGAGATATCAACCGATGTTCCCCTTGTTGAGGACGGGTCCGTCACCCTGGGAGACAGCCTGGACGCCGGCGACCAGATGGCGCCGGATCATCCAATGTCGGACAGGGACCGGCAGCGCACCCTGAAGTCGATGCTCAGCGAGCTGAATGATCGTGAGAAAGACATTCTGTCGCGTCGTTATGGTCTGGGACTGCCGGAACCGGAAACGCTTCAGGTGATTTCCGACGATCTTGGCATCAGCAGAGAGCGGGTGCGCCAGATCGAGAAAACCGCCCTGAAGAAGCTGCAGAGTCGTTACGAATCCCCCGAAGATGCGTTTGGAGCCTGACATACGTCAGGCTCCGGCATTCCCCTTCAGAATTCAGTGAGCAGTGTGCAGCAGGAGAAACCAGGCTGCCGCTGTAAGCTGACAGACCAGGACGACTGAGGTGAGGACGAGTCTCAGGCGAAGATACCAGGCTGGCCAATAGACCTTCATCCAGCGGGCGTCCACCAGATAGAGGGCGAGATAGGCACTGGTATACAACACAATCTGGCCACTGACAGGCAGAAGTAGCCCTATCCCTGCGGCCACAAAGAAGACCTGGCTGAGTAGCATAGTCATCAGTGGAGACAACGGGTAGCAGCAGTTGTCCAGCTGCATGGCAATGGGCCAATACACGCCAGCCATAAACGCCAGAATGCCTGCGCTGTACAGATAGAAGTAGCCGAGAAGCGCCACACTGTATTGCGGCATGAAAAACAGCCCCGCCAGGAGGCCGATAAACGGGATCAACCCCGCGATGCCAACAAGGATGGCTAGTCTCGCTACAGCAATCACGGTTTCTGCCTCTGCACCCGGATTCGCATCGGTTCAACGTCGGTCGGTTCCATTCCCACCATTTCGTGGTAAGCGGAGGGGTGGACCACCTGGGTCTCCCGAATGTCGAACGAGGCCAGGGTGTCCTGGATCTGCCAGGCACCCCGGAAAAGGCTGGTGGTTCCGTTCTTTTCCGAGAGGAGCAGGGTCTGATTTTCCATACTCAGGCGGGCCATGTAGTGCTGGCCCTCAAGCGAGAGGATCTCAAGCAGGTCGATAACCGGACTCTGCAGGCTTCTGAGTTGGTCAAGAGTGATTCGCACAGTAAAGCTCCGCGGTTTCAAACACTCCAGAACTTACGACCCCCCAGCCTATTGAGATCATTGGCTTAGTAAATAGCATTCCCGGTGTTGTGGGCACTGAACCAGATGATCATTCACCATGCCGGTCGCCTGCATGAAGGCGTACACAATGGTTGGGCCGACAAAGGTGAAACCGGATCGCTTCAGAGCTTTGGACATGGCCTCGGATTCTGCGGTTGTGGTCGGTACTTCGGAGAAGGCGCGCCAATGGTTCTGGATCGGTTTACCGCCAACAAACGACCAGAGAAAATCCCTGAAACCGATACCTTGTTCCTGCAGATCCAGATAGCCCCGGGCATTCTTGATGATCGATCTGACTTTTAGCCGGTTGCGGATGATGCCCGGGTCGGACAGCAGTTCCTCGACCTTCGCTTCATCGTAACGGACGATCTTTTCCGGATTGAAGTCGTCGTAAGCGGCTCGGTAATTGTGCTGTTTTCGCAAGATGGTGATCCAGCTCAGGCCGGCCTGTTGGCCGTCCAGGCAGAGTTTTTCGAAAAGGGCGAGATCGTCGTACTCCGGGCGGCCCCAGACGGTGTCGTGATAGTGCACGTAAAGCGGATCATTTCCACACCAGGGGCAGCGTTCAGCGGTCTCCATACAATAGCCTGTGTTATTTGTGTCTGGTTCGGGTTACGGGCTTTTTCGACGAATCGTGCGTTGGAACAGTGGCTCCCAGTAGGCCTCCATCGGCTCGGCATCCACCAGGGCGAAGTCCCGTGGCGGCGGCTCAAGTAGGGTGATTTCCGGCCATAGGGGTCGGCTTCCACGGTACACCACGGTCAACAGATAGCCTTCAATATAGCAACAGGCCGCCTGCCAGTCCTGCTCGGGCTGGTCGCCGTAGATCTCGAAATTCTTCCGCACCTCAAGCGTTTGCAGGTTGCCGGCAATGCCCCTGCCCGTGGCTTTCAGCCATGCCTCCTTCAGGGTCCAGACCTTGAGGAAGGTGTTGGAGTCGTCTTCGCGGAACAGCCACTCCTGCTCGACGGGGGAGAACCAGCGTTTTACTACTTTCTGCCATTGAGCATGGCGCTGGCAGGGTTCAAGATCCAGTCCAATGGGGGAGCCTGATAGAGTGGTGCAGGCAGACAGGCCCTGACTGTGGCTGAGGGACAGTCGCCAGCCCTCGGGCGTGCCGGACGCATTGGGGCGCCCGGATACCGGGCAGCAGAGGTCCGGTGCCATCTGCGCTGACTTGCCGATGGCCTGACGAATCAGCCAGCGGCTGGAAAGGTATTCTCGTTCCCGGGGACCGCTGAACTTGCTCGCTGTCTGGCGTTCGTAGTCAGTCAGCCAATGCGGGTGCGCAATTTCAGGCCCGTCGGTCTGGTGACACAGCCAGACCGACGGCCGGGATTCAGGGTTGAAGTCGCTGGATGAGCCAGCCATCGCCTTTCCTCACATATTCAAAACGGTCGTGAAGCCGGCTGGGCCTGCCCTGCCAGAATTCGATACGCTCCGGCACTATGCGATAGCCGCCCCAGAAGCTGGGAAGAGGCACTTCGCCCTCGCTGAATTTCCGCTTGATTTCGGCAACCTTCTGTTCGAGCAGGCCCCTGGACGTAATGGCCTTGCTCTGTTCGGAAACCCAGGCGCCGATCTGGCTGCCCCTGGGGCGCGATGCGAAGTAGCGTAGGGATTCGGCCTTGCTGACTTTCTCAACGGCACCCTGGATCCTCACTTGTCGGTTCAGTCCGATCCAGGGGAACAAGAGCGCCGCCTGCGGATTTTCCTCCATCTCCTTCGCTTTGCGACTGCCGTAGTTGGTGTAGAACACAAAGCCATGGTCGTCGAAGTACTTCAGCAATACCGTGCGGAGATCTGGCATGCCGTCCTGCCCCGTGGTCGCCAGCGACATGGCGTTGGGTTCCAGAATGCCTGCTTCCCGGGCATCCTCAAACCAGTTCTGGAACTGCTGCACCGGATTATTGTCCAGTGCATCGCGATCCAGCCCCTCGCTCTCGAAATCACGACGCATATCGCCGATGTCCATAACCTGTCCTCTTGCCTGCGCGTAACACGCCCCGGGAGAAATACGAGCCAGAAGCATATCGGGTTCAGGGTTCACTGTCAGCGCTGCTTATGTCTGAAACGGTTACATAAACCCAACAATAAAGTGAGACCTGTATCACAGCTGGCCCGTATCTCCTTCGACGCCGATGCGGGTCTGGTTTGGGCAAACTGCCTGGCTGGCCCGCGCGCACACACAAAACAAAGGTTTGCACAAATGATGTCCGAATATGATCTGCCCCTGGTTGTCGCCTCCTTTCTGGTTGCTGTATTGGCAGCTTATGCGGCTCTGTTTTTTGGCGCCAGACTCGTTAATGCGGAGTCTGGCGAACGTCGGAAATGGCTACTGGCCGGCGCCCTGCTGATGGGCACCGGAGTCTGGACGATGCATTTCGTTGGAATGCGGGCTATGCCGATGGGTGTTCCCATGTCGTTTGATGTGATGATGACGTTGGTTTCCTGGCTCGCAGCCGTGCTCGCTTCCGGTGTGGCTCTGCACATCATCGGGCGCAAACAATTGGGAGTCCCTCTGTTCGTCAGTGCGACCCTGTCCATGGCCAGCGGTATCGTAGTGATGCATTACCTGGGCATGTATGCCATGCGCATGTCGGCGCCGCCGACGTTTAACACCGTATTTTTGCTGATTTCGATCGCGATTGCCGTTGTGGCTTCGGGAGCCGCACTTGCCCTCTGCCGAAAACTGCAGGGCATGGACGGATCCGGCACCCTGGCGGTCCAGTTTGTGGCGGCCCTGGCGATGGCCGCTGCAATCTGTGGAATGCATTACACGGGCATGATGGCGATGACCTTTCCGGAGGGCGCCGTACCTGCAGCTGACAACGGCCTGCGGGGGAACTGGATGGGAATACCCCTGGCCGTCTTCTGCATTGCGATGCTGGCCGTGGCCCTGGTGGTGACCGTCCTGGATGTAAAACATCAGCGGGCACTTGAGGCATTCAAGGCGGAAGAGGATAAACGGGTGGCAGAGCTTGCCTTCACCGATGCCGTTACCGGCCTGCCGAACCGGTCAGCGCTGGAACAACGCCTGCTGGATATCCTTGCCCGGGACAACGACCGCGGCAACCCGTTTGCCCTGATTTACCTCGACATCGCCAACTTCCGTGAACTGTCCACCGGAATGGGTGATGAGTCGCTGAACGCGGTCGTCAGGGAAATCAGCGAGGCATTGCGTGATCAGATGTCGGACCAGGTGTTTCTCGCCCGATACTCGGCCAGCGCCTTCTTTGCCCTGGTGCCAGATCATGAAGATAGCCAGCATGCCTTCATGTACAAGCGGTTGCGGCAGATTGATCAGCGTATCGGAACGCCTTCAATGCCGGTTACCTGGCGCGCCGGCCAGGCGGCCTATCCGAAAACCGGCAATTCGACCCGCAAGTTGGTGCGGGCTGCCATGGTACCCAGAGACCTCAATGAGATCGGCGAATTTGCGAACATGGCCGCCGACCCGGAGTTGGTGATGCCGGGTCATAACCGTCACAGCTGACAAACAGCCTCTGGGACGACTATCCTTGTGAACAGGCAGGTGGGCAAGATTGCCCCGGGAATCCGCCGTTTAGAAGGAGATGTCCGTGGCCCAGAGCCGTAAACGCAGTCATATGCCCAGGAATCTGTTGATCGGATTCCTGGTGCTTTTCATCCTCTATGCCCTGGCCGGTTTCCTGCTACTTCCCTGGTGGCTGGAGCGTCTGGTACCCGAGCAGCTGGACCAGCGTATGGGCTGGCAGGCAGAAATCACTGATATCCGAACCAACCCGTTCACCCTTCGAGTTGAGGCGCTGGGTCTGTCGGCCAACGATCCCCAGGGTGAGCAGGTGGTTGCCTTTGACCGGCTCATGTTGGACATGAACTTTTTCCAGCTGGTTCGGGGTATTGCCGGGTTTGAAGCCATCCAGCTGGATGAGCCCTATGTTCGGGTGGATCTGCTGGAGGACTACAGCGTCAATTTTGCGAGAGACTGGCAGGCGGCCAACCCGGGACCTGCAGAACCAGCGCCTGAAGCGTCGCAATCGGATGACGCGGCGGCGCCACCCCGGCTGTACTTCGGGAAAATTGAACTCAACGGCGGCGAAATGTTGTTCCGGGATTTTACCCAGGCGGACATGGCCGAGTTCCGGATTACCCCGATGGATCTTACCCTGAGTGATCTGGCCACCTGGCGTCGCGAGGGGCAGGACAGCGATTACTCCCTGCTGGCGGCGCTGGGCAGTCAGACCATCGAGTGGCAGGGTGATCTGAGCGTCGCCCCGTTCTACTCGAACGGCACGCTCAAGGTGTCATCGGTGGGCTATGAAACCCTGGCTCATTTCCTGGCTCCTTTCTTTCCCTATGATCTGCGTGGTGGCAGCGTCACCCTGAGCTCCGACTATGAAATCCAGGCCGGCGACGGCTTTTTCCTGGAGACGGCCAACGGTCAGCTGCAACTCGAGAATCTGGCCGTCGCTCTGGATGAACAGAGTGAGCAGGCGAGATTGACCAACGCTGAGCTTTCTGTGGATGCTGTCGGGTTCGACTTGAATGGCCGCGAAATCCGTATCGGCCAGGTCTCTCTGGACAAGCTCGATGTGGCCGTGGCCAGGAGCGCAAACGGAGAGATTGACTGGTTGGCGCCGCTGGCCACCAACAACGGTGAGACGGAGGGCGGCGGCGAAGCGTCTACCGGCGGCCAGCCATTCCGCTGGTCAGTGGCGGGCGTCGCGCTCTCCGACGGGCGTATTCTCTGGCAGGACAGTCAACCGGCGACAGCGACTGAAATTGCCGTAGAGCAGCTTTCCGCATCCATCGGGCAACTGAGCCATCAACTTGAAGAACCGGTGTCTTACGAGATAACCGGAAGCCTGGCCAGTGGCGGCCAACTGTCACTGAACGGCCAGCTGACACCTGCACCGTTTACCCTGGAAGCCGCCATCTCCGGAAACGGCATCGCTCTGGCCGCCTTTGAGCCCTACGTTCAGGAAGGCGCCAACCTCGCCATTACCAGCGGCACGCTGGGCGTTGACGGCAACCTTGATCTGGATGGGCAGCAGGAGCCGCTCACAGGCACCTTCAGCGGCACCGCGGAAGTGGCCGGTCTGGATCTGAAGCTGCCCGACAGTTCTGGTTCGCTGGTTTCCTGGCAAACCCTGCGCCTGGCACCTATTGAATACAACGTGTATCCGGCACGCCTGGAAATAGGAACGGTGACCCTGGCCCAGCCGGTCATCAACGTTGTCCGCAATACCGACAATATCCACAACGTCGAGCGGATCGCCAAAGCGCCAGCGGCCGGTGGTCAGCAGGAGGCGACCGCAGATGCTCAGCAGGGGGAGGATTCCGAGCCGGGGTTCATTTTCCGTATTGGCCAGCTGATGCTGGAAAATGGCGAGCTGGCGTATACCGACCGCACGTTGGAACCGGCGTTTACCACCTCGTTTGATGAGCTGAACGGCAGCGTAACAGGCCTCAGCAACATTTCCCCCCAACAGGGCAAGGTCTCTATCCGGGGTCGGGTAGGCGGCGTGGCCGATATGGACTTTGAAGGCACCATTGGCACACTCGGAACCGAGGACGTCAGCGACCTCCAGCTGATGATGCAGGATGTTTCGCTGCCGGCGCTTTCGCCTTATTTCGGTCGATACCTGGGTTATGGCGTGGACAGTGGCAAGCTGAACCTGAATCTGGATTACGAGATTGCCGGTTCACGGATTGATGCATCCAATCTGGTGGTGATGGATCGGCTTGAGCTGGGGTCCGCCATAGCCAGCGACCAGGCCGTCAATGCGCCGGTCAAGCTTGGTCTGGCCCTGCTGCGTGACAGCAAAGGGGTTATCGAAGTGGACCTGCCCATCAGTGGGGACCTGTCCGACCCGGAGTTCAGCGTCGGACAGGTAGTGATGCGGGCGTTTGTGAACCTGTTGGCGAAGGCGGCGGCGTCGCCGTTCAGTATGCTCGGCTCGATTGCCGAACTGGCCGGCCTGAGTGGCGAAGAGCTGGGCAAGGTGAGTTTCATTCCCGGCAGTGTCCAGTTGGCTGAAGGCGAGGCGGAAAAGCTGGCCGCTCTGGCAGACGCGCTGCTGGACCGGCCGGACCTGTTGCTGAACATACGTGGCAACGTTGAGTCCCAGGCAGATGGCCTTGCCCTGTTGCGTGATGAACTGACTGCAAGTGGTGAGCAGGACCTGTCGGAGGAGGCATGGCAGGAGGCCCGGGAAGCCTACCTGGCCGGTGAGCGGTCACTTGCGCCGGAGGCATTGAGAAATCTGGCATCCTCGCGAGGCCAAAGCTTGCGTAACATCATGCAGCAAACCCACGGAGTCCCTGCCGATCAATTGTTCCTTCTGAGTCCGGCCCGCAATGCGGAAGTGGGCGATGAGGGCAACGTTATCGTGGCGTTCAACCTGGACGTGCGATGAAGTCAGGGTGCCTCGAAGCTGGTCAGAAAGCCCGCTGGCAACCGCAGGCCCCAGTTTTCAACGAGTTGCCGGTAGCGGCCGTCGTCCACCAGTGGCGCCAGTAGTCGAAGCATTTCGTCCGCACTCGGGGCGCCGCCCTTTCGGGCAATGATGCTGAGCTGGTAGCGTTGATCCGGCTCGTTCGAGATCAGCAATTTGTCCCGGTCTTGCGGGTGCTGGGCAAAATGTTTCTGCAGGTAAGAACGGCTGATGATGGCAACCTCGGCAACAGAAGGCCGGTCGGCCTTGATCAGATTCATGTTGCGCGTGTGGCTGTCGGAAAACTCGATATTGAATTTTTCTTCCAGCACGGAGTTGTCAGTTTCGTACCCGGTAAAACCATAGTAATAGCCGGAAATGGCCACAATAGATCGGTTGCGCAGGTCGTTAAAGAATGAGGAGTCTCTGCCGGGTTTCTTGAGAGCGACATAAAGTTCCTCGTCGGCCAGGATCGGGCGGGTAATGTCCACATCCTTCTCTGTCCAACCCCAGTCAGGGCTTTGAAAGAAGATGACGTCGTAGAGACCGGCATCGAAATCCAGGTGGCGGCGTTTGGGGGAGGTGTGGATGATATGGAATGAGACATCCGGGTGTATCTGCTCAAGCACCTCCAGCAGTCCCCCGAGGAAGCCCTCGACTTTGCCATCGGAATTGACACTGGCGATCGGGGGAAAATGGTAAACGCCCACAGTGATTTCGGTTTCGTTTGCCCGAACCGGCGCCGTTGCCAGCATAATAGCCGCAACAAGAATGGCCATTAATCTTCGAATATGGGCTTCAGCGGACACGATATCCCCGGTTATGTAACAATTGAATACGCATTCAGAATAGCACGGGGATTTTGTGCACCTGAAGCAAAAGATTATGAACTTATGCAAAACAGGTCTGTAAGTGATGGGTAACGTTGCCAGCCATTTTTTCGCCTATGTTTCCCGCCTGCGCTGGATCAAGCGCTGGGGGCTGATGCGAAATGCCATTGAGGAAAATGTGGCCACCCATTCCTGGGAGGTGGCGACCCTCGCCCACGCCCTTGCCATCATCCGCAACCGGCATTTTGGCGGCCAGGTGAACGCCGACCGCATTGCAGCGGCAGCGCTTTACCATGATGCGACGGAAGTAATTACCGGGGATATGCCAACACCGGTGAAATACCATTCGAAGGTGATGCGTGAGGCGTTCGGGGACATCGAGCACAAGGCCGAGGCCGAGCTGCTGGCGCTGTTACCGGAGGATTTGCGGGAGGCTTTTTCGCCCTACGTTCGGGAGTCTCAGCTACCGGCCGAAGACCGGGAATTGATCAAGGCCGCCGACAGGCTCTCGGCGTGGCTCAAGTGCCAGGCGGAGATCCGGGCCGGCAACAAGGAATTCGAGCCGGCCGCCCGGCAGATCCGCCAGCGGTTGGACGCAGACGGGCTGTCAGAGGTTGCCTATTTCCTGAAGGTGTTTGCCCCCAGTTACGAGCAACCCCTGGACAACCTGCTGGGGTGAAAGCTTTCAGGGCTTAACTGTTACCGGCCGAGCCAACCAGTCCGCCACGCAAGCCATCGCGCTGCAAGTGCTGGCGAACGGTGTCTTCGGGGCTGCCGGCCAGTTCCCGGAACATGCCCATGGAACCCAGCAGCGCTGAGGATTCATAGGGCACGAACACCCGCTCTCCCTCTTTCGCCATATTTGGCAGAACCTTGATATAGCTCTGGCCCAGCAGGTAGCCAATGACGGTCTGTTTGTTTTCCTCGGAGTCACCCATGGCACTGAGTACCAGACGGATGGACTCCTGCTCGCCCTGGGCGCGGAGAATGGCTGATTCCTTGTCGCCCTGGGCGTTGAGAATGGCAGACTCCCGCTGGCCCTGGGCCATGGCGATGGCCGCCGACTTTTCACCCTCGGCCTCGGTAACCGTGGCCCGGCGTTTCCGCTCCGCAGCCATCTGCAATCGCATGGCTTCTTCCACTTCTTCCGGCATGCTGATGTCCTGAACCTCCACCCGGGTGAGTTTTACACCCCACTTGGAAGCGGCCTCTTCCATCTCGGCCTGGATCGCGTTATTCACCTCGCTGCGGGATTCAAACAGCTTGTCCAGTTCCATCTTGCCGACCACCGAGCGCAGGGTGGTCTTGGCCAGCACTTCCACCGCCTGGCTCATGTTGGCCACTTCGTACACGGCCCGGCGCGGGTCGATGATCTGGTAGTAGAGGGCGCCGTTGATCTTCACCGTCACGTTGTCGGTGGTCACGACCGGCTGGCCCGGGAAGTCCATAACCGTTTCCCGGCGGTCAATCCGGACCTCATCGCTCATCACCGGATGATAATCCTCGCCCATGCGCACGTAGCGGATCATGGTGATCGGCCGTGGCCGCTCGATGAAGGGAATGATGATGTTCACACCGCTTTCGAGGATCCGGTTGAACGAACCGAGGCGCTCAATGACCATAACCTCGGATTGGCGCACGATGACCAGACCCTTGGCGATGATGAAGATGCCAATAGCGACCAGAATCAGGCTGATGATCAGCCCGGGTGAAAGATACTGTTCCATGCTTACTGTTCCTTGTGTGTGATCGTCTCAACAACGGCGGTCGTGCCGTCAAACTGTTTGAAAATGACGTCGGTTCCTTCCGGAAGGTCGGTTTCTCCGGTGTCAGTCACTCGCAGGCGATAGAAATCGCCATTGACCTTGATGCCTGTGGCTCCATCGAAATCCCGCTTCAGGGTCTGATAACGCCGGCCTTGCTCCACGCCGGTACCGGTTGTGCCATATGCCACACCTTTGGGTGAGAAGCGCGGACGGATCCAGCGAATGGCGACAGGTACCAGAATTCCCGAGAACAGCCCCATACCGGCCAGCTGCCATTCGAATGGTGCTCCCAGAAAGGCCAGCAAGGCGGTCAGCGCGGCCGCAATGCCCAGGGCCAGAAGTAACAGGACACCTGAGGCCAGTTCAGCCAGGCCCAGCACCAGCGCCAGGATCAGCCAGAAATGCGTAAGACTCCATTCCATACAGAAAATCCACAGATTCGGGGGAGGTAGAGGGCCGGTGTCGTGCACCGGCCAACGGCAAGGGATTGTACCGGAAACCGGGTGCCGCGTCAGAGGGTGGCCGGAATGCCATGTGGCCTGGTTCACTAAAGCCATATCCCGCAAGCAGGCAATTGTTAGAGTATCTGCTTTAATTGATGTGCCTACAATTAAGAGGTCTGTGACCATGAAGAATCTGAAGAACAAAGTTGCCGTTGTTACCGGTGCCGGTTCGGGTATCGGCCGCGCGCTCGCCAAATCGCTGGCGGACCGGGGCTGCCGACTGGCGCTGTCCGACGTCAATGAGTCAGGCCTTGCGGAAACCGCGGAAGGGCTTGAAGGCGCCGATGTAAAGACCTACCGGCTGGATGTGTCCGATCGTGATGCGATCTTTGCCCATGCGGAGGAGGTTGTGAAAGATTTCGGTCAGGTCAATCTGGTCATCAACAACGCGGGCGTTGCCCTGTCTGCCACGGTCCGTGAGATGACCGACGAAGACTTCAAATGGGTCATGGACATTGATTTCTGGGGGGTTGCTCACGGTACCCGGGCCTTCCTGCCCCATCTGATTGCCTCGGGCGATGGCCATGTGGTGAACGTTTCCAGTGTATTTGGCCTGATTGGAGTGCCCAAGCAGAGCGCCTACAACGCCGCCAAGTTTGCGGTGCGAGGATTCACCGAAGCCCTGCGCCAGGAAATGAAGCTGGAGAACCAGCCGGTGGCGGTGAGTTGTGTGCATCCTGGTGGTATCCGCACCAACATTGTCAATGCAGCGCGCATGGGCAAGTCCGAGAACGCCGTCGCCCAGCGTAAAGGCTTCGATAAACTCGCCATGACCACGCCCGAGAAAGCCGCAGAAATCATTGTAAAAGGCATCCTCAAGAATGAGTCCCGCATATTGGTGGGCCCGGACGCCTGGGGTATTGATGCGATCAACCGCCTGCTGGGTTCTGCTTACCAGCCGCTGGTGGAGCGTTTCTCCCGCAAGAACCTCTATATCTGAAGACTCGATGCGTGCGGCGGGCCTGAAGCTTGGGCTCGCTGTACGTTTTACAAACAGTTTTTCGGGGCTATACTCGGAAGCTGATCCAAGGAAGAGTCAGCATGAATACGCCTCACCATTCTGACCTGGGGGCCACTCTGGAACAGAGCCGCTCGGGTCTGCGCGACAGCCATCGCCGCTCACTGATGCGGCTGCTTTTTCTGATCACCGGCTCGGCTCTGGTGATTTTTGCTTGCCTGCAGTTTCTCAATGGCTACCCATGGGTGGCGGTTGCTGAGCTGTTTGCCAGCACTTTGCTTTTTTTCGGCGTCTGGCGCCTGAAATCCACTCCTCATCTGCAGCAGTGGGTCTATGCCTATCTGGTGCCTTTGTTCGCGTTCTTCCTGGTGATCATGCTGTTACCGGAAGCCTCGGTGTCCGCTTTCGTCTGGGTGCTGATGATGCCGGTTCTCGCCTACCTGTTGCTTGGCAAGAAAGAAGGCATGATTCTCAGCGCACCCTTTATGCTCGTCGGGGGCGTTATCTATTACATTCACCTTGGCCAGGTCGGCAGCCCCCACGCGATGATCGATCTGCTCAACATGGTGTTGTGCGGTGCACTGATGCTGGCCTTCATTCACCTGTATGAGGTGCGCCGCGAAGAGTCCGAGCAGCGCCTGGTGGACATGGCCCAGACTGACGCACTGACCGGCCTCGCCAATCGCAGCAACTTCCAGGGTACGTTGAATCGCACCATTGCCGAGTGCGATCGCAGTGGAGCCGGTTTTGCGCTGGTGGTGATGGATATTGACCACTTCAAGGTCGTTAACGACACTCTGGGCCATGAGGCCGGAGACTTTGTTCTGAAAAACATCAGCCGATGCATGACCGAACGGCTGAGGAGCACCGATTTTGTCGGCCGCCTGGGTGGCGAGGAGTTCGGCCTGATTCTGAGAGATGTGAAGCCGGCGGATGCCTTTGTCCTGATGGACGAGCTGCGCCAGCGGATATCTGACCTTGAACTGCCCTACGGGGAAGCCCGCATCCGGGTGACTGCCTCCTTCGGGATAGCCCAGTGGCCAGACCATGGTCGCGAGGCCGAAAGCCTGTTCCGGGTTGCCGATCGGTGGCTCTACAGTGGCAAGCGAGCGGGGCGAAATCGGGTTGTAGGGGCTGGCCATAACCCCCGTCAGCTTGAGATTCTGACTGTCGAAGCCGGCTGATTCCGGTATTCTTGAGACAATCATTCTCCTGCAAGATTGAAGTAACCCATGTGTGAACTGCTGGCCATGAGTGCCAATACGCCCACCGACCTGTGTTTCAGTTTCACCGGCCTGACCCGTCGGGGTGGGCAGACCGGCCCCCACAAGGACGGCTGGGGTGTGGCCTTCTACGAAGGCAAAGGCGTCCGGGCCTTCCACGACGCAGATGCCAGCGCCAATTCCCGAATCGCCGAAGTGGTCCAGACCCATCCGATCAAAAGCGAAGTGGCCATCTGCCACATTCGCCAGGCCAACGTCGGCGACATCTGCCTGGCCAACACCCATCCCTTCATGCGCGAACTCTGGGGTCGCTACTGGGTGTTCGCCCACAATGGCCAGCTCTCCGGCTTCGGTTCGACTCCAGGGTTCTATGAGCCGGTCGGAACCACCGACAGCGAGGCGCTGTTCTGCGATATTCTTAACCACCTTCGAACGCACTGCGATCGCAATAACGGAACCGATGAAATCATCGACCGCCTGGTCCGGTTGTCCGTCGCCTACGCCAGCCAGGGCGTTTTCAACCTCCTACTGAGTAACGGTGATTGGCTGTTCACTTACTGCACCACCAAAATGGCCAGCATCACCCGGAGAGCCCCGTTTGGTCCTGCCCGTCTGAAAGACGCCGATGTAACGGTGGATTTCGAATCGGAAACGACGCCCAACGACATCGTCAGCGTGATCGTTACTGAACCTCTGACCACAGATGAAAAGTGGGATGTTTACCAGCCAGGTGAATGGCGGTTATGGAAGAAAGGAGAGGTCATTAGATCCGGAGTGGCCAAAGCGGGCTGCTGATCTCTGCCAGATCAAGCGGATGAGTGGGTGGGGAGGCCTTTGTGCAGGGAAAAAGATGTCTGAGCGCAGCGAGTTGTTTTTCCCGGAACAAAGGCCTCCCCACCTGCTTGTCCGCGTAACTCCGAAGATTACTGCAGGGTTCGTCGATTACCCTTCTGATACTGCGGTGCAATATGCGCCTGGATTTCTTCCTTGAAGCGGGCAATCAGGTCGCTGTTGTCGTGATCCCAGGGATGGAAGCCCGGTTTGAAGTACTCCAGCCATGTGGGAATCAGGCTTGAGAAGGTGCCGTTTACGCCCCAGAGTCGCCAGAGGCCGGTAGCCGTGTCTTTCAAAGAGAAGTTCTTGCGGTCGTTCAGCATCATCCGGCAGGTGAAATAGGTGCTCATCACACCCAGGGCGGCGGTGCTGAACATTAGGTAAAAGGTTCGCTCGGCGTAGGTGCCGCCCGCCGCCTGGAACACGTCGTAGGCAACCGCCTTGTGCTCGGTTTCTTCAATCGCGTGCCAGACCCATAGCGGACGCATGGATTCATCCATGTCCTGGCGCACATCGTCACGCTCCAGCAGCATGTCGGCCATCATGGCGGTGAGGTGCTCAAGTGCACAGGTGATCGCCAGCTGGTGACGCTTGGGCAGCTTCTTGGCGATCCCCAGAACCACCTCGAGGTGTTTTTCCAGTTCTTCCACCGGCATGCCCTGGTCACGAACGTGCTGGTTCATGGCGATGTGCTCCAGGGAGTGCATGGCTTCCTGGCCAATGAATCCGCGTATCTCTTCCTTCAGCTTGGGATCGGAAATCTGGTCCCGGAACGCCCTTACTGAATCCACGAAGAACTGCTCGCCCTGAGGAAACAGCACCGAGAGCCCATTCATGATGTGGCTGATGGTGTAGCTGTTGTCGACCCAGTAACGGGGCGCTTGCTCACCAAACTCAAACCCCATGCGCTGGGCGGTGATGGTGACGTTGTCCGGTGTGTTGGAGGCCCGCGTAACGGGAGCCGTCTTCTTTTCTGCGGTTTTGCTGCTCAGCATGTGTGTACTCCTCACTCTGGCTGATGTCATGGCTCCAGTGTGTGGCAGTCAAGCCCGGGCAGGAATGCGCAAAGGGGACGGCCGTCGATCAGGATGGGACACGGGCCGGGATTTGATTGGCCAGGCTGACGGCGAGCAAGGTGTACCGGGCCCCACTGTAGCGGCGGGAGGCATCTGATAGAGTCAATTGACGTGCTTCAGCCAACCCAATAAGAAGGAATGCCAATGAGTGCAACCGGACCGGACAAAGAACGGCAGATGCTGGGATTGTTCCTGGTGCCGGGCGCTTACCTGCGGGTTCTGGCCGAAACCGTCCGGCAACTGGGCTATAACGACCGTCTACTCTATGAAGGCCTGGATGTCACCCCAGACGATCTCAAGTCCAACGACAGCCGGGTGTTTGTTACCGATGCCATCATCATGGCCAAACGGGCCGTGAACCTGGCCGGCCAGGACGGTCTCAGCTTCACGCTGGCCAGGGAGTTGCGGCTGACAATCCACGGCACCCTGGGCTTCGCGGCCCTCACCAGCCCCACCTTCGCCGATGCCCTGGATTCCGTGCGCCGTTACCTGCATCTGCGGGTGCCTTTTCTCGGCATGAGCCAGTCCGAAGCGGGCGATCAGGTGCTGGTAAAGCTGTGCACCGAATTCGAAGTGCCCGGCCTCTATCCGTTTCTGGCGGAGACCGTCAGCGCCACCCTGATCCTGCTCACCGAACAGCTCCTGGATCGGGAGGACGCAGCAAAACACGGCTTTGCCCTGGAAGACGGCAAACTGCCGGGTGTCACCGTTCGCCTGAGCGCTCCGGAGCCGCCCTGGTACCAGCGGTTTGCCGACCAGCTTCCGGTTCGGTTCGAGTACGGCCAGCCCGACGAAATGATGGTGTTCCCCCGGGAGCTTCTGGAGGTGCGCATGCGCCTGGCCGATGCCGAAGCCTCCCGAATGGCCCGTGACCAGTGCGAGTTCGAGCTGCAGAAGGCCCTGAAGGAACAGGGTGACATCGTCCTGGCGATCCGCAACATGCTCCGGATGATGCCCGGGCCGTTGCCGTCACTGGAAGCCATGGCCGAGCGTTTCTGCGTCTCGTCCCGAACCCTGAAACGCCGGCTGGCGGACCGGGATACCAGCTATCGGGAAATTGTCGAATCGGTGCTGAAAGACCGGGCGATCCAGTTGCTCCGGTATACCAACCAATCGGTCAGCGAGATTGCCTACGAGCTGGGCTATGCGGACCTCTCGAACTTCAGCCGGGCCTTCCGGAAGTGGACCGGCAAGTCGGCCAGCGAGTTTCGCGAGGGTGGTCCGGATCCTGCCCCAGAGGTTGGGCCCTGATTTTTTGGGCCTCTTGGTTTGGAGCGTGGTCGCAGGGTGGGGCATAAATTTTTCGTGTAAAAAGCAACTCGCTTCGCTCAGACATCTTTTTCCCCGAAAAATTTATGCCCCACCCCACGCCCTGCTGACAGCTGAGAATGCCGTCAGAAGAGTTATTGCTCGTTCTTAATTTGTTTTTCTAATCCTATGCCACAATGGTTCGACGGACGGGGGGAAGGAATATTTTCCCGACAGGAAAAAGATGTCTGAGCGAAGCGAGTTGTTTTTCCCGAGGGAAAATATTCCTTCCCCCCGGCCAGCCCCCAGCACATGCAGGCTGGGTCTATAGTGAAAATCGGCTACGAATCCAGAAGGATGAGAACGGATATGACAGAACGCCCAGACACCCACAGCAAACTGATCGGCTACCTGCTCTGGATCTTCGGATTCCTCGGCTCACACCGGTTTTACTACGGCAAACCCGTTACCGGCACCATCTGGTTCTTTACCCTGGGACTGCTGTTTATCGGCTGGATCATCGACCTGTTCCTGATTCCGGCCATGGACCGCGAAGCGGATCTGAGGTTCCGGGAAGGTGAGGTCAGCTACAACATCGGCTGGATCCTGCTGACCTTCCTGGGTGTGTTCGGCATTCACCGGATGTACATGGGCAAATGGATCACGGGCATCATCTACCTGTTTACCGGCGGCCTGTTCCTGATCGGTGTGCTGTATGACTTCTGGACTCTGAACAACCAGATCTCCATCCGCAACGAAGAGCGCCGCTTCGGCTGATCGAGCTGCTCACAGGCCGGCCGCGGACTCCAGTTCGACCAGGGCCTCTTCAAGGTAGTCGAGCATCCGCTGCAGGCTGGGTAGCGTGCGGCGGCAGCCAATGAGACCGAACTCCACCTGGTCGCCGTAGCTGGTCAGGGTCATGTTCAGGGCCAGGCGGTCCATGGCGATGGAGACCGGGTACATGCCGTCCATCATGGCGCCGTTCCAGTAGCAGGTCTCCCGGGGCCCGGGGACGTTCGAAATGACCACGTTGAAGGTCTGCCATTTCGGTGCCATGCCAGTAAGCAGATGGAACGCCGCCGGCGCCAGGGTCAGGGCGGTGTAGTTGATAATTTCTTCCGCAGACATATGGGCGTATCGGTCCTTGGCCGCCTTTACATCCTCGTGGATCTGCTTCAGCCGGGTAACCGGGCTGGTGACGTCGGTGTGAAGCGACGCGAGGATAACACCTACCTGGTTGCCGCCTGAGCTGTCATCCTTGCGCAGGGACACCGGCACCATGGCGATCAACGCCTTTTCCGGCAGGGCGTCTTGGTTCATCAGGTAGCTGCGCAGCGCGGTGGCGCACATCGCCATCACCACATCATTGACCGTGGTTCCATAGGCCTTGCAAACACCCTTTATCCTGCGCAGGCAGTAAGACTGTGCCGCGAAGCGTCGGGACCCGGTGATCTTCTGGTTAAGAATGCTGCGGGGCGCGTGGAATATGGAGGAGTAGGCCGGGTCTTTGCGGGCGTCGTTGATGGTTCGCAGCAGTTCCCGGGCGACGGTGGGCACGGTGCCCAGTTGCTTGCCGGATTCACCCAGCAGGTGGCCAACGCTTCGCCACAGCGAAGGACCGCCATCATCCTTTTCACGGGATGGGTGGGGTGGCATGGCCCAGATCGGCGGCATGTCCCGCTCGCCGGTGTCCTGGCAGAGCATCTGGGTGACCATCCGCATTGCGGATACACCATCCACCAGGGCATGGTGCACCTTGATATACACCGCAAACTGCCGTTCCCCCAGGCCTTCAATCAGATGAAACTCCCACAGCGGACGTTCCCGGTCCATCAGGTGGGAATGTTCCGCCGAGACAAACGACAAGAGTTCCCTGACCCGCCCGGGTGTCGGCAGTGCCTCGAAGCGGAAGTGGTGTTCCAGGTCCAGGTGCTCGTCTTCCACCCAGACCGGCTGGCCGAAACGGTAATCCAGACGCTGATTAAACGGCGGAGTCACCTTCGTGTACTGCCTGAGCCGGTCGGCCAGCTGTGCGACGTAATCATCCGGTGCGTCGTCGGGAAAAGAGAACAGCTGAAGACCGCCCACGTGCATGGGCTGCTGCCGCTTTTCCAGCCAGAGAAAAAGCTGATCCGTAGGGCTAAGAGGTTTCACAGGGCGTCCTTGTTGTCGGTGTTGTGACAATAGTAGCGCAGATAGCTGGCAACGTGATTGACCACGGTTCGCATTCTCCGCACCGGCCAGGTCAAACGCGGGCCAAGGTCTGGACGGGGTTTTTCTTCGTAAGCCATGAACTAAGGTTAGTAATTGCATCCATCGAAATGAATCTTGGAGAAAAGGACGTGGCTACCCCCATGAAGAGCCTGCAGGGTGTTGTTCTGTTTTTGTGCAGCCTGTTTCCGGTGCTCACCGCTGCCCAGGACCTGCCTGGTGTTCAGCTGGAAACCGTCTCTTCAGAAGATATCGTTCAGGAAGTGACCCTGAATGGTACGGTGAATGCCCTTCGGGTATCTGGCATGTCGGCGGCGGTTGCGGGCCTGCTGGACGAGGTTCGGGTGGAAACCGGTGATCGTGTTGACCGGGGCGATGTGTTGGTCGAGCTGGATGACGAATTGGTTACCTGGGAGTTGGCCGCGGCAAGAGCCGAGGCAGAAGAGGCCCGCAGTCGCCTGGAGGAAGCCCGGCGTCGCCTGCGTGAGGCCAGATCCGTTGGCGCAGGCCGCAATATCGCGGCCACCGAAGTCAGTGCACGGGAAAGTGAAGTGGCCGCCAGCGAAGCGACCCTGGCTCGCCTGGAAGCCGCCCGCCGCCAGGTGGAAGTCCGGGCCGGGCGCCACCGCGTGACCGCGCCCTTCGACGGTGTGGTCAGCCAGCGCTCCCGGGATCTCGGGGAATGGGTTACCCCCGGTGACCAGCTGCTGACTCTGGTGGATACCGACAACCTTCGTCTGGATTTCCAGGTACCCCAGTCCTTCTACAAACGCATCGACGACAACAGCCGGCTGCTGGTGCAGGATGACCAGGCACTGAGCAGCGCCACCATCGATGTTCTGGTACCGGTCAACGATCCCCAGTCCAGAACCTTTCTCCTCCGCGCCATCAAGCCCGAATCCGTGAAGCTGCTCCCGGGGATGTCGGTACAGGCGGTACTGCGGGTCACTACCGGTGAACGTGGCCTGACGGTTTCCCGCGATGCCATCAACCGGTATCCCGAAGGACGAACCACCGTGTGGATCGCCGAACCGGGGGATGAAGACACCTGGACCGTGAGCGAAAAGCGGGTGCGCCTTGGCACCGGCTTCGAGGGCCGGGTAGAGGTTACCAGTGGTCTTGAGTCGGACCAGCAGGTGGTGGTCCGTGGCAACGAGTCCCTGAGCGAGGGCATCAGCGTGCGCATTGCCGAACGGGAGAGCCGCTGATGTTCGCCGGCATTATCCGTCATGGCACCCTGGTTACCGTTACCGCCCTGATCGTTGCCATTCTTGGAACCGCCGCGGCGCTCCGGATTCCGGTCCAGATGATTCCGGACCTGGAAGTGCGCACCGTCACCGTTGAAACCAGCTGGCCGGGTGCGACGCCCCAGGACATTGAGAAGGACATACTGATTGAGCAGGAACGGTTCCTGCGCAATGTTCCTAACCTGAGCCGGATGACTTCCACCGCATCCAGCGGAGCGGCGGAGATCGAGCTGGAGTTCCCGTTCGGGGTGAATATCACCGAGACCCTTATCCAGATCAACAATGCCCTGAGCCAGGTCCCTGACTACCCGAGAAACGTCGATGAGCCGCGCATAGTGGCGGCATCTTTCTCATCCAATGCGTTCATGTATTTCCGTGTCGCTACCCTGGAGGGCAATCCCCGCGAGCTGGACATCGAGCTTATGCGCGATTTCATCGAGGATCGCGTCCGGCCAAGGATGGAGAGTGTGCCGGGGGTTTCCGAGGTTACCGTTGGCGGTGGTGCCGACCGGCAGATGCAGATCATTGTGGACGAATCCGCCCTGGCCCAGCGCGGCCTGAGCCTGGTGGATCTGCGCAACGCAATCGTGGCCCGTAACCAGGACATTTCCGGCGGCGAGATCGACTCTGGCAAGCGCCGGTATCTGTTGCGCACGGTCGGGCGCTTTGACGACGTTGAATCCCTGGAACAGCTGGTGGTACGCCGGCAGGGTGACAGCGTGGTGCGCCTTGGTGAGGTGGCCCGGGTTCAGCAGGGCCATTCCCGGATCCGGGAGCTGTCCTTTATCGACGGCCAGCGGGTGATTGGCCTGCAGGTGCGCCGTGAAAGCGGCTCCAACGTCATAGATATCAAACGCGCGATGATGGACGAAGTGGCCGCCATCAACCAGGAGGTGCTGGAGCCGGCGGGCATGAGGCTGGGCCTGACCGCAGACGATGCCCGTTACGTGGAAGCCTCGGTGGCCAATGTCTGGACCAACCTGGGGATTGGTGCCGCCTTCGCAACCCTGGTGATGTTCCTGTTTCTGAGATCCGGCCGGGCCACGTTTGCCGGGGTGGTGGGCATACCGCTGTGTGCCATAGCCGCGTTTATCGGGCTGCTGATCACCGGCCGCACCATCAACGTGATCTCTCTGGCCGGTATCGCCTTTGCCATCGGCATGACGGTGGACAACAGCATCGTGGTGCTGGAGAACATCGAGCGACACCGGCGTTTGGGGCTGGACCGTTTCGAATCGGCCCTCAAGGGCGTGCGTGAAGTCTGGCCGGCGGTGCTGGCGTCCACCACCACAACCATTCTGGTGTTCTTGCCGATCCTGTTTATCGAGGAAGAGGCGGGCCAGTTGTATTCCGACGTAGCCATTGCCATCTCTGCCGCCATTCTCGCCTCCATGTTGGTGGCAATCACCATCATACCCACCCTCTGCGCCCGGCTGGATTTCGGCCGCCGGGGCGTGACCACCGATGAATACGGCAACGAAACCTCGGGTCGCTGGAGCGGGGCCGCCATGGGGGCGGTGCGATGGCTGGTGAATGGCACGGTGCGCCGGCTTCTGGTGATGGCAGCCACCGTCGGCTTCAGCCTGTGGGTGATTTTTGTGCTGACCCCACCCGCCGAATACCTGCCGGAAGGCGAGGAGCCCAAGACCTTTGCCGCCATGTCGGCGCCGCCGGGTTACAACCTGCAGGAGATGGAAGCCATTGCCCGCCAGGTGGAAGACTACTTCCTGCCCCACGTGAACGCGGACGGCCAGGCCTACGCCGCGGGCGAAACCAGCGTGCCGCCCATGGCCTATCTCAACATGCAGGTAACGCCCACCAGGATCCGGATCATCGCCGAGACCCTGAATCCAAGGCACATCGAAGCCCTGATGGACGAGATCACCCGGTTCTATGAACAGTTCCCGGGCATGCGCGCCTTCGCGGCCAAGGGCTCCATCATTTCCAGCAACGACGGCGGCACCCGCAGCATTAACCTGGACATCTCCGGCCCGGACCTGGTGTCGGTCTATAGCGCCGCCAATGCCGCTTACCAGCGGGCCGAGGAGATCTTCGACAATCCCCGCATCCAGAGCCAGCCCTCCACGCTGTCCCTGGCGCAACCGCTGATCCAGATCATGCCCGACTGGGATCGTGCGGCTGAACTGGGTCTGGGAGCAGAAAGCATTGGCTTCACCGTAGCCTCTCTGACCGAGGGCAGCTACGTCGACGATTTCTTCCTGGACGACGAAAAAATCGATATCTACGTCTATGGTAGCGAAGGTCGCAACCCGTCACTGGACAGCCTGCCGGATGTCATGGTGCATACGCCCCAGGGTGCGACCCTGCCGCTCTCCAGCCTGGCTACCATCGAGGAAACCGTCGATACCAGCACGGTCCGCCGGGTGGACGGTCGCCGCACGGTGACTCTGAATGTGATTCCCCCGGACGACGTACCGCTCGAAGCCGGCGTGGAGAGGGTGCGCACGGAACTGTTGCAGTTCATGCGGGACAGCGGCGCATTGCCCGCGAATGTGAACGTGGATATCTCCGGCGCCAGCGACCAGTTGAATGCCACCCGGGAGGCACTGACTGGCAATTTCATCATCGCCATTGCCATTGTTTACCTGCTGCTGGTGGCAATATTCGCCCACTGGGGATTCCCGCTGCTGATCATGACCGCGATCCCCCTGGGCGTGGCTGGCGGCATTGTAGGCCTGGCCCTGATGAACCTGGTGGGCGGCCTGCTGCCCATGATCGGCCTCCAGCCCCTGCGACAGCCCTTCGACATGATTACCATGCTGGGCTTCCTGATCCTGATGGGAACCGTGGTGAACAACCCGATCCTGGTGGTGGACCAGGCTCGACAGAACCTCCGCCAGAAGGGCGTTACCGTGGTGCAAGCCGTCACCGCCGCCGTCCAGACCCGCCTGCGCCCGATTGCCATGACCACCCTGACCACCATCTGCGGCCTCTCGCCCCTGGTGTTCCTGCCCGGCGAAGGCACCGAGCTGTATCGGGGCGTGGGCGCCATCGTTCTGTTTGGCCTGCTTGGGGCAGCGATCGTAACCGTGACTTTTCTGCCGTCACTGACCATCTTTGTTCTTGGCTGGCGGGAGCGTTGGCGTCGCTCTAGAGAGGTCTAGCCTCGGAGTATCGCCGTCACGCGCCATGGGAAGTCTTTCTTCCGGGGAAAAGCAACTCGCTTCGCTCAGACATCTTTTCCCCTGCACAAAGACTTCCCATACCACGCGCCGGCTCTTGCCGGCATTGTTAAGGGCCTAGGCCGCGATGGATTCTCGCTGGTTGGCCCGTACTTCCAAGCGGATCTGGTTGCCGTCCAGCAGGACAGGGTAGGTTTTGACCCGTACTGCATCGTCTTCCAGACAGACACCGGTGCGCAGACTGAAATGTTGTTTGTATAGCGGCGAGGCCACCACCGGCTCCCCTTTCAGGTCCCCGGTAATCCCCCGGGCCAGCACATTGGCGCCGCTGAACGGGTCCGTATGGCTGATGGCAAACAACGCCGGCAGCCGGTGCGGCAGATAAAACACCGCCACCGGACCTTCTTCGGTCCATACCGCGATGCCAGATTCCGGCACCAGGTCGTCAACGGTACAGACGGCTTCCCAACGAGTGCGTGGTTTCATGTGCTCCTCCAATGTCGCTATTGCGAATCAACCGAATATTTCTGGTTTGTGGGGTGATTCAGCTTCAAAATTCGGTTTTATTTGTCTTATGGCGTTAACGGGTGATTTGATGAGCGTGGGGGTGGATATCTTTTACCGACAGGAAAAAGGTGTCTGAGCGCAGCGAGTTCTTTTTCCCGAGGGAAAAGATATCTGCCCCCGCGCTCCGCCCCCCAACAAGAAATCTACACGGCCTCGCTCTCCAGCTCGTTTTCGAGTAAAGGCCGACGCTGCCCCCGCTCAACAGTCCACTCCTGAACCGGATCGCACTGCGAAGGCGCATTAACAAACTCCCGGAACCGCTTCCGCTTCTCCGGATCCTCGACGGCCGTCTTCCACTCGCACTGGTAGGTCCCAACAATCCCCTCCATGTGCTCCTCCAGCTCAGCGCCGATCCCCAGACTGTCCTCAAGAACCACCTGCTTCAGGTACTCCAGGCCGCCCTCCAGATTTTCCATCCAGACACTGGTGCGCTGCAGCCGGTCGGCCGTGCGCACATAGAACATCACCACCCGGTCAATGGTCCGGATCAGCTCCTCGTCAGACAGATCCGTGGCAAACAGATCGGCGTGGCGGGGCCGCATGCCACCGTTGCCGCAGACATACAGGTTCCAGCCGTTCTCCGTGGCAATCACACCAAAGTCCTTGCTCTGGGCTTCCGCGCATTCCCGGGTACAGCCCGAGACCGCCATCTTCACCTTGTGGGGCGCCCGCAGCCCTTTGTAGCGGTCCTCCAGGCGAATCGCCATGCCCACGCTGTCCTGAACGCCGTAGCGACACCAGGTGTTGCCAACGCAGGACTTCACGGTACGCAGTGACTTGCCATAGGCATGGCCGGTCTCGAACCCGGCGGCAATCAGTTTTTCCCAGATCTCTGGCAACTGGCTCAGGGTGGCGCCGAACAGGTCCACCCGCTGACCGCCGGTGATCTTGGTGTAGAGATCGTATTCCTTCGCCACCTCGCCGAGGACAATCAGCTTGTCCGGTGCAATCTCGCCACCGGGGATGCGCGGCACGATGGAATAGGTGCCGTTCTTCTGCATGTTGGCCATGAAGGTGTCGTTGGTGTCCTGAAGCGGCACGTGGTCGGTGGCCAGGATGTGCTCGTTCCAGCAGGTGGCCAGAATCGAGGCCACGGCCGGTTTGCAGATGTCGCAGCCGTGGCCCTTGCCGTGCTGACTGATCAGGGTGCGGAAGGTGCGGATGCCGTTCACCTTCACCAGGTGGAACAACTCCTGGCGACTGTACGGGAAGTGCTCGCACAGATCCTTGCTGACCTCCACGCCGCGTTTTTCCAGCTCACTGTCCACCACGTTCTTGAGCAGGGCGGTGCAGCCGCCGCAGCCCGTGCTGGCCTTGGTTTCGGCCTTGACGCTGCCAAGGTCCGAGCAACCGGCATCAATGGCGCCGCAAATATCGCCCTTGGTCACGTTGTGGCAGGAGCAGATCGAGGCGGTTTCCGGAAGGGCATCCGGGCCCAGGGCCGGCGCGCCGCCCTGGCTCTCCGGCAGGATCAGCGTTTCCGGATTCTCCGGCAGGGTGATGCCATTGAGGGCGTATTGCAGCAGAGTGTCGTAGTGGCTGTTGTCGCCCACCAGAATGGCGCCCAGCAGGGTCTTGCCATCCTCGCTGATCACCATGCGCCGATAGTGGCCGGCCTGTTCATCGTTAAAGCGGATGTTGCGAGCGCCCGGGGTCTGGGCATGGGCGTCGCCGATGGAACCCACGTCTACACCCAGCAATTTGAGCTTGGTGCTCATGTCGGCACCGGTGAAAGCAGTGTCTCGATCGCCGTTCAGGGCGGAAGACAATGTGCGGGCCATGGTGTAGCCGGGGGCCACCAGGCCGAAAATTTTCTGCTCCCAGAGTGCGCACTCGCCAATAGCGTGCACATGGGGGTCCGAGGTGGTGCAGTGGTTGTCGATCACGATGCCGCCGCGCTCGCCGATCTCCAGGCCGCTGGCCCGGGCCAGGGCGTCCTGGGGCCGAATGCCTGCGGAGAAGACGATCAGGTCTGTCTCGAGGAAGGATTCGTCGCTGAAATTCATGCGCAGACGGGCATCCTCGCCCTCGGTGATCGCTGTGGTGGCCTTCTCGGTGTGTACCTGAACGCCCAACTCCTCGATCTTGTGGCGCAGCAGCGCGCCGCCATCGGCATCAAGCTGAACCGGCATCAGCCGGGGCGCAAATTCCACCACGTGGGCTTCCAGTCCGAGGCTCTTGAGCGCATTGGCAGCTTCAAGACCCAGCAGGCCACCGCCTACCACCACGCCCGTGCGGGCACCTTCTGAACTGGCGCGAATGGCATCCAGATCATCCAGGGTCCGGTAAACCAGGCAGTGCGGGCGGTCATTGCCCTTGATAGGGGGTACAAACGGATAGGAGCCGGTGGCCAGCACCAGTTCGTCGTACCGGTAGCTGCCACGGGGCGTTTCCAGGGTGCGATGTTCCCGGTTGATGCCGGTTACCTGTTCGTTCAGGTGCAGTTGAATGCCCTGCTCGGTGTACCACTCCAGCGTGCCCATGGCGAGATCGGCATGGCTGGAGCCGCCGAAATACTCGGACAGGTGAACCCGGTCATAGGCCAGCTGTTTTTCCTCGCCGAACACGATGATCTCGAAATCGGCAGCGGCCGGGCTGGCGCAGAATTGTTCCAGGAAGTGATGGCCGACCATGCCGTTGCCGACGACTATCAGGGTTTTCTTGCTCATGGGTCTGTCCTCTTTCCGGAGCGGCTCATGCCGCCGCCTCGCAGTAGTTCTTGCCGAATGCAATGAAGTCCCGGTAGCGGGAAATATCGTCCTGCTGCTGAATGCGCTGGCTGTACCAGGGGCCGTCCCGGGTGTCGCCCAGCAGTACGGCGCCGGTCAGGCGCTGATTGCGGATCAGCAGCCGGCAATAGTGGTTCTGTTCGTGGTCCTGCCAGACCACGGATTCGGTGTCCCCGTCGGGGCTGATCTGTCCGCAGGAGAAAATCGGAACGCCGCTGATCTTCAGGCGGGTTGGTGTATCCACCGGCCGATACTCGGCGTCTGGAGTGTTTCCGCCGAGCACGCCTGCAAGCACCTCGGCCTGCTGGTATCCGGGTTCCACCAGTCCGAAGGTGGTGTTTCCCAACTGACAACACTCACCCAGCGCAGAGACTGCCGGATCGCTGGTGCGTAGCTGCCCGTCCACGAGAATGCCGCGATCGCATTCCAGGCCGGCAGTCCGGGCAAGCTCGGTAGCAGGCGTGATACCGGTGGCGAATAGCACCAGATCCGTGCTGACGAGAGTTTCGTCATCCAGCTGGACGGCCCGGACCATGGAACGCCCGAGCAGGGCTTTGGGAGCCGTTCCGGTGCGAATATTTACGCCCCGCTCTTCCATGTGCTGTTGCAGGAGCTGACCCCCGATCCTGTCCAACTGACGGTTCAGAAGATGGCCGCTGCGGTGCAGCAGGGTGACGGCCATACCACGCTGGCGGAGACCTTCAGCGGCTTCCAGGCCAAGAAAGCCTCCGCCGACGACCACCGCTCGCCGATGGCGGCCAGCAGACTCAATCAGGGTCCTGGTGTCTTCCAGGTCCCGGAAGGTCATGACACCCGGAAGGTCTGCGCCCGGTAGCGCCGGTTTTGCAGGCCGGGATCCGGTGGCCAGCACTAGATGGGTGTAGGGCTGTACCCGACCGGATCCGGTGGTCACCGTCTGATCTTCCCGATTGATGGTGACTACCGGTTCTCCGTTGCAGACTTCAATGCCGTTGTTCCGAAACCACTCGTCCTGCTGCAAGGCCAGAGAAGCTTCGTTTGTTTCACCGGCGAGCAGCAGCGAGAGTTGTATCCGGTTGTAAGCAGCGGATGCTTCGCCGTTGAACACGATGATGCGGGTAAACGGTCGGACTCGCCCACGGCAGAGAGCTTCCAGCAGGCGTTGCGAAACCATGCCGTGCCCGCAGATCACCAGTGTCGATTCAGTGTTTCCTGTCATTTCGCTCGAACCCGTACTTTTCGACCAAACAAAAAAAGCCGGAGCATCTATTCCCGAGGGGAAGTCGATGGTCCGGCGCCAATGCCAACAACAATGATCTGATGGTCCGGCCTGATCCTTGGCCGGGACGTTCGTCCTTACCAATTGCAAAGCGATCTTCGTGCCAGTTCTTCGAACCTTTAAAAATCATACGGTTAGCGTTTTTCAGGGTTGCTATCACCTTTACGAACACTTGAAAACTGCCCTGCGACGGGGCGGATTGCACGGTTTTGGGCCAGATGCGGTGGCGCGGTAATTGCTGCGCACTGGCAAGAGGTTGGTTACGCGAGTGACTGATCTGACCGTGATTGTCGCATTAGAGGCTGTCTGCCTCCGGAGTCTGTTATGAACACCAAACGTGCCGCCGCCTATAAATCGCCATCCGCGGGCGATTACCTGATTGCCTCGAAAAGCTGCGAGTTGATGAACCTCCAGTACTTCTTGCAGATGGGCAAACTGGTCCAGTGCATCAGCAATCTGGTACATGCACTGCAGTGCGAGCGAGGTGCGTCTAACGTGTTTCTTGGTTCTTCCGGCGAAAAGTTTGCCCAGGAGCGAAAACACCTGGTTGCGACGTCGGATCGGCTCCGTTCGGAGTTTGAGCAGGCCCTTGCCGAGATACACCAGGAACTGACGGCGCATCCTGTCAGTAGCCGCCTGCTTAACCAGCTTGCGAGCGCCCTTCACGGCCTTGAGGGCTTGCCCGAACTGCGACGGTGTGTGGTGGCCCGGAAAGTAACTGCGGCCTCTGCCACCGAGGATTACAGTACCCTGATCCACAACCTGATTGCGGTTGTGTTTGAAGCTGCCGATACCGCGGTTGACCCCACCATAGCGGGGCTTCTGGTGGCCATGGTGCACCTGATGAACGGCAAAGAATTCTGTGGACAGGAGCGGGCTGTCGGTTCGGCGGGGTTTTCCAGTGGCCGGTTTGATCGTGCACTGTCAGAGCGCATGGCGCACCTGATTGAGGCGCAGGAGCGCTGTTTCGAGGTGTTTAACAGCTTTGCCGATGAGGGTTCCCTGGACCTGTGGGAAAAACTGCGCGAAAACCCCCGTGAGTCCGAAATTGAAAAACTTCGCCAGCGGGGCACTGCCATCGGTCGTTATAAAGACCTGGATCCGGCCCTGGCCGATGAATGGTTCAGGCTCATGTCTGAGCGGATGGACGAACTCAAAAAGATAGAGGATTCCGTGGAGGGCTGTTTTCACGCCCGTTGCACCGAGCGTTTTGCCGATGCCAGAAACTCGCTGGCCCACCAGGAAACCCTGATTACTTCCCTGGATGCCCAGGAACCGGCTTCTCAACCCATGTTGGTGCTGTGCGATTCCGGAAACGAACAACAGGCCGGTGAGTCATGGGCCAGCGACGGTATTGGTCAGCAGTTTGGCCGTTCCATCTTCGATCTGGTCCAGGAGCAAACCCGGCGCCTGCAGCAGATGACCGATGAGCTGCAGAGTGCCAGGGAAGCTCTGGAAGACCGCAAAACCCAGGAAAAGGCCGTGCTGCTGCTGATGGAACATCGCAGGATCAGCAACGACGAAGCTCACCGGGTATTAAGGAAACTGGCCATGGACCAGGGCCGGAAGTTGCCCGAGGTAGCCCGGGCCCTGGTGTCCATGGCGGATGTTCTGAAGTAACCGAAACGTATCACGCCCTGGCGGCCCGGGCCTTCGGTTGCTCACCCTCGGAGGCTTCCGGCTTTCCCGAACGACGTGTCGAGATGTGTTCCAGCTTGCGCTGTTTCTCGTACAGGAAGCGCAAGACCTCCTGCCGGTAATGCACGTACTCCGGGTTGTCCGCCAGAGTCACCCGGTTGCGGGGCCGGGGCAGATCAATGCAGAGATCCTCACCCACGGTGGCCTCGGGCCCGTTGGTCATCATGATGATCCGGTCTGACAGCAACACCGCCTCGTCCACATCGTGGGTGATCATGATAACGGTGTTATTCAACTCCTGCTGAATCTCCATCAACGAGTCCTGTAAGTGGGCCCGCGTCAGTGCATCCAGCGCGCCGAACGGTTCGTCCATCAGCAGCACGCTGGGCTTCATGGCCAGGGCACGGGCAATCCCCACCCGCTGGGCCATACCACCCGATACCTCACCCGGTCGCTTGTCCGCCGCATGGGCCATATTCACCAGTTCCAGATTGTGATGAATCCAGTCGCGCCGCTCCTGCTTGCCCATCGATTTTCGAAACACCTGCTGCACTGCCAGCTCGACATTTTCGTACACCGTCAGCCAGGGCATCAGCGCATGGTTCTGAAACACCACCGCACGCTCTGGCCCCGGCGAATTCACCTCATGGCCATCCAGCACACAGCCACCCTTGGTGGCCTGAAGCAGGCCAGCCACAATGTTCAGGACGGTGGACTTGCCACAACCGGAGTGGCCAATCAGGGAAACAAACTCGCCCTTCTGTATCTTCAGATTAATGTTGTCCAGGGCCACAAACGGTCCCTTCGGCGTATCAAACGCCATTTCAACACCGGTTAATTCAAGATGAGCCTTACTCATGGAAAGCACCTCGCGGTAATCGGAGCGCCGGGTGGGTCACGCCTCCCGAAACCCTCAAAAACATGGATGTTTTTGCGGAGCGTACAGGGATGTACTCGCCGCGTGTTTCGGGAGGCATGACCCACCCGGTGCGGCATGCTCCGTGGTAAAAGAACACTGTTGGAACTCGAAAGCTCGATGGGAGTACGTCACTCATTCCAGGCAACCTTGCGCTGGATCAGAAGCATCACCCGATCCAGCACAAACCCGATAAACCCGATAGCCAGAACCGCCACCATGATCCTGCTCAGGGACTGGCTGCTGCCGTTCTGGAACTCGTCCCAGACAAACTTGCCCAGCCCCGGGCTCTGGGCCAGCATCTCGGCCGCGATCAGCACCATCCAGGCAATGCCCAGCGACACCCGAAGGCCGGTGAAAATCATCGGCACCGAAGAAGGCAACACCACCTTGCGGACATGGGTCCAGAACGACAGCCGCAGCACCCTGGAGACATTCAGCAGATCCGGATTGACCGCGGCCACACCGACGCTGGTATTGATCAACGTGGGCCATAGACTGCACAGAGTGACCGTGATCATGGAGGTCAGGAACGACTTCTCGAACATCGGGTCGTCGCTCACGTAGGTTGCTGAGACCACCATGGTCACCAGCGGCAACCAGGCCAGCGGTGACACCGGTTTGAAAACCTGGATCAGCGGGTTGACCGCCGCCTGGAAGTGCCGGTTCAGGCCCACCACGATGCCCAGGGGCACGGCGATAGCGGTCGCCACGATGAATCCGGCCAGGACCGTAACCAGACTGGTCAGAATCTGGTCGGGAAAGGTGGGGGCACCGGGGTAATTCCGGATCCTGACTTCAGCCTCGGGGTTGTCCGCCAGAATCCGGGCGTTCCGCTCTTCCTGCATGGCAATGAACTTGTCGGCCCGCTCGCGTTGGTTGACGTGCTCCTGCCAGAGTTGCTGCGATTGTTCCCAGACCTGTGCCGGGCCCGGGAAGCTGCCCAGGGAGGTATCCACCTGCGGTGCAGCCAGATGCCAGAAACCGACAAATACCAGAATACCCATCAGTGGCAGCAACATCTGGCGCCCGGTGGCGGCGAGCTGGCCGGGTGTCAGCGACTCACCGAGGGACCTGAATCTCTGGCCCAGCCAGCGCGGCGGCTGGGAGGGTTTTTTGGCCGAAGTAATCGTAGTCATGGTTATCAAACCTCCTTGCAAACCCGGTTACGGGGTTTGCGTACCTTTCAGGCCGATCTCGAAACTGTCGATATAGGCGTTGGGTGTTCGGGGGGTGAAGGCGATACCGTCAATCAGCTCGCCCTGTTGCGGGCGCTGAAAGTTCTCGGCATCGAAGTCCGGAAAATCCTTGGCCTTCAGCGTGCCGTCGGCAATCAGTGAACGAGCTGCCTGCTGGTAGATGTCGGCCCGGTAAACCCGGGCTGCGGTTTCCATATACCAGTCGTCCGGCTTGGCCTCGGGTATCTGGCCCCAGCGGCGCATCTGGGTGAGATACCAGATGGCATCGGACGGATACGGGTAGGTGGCGTGATACCGGAAGAAGACATTGAAATCCGGGACTTCGCGAACGTCGCCTTTTTCATACTCGAAGGTGCCGGTCATGGAGTTGGCAATCACCGCCTCATCGGCACCTACATAGCTGGGCTGGGCCAGGATTTTCACGGCCTCGTCCCGGTTGGCATTGTTGTTCTCATCGAGCCAGTGGGCGGCGCGAATCATGGCGCGAAGCAGGCGCAGATGGGTGTTCGGGTAGTCCTCGGCCCACTGACGGGTCACGCCGAAGACCTTTTCCGGGTTATTCGGCCAGATCTCGTAGTCAGTGATCACCGGAACGCCGATGCCCATGAACACCGCCTGCTGGTTCCAGGGCTCACCCACGCAGTAGCCCTGGATGGTGCCCGCCTCCATGGTGGCCGGCATCTGCGGCGGCGGCGTCACCGACAGGTGCACGTCGGCTTCCAGGGTGCCGCTGGTGTCGCCACGCTGGGGGGCGTAGTAGCCGGGGTTCAGGCCACCGGCTGCCAGCCAGTAACGAAGCTCATAGTTATGGGTGGACACCGGAAACACCATGCCCATCCGGAATCGTTCGCCCCGATCCCGGGCCGCTTCCACCACGGGCAGAAGTGCACTGGCACTGATCGGGTGCTCGGGCTTGCCGTCGGCATTATCGGGGATATGCTGGCTCATGGTGTCCCAGACATCATTGGACACGGTTATGCCATTACCGTTCAGGTCCATGCTGAAGGCGGTGATGATATCGGCCCGGGTGCCGTAGCCGATGGAAGCGCCGAGGGGCTGGCCGGCGAGCATGTGGGCGCCGTCCAGTTCTCCGGTAATCACCCGGTCCAGCAGGACCTTCCAGTTCGCCTGCGCTTCCAGTTCAACAAAGAGGCCTTCGTCCATAAAGAAGCCCTGTTCCCAGGCAATCGCAAGGGGCGCCATATCGGTCAGCTTGATAAAGCCAAGCTTGAGGTCCGGCTTCTCGGCCGGACCAATCTCCGCGTGAGCCCCTGCGCTGACTGTCCAGACGGTGGCCGTTAGCAGAATTCGAGTGAGCCAGCGGGCGGTTCTTCGTGTGAGCGTGTACATGGATATACCTCATTCTGTTTGGCCCAAATGCAAAAACGCCCGCTCTCCGTTACCGGAAAGCAGGCGCCTGTGCCTGGGGATCAGTTTTCTGTTGAGTCGTAACGCGCGTCTCTGTTTATAGTCTTGCACGGGCCGTGCCATCTCGGCTGGTCTCAATAAAACAACGAGTTAGGAGAGTTCTTCGAGGAGGCGGCAGGTATGGTGAGCGGGCATTCGTCTGGTTTTAGTGCGTGGTAGGCCAGGTTTGCACCACTTTGATACCGGATTTGATGGTTGGCCCGGAGCCTTGGCGCATTGATGCGGGGCTGAAATCCTCGAGAGCCGCCATAGTCGGTGTCTGGCAGACCCCGGAGCCGCTCTCGATCGGAATGGCCCTGTTATTGCAACCGGTTATGCGACTGTTCAAGACAACCTGATTCCACTGGCAACGAAGCCCGCCCCTGATGCGCCTCCAAGGCATCCGGATTGGCGGGCTTTTTTTATGAAACCCGAGGAGGTGCTGTGACCGGTACCAACAAAAAACCGGCGACGGTTCAAACCACCTGCCCGTATTGCGGTGTGGGTTGTGGAGTGAGCGCAACGCCATCTGCGACCCGCGGGGATGAGACACATCCGGCGAATCTGGGGCGCCTTTGCGTGAAGGGCTCTGCCTTACACGAAACGCTGACTCCTGATGGACGACTGTTGCGGCCTGTTGTTCACGGTCGTGAAAGTGCCTGGCCGCAGGCAGTGGCGGAAGTGGCCCGACAGATTCGTGAATCAGTGGCGCTTCATGGGCCCGGGTCTGTGGCCTTCTATCTCTCCGGTCAGTTATTGACGGAAGATTATTACGTGGCCAACAAACTGGCCAAGGGGTTTATCCGCACACCCAACGTGGATACCAATTCCCGCCTGTGCATGTCGTCCGCCGTCGCTGCCCATAAAAGGGCCTTTGGCGGGGATCTGGTTCCCGGCTGTTATGAAGACCTGGAACTGGCGAACCTGTTGGTGCTGGCGGGCAGCAATGCCGCCTGGGCGCATCCGGTGCTGTATCAGAGAATGCAGGCTTCGGCGCGACCCGGCCGCCGGGTGGTGGTGATTGATCCCCGTAAAACCGCGACCAGCGATCTGGCGGATCTGCATCTGGCCATTCGTCCCGGGACCGATACGGTGCTGTTCAATGGCTTACTGGTCTGGCTGGCCGACCAGCAGGCAGTTGACCATGGTTACCTGGCGGATCATTGTGAAGGTTTTGACGCCAGCCTTAGCGCTGCCGAATCCGCGGCACCCTCTCCCGAAGCGGTGTCCAGGATCTGTGAACTGCCGGTAGAAGATGTCATTACCTTTTACCGATGGTTCGCAGAGGAGCAGCGCACGGTGACGGCGTTCTCCCAGGGCATCAATCAGTCTTCGGCCGGCACCGATAAAGGCAACGCCATTATCAACTGCCATCTGGCCACAGGCCGGGTGGGCAAGCCCGGCGCCAGCCCCCTTTCCCTGACCGGCCAACCCAATGCCATGGGTGGCCGGGAAGTGGGTGGGCTGGCCAACACCCTTGCCGCTCATATGGATTACGACAGCCTGGATGCCCGGGACCGCGTGGCCCGGTTCTGGGAGACCGAGGCGGTCGCAGATGGACCGGGCATGAAAGCCGTCGATCTGTTCGATGCGGTTGAGCGGGGTGATATCAAGGTGTTGTGGATCATGGCCACCAACCCTGCGGTCAGTTTGCCGGAGACCCATCGTATCCGGCGGGCCCTGGACCTGTGCCCGACTGTCATTGTGTCTGATTGCGTCAGGGACACTGACACCGCCCGGCATGCAGACATCCTGTTGCCGGCGGCGGGTTGGGGTGAGAAAGACGGCACGGTTACCAATTCTGAACGCTGCATTTCCCGTCAGCGGCGCTTTCTGCCGTTGCCCGGAGAGGCCCGGCCGGACTGGTGGATCGTCAGTGCGGTGGCCCGCGCGCTGGGACACCAGGCGGGCTTTGACTATGAACGGCCCGCGGACATTTTTCGGGAACATGCCCGGTTGTCGGGGTTCGAGAACGCCGGTCAGCGTTTCTTCGATATTTCCGGGCTGGCGGAGTTGAGCAATGAACAATACGAGTTGCTTGAGCCTGTCCAATGGCCGGTTACCGTGGCGGCGTCTGATTCCAGGCGACTGTTCACTGACGGTCGGTTTGCGACCGCCAACGGGCGCGCCCGCCTGATACCGATTGCCTCTCGATTACCGGCCAGGAATCCGAATGAAGCGTTTCCGTTGATCGTGAATACGGGCCGTATCCGGGACCAGTGGCACACCATGACCCGGACAGCCCGGTCCAGCCGGTTGCTGGCCCATCGCCCCGAGCCGTTCATTGAGGTGCATCCCGAGGATATCCGGGCGCTTTCCCTCAGCCCGGGGGCATTGGCAACACTGAAGAGTGCCCATGGGCACTTTGTCGGCCGGGTGCGCAGTGCGCCGGAGCAGCGGCGTAGTGAGGTGTTTGTGCCGATCCACTGGAACGATCAGTTCACCGGGCAGGGTCTGGCGACAGCGCTGACTGACAGCCTGGTGGACCCCATATCCGGGCAACCGGAGGCCAAGTATGGCCGTGCGACCCTCACCCACTGGCCTGCCCGTTGGTATGGACGTTTGCTGGTGCGACGGGATCGTCCAAAACGCTGGAAGGCAGACTACTGGGCCCAACAGGTTCTGCCCGATTGCGATAGCTGGATCGTGGCGGGGCAGTGCAAAATGGATTGGAAAAGTGCTGTGCCAGACTGGCTCGGCGGCCAGCCGCAGCTGGTGATGGAAGATGTCCGCGAAGGCCGCTTCCGGGCGGCGCGGTTGCGCAATGGTCAGTTGGAGGCGGTACTCATGGTGGATCGTGACGCGGCTGCCCTGCCATCCGTGGACTGGCTGGTCAGCTGCTTTAGTCAGCCAGAGCTCGACGAGGCGAGCCGGCGCGGCCTGCTGGCGGCAAAGGCCGTCGATGGGGATGATGCCGGCAACCTGGTTTGCAGCTGCTTCCAGGTTGGGGACCGACAGATTCAGCAGGCGATTGGGCGGGGTGCCAACAGCCTTGATGCCCTCGGCCGTGAGCTCAAATGCGGCACCAACTGTGGGTCCTGTGTGCCGGAGATACGGAGCCTTCTGGTTGCCGCTACCGAGGTGGTGTAAGCGGGCTTAGCATCTGCACAGGCACTCTGTATCGCACCCCTTTCGAGTGCCCGATGCCGTCCACGGTGCAGGTCTTTCGATTGACCCGAATGATCTGCCCGTGCAGTTCCCGCCGGCCGGCACCAAAACGCACGGTATCGCCCACCTGCCAGTGGGCCATCTGTTGCCTTGTGTCCACAGGCTCGAAGGGCGTATCCGGTAGCGCCAGACCCTGTTCCCTCGCCTCATCTGCCAGGGCCTTACGGGTCGCTTGCGCCGCCCCGTTCTCGTGCAACTCATCCAGAATGGTATAGAAATGGCGGTTGTGCACAGAGCCCCGATATCGCTGGCCGGCACTTTGCTGCAGGAGATGGGCAAACTCGTGGCAGCAGGTGTGTGCCAACAGATTCAGAGTGCTCAGTTCCCCGCCAAAGTACCCCCGTTTCCGGATCTCTCGGCCTGACAGCCAGCCGCTCGCCGTCTCCGGCTGGTGCTTGGCGGCAATCATGCGGGCACCGTAGGTGATCAGGTGTTGCCGGTCTCGAGAATCGTAACGGTGATAGGTGGCCTGGCCGGACCCAACCCGGCAATGCAGGACGCTGCCCGGATTGCGTTCCCGGACCCATTGCTCCGCCGGTTGCCAGAGCCAGTCCCGGGTGACGGCGCACATGAGTTCGCCAAGGCTGATGGCGGTCTGGGTTGGTAGGGGCGTTTTCTGCAAACTTGGGTACCTGGCTACTTCACGGATGCGTAATACCAAACAAGCTTAACGTTCGAATTTACGGTTTGCTATGGTCTGGCTCGGCAATATTATGCGGTGGTACTGATTATCGACCTTGGGAAAGGTCCAGCAAAGCCGACACTTGAATGACCTATGCCATTCAGACAAACTGTCACCATATATAAATAAGTGGTGACGATTTGTCTGGCTCCGACTCCGCCCGATCTTCCAGGGCAAAACTCCAAACCATGTTCCGTCAACGCGGCGGTCAGCTCCGCCTGACAGAAGCGCTGGCTCGGGGCTTTAGCCGGTACCAGTTCTATCAGCTTCGGGACGAGGGGCTGATTGAGCCGGTCAGCCGTGGCATTTACCGGCTGGCGGACCTGCCCTCAATAGAGAACCCGGATCTGGTGGCTGCCGCTACCCGTTTTCCCAATGCGGTGCTTTGCCTGATTTCCGCGCTGGCCTGGCACGACATTACTACACAGATTCCCCATCAGGTGCATCTGGCGGTGGAGCGGGATGCCCGTTTGCCGGTGCTGGATTATCCGCCGGTAGCCGGGTACCGGTTCTCCGGGCGGGCCTTTAGTGAAGGCATTGAACAGGTTGACGTGGATGCCATCACCCTGAACGTCTACAACCCGGAGAAAACCCTGGCCGACTGTTTCAAGTTCCGGAATCGAATCGGCATGGATGTGGTTCTGGAGGCGTTGGATCTATACCGCACCCGCAAAAACTTCCGTCCAGGAAAACTGATGGAATATGCCAGAATCTGCAGGGTCGCCAATGTCATGGCACCCTACTTGGAAGCCAAGCTGTGAACAGAATCATCCTGGCGATGGAATAAAAAGAGTGAAAGGAGATCACGGTGGCACAAAACACTGCTGCGTCCGTTCGGCAGAGATTGCTGAATAAGTCCCGGGAAGAAAAGCGTCGCTTTGATGAACTGCTGCAGTATTACGCCATGGAGCGGTTTCTTTACCGGTTGAGTCAGTCGCCCCATAACCGCTGCTTTACCCTCAAAGGTGCGCTGATGTTCTGGGCAATGCAGGGGCCGAACAGCAGACCGACACGGGATATCGATATGTCGGGCCAGACCAGCAATGATCCAGAGGCTATTCTGGCCCAGGTGGGCGAGATTATTGCGACTGAGGTGCCGGATGATGGCTTGCGATTTGATCCGGATACCCTGAAGGCGGAGACCATTACCGAAGATGCAGACTATCAGGGGCTAAGGGTGACCTTCAGCGGTTTTCTCGACAACGCCAGGATTCCAATGCAACTGGACATTGGCTTTGGCGATCCCATATTTCCGTTCCCATCCTGGCTGGAGTTCCCGGGCTTGCTGGATTTTCCAACTGCACGGATTAAGTGCTACACCCCGGAATCGTCGATTGCTGAGAAGTTCCAGGCGATGGTCAACCTTGGCGAACTGAACAGCCGGATGAAGGACTTTTACGATATCTGGCTGCTTTCGCGTCAGCACGAGTTCCGGTTGGAAAATCTCGAGGGGGCGGTTGAGGGCACCTTCCGAAAGCGTGGGACAGCAATCCCTGAAACCAGTCCCTTTTCTGCCGCTTTTATGGACAGCAAGCAACCACAGTGGCGGGCTTTCCGTAAGCGCCTTGGCCAAGAACATGTGCCAGAGGCTTTTTCGGAGGTAGTAGAGGCGGTGGTTGAGTTCCTCGGCCCTTTGATGCTGAGCAGAGACGTGGACGCGCCCAAGGAAATTTGGTGCCCACCCGGTCCATGGAGTCGGCAGGCTTATGGCTAGTCTTATTTCGGAAGACAGTATCAAGCAAGAACTTTTGCAGCGCTTGCAGCATATTTACGGCTCCAATGGGCTGGACCGTCATACCGAAAAGCTGGAAAACCTGACATAGACAGCATAGATCATTCGCGTGTTTTACTGACAGACAAAGAAGATAGAACTTCGCCGAACACGTCATCCTGAGTACTAATGGTAATCCATGAAGAAGGGTGTTCCGAGGTCGCGATAAATGCAGTGGTGTAGCCTTTGACGGTGACCGAGAAGCCGTAGGCGCTGCCACCCAAATCCAACTTTTTGACCTTACCAGAGTATTGTTGCGTTTCGAAAGGCTGCACTTCGATAGCATCAAACCGACTCTTACTGAGTTCGAACGTCAGATCGTTGGAGGTGCGAAACTCAATGGATGCCTGGTCAGTTACAGCACAACCTGAGACCAGGCTGGCCAAAACAATCCTTAAAATTATGAATCTTCTCATTACCGGTTGTATTTCGACGTAAAGCTGCTGGAAGGCTGCTGAATTCGGGACTCGGGTGAGTGGTAGCTATGCATTATTCTGAAATCTTCGCGCCATTTATCCGCAATGACGTTGAGCTTTCAACTGGGCCCTGGAAGGTAATAAGCGATTGAGCTTGGCCGTTCGGTACAATAAATACGGTTCTAAAGTCCCCCTGAACTACTCCAAATACCTGAGCTTCGGGAATTTGCTCCATCCAAATTGGTTTACTTGAACCCTGATTGGCACTCTCAAAAAGCGTCGTTGAGGTGTCAATCGCTGAACTTGAGCTTACTGTACTTGGAATCTCCTCCGATCTGACAAAACCTACGACCCGGTTGTTTCTCAAAAATACAAGCTCGCCATCCCTCATCTTCACAGAGGAGAACATCTTTTCTGGTACTTCTATAGCTAGTTCGCTGTATGGTTGAATGACCAATGAAGATTGGGATGCGCAGCCGGAGAGAAGAAGTAAAAATGATAAAGCTAGGGCTATCCTTGCCATGGTGGGAGTCTCATCTCAATGTCGTTTCGATAGAGGATCTGAACTGGCCAGAACGAACAGTTCGGCAAATCCAGCTTACCTTCACTTCGTTCTGCAAAAAAGGTTTCCCTGCCTCGCGAATCAGGCGTAAAGCCCATTTTGTGATCCTGCGTGTTGGTCGTAGTAGGTCCTGTGGAGAAGGAACAGCATCAACCCATCTACTACAATCGACGGTTTCCACGAGCATATGGGCGATAGCGCGCACGGTTTCTTCGGTTACGCTGCTTTCAGTGAATCCTGAAGCAACAGAATGGCCGTAGAACGCCTTCATGATGGCTCTGATTTTATCAATGTCTTCGGCCGACAATTGACTATCCATTTTTTTCATCCCTGCAAAGGCAGAAGGACCCCTGCGGGGCCCTTCTGGCGTGATTACGCCTCGATCGGCGAACGCCAGTCGTCAGCACCGGAAGTACCGGCAACGGCGTGCTCCCAGGTTACCTTGCGGTAGGACAGGGAAACGGTGACCAGCTGGGTGAAGTCGGCGTTGCCGGCGTCCTGGCAGTGGGGCATGTTGCAGTTGATGTCGATAATGGTCGCATCTTCGAGGATGGTGGAGAAGAAGTGCTCCTGCTTGCCCTCAACGGAGGTGCGGTACCACTTCAGCTCGACCTTGGGCAGCATCTCGCCGGAGGCCAGGGCGTTGTACATCAGCGGGGTGGCCTTGTTCAGGGCGGAGGTGAACTTGAACGGTTTGTGCACGCGCTGGCCGGAAGGCTGACCGGACTGGGGATCGGTCGGTACGGTAACGACGTGGCTGAATTCCTGAACCAGCACTTCGTCTTCGTGGCCTTCCACGTAGATGTTACCGACGGAATCGGAAGTGAATGCGCCGGCAGTAATGTTGCCCTGGGTCTGGCCTTCGATGCTGATATAACAAGGAGTTGGCATAGTCTGCTCCATGACTTGTGAATGAATAGTGTCCCCGGGTGTTCCCTGGACGCGGACTTTCATTACAAAGCCTGTGCCAGAAGAGGAAATAGTTTTTAAAACAGTGGGTTATCTTTTTTCTCGGAGATGTCCCCGGCGGGCCAGGCAACCGCGCGCCCGAACGCCGGGCGAAGGATTGCTGGTGGGGCAAAAACTTGCTCGGGCAATACCCGCTTCAGCCCAGGCCGAGGGCTGCCAGCAACGCCAGGAGCAATAACGCGGATACACCCTGCCAGAAGGCCACGGGATTGCGCTCCATTAACGGCGGCCGATGACGCTTGTGCCAGTCGACGGATGGGTGTCGCAGCTTGTACAGGTATTCCGAGAGCGCCGGGTAACGTCTGTGGGCCTGAGGGTGAACCGCTTTTTCAATGGCATCGTCGACCCAGGCGGGAAGATTCTCACGTAAGTGTCTCGCGGGCCGGTAGTTCAGCCCGCGAAGCTGGTTCCGGCTATGGATTTTCGGTACTTCCGCGCCATAGGGAAGCTGGCCGGTGAGCAACTGGTAGGTAATCACGCCCAGGGAGAACTGGTCTGATAGCCAGCTGCCGGGCTCGCCGAGAAAGGTCTCAGGGGCACTGTAAAGGGCGGCCCCCCGAGGAACCGCCTGTTCGCCGATCTCAGAGTCCTCAAGGCCGGCGACCCGGGTGGCACCGAAATCAATCAGCGTGACAGTGCCATGGGGATCCACCAGCACGTTTTCCGGCTTCAGGTCCTGATGCACCATTTCAAGCCGGTGGAATGCCCTCAAGCCTTTACCAATCTGCTCAACGAGATCACGCACGGTATCAAGTGTCGGAGTCGGGTTGTCCAGCATCCATTGCCGCAAGGTACAGCCTTCCACGAACTCTGTGGCCTGGTAGAGAAAGCTGGGTCGTTGGCTGGACTGGAACGGTCTTGCGACATGAGCGCTGCTGATTCGCCTGGCAATCCACTGCTCGGTGGAAAACTGTTCCAGGTAGACCGGATCGTGTCTCTGTTCCAGTGAGGGCATCTTCAGCACCACCCGGGTATCGGTTTCCTCATCCACCGCCAGGTAGACATGGCTGCGGCTGCTGGCGTGAATCTGTCTCAGAATCCGGTAACCGTCCAGATGTTGGCCCGGCTGAAGTTCCGGCGCAAAGGGCAGCTGGGCCAGCTGGTGAAACAGCTCGCTGCTTTCCGGAACCGCGGGGACCGAGTTCACCCGGATGATCTGGGCGGTCAGGTTGTCATCACTGCCCTGTTCGAGGGCCTGGGCTGCCAACCGGCGGGCGGCAGCGTCCAGATCATCGCCAGATTCCCGGATGATACCGGCCATGGTTCGCTCATCCAGGTGCTCATGGATGCCGTCGGTCGCCAGCAAAAAGGTATCGCCGGGCTGGATCGGCAGGCTTCGATAATCGATATCCAGTTGATGGCCAATGCCCATGGCCCGGGTCAGGCAGCTCTCTTCCGGGGAGAGCCAGAGCCGGTGATCGGTGCTGAGCTGTTCAAGTTGGTCGTGGTGAACCCGGTAGATGCGGGTGTCGCCGATATGAAACAGATGTGCGGTGGCGGACCTGAGCACCATCACGCTCAGGGTACAGACATAGCCTCGGTCGCGGTCATAGCGGTATTGGCTTTGCCGGGTCTGGGCATGAAGCCAGGCATTGGTTGCGAGCAGCACCCGTTGGGCGGACTGTTTCACCGACCAGCTTTCCGGAGTGGAAAAGTAGTCGCTGAGGAAACCCGCGACGGCGGACTCGCTGGCAATCTGGCTGACATTGCTGGAGCTGATGCCGTCGGCGATGGCAACGGCGATGCCTTTGGTGATCAGCTGGTGGCCCTTTGGCACCAGTAAACCGTGGAAGTCCTGGTTGACTGGTTTGACGCCAGCGTCGGAGTACTGGCCGGCGGAAACGGAAAGGGAGCTGGTCATTGGGAAACGGCATTTCCTCGATCAAGGAAAACGCAACTCCGGCGGGTGCGGCAGCCGGAGTTGCAGGACGCCCCGACTCAGTTGGTACGGGCCAGGGCAGCGTCGTTGTAGGTTTCCGCAACCTTGCGCTTGGGCGCGGTGCGCACATGGGTGGTGTAGAGGGTCAGGCCGGTAAAGGCGAGGCCGCCAACCAGGTTACCCAGAACGGTGGGAATCTCGTTCCACCACAGGTAGTCCATCACCGAGAACTCGCCGCCCATGATGATGGCAGACGGGAACAGGAACATGTTCACGATGGAGTGCTCGAAACCCATGAAGAAGAACAGCATGATGGGCATCCACATAGCCAGTACCTTGCCACTGACGCTGGTGGAAATCATGGCGCCAACCACGCCCATGGAGACCATCCAGTTGCACAGCATGCCGCGAATGAAAATGGTGGCCCAGCCGGCAGCACCGAACTCCGCGTAGCCAAGCGTGCGCGCTTCACCAACACTGGCAATCTTCGCGCCAACGGCACCGGGATCGGTATTGAAACCGTAGGTGAAGATAAACGCCATCATGAAGGCGACGGTCAGTGCGCCGCCCAGGTTGCCAAGGAATACCCAACCCCAGTTGCGCAGTATGGCTGCCGGGGTCACTCCGGGGCGTTTATCAAGCAATGCAAGGGGCGTGAGCATGAACACGCCGGTCAGCAGGTCGAAGCCCATCAGGTAAAGCATGCAAAAGCCGATCGGGAACAGGATGGCGCCGATCAGGAACACGCCGGTCTCGACCGCTACGGTAATGGCAAACGCGGCAGCCAGCGCCAGAATGGCGCCCGCCATAAAGGCCCGAATCAGTGTGTCCCGCGTTGACATGTAGATCTTGGATTCGCCGGCGTCGACCATTTTGGTGACGAACTCCGAAGGCACGATGTAAGACATAATGTTTCCCCTGACTTCTCTCGGATGGCCGGACTTTTCAAGCGGCCAAAAAAAACGGCGGTACCCGGTGCCTGCAATTTGCAGGTGCGAGTAGACGCCGTCGTCTGAATGAATCTGTCGCTGTGAGCAGAACCGACATTGGTTCCGCTAACCGAGTGGGTGCAGAGACTGTGCCAGCTTGGCGGTCTGCCGGGGAAAACGGATATAAATCAAAAGGGTAACGTTCTGAGAGGGATGTCGCGCGAAGCGGGTGAAGACGCGATTGCTGATCCGACGCACCCGATCGGTGCGTGAATGGTTAAGGCTGCTGCAACCTGGCGCAGCCATGGCGAGGCTCAGCGAAGGCTGAAGCGCACTGGCAAGGCGTAGCGGAATTTTTGTCCGGCAATCTCGTCGGGTACCTCAGGCAGAGGTGCTGCCTGCTCCAGCATGGCCAGTGCCGACTCGTCCAGAAGCTGGTGTCCGGAGCTGGTTCTCAGGCTGTGGGCGATCAGCGAGCCATCCCTCTGGAATTCGAACACAATGACAGGAGTGCCTTCCTGGCCCAGGCGCCTTGCCCGGCGGGGATATTCATAATACCGGGCAAGGTGGCGGCTGAGTCTGGACAGGTAATTGTCCACTTCTGATTTGACGCCAGCGTTCTGCAATGGAACGGTCGCCTGTGATTGTTGCTCCGTTGCAGTTTCTGCCGGCTCACCGCTTGGTGCTTGCGCTTCGGCGGTCTTTGGCTCGGGCGTGGGTTCCGCTACCGGCTGAGGTTCAGGCGCTGGCTCAGGTTTCGGCTCAGGCTCAGGTTCAGGCTCCGGCTCCGGCTCTGGCTCTGGCTCTGGCTCTGGCTCTGGTTTGGGTTCCGGTTGGGGTTCGGGTTCTGACTTTGGCGCAGCTTCGGGTTTCGGCGCGGGTTCACCGGCCAGCTTTATGCGAATAGCGGGCGCCGTATTGACCGCGGATTCGCCCAAAGTGTTGAGCTCCACCGTCTTTTCGGGAGACGCGAACACCAGGGCGACAAGAGTGATCATGAATGCCAGCAGCAAGAGTGCCCACCGGAAGGGCGGTTGTTGCGGCATCATTGGCCAGGCTCCGTCAACAACAGAATATCCTTGTATCCGGCTTCCTCAAGCAACCGGAACAGTGTCTCCAGGTCCGCCATGGTGATTCGTTCTGCAGCGGCGATTTTCAGGGGCTGCTCTTCGCCAGGTTCTGGCAGTCTGGCAACCAGGGAGTCCCTGTCGAGTAGCTCGCCGTTCACTTTCCACTCGCCCTCGGCACTGACAATCATGTCCGCGTGCGGCGACTGCCGGTCCTCCGCCTGCTGCGTGGCAGGCAATTCCGGAAGTGGGTCATCGGTCAGTTGGCCGGCAACAATGAAAAACATGAGCAGCAGAAACACAAGGTTGATCAACGGCAGAAGTGCATCTTCCACACGTTCCATCAAGGTTTTGCCGGAGGTAAACGGAGGTGGAACCAGATCGCTCATGGTGTTGTCGCGTTCGTCCGCTTCCAGTGGCTGTCGATACCCTGGTCAACCAGGCTGCTGAGCACCCGGGTGAAGGCTCCCAGCGGTGTGTCGCCGGTTGTTGCGAGGTTTACTTCGGTAATACCGGCGTTGCCCAGCTCGGTCATGAGCTGGTCGAGGGCCATGGCCTGTCCCTGCCACTGCACCTTGCCATTGGCAGTCACTGTCAGCTCGGGCAGCGGCTCGCCAGTGATCGGGCTGCGGTTCGAGGTGTTGTTGGCCAGCTCCAGGTAATCCACGGGCAGTAGCCGGGTGGTCAGCATAAAGAACACCAGAAGTATGAACACCACATCAATCAGAGGCGTAATCCGGATCGGAATCGGACGACTTGGTCTCGGTTCAACCAGTTGCATGGGCGAATCGCTGACCCCGGACGGTTGAATAGCGATCAGGCTCCTCGCTGGCTGTCTCTGTATCAAGCTGTTGCGCCGGAGACTGGTACGACGTGTCCGCGGCCTCCAGAGTCTGCTCCGGCACGATATGCAGAACTGAAACCAGGGTGCTGTTGATGGTCTTGTGGATGCGGCGCAGACGGAACTCGATCCAGGCAGCCAGGGCGGCAAAGGGTATGGCGACAACCAGGCCCGCCGCCGTGGTGGTCAGCGCCTCATAGATGCCGCCACTGAGTTGAGTGGCGTTGGCCCGGCCTTCGGTAGCCGCCATGGCGCTGAAAGCTTCCATCATGCCGAGCACGGTTCCCAGCAGACCGAGCAGTGGCGCCAGGGCTGCGATGACTTCAATAATCTTGAGGGGTGCCTCGAACGGCTCGAGAGAATGTTGCGCATCCCGCGCGGCGGTTTCCCGAATCTGGCGATCATCCTGGCCGTTCTGAATGGCCTCAATCGTATCGGTGACAAGCCGCTGCAGCGGATTCATCTGCCCCCATCGTCCGGCCTGATGTCGAACCTCGGACGGTCGGACTGACGCCGGATCCTTCTGCCAGTTCATTACGGTTTGTTTAAGCCGGCCAGACAAACGCGGTGCATAGAGGGCCCCGAGAAGCATCAGATACACGAAGGTAACGAAGCCAATGACGGCAAGCACCACCAGAACAATCATGACAGGGCCACCCATATCAATAAGTTGGGTGATCGGGCCGGCATTCAGGGGCAGAGTTAGGTCCGTCATGCGAAGAGTTCTCAATGTGCAAAAATGGAACTAAATAATAACGATTATCATTGAATTTGCAAGCGTGTAACCTGACTTCACAAAGCCCTCTGTTAGAATTGAGTTAAATGTAAGAGTTGCAAAAAGAAAGAAAAAACGGAGGTCAGATCATTACCGGTTGTCTAACCCGCTGCGGGGCCTGGAAGTCATGATGATCAGGAGATGGTTGGGTAGCCTGGCGAATCGGGCAGTGGCCCTGGTGGTTGTTGCGATCATCCTGACGGCCCTGCTGGTAACCGTTGCCGGTTTCCTGCTGAGCCGCTCCGAGCTGGAGCAGCAGGCCCGTAACCAGGTGGAAACGATTGCCACGCTTATTGCGGGGGAGCTGGACGACAAGCTGGCCCTGCGACTGGAGGCACTCAACCACGTAGCCCAGAATCTCACCATGTCCGGTGATGTTCTCAACACCAGGGCCCGGATCCTGATCCGCCGCCAAACAGCCCTGGAGCATCTGTTCGATGCGGTTTACCTGATCGATGAAAACGGTCTGGTCATAGCCGAGAATCCCGAAGATTACCGGCAGGCGGGACTGGATGTCAGTAACCGGGAGTATTTTCAGCGGATTTCCTCCACGCTCACGCCGGTGATCAGCGAACCCTATATTTCCAACTATCAGGAAAAGCCGGCCATCATGGTGGCTGCGCCGATCTTCGACCACCGCCAACGTTTCATTGGTGTGATTGGTGGTGCCATCGCGCTGGATGGCAACAATTTTCTGGATCAGTTCATTAACATCCGTATAGGAACGACCGGCTATCTCGGTGTGGCAACCCGCAGTGGTTTTGTGGTGGTTGACCAGCGGGACCACCAGCCCATGGCGCCGGTGCGGGTTGCGAATCCTGTACTCCGGGATGCGATGGAGGGGTTCGAGGGCACCTTGGAGACCCGCAACAGTAATGGTGAAAAGACCATCATGTCGGTGCAGCAGCTGACCCAGGTGCCCTGGTTTGTTTCCGCCTCCTGGCCTGCCCGGGAAGCCCTTGCACCAATTACACGCACGGTGGATGCCTTCGTTTGGATCCTGCTGCTGGTCATCCTCTTGATTGCGCCCGTGGCACTGTGGCGTTTCCGGCGGCTGATGGCGCCGCTCAAGACATTGGGCATCCAGATCCGTGAGCGCCACCTGGGTATGCGTTCCGATCCGGTGGATGTCGCCGGGGGTAAGGAAATCCGCCAGGTTGCCGAGATCTTTAACACGGTGACCGATGAGCGTGATGAAGTTCTGGTGTCTCTGGCAGAAAGAGAGGCATTTTTCCGTTCCCTTACCCAGAGTGCGCCCATCGGTATTGTCCAGACCGACGTCCTGGGCCGTATCGAGTTTGCCAACCCGGCTTTCGAGGCGATCGTCGGCAAACCGGCGGAAGATCTCACATACAGTTACCTGGCCGATCGTGTGGACAATGCCGACCGGCAGGAGGCGATTGCCGGTTGGAAGAATGCGATCAGGAGCCAGAGCGTTTTCCGGGGCCGGTTGAGACTGGCGGCTCCGGATCGGGTGATCTGGGCCGATGTGATGACGGCGGCAATCCAGACGCCTGAAAAGGCTCTCGGCACCATCACGGTCGTTCGCGATATATCCCATGAGCTGGAAGTGGAAGAGGCACTCAAGACCGAGCAGCAGCGCGCGGAAACCATACTCCGCGTTCTTCAGGAAGGCGTCCTGATGGTCGATGTCGAGGGGGTTATCCGGTTTGCCAACGATGCTGCCTGCCGCCTGCTGGGCATTGAGGGCGAGTGCGTGCTTAGAAACTTCTTCCAGTTGGTTGCCATCGAGACGGAAGAGCGGGAACTGACGGCACAGGAGTTCCTGTCCGGGGATGACCTGGACAGCCTTTACGTCACCTTGCGGAACTCATTGGGCGTTCCCTTCCCCATAGACCTCACCATGCTGCACATTCGTCAGGGTCGCGAGGATGAGCGCCTGGTGTTCGTGTTACGGGATGACAGCGACCGCCGCCGGCAGGAGGAACGGCTGTCCTGGGAGGCAACCCACGACAGTCTGACTCAGTTACTCAACCGGCGGGCGTTCAACGCCTCGCTGGTCCGATGTCTGGGAGAAGCCGATCGCCAGGACGTCCGTTCGGTACTGATGCTCATTGATCTCGACTACTTCAAACCGGTAAACGATGAAGGTGGGCACCTGCTGGGCGACGATCTGCTCAAACGGCTGGCGGACCTGTTCAAGGACTCGGTTCGCCAGTCCGATACCGTGGCCAGGCTTGGCGGGGATGAGTTTGGCATTATTTTGCCCGCCTGTGGCATGGCAAGGGCGCAGGCTCTGGCGGAACGGATCCGCGCGGATGTTGAGGCTCTTCGCATTGAGCATGACGGCCGGTCATTCGGTGTAACCACGAGTATCGGCCTGACGGAACTGACACCGGAAGACAGCGGCCCCCGGGAGGTTATGGCCCGGGCGGATGAGGGTAGCTACATCGCCAAATCCCGGGGACGTAACAGGGTTGTTGTGGTTCCGTCACCACCAGCCGGCTGAGAGACTGGCCTGCCATAGCAGGCGGATCGCAAGCGCGGTCAGCACGATATTGAAGATCAGTGTGAACTTCCGGTTGCTAAGGGAACTGAGTACATGGAGCCCGAGCCAGGTGCCGGCGAAGCCGCAGGCGATCATTGCAAGGATAAACGGGAGCCACTCAAAGAACATGAAACCCGCCGCCCCGAACACCAGCGCCTTGGGCGCATGTTGCAGCGTCATGGCGGTGGCGAAGGTGGCCACGGTTTTGAACCTGTCGGTGTGAATCTGCTTGATGAACGCCGCAACCAGCGGCCCGGTGGCGCCCACGAACAGGCTGACAAAACTGGTCAGGGCCGAGGCCAGAAACACCCCGGGGGCACCGAAGGCACCCTTTGGTAGTGCCGGCCCCCAGCAAAGATAGAGAACGAACAGGGCGATGGTCAGCTGCCAGATGTGGGCCGGAAGATTCACCAGTAGCCAGGCGCCCAGCGCCGCCCCTGCGATCACACCGGGCAGGAACGCGGCAATCACCCGCCAGTCTACGTGCCGCCAGGTCAGTGCCGCCCGGCCAACATTGGAGCCCAACTGGATCATGCCATGAACCGGGATGATGGCCGCAGGCGGCATCCAGCTGGCCATCAGTACCAGCAGCAGAACGCCGCCACCGGCGCCTAGGCTGGCGGTGATCATCGAAGTTATGGTGGAGCTGGCAAGCAGGAAAACGGCGACCGGGAGGCTCAGGCTTTCGGGTATCAGTTGGTTGAGTACTTCCATTCACAGAATTCCGTTGATTTGAGTTTGGCCGTGCGACACAGGGCCTCGGTTGCCAGCTGAACGTCGGCCACATAGTAGAGCGATGCAAGACCGAGGCGGTCCCGCCCCAGGTTGTGAAAAATCAGGCCGAAGGCAATATCGCCGGCGGTAAAGCGTTCATGGTTGGCGGCAAAATACTCGGCTGGCTGTGCCAGCACCGGGTCGTCCAGCAGCGCCTGGACCCGTCCGGCGCCGCCATGATACGCCTGAACCAATAGAAGGGTGAACAGACGGTCCCTCTTGGCTTCTGGCAGATGACCAAACCGTTGCTCGAAAACCGGTGCCAGATTGCGGGCATTCTGGTTCATCAGCCGCAGGGCGCAGTCGATCTGTGCCAGCCGATGCCAGAAATTGTTGGGGGCAATCTGGCAGTCGGACAGGGCGGCGGGTGAAAGCTGCAGGATTCCCCTGGCGTTTGCCCGGGAATGGGCTCTTGCCTGGGCTCCACTTTCAATCAGGATCTGGCCGGCCAGATATCGGGGCAAGGCTTGCGGCAGGGTCAGGCGGTTCTGGTTGCTGCGGTGTTCGTATACGTAGATCAGAGCATCATGCAGGCTTTCCGGAGCACTACTGTCGGCAAAGTTGAGGTCGTCCCAGGCGCCCCAGATCCGGTCTGCCGGCAGGGTGCCAAGATAGCGGGCAACGGCTTCATCGACGTTTACATGGGGCTGGTCGCAGGAAAGGGCGAACGGATAGCCTGTCTGGCCGGTCTCTCCGGCAACCCAGTCTTCCACCTTGCCATTCTCATACAATGATTTCCGGGTTGCGTTCAGCAGTCGCTGGGTGGTGTCGCGGTCGTCACCGTCACTGATCCAGGCCAGAAACCGGCCGCGCATGTCGTATAGAACGTGGCGATCGGCACTGGCGCAATAGCCGGATTCCTTCAATACCCAGCGTCTGATGGTGAGAATGTTTTCAAACACCCCCTGGCTGACCCAATAGGGCGAGGAACGGACGACGCGGGTCCAGTCGCTGTCTTCACTGGCCGCTGGCGGCGGGTCCTGGGCGGCAACGGCAACCGATGCCGCCAGGATGAAAATCACGGCAAGCTGGCGTAAGCTCTTGAGAATTCTGACCATAGACGTTATACCCGTGACCTTCCTCAAAACAGAATAACAAATGGAACCTGCCATGAAGCAATCTGAATACCTACGTTACGATGCTACTGCACTCGCTGATCTTGTCCGTCGGGGCGAGGTCACTTCAAGGGAAGTATGCGAGGCGGCCGTGGAACGGGCAACCCGAGTGAACGGCACGCTGAACGCGATCTGCTATCCCCAGTTCTCCGAAGCGCCAGCCCAGCGTTTCCCCGAGCAGGCCGTTTTTGCCGGCGTCCCTCTGCTGCTGAAGGACCTTGCCCAGGAACAGGCTGGGCACCCGTGTACCTATGGCAGTCGCGGGATGACAAAGAATATTGCGCCCCAGGACTCGGAATTCGTCCGTCGGGCCCGGGACGGCGGTCTGGTTTTCCTGGGGCGAACCGCCACGCCGGAGTTTGGTCTGAAAGCGGTGACCGAGTCTGAGCTCTGGGGGCCAACCCGCAACCCCTGGAACACGGAGCTGACCCCGGGTGGCTCAAGTGGCGGCTCCGGCGCGGCGGTGGCGGCCGGCATTGTACCCATGGCCGGCGCCAACGATGGCGGCGGCTCCATCCGCATTCCAGCTGCCTACAATGGCCTGTTTGGCCTCAAGCCGTCCCGGGGACGCATTTCCTCGGGTCCCTTTATGGGTGAAGCCTGGACCGGTGCGTCTACCGACCATGTGGTCAGCCGGACGGTGAGAGACAGTGCGGCGATGCTGGATGTGCTCAGTGGGCCGGCTCCGGGCGACCCGTTCGAGATTCCCGGGCCGTCTGCGGCCTACTCCGAGCTCATGCAGCGGTCTCCGGGCAAGCTAAGAATCGGCGTGTTCACGTCTTCACCCTACAATACGGAGGTAGCACCGGAGTGCGTTGCAGCCGTGGAGGAAACGGCCCGGGTTCTCGAGAATCTGGGTCACAGGGTTGAGTACGCTGCGCCGGAATTCGACGGAATGGCTCTTGCCCGCTGCTACCTGGGCCTGTATTTCGGCGAAGTGTCGGCGCTGATGGCGAAGGCGAAAGAGCAGTTCGGCGCTATCGACAGCGATTTCGAGCTGGATACCCGGCTGATCGGCATGCTTGGAGAGACCATGCCGCTCTCCGATTATGTCCGCCGCCGCCAGCAGTGGAACGATTTTGCCAGGGCGCTGGGCGCGTTCTTCGGGAGTTACGATCTATACCTCAGCCCTGCGACCGGGCAATTGCCGGCGGCCATCGGTGAACTGGAAACGCCGGCCCATCTCAAGTTTGCAGCACGCCTGATGCTGAAATTGAAGGCCGGTAAACTGGTGCATCGTTCTGGACAGGTGGACCAGATGGCCCTGGAAAGCCTGGCGCGAACGCCGTTTACCCAGCTGGCCAACCTCACCGGGACACCTGCCATGTCTGTGCCGATGCACTGGACTGCCGAAGGTTTGCCGGTGGGGGTGCAGTTCGGCGGGCCCCACGGCGCCGAAGCGACCCTGCTTCAGTTGGCGGGCCAACTGGAAGAGGCAAACCCCTGGTTCGGCAATTATGAAAAACTTGAGGACGCGTTTTGAGTTATCCGGGGTTGTGATCCGGCTGGGGAAACTCCACGTTTATCTTTGTAGCCGGAACAGGCTATGCTGTTAGTCAGGAAGACCCCTTCTTCCTGAACGACCCTGATGGCATCGAGGAGGCGAGCGTATTATGAACCAACCGATGGCAATCGATGAACTGGTATCAGTAGCACAGGCCGAGGCCATGGGGGAGTTAGACGCCCCGATGATGGCCATCGTTCTGTCCAGCGAGCAAAGCTACGACTTGCCCATCAATTCCCTTGAAACCGATGCCGACAAGGCCCGCTGGGGGTTGATCCTCCGCGCCGCCCGCGAGCATGTTGAAGCGGATGCCGTGGCTGTGCTGTACCCGGCCTGGACCACCATCCGTCACAAGAAACCTGAAGTGGAAGCCGAAGCGGCCCCAGAAGCCGTTGAGGAAGAAGCGGAGGGTGCAGACGATTCAGACGGACCTATAGACACCCTGTTCGTGCAGCTGCACACCAGGGACCATGTTTACTGGCGGGGTTTTGAACAGATTCGGGACCCCAAGCACCAGCGCATCATCGGCTTCCGCCGCATCAAGGCGCTGTCCACCGATTACAAACGCGACGAAGCGCCCTCCGTTGCCTCCTGGCTGAGCACCCTGTTCGAGCCGTTGCCCGAAGAAGGTGAAGAGACCACCGTAGATCGCGAGCTGGCCGACCTGCTGGAAGAGCCTGAAGTCAGCGCAGCGCTCTATCCGCGTCAGATGCGAGCTCTGCACTAAGGTCATCCGGTGCGCGCTCAGAACAGGGGCGCGCGCTGGACAACCCAGAACAGACTGATAGCACCTGTTGCTGCCAGCATCACTGGCACGGCGCCCTTTTGGTACACCCGTTTTTTGCCCAGGTAATACAGCACCGGGAATCCCACCACGAGCAGCGCCAGCTGACCGAGTTCCACACCGAGGTTGAAACCTGCCAGCGCCACCGCCAACCCGGATACGCCACTGGTAAGATCGCCAAGAACACTGGCGAAGCCAAAACCGTGCACCAGACCGAATCCGAACGCGAGCTTCCAGGTTTTGTGCCCGAGAATCGGCCAGGCCACGTTCAATGCTGCCAAGCCGATGGAAAGCGCGATAACCGTTTCCACCCATGCGATGGGGAGTGAAACGATATCGAGGGCGGCCAGCGCCAGCGTGATGGAGTGCGCCAAGGTAAAGGCCGTGATAATGCCGGCCAGTTCGAGCAGACGGCCTCGCAAGGCTCGTGACTGGCCGCTGGATGCCTGGTTTTTGGCAGTGGATAGCGTTGCCGGAATGACCAGAACCAGCAGAAACAGGATGTGGTCCAGGCCGATAAGTAGGTGGATAACGCCCTCGTAAACGAAGGTGGTAAACACATCGAAATAGCCCGGGGTGTCCGAGCCAGCCAGATCCAGCGTTCGGGAATCGGGTCCCAGTACGGCCAGACGTGTCTGATCATCATGGTCAAGGCTCACCAGGCCCCGGTGCAGAGCATCCTGTTCAAACAGCAGGTTGTACTCCAGCGCTCTCGGCGGCTCACCATCGGGGCACTGTATAGCGTAACGGGCGGCGGAATAGAATCCGTCACTGTGCTCGCTGATGCCCCATTTCTTGCCGGCCAGATTGCAGTTGCCACTGCTGTTCGAAAAGGTCAGGGCAGATTCCACGGTTCGCGTGATCTCGGGTCTTGCCTGTCGCAGTTCCTGACCCGATACCTGACGATCGCCGTTGCGATCAATGCTTGTCAGCAGCGCGAGGTCACGTAGTGCAACATCGATTCGAAGCTCGGTCGGGCCGTTGTCCAGGTAAAGAAAGCTGTCGCTTGCCTTGTGTGCCGCTGCCATCCCACTGGCGGATACCAGCGTCACTGTAAGCAAAGCAAGCCAGATTCCTCGTGTGACCGTCATTGTTTGAACTCCGGATAGCGGGCATCGCTCTGCCCCAGGTCTTTGAGCCAGTCCCTGACTCTCTGGTATTGGACTTTGTCGCCTGCGGCGAGGGCCGATCTCAGTAACAGTCGTGTGTCCAGCGGCTCCCTCTGGCTCTCCCAATTTTTTGTTGCGAGTCTCAGCGCCTTTTCCGTCTGGTTTTCGATATCCAGCTCGAATCGGGCAACATCCCTGGCATGTAATAAAGCGCCTCGCCAGCGGGCCTCTTCAAACCGTTGCCGTAAACGACTGTTCAGTTCGTTACTGCCGGGGTGGCCCATGCGCTCCATGGCGATGGCCCGAATTACGGCCAGTGTGTCGACGGCATCGAACCCCTGGGTGAGCCTCAAAACCTGCTCGAAGTGGCCTCTCTCAAGGTGCCAATCGGCGAGCTGGGCCCGGACATAAAGGTCGTTCGGTGTCGCCTTCACTACTCTTTGCCAATGCACTTTGGCCTCAGGCAATCCCGCCTGGGCAGCGATGTCCCCGAGAGTGCCCTCGGCCCAGAGTCGGCTGGTGGAATCGGCAGGCTGGCGATTTATCGACTCGGCGAGTTGTGACGCAAGATTCCGATAGGCTTTTTCAGGGTCGGCGGTCCTCGCCTGCACGGAAGCCAGGCAGCTCTGGGCTATCAGGCCCGGATAGGCAGACTGAAGTGCCCGACAATGCTGCTCAGCCTCTTTGTAACGACCTTGAACCAGCTCAAGGTTGGCCAGGGTCAGGCGAGCCTGGATACGTTGTTGCGTGTCCGAAGAGGTTGAAATTACCCGTTCAAGATCGGAACGGGCGGAATCAAATTGATGCAGGCTCTGGCGCAAAGTCGCTCGGAGGACCCGCAGACGGTCGGTTAACTGTTCTTCGGGCCAGCGATTGACCAGTGTCTGGGCATACCCCAGATATCTCGGGTCGCCACTGGCTCTGGCTTGTGTGATCAGTATTTGCAGCCGGTCCCCGGCCTCCTCGGGTGAATCCGTCTCCCGGAAGACCTCGGCAGCAGAGCGGGGTAATTCGGTCAGTATCTGATCAACCCCGAAGTCGGTGATAATTGGATCAGGCGCGGCCTGCGCCTGAAAGGCCGCGAATGTGGCGATCAACCAAAAAGGCCTGCCCCGAAGGGCAGGCAAGGAAAAGACCGGCCCGAGACAACGGGAAAACCGGCCACCTGGAGGTTTATTGAAGCAGGTCATCGAAAGCCTGTGGATTGTTCTGGTCATTGAAACTCAGGTCGATCCCGTTGACGTTCGCCGGCTGGGCGTCGTCGGTTGTCCGGGCGAACTGGGTTTTAACAAACTCCGTGAAATCAATGGTCGGAGCCGGCGCCTCCGCCCGGCTGTTCGACCCATCGAAGCAGCCGGCCATGAATAGCGCCATCGCGCAGATCGCCGTGAGCTTTGTGAATAATTTCATAGCCATCTCCCGGTTATTCGTTGGGTGAACCGGCGATTGGTGTCGCCAGGTAAGGGAACGACTCGTAGTCCGCAGGCAGGCTGGCAGGATCTGCTGCCAACTGGACGCCATCTGTGTACTCGAGGCTGCCATCGGGCGCATCGGCAGGGTCTGCCAGTACACCCATGGCGACCCGAAGTGCGATGTCGACGGTGTCATCGTAAGGCCGGCGGCCATTCGGGAAGCCGGCGTTGTCACCGGCCAGAACACCGAGGTCGTTCTGGCTGTCCAGAGGGGTTGGCGCAATGGCGGGCGTCAGTCGCAGCATCTCGGAGGCGGTTACGCCAACGGGCATATTGACGCCGGGCACGCCGGTCAGGAAGGCCGTGACCAGATCGTTGCGCGGAAAGTTGTTCGGCGCGGTCACGGGGAACAGCACTTCCAGAAGCTCTGGCAGTGTCGGGTGAGTAACATAGGTGGCGAACTGGCCATCGTCCTTGGGTTCGCTGGCGTTGAAACGGTCTTTGTCCTTGAGCCCGATAACCACCTCATTTACCAGTGGCATGCCCAGGCGGGAAACCTGGGTGTAGGCACCACCTTCAACGGTTGCGCCACGGCTTTCCGTACTGGGGGCAGGATTGATGATGCGTGCCTGACGAACGCTCGCCGTTGTCCAGGCACCAATGACCGGCTGGCCGTTGGAATTCATAGCGGTGCCGGTCAGGCACTCGGTGGGCACTTCCAGGGCAAAGGAGGTCACGTTCTTGTCGGCCAGATCACCGGGACCTTCTCCATCCCGGGCGCCCAGGGGGTTGGTGTTCACCAGGTCGAAAATTTCGCCCAGGTTTACCGCAAACGCCTCCTGGCGCTGGCCGACAAACACACGACCGTTGGTGCCGCAGCCGGGAATGGCGATATCAAACACGTGCTGGCCGGCGTAACTGGCGTAATCACCAAAGGACTTTGCACCTATGTTGTCCAACGGTTTATCGAAAGTTTCAGTGCCCGTGTTCACGTTGGTGGCGGCTTGCACGGCGCCCGTGCGGCGATCGCCGGAAATGACGTCCACCGAGTAGGTTTGTCGCAACTGAACGTTGCCGGCGTCACTTGCGTCGCCAATGTTCTTGAGGGGTACAGACACCATCCGCTGGTCGCCATCCGGCCCGACCGGCAACTGAATATCGTTCAGGCTATCTTCCAGCTGAAAACGGAACGTCAGATCCTCAACGGCATCGCCGTCGTTGTCGACGTGAATCTCATAGATGGCATCGTCGTCCAGATCAAAATAGTTGGGACCGCCATAGGCGTCCTGCAGAGGCAGGTAATTGGCAATAAGGGTCACAAAATCCGCCCTGCCGGACTCGTAGCTCCGAAACATGTAGAAGTCGGTGCCATCGACTTTCGGGATTTCTGTGATGAAGGGCGCTTCGCGGTGGCTCGATGCCTGGACCAGGCCGGTGGCGAGGCAGCTTCCGGCCACGGCGATAGCGAGGCTGGACCCTTTCAGAATTGTTTTCATGTCGCTTTCCTCTCTGTGTTTGGGTTCGTCGGAGGAAGGAACGAGCGGGCCCGTTGAAAAGTTGCAGTCGTTGGGAAAATTCTTTTCGGCATCCGCGCAACTTCTGCTCGCGTGCGCCCGTACCTGGGGCATTAACCATAACAACGAGGGTGTTTATGGCTTCTGTCGAGGTAAATCAGGACGAGTTGATGCGGCTTTTGCGTTCCGTGGCGAGGAAGGATCGACAAGCGTTCCAACAACTCTACAGCCAGGTGGCGGCGAGAATGTTCGGCCTTTGCGTCAAACTGGCGAACCATCGAGAGCTTGCGGAAGAAGCGATGCAGGAGAGCTTCATCCAGATCTGGCATCACGCTGGCGAATACCACCGCGATCGGGGCGCGCCGCTGGCCTGGATGATGACCATTGCCCGGTACCGGACGCTCGATCTGATGCGCGCCCGGAAAGTGCGGCAGACGGCCGGCGATGAGCACCTTGAACAGGTTGAGGACAGGCGTGCTGGACCTCTGGACGATTCGTTGCGCACCTCCGGTTCGGCCCAGCTGACCGGCTGCCTGGAAGAACTCAGCGATGTTCAGCGGGATAGCATCCTGCTCGCCTATTACCGGGGCTTTACTCACGATGAGTTGTCGGAAACTTTCAATTCTCCGGTAGGCACCGTTAAGAGCTGGATTCGAAGGGGGCTTATGGCGCTTAAGAGGTGTCTTGAACGATGAGAAAATCACCTGAGCGCGTAGAGGTTCTCGCCGCGGAATATGTTCTGGGATCTCTCAAAGGCCCCGCCCGTCTCCGCTTTGAAGGATGGATGATGGAGTCAGGCCGGGTACGCCAGGAAGTGTGGTTCTGGGAACAGCAGTTGGGCGCGTTATCGACGGCCGCACCGCAGGAAACCCCGCCGACCCGAGTATGGTCAGACATTCAGAAGCGCTTGTGGCCGGAACAGGCCACAACGACAGCCGAGTCCCCGGCAAAAACCGGTTGGTTCTGGCCAGGCTGGGGCTTGATGGCAACGGCTGCGGCGGTTCTTTTCGCAGTACTGTTGCTGCAGCAGCCGACCCCGGGTGTGGAGCGACCCTTGTTGGCTGGGGCAATTATCAAGGCCGATATGGGCGATCCGCTGTGGCTATTGAGTGAAACCGGTAGTGGTAACCTGCTGAAGTTGCGCTCTGTTGCCGCAGGCACCGCCGAGTCAGGCAAAGATTATGAGCTCTGGGTTGTTCCGGAGGATGGCGAACCACTTTCTCTCGGGGTCCTCCCGGCGGGTGACACTCATGAGGTGGCGCTGTCGGATGAAGCCCAAAGCTCCTTGACCCGCAGCCGGACCCTGGCAATCAGTCTTGAACCCGAAGGCGGTTCACCGACCGGATCGCCAACCGGGCCGGTTTTGCACGTCACCAGGCTCTACGAGCTCTGAGTGGGTGCTAATGGCTGGAGAGTAAAGTCAGGCATAGCTGCGCGTTCTGGATGAAGTGGCCGAAGGCGGATAGTTGTTCTTTCGAGGGCGTGTAGGCCCCGGCCGCATTGTCGGCGTAAAACAGGCCAATCAATCGGCCGTTTGCCTTGATCGGGCCAATCAACGCCGGCACTTTGCCCAGCCAGCGGTCATACGCCACGCCCTCGGCGTTTGGTTTTGGTTCGTAGATGCTGCAATTGGCATGAGGCAGAAGCGGGCCCAGTGGCCCGGTGCCGTCCTTCGGAATCACGAAATGTTCGCGCCATTCTTCGGTGCCACGGCCGCCGAGTTTTCGGGGCACCAGTTCATTGCCGGTGCGGTCACTCATCAACAGGGCGACTCGCTGCATACCAATAGCACGGTGTATGCCTTCAATTACCAGCTGACAGACTTCGTTGATATCCGGTTTCTCGGCGAGGCAATGGCTTAATTCGCGCAGGATTTCCAGCTGCAGCTCCGCATCCATGTCCGGCGCCCTTGCGCCGGTGTCGCCAGATTTGCCCTCGGCGCCCGGCATCATGGCAGTGACTTGCGGAATGCCCAGGGAAACGGCCACGCGGGTGGCCTCCGATGCGTTCACCTTGAGCTGGTCGCGAACCACCGCAGGGGGCTCACCAATATCCCTGCCGAGGCGTTCCAATACCTTGTCCATGTCCGGGCCGCTCCAGCCCTGTTCCGACAGTCGGGCCATTTCCACGGAATTCCGCACCAGGCTAGAAGCCATGGAATTGGCCTGACCCGGAGACACAACATCCCTGATAAATGGCCCGAGGGACCAGGCCTCCACAAGACCGCGGGTGATTTCGGTAAACGTTGAGTGCAGAACGGCTTTCTGGGCCTCAACCGGCGATTCCTCAAGCCGCAGTCGTTCCTCGAGTTCCATCGCCTGTTGTGTCTCGCAGGACCAGAACGCCAGCTCGCCGATGTTCATCAGCAAGGCCCCGATAAAAACCTCTTCCAGGGCCGTTTCATTCCGTTTGGGCATCAGACACCGGGCCTGAACCGCGGCGTGAATGGCTCGTGCCAGGCAGCGCAGGAGGTGCGGGCGGTCGTTGCGTTTCAGGAGCGCATCGACGATCAGCGAGGAAATGGCCATGGATTTCACGGCATCGAAGCCGATCAGGGTAATGGCCCGGCTGACCGTGCTGACCTGCGTCCGCGTCTGGTTGTAGAACACGGTGTTGGACAGTCTCAGCACCTGGGAGGTGAGCTGGGCATCGTTGAGGATGACATTGGCCAGTTCGTTAACCGTGCTGTTCCCGCTGTCAGTCAACTCATTGATACGCTTGAGAGTGTTGGCCAGAACCGGCAGCTCGACCTTGCTGAGATAAGTGACCCATGCCTGGGTAGAGTTCATCCGTGAGGGCGTTGGCTGTTTTTCAATGGTCACGTTTTGGCATCTCTGGGTCGCGCTGCTCTCGAAACGGAGGGAAATTAAGGTTCTTATGACATCCAAGTTTAGTTCAGGGCTGTGGCGGATGTCAGGTAACCGTTTGTGTAGGGACATCTACCCACACTGAGAATCATTCCGGAATTCGGGTTTGCCAACCGAATGGGCTATAATCGCCGGTTTTTAACGCTGCACCCACAAGGCGCTGACCGTGATTGTATTTGACCAGGTACAGAAGTCGTATCAGGTAGGCGGCCGGGCGATCCCCGCGCTTCATCCCACCGATATGACCATTGAAACCGGCGAGGTATTCGGCATCGTTGGCCATTCCGGCGCCGGTAAATCGACGCTGGTGCGTCTGATCAACCTGCTGGAACCACCCACCGGCGGTCGTATTCTGATCGACGACGAGAACATTACCGACTACGACGCTGCCGAACTCCGTGCCTTTCGCCGCAAGGTGGGAATGATCTTCCAGCACTTCAACCTGCTGTCGTCGAAAACCGTGGCGGACAACATTGCCTTCCCGATGAAGCTGGCGGGCATCTACTCGAAGACCGAGATCCGTGACCGGGTTGAGGAACTGCTGGCCCGGGTCAGCCTTACCGATCACGCCAACAAATACCCATCGCAGCTTTCCGGCGGCCAGAAACAGCGAGTGGGCATTGCCCGCGCCCTGGCCTGCCGGCCCACGATCCTGCTATGCGACGAAGCCACCAGCGCCCTCGACCCGCAAACCACCCAGTCGGTGCTGAAGCTGCTGGCTGACATCAACCGGGAACTGGGCCTGACCATCGTACTGATCACCCACGAAATGGACGTGGTGCGCCGGGTCTGCGATCGCGTGGCAGTGATGGACGCTGGTGAAGTGGTCGAAATGGGCCCGGTCAGCGAGGTGTTCCTGCACCCGAAGCACCCGACCACACGAGACTTTGTCTTCGAGAGCGAAAGCATTGACCGGGACGAACTCCAGGAGGACCTGAGCAAGGCCAGCGGCCGGATCCTCCGCCTGACCTTCAAGGGCGAATCCACCTATAAACCGCTGCTGGGCAGCGTTGCCCGGGAGTCCGGCGTGGATTTCAGCATTCTTTCCGGCCGAATCGACCACATCAAGGACACACCCTACGGCCAGCTGACCCTGTCACTGGTGGGCGGTGATCTCGAGGTGGCCATGCAGGCGCTCAAGGCTGCCGACGTTCACGTGGAGGTGCTGCGCTGATGGAAGACCTGTTAAGCAATGTAGACTGGACCGAAATTGGCTGGGCCAGCTGGGATACCCTGGTGATGGTGGGTATGTCCCTGCTGTTCAGCGTCCTGATCGGCCTACCCATCGGCGTTCTTCTGTTCCTGTTCGGCAAACGCCAGCTGCTGGAACAGCCGGTGGCCTATGCGGTGCTGTCGTTCGTGGTGAACGTGCTCCGTTCGGTGCCATTCATCATCCTGCTGATCGTAATGATCCCCTTCACCGTAATGCTGATCGGCACGTCGCTGGGCGTCGCCGGAGCGATTCCGCCATTGGTTGCTGGCGGTGCACCGTTCTTCGCCCGTTTGGTTGAAACCTCCCTCAGGGAAGTGGACAGAGGCATCATCGAAGCCACCCAGGCCATGGGCGCCAGCGTGAAACAAATTATCTTCGGTGCCCTGTTACCAGAAGCGCTTCCGGGCATCATCGCCGGGATCACTGTAACTGCAATAACGCTGGTGTCCTACGCGGCCATGTCCGGCGTAATCGGTGGCGGCGGCCTCGGCGATCTGGCGATCCGCTTCGGCTATCAACGATTCCAGACCGACGTAATGGTCATTACAGTCGCGCTACTGGTTATTTTCGTACAGGTGCTGCAGATGGTCGGCGACCGTCTGGTTCTGTACTTCAGCCGCAAATAGGCTTGCCTTGGTGCAAGCCACTGGCGGGGAAGCCCTTCCGAAAAACGCCCGTAAATACGTCCCTGTAGGGCTCGGTCGCGCCATCCCTGGCGCTCCACGTTTTCGGAAGGGCTTCCCCGCCAGCGGCCCAGGCTTCTCAGGTGAGCCAGCAAGATTTTTTCTAACTGTTAACAGGAGAATTGATTTATGAATTTGAAGAAAACACTCGCAGCACTGACTGCCGCAGCTACTTTCTCCGGCGCCGTCGCTGCCGAAGAGCTCTCTGTTGCCGCTACTCCCGTGCCTCATGCCGAGATTTTGGAATTCGTGAAGCCTCAGCTGGCCGAGCAGGGCGTGGAACTGGACGTGAAGGTATTCACTGATTACATCCAGCCGAATATCCAGGTGGACCAGAAGCGGATGGACGCCAACTTCTTCCAGCACCAGCCGTACCTGGATGAATTCAATGAAGGCCGTGGTACCAACCTGGTAACTGTGACCGGCGTTCACGTTGAGCCGTTTGGCGCCTACTCCAGCAAGATTGATTCGCTGGACGAGCTGAAAGAAGGTGCGGTGGTTGCCATTCCGAACGACCCCACCAACGGTGGCCGTGCGCTGCTGCTCCTGCAGAAGGCCGGCGTTATCACCCTGAAAGACGAGAGCAAGATCACTGCAACACCCCGTGATATCGCCGATAACCCGAAAGATCTCGACTTCAAGGAACTGGAAGCTGCCACCCTGCCCCGTATCCTGAACCAGGTCGACCTGGCGCTGATCAATACCAACTATGCGCTGGAAGCCGGTCTGAACCCGTCTGAAGACGCGCTGGTGATCGAGGGCTCCGAGTCACCTTATGTGAACATTCTGGTCGCCCGTCCGGACAACAAGGACAGCGAGGCTATGCAGAAACTGGCTGCGGCTCTGAAGTCTGATGCGGTTCGCGACTTCATCATGGAAAAGTATGAGGGTGCCGTTGTTCCGGCGTTCTGATAGTTGAAGTATTGGGGTCAGATGAAAGCGTTCATCTGACCCCACTTTCACAAAAAAGGCCGGACAGCTGCTTAAGCTGCCCGGCCTTTTTATTTGGATTGAAGGCTGATGATCAGTCACCGCTCCAATTGGCTTTCGGGTCTGGTGTCATCCGAAGGTAGGATTTCACAGCCTTGTAGCCTTGCGGAAAGCGTTGCTTGATTTCTTCCTCATCCTGAAGGGATGGAACGATAACCACGTCGCCACCACGCTCCCAGTTGCCCGGGGTCGCGACCTTGTGTTCGTCGGTCAGCTGCAGCGAATCGATCACCCGCAGAACTTCGTTGAAGTTACGACCGGTGCTGGCCGGGTAGGTAATCATCAAGCGAACCTTCTTGTTCGGGTCGATCACGAACAGCGAGCGCACGGTAAGGCTGCTGTCGGCATTCGGGTGAATCATGTCGTACAGCTGGGACACCTTGCGATCATGGTCTGCAATGATCGGGAAGTTTACCGCGCAGCCCTGGGTTTCATTGATGTCCTTGATCCACTCGTGGTGGGAATCGACCGGATCAACGCTCAGTGCGATGGCCTTGACGCCGCGCTTGGCGAACTCGTCCTTCAGTTTGGCGGTCAGGCCCAGCTCGGTGGTGCAGACCGGGGTGAAATCCGCCGGGTGCGAGAACAGCACGCCCCAGCTGTTGCCCAGCCAGTCGTAAAACGAAATCTTCCCTTCACTGGAGTCCTGTTCAAAATCAGGGGCGGTATCTCCGAGACGTAAAGTCATGTGTACTCTCCTTTGATCATGTTAGTGACAATTTCGTTTGTTATGCCGGCCCTGAAACGGCCGGGTTGTGTTCTGAGTGTATACGACAAACCTTGGTGCCAGATGAAGCAATTACAAGGGGCTCAGACCCCCAGCGCTTTCTCCTTCTCAAAATGCTCACGGGTGAGCTTGAACACAATCGGGCTCAGCATCAGCAGGGCAATCAGGTTCGGCAATGCCATCATGGCATTCAGGGTGTCTGCCACCAGCCAGACAAAGCCCAGGTTCAGGGTGGCACCCACCGGGATAGCCAGAATCCATGCAATGCGGTACGGCACGATGGCCTTTACGCCGAACAGGAACTCAATGCAGCGCTCACCATAGAACGACCAGCCCAGAATGGTTGTGAACGCAAAAACCGCGAGGGCAATGGCTACAAGATAGTTGCCAACGCCGGGCAGCGCCTCCTGGAATGCCATGGAGGTCAGTGCCGCCCCGGATTCCCCGGAGGTCCAGGTGCCGGAGGTGATAATCACCAGTCCGGTAATCGTGCAGATGATAATGGTATCGATGAAGGTGCCGAGCATGGCTACCATGCCCTGATTGATCGGGTTTCGGGTTTGTGCGGCGGCATGGGCAATGGGCGCGGAGCCCAGGCCGGCTTCATTGGAGAAGATGCCACGGGCCACCCCGAAGCGGATGGCTGCCCAGACTGCCGCACCGGCAAACCCACCCTCGGCGGCGATGGGGCTGAAAGCATGCTTGATCACCAGGGCGAAGGCGGCGGGAATATCCGCTGCGTTAATCGCCAGCACCACAAGCCCGGCGAGCAGATAGGAAACTGCCATCAACGGCACCAGGGCGCTGGCGACATGGCCAATCCTGCGGATACCGCCGATCAGGACCATACCCACCAGAACCATAAGAACGAGGCCGGTCACCCAGTGCGGCAGCCCAAAGTTGGTCTCCATGACATCGGCAACCGAATTTGCCTGCACAGTATTACCGATGCCGAAACCGGCGATGGCGGCAAAGACGGCAAACAGGACACCAAGCCAGGCCCACTTGCGACCCAGGCCGTTGCGGATGTAATACATGGGGCCGCCCACATGGGCACCGCGCTCGTCGACCTCACGGAAACGCACCGCCAGGACCGCCTCGGAATACTTGGTGGCCATGCCCACCAGGGCCGTAAGCCACATCCAGAAAAGCGCGCCGGGACCGCCAAGGAACACGGCAGTGGCAACCCCGGCGATGTTGCCGGTGCCTACGGTGGCTGAGAGCGCTGTCATCAACGCCTGGAACGGTGGGATTTCGCCCTCGGATTCAGCGCCCGCGGCGGTACGGCCTTTCCACATCAGCCGGAAGCCGGCACCCAACTTCAGCACCGGCATCAGCTTGAGCCCGAGGCTAAGAAACAGGCCGACGCCGAGAATGAGAACCAGCATGGGCGGGCCCCAGACCAGCCCGTTTATCTGCCCTACGAATTCAGAAATAGCTTCCATGGGATCTCCCTCTGTCTGCCATGGATTGGTTTGGATTTTTGACCCGGATTGGGTATAACCGACTGAGTTTAGTCAGAAATTTTCCCATGTAAACCGATGGCCCGGTAAAAGTGGTGGATTCAAGGGTGATTGCCTATGCTCATTACAATGGCGACCATCCACCGAGGAGAGAGATTCTGCCCATGCGTTCACTCAAAGTTTCAGATGTCATGTGGAACCACATCGAGCCGGTCCGTTGCGGCACGCAGCTCACCAAAGTGGTGAAGACGCTGCTCCACAACCACGTGACTGGTCTGCCGGTCGTTGATGACCAGCGCCATGTGATCGGTTTTATCTCCGAGCAGGATTGCATCCATGCTCTGCTGGTCAGCGGCTATCATCGGGAGGGCGACCCGCTCGTTGACGATGTCATGTTCCGGAAACCGGTCACGATTTCGGCAGAGATGTCGGTGGTCGATCTCGCCCAGAACCTCGGTGCGGGCAAGCCAAAGGTGTACCCTGTTGTGGATCACGGCAAACTGATCGGTATTGTCACGCGTACTGCTATCCTGGCCGAGCTGGCACGAACGGGCTTTGGTCTGGAACCGCCGAAGCACGCCAGTGCCGAATACTGAAACACACTTTTCCCAAAATTGAGGACACTATGGAACTCCTATCCACGAACGTCAGTTTCGAAGGCGAGCACCGCCGCTACCGGCATACCTCCGCTACCCTCGAATGCGACATGGAATTTGCGGTGTATCTGCCGCCCGTGGCTGTGGGCTCCAACCCGAAGAAGGTGCCAGTCCTCTACTGGCTGTCGGGGCTGACCTGCACCGACCAGAATTTCATGCAGAAAGCCGGCGCCCAGAAACGGGCCGCTCAGCTGGGTATGGCCATCGTTTGTCCTGACACCAGCCCCCGTGGAGTGAACCTGCCGGGCGAGGATGACAGTTATGACTTTGGCTCCGGCGCTGGCTTCTACATCAACGCCACCGAGCAACCCTGGGCACCCCATTACCGGATGTACGACTATGTGGTGAAGGAACTGCCGCAGTTGATCGAGAATGAATTGCCGGTAACAGACAAGCGCTCCGTCAGCGGCCACTCCATGGGCGGCCACGGCGCTCTGATCTGCGCCCTGAAGAATCCGGGCCGCTACGCCTCGGTGTCGGCGTTTGCGCCCATCGCCAACCCAACCGAGTGCCCCTGGGGTCGGAAAGCCTTCAAGGGCTATCTTGGAGACGATCCGCGAAGTTGGGAAGAATGGGATGCCACATTGCTCATTCCCACCGCTCGGGAGCGGTTGCCGCTACTGGTGGACCAGGGCACGGCGGACGAGTTTCTGGACAGCCAGCTGAACCCGGATGCGCTGGCGGACGCCTGTGAGAAGTTCCACCATCACATCAACCTGCGCATGCACCGGGGTTATGATCACAGCTATTTCTTCATTGCCTCATTCATTGATGATCACCTTGATCATCATGCAAAAGCACTGGGTTTATAGCATGGTGACGTTGGTCAGGAGCGGAAGCCCCAGACCAGGCTGAAGTCCATGGAAGGCATGACTTCCGGCTCTTCCAGGGACTGGATGCCGAAGTCCGGCTCGCTGGTGTCCCGCTCGAAGGTGCCGGTGTAACGGTTGCCACGGGGACCGAAAATGGCTTTCACGAACGGCCCCCGGGCCCGCACCGGCCGGCGGGTAACCACGCCCACTTCGTTGTTGTCGAGGCGTACCAGAATGCCCGGCGGATACTCCCCGAGAATCTGCAGCAGGGCCTTGGGGATGGCCGGTCGGAACTTGCCGTCGGCCAGGTTGGCAATCAGCTTCCGGGCGTCGGCCACATTCATGCGCTGCCGGTAGGCCCGTTTGGTGATCATGGCCACGTAACGCTCTGCCAGCGCCAGGATTTCCGCTTCGGGCCGTATTTCGGTGCCACTCAGACCTTTCGGATAGCCGCTGCCGTCGGCCTGCTCGTGGTGTTGCGCAATGATGGTCAGCAGCAGCTTGTTGTCGATACCGGCGGCCTGCAGGGCCTGGATGCTGCGTTCGGGGTGTTTGCGAATGACGCCGCGCTGTTCATCGTTCAGCACTGTATTGGACGCATTCAGCTTGTCGGCGATGGGCACGAGGGCAAGATTGGCGGTAAGGGCGGCAGCAGTCAGTACTGCAACTCGTTTCTCCTCCAGGCCGAATTGCCGGCCAATAAACTGGCAAAGAATGGCGTAAAACAGGATCTGTTCGTGAATGACCGGGCCGATTGAGTAGAGGTGAACCAGTGCCAGGGTTGCATCGGGTGATTCCGTGCATGTGCGCTCGATCATCCGGGCCAGGCCGAGCAGCCGTTTTTGGGCCGAGGGGTCGGAATCGGTAATGGCCTTCAGGGTTGCTTCGAGGGAATGGAGCAGATCCGGGTAATCGGCAAACGGGTTCCTGTCCCGGGTATCCTCGAACGTTTCTTCCTGAGGGCGTTCGATTTTGCGAGGTTTGAATCGGCCGCGCTCGAACAATTGTTCCAGCTGGGAATCTGTCTGAATTACATAGCCCTGGCGCAGAAGGATATTGCCGTCTGCATCGTAGACGTCCCAAGGCAGGGGCCGGCCGATGGTCAGCGCCCCGGGCGCAATTCGGACAAGTTCGGTCAAATCAGGTGTCTCTGGTACAGGTTAATTGTGTCGCCAGTGTAACCCCGAATGCGGCTGGGGCTCCACTGGCGCGGGCTGGCTCTGGCCAGGAAGCAGTGCGGTTTTACCTGATTTTACCGCTGCCCCTGTTTCGGGAGGAAGAAAAAATGAGCAAGCGTTCACACTTTGTCTTTTTTGATAGAGAATATGTAAAGAATCGTTGTCCTTTAACGATCATTCAAATTGGTTGAGCTATTCTGGGATTCTGGATAGTACTTTTGTCGGACGAAAACGCTAAATGCTCCATCGCCTCAAGACCGATTTCCGATTATCGATCATCACCCTGCTGGGGGTGAGCGCGTTTCTGGGGATTACTCCATTTGCCGTGATGCGCTACCTGCAGGGAAATCTGCTGGCCGGACTGGTGGATACAACGATTCTTCTCGGTATCTGCTCTGCGCTGGTCTATGCATGGGTAACCGGGGACACGCGACGAAGTGGCGTGGTTGTTGCCAGTGTTGCTTGTGGCGGCGCGGTCGTCGTGGGCATTGTGGTAGGCGAGCCGGGACTGTTCTGGTTATACCCGTGTCTTGTCGCTACCTTCTTTCTTGTTAATCCCAGGATTGCGGTAGCGCTGAACATTGTCTCGGTCATTGCTCTGATGGTTCATGGTGGGGCTTTCCGCTCTGATGTCCAGATGTGGTCGTTTGCTTCAACGGCCTTTGTGGTCAGTGCCTGCGCCTACGTCTTTGCCCACAGGAACCACGATCAGCGGGAGCGTCTGGAGCATCTGGCAACGATCGATCCGCTGACCGGCATCAAGAACCGGCGCTCAATGGATCAGGAGCTGGATCTGGCGGCAGCGAATGCCGAGCGTACCGGTTTGCCCTATGCCCTGGTCATGCTGGATATCGATCATTTCAAGAAGATCAACGATGAGCATGGCCATGGCGTGGGCGATGGTGTCTTGACCGATCTGGTGGCGCTGCTGAAACAGAACACCCGCAAGTCAGACCAGCTGTTCCGGTACGGTGGCGAAGAATTCGTACTGCTCCTGCCGGGTGTCGATGGCATTGGCCTCAAGGCCGTGATGAACAACCTGCAACAGGTGCTGCGCAAATACATGAAGCACCCCGGCGGTTCGGTGACGGCGTCGTTCGGCGTGGCACTGCTCGAGCATGGCGAGAGCGTTGATAGCTGGCTGGCCCGGGCGGATGCGGCACTCTATGAGGCCAAGGAAGCTGGCCGGGATTGTGTTGTATTTGCCGATGCTCAGCGCACGCCGGAGCTTGCAGCCGAAACGGCCTGATCGCTATTGGGAGCAAACAGAAAGAGTCTGCACCCCAACAGAATGCTGGCAGATGCCAGGCCACCCGTGAGGCCTACCCAGAAGCCGGCAGCCCCCATGGCCGGCACCAGCCAGTCCATGAACGTCAGCACATACCCCAGTGGCATACCAACGCCCCAGAATGAAAACAGCATGATGAACATGGGAATCCGGGTGTCCTTGTAACCCCGCAAGGCGCTGATGCAGGTTACCTGGATAACATCGGCAATCTGGAACAGGGCCGCAAACATCAGAAGCCTCACGGTGACCGCCTGTACCTCGGTATCACTGGTATAGAGCGCTGCGATCTCCCGGGAGAATACAAACAGCAGTATTGCAAAAACCAGCGCTGTAGCAGCCGCCAGAATCAGTGAACTTCGGGAGATGAGGCGTGCGGTGGCGGGCGCCCGGGCACCGATAAGGAAGCTGACCCGGAGAGTCAGCGCCATACCGATGCTCAACGGCAGCATGAACAGTAGAGATACCACGTTCAGGGCAATCTGGTGCCCGGCCACCACCACCGGGCCAAGGGGTGCCAGAAACAGAGCAATGACCGAGAACAGGCTGGCCTCGACAAAGATGGTGAAGCCGATGGGCACGCCGATGCCGAGGATGTAGCGCATGCCTGCCAGATCCGGCTTCACCCAATCGGCAATCAGGTGAAACTGACGGTAAACCCGGCTTCGGTTCAGATACACGAGCAGTGCCGCTGCCGCGACACCGTTGGAAATGGATGTGGCCCAGCCACAACCGACACCGCCCATCGCAGGTAGCCCCAACTTGCCGTAGATGAAGATGTAGTTCATCGGCAGATTGATCAGTGTGCTGAGTACAGAGAATGCCATGATCACGCGGGTGTGCCCGAGGCCATCGGTCAGGCCCCGTAGTGCCGTCATTAACAGCAGCGCCGGGATGCCCCAGGCAAAGGCGTTGAGGTAGCCCTGGGTGATACGTGCGGTATTGGCCTCCAGGTTCAGAAGCGCCAGCACCGGGTGCACGTGGGTCAGCAGCAGGATCATGATCACGGATCCGGCGGCGGCCAGGTAGAGCCCCTGCCAGGTTGCAGGCATGATTTTCCCCACCTCCCGGGCACCGTTGAAGCCGGAAATAATGGGCTGCAGTGCCCCCAGCATGCCCATGAAAAACAGGAACAGGGGCATCCACAGGCTGCTACCAATACCCACTGCCGCAAGATCCTCGGCACTCGCGTGGCCGGCCATGATGGTATCGATCACGCCGTTGGCCATCTGGGCCAGTTGGGCGATCAGGATCGGCCCGCCCAGAATGGCGAGGGTTCGCCACTCTGTCAGTGTTCTGGTGACCAGCGGCTGGCGGGGTTCCGGTAATGGCTGGTGGATCTCATCCATGGGGTTTTATCCCGTGTTTCTGCACTGCAAGTTTCTCCGAAAACCGTTAAAGTACGCGCCTTGATCACAACAGATGGCAGTGGCGATGGGACTTCTGGTTTTTGTTACCGTTCTGTGGGCGTTTTCATTCAGTCTGATCGGCGAATTTCTGGCCGGCCAGGTGGACAGCGATTTTGCGGTGCTCAGCCGTGTGCTGCTCGGTGCCCTGGTCTTTCTGCCGTTCACCCGTTGGCGGGGCGTGGCTTCCGGACAGAAGCTGGGTATTCTGGTTACCGGCATGCTGCAGTTCGGGATTACCTACCTCTGTCTGTACCGGTCCTTTAGCTACCTGACCGTCCCGGAAGTCCTGCTGTTCACGATTTTCACTCCGCTGTATGTGACCCTGCTTGATGACGCCCTGTTTCGCCGGTTTTCACCGGTGGCGCTCCTGGCTGCAGCCATCGCAACTGTCGGGGCGGGTATCATACGCTACGACGGGCTCAGTGAGGACTTCATTACCGGCTTCCTTTTGCTGCAGGTGGCGAATTTTACCTTTGCAGCCGGCCAGGTAGGTTACAAGCACGTGATGCAACACTACCAGAGTGATCTGCCGGGCTACCGAACCTTCGGCTATTTTTTCTTTGGCGCCCTGATTATTGCGTTGCCGTCCTTCCTGATATTCGGCAATGCCGAGAAGCTGCCGACCACACCGGTACAGTGGGGCATCCTGGCATGGCTGGGGCTTGCTGCCTCCGGCCTGGGTCTGTTCCTGTGGAATCGCGGTGCCTGTGTGGTTGACGCCGGCACCCTGGCTATCATGAACAATGCGTTGGTGCCTGCAGGCCTGATCGTCAACCTGCTGATCTGGAATCGCGATGCCGATTTGCTGAGGCTGGCGATTGGCGGTGGCGTGATTGCCTTCTCCCTCTGGGTAAACGCCCGCTTCCATCCCCGGGCCCGGCTGGCGGTTACGACATAAGTAACTGCACGCACTAAGGTTCCGCGAACCTCTGCCGTTACACTCCACATACGCAAGGTAACCTTTGATGAATATCAATGATATTCATCGGGGCTTACCCTTGTTTGCCCATATTTATCCCCGTGGTCAGCCCCGAGTCAGAAGGTCCGTTTATGCGCAAGAATCTCCCGGTAACCCAGCGTGAAGTAAAAATGCGGAAAGGCGGTCGGTTGATTACTACCACGGACCTGAAAGGGGTGATCACCTACTGCAACGAAGAGTTTGTGGAAATCAGCGGTTTCTCCCGGGAAGAACTGGTTGGCCAGGCTCACAACATCATCCGCCATCCGGACATGCCCCAGGCCGTATTCAAGGATATGTGGGATTACCTGAAGGCCGGCAAGGCCTGGATGGGTGTGGTGAAGAACCGGGCGAAGAGCGGCGACCATTACTGGGTCAGTGCTTACGTTACGCCGATCCGTGAGAACGGCCAGATGGTGGGCTTCGAGTCGGTTCGGGTCGAGCCGACCCGCGAGCAGATCGCCAGGGCCGAGCGGCTGTATTCCAAGATCTCTGCCGGGAAGATGACCTCATCCTTCAGCAATCGTGCCTTGTCGATGCTCCGTTCCGGCTGGCCATTCCTGGTGTCGCTGGTACTCAGCCTTGGTGCCCTCAAGATCAACCAACCCTGGTTGGCAGCAGGCCTGATTGTTGTGGGTCACGCGCTAGGGTTCGGCCTCGTGTTCAACTCCCTGGCCGCTCGCTTGCGCAAGCTGCTGGACCTTCGCCCAGATGCCTTCCGGGATCCCATTGTTGCCCGTACCTACAGCGACGAACGCGGACTGTTCTCGCAGCTGTCGCTGTTGCTGGTCAGTGAAGAAGCCCGGGTTCGTACGGCCCTGGCGCGGATTGATGATCAGGCAGAACTGCTCTACGAGCAGGCGCGGGCTTCCCACGGCTATATCAGCGATGGCGCGGCGGCGATCGCCCGGCAGCGGGCGGAAACCGACCAGACTGCCTCGGCCATCAATGAAATGACCGCCTCAATCCAGGAAGTGGCCGAGTCGGTGACCAGTAACGCCCGTGAAGCCGAGGAGGCCAATCGTCTTGCGGGTGTGGGCAGCGACCGGAGCGCCGAAGCGCTGGTTGCGATTGAAGAGCTGGTAACCCGCGTAAATGGTATTGGTTCGACGATCAGCAAGCTGGGTGAGTCCACCAACAGCATCGGTGAAGCCGCCAACCTGATTTCCGAGATTGCCGAGCAAACCAACCTTCTGGCATTGAACGCGGCTATCGAAGCGGCGCGTGCCGGTGAGCAGGGCCGGGGGTTTGCAGTGGTAGCGGATGAGGTGCGCTCACTGGCCCGCCGGACTCGGGAATCCACCGTGCGGATCCAGAACGTGATCGATGATTTCCGTCAGCAGGTGGACTCGGCGGTCCAGGCAACCCGGGACGGTGAGGCTGTTGCCGGTCAGGGCCTTGAAAAGGTGCGGGAGGCCGAGAACTCGCTGCGCGATATCGTGACCTCGATCCAGACCATTTCCGACAGCTTTATCAGTATGTCTGCGGCCTTTGAGGAGCAGAGCCAGGTGTCCGACGAGATCAATCGCCAGATTACCAATATTGCCGAGCTGGCCGATCATAGTGATGCCCAGGCCGACTCCGCCAAGCAGAGCAGTGACCGGCTCAGCGCCATGTCCCGTGGCCTGAAAGACCTGATAGCCAGGTTTATCAGCAAAAACGGCTAGTTAGCTTTAGCTTCCTTTTCCTCCCGCCGGACCAATCCGGACCGGGAGTGCGCCAGCACTGGCATCGACGCGCCAGTGCTGGCAGAATCCCGCCCCAATTGCCCCGGCAACGCCGTGGCTATCCCTTTTTGAAGACATTCCTCAGCCAAAAGCACAGGAACACAACATGACTCAGTCCAACTCGGTTTCGGGCAACGGTTCAGGGGCCGCCCGTGGTCTCTGGTCTTCCCGGTTGGCGTTTATTCTGGCGGCAACCGGTTCGGCCGTCGGTCTCGGTAATATCTGGAAGTTCCCCTACGTTACCGGCGAAAACGGTGGTGGCGCCTTCGTGCTGGTTTATCTGCTGTGTATCGCAGTGATCGGTATCCCCATCATGATGGCGGAAGTGTTTATCGGCCGGAATGGTCGACATAACCCCATCACCAGCATGCGGCTGGTGGCAGAGCGCAACCTCAGCGCGCCGGGCTGGCGGATCTCGGCCATCATCGGGATGATCGCGGCCTTTGTGATCCTCTCTTTCTACTCGGTGATCGGCGGCTGGGCAGCGTCCTATGTGGGACATGCCGCCATGGGCGACTTTACCGGTGGCACCGCAGACTCCATCGGTGAGTTGTTCGGCGGCCTGCTGGCCAGCCCCGGGCAGCTGCTGCTCTGGCACACGATCTTCATGGCGCTGGTTATTCTGGTGGTGTCTCAGGGACTGAAAGGAGGCCTGGAACGGGCCGTTACCATCCTGATGCCGGCCCTGTTTCTGTTGCTGCTGGTGGCGGTAGGTTATGCCACCACGACAGGCCATTTTGGTGAGGCCGTCAGCTTCCTGTTTATGCCGGATTTTGGTGCCCTGACCATCAACGGGGTTCTGATCGCCCTTGGCCACGCCTTCTTTACCCTGAGCCTCGGTATGGCCATCATGATGGCCTACGGTTCCTATCTGGGTCGGGATGTGTCCATTGGTCGCACCGCTGTCAGCGTGGCCATCATGGATACCGTCGTCGCACTCCTGGCCGGTCTGGCCATTTTCCCGGTGGTGTTTGCCAACGGTCTGGAAGCCGGTGCCGGTCCCGGACTGATTTTCCAGACCCTGCCGCTGGCCTTTGGCAATATGCCCATGGGCGGCCTGTTTGGCACCCTGTTCTTTATCCTGCTGTTGTTCGCCGCCTGGACCTCCGGTATTTCCCTGCTGGAGCCGGTAGTTGAGTGGGTTGAGGAAAAAACCAGCCTGGCCCGTACAGGCAGTTCCATCCTTGTCGGTGTGCTCTGCTGGGCGCTGGGCATTGCTTCGATTCTGTCGCTGAATGTCTGGGCCGACGTCGCGCCGCTCGCCATGTTTGAGCGCTTCGAAGGCAAGACCATCTTTGACCTTCTGGACTTCTTCACAGCCAACGTGCTGCTGCCGCTCTCCGGTTTGCTGACGGCGGTATTTGTCGGCTGGTTCGTGGCCAAAGAGTCGCTGAAATCCGATCTGGCCCTTCAGGGAGGAGCCTTTACCCTCTGGTACAACCTGATCCGGTTCGTGACTCCCATCGCAGTTGCCATTGTGTTTGTTTATAACCTGATGTCGTGATGCCTGCCTGAGCGGCCTGATGGCTGCTCGCGCACAAAAAAAGCCCGGCGGGTTAAACCGTCGGGCTTTTTGTTTTTCGGCACTCGAGTATCAGTAGTTGCCAGCTTCTCGGAGGGCATCAACATGGGGGCGAACCGCTTTTATGTCTGCCGGAGGCGCATTGCTGGCGCTCTGCATCGCGCCCATGGCGCCCTCCATCATCGCCCGCATCTGAGCTTTTTGCTGGGCGGTCATATTGGGATTGTTTTCAATCTCGGACATGGCCGCGTTCATTTCTTGCTGGGCTGCCGGGCTCTGCTGCTCCATCTCGATGGCCATCCAGGCCTGGAAGATCCGGTCGCCGGTTGCCGCCCACTCTTCAAGGCTACCGAAGCCGTGGTCCTGAACCAGATCCTCGAGCTGACCATAGGCCTGGTGACCTTCCAGCTCCTTCAGCGAATCGGAGAAAATGCGTGAGAAGTCGGGCATGGTGCCATCGTTCTGGCTGTCCATGTCTTCACTCAGGTCCTCAAACTCAGGCTCCAGCTGTTCGGCAGCCTTCAGGCTGTCGATAAACGATGAGATGGTCTGGTCGGACAGGCCCTGGGCCTGGGTGCCCGCGGAGAACAATGCGAGCAGGGTAAACAGGGTGGTGATGACTGCAGTGTGGATTGATGCAGATAATGGGCCGCGCATAAGCGTCTCTCCTTGTGTTGGGCCCCGGATTCCTTATGCCGGGAGCCCTATGAGAGTAGCGCTTTCACGGATTCACTGCCAAATTTTTGCTGGGCCCAGGCTCAGAAAAACAGATCCGGCAGCCAGGTGGCGATTTCCGGGAAGATCATGATCAGGATGATGCCGATGATCTCCACAATCACGAAGGGAATGATCGACTTGTAGATGTCCTTCATGGTGATCGACGGCGGCACGATGCCCTTCAGGTAGAACAGGTTGAAGCCGAAGGGTGGCGTCATGTAGCCGATTTCCATGTTGATCACGAACAGGATGCCGAACCAGATCGGATCGAAACCCAGGGATTCCACGATCGGCATGAACACCGGCAGGGTGATCAGCATGATACCCACCGGATCCAGCACCATGGCCAGCAGGAACACGATCACCATCATGGCGATGATGATGCCCCAGGGGCCGCCGGGCACCATGTTCATCAGGCCCTCGATCAGCTCCTGGGCACCCATGCTCTGGTACGCAGCGCTGAACGCGTGGGCGGCGAACAGGATCCACATGATCATGCCGGTGAGCTTGAAGGTGCGGATCGCAGCTTCCTTCAGAATGCTCCACTTGAACTGCCGATACACGGCGGCGGAAATCAGGGCGCCGAGAACACCCATGGCGGCGGCTTCAGTCGGGGTGGTGATACCGCCGATGATAGAACCCAGCACCATGACCACCACGCCAATCGGCAGGAGCACGGCTCGCAGAGCCCGGAATTTCTCCGGCCAGGTGCCTCGTTCTTCTTTTGGCAGCGCCGGTGCCAGCTCCGGTTGCAGATGGCAGCGCACCAGGATGTAGATGGCCGTAAGTACCATCAGCAGGATACCGGGCATGATGCCTGCGGCGAACATCTTGCCGACGGACACACCGGTGATCAGGGCGTAGAGGATCATCAGGATGCTGGGCGGAATCAGGATGCCCCAGCCACCGCCGGTATTGATCACGCCCAGGGCCATACTCTTGTCATAGCCACGCTCGAGCATGGATGGCAGGGCGATGGTGCCCATGGCAACCACCGCAGCACCACTGATGCCGACCATGGCGGCAAACACCGCGCAGATGCCAAGGGTGCCGAGGGCAAGGCCGCCTCTGAGGCCGCCGCACCACAGGTGCATCATCCGATACAGATCCCGGGCCACCCCGGTGCGTTCCAGAATCATGGCCATGAATACGAACAGAGGGATGGCGACCAGGGTGAAGCTTTCCATGGTGCCCCAGATCTGGGAGGCCACCATGTAGAAGGAATCAAATCCCCAGGTGAAATACAGGAACACCACCGAGACGCCACCAAGCACAAACGCCAGCGGCAGGCCCAGCAGCAGGAAAAACAGCAGCGAACCGAAGAACAGGAGAGTCAGGGCTTCAATGCTCACAGCTGATCTCCTTCAGATTCGGACTCTTGAGGTGTGTAGTAATCCAGGTTGAAGGCCACGGCGATGTCTTCGAGCAGTTTGACCAACCCTTGCAGAACCAGCAGCGCGGTGCCGATGGGAATGGCCAGCTTCACTGGCCAGATAGGCGGATTCCAGGCCGAGTAGGAAGTTTCCCAACTGGACATGGATTCCTGGGCCATGTCGATCCCGAACCACAGCAGGGCGAGCGTGAAAATGAAAAAGACCACGGAGGTAACAATGTCCAGAGCCGCGCGTTTCCGTGGCTTCAGATGCGAATGCAACAGGTCCACGTTGACGTGGCCGCGATGGGCCATGATGTAGCCACCGGACATTATTGCGTAGATGCCGAAAAGCATCTGGGTCAGTTCGTTGGTCCAGACCGTGGGAGAATTGAGCAGATAGCGGAACCCCACTTCAAGAAGCAGGAACACGAACATTGCGAAAATCAGGAGGGCAACCCACCGGCCGATGAAATCGTTGAGACGGGTAACCCCTCTCATGAATGCGGCAATCATCACACTCATGGCATTCTCCCATGGGATGCTGGTTTGGTTCGGGGAAAGAAAGGCCGGAGTCGAAGACCCCGGCCCCGGTCAGAGCAATGGCTGATCAGAGATAGCCGAGGTCGGCCAGGTAACCTTTCAGCATGTCGAGCGCCTTCTTGGCATTCTCACTGCGCTTACCTTCCTCATCCCACATGGCCTGGGCGGTGGCGACCAGCTTGTTCTGGACTTCATCCGGGAGGACATTCACTTGCACGCCCTGTTCCTCGATGGCCTTGGCCAGGGTGATACGCTCCTTGTACTGGTACTCGTTGGTGCGGATCCAGAACTGCTCGTTGAGGGCATCCTTGACGATCTTCTGCATGTCTTCCGGCAGCTTGTTCAGAGCCTTCTGGCTGACGATGATGACATCAGTGCCGGCAATGTTCAGGGCAGGCTGCACATGGTACTTGGCCACTTCATACAGGCCCATGCTGTAGGCACCCTGGGCCGCTCCCCAGTGGGCACCGTCCACGATGCCGGAATCCAGGGCTGAGTAGAGTTCACTGCCCGGAATATAAGAGGCGGCGGCCCCGGCTTCGGTCAGGAAGGTTTGCAGGGCGCCGGAGGAGCGAATCTTCAGGCTGTTGAAGTCCTCCACGCTTTCAACCGGCTCCTTGACCACCATTTCAGTCGGGTAGACTTTGTCTGTGGCCCAGTAAACGTCATGCTCTGCCGCTTCGTCCCGGAGCATCTGTTCGAACCCCAGGTTCTGGTGGAAGTAGGCGGCCTCCCAGACGTTGCGGAAGGCAAACGGCAGGCCAGAGGCAATGCCGGCGAGGGAGATCTTGTCCTGGGCATATGACGGGGAAATAGTGCCCATTTCCAGGATGCCACGGCTTACCGCGTTGAAAGTGTCCGTGGCCTTGAACAGCGAGCCAGCCTCGTAAAGCTGCAGCTTCAGACGGCCATCAGTGCGCTCTTCCAGAACCCGTTTGATCCGGCCAAGGCTGTCTGTGTATGAGCTGCTGGAACCGGGCCAGTGGGACTGGACTTTCCAGGTTACGGTGTCCTGCGCGGCGGCCGGTGTGGCAGCCAGGGCGGCTGACAGACCAAGGGTCAGTGCCGAGGCAAAGACGGTCAGTTTTTTTCGAGCGTTATTAACTAGAGTCATGGTAGGCCTCTTTCGTTGTTGTACTTGTGCATTGAATGACTGTTTAGTTATACCAATGGATCTTTCTTTGTTTCACTGTGCAGAATTGGCGACTGCATGGTGAATCGTAGTTTTCTGAATCTAACACATGTCTTGTTTTTTGCAATAGGCGGTTGATCGGTCATTGATTACAGAATTCATAAAAGGATAGTTCATCGATTGAACGTCAGCAGTACCGACGGCCGATCTGTCTCGCGCCGCCTCAGGTTCCGGGCCAGTAAGGCGCGCGAAGTTCCCGTTTGAGCACCTTGCCAATGGCAGAGCGGGGCAACGTGGCACGGAATTCAATGGCCGCCAGACGCTGGGATTTTCCCAGCTGTGTGTTGGCCCACTCCAGTATCCCGTTTTCGGTTTCATTACGATCGGGCTGGAGAACCACCAGGCCCAGGGGCGTTTCCCCCCAGTGTTCGCTGGGAATACCGATGATCGTGGCGTCGGCTACCGCCGGGTGCGACAGCAGTACTTTTTCCAGATCCACTGGATAGATGTTAAAGCCGCCGGAAATGATCATATCCTTCCGTCGATCAAGGATGTAGATGAAGCCGTCCTCGTCGATTCGTCCCATGTCACCACTGCGGTAATACACCTTACCCTCCGGGCTCGTCCAGAGCATCTCCCGGGTCAGCTCCGGGCGATTCACATAGCCGCGCATCATGGAAATGGCGCGGCCCACGATCTCGCCATTGGAGCCCCGGGGCAGCTCACGGTCATCCTCGCCGATCACCCGCACCTCAGCGCCCTGGGTGGGTACACCAACCGAGTCCCATTTGTCCGGGTGGGCAGCGCAGTCGAGACTGGTGGATATACCGCCTTCGGTAAGGCCATAGACCTCCCGGAGGTTGCCGGGCCAGCGTGCCATGGCATCGGCAATCACCGCCGACCGCAACGGGGCACTGGTGCAGAGCTTCAGCTTGAAGCTGGAGAGGTCAAACCGGTCAAAATCCGGCTGCGCCAGGATCCGCTGGTATTGCACCGGTACCAGCATGGCGTGCGTAACACGGTGGGTTTCGGCCAGTTGCAGGAACCTGTGGGCATCGAATTTCGCCATCAGCACCAGGGTGCCGCCGTGGTAGAGCGTGGGTAACACTGAAACCAGGGTGGTGTTGGAATAAAGTGGCGTTGATACAAGGTTGATAGCCTCGCCGTCCAACCCATAGCGGCTCATCCTGACCATCTGACGCTGGCGGAAGCGATAATCGTGCAGGATCCCCTTGGGCGTGCCTGTGGTGCCGGAGCTGTAAATGATATTGAACGGATCGTCGAGGGTGACCGGCTCGGGCCGGGCGGTGGCCGCGGTCTGCGCCAGCCAGTCAACCAGGGAGTAATCGGCTCCGTCCAGGGCGCCGGCCAGGCTGATGATGCGCTCGCCGGGTACCTTGGTCAGCAGTGCTCGAAGGCGGCCAAACAGCTCCCGCTGTTGGCCGGAAATGAACAGAAAGCGTGCCTCGCAATCCGCCACCATCAGGGCAAGTGCTTCGGTACTGGCCATGCCAGACAGTGGCACCATACAGCCCCCGGCCACCAGAGTTCCAAGGTACAGGGCGACATCGTTCCGGCTGTTTCCTGACAAGGCAGCCACAGACTCGCCCGGTCGCAGACCGGCCTCGCGTAACCGGTTGGCAATACGGTTAACCTGGTCGACAAGGCTTCGCCAGTCCAGGGCTCCCTGTTCGTCAATCAGGGCCCGGTGGCTGCCACGGATCTGGGCGTGTTGCTGGATACGATTTCCGATTGCGTCCATGGACTCACCGGGATCGATTGGCGCATAGACCGTCATGTCTCGCTTGCCACTTTCCATTTTTTGCCCCTCAAGCGTTACCGTGTTTTATCTAGTGAAATTAACTTCCGATTATATTGACTCAAAACCAACAGGCGTGACAAATTAACTGAATGGAAAGACCCCAGCACCAGCAACAACAATGAGACAGAACGGGGAGCATCGGCATATGGGACGGTTTGATCAACGGGTAGCCATTGTCACCGGCGCCGGCAGCGGCATTGGTCGGGCGACGGCTGTGCGACTCGCTCGGGAGGGGGCGTCCGTGATCCTGGCGGATACCTCTGAGGCCGGTCTGGTGGAAACTGAAAACCAGTTGCCCGAGCAAGCCCAGCGCCTCCGACGGCTGGTGGATGTGGCCAACGAAGCCCAGGTAGATGCGTTGGTCAACGAGGCTATCGCCAGCTTCGGTCAGATAGACGTGCTATGCAATATCGCCGGCATTGCCAGTACCGGTCAGGGCCATCCGCCGGTGACCGACAACGACCGTGCCGAGTGGGACCAGGTGCTATCGGTGAACCTGACAGGCACCATGCTGCTGATCAAGCACGTGGCGCCCCACATGCAGGCCCGCAAGCTCGGCGCTATCGTCAATACTGCTTCGGTGGCAGGTATCCGATCCGGCGCGGGCGGCAACGCCTACAGTGCCTCCAAAGCCGGCGTCATCAATCTGACTATGACCGCCGCCTGTGACCTGGGCGGCGACAACGTGCGGGTAAATGCAGTGTGTCCCGGTCTGGTGGAAACCGGCATGACCCGGGCGATTTTCGACTACGCTAGGGCCAATGAAAAAGCTCATAAGCTCGGCGCCCGCTGTGAGCTGCGCCGGTACGGTAATCCGGAAGAAATCGCCGCGGCAATCCTGTTTCTGGCCAGCGACGATGCCAGCTACATCACCGGCCAGTCCTTGCCTGTGGACGGCGGCAATACCGCATCCCTTAACCTGCCAGGAATGAAAGTGTAATGAATGATCAAGAGCCCCTGTTTGCCGACGGTAAGGACCTGCCCGGCTTTCACAGCCTGCTGGGTTATCGTCAGGTGTCCTGGGAAGAAGACGAGGCAGTGCTTGAGCTGGAACTGCAGCCCCGGCACTTGAACCTGGGAGGGGTGATCCATGGGGGCGTGCTTACCTCCCTGCTGGATATTGTGCTGGCCCAGGCAGGCACCTATTGCCCCTACCCGGGGCGGATGCGTAAGGCCATCACCCTGTCCCTGACCACCACATTCACCGGGCAGTGCTCCGGAGGTACGATCAGGGTGACCGGGCGTAAGCGCGCCGGAGGCACCCGGATTTTCAACAGTACGGGTGAGGTTCATGACGACAAGGGCAGCTTGCTGGCCATCGCCGAAGGTACATTCCGGATCCGGTCCGGCAGCGACAAACCAGAGGGCGTTCCGATCTGACGGAACGGTTACCGACTTAATGCCAACAACACCAAGAGGAAGCGGACATGTTTGAACTGTCTGACAAGGCGAAACAGCTGCAGAACCAGCTGAACGAGTTCATGGATGCCTATATCTACCCGAACGAGCACAAGCATCATGAGCAGATAGAGCAGGCACAAGACCGCTGGGCGCCGGTTCCGATTATTGAGGAGCTGAAACACAAGGCCAAATCCGCCGGCCTATGGAACCTGTTCCTGCCGGAAAGCGAATTCGGCGCCGGGCTGACCAACTACGAATACGCCCACTTGTGTGAAGTGATGGGTCGCTCGGCCATGGCCCCCGAGGTGTTCAACTGTTCCGCTCCTGATACAGGCAACATGGAAACCATCGCCCGCTATGGCAATAAAGAACAGCAGGAGCAATGGCTGAAGCCTCTGCTGAATGGCGAGATCCGTTCCTGTTTCTCAATGACCGAGCCGGATGTCGCGTCGTCGGATGCCACCAATATTGCCTGTGAAATCCGCCGCGAGGGTGACGAGTACGTAATCAACGGCAAAAAGTGGTGGTCCTCCGGTGCCATGACCACCACCTCGAAGATCGCCATCGTGATGGGCAAGACCGACCCTCAGGCCGAGAAGCACAAGCAACAGTCGATGATTCTGGTGCCGCTGGATGCGCCGGGCGTGAAAATGATTCGCCCCCTTACGGTGTTCGGCTATGACCACGCTCCCCATGGCCATGCGGAGATTCACTACGAAAACGTGCGGGTGCCGGTGAGCAACATCCTGCTGGGCGAGGGCCGGGGGTTCGAGATTGCCCAGGGCCGCCTTGGGCCTGGCCGTATCCATCACTGCATGCGCACGATCGGCGTCGCCGAGCGGGCTCTGGAGCTGATGTGCAAGCGTGCCAATGCCCGGGAGGCCTTTGGCAAGCCGCTGTCCAGTTTTGATTCCATCCGCAAGGACATTGCACGCAGTCGCATCGAGATCGAGCAGGCAAGGCTGATGACTCTGAAGGCGGCACATATGATGGACACCGTCGGCAACAAGGTGGCCCGTCAGGAAATCGCGATGATCAAGGTTATTGCACCGAGCATGGCGCTGAAGGTGCTGGACCGGGCGATTCAGGTGCACGGCGGCGCCGGTGTTTCCCAGGACACCTTCCTGGCCGAAGCCTGGGCCAAGGTACGGACTCTGCGATTGGCAGACGGGCCCGATGAGGTGCATCTGGATTCTGTCGCCAAGATTGAGCTTCGCCAATATCGCTGATTGTCCGGCCCGCTGAGTCGGGCGCTTGAATGAACGGGGAGGAACCTGCCGGGACACGCCGTAAATACGTCCCTGTAGGCTTGAGCAAAACATCCATGTTTTTCACAGTCCCGACAGGTTCCTCCCCGTTCGTTCCCAAAGCTTTGAGTATGAGGACGGAACGATGACTAACCCGCTTTTTGATATGACCGGCAAGGTCGCCCTGATTACAGGCTCCACCAAAGGCATCGGCCGCGCCATTGCCGAAGAAATGGCCCGCCTGGGTGCCAAAGTCGTGATCTCCAGCCGAAAGGCCGAGGCCTGTGAGCAGGTGGCCAGTGAACTGAAAGCCCAGGGCTACGAGGCCATAGCCATTCCCTGCCATGTCGGTAAAAAAGACCAGCTGCAGAACCTGGTGGATAAAACCAACGAGGCCTGGGGCACTATCGATGTGCTGGTATGTAACGCCGCCACCAACCCTGTGTACGGCACCACCGCTGAAATGACCGACGACGCCTGGGACAAGATCATGGACACCAACGTCAAGGGCACCTTCTGGCTGACCAACATGGTGCTGCCGCAGATGGCGGAAAAAGGCGAAGGCGCTGTGGTGCTGCTGTCCAGCATCGCCGGTATCCGGGGCAACACCACCATTGGAACCTACGGCGTTTCCAAGGCCGCAGAAGCTGCCCTGGCGCGGAACCTGGCAGTGGAGTGGGGCCCGAAAGGTATCCGGATTAACAGCATCGCCCCCGGCCTGATCAAAACCGACTTTGCCCGGGCGCTGTGGGAAGACCCGGTACGGGTCAAACGCGCCGAAGACAAAACGCCGCTTCGCAGAATTGGCGACCCGGTCGATATCGCCGGCCTGGCGGTGTTTCTTTCCACCCGAGCCAGCGCCTACATCACCGGCCAGGTCATCGTAGCCGACGGCGGCGAAACGATTTGTTAGGGGCCGACGCCCCAAAACTGAAGGCAAAACAAAAAATGAGCATCACCCCAGAGCTGGTAGAAGTCCTCCCGGCCCACAAATTCGATGAGGCCAGCCTTCTGAGCTGGCTGCAGGAAGCCATACCCGGTTTCGGTACAAGGCTTGATGTCCGGCAGTTTCAGGGTGGGCAGTCCAACCCCACGTTCCTGCTGGACACCGACAGCGGCCGATACGTGCTGCGCAAAAAGCCGCCTGGCAAAACCCTTCCCTCCGCCCACATGGTGGAGCGGGAATACAAAGTCATGCGGGCCCTGTCCGAGCACACCAGTGTCCCGGTGCCGACCACCCGGGCCCTGTGTGAAGACAGTAATGTCATCGGTACGCCGTTCTATGTCATGAACTATCTTGAGGGCCGCATCGTCAGCCACTCTGCCCTGCGGGCGCTGGATCGTCACGAACGGTTACCGGCCCATTACTCCGCCATCGACACCCTGGCGCAACTGCATTCGGTGGATGTGAATGCGGTTGGCCTCGGCGATTTTGGCCGTCCGGAAGGCTATGTCGCCCGGCAGGTTGCCCGGTGGAGCAAACAGTACCTGGCATCAAAAACCGACGACCTGCCGGCGATGGACAAACTCATGGCCTGGCTGCCCGAGAATCTGCCCTCCACCGACGAGTGCGCCATTGCCCATGGCGATTACCGGTTTGGCAACCTGATGCTGGCGCCGGACCGGCCCGAGGTAATTGCAATCCTCGACTGGGAACTCTCCACCCTTGGGCACCCACTGGCGGACCTGGCCTACTATTGTCTGCCGTATTACCTGCCGTCGGATCTGGAAGGCATGCGAGGACTGCAGGGGGAAGACCTGGAGGCACTGGGTATTCCGGACGAACAGGAAACCATTGCCCGATACTGCCGGCAGACCGGCCGGGCCGCCATCGCTGACTGGCACGTGTTCCTGGCGTTTTCCCTGTTCCGGCTGGCGTCTATTCTCCAGGGTGTCTACAAGCGGGCGCTGGATGGCAATGCCGCCAATGCCGATGCCCTGGAGGTTGGCCGGCGGGCCAGCCTTCTGGCCGATGTCGGCTGGCGCATTGCCAGTGAGGGACCATCGTCATGAACGATCCCATCGTCAAACGCATCCTGATCACCAATGATGACGGCATCAACGCGCCAGGTCTGAAAGTGCTCGAGCAGATCGCCCGCAACCTGGCCGAGGAGGTCTGGGTGGTGGCGCCGGAGCATGATCGTAGCGGCGCCGGCCAGAGCATCTCCATTCATGATCCTCTGCGGGTGTATGAGCAGGGTGACAGGCGCTATGCAGTCTCCGGTACGCCGGCGGACTGTGTGCTCTATTCGCTGGCCCGGTGGTTCGGGGAAACCCCGCCGGATCTGGTGCTTTCCGGGGTGAACTGCGGCGCCAATATCAGCGATTCCGTGCAGTATTCCGGAACCGTCGGCGCGGTGCTGAGTGCCGAACACATGGGCATACCTGCCATGGCACTGAGTCAGGCGTTTCTGAGTCGCGAAGGCGTGGACTGGTCGCCGGTTTCCATTCATGGCGAGGCCATCATCAGGCGGCTTTGGCAGCCAGGTCTGAATCGGGCCTGGAACGTCAACTTTCCCGCCTGCGAGGTGGCCGCCATCAGCCGGGCCCGGTGGTGCCGGGAGTCCAACGGCTCCATACAGCGCGCCCGCCTGCAGGCGGGTCAGGATGCCCGCAGTCTGCCGTACTGGTGGCTGGGATTTGATCGCAGCTCCCGGCACATTGTGGCGCCCGATGAAGATGCCAGCGTGCTGCGGGACAAAGCCATCGCCATTACGCCATTACGCCACCAGGACCGCCTGCCCGGCGGCGCTGACGATTTTGATTTGGCCGCGTCAGCGGCCCACTGAACCGAAAAAGGGGATCACAACAATGCCATTTACCCGCCATTACGCCGTGTGGCCGAGGGAACTGCCCAAAAGCCTGGCCTTGCCAAGAACCAGCGTGTTTACCAACCTTGAGATTTCGGCGCGGCGCTATCCGGACCGAAACGCCATCGTTTTCTACGATGCACCCATGACCTACAGCCAGCTGTTCCGGGAAGTGGAGGCCATGGCCGGCTACCTGCAGGCCCTGGGCGTCGCTAAAGGTGATCGGGTATTGCTGTACATGCAGAACTCCCCGCAATACGTCATTGCCTATTATGCCATTCTGCGGGCGGATGCCGTGGTAATCCCTATCAACCCGATGAACCGAGCGGCGGAACTGGAGCATTTCGTTGCGGATACCGGTGCCAATGTATGCCTCGCAGGTCAGGAGCTGGCCGGCTTTATTGCCCCGTTGCTGGAGACCACCGATCTCAACCACATCGTGGTAGCTTCCTACAGCAGCTATATCGCACCGGACACCGATCTGGCCTTGCCAGCGGAAGTCGCCGCTCCAGCCTGGTCGGAGGACCTGGCCGGCATGGTCAGCTGGGAGCAGGCGCTGGCGGAAGGCCATGCGCCCTCGGCGCACACCGCCGGCCCGGCCGATCTCGCCGTGATTCCCTACAGTTCCGGCACCACCGGCGCGCCGAAGGGCTGCGTGCACACTCATCGCAGCGTGATGGCTACCGCCGTGCACCGGGCTTTCTGGAATCTGAGCACCGCCAGTACGGTGCAGCTGGCCACCTTGCCATTCTTCCACGTCACCGGCATGACCGGTTCTATGAACAGCCCCATCTACAGCGGCTCAACTACAGTGATCATGACTCGCTGGGAGCGCACCACTGCGGCGCGGCTGATCGAACGGTATAAAGTCACTGGCTGGACCAACATTGTCACTATGGCGGTGGACTTCCTCTCCAACCCCGACATCGGCCGGTACGACCTGTCGAGTCTCACCACCATCGGCGGGGGTGGGGCAGCGATGCCAGAGGCCGTGGCCGCCAAGCTCAAGACCATGACCGGTCTTGATTATATTGAGGGGTATGGCCTGTCAGAAACCATGGCAGCCACCCACATCAACCCCTCGAACCGCCCGAAGCCCCAGTGCCTCGGGATCCCGGTGTTTGATGTCGACAGCCGGATCGTTGATGTCGACACCCTTCAGGAAAAAGGCCCTGGCGAGACTGGTGAGATTGTCTCCAGCGGGCCGCAGGTTACCATCGGGTACTGGAACCGGCCCGCGGAAACCGAAGCTGCGTTTGTGGAGATTGATGGCAAGCAGTTTTTCCGCACCGGCGATCTGGGTTACTACGATGAGGAGGGCTATTTCTTCATGGTCGACCGGGTCAAGCGGATGATCAACGCATCTGGTTACAAGGTCTGGCCGTCCGAGGTGGAGGGCCTGATGTATCGCCATCCCGGGATCCATGAGGTCTGCATTATTTCTTCGCCGGATCCGAAGCGCGGTGAGACCGTGAAGGCCTGCATCGTGCTGACTCCGGAGGCGGAGGGAAAAACGAGCGAAGAGGACATCATCGCCTGGTGCAAGGAGCAGATGGCTGCCTACAAGATTCCTACCCTGATCGATTTTGTCGACCAGTTGCCAAAGTCGCCAACCGGCAAGCTGATGTGGCGGGCGCTGCAGGAAGAGGAGTGGGAAGCGAAGTCCTGAGCGACTCAGCTCCGCACATACATGGCGAGATGTTCGGCGACGCAGGCGGGCTTTTCCCCGCCTCGGATTTCCAGGGTGGTGCGATAGGTGGCCAGCGTCCGCTGCTCATCTACCCTGGTCACGTCCAGCAGCTCCATTTTGCTTCGGATCTGCGCGCCGGCCTTTACCGCTGCCGGGAAGCGCAGCTTGTTAAGCCCGTAATTGATACTGGCGCTCTTGCCTTGCACATTGATGACCTGTTGATTCAACAGGGGAATCAGTGATGCTGTAAGAAATCCGTGCGCCACGGTGCTCTTCCAGGGAGACTCTCGCCTGGCTCTCTCCACATCAAGATGTATCCATTGATGATCGCCAGTGGCATCGGCGAAGGCCTGTATCATTTCCTGGCTGATGGTTTTCCAGGGACTGTGGCCAATCACCGAGTTCTTGTGATGGGCCAGATCGTCCAGTTGCACTGTCAGCATAGTCGCAGTCCCCGCTGGGCGTCAGACCGCATAACCCGGATTCTTGCTGTCCAGAAGTCGAATCAGTGCCGGCCAGGTCAGTTTCGCTGCCATGCCCAATTGTTGCGACTGCTCGGCGGTGGTGCGAATGGCCTGTTCCGAGGGTAGGTAGGTGGGGCCACAGCTCTGGGCCTTGACCTGGATCTCGCAGGCTTTCATGAGGAAATACAGGTAGGTGAAGGTTTCCGGTACATCCTTGCCTGCGGTCAGCACGCCGTGGTTGCGCAGTATCATCATGGACCGGTTCCCCAGGTCCCGGATCAGCCGATCGCGTTCCTCCAGATTGAGTGCCACGCCTTCGTACTCGTGATAGCAGAGGTGGTCGAGACACAGCATCGCGGTCTGGCTCAGGGGCAGCAGGCCGTCCCGGTGTGCCGATACCGCGACCCCGTCCGGTGCATGCAGGTGCATCACCGCTCCGGCATCGTCCCGGCCCATATGCACCGCGCTGTGAATGGTGAAACCGGCGGGATTGACGCGTCCCAGGCCGGCAGCTTCCACCACTTTGCCTTCCTGGTCGACCTTGACCAGCGACGAGGCGGTAATCTCGTGAAACAGCAGCCCGTAAGGGTTTATCAGGAAGTGGTGATCCGGCCCGGGTACCCGGGCCGATAGATGGGTGAACACCAGATCATCCCAGCCGAACAGGGCCACCAGCCGATAGGCGGCGGCCAACTCGGTGCGGACCTGCCCCTCGGCTTTCCTGAGATCCTGTTCCGTTGACGGTTCATTTGTTGTCATTATTGATCTCTTCGGGCCCAAAATTTCATTTTTTGCGGGCCCCTTATTTTAGCAGGGCCGCAAAGCGCTCCAGATGGAAGTCGTCGTCGCCCAGTTGATGGTTGATCATCACCAGCCGCTTGGCGTAGTGGGCAAAGTTGTACTCCCAGGTCATACCGATACCGCCGTGGGACTGGATGCCCTGCTCGGAAATGAACAGACCACTGCGGCCAATCACATTCTTGGCGGCGGCCAGGATCCGGCGGCGCTCGTCACTCTGGGGCTCGTCCGCCACGCTGGCGGCCAGTATTGCCATGGAACGGGCCTGTTCCAGCTCCGACATCATGTCCACCATTCGGTGCTGCAGCACCTGGAACTTGCCGATGGGCACGCCAAACTGCTTACGCTGTTTCAGGTACTCCAGTGTCAGCTCGCAAGCGATCTCCATGGCACCGACGGCTTCACCACACAGAGCGGCAATGGCACGTCCTGCCTGATACTCGATGACATCAGCAGCCTTGCCTTCCTGTCCGAGCAAGGCGTCCGGGCCCAGCCTGACGTTGTTTAGGAACAGGTCGCAGCCCTTGGAGCCATCAATAGTCGGGTAAGTGCGGCGTTCGACGCCCTCGGTCTCCGGTGCGACCAGGAACAGACTGATGCCGTCAGAATCGTTGCTTTCACCCGAAGTGCGGGCCGAGACCACCAGCACGTCGGCGCAGTGCCCACCAATGACTACGGCCTTGCGACCGTTCAGCACGTAGCCGTCACCGGATTTCTCAGCCCGGGTTTCGACATCGTTCAGGTTGTAAAAACTCTGGGGCTCCTGAAGTCCTGCAGCCGCGCGCATCTCGCCGCTGGCGATACCGCCGAGCCACTGCTCATGCTGTACGGCGTTGCCGGCTTGGCTGATCAGCCCGCCGCTCAAGACGACAGACTGCAAGTAGGGCTCAATGCACAGGCCGCGACCCAGTTCGGTCATCACGCTCTGCACTTCCACGCCACTGCCGCCAAAACCACCGAGTTCCTCGGGGAAGGGCACTGCAGTGAGGCCCAGTTCACCCAGCTGTTTCCAGAAGTCGGCGCTGAAGCCGAGCTCCGATTCGCTGTATTCGAGCCGCTTTTCAAAACTGTATTCACCGCGCACCAGGCGGGCCACGGTGTCCTGCAGCATCTGCTGTTCTTCGTTGAGTCGGAAATCCATGGTCGCCTCCTTAAAGCCCGAGAATCATTTTCGACACGATGTTCTTCTGGATCTCGTTGGACCCGCCGAAAATCGACAGCTTGCGGTTGTTGAAGTATTGGGCAGACAGTGGTGCGGCGTTTTCGTCGGAGAGGAAATCGCCGTCGTAATCCAGGTCCAGTTCCTCTTCCACAAATGGAATGGCGTACGGTCCAATGGCCCGACGCGCCAGGTCATTGATCGCCTGGCGGATTTCGGTGCCGCGGACTTTCAGCATCGAGCTTTCTGCGCCCGGTACGCCGCCGCCTTCCACTGAGGCAATAATGCGCAGGTTGCTGATGGCGGCGGCCATCAGGTCAATCTCGACCTGGGCGATACGCTGGCTGAACGAGGCATCTTCGATCAGCGGTCGACCATTCTTGAGGCGGCGGCTGGCCAGCTCCTTGAGGTGCTGGAGTGCCGCCTTGGAAATGCCGATGCCGGCGAGGCCGGTGCGTTCATAGGTCAGCAGGTACTTGGCATAGGTCCAACCCTTGTCTTCCTCGCCTACCAGATTTTCCACGGGGACTTTAACGTCTTCGAAAAACACCTCGTTTACTTCGTGCTCACCGTCCAGGGTGATGATCGGACGTACGGTAATGCCCGGAGTGTTCATGTCGATCAGCAGGAATGAAATGCCTTCCTGGGCCTTCACTTCTGTGTTGGTGCGCACCAGGCAGAAAATCATGTTGGCGTGTTGGCCCAGGGTGGTCCAGGTTTTCTGACCATTGACTATGTAATGATCACCCTCGCGAACGGCGCGGGTTTTCAGGGACGCCAGGTCGGAGCCGGCCCCTGGCTCTGAATAGCCCTGGCACCACCAGTCCTCACCGCTAAGGATTCGCGGCAGGTAGCGCTGTTTCTGCTCTTCGGTGCCGAATTTGATAATCACCGGCGCCACCATGTTGACACCGAAGGGCACCGAGCGCGGTGCTCCGTAACGGGCAGACTCTTCATCCCAAATGTGTTTCTGGACAGGACCCCAGTTAACGCCGCCATAAACTTCTGGCCAGTGGGTGGCGTACCAGCCCTTTTCGCTGAGAATCTTTTGCCAGCGTTGATGATCCTGTTTGGATAGGCGGCGGAACCCCTTTACCTTGGCGGCAATATCCGCGGGTAGTTTCTCATCCAGAAAGGCCCGGACTTCATCACGGAAGGCGAGTTCCTCAGCAGTGTAGTTCAAGTTCATGGGCAACCTCGTTTGCTGAAAAGCGAAAATACGTACCGCATAGCAGAATGTACCAATGATCGAAGATTGTGATGGCTTCTGTCAACAATAATGTAAAAGCCTGTACCGCTAGGCGAAATTGGTTAAATTTTAGTGCTTAAACACCTGGCCCCGGAAAAAAGTCAATCCATCCGGTTTGGCTCGGCATCGGGCCATTCGGCAGGGCAGCCTGCCCCCATCGCCGGTGCACATTGCGCAGTTTTAACCTTGTCGGGAGCTTGCATTGCCCTCAAAAGGCTATATGTTTGAAAGGGACGAGCCGTTCAAATAACGATAGCAGAGCCTCACTATGTCGAGTTGCTCCATCAACAGAAGCACTCTGAAGCTCAGCCTCCTGGCTGTGTTGGTTGCGGGTCTGTTTGTGGTTTTTCTCAACGGTTCGTCTCACCCGGCACTGGATCCACAGCTAGACGATCACTTAACGCCCACGCTGATATCAGTTGACGGGACAGGCGATCCCTCGTCGCCGGATGCATCCGTCTCGATCACCTCACCTCTTCTGTTCCCCGGAGGAGGATTCCGGGCTGTCTTCTCGGCCAGCCTCGATTTCATTCAGCCACCGCTCCGGCTGCTTAGCTACCCGGTGCTGCCTCAGGGCCCGCCCAGCCTCGTTTAACTCTGACCATTACGGATTTGTCCCTGTGTACACAGGGAACTCCAACCTGAATTCAGATTCACGAGGTTTACCATGAACAGTGTATTCAACGCATTGCCAGTACAGGATCTGGGACGCACCGGCGCGTTACCCACCGCCAAACCCCTGTCTCATATAGGAAGCGAGGATTCGGCAGTCCACCTGCTGACAGACTTCTCCGAGCAGCGCCTGTCCGTTTTGAGTTCCGATATGTCCGTTTCGGAGGCGAGGTTGTGGATGAGACTTGCCGATACGTCTTTCAAGGTGGTGGAAAACCAGGCGGGGGATTGTCTGGGCATTCTGGCCATCGAAGATGTGAACGGCGAGAAGGCCATGAGTGTCGCCCATCGACAAGGAGTGCCCCTCAAGGACGTTCGGGTCCGCGATATCATGCGCCCGATAAGTGAGCTGCCGGCTATCCATTATCAGGATTTGCGGGCGGCAACCGTGGGCGACCTGGTCAGTACATTCCGTGAGGTTCATGAAGGCTATCTGCTTGTGCTGGATGACGACCGGCATCAGCCTTCCCGTTCCTATCTCCGGGGACTGGTCTGTGCCGAAGAGCTTCTGCAGCGGCTGGACCTGGCGATCGATCTGGAGCATCGGGCAACCAAGTTCTATGAGATCGTTCACGTGGTGAAAGGCGGTTTCTAGTCTGGCAGTTGTCATCGGCGCTCCCCGGGGCGCCGATGATTCCCGTGGAACCGGGAAAGCATCGAAAAAAACGATGTTTATTGCCCAGAAAACCGTATTGAACCGATGCCGTAATCACGTGACACTCTCTACGACTTTAGTCACATCAAAGGACGCCCATGCAGGACGCCCAACAAAAATGCCGGACGCAGGCGTTAAGCCTCTTCATAATTCTGGCATTGGGCCTGGTTTCATTGCCTACCCATTCTTCGGACTCTGCGCCAGCCCCCCTGTCCTGTGATGCGGCTTTCTGCCCGTTATTGTCGGATGTGACAAGCGACGGTGGTCAGGAGGGAGGGCTTTCCCATGGCAACCGCATGCGGGATTTCAGTCTTCACCCGGCCGGTATCCTTCCGGGCATCAGGGGCTATTCGGGTGTGGTGCATTGCGCCAGCTTTCCGGTCCTGCCGCAGGCGCCACCTGGCATCTGAGCTTTTGCCGACTGAAGGGCGTGTCTGCCCTTCGAACCAACCTTTCGATTTAAACGACTTCCATCACCTGGAGGATTTTCCATGGCTATTCGGAAGCTGCTGATCGCCAATCGCGGAGAGATTGCGGTCAGGATTGCCCGGGCCTGCAGCGAACTGGGCATCCGCTCGGTCGCTATTCATTCGGAGGCTGACGAGTACTCCCTGCACGTCAAAAAAGCCGACGAAGCTTATCAGATCAGCAAGGACCCCCTGTCGGGATACCTGAACCCCCACCATATTGTGAATATGGCGGTGGAAACCGGCTGTGATGCACTGCATCCCGGCTATGGTTTCCTGTCGGAGAATGCGGAACTGGCTGCGATTTGTGAGCAGCGAGGTATTACGTTCGTGGGACCGTCGGCGAATGCTATTTCATCCATGGGCGACAAAACCCAGGCCCGCCAGACGGCCCTTGCCGCGGGTGTCCCGGTAACGCCGGGTTCTGAAGGCAACCTGGCCGATGTCGAGGATGCCGTCGCCCAGGCCGCCGATATCGGCTATCCGGTGATGCTGAAGGCCACCTCCGGTGGGGGTGGGCGAGGCATTCGCCGGTGCGATAATGAAAAAGAGCTTCGCCAGAACTTCGAGCGGGTAATCTCCGAGGCCACCAAAGCCTTTGGCAGCGCCGAGGTATTCCTTGAGAAGTGCATCATCGAGCCCCGTCACATCGAGGTCCAGATTCTTGCCGATACCCATGGCAATGTTGTCCACCTCTACGAGCGGGATTGCTCGATCCAGCGCCGCAACCAGAAGCTGATTGAGCTGGCGCCGTCGCCGCAGCTTGAGGAAAGTCAGCGCGAATACATCGGCGATCTGGCCAAACGGGTGGCGAAGCAGTGTGGTTACGTAAATGCCGGCACCGTCGAGTTCCTGCTGGACCACGATGGCAGCTTTTACTTCATGGAAATGAATACCCGGGTTCAGGTTGAGCACACAATCACCGAGGAAATCACCGGGGTGGATATCATCAAGGCGCAGATACGGATCGCTGCCGGCGAACCACTGGGCCTCAAGCAGGAAGACATTTCCTACCGGGGCTTTGCTGCCCAGTTCCGCATCAACGCCGAAGATCCGAAGAACGGCTTTCTGCCAAGTTTCGGCCGCATCAGCCGCTACTATTCCGCCGGCGGTCCGGGCGTGCGCACCGATGCCAATATGTATACCGGTTACGAGATTCCCCCGTATTACGACTCCATGTGCGCCAAGCTGATTGTCTGGGCCATGGACTGGGACGAGCTGATTGCCCGCTCCCGCCGTGCTCTCGGCGATATGGGCATTTACGGCGTCCAGACCACCATCCCCTATTACAAGCAGATTCTCGAGCACCCGGATTTCCAGGCCGCTGACTTCAATACCGGCTTTGTGGAACGTAACCCCCAATTGCTTGAGTACAGCAGCAAAACCCGCCCGGAATCCATCGCCACAGCCATTGCCGCAGCCATTGCGGCGCAGGCGGGCCTGTAAAAGAACATCGGAGAGATCCCAATGACCAAGCGCAAGATTCATATTACCGACGTTATTCTCAGGGACGCCCACCAATCTCTGATCGCCACCCGGATGCGCACGGAAGACATGCTTCCGGCCTGCGAGTGGCTGGACCAGGCCGGCTACTGGTCCCTGGAGTGCTGGGGGGGTGCCACGTTTGACGCCTGTGTGCGTTTCCTGAAGGAAGATCCCTGGGAGCGCCTGCGGACCCTGAGAAAGGCCCTGCCCAATACCCGCCTGCAGATGTTGCTGCGCGGCCAGAACCTGCTGGGCTATCGCCATTATGGCGATGACGTGGTTGAGGCATTCGTGGCCAAGGCTGCCGAAAATGGCATGGATGTGTTCCGCATTTTTGATGCCCTGAACGATGTGCGCAATCTCGAAACCAGCATCAAGGCGGTCAAGAAGGCTGGCAAGCATGCACAGGGCACCATCTGCTACACCGTGAGTCCGGTACATGGCACTGATGCCTATCTGGAGCAGGCCAGGGCCATGGCTGACATGGGCGCGGACAGCATCGCGATCAAGGACATGGCAGGGCTGCTGACGCCGGCGGTAACCGCTGAGCTGGTCGGTAAGCTGAAGCAGACCCTCAATCTGCCCGTTTTCCTGCACTCCCACGCCACCTCGGGCATGGCGCCCATGTGTCAGTGGGCGGCCATGGAAGCAGGCGTTGACCATATTGATACCGCGCTGTCGGCCTTTGCCGGCGGCACCAGTCATCCGCCCACGGAATCACTGGTGGCGGCGCTGCACGATGCCGGTCTGGAGACCGGGCTGAACCTGGAGCTGCTGGACAAGGCCACGCGCCATTTCCGGGAAGTGCGCAAGAAGTATCACCAGTTCGAGAGTGCCTATAACGGTGTTGATACCTCGGTGCTCCTGTCCCAGGTGCCCGGTGGCATGATGTCCAATCTCGCCAACCAGTTGAAGGAGCAGGGCGCGCTGGATCGCATCCAGGACGTATTCGAGGAAATTCCGCGGGTTCGAAAGGATCTTGGTTACCCGCCGCTGGTAACACCCACCTCCCAGATTGTGGGTACCCAGGCGGTGATCAACGTGCTTGCCGGCAAGCGCTACGAGTCCATCACGAACGAGGTGAAGAAGTACCTCCAGGGCTGGTACGGCAAGGCGCCTGCCGCGGTCGACACGGCACTCCAGCAGCGCGCCGTCGGCAAGGAAGATCTTATTGAAGAGCGCCCGGCTAACCTGATCCCCCGGGAGCTGGACGAGCTGCGCAAACAGGTGGGCGATCTGGCCACCAGCGAAGAGGACGTGCTCACGTACGCCATGTTCCCGGATCAGGCCAAGGCGTATCTTGAGCAGCGGCGTGACGGCACGCTGCAGCCGGAGCCCCTGGAGCCGATTCCCACCGGTTCTTCTGGCGGCTCGGTCTCCAGCAAATTCAAGATCACGGTTCATGGTGAGAGCTACGATATCCACGTCACCGGCGCCAACCCCTCCGGTGAGAATGAGCGTCGTTTCTACATGACCGTCGATGGGGTGCCGGAGGAAATCCACCTGGCTTCGCTGGGCGAAGACGGCGAGGGTGCGCGGTCCAGTGGTGGCCGGGCCACCGCCACCAAGGAAGGTCATGTAACCACAAGCATGCCCGGCAACATCGTGGATGTGCTGGTGAAGGAAGGTGACGAGGTTCAGGCCGGCGATCCGGTGCTGATCATCGAGGCCATGAAGATGGAAACCGAAGTAAAGGCGACCACGGCCGGAAAGGTTTTCGGCGTGTTTATTGCCAAGGGTGATCGTGTGGTGCCCGGAGAAGTTCTGGTCGAGATCGATTAGGTTCGCCAGAGCGTGATGCAGAACGGCCCCTCATTTTGAGGGGCCGTTTTCGTTTGGGGGTTAACCGGGCGAGATCAACTGAAAGCCGGAATACCGGTCTGGCCCCGCCCCAGAATCAGGGCGTGGACATCGTGCGTACCTTCATAGGTATTTACGGCTTCGAGGTTCATCACGTGGCGGATCACGTGGTACTCGTCGGAAATTCCGTTGCCGCCGTGCATGTCCCTGGCAACCCGGGCGATGTCCAGGGATTTGCCGCAGTTGTTGCGCTTGAGCAGCGAAATTGCATCCGGCGTTGCCGTGCCGGCATCCATCATGCGGCCCAGTTGCAGAACCGACTGAAGGCCGATGGTGATCTCGGTCTGCATATCCACCAGTTTTTTCTGGATCAGTTGGTTGGCGGCCAGGGGCTTGCCAAACTGCTTGCGCTCCAGCGTGTAGTTGCGGGCCGCGTGCCAGCAGAACTCAGCGGCGCCCAGCGAGCCCCAGCTGATGCCAAAACGGGCCTTGTTAAGGCAGCTGAACGGTCCTTTCAGTCCCTCCACCTCAAGGTGGTTCTCTTCCGGAACGAACACCTCGTCCATAAAGATGGAGCCGGTTTCCGATGCGCGCAGGGAAAATTTGCCCTCAATCTTTGGGGTGTCAAGGCCTTTGGCGCCTTCGCGCTCGATCACAAAACCGTTCACCTTGCCGTCCAGTTTGGCCCAGACTACGCAAACATCGGCAATCGGGGAGTTGGTGATCCAGGTTTTGGAGCCACTCAGCAGGTAGCCTCCGTCCACTTTCTTGGCCCGGGTTTCCATGCCGCCTGGATCGGAACCGTGATCAGGTTCAGTCAGGCCAAAGCAGCCGACGTATTCGCCGGAGGCCAGTTTGGGCAGGATGCGTTTTTTCATCGCTTCCTTGCCGTAGGAATAGATCGGGTACATCACCAGAGAAGACTGAACGCTCAGGGCGGAGCGGTAGGCCGAGTCAACCCTTTCCACTTCCCGGGCAATCAGGCCGTAGCAGACATGGTTTAGCCCCGGCCCACCGTATTCTTCCGGCAGGGTCGCGCCCAGCATGCCGAGTTCGCCCATCTGGTTGAAGATAGAGCGATCGAACTTTTCATGTCGATTGGCCTCGGTGATTCCGGGCATCAGTTGCTCGTCACAGAAGCTGCGGATGCTGTCTTGGACCTGGCGCTCGGTTTCGTCCAGTTGGGCGTCGAAACCCAGCAGGTCATTCCAGGGTGCGGAAGCCATTGTTTACTCTCCTGAAAGCGAATAGTTAAAGCCCAGCGCTAGGGGCGAGGGGCCAATCTGTGCTATCTTTGTGTCAACGGTGTTTCATTAAGCGAAACACAGTTTTGTAATTTGCTTACGAAAGACTAATCCGGGTGTTATGGAAATGCAAGCGGTGTTCAAGCCTGACCAGGTGCCCCCGTGTTGAGTGGCATGCTCCAGTGGTTGGTGTCCATGGCGGTGGTTGTCGAGCTGGTGGCCATTTGCCTGGAGAGCCGCGAGCTCAGTGCTGTAGCGGGGGGTATGTTTGTATCTGCCTTTTTGGCTGGGGCCGGTCGCCTGCAGGGGTACGCCCGGATACTGCTGGTAATCGCCCTGCTGGTGCTTGGCGGCTTCGCCTGGCGCGGATCTCTCGACGCCGGGCAACTGCTGAAAGCGGCGTCTGACGCGGCCTTCTATTCCGCGTTTCTGGGTAGCCTGGGCTTGATGCAGTGCCTTGTGCGCCGGTTCGAGGTACTGCGCCGGATTCACGATGTGCTGCTGGGTGGAAAGCCCATACTGCTTTATCCCAAGTACGCCCTGGTCAGTTGTGGCGTAGCCACGGTTCTGAGCTTTGGCATGATGAACCTGTTGTGCGGAAGCCTCTCTGAAACACTGCGTGAGCGCGGTATCAGCGGCGAGTCGCGCCTGCAGTGGTTACGGAGCGTTCTGATCAGTGCCCTCAGGGGCTTTGCCCTGGTGCCGCTGGTGGCGCCCACCAGTGTGGCGGTGGCGATTCTTACCCGCGAACTGCCGCAACTCAGCTGGTCACAGCTGCTGCCATTCGGTCTGGTTGCGGCGCTTCTGATGGTGCTGATTGGCTGGGTGCTGGAACAGCGGCGCTTCCGCAAGGTCAGCAGTGAGCGCATCGCCGTTGAAGGCTGGTTGCCGGGCACCGGGCGCCTGCTTGCGCTGATCCTGGTGGTATTCACGGTGATGGCGGGCCTGGTGGCGACGACCGGTTTCAAGGTGTCGGTGGCGGCTATGTTGTCGGTGCCCACCGTTACGCTGCTTTACATGCTCTGGCAGGAGCGGGCGCTCATGCCGGTTTTGAAGGAGGGTGTGGGCCAGGTATGGGCCATGCAGAACGAAATGGCCATTTTTGCCGCCTCTGCCATCCTGGGAGTGGCCCTGTCTGCTGTCATTCCAGCGGATGCGCTTGCCGGCCTTGTCGCCACTGGTGGCGGCGTGTTCCTGGTCGCCGTTGTTGGTATGCTGATGATGCCCATGTTCTCCATGATCGGGATCATTCCCATCACGGTCCTGAGTGTTCAGGCTGGTTTGCTGCCCCAGTTGGTGGCCGAAGGGATGGAGCTTTTGCCGGTCGCCGTGGCACTGGTTATCGGCTTCTCCCTCGCCATGATGCTGTCGCCTTTTGGCCCCTCGGTGATGTTGCTGGCCCGCTTCGGGCAGATCTCACGATGGGTGGTGGCGTTCCGCTGGAACGGACTGTTCGTGCTGATTGCGCTCCCGGTGCTGCTGGCGCTGACAGCGCTGGTGGCATGGCTGGCACCCGGCCTTGCCTGACGAGCGGGCGTGGCCGGTGCCGTTGTGTTCTGGTGCCAGAGCTCAGTATCCCCGGTCAGTATCCACAATGCCGGAAATGGCGCGGCCCTCGGCGTGATCCCGAATCTTGCGGGTGATCTGCTCAATGGTGGCGTCCCTCAGGGTCCGGGCCGAGATATGTGGGGTGATGGTGATTTCTTTTCGTTGCCAGAATGGGTGCTCCTCCGGTAACGGTTCCTTCCGGAACACGTCGAGCGAGGCGCGCAACAGTTTGCCCTCGTCCAGCGTCCGAAGCAGATCTTCCTCAACCAGGTGTTCACCCCGGCCAACGTTGATCAGTACGGCGCCCGGCTGGAGCTGGCTAAGTAATTCATAGTCGATGATGTTCCGGGTCTCATCAGTCAGCGGCAGGGTGTTGACCAGAACCCGGGTGGTTTTCAGAAAGTCGCCGAGCTGATCCGGACCGGCGTAGGTATTGACTCCTTCCAGGCTATGGTCCCCGCGGGCCCAACCGCTCACCCGATAATCCAGATTGGACAGAGTGCGGGCCACACGCTTACCAATGTGGCCAAGTCCCATGACACCCACCGGCCATTCGCTGCGTTTGATCGGGCGATGGATCTTCCAGATACCCTGGCGTTGCTGCTCCCGATAGGTTTCCATCTCGCGGCTTGCCTCCAGCAACTGGTGCAGCACGTACTCTGCCATCTGCGCCGACATGCCGGCATCCTCCAGGCGCACCACCGGAAGGTCGGCCGGCAGGTTGGGCACTTTGAGCAGGCCATCAATGCCCGCCCCGAGATTGAATACCGCCTTGAGATGCTTTTCCCGTTCGAACAGCGCCTCGGGCGGTTGCCAGACAATGGCGTAATCCGCATCGATGGCTGGGCCGTTTGGGTTCCAGACATAAACCTCGGCGTCCGGTAATTGCTCCAGGATCGGTACCGTCCAGCGTTCTGGTTTGGGGTCGCCTGCCACAAATAGAATTTTCATTTTGCCTCCGGGGGTCGCCACGGGGTTCATTGGCTGCTAATTTGTTTTGCAATGCAGAATAAGGTATCCGCGAAAACGTTGAAAGTCGGTATTCGATACCGCCATGCGATTCTGATTTTGAAACATAATTGATAAGTGTTTCATATTTGGTGCGGATTTTGAAAAGACTTTCTGGTACTTGATTTCTGCAGCGATTAAAATCATGAATCCTTTGTTATTCACCATATTAATACACCGGTTACCGGAGCGGGCGACGCGGTTGGAGGACGTCCCATTATGGCAGGAAAGAAGCAGATCTCACCCGAACTGAAAGTGGCATCCACTGACGGTGAGCCCGTGAAGCCGGAAAAAGACCGCAAGTTTGTCGAGGCCCTGTCCCGCGGCCTGGACGTGCTCCGGGCCTTCAGCCAGGGTCCTGTCATCCTGGGAAACCAGGACATTGCCCGTATCACCGGATTGCCCAAGCCGACCGTGTCGCGGATGACCTATACCCTCACCAAGCTGGGATACCTCAGCTACAACACCCAACTGGAGAAATACCAGCTGAGCTCCGGGGTGCTGGCGCTTGGCTATGCCTACGTGTCCAATCTCAAGGTGCGTCAGCTGGCCAAGCCCTACATGGACGAGTTCGCCCGCCAGACCAACATGTCCGTTGGCCTCACCTGCCGGGACCGGTTGCACATGATCTACGTGGAAAACCGTCTGCCACCGGAAGCCTCCCTGTTGCGCATGGATATCGGCCTGAAACTGCCGATGGCCAGTACCTCCGCCGGCCGCGCCTACTACTGCGCCGTCAGCGACAAGGCCCGCCTGGTGATCGACGACGCCATGGCCGCGAAATATGGTGATGCCTGGCCAGAGAAGAAGCAGGGCCTCGACCAGGCCATGAAGGACTACAAGGAGCACGGCTTTTGCCTGTCCATTGGCGAATGGGACCGGAACATCAACTCTGCTGGCGTGCCCATTCACTTGCAGGATGGCACCATCATGGCCCTGACCTGCGCTGCGCCGTCCTATCTGGTGCCGGCGGAAAAGCTTCGGGGTTCCATCGCCCACCAGCTGGCCATGCTGGCAGGCGATATAGAATCTCTGGGTGTTTAGCGTTTAAATGCTGAAGCCAGAACGGAGGCTGCGGGAAGGGTTTTACGAAACCGTGCGGAGCCATGGATGGCGGAGCCGAGCGTACAGGGACGTATTCACAGCGTGTTTCGGAAAACCCTTCCCGTAGACTCCCAGACTCCGTGTTCGAAAAAACCGCAGAGGAACCCCTGCGGTTTTTTTGTGCCTGTAGTTTAATGGGTGGTTGAAACCACCAACGAACTTGTATTAAATCGTACGCATGTTTCGCTAGTTAAAACCATATTTCAGAACGAATGCGAGGAGAAATCATGTCTGAGGTCGTTAGCTATAACCGGGAAGGCAACATCGGCGTTATTACCGTGAACTACCCGCCGGTAAACGCCCTCGGCCAGGCTGTTCGTTCCGGTCTGCTCGCAGCCCTGGAGCAGGGCCAGAAAGATGCCGAGGCCAGGGCGCTCCTGCTGGTTTGTGAAGGGCGCACCTTTATTGCCGGTGCCGACATCCGTGAATTCGGCAAACCCATGCAGGAGCCCACGCTGCCGACACTGGTCAACACGTTTGAAAACAGCGACAAGCCGCTGGTTGCCGCGATCCATGGCACCGCCTTGGGTGGTGGCCTGGAAACCGCTTTGAGCTGTCACTACCGGGTTGCGATCAGCAGCGCCAAGGTAGGCCTGCCGGAAGTGAAGTTGGGCCTTCTGCCGGGTGCTGGCGGCACCCAGCGGCTGCCGCGCCTGACCGGCGCCCGCAAAGCCCTGGAAATGATCACCACCGGTGAATTTGTCGGCGCCAAGGATGCCCTGGCGCTGGGCATTCTCGATGCCGTCGAAGAAGGTGACGATATCCGCGCAGTGGGCATGGCCTATGCGCAGAAAGTAGTCGACGAAGGCAAGCCGGTACGTCGTGTTCGGGATATCACCGACAAAATCGAGGCGGACAAGGGCAGTGATGTCTTTGACCAATTCCGTGACGAACTGAAGAAGCGGGCCCGGGGTCTTTTCTCCCCGTTCAAGTGTGTCGACGCTGTGGAAGCGGCGTTCAATCTGCCTTTCGACGAAGGCATGAAGCGCGAGCGGGAACTGTTCATGGAATGCATGGAGTCGCCCCAGCGCGCCGGTCTGATCCATTCGTTCTTTGGGGAGCGTGAAGTCTCCAAGGTCAAGGGACTGCCGAAGGATACGCCGGTTCGTGACGTGAAGAGCGTTGGCATAATTGGTGCCGGGACCATGGGTGGCGGTATTGCCATGAACTTCGTCAACGTGGGGATTCCGGTCACCATCGTTGAAGTGAAACAGGAGGCTCTCGACAAGGGCCTGGCCATCATCCGCCGCAACTATGAGAACTCCGCGAAGAAGGGCAAATTGACACAGGAGCAGGTGGAACAGCGGATGGCGCTGATCACCCCGAGCCTGACCTACGACGATTTCCGGGACGTTGACCTGGTCATCGAGGCGGTGTTCGAGAACATGGCCATCAAGAAAGAAATCTTTGCCAAGCTTGATGAGGTCTGCAAGCCGGGTGCGATCCTGGCGTCCAACACGTCCACCCTGGATATCGACGAGATTGCGTCTGCCACCAAGCGCCCGGAAGATGTGGTGGGTATGCACTTCTTCAGCCCGGCTAACGTGATGAAGCTGCTGGAGAACGTGCGTGGCAGCAAGACCTCCGACGAGGTAAAAGCCACGGTGATGGCGGTCGCCAAGAAGATCAAGAAAGTGGGGGTCATGGTGGGCAACTGCTACGGCTTTGTCGGCAACCGGATGCTCCACAAGCGTGGTACTGAAGCCATGTCCCTGGTGGACGAGGGCGCCACCCCGCAGCAGGTCGACAAGGTGCTGACCGATCTCGGCTTCCCCATGGGGCAGTTTGCGATGTCCGATCTGGCCGGGATCGATGTGGGTTACCGGATTCGCGAAGAGCGCCGCAAGGCCGGTGAAGACATTCCCGCCAGCTGGATGGATAAGCTTGCCGAACAGGACCGCCTTGGTCAGAAGACCCAGGCAGGTGTATACAAGTATGAGGAAGGTAGCCGCAAGCCGATTCCCGACCCGGAAGTGGAGCAGCTGATCGAGCAGTTCCGCAAGGAACAGGGGATTACGCCCCGGGAGATTACCGACCAGGAAATCCTCGAGCGCTGCGTGTATGTGATGATCAATGAGGGCGCGAAGATCCTGGAAGAAGGCATCGCCGATCGTCCTCTGGATATCGACATTGTCTGGATCTACGGCTATGGCTTCCCGGCCTATCGCGGTGGCCCCATGTTCTGGGCCGATCAGGAAGGTCTGGACACCATTCTTTCAGCAGTGAAGAAGTACAAGGATACCGTTGGTGGCGAGCAGTGGGAGCCGGCGGCTCTGCTCGAGAAGCTGGTTGCTGAAGGCCGTAAGTTCGCTGACCTGTAACTTGGCGGGCGGGTCGCGGGGCGGGGTGCCTTTTCCTTTGGGAAAAGCAACTCGCTTTGCTCAGACATCTTTTCCCGGCGGAAAAGACACCCCGCCCCACGACCGGCTTAGCTGAGTGTTTAGGCTAACCCGACCTACATGTTTCAAAAATTGAGGGCATTGTTATGTCTGATGCAGTAATCGTCTCCACCGCGCGCACCGGCCTTGCGAAATCCTACCGGGGCTCTTTGAACAACACGCACAGCGTGGATATGGCAGGTCACGTTATCAAGCATGCTGTTGAGCGCGCAGGTATTGATCCGTCTATTGTTGAGGATGTGATCATGGGCGCGGCCTACCAGGAGGGCGCCCAGGGCCGGAATATTGCCCGTCTGGCGGCCATTCGCGCCGGTCTTCCGGTGACTACTGCCGGGTTCTCCATCAACCGGTTCTGCAGCTCGGGGTTGCAGTCCATTGCCCTGGCGGCACAGCGGGTGGTGTCCGAGAAGGTGCCGGCCATGGTAGCCGGGGGCGTTGAGTCCATTTCCCTGGTGCAGAACGAGAAGATCAACAGTTTCCATGCCACCAACGAGTGGCTGATGAAGAACAAGCCCGAGCTGTACCTTTCGATGATTGAGACGGCGGATATTGTCGCCAAGCGCTACAACGTCAGCCGTGAAGCCCAGGACGAGTATTCGCTGATTTCCCAGCAGCGCACGGCGGCGGCCCAGCAGGCTGGCAAGTTTGACGATGAGATTGTGCCGTTCGATGCCACCATGCTGGTCAAGGACAAGGAAACCGGTGAGGTCAGTGAAAAGCAGGTGACCCTCAAAGGTGACGAGTGTAATCGCCCGAATACGACCCTTGAGGGCCTGGCGGGTCTGGAGCCAGTGCGTGGTCCGGAGCAGTTCATCACGGCGGGCAACGCCAGCCAGCTGTCGGACGGCGCCTCCGTTTGCACGGTGATGAACAGCACCTATGCCGAGAAGCACAACATTGAACCCATGGGTATTTTCCGCGGCTTCGCTGTGGCGGGTTGTGAGCCGGATGAGATGGGCATCGGCCCGGTGTATGCGATTCCGCGCCTGCTTGAGCGCAATGGTCTGACCATGGACGACATTGATCTGTGGGAGCTGAACGAAGCCTTCGCGTCCCAGGTGATTTACTGCCGTGACCGCCTGGGCATTCCCATGGAGAAGCTGAATGTAAACGGCGGCTCAATTTCCATCGGCCACCCATTTGGTGTTACCGGTGCCCGCCAGACAGGCCACGCCCTGATCGAAGGCAAGCGCCGTGGGGCGAAATACGTGGTGATCACCATGTGCATCGGCGGTGGCCAGGGTGCTGCTGGGCTGTTCGAGGTAGTTTGAAGCCGGCCTGTATGAGATCGGGGTCAGAAGAATGCTTTCTTCTGACCCCTTGTTGACCAAAAGGGGAAATGCATGGACAGACAAGCAAAAGCCGTCGTCTGCCGGGAATGGGGGCAGCCTGTTCAGGTGGAAACCATCACGGTAGAAGGCCCCAAGCGGGATGAAATCACCATCAAGATCGCGGCCTGCGGTGTTTGCCACAGCGATCTGTCCGCCACCACGGGTAAGATTCCCTACCCGCCTCCCCTTGTATTGGGGCACGAAGCCGCCGGCGTGGTTGTCGAAGTCGGTGAGGGCGTCACGGCCTTCAAGGAAGGCGACCATGTGGTGAGTACCTTCATATCCATGTGCGGCAAATGCAGCCAGTGTGTTCGTGGCCGCCCGGTGCTCTGTGAGAACGCCCGCAAGGCCATGTTCAACCTGCCGGATGGCACGGTCCGAACCAAAGGCGCGGACGGCGAGCCCCTGAACGTCTTCGGCGCCTGCGGCGTGATGGCCGAGTTCGCCACCATGCACGTCGACAACTGCGTGAAAGTGGATGAAACCGTGCCGATGCAGAACGCCGCCCTGGTGGGTTGCGCTGTGATGACCGGTGTCGGCGCTGTCTTCAATACGGCAAAGCTGGAGCCCGGCTCCCGAGCCGCCGTGTTTGGCATCGGTGGCGTTGGCCTCAACGCCATCCAGGGCTGTGTGACCGCCGGCGCCGAGATGATCGTGGCGGTGGACAGCAACCCCGCCAAGCTGGCGATGGCGAAAGAGTTTGGTGCCACCCACACCGTGAATATTAACGAGGTGGAGGACGCCGCCAAGGCTGTGAAGAAAATGACCGGCGGCGTTGACTACGCCTTCGAATGCGTCGGTGCCGGGCCGGTGGTGGAACAGGCCTACAAGAGTCTGGGCCGTGGCGGTACCGCCGTGGTCGTGGGTGTGGCAGACCCGAAGGACAAGACCTCGCTGACCACCCTCACCCTGCCGGCGGACGAGCGAACCTTGAAAGGCAGCTGGCTGGGTTCGGCAAGGCCGCAGCACGATTTCCCCAGGATCCTGGGTCTTTACAAGGCTGGTAAACTCAAGCTGGATGAACTGGTTACCCGGACCTACCCCATAGAAGAAGCCGCACAGGCGTTCGATGATATGGTGGCAGGCAAGAACGCCCGTGGCGTTATCGTATTTGAATGAAGGGGGAAGCATGAACGAGCTGAACAGGAACTACATCAACGGCCAATGGGTTAGCTGGGCCGGTGACATGATCGACGTTCACGAAGCTGGCACCGGTGACGTGATTGCCCGCGTCCCCGCCGCCGGCGCGGATGAAATGGAACAGGCCATTGCTGCCGCCGATGCGGCGTTTGAAAGCTGGTCGGAAAGCACCCTGGAAGAACGGGTCAAGGTGCTGGAACAGCTGCACGCGGGCCTGAAAGAGCGCGCGCCGGAAATCGCCGAGACCGTCTGCCGGGAAGTGGGCATGCCCATCAAACTGGCCACGCCGATCCAGGCTGGTATGCCGGCAGCCGTGACCAAGAGCTACCTGAAACTGCTGCCCGACTTCCCGTTCACCGAACAGTCGGGCAACTCCGAGGTGCAATATGCGCCGGTCGGTGTGGTTGGTTGCATTACCCCCTGGAACTACCCGCTGCACCAGGTGATCCTGAAAATCGTTCCGGCGATTGCGGCCGGTTGCACCGTGGTGCTCAAGCCTTCGGAGATCGCTCCCCAGACGGCGTTTATCCTTGCCGAGATCCTCGATGGCACCGACCTGCCCAAGGGCGTGTTCAACATGGTGTGCGGCTATGGTCATACCGTGGGTGACACCCTGATCAAGCATCCGGATGTGCGCATGGTGTCCTTCACCGGCTCCACCCGCACCGGCAACCTGATCGCCCACGCCGCAGCCGATGACTTCAAACGCTTCGCCCTGGAGATGGGCGGCAAATCGGCCTCCGTGATCCTCCCGGACGCCGACCTGGCTGCTGCCGTTAAAGGTACCATCAACAACTGCCTGCTGAACTCCGGCCAGACCTGCACCGCGCTCACCCGCATGCTCGTCCCGGCTGACAAGCACGACGAGGCCTGTGAACTGGCCGCCGCTGCCGTGGCTAAAATGACCCCGGGTAACCCGCTGGAAGAAACCACACGGTTGGGCCCGCTGTCGTCTGCCCAGCAGCGTGACAAGGTGATCGACTACATCAAACTGGGTATCCAGGAAGGTGCCAAGCTCATCGCCGGTGGGCCGGAAGCGCCCGAGGGATGCGAGAAAGGTTACTTCGTCAAGGCGACGGTCTTCGGCAACGTAAAACCGGACAGCCGCATCGCCCAGGAGGAAATTTTCGGGCCGGTGCTGTGCGTGATCCCGTACAACGACGAAGCAGAAGCGGTGAAAATCGCCAACGGTACCCAGTACGGCCTTTCCGGTGCAGTCTGGTCCGGCGACGACGCCAAGGCCAAGAAAATCGCCAGCAAGTTGCGCACTGGTCAGGTATTCGTGAACGGTGGTGCGTTTAACCCGATGGCACCGTTTGGCGGCTTCGGCCATTCCGGTATCGGCCGCGAATTTGGCAAGTGGGGACTGGAGGAGTTTCTGGAAATCCGGTCTTTGCAGCTGTAAATGCCGATAGGCTGGGCTGCCGATCGGTGGCCCTGAGAGTTAGATCGGCCACGGGGTGGTGGTGTCTTTTCTGCCGGGAAAAAATGTCTGAGCGAAGCGAGTTGTTTTTCCCAGAAGAAAAGACACCCTCGCCTCGGGGCCAGCCCCCAAAGCCTGTAAGCCCTAGGCCTTCCCCCCAAGCAAAATCCGCACGGCCGTACAGGCATCCTCCAATTCTGCTTCCCTGGGTTCGCGTCCGGCGATGATGTCGCTGTAAAGGCAGGACTCTGCCAGTCTAATCATGAAGTAAGACAGGCTGAAGATGTTCATTGGTGGCTTGATATGCCCGGCCGCAACCTGGTCTTTAAGCATCCGCGTGTTGGTTTCGACCGTGCGAGTGTGCAGGATCGACTGGGACGAGGTGAGGATCTTCAGGGCATATTCCGGATCCTGGTTGATGAATCGCCGCAGCGGCTCGAAGTGCAGGATCGCGGAGTTGGTGCGGCGGTACACGCCGACAATGTAGTCCACGCCATTGCCGGGCGTTTCGGCCATGGCCTGTCGCCAGAGGGGTTCGTACAGGGACCAGAGAATCTCGCCGATCAGCAGATCCTTGTTGCCGACCCAGCGAAACAGGGTGGCGCGGCCAATTCCAAGCTCATCAGCCAGCGGCGCCAGGTGAATGCGCTCACCCTTGAGCCACATGCGACGTGCTCGCTTGAACGCCTCGGCCGGTGTTGCCCTGGTTACGGTTTTGTCTGCCACTGAAACCTCATGCCCGAATTTGGATTCATTTTAACGGCTAAACCCGGAGCCGGCTATGCGCGCGGTTCTGGCGGTTTGTGATGGTTTTGTGAACTTTTCCGCCTACACTCTGCCATGAAAGCATCGAAAGCCACCGGCAAATTCAGCGAAGCCCACCACCATGACGCGAACGGTACTGATTATTGAAGACAACCCCGGCATCGGTGAGCTGGTCCGTATGCAGGTTTCAGATCTGGGAATGAAGCCCGTGCTCGTGGACCGGGGGGACACCGGCCTGGAACGGTTCCGTGAGGGCGGCGTCGATCTGGTTATTCTGGATCTGATGTTGCCTGGCCTGGATGGTTTGGCGGTATGCCGCGAGATTCGTGCCTGCCCGGGCTATGTGCCGGTTCTGATGTTGACGGCAAAGAGCACAGAGCTGGATCGGGTCCTGGGTCTGGAGATGGGCGCGGACGATTACCTGACCAAGCCGTTCAGCGTGGCGGAACTTGCGGCCCGCATCAAAGCCCTTTTCCGTCGGGTGGACGCGCTCTCCCAAGCTTCGCCTCCGAACAAGGAAGTGGGTGAAATCGAGGTGAATGGGCTGCGAATTGATCCGGTCCGTCGGCGGGTATTTGTCGACGATCAGGAGGTCGATCTGACCGCCCGCGAGTTCGACCTGCTCTGGCACTTTGCCTCCCATCGGGGCCGGGTGTTCAGCCGGGCGCAGTTGCTTGATGCTGTCTGGGGCTACAACCATGAAGGTTACGAGCATACCGTGAACACCCACATCAACCGTTTGCGCAACAAGATTGAAGCCGATCCCGCCGACCCACGATACGTCCAGACGGTCTGGGGTGTTGGCTATCGGTTCATGGATTAGCGATGGCCTTGTCTGTCTTCCGTACCCTCTATGCCCGGCTGGCGATCGGTCTGTTCCTGCTGCTGCTTGTGGTGGGTGGGCTCTTTACCTTTCTGAGTCTGGCTTCGGTGAGGGAATACTCGGCTGCGGTCAACCAGCAGCTGAATCGCGACCTCGCCCGTAACCTGGTGTCTGACCGCAACCTGGTAACCGATGGCAAACTCAACCGCGATGCCCTGAAGCAGCTCTTCGAGCTGTACATGACCATCAACCCCAGTATCGAAATCTACCTGCTGGATACCGAAGGTAATATCCTTTCCTACTCCGCCGACCCGAACAAGATCAAGCGCAACCGGGTATCCCTGGAACCGGTACGCACGCTGCTTGAAAACCCGGGCGCTTACCCGCTGCCCGGCGATGATCCGCGCAGTCATGACCGGCGGAAGGTGTTCTCGGTAACGCCGGTGCCTTCGGCTGCGGATCCAACGGGTTATCTGTACGTGGTTCTGCGCGGCGAGGAGTACGACCTGGCCGAGAGCATGGTGCACAGTAACCGGCTCCTCCAGTTAGGCGCGGGCGCGCTGGCGGTGAGCCTGTTCGTGGGCCTGCTGGCCGGGCTGGTGTTCTTCCGATTGCTGACGCGTCGGCTGTCGCGGCTGACCGAGCGGGTGGAATCCTTCGAGCGCGGCATGTCGCCGGAGCGCGCCGCCGCGGTGGCGGGCAAAGGCGATGACATTGATTACCTGGCCGCCCGGTTCGATCAGATGGCCCAGCGAATTGTTGCCCAGCTGGACCTTCTGAAACACAAGGATGCCCAGCGCCGGCAGCTGGTTGCCCAGGTCTCCCACGATCTTAGAACGCCACTGGCATCCATCCAGGGTTATATCGAAGCCTTGCGCATGAAACAGGACACGCTCGCCGCCGAGGAGCGGGCACGTTTCCTGGATGTGGCCCTGACAGAAAGCCACCGGCTTGGTCGCCTGGTGGAGGAACTGTTTGAACTTGCCGCACTGGATGCCCGTGAGAAACAGCCGAAGACGGAACCGTTTGTGGTTGCCGAACTCCTGCATGATGTGGTGCAGAAGCACCAACCCGAGGCGGAGCGCGCAGGCGTTGCCCTGTCGATCGTTTCTGTCGCTCCGGTGCAGGTGCTGGCGGATATCGCCATGACCGAGCGGGTATTGGATAACCTGATCAGCAACGCCATCAGCCATTCGCCGAAAGACACGGAGATCACACTGGGCGTTGTCGAACAGGCCGGGGGTGCGGAAATTACCGTCGCCGACGCCGGCCCCGGTATTGATGATGAGGACCTGGAGCACGTCTTCGAACCCTTTTATCAGGCCGCAGGTGCGTCCAGGACGGGCCATGCCGGTCTTGGCCTCGCGATTGCCCAGCGAATGGCGACGCTGCAGCAGGGAAAACTCTCGGTGCGCAATGCCGATGGTGCCGTTTTCAGCGTCTGGCTGCCCCTGGCCCGCAACAGCTCTGCCCCGGGCGGCGAAAAATCCACAGCGTTATGAATTCGTAACACCTCGTGAACGTTTTCGTGAATCCACCGCCCTACGCTGTAGGTATGGAATCACGTGAAGGAGATATCTGATGAAACGCAAGATTATGGGTCTGTTTTCCGCAGTGGCATTTGTCTCTGCAGTTGGTCTGTTCACCACCTACGCGGTTGCCGAAAAGTCGGAGTCGCAGATGAGCAAATACGCACCGGATCAACCGGGTCTGGCCGTGGCGACCTTTGCTGGCGGTTGTTTCTGGTGTGTTGAGGCCGGGTACGAAAAGCGGGTGCCGGGCGTGGTGGAAGTAGTCTCGGGCTATTCTGGTGGGAAAGAGGCAAGCCCCTCCTACAAGCAGGTTGCCTCGGGGCAGACTGGCCATACCGAAGCGGTACAGGTCTATTACGACCCCAACGAAATGACATACGAGGGCTTGTTGCAGGCGCTCTGGCGGATGATGGACCCGACCGATAATCAGGGTCAGTTTGTGGACCGCGGCCAGCAGTATCGTCCTGCTATTTTCTACCATAACGCTGAGCAGAAGCGCCTGGCCGAGGCGGCCGTTGCAGAATTGGAGGCATCCGGAGTTTACGAGAAACCCGTGGTGATCGAAATCGTGCCGTTTGAGAAATTTTACCCGGCGGAGGAATACCACCAGGATTATTACGACAAAAACCCGGTGCGCTACAACTTCTACACCTTCAACTCTGGACGCTATCAGTTTATCGAGAAGGTGTATGGCGAAGATTACGAGCTCGATTACACCCGGTTCCAGGAGAATGCCACAGTGGACGCCAGTGACGATCTGGTGGGCGATGAAAGCGCCAGCACAGAGCCCGGCCAGATGGGCGTTGGCTTCGATCCGGCAAGTTTTGAAAAGCCGGCCCAGGATGTCCTGAAGCAGCGCCTGACGGATATGCAGTACGAGGTAACCCAGGAAGACAGCACCGAACCGGCGTTTAACAACAAATACTGGGACAACAAGAAGCCAGGACTCTACGTGGATATTGTCTCCGGCGAGCCGCTGTTTTCTTCACGGGACAAGTACAAATCCGGTACCGGCTGGCCCAGCTTTACCCGGCCGATCACACCAGACGCGGTGGTGGAACGTGAGGACAACTCGTTCTTCATGACCCGTACGGAAATCCGCAGCAGCCACGCGGATTCCCACCTTGGCCATGTCTTCAACGATGGCCCTGCGCCAACCGGACTACGCTACTGCATGAACTCCGCGGCTATGGACTTTATCCCACTGGAGAAGATGGAAGAGGCCGGTTATGGCAAATGGGTTGATGACGTCAGACCGGAGAGCGACGCCTGACTCACAACCACAAATCCGCCACCCGGGTGTCCCGGCTGAAATGGTGCAACACCTGGGCCTGCAGGAGTTCAGCCGTGGCAACCGCATCAATCAGGGCGTTGTGGGCGGCATAGTGAGGCAGCCCATAACGCAGCCGGCTATCAGCCAAGCGAATCGACACGGGCTTCTTCCCCAGCAGTTGTTGCCAGCGTGACGGGTTTCGGTCCGGGTGCAGGTGAGCCTCAATGGCCATGGTATCGATCAACGGAAACCGGATTCCTTCCCCGAGGCGCCATTGCAGGGCAACGTCGAAGAACGATCTCTCGATGTTGCGGTAGTGAACCACGGGGATACGCCCGTTCAGGCTGGCAAACAGATCCTTCAGGATATCGTTCAAATCCGGGGCCTGGTCGATATCACTGTGGGTAATGCCGTGGATAGTAATCGAGGTCTGGTGTAGCGGGAGCTTGGGCCGCACGATCCAGTGGCGGGCTTTGCCCAGCTGGATGCCGTCGAGCGTAAACGGCACCAGACCGATACTGACAATCGAATGTTGATTGGCGTCCAACCCGGTGGTCTCGAAATCGAGCGCGACAAAGGGCACCTTGGATAAGGGCGTCTCCGGCGACACACACCCACTCTCGTAATAGGCTTTAAGAATCGGGGACTTGCTCTGCTCCGCCAGGGCCGTGAATTGCTCGGGCCATGGCAGGCGTGTAACAGAATTCTCGGCCTGCTCCTCACTAGACATTACGGGCCACCCCGGCGTGATACCGGAATTTCAGGAACTTCTGGGCACCGCTGACTACCTGGAACGCATCCTTGAGATGGCTGCGCTCAAACGGTGAAAGGTCTTCGGGCCGTACGTTGTTGTCCGGCTGCCGGTCAGCCTCGATTGCCAGGGCCTGGTGTCGGATACGAACGATGGAGATAAACTCAAGCGCATCCCTCAGGTTGCCCAGATCGTCGTCCAGCAGGAGCTTGGTGTTGCCAATGGCTTTCAGTCGTTCGAACGAGTTCTGTGCACGGGAGCCGCAGGCCAGGGCGTGCACCCGGATCAGATCCGACAGGGGCGCTGTTCCGCGACGTTTCAGGTTGAAGGTCTTCTGGTGCTTGCCATCCTCTTCCAGCACGAAAGTCCGGAAAAAGCCGATCGGCGGCGTGCGGTTCAGGGCGTTGCGCGCCAGCATTGCCAGGAACCGCTGGCTGTTGCTGGCTTTGTCCGCCACCAGTGTCTTGAGCTGTTCGGCAAAGTCGGTTTCCCCGTAGATACCGTCCAGATCAAAGAAGATGTTGCTGTTCAGAAGGGCTTCGGCCTTCGGGTTATCAATCCAGTCGGTGAAGTAGTCCTTCCAGACCCGCAGTGGCTGCCGCCATTTCTGGTTGGTGGCCATAATGTCGCCGGTGCAGTAGGTGTAGCCGCACTCCGCAAGGCCATCGCTGACAAATTTCGCCAGTGCCAGGAAGTACTCATCGTGCTCTTCCGGCACGAAGCTGTCGTCCAGAATCATGGCGTTATCCTGGTCGGTAACAACCAGCTGTTCGTCCCGCGCCATGGACCCCAGCGCCATAAAACAATAGGGCACGGGTGGCGGCCCGAGTTTCTCCTCGCCCAGGGCCAGCAGGCGCTGGGTAAAGCTGCGCCCGATCCCGGCCATGGCACTGCCAATCATGTGGGAGTTGGCGTCTTCGTTCACCATGCGAACAAAGCTGTCCCGCACATCCAGACTGATTTTCTTCAGGCCCTTCACATCCTGCTGATGGTAAATGTTGCTGACCAGGTAAAGGCTGCTCTGGCTCTCGTACTTCACGATGTCAGACAGCGCAATGACGCCGCGAACCTCATCCCCATCCATCACCGGCAGGTGGTGCACATTGTTGTGCAGCATGGTGAGCATGGCCTCGAAGATGAACATGTTCGAGCGGATGGTGATCAGATCCTCCGACATGATCTCGCTGATAGGGGTTTCGGAGGCTAATGCCTCGCTGAGGGCCCGGGTGCGCAGGTCGCGGTCGGTGATGATGCCCTTGAGCAATGGCTTGTCGCCCTCCTCGTCCATCAGCAGCAGTGCCGAGACGCCGTGCTCGGTCATAATCCGCGCTGCTTCCTGCAGTCGGACGGTGTGGGGGGCGGACACCGGCTCCCGGGAAATCAGCCGGGTGACCTTGGAGGTCATGAGCTGGTTGGATTTTTCCCGCCGGGATACAGCGGAGCGCAGGCGGCTTCGGTCCTCGATCTCAACGAAATCGGCAAAGTTGTCGTCGTTTTCCCAGAGGTACTGGAAGGTATCGTAAGGAATCTTATACAGCAGAACGTCTTCGAGGGCTTTGGCGGGAAAGCGAACTTTCCGGTTCATCAGCAGGCCAAACTGGCCGAAGACTTCACCCTCGCTGATCCGGTTGTAGAGTTCTCCGGTGCGCCGATAGATCTCTACTGCACCACTGCGTACGTAGAACAGCCAGCTGCTGGGATCACCCAGTTCCAGAATCTGGCTCCCGGCCTTGAAGTAAACAACCTCTATGTCGCCAACCACCCGGTCGAGCAGTTCCTCGGTCATCTCGTCGAACGGCGGGTATTGAGCCATGTGATTGCGGATGTCGACCAGCTCGGCCTGCATAAAACTCCCTGTTCTGGCGAAGAAAAAGTGATTGTCAGTCAAGGAATATAGCAGTGGCAGAGGCCTGCGACCATGTCGACCTTTGATGGATTTCATTGACCGGTTACCCCGGTGTTGCTAGCCTTGCCACACTTTTTTCAGGTGTCCGTCGCAAAGCGCGACGGGTGAAACGGGAAATCGGTGAGCCTGGCACAGCCAGTGCAAGTCCGATGCTGCCCCCGCAACGGTAAGCAGGACAACGGCAATCTATGCGCCACTGTGTCGCCACGACATGGGAAGGTGATTGCCCGGGAACCCCAGGTTCCGCCTGCCAGCCCGGAGACCGGCCTGGAAAAACACCCGATGTTGCGGTGGGCAACCTGGGTGGGTGATATGCCGGTTCCGCATTTCTGTTGCCAGTCTACCGCCTGCCCCTACTCCCTGTTCCGCAACGAAAACCAGATTCCCGTGCGGGTGCGCGCGGAGTGCGGAGCAAGCTCTATGTTCAGAATTCAATGCCCTGTTTTGTTGGCCGGCGTTTCCCTGGCCGCCCTGCCTCTGGCCGTTTCGGCCCAGTCTTCTCCAGAATCCGATGCCCTGGATCCGATCGTGGTTACCGCGACACTGGGCCCCAAGACCGTTGGCGAGAGCCTGTCTTCAGTGACGGTCATCGAGAAAGAGGATATTGATCGGCAACAGCCCGTGGAATTTCGCGACCTGCTGCGCGCCCAGCCGGGGATCAACGTGGTGTCGGACGGCAGCTACGGCAAGACTACCAGCGTATTCCTGCGTGGCGCGGGCAGCTCAGGTACCGTGCTGCTTCTTGATGGTATCCGCCTGCGCTCTGCCTCTGCGGGTATCCCACCCTGGCAGTTTTTGCCTCCTGAATTGATGGAGCGGGTTGAGCTGGTGCGTGGCGCGAAGAGCTCCCTCTACGGAGCCGATGCCGTGGGCGGCGTCATCCAGGCGTTCACCCTGGAACCCGAGGCTGGGCGCCAGGGTTGGGGCGAGCTGAAAGGCGGTTCCCATCAAACCCGTGAGGTAACGGCCGGACTGGCTGGCCGGGAAGGCCGTTCGTCGTTCCTGGCCGGTGGCGTTTATTCGGATACCGATGGCACGAACCTGCGTGCTGGCGGCGAAAACAAAGGATTCCGGAACACCGGTGGCCTGGCCAAACTGAGCCAAAGTTTTGACCAGGGTGGCGGCGCAGGGCTGACGGTGTTCCAGTCTGAAGGTAATACCGAGTTTGAAGGCGGTGATACCGATTTCCTGATCCGTGCCATGGGGCTGCATCTGGAAGCGGTTGCCAGTGACTACTGGCGTACACGTATCCAGTTCTCTGAAGCCCGTGATGAACAGGATACCTTCGGAGCCAATCCCAGCACGTTCGACACCCTGTCTCGCTCCGCGCGCTGGGAAAACACCCTGACGGCCGGTGTTCATGAGCTGGTTCTGGGTACGGAGGTCATGCTTGACGAAGTCGATGGCACCAGCAACTTCACAGAGGACAGTCGGACCAACAGCGCGGTTTTCGGTCAGGGCCGTTTGAACTTTGATGCCACCGATCTGATGCTCAGTCTGCGTCTGGATGACAACGAGGCCTATGGTAAAGAGGAGACTGGCGGTGTGGCCTTTGGTCACCAGCTGGACCGCGCCCATCGCTTTCGCCTCAGCTATGCGACATCGTTCCGGGCACCCACCTTTAATGACCTTTACCTGACGGTGCCGTTCTACACTGGTAATCCTGACCTCGATGCGGAAAAGGGGCAGATGGTCGAAGCCGGTTTCTCCGGGCGATATGACCAGTGGTACTGGGACATTGCGCTTTATCAGAACGACGTGAAAGACCTGATTACCTACGTGTCGGACCCGGTGACCTTTGAGGGCACCATGGAAAACGTCGAGACGGCCAGAATCCGTGGCGTTGAGGTTTCTTCCGGTATCGAGACGGCTGACTGGAATCTGGCGGCAGCAGTAACCTACGCGGATACCGAGAA